>SXGT01163379.1_pt1 | contig 94013 bp, 79 predicted proteins | sample 3176221 | NCBI WGS metagenome assembly SXGT01 (sample SAMN11356862, study PRJNA531348) | freshwater metagenome | isolation source: freshwater sample F1-120 | place: China: Fuxian Lake, Yuxi | collected 2017-12-25 | reverse complement strand
GGAAAGCTGATCGACTGCTCGGCCATGCGCGGACAGCCGCTCAAGGGGACCTGCTCGGGTTTCAGGATTCCGTTCATGAAAGAGGGCTTTCTGCTCATGAGCGCCAGCGAACGATCGAGACCGGCGACATCGACCTGATGATCAAGAAAGAAGGTCTGAAAGTACGCCGCGAGGTCGTGAAGCTTGAGCGCAACCTCGGCGGGATCAAGAACATGGACCGCATCCCGGACGCGATTTTTGTGATCGACACGAACAAAGAGCACATTGCCGTTACCGAAGCCAACCGACTCGGCATTCCGGTTATCGCTGTCGTTGACACGAACTGCGACCCAGATGTCATCGACTATGTGATCCCGGGTAATGACGACGCGATGCGCTCCACGAACCTGCTGTGTCGCGTGATTGCCGACGCCATCATCGAAGGCAAGCAACTAAACAGCAAGCGCCGCGCTGGCACCCGCTCAGAAGGTGCAGCACCGAAAGTCGCGGCCAAACCAGCTGCCCCAGTTCGCACGCCAGAAGAACAGGCAGAGTTTGCGGCACGCCAGGCCGAAGCTCGCGACGCTGCCGCTGCAAAACAGCGTGAAATCGAAGCTCGTGCTGCAGCGGCAAAGGCCGAAGAGAAGCCAACTGAGCCAGAAGTCGCAGTTGGCGAAGCTTCCGAAACCGAAGCCGTTACGGCCGCCGAATAGCGCTTAGTAACGAACTAGACATTCAAGAAAACGAGAAGAGGACATATGGCTGACATCGCGGCCAAAGACGTAGCGGCGCTACGCAAGATCACAGGCGCCGGGATGATGGACTGCAAGAAGGCACTCACCGAAAGTGGTGGCGACCTCGATGCTGCAAAAGACTGGTTGCGTGAGCGCAATCTCGCTGGTGCCTCGAAACGAGCTGGCCGCGAAGCAGACCAGGGAGCTATCGACGTTCTTTGTTCTGGCGATCTTGCGGTGCTCGTCGAGTTGAACTGCGAGACAGACTTCGTAGCCAAGGGCCCGCTGTTTAAGGACATGGTTGCAAAGCTCGCAGCGCAGGTAGTTGCGGTGAACTCTGACGACATTGCCACAACAACCGTCGACGGGACCACTGTCGAAGAAGCGATCACTCAGTTCGCCGGAACGCTTGGCGAGAAGATGACGCTCGGTCGTGTCGCCCGCTTCGAGTCAGCTACTGGTGTGCTCGATGCCTACAAGCACATCCAGAATGAGCGTGGCGTAATCGGCGTTCTCGTCGAGCTAGCCGGAGCCGACCGTAGCGATGCGAACGCACAGGCCGTTGCTCACGACCTTGCTCTGCACATCGCAAGTGCGGCGCCGCGGTTCGTGAGCCGAGACCAGGTTCCCGTCGAGGAAGTCGCAGCTGAGCGCAAGGTGCTCGAAGCCCAAACCCGCGAGGAGGGCAAGCCAGAGAACGCGCTCGAGAAGATCGTCGACGGCAAACTCAACGGCTTCTACAAGACCATTTGCCTCGTAGACCAGCCATTTGTGAAAGACAACAAGACCACGATCGGGCAGCTTCTCAAGTCAGTCGGTGACTCAGTAACGGTCGCTCGATTTACTCGAGTGAAGATCGGCGAGGAATAAGCCTCCGATGCCAGAACCTGCCTATCGCCGTGTAGTTCTAAAACTCTCTGGCGAAGCGTTCGCTGACACCAACACTGGTTACGGCATCGACGCTGGCATTGTTGGCCGGATCGCCGAAGAAACAGCTAAGGCTCGCGCCGAACTCGGTGTCGAGATTGCCGTGGTCGTAGGTGGCGGCAACATTTTCCGTGGCCTCGCTGGCTCTGAGCGCGGAATGGACCGGGCACGCGCTGACTACATGGGCATGCTCGCCACCGTCATGAACGCACTGGCGCTCCAAGATGCGCTCGAGAATCTCGGCCAACCGACCCGTGTGCAAACAGCAATCACGATGGCGCAGGTGGCCGAGCCTTTCATTCCGCTCAAGGCAATTCGCCACTTGGAAAAAGGCCGCATCGTGATTTTCGCAGCAGGTACAGGCAACCCATTTTTTACGACTGATACAACGGCTGCGCTCAGAGCCGCAGAGATAAGCGCCGACGCGATTCTCAAAGGCACACACTCAGGTGTCGACGGTATCTACGATTCTGACCCGCGCAAGAACGCAGGCGCTGTGAAGTTCGATCGCATAACCCACCGTGAGATCATCGAACGTGACCTGAGTGTCATGGACACTGCAGCAATTGCTCTGTGCCGCGAAAACAAGATTCCGATAGTCGTTTTTGATGTGACACACCCTGGCAACATTCGTGGCGCGGTCGCTGGCCAGACAATCGGCACGCTCGTCAACTAGAGAACTTGTAACAATTCAGCTCACCGGACCTACGGAGGCCCAAATGGATGCTCGCCTGACCGATGCGCAAGACAAGATGAACAAGGCAGTAGAGCACCTTCGCGAAGAGTTCGGAGCCGTACGAACGGGTAGGGCCGCTCCCGCGCTTGTCGAGAAGCTCAGGGTTGAGTACTACGGCAGCGAAACGCCACTGCAACAGCTTGCAGGCTTCACGGTTCCGGAGCCGCGAGTCCTGGTCATCTCGCCGTTCGACAAGAGCGCGATGAAGGCAATCGAAAAAGCGCTTCAGGCAAGCGATCTTGGGATCAATCCAAGCAACGATGGCGAAGTCATTCGAGTGGTCTTTCCCGAGCTAACACAAGAACGCCGCAAGGACCTCGTCAAGATCGTCAAGACCAAGACAGAAGATGCCCGCATCGTGGTTCGCAATGTGCGCCGCCAAGCGCGTCAAGATTTTGAGCACCAGGCAAAGGATCATGAGATCAGCGATGATGAACTCGCTCGGATCGAAAAAGAACTCGAGAAACTCACCCATGATGTCGTGGCTGAACTCGATCGACTGTTAACCCACAAAGAAGCAGAGCTCTTAGAGATATAGGCGTTCTGTTTGGCGTGGATGTGCTGGTGGCGCCCGACGCGCGGGTCAGCACATAGGGTGACTAGTAGGGCGGGCGGAGACGCTGTCCGGGGGAGAGTGCCGTGGCTTTCAACGATGGCGATGACGAACTAACTGAGGATCCGAAAGGTGCGCCCGAAGGGGTGCGCATTATGGGTGCCGAACCAGTAGCCGATCCGGCTAGGGCCGTGCACTGGGCCGATTCGGGCCCTTCTTGGAGTTCCACAGACGATGACGCCGAAACAATAGTGGTCGAAACGGCAGACGAATCAGACGAGCAGGCTGAGCTTTTCGACGACGACAGCGGCCCGGACACGATCGCAATGCCTATCGTCGAAGCCGAAGCAACCGAGCTTCCACATTGGAGTGACCCGCCTACCGGTGCAGTTCCTGCAATTTTCGATCAAGCCGATGCCAGCGAGGATGACGATTTTTCGGCGTTTGCTAGCTCGTCGCCGCGTTTTCGCTCTGACGGCGGAGACTTCGAGGAAGCAGGCTTCGCAGAGCATCTAGCCGAAGTCACTGCGGCAGCCGACGAGGCTCCTGCTGGCGCGCTAGCAGAGGCCGAAGATGATTCAGATGAGGAGTTTGCTGCCGCAGTTGCTCAACGCCGCTCCGGAAGCCGCGAGGTCGAAGCGCCACGGCGAGCGACACCGCCACGACCAGCTAACCAACAAGTTGCGGGCACCGGTCGTCCAGACCCGTTTGGGAACTCATCAGCCGGTGGACGCAACATTGGTGTCGCCGCGATTACGGCAGGGTTTCTTGGCCTGGTAGCACTCTTGTGTTTCCTTGCTGGCGAGGGCTTTGTAGCGGTGCTAGCAGCGGTCATTCTTGGTGCGGCTTCGGTCGAGCTCGTCGCAACGCTGAACCGGAAGAACTTGCGGTCGGCGCACTTAGTTGTGATAGCAGGTACGTTCGCTGCGCCGATCGCGACGTGGTCCGAAGGCGTATACGGATTTGCTGTAGTTGTCGGGCTCGTAATCGTTACGACGATGCTCTGGTTCCTGCTTGAGGCAGGCCCCGGCCGGCCACTCATCGGTATTGCGGTAACCCTGTTTGCTTTTGGATGGGTTGGCGGGCTCGGTGGTTTCGCTGGCCTCTTGCTTCATCAGAACGATGGAGCTGAGTGGTTGTTAGCAGCGCTGCTACCGACTGTCGGATACGACGTTTTCGGACTTTTCGTAGGCCAGCAATTCGGCAAGTCGCCAATAGCGCCACGAATCTCGCCGAACAAGACCATCGAAGGTACGTCCATCGGAATCCTTGCGGCAGTCGTCATCGGCGCAGCTCTTATTGTCCAACTCGATCCGTTCGAAGGCCATGGCTCTTGGGCCGTTCTCGTAGGTCTAGTAGCTGGCGTAGCAGCGCTATTTGGCGACCTATGCGAGTCGATGATCAAGCGTGATCTCGGTATCAAGGACTTCAGCGGGAGCCTCCCCGGACATGGCGGTGTGCTCGACCGTTTCGATGGTCTGTTGTTCGCGATGCCAGCCGTGTTCTTCTTGATGGTTCACTTCACGGGCTGAGATTTCCGAACGAATTCTTTGTAGTTCGGCTCGTAACCTAGGAATATGACATTGCGTCGCGTCGCGGTCCTCGGGTCCACAGGATCCATTGGCACTCAGAGCCTCGATGTCATTTCGCGCCACCGCGACGAATATGAGGTAGTGGCACTCGCCGCGCGCAACAACGGCGCCCTGCTCGATATGCAGGCGAAGGAATTCGGGGTATCTGCAGACCGCGCGGTGTTGGCTCCTACGGATCGCCAGCTCGCAGAATTAGCGCGTCTCGATGATGTCGATGTTGCGATAAATGCAGTGGTCGGCTTTGCAGGGCTGCCAGTGACGATTAGCGCACTCGAAGCGGGTAAGCGCCTTGGTCTAGCTAACAAAGAAAGCCTGATAGCGGCTGGACCGGTCGTAGCCAAGGCGCGGGCGGCCGGGGGTGGTGAAATAATCCCGATTGACTCAGAGCACTCCGGGCTATATCAGTGCTTGCGGTCAGGCGGCACCAGCGAAGTGCGGCGCCTCATTCTCACGGCGAGTGGCGGACCATTCCGTGGGCGTAGTGCTGAGAGTCTCGCTGGTGTGACCGTGGCAGACGCACTAAACCACCCGACATGGAATATGGGCGCGAAGATCACCATCGACAGCTCAACCCTTATGAACAAGGGTCTCGAAGTGATTGAGGCCCACGAGCTTTTCGGTATCGGTTACGACGATATCGACGTCGTTGTTCACCCTCAATCGGTGATCCACGCAATGGTCGAGTTCACAGATGGCGCAACCATCGCCCAGCTATCGATGCCTGATATGCGTTTGCCGATCGGGCTGGCCTTGGGTGCGCCATCAAGGTTGAACGAAGCGTTTGGCACCATCGACTGGACATCGCTTTCGCAGTTGACGTTCGAGCCGCCTGACACCGGAGCGTTTCGTTGTCTCGGTTTGGCATACGCGGCCGGACGCGCCGGTGGTGCGGTGCCGGCAACACTGTCTGGTGCTAATGAGATAGCGGTCGAGGCATTCCTTGCTGGTGCGCTCAGATGGAACGAGATAGCGGAAGTTGTTGAAGAAGTCATGCAACACGATGTCGGTCCTGCCGATGATTTAGAAGACATTCTTGCAGCGGACCGGATCGCGCGCGAACGTGCAAAGAAGGTTCTCGACAAGAGGCTTGCCGACCGGAGGACGCAGTGAAGGATCCACTAGAGAGTCTTGCGATCGAGGTGCGACAGGTACTAGCGGGCATCGCGGTATTTGTGGCGGCTGCAGTAGTACTTGTCGCAGTGAACCCGACGCTCGCAGGGACCCTCGGGGTTGTTTTCTTTTTCTTTGTGGTCATGATCGGGTTGCACGAACTAGGTCACTTCCTGATGGCCAAGCGCGCAGGCATGAAGGTGACCGAATTCTTTATCGGCTTCGGGCCGCGCATCTGGTCGATGACACGTGGCGAAACCGAGTACGGAATCAAGGCGCTGCCGCTAGGTGGCTACTGCAAGATCATCGGCATGACAAACCTCGAAGACATTGCCACCGAAGACGAGCCCCGCACTTATCGCTCAAAGGGCTGGGGTGCGAAGGTCTCGACGGTCGTGGCCGGGCCTGTCACGCATTTCTTGCTCGCAACCATTTTCGTCTACGCGATTCTTGTCGGCGCAGGAGATCACAAGGCCGCCAAGATTTCCATGACTATCGACGATGTCACGCAATCGCTCGACGTATTTGGCCCCGACGGACATAAGACGGGCGAGGTCAAGTCCGCAGCAGCAAAAGCTGGTTTGCGCAGTGGCGATGAGATCGTTGCTGTTGACGGCCATGCGATCGATTCTTGGGACGCGATGACAGCGGACTTCCGGCGACGTGCTGGTGAGCACATCGTCGTGAGTGTCCGCAGAGATGGAGTTGAACTCGATCTCGGACTGACGCTCATGACTGTCTATCGCGACACCGTCTCCGACCTGATCGCGCTCGATGAGTTCGAAGGTTCCACGAAATCCGGATTTGCTGGCCTTAGCCCACTCCGAGTCACTCCAGATGTCGGGATCATCGAAGGTCTTGGACTTGCTCCGATGCGAACATGGGGAGCAGGGGTCGACACGCTCGGAGCGTTAGGCCACATGTTTTCAGCGCAGGGCATAGGCGAATACTTCGATAATTTCAGTGGGCCTGAGCCGACCCCTGGGACACCAAGTAGCGGCGCCCGGTTCATTTCACCGATCGGTTTTGGCAAGATCGCCAACGATGCTGTGCAGAGTGGGTGGCCGACAGTGTTTGCGCTGCTTGCATCAATCAACCTGTTTGTAGGCCTATTGAACCTATTGCCGCTACTGCCCTTTGACGGTGGGCACGTCGCTGTTGCTACCTACGAGGCGATCGCATCGAAGGTCCGCAGGCGGGCGGTCAGGGTCGATTTTGCCAAGCTCCTGCCGGTCATGATTGTCACGTTGAGTTTGCTCGGATTCATCTTCCTTTCAAGCATGTTCTTAGACATTGCAAGGCCGATAAACACCAATTTCTGACATCACACAAGCAACATGAGCAACATAAGCAACATGTCTATCGCTCTGTGCGAAGAATCCGCTAAACGTCGCCTTATTGCTATTGCGATGACCACGATACGCGGTAATGATGTCACTGGACCGTACGAACCTTCGGGTTCGGGACGGCCCTGAAATGTCGCATCTAGGCAACTCTGTGCGGCGCTTCAGGGTGTGGGGGGGGACTTGAGGTTTGGCAGCACGCGTCGCGGGCGCGTGGCGTGTGCAGCCGAAGGTTTCTGTCGAGACAATAGAACAGCGTGCTTGGCGGTCGAGGCACAGAACATTGACCCGACAGAGGAGAAAAAGCAATGAAAATTGCATCACGAGCAATGAGAATTGCGCTCGCAGGCGGCCTTATGGCCGGAGCGTTTGCAGTTGGTGGCGGTACGCCACAAGCAGAATCAGCAGCACCAGAACCGATCGGTGGTTGCTCAGGCATGCTTGGACTTGCCGGATTCAAGAGTTCCGTGATCGACCCGGCCACAGGCAAGGGTTGGGGTCTCACCGACACGGACGACAAGGACATCACGGTAAGTACCAAGGGCCTTCCGAACCCCGTCAGCTACGGCACGTGCATTATTGGTGGCGCAGCACCAGGCGGTGACGTCTTGACGATCACAAAGTGGGGCTCGAAGATTTCCTCACCAGAAGCTGACTGTGTGACCAACGTCGACAGCACAGCTACGCCTCCGGTTCAAGAGCCGGAAGAGGACCTCACGGAGTGGACGATCAACGGCAAGTTTGACCTTACGTTCAGCGACCTGTCGAAGATGTCGACCTACATTCGTGTTGAAGGCTTCGCTGATGGCGACCCGTCGACACCAGAGCAAGACCCGGCCGACGTTGTGGACCTTTACGGAATCGTCACCAAGGGTGTTGCAGTTGGTGCAGTTACAGACTCTGCCGTGTTCTTCGACCCTGTCATAAAGGACAAGACTGCTATCGCAGTCGCAGGTACTGGCGACGGCAGTGTCCCGATCGTTGGTTACCGTGTGAGCCAGGCCGCAGCGCTTGGATGTATCGACAACGCACGCAACTCTGCAGGTGGACACGACCAGGGCTTCTTCAAAGCGAACATCCTGTACGCAGCGATCGGCGACGGAACCAGCATTCTGCTTGGCTTGCCAGCAAGCGGAATTACGATCCTCGCTTAAGCGATTAGTAGCTTCTCTTAAGTGAGAAGCTTTGCAGTTGTAGGGGCCCGCCACATGGCGGGCCCCTACTAGTTATACGGAAGGAATGTTGTTGTGTTTTCGAAGTTGCTGGTACCTACTCTCTTGTTTGCAGGATTGCTGATGACTTCGGCTTGCGCAGAACCTCGCAGCGAGTGGACTGAACCCGGTCTAGCGGAGAACGTTGGAATCAAGAACGAAATGGCATCTGCTTTTCCTGGAACTTGCGAGGACTACGGAGCTGCCGATTTTGCCAAATTCAAGCATTCACAGAAGATCATCGACAGTTCAGTGGTGCCCACGGCTCAAGGGACATGTACAGCGTTCGAGGAGACCCTAGAGATCTCCACCTTTGCGTCGGACTCGGACAGAGATCGGTTCATCAAAGACCGCGCTGAAGCGATCTGTGAGAAATCGAAGGAGCAAAACATCGGGCTCCCAGGCCTGCGTTGGACGATTGGCGACAGGTTTTCAATTCAGCCGGACACGCAGGCAGTCGCGATGATGATCGCCGAAGCGGTAGGCGGAGAGTACCTAGGGACACCATGCGACGAGGCCGTGGTATTCGATTGGGACCCGGCAGGCATCGAAAGCATCCGGATCGTGGCCGAAAAGCTCGAAGCGGCTGGTCACGGTTGCAGCCGCTTCGCGCTCGATGACCGCGACGCGTTGTTGACGAGCAAGAGTTTTAAGGCGATCGGTTTTCCGGCAGTAATGGCGACATGCAGTGCAGCCGAAGGAGATGCGTCTCCGACAATCAGGCTTATCGGCTTCGTGCCAGAAGGCCTTGATTCAGAAACCTACCTGGGCACATTTTTTGATCGGTCGTGCGGCGAAATGCACGCTGGTGCATTTGCAATTGGTGCAGATGTAGTTGCAATGGCCCCTGCCGCTGACGTCGAAGCGATTGCCGACGCAATTGGATCCGAACGTACTGAGGTATGTCCCGCGTGACAAAGGGTAGGAACACGCTTCTTGCAATATTTATCAAATCCAGTCTCCTATTGACTGTCGTAATTTTGGCGACTTCGTGCGGTAGTGGCACCGGAGAAAAGGAGCCCAAGAAGGTGCTCTCGTTGATCGAAAAGATTGTTGTCGCTACGTCCGCGCAAGGTAGCTCGGAGATAGGTGGCGAGTTGCGTACGGGTGGCTCCATCGAGCCAGTCTCAGGTCGCTGGTCTAGAGCAGGCGCTTCTGGTGACATCGGCGCTGTTACATCTTCATTGCACATCCGTGGGGAAGCAAGGTTGCCGCTCGAAATCCGGTGGGTCGGTGGGACCGTATACTTCGAGAGAGATAACAGGATCGGCGGAACGGCCAAGGGACTAGGCATATACGAACCAGTCGCACGTCGCGTCGAGTTCGATTCCGAATGGGGGAGCTTTACCTCGGGTACTGCTATCGAAAAGCTTGCTGCTCCGTTTATTCCGTTTGATCCGTTGCGGCTACTCGAATTGGTCGAGTCGCGGGGCGCGACTCTTAAGGTCGTCGGCGACGATTCTGACAACCTGACCCAGTACAACGTTGAGGGTCTTTCTGGTGGTTTGCTGTTCTTCAACGCGCCTGAGGTAGATATCTGGGTGAATTCGGATAATCGCCTTGCGAGGGTTCGGGTCATGTCGGGCGACGAATGGCTCGACTATTCACTCGAAAACTTCGGTGTTGATGTCTCGGTCGAACCGCCTAGTGCAGAACAGCTGAAGCAAGGCGTCGATCCAGGAGAGATCGTGCTCGCTGAGCCATTCGATGTAGAAGTAGAGGGCGAGACTGAAGGGATTCAATGGGCCTTGAGTCGTGGGAGATCAACGGCCGGATTTGATTGTTGGCGGATCACTCCCGCGGAGCAGATCGTTGTCAAGGCGCCAAACGGACCAGAAGGATCACGTTGCCTCGCAGCGATCTCGCCAGACGATGACCTCGCCGACCAGGCCGTGTTCTTGATTACGACGACGGCCGAAAGCCCGCTTGCAGCGTTAGTCGTCGGATTCCCCGTGCAAACGAAGACGGCTACGGTCGGCTTTATCGGTGGCGAGCTTCGCAAGACTGCGGTGGCAAATGGCGTGCTGAGCTATGTAGGCGACGACGTCCCGCTTTTCCTGAGCGTCGAACTCGGTGGAGTTACGGTCGAGTGCGGAGCGGGCTCTGTCTCTAAGGCCTCAGACCTGCGAGACCCCACGGTCACGAATAGCTCTATTGGCAACCCATGGGTGTGCGCCACGGTCTAGCCACTACCGATAAGTTTCTCGATGCCTGTTGCGTGACCTACTCGAACGAGTAAGGCGTGACCCAACATCCGCCTATTTGCTCTGTCGCTGGATCTACCCAGCAAAGCCGGTCGCCAAGTGGGAAGCCTTCGAGAGTGCTGATCGCATCGTCGATCCCCGCTTGTGCGGCTTCCGCTGCGCTCGCGTAGAAGTCGCCCCAGGTCGGGTCAAGGTCATAAATACAGTCATCTAAAACGTAGAAGTCGTCTGTGAACTCAGGGTCGTACAAGATCCCATCCGGGCTAAGTGAAAAAGCCCATCGGCAGTATTTCTCGTACTCCTCTGAGTACGCGGTTACCGGCAACCGACGATCTGGCGCTGTAGTCGATGGTGTCGGGGCGTTTGTTACCGGTGATGTCATGTTTGTTGTGTCGTCCCAAGGCGATACTTCAGTCGGGTCTGTCTCGACGAATGACGGATCAGTCGTGAAGGTCTCTAACGGGAAATCAGTTGACAAAGTCGATGACGCGACGGATGACGCTGTCGGACTGCTGCCGTCGGTGCCGTCTGTTATAGCCGCAACGGCCTCTGGGCCGGGTTTCGATGGGTCGCTCTCTTCCAATGCAGCGTAAAGGGCGACGATTCCAGCGAGAACTGCGATAGCCGCGACTACCCCGACAGTTGCACGACGCGGCGTGTCATCCCACCAGTCGCTCACGAGCATCATCAGCGATGGACCCTTCTGCGGCGATCGTTTGCGATTCAATTGCTGTCCTTAGTCTTGATAAGCCGCTAGACCTTCGATGTACACAGGTGATGCGGATTTTGTCATGAGTTTTAGGGTTCCCGTGGTCAACGACGGAAGCGCAAAAACTTCGATCACCTTTTGGCGTACGGTCGAGCTAGCGCGCAGGCTGATCGTCTTGGAATGTCCAGCAAACGTAACCGTTACAGAACCGCATGTCGGACATGCCGTGGCCACCAGCGCTACGCGCTTTGCCTTTACGCCGGTGAGCGTCGCTGTCCGTCCAGCGCTCACTGCCCTCATGTATGCACCGCCATACGAATCCGGTGAATTCACGGAGTTCCAGCCAGCCGAATAGGTAAATGCCTTTGCCCGCAGCGGGATGGAAGTGCAGAGCTGGGTCGAATATCCCGAAGTATTCGAGTGAACGTCGGTAGCCCTTACACGCCAGCAGTAAGTGCGGCCGATGGTCGGCAACAGCACCTCGCCAGTGGCCGTAGTCGCACTTAGGTGATTAGCCCAGGCCCCGAATATGCCGTCATAGCGAGCGATTCGCCATTGCACGTCGAACGTCGCGACACTCGAAGTGTCAAAGCCATACCAGATCGGGGTAAGAGCGCCGGAAGTTGTGTAGCGCGAGGAAGGCCGGAGCATCACGGCAGTTGGCGCGGTCACGTCGGGCAGTGGCGACCATACAAATGCGTCTGCCGCAGCGTGAGGATCCGACGGTACGAGATTGTTCGCGAAAGATTGATACGCCATGACCGCGCCATTGGCTGAGATGGTTGGCTTAGAACTATCGCCATTCGGGGTACTGCCGTTGTTGCCTGTGCTGACGCGAGTTGTTGTACCGGTCTGATCTCGCCTAAATACGTCGCGCGTACCGACCTGATCTCCGTTCACAAGATTCGACGCACTGCTTTCGAATCCAACGTAACGACCATTATCGCTAAGCGTGATGCTCGCAAAGTCTCCGTCTGGTGGTCCGAACGTCGGCGATGCCCAGGAATTAGCCCCGAGTAAGCGATCACGAACAAATACTCCAGAGTGCGAGCTTGCCACGAGGTCTGTTGCTACTGAAGTGAAAGCGACGAAACGACCGTCTGGGGTCATGGTCGGGCTGAAACTCGCTCCGTTTGTCGGGCCACCAGCAGCATCGATCGTTACGCGTGAAGTTGCCATCGTGTTGGCTTCATCGAACCTGCCATCAGCATCGGTATCGCGGTCGAAGAAGAAAATATCTGTCGTGCCATTCGTGTCGGCAGCGGTCGTGATGTCAGCCGCTGCAGACATGAACGCAACGAACCGGCCAGTCCCAGAGATTGCACCAGTCGCTCCACCCCCCTGAGAGTTGTTTGCAGGGTTCCGCGATATTCGGGTGACTCCGGTGTTTGCCATATCCCTTACGAAAACGTCGAGGTCGCTCTCGTCTGTGTCTCCGAAGAACGTGAGTCGAGACCTCGAAGTGAAAACGACGTGCATGCCGTCGGCTGAGATCGTGCCGGAGTCGACGCCGTATTCGCCAGATGACGGATACGAGTTGAGATCATCTGGCGTGTCGTACTGAGCGACCAGGCGCGTGGTTCGCGCCACGGTGTCGCGCACATATAGATCCGACTCGAAGTTGTCGTCTCTGTCCAGAAAGTCGTAGGTATCGAGTTCGTCTGAGTCTGTCATGAACGCGATGTAGCGCCCATCCGCAGAGATCGAAGGCAAGTAACTGTCATCGTCGCCGAACACTGACTGATCGCTAATAGACACAGGCAGAATCGTTCCGGTTTGGAGGTCCTTGCGGAAGACATCGAACGCAAAGTTTTCGTCCCCTAACGCGAACTCAGCGTCTGTCGAAAAAACGACGTATCGGCCGTTGCCCGAGATGGCGACGTCCTTTATTGAGTAGGGGATTTCTTCGAGAAGCCCGCCCGTTGTTGACAGGCTCACGATCGCCGCAGAAGTCGACACAGCGGCTTGCGCCGGATTTGGAACGGGCGCGACTAACACGGCAGACGTGATTACTGACGCGAGGATCGTGACGCTCGATTTGAACCTGCGCACAAGACCTCCGTGGGGGAACGAACGTGGCGCGAAAGTCCATTCTGACAGGCGGCAAGCGATCTAGGCAATGCGCAAAGGCACTAACGCGCACTTTGTTGATAGTCCATTTGGCTCTGGTCGGGCGCTCGCGGTCGCCACTATTATTTCGAGTTCTTGGAACCAAGCCACCTCAAGCCGCTGCTCTCTCGGCTCAACTCACATTCGGCCACGATCGCGATCGTGGGGCAGGGCTATGTCGGTCTGCCAGTAGCGATGCGTTGTGTCGAAGTCGGGTTCAACGTCGTCGGTTACGAACTCGACCCACGCCGAGTCGCGATGTTGCGCTCCGGCGACAGCTATGTCGGAGATGTTCCGAGCGTGCAACTGCAGGCGGCCTTGGCTAGTGGCTACACAGCAACTGATCAGATAGGTGACCTCGCCGGGTTCGATGTCGCAGTTATCTCGGTCCCTACGCCACTTGCAGATGGTGTCCCAGACCTCAGCTTTGTTGAGTCAGCTAGCAGAGCTTTGGCAAAGGTCATGCGCGCTGGTTCGGTAATCATCCTTGAATCCACGACCTATCCCGGGACGACAGAAGAACTCGTGCTTCCGATCCTCGAGTCGAGCGGCCTACGTGCTGGAACCGATTTCTTCCTCGGGTACTCGCCGGAACGAATCGACCCTGGCAATCCGAACTTCGTGTTCACGAACACGCCGAAGGTCGTGTCCGGTGTCGATGCAGATTCCTTGGCCGCCGTAGATGCATTTTTCTCTCAAATTGTCGACAAGACAGTTCCGGTGGCATCGACCCGCGAGGCGGAACTAGTCAAACTCCTAGAGAACACCTTTCGACACGTCAACATCGCTTTGGTAAACGAACTAGCGATGTTCGCGAACGATCTCGGCGTCAACATCTGGAACGCCATAGATGCCGCTGGCACGAAGCCGTTCGGTTACATGCAGTTCAGGCCCGGACCCGGAGTCGGTGGTCACTGTCTGCCGATCGATCCGTCGTATCTGTCGTGGTCCGTGAAGCGTCGTAGTGGTCATTCGTTCCGGTTCGTCGAGCTAGCCAACGACGTGAACGAGCACATGCCTGAGTATGTCGTGCGACGTTTGCAGGCGTTACTCAACGATGTTGGTCGCTCGGTTCGCGGCTCGAAGGTCTTGTTGATGGGCCTTGCGTACAAGGCGGGCACTTCGGACTGGCGAGAGTCTCCATCTATTGCTGTCGCCGAGTTGCTGCACGAGCTTGGCGCAGAAGTGACCGCTGCTGACCCGTACCTAAGTGGCGGAGTCAGCGTCGGATTCGAACTGCCTGTCGTAGAACTCGTTGCGGAGACAATCGCTGGCTCTGACCTTGTCGTGCTTCTCGTCGACCATCCAGAGTTCGACCTCGCGCAGCTGTGTGAGTTCGCCCCGTTGTTGTTTGATACCAAGGGCGTCCTGCACGGCCGCGAGTTCAGGGGCGAGACGCTCTAAGTCCGCTGCGCGAAGCGATTGCGTACTCGTACACCGTAAGTAACTCGCGCGCATAGACAACAGGACTTCGCAACTCGCCCACAGCGGTCGCTTGGCGAGCGTGCCGCAGCCACTGTGGTTCGTCGCAAAGAGACTCACGGATTGCCGTAGCCAAAGCGTGAGGATCGCCAGCCGGAACCACGACTCCAGTATCGTCGTCTCGAACGGTTTCGCCTAAGGCACCGACATCGGTGGCGACGACTGGTCGTCCGTGACCGTAGGCATCGTGCAACACAGCGCTTTGCGATGCGAAGCTCGTATAAGGCAGGACAATGAGATCGGCATCGCGATGCAATGCGTGTTTGCGCTCTTCGTCGACGTAACCAATCTCGACTTTGATACGCGGGTCGTTTGTTGCAGCTTGGGTTAGCGCATGTTCAATCTCAGGTGCCCCACGGCCAGCAAATACGAATGTTGCGTTGAGGTCTGCGAGGTTGGCGATGGCAGCCAACAGAACTTCGATGCCCTTATTGCGACGCATTGCTCCGAAACACAGAACCGTCGGTACATCGTTCGGCCGTTCACGTAACTCGAAAGGCGCAGGCAAAACCCAGAGTGGGACCTCATGAATTCTCGATGCGTCAACGCTGAACTGTTCTTGCAGTTGGCGTGAGACGGTCGCGTGGTGGACAACAATCTCGCCACAAACTGCGTATAAGCGGCGGAGTATTAGATGTTCGATCCATCGAGGCAATCGTGACTGATGAGGTACTGCATCATGCACCGAAGCAACAAGAGCAACTCGCCTCGAAAGCCGCCTGAGAGCGAACCAGTCCGTGAATGGATTCAAGAAAACGACATGCGCAACGTCGAAGCCCTTCGAAGCTTTGTGTCGCCGTGCCTTCGAACGGAGCGGATAGATAGTTGCCCGTGACCAAAGCCAGCGCATAGAACGCTCTCGTTCGTCGCCGACATCGCTAAGACTTCTGTCGATTGCGCCACGGCCCCGTTGAGCATCAGCGGCGGTGATTCGACTCGCGACGGTGTGCGCCACGACATCGCAGTCAAGCGCACACAGAGAATCGACTAGCGGGAGTTGTTCAGATCGAAGGTACGGCCAGTACCAATAGACGCGCAACGGTCAGTCCGATTTGGCTTTCGGTGCAAGCATGCGTGCTGGGACGCCGACGGCAGTGTGACCAGGAGGAACATCTTCAAGGACCACCGCGTTTGCGCCAATGCGGGCGCCGTCTCCGACCATGATCTCCCCAAGGACTTTTGCCCCCGCGTGTATCGCCACGTTGTCGCCGATAGTGGGTCGCGCTCCAGGACTCACAAATCCAATCGTGACCTGCTGGTTGATCCAGCAGTTCGCCCCGAGTTTTCTCGCTGCGATGATCGTCGCGAAGCCATGTTGAATATAAAGACCAGGACCGATGTCGGGGCAACCAAGGAAGAGAGTGCGTTCACCCGGGTAGACGACCCTGAGGATCACCGCAACGGCTACTCCGAAGTTCGACGATCGCCGCAACCGGTAGTAGTAGAGGGTTCGAAATTCGGGGTATGTCGCGAGCAGGTACAGGCGCCGGGGCAAGTTCTTGTATGGCCATTTCACGATGCTTGCCCAGCGGTCAGCGTCAGCATTGATCACCGACCTCGAGCTAAGGACCGCCCAACCGGTGAGCAATGGCAAGTACCAACAAAGACGAAGCCAAATAGCTACCCGGCGCATCATGAAACCAACTCAGCGATCATTGGTCAGCAAGGCTACAAGCGCGCTACAGGTAGAGGGTGCGTGCGCGCACACAACCGAGGAGAATGCCGAGCCGCGCGCCGAGTACCCACAGGTAGCTAGCGCGGCCTTCATGTGAACGCAAGCGGGGGAGCCAAGCGACGAGCAGAAACCACGATCGCCAGCCTGCCAAACGTGGCACTGCCATTCCGGCTGATCTTGCCTTGCGAGCAACGAGAGGCCTGTGCCGGCCGTAGGCGCGCGCTTGCCTGAACATGACTGCAGGCTCGCCACGATAACGATAGGCAACCGTAGCGACCGGATCGAACGCCACGCTGTGACCGGCAATCGCGCATCGGAACGACAGGTCAGCGTCTTCATGGGTCCGCATCGTTTCGTCGAATCCACCGAGTTCGGTGAAGAGGGCGCGGCGCATCCCGAAGTTTCCCGCTGGCATCATCGTGAAGGCATCGTGGAATGTCATTGGCGCGATAAGCGATGGGATTCCACGGGTCCGGCTCAACCACTCGGGGTTCAACTCTTTGACATCAAGCGGTCCCGTAACGCAGACATTGTTGCGCAGGCCTTCACCCATAGCAGCGACCCAATGTGGACCGACCACGTCGTCTGCATCACACATCGCGATGTTGGTGGATTGTGCAAGCGTTACACCGAAATTGCGCACCGCACCTGCGTTTGTCGCCAACGGCTCGCTTGCTAGCGAGAACATCGGATATTTCGTGGCGTAGTCGGCGACTATCAGAGCGGTGTTGTCCGTCGAGCCGTTGTCGACGACGACTACGTTCCATTCGCCGTCCCAAAGCTGTCCACAAAGAGCGTCTAGTTGCGCTGCGATAGTCGAGGACGCGTTGCGCGCAGCAATGATTATTGTGAGCTCAAGCGCTTTTTGCACGGATCGTCCCAACAATGTGTCCGCAAAGACCTGCTGCAATCCAGGTCCACCGCAATCTGCCCGAGCGCGAAACAAGTTTCAACACATTCGGGACTAGCCAGAGAGCATGCCGTGCCACGGTCGCAGTCGCGCTAAATCCATCGAGTGTCGAAGCGCGTCTAGCGAGTGTTGGATTCGCTTTGCCGAAAGAAAAAGATTGACGGCAGTTGGCTAGCACGGTTGTGCGGTACCGGTAGTGCACAACCGCGCCTGGCACAAAATGCAGTTTGATGCCGAGTTTCCAGATACGCATCGCGAGGTCGATTTCCTCGCCGGCGAGCAGTCTCTCGTCGAACCCGCCAGCGCGCCGGAACGCGTCGCGCCGGATTCCTAAGTTGCAGCCATGCGCGAAGTCGATGTTGCCGAATCGACCAGGGCCCAAAGCACCCCAGCGGCCGCGCGCGTCTGCGAGCCATTTCTCGTTGAGTAGGTCTACTGCTAGCGGACCGCCGACGTACTCGTATTCACCTAACGCATCGATGATTTCGGTTAGCCAGTTTTCGCCAACGACATCGTCTGAGTCGCAGCAGGCAATCAACTCGCCGCGAGCTGCAGCGATACCGATGTTGCGCGCATAGGCAGGGCCACGCCCGGCTGGTGCGTTGACGAGTCGTATCCGCGTATCGATTGCGGCGCAGCGCTTGACTACGACACCAGTGTCGTCCGTGGACGCATTGTCGATTACGACGATTTCGACAGAACGATCGAGGCACTGCGAACGCAATGCAACGAGTTGCTGTTCGACGACTTGCGATGCATTGTGGGCAGGTATGACAACCGAAATACCCGGAGCGACTTCGTTTGCCTCTGTGGTCGGACTGTTCATTTCATGCGATCTTCGGCAGAATCGGTCGATGCCCTGAGCAGGTCGCTTAGCGCGGTCTCGAATGTAGTCATGATTGTGGCGGGTTGCATCTCTATTCGTTTGCTGTGTGCAATAGCGAGGTCAGAAAACGTCTTGTATTGCTCGTCGTCATCCCAGAGCAGTCCGAGGGCATCTACCCAACGGTCAATTGAACCGTCGGGATCGCAAAGAATGCCACCGGGTCCAACTGCCTCGCGGGGACCGTACCTGTCGGAGGCGAGAATCGGGATCGCGTTGCACTGCGCCTCAGCAATCGTGCGTGACCGACCCGGATACCGGTATGGCGCCAAGAGAATTGCGACGGTCGCGTACAAGTCATGAGCGTCCGGGCGATATCGCCGAAATTCGACGTTCGGTAGATCGGCAATCGCGTTCTGTAACGCATCGATCGCGTCTGTATCGAGCGTCCAAGACTCCGCGAATATGAAAGGGATGTCGGGCCGAGCCTTAGCTAGAGCTAGCGCGATGTCAACGCCTTGTTCGTAGATCGGGTTTACAAAGAGAACAGCCTCGCGAGTTGAGTTTGTTTGGCATGCCGAGCAGTCAACGACAGATGGCACGAGAATCGCAGCGTGTCCGCGGGCATCGGCAGCATCGACGTGGCCTTGGGCATTCGCTACAATCAGGTCAGGCAGGATGCCGGAGTGACTCAGGTGCAGCAGCCCAGACTCCTCACGGATGTACAGCACGGCCGGCAGCCGGAGGTTCGCGAGGTCATAGTGGATCTGACGCCACACCGGCAAGTCGACGCTGTTGACGACAACAACATCTGGACGGAACTCTCGGATACGCCGTGCTAGAGCGTTCTCCGGACGGATCGCCGTATGACTCTCGTAGTTCGTGGCTTCGCTCCTTAGCGAAACGCGCGAACCGATACTTCGAGTGATGGAATCGACGATGTTTGCGAATGGCGTGTCGGACACCTTGACTCGAAGGTTCATGCATCGTCGATGGAGCCGTGTCCGGCGCGGCGCCGAGTCGTCGAGCAACAAAGTCGCGATTGCGTGGCCGCGCGATGCGAGCAGGGAAGCGAGTTCGTGTGTGCTGCGAGCGGCTCCGCCGACGGTTGTCGTGCCAGACACAAACAAGACACGCATACGACGAAACTCTTGCATTCCTTGGCGAAACTATCAGTAGCACGGCGATAGCCTCAGGAAATGTTGCGGGTCTTGGTCGTCGGTGTGCCGCGCGGCGGAACGACTTGGGTTGGCAAAGCATTAGGCAACTCTGATGCAACTGCGTACGTTCATGAACCCGATGGCACGCGAGACCCGATGGCGTTTCGACACCGGGCGTTAGATCGTCAGGGGCAATTCGATTTCTTGAACGTAGGAGACCTTGCGCCGGAGTACGAGCGCCTCTGGGATGGAGCATTTTCCGGAGGACGTGCACGCCGATCGATGTACGCGCGGCTAGTCGTGCGTGCACTCGACGGCCTTCCGCGTGAGGAACGCAACGCTGCTCGACTCGGAAACCGCCTAAGCCTCACGACGAAATTCGTGCTGAGAGGAGCACGTCCGTTGTTGCCTAGGCGAGATGTCGACGCTGTAGTGGTCAAGTCTGTTCATGCAGCGATGTCACTCGAATGGATATACGGCGTGATCGAAGATTTACGTGTCCTAGTTGTCGCTCGCGAGCCGCGCAACGTTCTCGCAAGCCACGTTGCGATCGGCTTCGGGCCGCCCGCTCCGCTGATGCTTGCAGCAGCAAGGCGATCGATGCAAGATCGATGGGGCCTTGAAATCAAGACGCCAGAGGCGCCGATGGCGCATAGCGCGTTGCTGTGCGTGTGTCTCATGCTCGGACTTCACGATGGCTTGAGAAGGCACCCAGAATGGCAGATGATCTCTCATGAGCGTGCCTGCGAAGATCCGCATGTGGCACTCGCTCGAACAGCAGAATCGCTGGGCTTGAGGTTCGGTGACCGCGCTAAGGCCTTCGTCTCTGACTCAGATCGCGAGGGGACTGGCTACGAGACGGCCCGCAAGGCTTCGGAGTTGGCCGATAAGTGGAAAGAGCGGCTTACGTCAGAAGATGTTGACGTCATAGAAAACGTTCTCGAGCAAGTGCCGCGGGAACTATGGCAAGTACCGCAACCTCAGCTACCTAGAAGCTAAGCGTTCGCGCAACAAAGCTGCTGTGGAGTAAAGCTTCTTAGCGATCTGCTTGGCGCGTCTCGCCCACGAGATGCGCGAGTCCTTGCCAGATAACCAAGTCATCCCGCCGAAATGATGGTAAGCACTCGCGAACCCGGGACCCATTTCTTCGGCGCGTAGCCCCGCGGTTTCGAAGTCGCGAAAAAATGCGGCGCTCACGTCGTATGCAATCTGATCTGAGCCGTCGCCAGGATCGCCGCCGTCTTCATACGCGAAGCTCGTCGTGACTACTCCGCGAGTCTGGTGTAGGTCTATTAGTACTAGCCACGGCTCGGGCCGTGCTGCAAGAGTTCGTTTGGCTCCGGTGACGGGGTGGACGTAGGCGACTCCGTTTCGCGCTTGTACCCGGGTTGCGACCATCGCGGCATTCGAGCTAGCGGCGCGTTCGACCATCTCGCGAAGCCAGCCCTTGCGACGGTACAAGACATCGGAATCTGAGAAGATCAGGTAGCGAGTCTGACAAGAGTTGTACCAATGGTCGAGCCACTCAGCGTGCGTTCGGCCTCCCTCGACGCACTCGAGTTTCAGCCAGCCGCGGGCAGCGAGATTCTCTAGCAACATCACCGAACCATCCGTAGAGCCACCGTCGCCCACTGTCAGATTGAATTCGTATCCAGCCGTGCGGCGCATAGACCGGACGCACAACTCTGTGACTGCGCGGGTGTTCCACGATGCGACATGGATGGTTACGGCGTCGGTATCAGATCGCATTCAAGAGATTGTTTAGCGCAGGGTTGAGCGCAGGCCTGCGCTCATTCGCCGAACTTGAATTGGTGCTTTGCGATTATTAGAGCGTCGCGGCCTGCGACAAGTTCGACAGCCGAATCGTCGAAGTAGTCGATCAGCGCGGAGTGAGCCGATTGGTTGGCTCGAATAGCGGAGCCCGCGCGAACCCGGTCTCCGAGTTCGCCGTTCATGTCATAGCCCGCACATGTGAGGGCAGCGGGGAGGTCATTGCTGAGTCGATCTGTTCTCACGAATGCATCGCAGATGTTCTGCTCTGCGTCGAAGGTAGCAAGCGCATCGGAGTTCTTGATCGCGCCGACGGTCTGGATCGGGACTATGTCGCGGACGAAAAGCCACAAATAGTTGAAGGTATAAAAACCAGCGATCGCTGGGAGCGATCCGAGGAAATAGTTCGGGTTGAGGTCGCTTGCGCCAGCGTCGTCGTGAACGATTCGGAGCCATTCCCGAAATGCTCCCACATCATTGACATCGCGGTAAAGGCGTTCGTACATCTCGACAGGGCGAGAGCGATGGGCTGAGAATTCGGCTAACGCGGCTTTTAAGGACCGTCTATCGCTTTTCACCTCTCGAATGAGCGTGGTTCCGATCGATCGCAAACGCGGCCGTGAGCCAGTATGGCGTCGAGCGAGACCCTTTCCCTGGCACCCGAAAGACCACATCGATAGGTACCAGGACCAAGGGTCGCGAACGGAAGCGAACACGAATCGCGAGCCTGGGTCGAAGTCGATGCGGCGATGCGACGGCTCGAGTCTTTCGCCACCGACAGTCTTGAGCAACAGTCCTGAAATGGTGGTCGATGCGCACTTTTGGAGTCGCAAGAACACGAGACGGTCGTTCACGATCACTATTTCGAACAGTACCATTCGACCTCACGAGCGAGACGTGTGCCGCGGTCGCTCGTGTTCTTTAGTTGCTCTCGTATCTATGGTTGGAGTTGGCGGTTGCTACACGTTGTTACGGTGCATTGGCAAGACAGTCGATGGGTCGAACCACAGTTGCGATTTCTGAAACGTTTCACGTCTGGCCCTGTACGCACGTATGCATCGTTGCGCGGTATCGACCCGTCGCTACGTGGGTTTTTTGATGTGGCTGTCGACCTCGACGGCAACCACCCCGAGAAGCTGAACGCCCTTGCCGACATGGTGCTCGCATCTGCAGATCCAAGCGATCAACTCTTGTTTCTCGACGGCGACGCATTTCCGATCGCGCCGATTTCTAGTGACATCCTCAAGGGGCTTCAACTTGCGGCCGTTCGGCGCGATGAAAACCTTGGTCAGACTCAACCACATCCGTGCTTCTGTTTTACGACGGTCGGATTCTGGGCCGAGATCGAAGGCGACTGGAACGCGGGGCATGCATGGGAAACGACGACAGGCGAGAAAATCACAGACGTTGGCGGTAATTTGCTTGCGCTGTTAGAGGGTCGTGGAATCGAATGGACTCCACTGCTGCGATCAAATCGGTTCAATCTCGATCCTCTGTTGTACGGCGTGTATGCAGACGTGGCCTACCACCACGGTGCCGGATTTCGCCGGCCCCTCACATGGCGGAACTCGTTGCCAGCAGCGTCTCGCGTGCGCGATGCGCGAGATGCAACTCGGATACCTAGTGGCGTCCCTCTCGTCTCACGGCTCGAGCGCAGCATGAGATATAGGCGGGGATTGCGTCGCGAACAGCGGGCCACCGAGCTTGACCTCGACAGGATTGACGCGCAGTCAGCAGAAGTGTTTGGGTGGATCGTCGACGAAATCGATTTCCCTGGTCGGTTCACCTAAGCCTCATCGGAGAGTCATGCCTACGCAGCATCGTCGGTAGCATTACTGGCTTGACGAATGACCAAGAACATTCTGAAGACAGTGAGCGAACGGCTATTACGGGCGCCAAAGTCGTGATCGCTGGCACCGGCCGTGCTGGCACAACTTTGCTAATGGCTGTGCTGTCCGATCTTGGATGCGACACCGGAATCCGCCCAGGCGTAGAGGTAAGTGGAAAACTTGGTGGCCTCGAACGCAATATTGAAAAGACCGCAGCGCGGATTGTCAAAGCACCTGGTCTATCGACCCGACTTGGTCCGCTCCTCGCCGAAGGGCGCGTGAGCGTCGAGCATGTGATTATTCCGGTCCGAAATCTCGATGTCGCAGTTGCGAGTCGGGTGCGAGTCGCGAAATATGGCATGCGAAGTTCGGCTCCTGGTGGCTTCATTGGGGCGCGACGTAGTTCTCGCCAACGCGAAGTCCTAGCAACGATGCTGTATGAACTCATACACACAGTTGCCGACCACGACATAGATCACACGCTGCTCATGTTCCCTAGGTTCGCGAATGACGCTGCATACCTATTTGAAAAACTCGGTTGGTTGGCTCCGGGCAAGACAGAGGACGATTTTCGGGCTTGTCTCGCTGCTCGGTACGACCCGAACCGGATCACGGAGGCTCCGCTTGGCAAAGGGGAACGGTTACGTTCGGCCCTTCTCGCTCCCGTGGGCTTTATCCGCCGAGCGATACCTGAGTCTCAAGCTTCGCGAGTGAAACGCTCGTAGAAGTTCGGATTCTTTCGGATGTCGTTGAGTATCTCGTCAGACAGAGCAAGCTCGGCAGCCAACGTTTCTGGTGGATGCTCACGTCGTCGTTCGGTGGCGGCCTGTATCGCTAACCGTTTATCCATGCGACGCGCCAGTGGAATCCATTGCGGAACGCGGGCACGACGCAACTGAAGAGTTGCCCGAGCAAGGCGCTCGCGAAACCCAGCGCCATGGTGGTAGACGACGTCGCCGTAAATACCGAACCAAATTGGGTGCAAGTTGACCTTGTTGGATCTCAGTAACGGTTGCCATGCCACGTTGTGTTCTCTCAGCTGACCGAGCAAGTTGCCGCCGACATCGGAAGTCCGATAACCGAGATGGTTGACCCAGGTGTAGCCCTGTCGCCAGTCGCCGCCGATGCGGTTCCAAAAGTCGACCGTAGTCACACAGAAACACGGGTGTGGTTGTGGGTCGCCGAGGTTCTCGTCGCGGCGCACTGCAACAAGCGGCATGCCGTTGAGAATGTCTTCGGTGATGGGGGCGATAGGAAAAGCGTCACCATCCATGAAGATCAGGAGGTCATCTGGATCTGCGTTCTCGCTAGCTATCGATGCCAGAGCATTCAGCTTTTGGCCGTGGTTGCCAGGAAGTTCATCTGCGTAGTGAAACGGGGCCCAAAGGGTACGGTCGACTCCGTTCAACGATGCGTAAAGGACTGTGTCCGAAGGCATGAACTCGCTGATCTGGCGCAGTTGTGGACCAAGCCATTGATCGCTAAGCCAATGAACCGTGATGACATGAAATCTCATGGAGTCAGGTGCCGTCGTGCCAGCGAGAATCAACCCAAATCGGTGACAGTCGCGCGATAGCTCGTGGAAGCAAGTCGAGCTTGTAGCCAGCGACATGCATAGCGCCAAGCGGTTGCCAGGGAGACAGCTCAAATTTCCAGCCCTGGTAGGCGCCGTACCAGAGGAAGTAATTGCCAGACGGAAGTGGCAGCTTAGAAATCTCAAGTGTCATGTCAGTCGAACCGGCAGGTAACAAAAGTTCGTGCCGCAGAACAAAAATCGGTGTTGCTGCGCCTTGGGTTACACCAATGAACAAGTTGGTCTGCTGCTCCGAAGCGGTTTCGGCAGAAAAGCGGATAAAGCACGGCTCACTCGTTGTAGGAGGTGCCCCGTCTGGTCCGGTCACCGTGAGGTTCTTTAATTTCACTTTGCCGCGCTGTTCTGCGCGAGCCTCAGCCATTGAATCGATTTCTTTGCGATATTGAGCGAGCGTGTCTTCAATTGGTCCATCCGCTTGGATACGGCCATCGTTGAGCCAGAGTCCGCGCGTGGCGATTGCGCCAACGGAAGCGAGGTCATGGGAAACAAGTATCAAGGTCGCGCCGCTCTGCAATACATGACGCATCCGTTCGAGACACTTCTGTTGGAAAGCTGAGTCGCCGACCGCGAGCACCTCATCAACTATCAGAATCTGTGGCTCTAGGAACGACGCGACGGCAAATCCGATCCGCATGCGCATTCCGCTTGAGTAGTACTTGACTTTTCTATCGATAGCGTCTTCGAGTTCGGCGAAGGCGACGATCTCGTCGAAGCGGGCAGCGATTTCGGAACGCTTCAGACCAAGCAACGATCCGTACACAAAGGTGTTTTCGCGGCCGGACAATTCGGGGTGGATGCCGGAAACAACTTCGATGAGTGCGCCGACGCGTCCACTGGTGGTAACGGATCCGCTGTGGGGGAACATGACGCGGTTGATGATCTTGAGCAGAGTCGATTTGCCAGAGCCGTTTAGGCCGATCAGGCCGACAGACTCGCCAGGCTCAACTTTGAAGTTGATGTCTTTGAGCACCCAGCGCCACGGATTCGACTTGGTGATGCTGTTTCTGCGAACTGCCGCCCTGTCCAAAATATCGGACGTACGACGTTGACGAACACGGTCGGAACGAAACCGCTTCCAGACCTGATCAATTACAACTGTTCCCTCAGGCAACATCAGCGATTCCGGCTTCTAATTGTTTAAAAATAAGAAATGAACACATGAACATGAACAACGATGTGCCAGCAGCGATCAGAGTGAGACCAAGGCGTGGCGGCTCGCCATACAAGACGCTGCGGCGCATGCCATCGATTACAGCGGCCATCGGATTGAGACCGACATAAAGAGGTCTCCATTTTGCGGAAATCGTGTCGAGTTCGAACGCGATCGGATTGAAGAACAGTCCTAGCTGTAGCACGAGCGGTATTGCTTGGCGTAGGTCTCTGAAATAGACCGTGAGCGACGATATGAGGATCGTTACAGCTGACGTGAACACGAGAGCGATGAGCAACGGTACAACGATCCAGAAGGAAGTGATCTTCGGCGCGAATCCGTAGAAGATCAACAACCCAAAGAATGCGACCGACTGGGCGAGCGAATCGATGATTCGCACAGAAATCTGCGCGATGGGGAATACCTCGCGTGGCGCGTACACCTTGTTGAGGAGCGCATTATTTGATACGAGGCTCGTGCCACCATTGGCAACCGAGCCTTGGAAGAATCCCCACGGTAACAAGGCTATGTAGGTCCAGATTGGCCTCGGGACATCTTTCGGTACGACCGTGTTGGTCTTGGCGAGTACAAAAGTGATTACGGCCATGAGCGCAAGGGGTCCGATGATGTTCCATGCGAATCCGAGAACCGTTTGGCTGTACCTCGACCTGAGGTCGCGCTCGGCGAGGCTCAAGATGACTTGTCGTGATGCCCAGAACTCACGCGCCGCTGATCGCAGATGGAGTGCCCTGCGATAACGAATTTCTGATGGGGGCTCGTCGAGCAGAGGTTTAGGTTCGGTGTCGGTATGCAACTTTTTCCTTGCCGGACTCGGTCGATGTCAAGAATCGGTAATCGTAGATGCGGTCCGAAAACATTCGGCTGATGCGACGCTTTGGCCTAGAGGTAGCCATGAATGTCACGACTTTGGACGCTTTTGCCTAGGCCTCGGGAGTTCTTCGATTGTGTTAGCAAATCGGCGCAAAACTGCGGCGGCTGAGTTTGCAGCGCGGTTGGCCGCACGCACGCTCAGCGATGGTTTAGCGCGACTGCCTACCCATGAATCATCTCGTTCATACCCGAGCTCGGCGAGCAATGCGCCTGCGACAGAGCAGAAAGCGCGCCTGTCGGACATGGACCACGAAGTACGCCATCCGCCACTACCGCCACGTCGAAAGAATCCCGGCGGTTCTGCCCGTGCTAGCTCGCCATCACCAGACTCGCCACCTGTGAGAATCGAGTTAGAAACCTGACCGCTCGTGCGCATGCGGCTGAACTCGTTTGCGTCTAGCAATGCGCAAGATTCTGAGTGGTCGATTGCGACTCCGCAGAAGGCGAATGTGGCGATCAACAAGTCTGCTGCATCGGGTCCGAGCAAGTCCTCGTAACGCAACTCGAAGTAGCGATCGCGGGAATGCTGTTGCGCTCTACGGGCGCTAAGCAGGTGCTGTTCCCAAATGCGGCCAGCGCGCGCTACTGAGTTCGGGGCCCATTTGCTACCCCAGCCGTCGCTGTTGGCAGCGACCAACGAGTCTGCAACATCGCGACCATCGCGAATGATGTGCAAGAAACGCGCATCTGGGACGAATCGGACGATGGTCTCAGTACACATGCTGTGTGCAGGACTTTTTTCGATGATCGTCGATGCACCTGGCTTCAACTTTTGGATGGCCGCAAGCGTGGTGTCGAGGAGTGTGCCTGCCGCTTCCAGAAATTCGTGCTCTGTGATGGTCAGCGGGAGTCCTTTGCGGCGACGCGTTTGTTCGGCATCGATAGTTCCGGAGTTCTGTTTGTCCCATGCGGCAGCAAGTGGCTCTAGGAATACACGGAATAGGTCGGTCTCTTGTGGTGTCGCAATTGCGGGATGTGAACCGAGCATCGATTGCAGCCAGGTCGTTCCCGACCGCGGCGAGCCGATCAGCATTACGAGTCCAGCTCTTGAATCCTCGCGTCTGCTCATGGCTGGACCTGTGATCGCGCGATCGCGAGACCATCGTCGTAAGTGAGGTTGCCATCTGAGACATGGCGGGCTACATCATCGGCAGGCACAACATATGAGTTGCGGTAGTAAGAGCGAATCCCTTGGATACCGTCACTTTGGTAGACACCCCACCAAACCTTCTTCCATGGTTCGGTCCAATGGGGGAGTGGCCGCATGCGCTTCGGGGTCGTACGCCACTTGATCTGTGCTTTCATGCCTTTTGGCGGCTTCGCCCACTCGATAAGCCGGACGACCTTCTCGACGAACTGGTCTTCGTCCTGGATCATGTAGTGATTCACGATGTCCGGTCCAGTGGCAACCCGGTCAGTTGGCGCATCCATACAGAGATGCTCGTGCCTAGCGCACCAGTGGTCGGTCGGAATCGACATAAGCCACTCGGCGCGGTAGACCGTCTTGCCAGCTACATAGCTCGTGTGTAGCGGACTTCCGCCTCCACTGGTTCGGTATCTGCGGCGTTCAATCAGCGAACCGACCTGCGGGTCGACGGCTGTAGGCAGGAACAGTTTCGCCCCGAAGTTGATGGCGACGGTCGACGGCGTGGCTCGGTCGAGAATGTCCCTGAGTGGTTCGGATGGCCAAAAAAACTCGTCCGTGTCGGCGATGCCAGCCCAGGCGACATCCCCCCTGCCGTCGTCGAGCGAATGCAACATTTCGTGACGCACGGTCTGTCGCGCGTGAAAGTTGTCGAAGGAACGCCAGACGACTGCGTCTTTGAATTCGTTCGCAATTTCGCGGGTCGTGTCGGTCGAACAGTTATCGGCGACAGCAATTCGGTCGAAGCCGTTGTTTAGATGGTGCCTCAAGTTTTCTCGAAGCAATGTCCCCTCATTTTTTGTGACGAGAAGCAAAACGATCACTCTGGACCTACGTATTCGTATTTTTTTGCGAGAAACACTTCACGCGTGGCCACTAGGTCTAAGGACGTGTCGTCGTAGTACGAGGCGGTCGGCAGGTGGGGCGATTCATTCGTCTTGCTACGGCACAACTCGGCGAGCTTCTGAGTTTGAACTGATGTCAGATCGTAACTAGCCCGGGCCAGAACGCGGGTTATGTCTTCTTCGAGATGTTCGATTCTGATCATGTCGTCGTGGACTGTGTGTTTGGCATCGTAGTGCTCAACTGCTTCGATCGAGTCGACATTCCCTGGAACTTCTAGGAGTGTCCGGTCGTCAGTCAACAGCCAGAAGTAACGGAATGCCATAAGTCCTTGGCAGCGGCGCAGGTCCGTGCGGCCGAAGGGCGCGAGCAGTTCATGTGAACGGTCGGGGTCCATCACAAGAGCCAGCCATCGCCGAAAAGCGTCTACGTCGTCTGGATGCGTATAGCAGGGGCGCCATAGATCGGTGCGAGTCGCTCGCTGACGACGCTGAATCGAACGGCCCTCGCGAAGTTGCTCCGTAGGCCAGCGACGCGTAGCGCGGAGTGCCCGCATCGAGTCACGCGCTAGTTCGAAATTTGACGGAGGCTCAGCGGTCACCCTGTGGTAAATGCCGGACACGCCACCGCCTTTGCGACATCCGTAAGCCCAGAGGGACACGTACCAGGCCCAAGGGTTACGTATCGAGGCGCATACAACCCTGTCGCGTTTTTCTTCTCGCAGACGAATGTGCTGCTGATGCTGCTTGCCTCCGACTACCTCGGATAGAACGCGGGCGATGTGCGTAGAGGCGGTTTTTTGCATCTGGAGATACACGAGCCTGTCGTTCGCGAACACGTCGACCATTCTCGCCTATTTTTCGCGTCTTTCGCTATAGGGCTAGAGGCCCGCGTCATGGTGTTTCGCGGAGATTTTGGCGAGTAGGTTTTTGACCTATGTCATTAGAACTTGGTTTCGAGACAATCGGTAACGCCACGCTGATTGTTCACGACGGCAAGCCGGTCCTCGCTACTGATCCGTGGCTATCCGGCACGGCTTACTTCGGAAGCTGGGTGCTTTCTCATGCCGTGCCGCCCGAGCAGATGGCCAACGTCGAAGCGGCCGACGCAATTTGGATATCGCACGGCCACCCCGATCATCTGAGCTTTGAGACACTAAAGAAGCTGAAAGATAAGGAGATTTTGCTCCCAGATCATGTCGGCGGTCGCATACGGGACTATTTGGTCAGCGATGGCTACAAGGTCAGGGTTCTCAAAGATCGGGAATGGCATCAGATTTCTGCTCGGGTCCGGATCTGTTCAATCGCGGACTGCAACCAGGACGCCGTGCTGCTCGTTGACATCGATGGCACCCTTGTCGCCAACCTGAATGATGCCAGCGAGCGCGGTTGGGAAAACTTCGTCAAACACGCAGTCAAGAAATCGGACGTTTCATTCATGCTTGCGCTCTCTGGTTTCGGAGATGCGGACATGATCAATTTCTTTGAGCCAAATGGGGACAGGATCTTGCCGTACGCGGCAAAGCAGCTTCCGCCCGGCAAGGCCATTGCTCGGCGGATCGAAAGCTTCGGGATGAAATACTTCGTGCCATTCGCGTCGCTGCACCAGTACAACCGTGCCGACAGTTTCTGGGCCAACGATTACATAACTGGTCCAGAGGCTCACAAGCTCGGTTTTGCTTCAGAAACCGCTGAAATTGTTGGTCCGTTCATTAAGTACGACTGCCTGTCGCGAAATGTTGAACTTCTTGAACCGCTACCCAACCCGTTAGTTGCCAACGACCCGAAGGATTTCGGCGACGACTGGTCACAGCAATTGACCGATGTTGATGTCGATGAGGCAAGAAAATATTTTGCCAGAATCGAAACTTTGCGCGACGTCGTCGATGTGATCGTCGTGCGGGTAGGTGGCGTCGAACACGAGTTTCCTGTCGGGTCAGGAAATAATCGCGGCGTGACATTTGAAGTCCCACGCCATTCATTCATGGAAGCCGTGAAGTGGGAAGTCTTCGACGATCTGATGATTGGCAACTTCACTAAGACGACCGTGACCGGTGACTGGACTACTGACGAATTCGGCACGAAGTTCACGCCGCTAGTTGGCAAGTATGCAGATAATGGGTACGCGCGCACCCACGCTGAAATTCGTAAGTACATGGCCGAGTACAGACGGCGAGCCCCACTCGACACCGCCCGCTCATTGCTTGCGCACAAGAACACGTCGTTTTTAAATTCGGTGGCTCGCACGATGTACTCAAAGATCGCACCTGGATCGTTGCTCCATCGGATCGGCAGGTCGTCCTACCGAAAGTTGCGCGGCCGCTAAGGCACTGGAACCCCAACGCCGTTAGTTACTCGCCTTGTCGAGCAGGCTGTAGCCGTAGTGCAAATCTTGTAATCGGCGTTCGAAGTGCAGCACGTCGCGGAAGTTCTTGATTCGCGGTGGCACAAATTTGCTGTGTCTGTAGCGACGAAAGTATCTGGCATTCGTGTCGCCACGCACGTTTGCCAGCGGAGCGAAAGGCTTCAACCCTAGGTAATTCGTTATGGGTCCCAACACGGCGGCCGGATCGCGTACGAGATCTTCGTACCGCATGAACTTGAGGTGTTGGAGTTGCGCGCGGTCGCCCTCAAATTTCTCATGCGCTGCTAGCCAGTGCTCAAGCTGGAGTTGGACACTCGATTTGGCCCAGAACTCTGTTGCATGGGCGACTGCAACTGGGTGTCTAACAATTGCGATCATTAGCGCATCTGGGAAAACCGCTTGCAGGTACCGAAATCGCAAGAGATTCGGCGGAGACTTCTCGACGATGTGGCTACGCGTCGTGTCGGCGTAAGGCTGCCAAGCCTCACGGAGACGAAGCGCAATCAGGGGATCGGTTGCGTCACTCTCGACAAGGTGTGCTCGGGAACTGAAAGCAAATCGGCCGGGTCCGCCTAGGTCATCAGCCACGACCATTTCATCTTGCAAATGCTGCCCTTCGTCCTGCGGGACGCCAGTGTTGCGCAATCCAGAGATGTCGGGGTGCTCGTCGAGCATCGAGGCGAGCAGCGTCGTTCCGCTGCGATGCAAACCGCCTATGAATATGAAGCGCGGCCGACTATCAGTCATCGAGACATACCCGTTCGAATTTAGTCGCGCCGTTTGATTTTCGCTCTGGCTTGCGCGGGAATCGGATCACTGATCTGCAATGCTACGTGTGGTGTCAAATAAAACTCGCGTGTTGTGGCTAATCAAGGGACTCGGTCCCGGCGGCGCTGAACATCTATTGCTCGGTGCGGCCGCGACTAGAGACCGCGACCGATTTGATGTCGCCGTCGCGTACTTATTGCCTTGGAAGAACGCGCTCGTAGAGCGCTTTGAGGCCGAGGGCGTTGCGACAACTTGTTTTGGCGTACGAGACGAACGAGACCTGCGATGGGTGTTCTCTCTGAGGAGAATGTTGCGCCGAAATCCGGTCGATATTGTCCATGTTCATTCGCCGTATGTCGCGGCGATGGCGCGGTTGGCGGTGCGCGCGCTCCCCAAGAGGTTGCGTCCTCGACTTGTGTGCACTGAACACAACGCATGGGGAACATTCAAAACCCCAACAAGATATCTAAACGCCTTTACTTCGAGACTCGACGATGTGACGATCGCCGTGTCACGAGAGGCGAAGGAGTCGATGTCGGGTCGCGCACGTCAACAGTGTGAAGTACTCGTCCACGGTGTCGATGTGGATGCGATAGCGGAGTTGATTGAGGAACGCGGAATAGTTCGATCGGAACTAGGGATAGACGTAAACACCGTGCTTGTCGGGACCGTAGCGAATTATCACCCTAAGAAGGATTGGCCCAACGTTCTAGACGCTGCGCGTCGAGTAGCCGATCTCGGTTCTTCGACCAAAGTTCGGTTTTGTTTAGTAGGGCAAGGGCCCCTCCAAGGTGTCGTTGAGAAATTGCACGCGGATCTGTCGCTCGAAGAGACCGTCACGCTGACGGGGCATAGGCCAGATGCAGTGCGACTTATGGCCGGATGCGACATTTTCATTCTTGGCTCGAAATACGAGGGACTCCCGGTCGCGATCATGGAGGCGCTTGCATTGGGATTGCCAATAGTTGCAACGAGGGTCGGCGGCATTCCAGACGTTTTGCGTCACGAAGATAACGCGCTACTGGTGAATGCAGGTGATCCTGGCGCGCTAGCTAATGGAATCATGTCCTTAGTCAAGGATGAGGCACTACGTGAGCGTCTATCAATCGGAGCAAAGGATCTGAGTGCAGAGTTCGACATTGCGAGAGCCCAGGCACGAATCGAAGCGATTTATTCCGATCTAGTGGAACAGCGAATCCATTGAACGCGGGCACGAACAGAGTCGATGACGGACTCGAGTTGCGCGCGTATCGGTCCGTGGACCGTCAGGCCGTGATTGCTTTGTTGGCTGCGTCGTTGGGCCGTGAGGACGATCCGAGATTCGAAGCTCTCTACGCCTGGAAACACGAGGAGAACTCGTTCGGAGTCTCGCCAGCGTGGGTAGCTGTAGATGGAGAAAAGATCGTAGGCATTCGCGTGTTGATGCGTTGGCAGTTCAGCGACGGCGTGCGTGACTTCTCAGCAGTGCGCGCGGTAGATACCGCTACGCATCCCGAGTATCAAGGGCGCGGGATATTTACCAGACTCACCAAGTTGGGTCTTTCAGAACTCGGAGGCGAGTCCGAGACCTTCGGTGCGGCAGTCGACTTTGTGTTCAACACACCGAATGACCAAAGCCGACCCGGATATCTCAAAATGGATTGGCAAGTAGTCGGTCGATTACCGGTGTCAGTACGGCCTAGTAGTCCATTCGCGATTCGTCGGATGCTGAGGGCGCGTGTGCCTGCTGAGCGATGGTCAGAGGTTTCGACCGGTGGAGCCTCAGCTTCTGATGTGCTGTCCGACGCGGCGGCGGTGACGGCGCTCCTCGCAAGTACCCGAAAGCAAGATCAGAGATTGCAGACTAAGAAGTCCGCCGAGTTCTTGGCGTGGCGTTACGCGACACCGCTGCTTGGTTATCGCGCCGTCGTTGGCTCCGGAGGGATTGAGGGCGGACTCGCAATCTTTCGCGTACGACGTCGTGGCGAAGCGCGCGAGGCCGCATTGGTAGAGCTGATCATTCCTTCGGGAAAGCCGAACGCCGCACGCGCATTAGCGCGACAAGTTCGCAAAGCAGCCGATTGCGATTTTGCGATCGCTCTCGGCGACCGCGTGCCGGGTTTCTTGCCATTCCCACGGCAAGGTCCGGTACTGACTTGGCGACACTTGACGCTTGAGCGTTCACAAGTTCCAAAAAGCGCGGACCTCGCTCTGACACTCGGCGATATTGAGCTGTTTTGAAACACTGCCGGAACATCGTGGCGGATCGATGGCGTTACGCTTGCGGTCGTTAACCGCACGCCGAATACTGGAGTACATCTAAGCGTGGCGAGAATTGCTCAAAAAATTGTGAAGTCGTTGGCGGCTGGCTACGACGCGATCACGCCGCGTCATCCGGGCGTGGTCGTGTTGATCTACCACCGCGTTGGTGGCCGTACATCTATGGCGGTCGACTTGCCCGCGGATCTGTTTAGAAGGCAGATGGCCGAACTAAGTGAGTCGGGCCGAGTCGTGTCTCTCTCGGACGCTCTGCGGAGACTTGAACCGAGCAGAGGTTCGGAACAACCTGCCCAAACAATCGAGTCGCCGATAGCCATCACATTCGATGACGGCACCGCAGACATCGCCGATATCGCTATGCCAATTATGCAAGAGTTCGGGATTCCCTCGACGCTTTACCTAGCGACGCGGTTCGTCGAGAATGGCGAAGATTTTCCCGACAACGGCAAGCCGCTTTCGTGGCAGGCGCTCGCAGACTGTGTATCTACGGGACTGATGGATGTCGGTAGCCATACCCACAGTCACGCACTATTGGATCGACTTGCAAATAACGAAGTGGCTAGAGAACTCGACACGTCGATTGATCTCATCACGTCGAAGCTAGGCAAGGTCCCGCTCGACTTCGCATATCCGAAAGCGCTGTCGCCGTCGCCAGTTGCCGACGCGGCAGTTCGCGAACGTTTCCGATCCGCATCAATTGCTGGCACGCGCCCGAATCGTTACGGCGACGCCGACCCATACCTTCTCTATCGTTCGCCAATACAGGTCAACGATGACATGCGTTGGTTCCGAAAAAAGTGTGATGGCGGCATGGCCCTCGAAGATCGACTCAGAGTGCTAGTCAACCGTCGGCGCTATGCAGAAGCTGTGCAATGAAGTCGACTAAGAAGCCGCCGAGGCTGATACATCTGACAACCACAGATATCAGTCTGGCTCTGCTGCTAGGGCCGCAATTACGCGCGTTCCAAGAGGCCGGTTACGAAGTAATCGGCATGTCGGCCACTGGCCCATATGCGCGCGAACTCGAATCGTGGGGCATTCGTCATTACTCACTCGGCAACGCCACCCGCTCAATGGCCCCACATCGCGATCTGTTAGCTCTAGCTGAGCTGGTACGTGCGTTTCGGTCTCTCCGACCAGACATTGTGCACACCCACAATCCCAAGCCAGGCATCTACGGGCGGCTTGCGGCCAGAATCGCGAGGGTGCCAGTCGTGGTCAACACGGTCCATGGTCTGTATGCCGTACCGGAAGACAGGCTCGCCAAGAGAGCCGTTGTCTATAGCCTCGAGCGAATCGCCGCGGGCTGTAGCAACGCCGAACTGTTGCAGAACGAAGAAGACGTATCGGTGTTGCGCAAAATCGGCGTGCCAGCCGACCGTATCAAGGTTCTAGGTAACGGGATCGATCTTGCTCGGTTCGACAGTTCGAAGGTAGATGCAAGCAAAGCTGCACTTATACGCAAACAGATCGGCGCTACCGACCAACAAGTTGTGTGTGGTGTCGTCGGGAGACTCGTGTTGGAAAAGGGACTGCGCGAAATATTTGGCGCAGCACGCCTCTTGACTAAGAGCTCGCCAAACGTTGTGTTCGCGATCGTGGGTCCAGCAGATCCAGAAAAGGCAGATGCAATCACGCCTGATGAAATAGCCATGGCTGAAGCGATCGGCAACGTCAAGTTCCTTGGAATGCGTGACGATATCGAAGCTGTCTATGCGGCATGTGATCTTTATGCCCTCGCGTCGCATCGCGAGGGTTTTCCTCGTTCAGCCATGGAAGCCAGTGCGATGGGCTTAGCGGTCGTTGCCACAAACATCAGGGGTTGCCGACAAGTCGTCGCCGACAACGTAACTGGTCGCTTGGTGCAACTTGGCGATGTGGAGGCGCTTGCGTCCGCCATCGCTCAGCTCGCTAACGATTCGGAGCTTCGCACCAAGATGGGACTCGCTGCGCGAGCCAAGGCAACCAGCGAGTTCGATCAACAGCGAATAATCGACACGACGCTCGCAACCTACGCTCGTCTAATTGCCGCGGATTCCGATGATGGTTGAAATTCGCCGCGCCGAGCTTCTAGACGCATCCCGCATGGCATCGCTGCATTGCGACCGAATTTCTGAAGGGTTTTTGCCTTCACTCGGTGTTGCATTCTTGCGGCGCATATATGGCCGCATCGTTCGCACCGAGCACTCCTTTGCATACGTTGCTGTCGACCGTAACGAAGTGATCGGTTTCGTTGCCGCAACAGAGTCGATCGGTGGCTTCTACCGCACATTCATGATTCGTGATGGCATCCGAGCGGGGCTTAGGGCAGCTCCGAGAATTGTTCTGTCAGCCAAACGCGTTTGGGAAACGCTCCGTTACCCAGCGAGCGCGAGCGGAGCAACTTCGGATTTGCCGACAGCCGAAATAATTGCAGTGTCGGTCGCGAGAAGTAGCGGCAAACGGGGGATCGGTCGTCTCTTAGTTGACGCCGTGAGTGGAGAAATGGATCGCAGGCATGTCAGTGCCGTCAAAGTTGTCGCAGCTACGGACAACGCCGCGGCTGCAGCTCTTTATTTAGGCGCTGGTTACACAGAGTTGCACGAGATCTCTGTCCATGGCTCAACCGCGAGCACCGTATTCGTTCGGCGGTCGGATCCGACGGCATCCCAAGATCCATCGCGCCAGGAACCGCGATCATGAATTCTCAAATGGCATTTGGAGCTTCGTTCTTGGCGTCGCTAGCAACTACGCCGTGCGCTGTTGTGGTAGCAATACGGCTCGGAATCACTGACAAGCCTGGGCCACTTAAAGTCCAGACTGCGGCCGTGCCGTACCTCGGCGGACTCGCGATGCTCCTTGCAATCGCGTGGCCTCTAGGCGTAGTTCGGCCCGTGTTGTTGTTGCCTGCGGGATTAGCTGCAGGCCTCGGTCTGGTCGACGACGTCGCAGCGATCTCTGCTCGTGTCAGGCTCGCGCTTGAGTTCGCTGTCGGTATCATCTCTGGCCTCGTAGTGACTTGCCCACCTGGCGGCATCTTCGGGGTGCTGCTTACCGCTTTGATTGTCGTCGGACTTGTGAACGCTGTGAACCTGATTGACGGACTCGATGGTCTAGCTAGCGGGACCGCGTTGATGGTGGCAGTCAGTTTTGCTATTTATGGTGGTGGCGGTAGACAGATCGCGTTCATCACCGCCGGAGCATTGTGCGGATTCTTGTTGTTCAACAGGCCGCCTGCGCGCATCTATCTAGGCGACTCTGGCTCGTATCTGCTCGGCGTTCTTATCGCAATTCTTGGTGTGTCAGCACTCGACAATCCCGGTGGAGCGACGTCGTGGGCGGTTGTCCCACTGTTCGTCGCAGTTCCGGTTCTCGATACTGCTGTCGCAATTACCCGGCGAGCCATCGCCCGCAGGCCCCTCTTTCTCGGTGACCGTAGCCATGTGTATGACCAACTTGTCGACCGAGGGTTAGGTCGAGGTCAATCTGTACTCGTCATGATTTCGCTTCAGGCGTGCATTAGTGCTTTTGGCCTGTTAGTCCCTAAAAGGCATTCAGTCCTTGCATTCGGTGTTCTTGGTGGTGTGGTATTTCTACTTGCACTTGTTGTTGTATTCGGCGGCTTCGTGACTCCAGTCCACCGGGCCGGGTCCGTGTCTCCTGATAGTGAGAGGTCCAAAGAGTGAACGACTCGAAGCCAGCACTGCTCGGTGGCCAGCCAGCATTTCCGGGAGGAATTCCGTTTGTGCGTCCACCGGCACCACCGCGCGATGCCGTTTTCGCGCGTCTCGCTCCGTCATACGACGCTGGCATTCTTACGAACGGACCTCTCGTTAGACAGCTTGAAGAAGCCGTAGCTGAACTCGTTGATGTCGACCACGTCGTCGCAGTTAGTTCATGCACGACCGGTCTAATGCTCGTGTTGCGGCTACTCGAACCAGACGGTGATGTGCTGCTTCCTAGTTTTACTTTCTCTGCATCGGCACACGCTGTCGCATGGAATGCACGCGGTATCCGGTTCGTGGAATGCGACCCGAGCACGTTTCAGCTTGACCTTGCCGACGCAAAGGAACGCGCTCTGCAGGCCGGTAATAGACCTATCGGGGCGATAATGGCAACCCACGTGTTTGGCGCACCATGCGACCCGAGAGCAGTAGAGGCACTCGGCGCAGATTTGGGTGTACCTGTGTTGTTCGACGCTGCTCATGGGCTAGGTGCGCGTACTGCTGAGCGACCAATCGGTGGGCACGGCATTGCCGAAGTCTTTAGTCTCACACCAACGAAGCCCGTAGTGGCGGGCGAAGGCGGCCTCGTTACAACCAACGATGCTGCGTTAGCAGAAGGGTTGCGTCTAGGTCGCGATTATGGCAATCCTGGTGATTACAACACCAAGTTTGTTGGGCTAAATGGTCGGATGAGCGAGATGCACGCCGCCGTCGCCTTGTGTTCGCTCGACTCATACGCGGAGAACAAAGCGTTACGGCTTGGTCGCGCTGCTCGTTATCGCGAAGCGCTCGCGATAGTTCCAGGAGTGCGTTGCCAGGTAGTGAGCGACGGCGACACGTCGTCATACAAAGACTTCACGATCGCGATTGATGCAGAAGAATTCGGGGCCTCGCGGAACTTGCTCGTGCACGCTCTCAGAGCCGAAGGTGTCGACACGCGCAACTATTTCGATCCGCCGGTGCATCGTCAAGATTCGCATGCCATAAGCGGCGTTGAGCTACCAGTCACTGATTCGCTATCTGCCAAAGTCGTGAGCCTGCCGATTTATCCAGCGCTGTCGGAGTCCGACCTCGATGTAATTGTCGAATGCATCGCGCGGATCGGGCGCAACGGCGCAGCTTGTACCCACGCGGCGTGAGCATTCGCCGCGAGTCGGCTCAGAACGCGAAGCTGTCGTATCGGGCGCTCCAAGCGGATTCGCTGTGCTCCATAGTCATTCCTGCTTACAACGCTGCTGCTTTTTTGGCTGAAGCAATCGAATCTGCACTCGCTCAGACTTATCGGCCACTTGAAGTAGTCGTTGTCGACGACGGCTCAACAGACGACACTGCCGCTATCGCATCTCGTTATTTAGATCATCGAGAGGTCGTACTCGTTCGTCAAGAGAATCGTGGACTTGCAGGCGCGCGCAATCGCGGCGTAGCTGAGAGCCACGGCGAAGTCATAGGGCTGCTCGATGCTGACGACATCTGGATGCCCGAGAAATGCGCGACTGCAATGAACTACCTGCGCCAGAACGCCGACGTTGGTTGGGTCACAACCGACTGTTACTTGATGTACGACGACACGCGAACCGATAAGCGTTATTTCGGCGATCAGATCGCCGATGCCTTCCCGGAGGCTGACAATGCAGAACAACTGCGTTGGATAGCTCAAGCCAATTTCATGTCGGTTGCATGCCTAATCCGACGCGACCTATTCGAAGCCTTTGGTGACTTCGACGTTCGGCGGCGGCGTGCCGAGGACTACGACCTGTGGATTCGGTTCATGCTCGGCGGCGCTCTCGTGGGTCGGATATCGGAGCCACTCGGTTGGTATCGCTTGAGGGAAGACAGCCTTTCAGCTGATCTTGCTAAGCAGTGGCAGGCACACCTCGATGTTTTGGAACTCCACGGCTTGGCGCTACACGCCGCTGGAGGAAGGTTGCTAGCCCGCGAGTGTTATGACATAGCACGCAGACTCGCCGCGTCGGGGCGCCGCGCATTAGCGATCCGGTTCGCTGCCATGGCTTTCGGCTCTGCCGACGCCAGGTTCGCCGCGTCGTTGGTGCAATTGGCACACATCATGAGGGCAGCGTGTCGACGTGTGGCTCGTGCCTCGCAGACGGACGACGCCTGACATCGTGCGACCAGACGCACTGGAAAGGTTCGCCACCTTCGCGAAACCAATCATGATGTTACGTCCGAATCGGATCGGAAACGGCCTAGTAATGCGATTCTGCCTATTGCGGTGACTACCCGATACCGACAAAACTACTAATCGCAATCAGCGCGACTCACCGTCGTTCATGGGAAGGTTTCGGGTTCCCGTGGGGTGGACAGAGGGTCGGGCGCCCTGATGCGAACGAAAACGAAAGACGGGTCCTTGCTGAGGGTGGCGAGCACGCATGCTCGATCCATCGGTTGGACGTGGTTTTGGTTCCAGTTCGGCTATGTCAGCTTGATTCGTGACAACTAGGGGCGCAATGGGTAAAGGGCGCATACGGCGATGGCAGGACTCGATACCGAGTGCCTCTGACGCTTCTAGGAAACACCTAGGCAGGTTCGCGATTGATGCCGTAGCCGTAACCATAGGGGTCTGGTCGGCTGCGCTCTTGCGCTATGACATGGATTTCGAGCGCGTTCACCATTTGGAAATGCTCGCTAGTCTGCCTGGAGTTCTGGCCATTCAGTATCTAGCTGGTCGCAGGACGGGCATTTATTGCGGCGGCTGGGTATTCGGGTCCTTCGAGGAGGTCGCGGCTCTCGCGAAGACTATATTCATCACAATTTCGATCGTCACGGTCGGCGATGTCTTGTCTGGCTTTGTCCTCGCCAATGGACGCGTCATGCCACTCTCATCGTCGCTTGGTTCCGGGATATTCGTGCTCGCCAACGCGGCTGGGATTCGCTATGCGTGGCGTCTCGTGGCTGATCGTCGTCGCCGACCGCAGGGCGAAGGACGTTCAAGGGTCATCGTGTTTGGCGCAGGTGGCGGTGGCCAACAAGCGATCAGAGCGATGCTCGGAGATGCCAATAGCCCACACATCCCGGTCGCGGTTCTCGATGACGACCCGAGTCGTTCACAGTTGTCGATCATGGGGATTCGCGTCGCTGGAACCCGAGATGACCTTGCTGCAGTCGCCGACCGCGTTGGTGCCGACATGGTCCTAGTCGCTGTCCCTAGCGCGGACGGCTCAGTGCTTCGAGAAATCGCTGACCTTGTTGTGCCTCTAGGTCTGAAGCTTCGGGTGCTGCCTTCTGTAGGAGAGTTACTTGGCGCCGAAATCAACCTTGGCGACATTCGCACACCGACCGAGGCAGATCTGCTCGGTCGACACCAGGTCGAGACCAACGTCGCAGAGATCTCGCAGTACCTAACAGGCAAGGTTGTTGTCGTCACAGGTGCTGGCGGTTCGATTGGGTCGGAACTGTGCAGGCAGATCGCGAACTTCGAGCCAGCCGAGTTGATCATGGTCGATCGAGATGAGTCTGCGCTTCATGGCGTCCAGTTGTCGCTAGAAGGCAGGGCGCTACTCGATTCGCCGAATCTATTGCTCTTGGACATCCGAGACAGGGCGAGGGTCAAGCGCCTATTCATGGAGCGCCGCCCAGATGTTGTGTTCCATGCGGCGGCCCTCAAGCACCTCCCGTTGCTACAAGCTCATCCTGTAGAAGCGCTGAAAACCAACGTATGGGGGACCTCAAGTGTCCTCGATGCCGCGATGGCATCCGGCGTGACCACCTTCGTCAACATCTCGACAGACAAGGCCGCAAATCCGATCAGCGTGCTTGGCTATTCGAAGCGGATCGCCGAGGGCCTCACGGCCGACGCAGCAACCTCTTGTGGACAGCGGTATCTGTCGGTGCGATTCGGCAACGTTCTTGGCAGCCGCGGATCTGTCCTAACGACCTTCAGAGCACAAATCGCAGCTGGTGGCCCACTGACGGTTACCCACCCTGACGCAACACGATTCTTCATGACGATAGAAGAAGCTGTGCAACTCGTTATCCAGGCGGGAGCACTTGGCGACCCTGGCGAGGCGCTCGTGCTCGACATGGGCGATCCTGTGCGCATAGCCGAAGTAGCTCGCCGGCTAGCGGGACTCGCAGCAGTGCCGGTGCCGATTGAGTTTACGGGTCTTCGGCCCGGAGAAAAGTTGCACGAGGACTTGTTCGGAGATTTCGAAGACGCTCGCACGCCACGCCACGAACTGATTGACGCAGTTGCTGTTCCTTGCGTTATGCCGGAGCGGGTCAGGCACCTAGACCCAGATGTCCCTGGCGAACAAGTCGTCGCGGTCCTCCGTGGGATAGTCGATGAGATGGCCGCTGTTCAGGCAGCCGAAGAATCAGAGGACATCGCGGTATCAGCATAAAGCTGGTCGATTCTCAAAACGACGCGAGTGTCTTTGCAAGACCTTCACTAAAACTGACCTTGCATCCAAATCCGAATGCATCCGCCGCGGCTCTTGCATCTGCGCAACTGTGACGAATATCGCCAGCTCGACTAGCGATGAACTCAGGATTCGGATCGACACCGATAAGGTTGCCCAACTCGCGGAGCAGGTCTAGGAGCGTGTACTGGTTGCCCCCAGCGATGTTGAACACTTGCGCATTACAGCGATCGCTAGGAGCCGTTGCTGCCGCAAGGTTGGCGTCGACAACGTCGGATACGTACGTGAAGTCACGGCTCTGAAGGCCATCGCCGTGCACCGTCGGGCGGACTCCGTCGAGCAGTGCTCTAGCGAACAGTGGGATCACTGCCGCGTAAACCGAGTCTGGTCGTTGTCTCGGACCGAAGACATTGAAGTAACGCAGCCTGACAGTCTCGATATTGAATAGCTCTGCGAAGACGCGGCAATAGTGCTCGCCTGCGAGTTTCGTGACGGCGTAAGGCGAGCGAGGCGCGAGGACAGCATCCTCTGGTGTAGGAATGATTTTCGATCCACCATAAACGCTTGATGAAGAAGCGAACACGAGGCGTCGCACACCCGCATCGCGGGCTGCTGTTAGAACCGTGAGCGTGCCTTCGATATTGGTGGTATTCGATGTGAGAGGGTCGGATACCGAACGAGCAACAGCACCAAGTGCGCCTAGATGGAATACGACTTCACATCCAGATACTGCATCGGCAACAGAGTCGATGTCGGCAATAGAACCGTGCACGAATCGAGCGGCACCTGGCACATTCTCGCGACGACCAGTAGCTAGAGAGTCAAGCACCACGACATCGTCACCGCGCTCTAGCAGTGTCTGAGCAACATGAGAACCGATGAATCCGGCTCCGCCGGTGACAAGTGCGCGCATCGCCTCAGGCTAATGGCGTTACCTACACTCAAAGACGTGGCACCGACATTTCCGCGTAGACAAACTCGCCAAGTTTCAGTTGGCAAAGTAACGGTTGGTGGCGATGCCCCGATCAGCGTGCAGTCGATGACCACTACCAAGACGGCCGATGTAGACGCGACCCTCTCGCAGATTTATGCGCTGGCCGCTGCTGGCTGCGACATCGTGCGATGCACGTGCAATGAGCCAGAAGCCGCAGCCGGACTCGCTCAGATCATCCCGCGTTCGCCTGTGCCGGTAATCGCTGATATTCACTTTCATTACAAACTCGCGCTAGCGGCGCTCGAAGCCGGGGTGCACGGCCTACGCCTCAACCCGGGAAACATACGCAAGCCTGACCAGATCAAGGCAGTCGCTAGCGAAGCGCGCGATCGCAGCATTTCGATACGAATCGGTGTCAACGGTGGATCATTAGACCCCGACATCGACGAGCGTTTCGGCGGAGCGACTCCAGAAGCGCTTGTCGCCTCAGCCGTGCGCGAGCTTGACTATTTCAGAGAAGTCGATTTCGACGATGTCAAGATCTCTGTCAAGGCGAGCAATGTCAGAGTAATGATCGATGCCTATCGTCTCTTGGCCGACACAGTTGACTACCCACTGCATTTGGGTGTCACGGAGGCGGGGCCGTTGCCCGGCGGCCTTATCAAGTCTGTTGCTGGGATCGCGACTCTCTTGTCCGAAGGCATCGGAGACACGATTCGGTTCTCCCTCACAGCTGATCCCGTAGAAGAAGCCAGGGCTGGACGGATGTTGCTCGAAACGCTTGGTCTAAGAGAACGCAAGAACGTGGACCTAATTGCTTGCCCGAGTTGCGGGCGGGCAGAGGTCGATGTCATCAAGGTTGCGAACGAGGCACAAGCGGCATTCACTGATCGAGATATTCCACTCCAGATCGCTGTTATGGGTTGCATCGTGAACGGACCCGGAGAAGCGCGCGATGCCGACCTAGGTATCGCTGCCGGCCGTGGCAAAGGCCATCTTTTTGTCCGTGGCAAGATCGTTCGTGTAGTACCTGAAGCCGAGATGGTCTCAGCGCTCATAGCGGAGGCTGAAGCCATCATGACTGATGGCATCGATGCGGTACTTGCCCGTGCCGACGTAAACGCAGAAGCAATATCCGCTGCAGCGCGCGAGGAATTGGTGCAGATTCAAGGAATCGACGCGAATAGCGATGCTTCACGAATTGCGAAGGTATTAGCTGTTACCGATCCGGTCTCCGACGCGCAGGCAGGCTCTCAAGCGTGAGCGAGGAGTTTCGACTCTTCGAGTGCGCAGGCTTGCTCATGAACCCAATTGCATGCTTCTGCTAGGGGTTCAACAAAAGCAGAGTCGGTGCAAGCTAAATGCGACAGCGGTAGCTCAATTATTTTCGCTCCAGGAATTTGCTCGGCCATCGCGCGTTGTGTTCCAGGATCGACCAGCCGATCGTTGGTCGTGATGATCACAGCGGTCGGGACATCGATCTCGCCGAGCCAGTTGGCCTGATATGTGCCGACCGAGTGTCCTGCTTCTGCAATCATTCGCAGGTCGTGTCGCCTGACTTCGGCCTGAGCCCATGTCGGCAACGAGACATGGCGTGAGCGACGTAACGGTGGAACATTGAGAGGTAGTCGTGACGCAAGCGTTCCTAGGCGCATAGTGCCAGCGACGGCTCCGAGCATGCCTTGTACGACATAGCGGTCGAGCGTGGTTGGAAAGAATCCTCCGCTTGTGGCACACAGGACCAGGCCTCGCACCAAGTCGCTGTGGCGTCGCCACATCAGTTGACTGACTGGGCCACCCATTGAATAGCCAACGACGACTGCAGGTGTCGCTCCAAGTTCGAGGAGCGTCGCGGCCGAGTCGTCAGCGCAATCTGATAGCCGGAAAATCTTGCGGGCTTTGACGCCGCGTCCGTGGCCTCTCAGGTCTGGTGCAATCACGCGGAATTGTTCGCCCAGGCGATTCAACGATGGGTACCAGTTCAGGCCGCCGGTAGCGGCGAGTCCGTGGTGCAACAAGAGATTGGGCGCACCGCGACCGCGGTCGATCTCGCGTAAGAACGTAACGCCACGCCCGGGCAGGTCTAGGCGCCGACCCTCTGGAACTGGCCAGTCACCATCAAAGTCATGAACAAGGCTCACTGTCATTTGATCGGTCATTCGAGGCGCTCGGTCCAGTAGCAATCTGTCCAATAGCCAAGATTGAGTACGTTCTGTCCGGCGGTTTGCGGGTGGTTCGTTACGATGTCGCGCACTTCGTCGAGGACTCGTTGGCGTTCGGGTTCCGGGAGTATCTGCACGTGGCTGACGCTCGCTACCCGGTCGATGACTCCCTGAGGGGTCGTTTGTTGCTCGTGGAAGAATCGTGTGTACCTCACTTCGGAAAATCCTTGGACGAAGACGCCAGCGCGCCCGGCTGTCCAGCCGTGTGGGTCGCCGAACTGTGAGACAGCCGTCGTTCCCGTTTGGTCTTCTCGATGGTTACGCCACGGGGCCTTTTTTTCGACGCGGTCCATGATCGCCCAGACAAGGTCTACCCATTCGATAGAGCGGTCTCGCGCGTTCCACCCGAACCCAACGCGCCCGCGCGAACGTAAAACTCTGTGGAGTTCAAGGGTTGCGCGTTGGCCGTCAAACCAATGCAGTGCTTGCAGAATTGTCACAGCGTGCAACGAACCGTCAGCAAATGGCAAGTTTTCGGCGACGCCTGCCGCGGTCGGTATCTCCGGGTACTTGTTGCGGAGCACTTCGCGCATGCCAGCGACCGGTTCACACGCGATCAGGGTCGCTCCTGAATTCGCGATTAAACCTGTGAATATTCCGGTCCCTGCCGCAAGATCGAGGACGCGGTGGCCAGGGCCAATATCGAGGTTGTCAACGAAATACTTGACGACTGCAAGTGGGTAACTCGGTCGAGCCTTGTCGTAGATCTCGGCTGCTCCGCCGAACCCGGAAGCAGCGATTTCATGAACGCCCATCGGCCTCGACGATATTGCCACCCGTGCGTGTGTTCGTGTCAATGCCGAACGATAGTGGTGTACTTGCCTAATCCGCCCCGATAATCATTCCGGCAGCGACAGTTTCGAATGTGCTCTCGTCGACGAGAATGAAACTGCCTGTAGTTCTGTTGCGCTCATAGTTATCAACGAGCATCGGTTGGGTCGTGCGTAGCTTGACACGGCCTATTTCGTTCAGGCCCAGCGAGTCGACGCCTTCGTCCCGAGAGAGGCTGTTCACGTCGAGGCGATACAACAGATCGGTGGCTTTCGCGCGGGCCCACTTGGTCGTGTGCTTGATCGCGTAGACCTTGCCGACCTCGAATTTGCGATCAGAGTTGAACCAACAAATCTGCGCTGAGATGTCCTGAGTTACCGTTGGCTGGTTGTGTGGGCGACACAGCATGTCGCCGCGACTGATATCGATTTGGTCGGTCAGCCTTATCGTCACAGAGTCAGGCGGGAAGGCTTCTTCGACTGGCTTGCCTAGACGGTCGATGCCAGCGATCTTTGTGGCGAAGCCAGATGGGAGCACCATGACGTCGTCGCCGGGACGAAAAGTTCCACCGGCTACCTGCCCGCCGTAGCCACGGTAATCATGGTGATCGTGGCTCATCGGGCGAATTACGAGTTGCACGGGGAACCGAGAATCGATGAGGTTGCGGTCGGCTCCAATGAAGACGTGCTCGAGGTGGTGCAGCAAGGTCGGTCCGTCGTACCACGGCATGTTCGGAGAGTGCGTTGTGACGTTGTCGCCGTTGAGCGCCGAGATCGGGAGGAAAGTCAGGTCATCGACGTCGAGCTTCGCAGCGAAAGCAGAGAACTCGGCGACGATCTCGTCGAAGCGCCCCTCGTCGTAGTCGACCAAGTCCATCTTGTTGACACACAACACAAGGTGTCGGACTTGCAACAGCGACGCGATAACCGAATGGCGCCTGCTCTGTTCGACGATGCCGTTGCGAGCGTCAACGAGAACCAAAGCGAGATCGGCAGTAGACGCGCCAGTGACCATGTTGCGCGTGTACTGGATGTGACCAGGAGTGTCGGCAATGATGAACTTGCGACGCGGCGTGGCGAAGTAGCGGTAGGCGACATCGATCGTGATGCCTTGTTCGCGTTCCGCACGAAGGCCGTCGGTAAGCAGGGCTAGGTTCGTGTAGTCGAAGCCGCGGTCTGCTGAACTGCGCTCTACTGACTCGAGTTGATCTTCGAAGATCGCTTTGGAATCGAGTAGTAGGCGACCAATCAGTGTGCTCTTGCCGTCATCGACGCTTCCTGCGGTAGCGAACCGGAGCATTTCCATTAGAAGTAGCCCTCTTTCTTGCGGTCTTCCATGGCGGCCTCTGTGAACTTGTCGTCGGCGCGTGTCGCTCCGCGCTCGGTAATCGTCGCGGCGCTGACCTCAGCAATGATTTCTTCGTTAGTCGTCGCCGGCGACTCGACTGCACCGGTGCATGTGAGGTCGCCGACTGTGCGATACCTAACCGTCATTTCCTGGACTTCTTCGCCAGGAAGCATCGGGATTAGTGGCGATTCGGACAACCACATGCCATCTCGGCTGAACACGCGCCTGCGGTGCGCGTAATAGATCGAGGGGATTAGGACAGGTTCGCGGGCGATGTATTGCCATACATCCATCTCTGTCCAGTTAGAGATAGGGAAGACGCGAATGTGCTCGCCTTTGCGATGCTTGCCGTTGTAAAGATTCCATAACTCTGGACGTTGGTTCTTGGGGTCCCATTGCCCGAACTCATCGCGGAAACTAAATACACGTTCTTTGGCGCGAGCCTTTTCTTCGTCGCGTCGACCGCCACCGAACACTGCATCGAAACGGTTATCAACTATTGCGTCTAGCAGTGTCGTCGTCTGGAGACGGTTGCGGCTTGCTCGAGGACCCGTGTCTTCGACGACTCTCCCTTTGTCGATCGACTCTTGAACAGAGGCGACAATTAGGCGTACGCCGTAGATGTCGAGAGCCTCGTCGCGGTAGCTGATTACTTCATAAAAATTGTGTCCGGTGTCCACGTGCATGACGGGGAACGGGATTCTGGCGGGGGAGAATGCCTTGTGCGCGAGGTGCAACATGATTGCGGAGTCCTTGCCGCCTGAGAACAACAGGACAGGGCGTTCGAACTCTGCGGCAACTTCGCGAATGATATGGACGCTCTCGGCTTCTAGCGCGTCGAGGTGGGTGAGTTGAGTTTGCAATTCGGTCCTCTACGGGATCAGGTTTCGTGTGTGCACAGCAGAATCTTCGATGTTGTCGGCACTTGTCAGCCAGACAAAAGTAGAACTTTTCGCTGGCGCACAATCATTCATCGATTTGATCTAGCCGTTTCGTGGAAATATCGGGCTCTGGCCATCCGTGGAGACCACATTCGGTCTTTCCGGTGCCCGCCCAGCGACCAGCGCGCGCATCTTCGCCTTCGTGGGTCGGGCGAGTGCAGGGCCAGCACCCGATTGATGGGTACCCGTGCTCTTTGAGTGGATGGACGAGCAGATCGTGATCTTTCCGATAGCCGTCGATATCGACATCTGACCAAGTAGCCACTGGGTTGACCTTCACAATTCCGCGCCCTATGTCGAGATGAGCGATGGGGGCTTTAGCTCTCGATGGAGATTCAGCGCGGCGTAGCCCCGTGATCCAGCAATCCTTGTCGGCTAGAGCGCGCGCCAATGGTTCTACTTTGCGAATAGCGCAACACTCGTTCTGATCGATTTGCCACATGTCGTCTGGCTCGACGAGCGGTTGCATCACCTTCAGGTTCAGGTTGTATCGCTCACGTACTCGGTCCTGGTACCAAAGCGTCTCCGCGAAGTGATACTGCGTGTCTAGGAAAACAACTTCGATATCAGGCACGGCTGAGACTGCTATGTCGATGAGCACACAATCCTGGAACGATGCTGCGACAACGACGCGGCCTTCGAACCTGTCGTAGGCCCAACGGATTGCAGCTGACGCCGGCTTGGTTTCGAGTTCCTGCGACACTCGGGCTAGTTCTCCGAGATCGACATTTGAACCAAGCCGCTCGCCCGTAGTTATGGTCAGGTCGCGCATTCGCTCTCACCGACTTCTTTCACGTACGGACCTGTCTCGCCGAAGTCGACATAAAAATCCGGGTCTTCTTCTGGAGTTGGGAATATGTCGAGGTCTTTCAGCCCTTCGCCGACCTTTTCTGCACCACCCGAACGGTCTAGCCATGTGGCGAAGGTTTCGTTCGCGGTGCGTTCATCTGAGTATCGCTGCACGACGCGCACGACCGCCTGCGCTGCCGATTTTGCAGGGACCTTCGTTGCCTTGCCACCGAACTCGACTTCTGTATTGGTTAGGCGTCCGCCGAGAAGCATCTGATAACCCGGCGCGCTTCGGCCGTGAGCGCGGCGCTCAAAGCCCATGAAGCCGATGTCGGAAATATGGTGTTGGCCGCAACTGTTTGTGCAGCCAGAGATGTTGACGCGAACGCCTCCGACCTCTGCAAGCCCGGCCTTGTCAAGCTCTTCACCGATGGCAGAAGCGAGACCACGGCTCTGAGTAACGGCGAGGTTGCATGTGTCGGCGCCAGGGCATGCGACGACATCGCGCGCTAGCTCGGCGCCCGGCTTAGCCATCCCGATTTCGTCGAGTCGTTCGTAAAGGCCACGGATGTCGCCGTCTGTTAGGTCGCGGAACACGACGTTCTGCCGATTCGTGATGCGGACGTCGGCATTGAAATCACGCTGGATTGATGCAAGTGCGCGGAACTGATCGGTCGTGATGTCGCCTATATCGCAGTATGCGTACGCACTCACAGTTGAGTTAGCGACTCCACGGACGACGTTGGCGTCTGCCCATCGATCGAATGGGTTGGTGCGCATGAGCGTTACCGGGACAGCGCCCGGCACATTCACCATCGGGCCGGTGCCAGCTCCCGCTGGGGTGTCGCCGTGTGCCTTCACAACATCGGGTATTCCGCCGGGCCATCCCCAAGCCGCTCTCAAGAACTTGCGTTCCTTCTTGACACGTTCGCGCAACTCATCGATGCCCATGGTGTCTACTAGCCACTTCATTCGGGCACGGAGTTTGTTGTCGCGATTGCCGTAGTGATCGAAAGTCCGAAGGCAGGCTTCGATCGTTGGCATGAGTTCTTCGCGAGATGTGAAGTCTTCGAGGGCTTGGGCTGGATGCGGGTTGGCTCCGAGTCCACCAGCGATAAATACGCGAAAGCCGGCCTCTGTGCTGCCATCGTCATTCGTTCGGTTCACCGCGACGACACCGACATCGTTGATCATCGCTTGGCCACAGTCGACTGCGCAACCAGAGAAGTTGATCTTGAATTTGCGTGGCAGCCGTTGCGCATAGGCCGATCTAAGGAAATATTGCGTAGCTGCGTCGGCCCAAGCTGAGATGTCGAGGACTTCTTGCGGGCATGCGCCTGCGAGGTGGCAACCGACTACGTTGCGCACCGTGTCACCACACGCCTCGCGACTCGTTAGACCAGCAGCGGCGAGCAGTCGTAGCGCAGCACCGGTTTCTTGCAGGTCCACAAAGTGAAATTGCACGTTCTGGCGTGTAGTCAGGTGGCCCCACCCGCGAGAGTGTTGTTCGGAGATCTTGGCGAGGGTCTCGAGCTGATCGGGTGTCACCTTGCCGAACGGGATCTTGACCCTGATCATTTGGTTATGGCCACCTTGCCGCTGGCCGTAGACGCCGTTGTTGAGTCGGAAAACCCTGAATGCGTCTTCGTCGATTTCGCCAGCGATGTATTCAGCGACCGTCTGCTCGTAACGGTCGAGTTCTCCGGCGATGTCGGGGCCGAGGTATCCGCTTGATTGGGTGGTAGCGCCTTTAGCCATGGAGGCTCCTCGATCTCTGAAATGCGGCTTGTTGTCGTCGTCGGCTTCGATACTGCCGGGGTCGTCGATCAAAATACTAGCGCCGAGGTAGGAAATATTTCCGACCTCTGTGGTCGGATTTTAGAAAACCTAGTTGAACTGGCCATCTACGGGATTCGCGCGGTTCATAGCGCGATCGGGTGCCACGACAAGGGTAACGTTGTTGGCCATGTCGCACCGCCCGGAGGGCGCATCCGCCCCCGTTGATGCCGTCGCGACACTTCGACTCGGCCGAATCGCCACAAGGGCGTTGCCATCTCTGATGCTTGCATCGCTTGCTGTTTTCGTCCCAGTGTTGCTCGCATATCAACACAGGGCACTCGGCGTCCCGAGAGGCGATGACTGGTCCTACATCCGGACTCTGTTCAATTGGGCTGAAGGCGACGGACTTTCGTTCAACAATTGGGTATCGATGACGCTGGTAGGTCAGCTCATCTTGGCGCTCCCTGTTACCTGGATACGCGGTCGCGACATCGTCGCCTTGCAAGTCGGAGTCGCAATCTTCGGCTATATCGGCATTCTTTGCTGTGTGAATACCGCGCGAGGCGTCGGTCTGCCGCGCAGTCGGGCATGGTTGCTCGGATTCGTCGTAGCAGTTGGGCCGATTTGGAGCGTCCTCACAGTTACTTTCATGACAGACGTACCAAGCTTCGCTGTCGCGAGTATCGCGACCGCACTGGCAGTTCGGGCCTTGCTCAGTGACCGCCCCTCGACGCGGCTCGTGATTCTGGCTGTTGCCGCGGGCACGTACGCATTTGCGATTCGCCAATACGCGATCGTGCCACTAGCGGCGTTCCTGCCAATTGTGTTGTCCGTGCTTCATCGTGACCGTGACCCTCGATTCAAAAAGATGCTCGCCTTTGTGGGAATTATCGCGTTGGCGGCCATCGGCTTCTTCATCTACTGGAGTCAGATCCCGGATTCGAAGCACTTCGCGCCGGAGTTGCCTTCGGGCCACTCGCTTCGCACCCTGTTCTATAGCGGCGCAGGGATGCTCAGGCTGCTCGGGCTGTGGATGCTGCCATGTTTGCTGTGGCGGGGGACTGCCACCATCGCAAACACGACCCGCGCTGTCGGCAAGGGCCTAACAGCCTTGGTCACTATTCCACTCGGCCTCGGTTTGCTTGCGGTCGGATTCAACTCGCCACGCACGGCATTTGTAGGCAACTACTTCGTTCCCAATGGCGTGCTTGCAGACGGTGTGGTGGCTGGCCAACGTGGCGACATCGTTCCGATGTGGTTTTGGAACGTGCTCATAGTCGTCGGCACAATCGGCGCCGTCGGGCTGGCTCAGGCAGTTATTCCAGTAGCGACAGCGTTTGTAAAGAAAGTGAAGTCGCGAGACACGAGCATCGTTGATCCGGTCGCCGCGTACCTGTGCCTGTGCATCACCTTCTATGCAGCTGGATACGCAACCGCAGCAATCACTGGCCTCCCGCTCTACGATCGATATGTACTTCCCGTAGTGCCACTAGTAGGCACGATGCTCTTGCGCAAGAAGGTCGTCGTAACGATCCCTTCGCTCGATCGGATCGACCCAGAGGTCGCGAGCTCGTTGCTAGTTGAGTATGCGCGTCGAAGCCGTGACGCGATATTTGCCGCAGTCGCTGTCTTGGTGCTCTTCGGACTTTCGGTGCACTTCGCTGCTGATTCGGCATCGTTCGACGGCGCGCGCTGGAGAGTCGCCTCTGATGCAGTCCACCTCGGGTACGGCCCACGGCAGATAGCTGGAAGCTTCGAGTGGGACAACTACTTTTCGCCGAGACCAGGAACGAAATCGCGCCGAACCGGCGAACCATGTATTCGCGTTACCGTCGACCCGAAGAATCGCCGAAAGCTGAAGAACAGCATCGTTGTGCGCCGATGGTATAGGGCGCCATTGCACACCCCTGTGCCTGTGCTCGCGCTCCTCACGCAGCCAGCGTGCGAACCTGCGTTTCGAGAGGCAGTGAAGTGACAAGCGAATCGATCGGAACGGACGCACCCGTCAAGCGTCAACGTCTTCGTGCCGAAATTTGGAAATTCGTAGAGATATTCGCGATATCTGGCTTGGCGTTCGCTCAGCCAAACTTCGATTTCATAAGTCGCAATGCCGTCGACATCATGATTCCGGAGCGGTACGTTCGAGCAGATGTCATTGCGTGGGTTGTGCTTGTTCTCTTGGTGCCGCCAGCCATTATTTGGTTGGCAAGCTTCGGGGTTCGCTCGGTCGTTCGATCGAGATCGGACGCAATCCATTTCGCAACACTTGGCTTACTTACTGCAGCGTCCGTGTTGCAGATACTTGGACCGCGCTTAGTCAGCCCGACTCCATTTTCTGCGGCATTTGTAGTCTCGATGCTCGCGATAGTTAGTTTCAGGCGCTGGAGCGCGCCACGGCGATTTCTAAGGTTTTTCGCCATTTCCCCTTTTCTGTTCGTTGTCACATTCGCACTATCACCTGGTCCGAGCCAAGTCATGTTTCCGCGGCATGTTCCGGAAATAGATGACTCGGAAATAAAGAGTCCTACGCGGGTAGTCGTGATAGTCCTTGACGAGTTCCCTACCCAATCTCTTCTAGATGGCAATGGTGCGATCGAAGGTCGACTCTTCCCCAATTTTGCTGCGCTTGCAGCTGATAGCACATGGTTTCGTAACAACACGGCTGTCGCTCCATACACATTTCTTGCGGTACCAGCGATTGCAACGGGTATGTATCCAAGGCATATTGAGAGTCTCGCGATTGAAGCTGAATATCCGCAATCGCTGTTCACTGCACTTGCTGGTACCTATCGGATGAACGTCTTCGAGCCGTCTTTTGAAGCCCTGTGCTCTTCGCGAACTTGCAACAGAAAGTATGAACGGCCGTTAAAGAATCGGTTTATTGATACCGCACAGAGTTCTGTCAAGAATTGGGTTGAACGCTTAACACAAGGGCCGAACTCTTACACGAAATGCTTGTGCGGCGGCATGGAGTCCACCAACCAGATCCCGCTCGCCAAGCGGTTTATTCGATCGTTGGCGCCGAACTCAAGACCGACCCTTGATTACGTTCACCTCGAACTCCCGCATACCCCGTGGAGCCTGACTGCGACCGGCCAACGTTATGCACCCAAGGGAGAGAACTTGCCCGGAATTGATTTTGCTGTTGGAGGCTTTTCAGATACCGCAGCGGCCGACCGCGGAAGACAGAGGCATTTGTTGCAACTCGTCGCCACTGACACGCTGATTGGCGAGATTCTCGGGAAGCTCCGAGACATCGACGCATACGATGACTCGCTAGTCATTGTCACCGCCGACCACGGCGTTGGGTTGACCGGCGATGAGCCGTTTCGCACGGCGACAGAATCCAATTACGCTGGCATTACCTATGTGCCGCTGTTTATGAAGTTTCCTGGGGCGGGCGAAGGTTCTGGGATAACGGATGATCGACCCGCACGTTCCATAGACATTCTTCCTACAGTCATGGACGTACTCGACTTGGACACAGGTTGGGATCTTGACGGGGTTTCGTTGATTCAAGACGAGCACGCGATCAGCGAAGAGGAACGCGGCTATTTCGAGTTTCTAGACTGGCCGACAAGCCTCGTGTGGCCGCTACCGGAAAGTATGAACTACCGGAAATTCGATAGGGTTGAAGGTCTTCGGCGGGTCTTGGACGCGCATGCACTCCCTAGAGGCGCAGTATCTGGTTCGGAGTTGTACCGTCTTGGCCCCTATGCGAATCTCATCGGGCAGCCTGTCGAGGCTTATGTTCGCGATCCTCAGCCAGTTGAAGGTGTGCAGGCGCTCATCACGAACGGCATTGACTTCCTAGATGTAAATGTCTTGGCTGACAACCTTTATGCAGCGCAGGTAAAGGGCGGCCTAAGTGGCACGACTCAAAGAATGCTCGCAGTCGCGATCCATGGCGTTATTGCGGGTATCGCTCCGACATTTCCGACCATACTTAATTCACCGCAGTTTGAGATTCTGATAGATCCCGCGGCCCTGACCGACGGTATGAATGATGCACAGATATACGAAGTGAGCGGGCCAGTTTCCAACCCGATACTCAAACGGATTGCCCGCGTATGAGTGTCGTCACGCCTGCTCAAGCAACAAGGAACGAAGAGGTTTCAATAGGCAGATCGTTGGGCCAGAGGCCCGAACTCGATGGGATCCGAGGCTTAGCTGTATCGCTGGTGGTCCTTAGTCACATTGGGCAACCGCTGTTGCCACGCTCCGACCTTGGAATTGCGATCGGACGTACGTTTCGTCCTGGTTTCCTTGGGGTCGACATCTTTTTTGTGCTGAGTGGATTTCTGATCACAACGCTGCTTCTAGACGAGTATCGCATCGGTCGCCGCATCTCAGTACAGAAATTCTACGCCCGCCGAGCGTTGCGGTTACTCCCAGCGTTGGTCTTGTTCCTGTTCGCCTATGTCGTTTATGCCTCGATCACTAACCTGCCGTCAGAGCCGGTCCAGCAGTCTGTGTGGGGGGCGTTGTTCTATGTTGCCAACTGGCAGACCGTTTTCCATTTCGATTCGCTATCAAGCGGGCTTGGCCACCTTTGGTCGCTTTCAATAGAAGAACAGTTTTACTTGGTGTGGCCATGTCTCGTGCTGATGTCGCTCCGGGCGCGTAACCGCTTTATCGGCCTCGTTCTGATTCTTGCCTTGATTCTTATCGTCGTGGCTCATCGAATCGACTTGCTAGAAACCGTGAAGCCATATCCGGAGTTGTTTGTTAGAACTGATTCGCGTGTTGACATGCTGCTAGTTGGATCGCTCGCGAGTTGGCTCTGGTTTCATCGCCTACTTCCAACGCGAGGCTTGACGGTTGCGGCGTCGATCGCCGTGCCAAGCCTCGTGTGGCTGGCATGGGGAGTGAGCCCACATCAGGTCAATTTATACGAGTGGGGGTTCACCGCGTTTGCTGCGCTCGTCGCAGTAGTGGTGATTGCTGTTCTCGATACGGACTGGTTTGGGGCGAGGGTGTTTCGGTTGCGTCCTCTACGGCTACTCGGCAGAGTGTCGTACGGTCTGTACCTATGGCATCTACCGATATTCAAATTTGTACCTGAACATACTTCAACCTGGCCGTCTGGCTTTCGACTACTGCTATCGCTCGGCCTAACTGCGTTCGCTGTAACGGCTTCGTGGCACCTCCTAGAGCGCAGGGCAAACAGGTTGCGACACAGATTCAGTCCCCAGACACTGATGCAAAAAACCTAGACCCCCAACAGGGAGCAGAGGCTTGGTCGAGGAACATCGACGGGCGTGAGCGTCCCAGAGAACTGTTCTGCCATCGGTAACCGATCTTTGTTTGTGCCGAAGGCAATTTTGTCAGTATCGAAAATGTAACTAGCGCTTTGCTCTGGCGTTAGCTCAACCTGGAAGAATTCGAAGACGAGTTTGCCGTTGAGGGTGATGTCGACATGGCCGTTGTTCGGATCCATGATCGCGGTCATGTTCATAACTTCTCCCGGCCTGTAGTCCAGAGGCTTGTCTACGAAGAAGCCTTCGTCGGTCCTCGGTCCGTGTCGATAGTCGTCGTGGCCTTGCGATGAGAACATGAATCGAATTCTCCGATTGCGCAGGTACATGACCGACAACGCTTGCATGGAGCCAGGCTCACCGCGAATTACGAGTGGCTCGACCGTGAATGGCTTCGGCGTCTTTTTTGCGAATGTGACCTCGAAGTCATAGCGACCGGCCTGTTCGCCCCGTTGGATTGCATGCCATGGACTCCACGCAAGCGACGGAATTTCTCCAGCAGAGGAGTAGATGCCATCGCAGTCGCCGACGACGTATACAGAACGTCGTTCCGCTGGGGGATACGGCAGAGAATCGACTTGTTTGAAACCCGAAGGCTGGCCACCCGAAACGTTGTTGTGTATACGTACTGAATTCTCTAGGAAATTTGCTGTGAGATGTTCGGCTGTCCAGTTACTCGTGTAGTGGTAGCTAACAGCCAACGAAACGTTCGTGGTTACAGAAAATATGGCGAGTGCAATCAATGTCGCTGCGACATAGCGACGAGCGCGTGATGCGAATCTCGCTGTTTGCAGAGCGAATAAGCCGACACACCCCAGGATCACGAGCAACGGCATGAAATCGGATAGGTACCTGTTCGCGACGTACCCGAATGGCAACACGCTAAATGAACCGACCGTTGCCGCTAAGACTAACGGGCGGAGAGTCGAGAGGGCGCCGCGACGAGTCGAAAAAAGTATCGAGAAAAAACCACCCGTAGCTAGCGCAAAAATTGCGGGCATCGAAGCGGGCAAGCTTGAGGAAGGCTCGAACGCGTCGAAAACGACGTTGCCGAATACGCGGCCGCGACTTGGGAAGTCAATGAATGGCGCTAGTGCATGCAGCCTGAGCGCATCTGGGCGAAGGTATTGCCAAAGCGTGGATGGAATGAATTTGAGACCGAAGTAGCTACCACCGCTATTTGCAAGAAAATCGATTCGTTGCGGATTTATCTGCGACATGCTTTGCGCTGCTGTCGGGAATACGAACAGGTTGCCGAATTTCGCAAAGTTTGTGTAGCTATACAGGACAACCGGCGCGATGCCCGCTGCCAGAAATCCGGCCGCCGTACGGCGAGTTGTGTTGATTGCTAGTCCGAAGAACCTTCTCCCGAATGGTGATAATCCAGCCAAGCCGATTAGGCCGAGCGCAGCCACGGGGCCAAGGCCGACAGAGACCCGTGTAAGTATCGCCGCAGTTGTCCAGGCGCTCGCGACGAGCAATCTCGACCGTGCCGGATCGCTTGCTGCACGAAGGATTGCATCGAATGCGCCGATAGCTAATGCGGCGCCCCAGATTTCGGCTTCGTGATAAATCCACGCTTGACCGCCGAGGAACAACAAGCACGATCCTGCTCCGACTGTGAAGACCATGCAACCTGCAAACAGTCTTTCGCGGCGTTCGCTCGGTTTAGCTGGGCCAACCAGTCCGCGAACTTGCCACAACAAGCGCGAAGTCGACCGCAGGGCTACCCAGAAGGCGAGGAGCATCGACCATTGCGTGAGTTGATCGGCAATTCCCGGCGCTGCAATCAGAAAAGGCAGTCGAAGTAGCGCCGGGAAGGGCCCGTAATACATGAACCACTTGCCAGCATGCTCGAAACCTTCGATACCAAGAACATCATTCGGCATATCCCAGTGCAAGTGGACGAGGCTGCGCATCTGTTCGGAGTAGAAGTCGGTCGTGTAGGTGCTACCGAAAAAGTTCGCGCCACTCAACGCCAACAGCCCAATAAAAAGGATTGCCGCGCTACATGCTCCTATAGCGCAGGCGCGTAGGTACAAGCGACGATCAAGGTCCGCTTGTACTTCCACTTTCGAATGCGTATCGATATTGCTTGGGTTTCGAGCCTGGCCAGTTTGCATTTCTGAACCCTTTTGGCGCACGCGGATATTTCGGTGTCGCAAATTGTGCCACGTCATGGAAGTAGATTGTGTCAATGGCCCGCGACGTTTCTCCGGACCAATCTCGCACGTCGTGCCTCGGCGGTCGGTTGACGGACCTCTTCGCTCTATCTGGGCTAGCCGTAGCCCAACCGCTTCTAGACATTGTCGGCAAGTCTCCTGGCTTGTTCGTGACCCATGACACAACGGCCGTAGAACTCCTCGCGTTGGTTTGTGTGGTTTTGCTAGTCCCGCCATTTGTGCTCTTCGCGTTCGAGCAACTGCTCGCTTTGTTGCTGCATCATCGTGGCGAAAATGCCATACACATATTTGCGTGTGGCGCTGTGGCGGCAGTGTTCGGTGAGGAAGTCATTCGACACAACACGCAGTACGGGCGAGTCTCCGTCGTCGCCGCAGGCGTTGCGGCGGGAGCGGCATTCGCGTTTTTCTTAGGCAAGTCGAAACAAGTGCGTCAGTTCGTGCGCTTCCTTGCCATCGGCCCTGGGTTGTTCGCAGCGCTGTTTCTCGGTATGTCACCAGCGGCGGACGTTGTCTTCGGGCATGGTGCTTCGGGCATTGCATCCGAGGTCCGTACGCCAAAAAGAATCGTTTTCATCGTGCTCGACGAACTCCCATTGGTGTCGTTGTTAGACGGCACGGGGGCGATCGACGCCGAGTTGTACCCGAATTTTGCGGGCTTAGCCGACACCTCGACCTGGTACAGAAATTCGCGAACTGTGGCGGCATTTACCGACGGCGCTGTGCCAGCGATTTTGACTGGTCGGTACCCCAAACGACGTGACTTTGAGCCGATTGCAACGTCGTACCCCGACAACCTATTTTCGATGTTGGCAGACGATTACGACCTCAACGTCCACGAGGCAGTCACGCGTCTTTGTCCAGCACCGTCATGCGCCACTAACGCAGAGGGCGGCTTCGTCAGCTTGGTAACGAAAGCCGCATCACTGTGGCGCGAATTTGCATCGCCTTCAATACGCAAGAAAACGTTCGACAACGCAGACGCTTGGAAAGTTGTCGAACCGAACCTCGAACGATTCGTGAACTCGCTTGAAGTGGCCGCCGAGGGTGACAAGCCCCGCCTAGATTTTCTTCATCTAGAAATGCCGCATTACCCATGGCACTATTTGCCGACTGGCCAGAAACATCGTTACGTACCGGGCGACCCACCTGGCGAGGCATATTTGGAACTTTGGCAATCCGTTCCAGGGACCGAGGCAGCTAGGCAGCGTCATTTATTACAGGTGCAGGCAACAGACCTCATGCTTGGCACGATTCTCGACAGACTCCGCGCTATCAACGCGTTCGAAGATTCTCTAGTTGTCGTGACGGCAGATCACGGTGTTTCGTTCACCCTAGGAGAACCCGCGCGCAATCCATCTGCGAAAAATCTTCCCGATGTTCTCTGGACGCCGTTGTTAATCAAGTATCCGGGTCAATCTTCTGGTGTCGTAGATGATCGGAGAGCCGAGTCGATTGACGTGTTGCCAACCGTTGCCGAAGCGATCGATGCTGAAGTTCCCGTGAAAATCGACGGCAAAACTTTGCTGGGTCCAGCACAACTCGATGGCTTGCGCCGGGTGTATCCATGGGTCTGGTTTCCAACGGTACGAGATCTAGTGGCTGCGCCGGGTCGCGCTTTCGTTGAGTTCGATGGTGCTGCAGGATTTGCTGATGTGCTTACACGCACAGTCGTTGCCCGGCATGGCGACGCGGACTTGCGCGTCTATCGGCGTGGGCCGTATGCCGATCTGCTCGGCCGGATGGTTGCTGAGTTCGACTTCGGACCTTCGAGCGCTGCCGTCGCTACATTCGACAATATTGACTTGTTCGACGACATCGATCCGAAGGCGACAGTTGTCGACTGGGCTTGGAACATTGGCTCAATCAGCAGCGTCGAACTAGAGACTCAGATTGCTATCGCGGCCGACGGCAGAATTGTTGCGCTCACCGCAGCGCAATTACCGAATGACGATCTTGCGCCATTTACCTTCGTTGTGCCGCCACACCTCCTCGAGCCAGGAGGCGTCGAAATCGAGGTATTGCTGTTGAGTGGCCCACCAACCGCACCAATTCTTTCTCCCGTTTCGCTTAGCCGGGATTGACGAGCGCCTACTCGGGCAACAACGAATCGCAGATTCCAGGGCGGTTCTGTGTTCGGATTCTGAGTGCGCCGTTGAACTTTTTGGACATCGGAGCACCGACAGTGTTCTCGCCGATACTGACTTTCGCTGCTGGTACTACATAGTGGGCGAGTTGGGGCGTGGTCAGGCCGTAGTCGAAGAATACGAAGCCTGGATAGCCATCTAGTACGACGCTTATCTTCCCGTTGTTCGGGTCCATTACTACCTGGACCGCGTACGTCTCCTCTGGGTCGTAACGCAATGGCCGTCCCCATAGGTAACCCAGCTTGTCACGGCCCGTTTCGCGACCCGCATGAAATTCGCGATTTGGTTCGCTGTAGAAGCCGAATCTGATCGTTTGCTTCCGAACCTGCACTGCGATCGCCTGGATTGACCCCGCCTCGCCCCGAACTACAACTGGGTGGACCTTTACGGTGTCGTCAAACGCAAAACGCAGGCGAAGGTCATATTGGCCGCTCGCCTCAGAACGAGCCAACGCGTACCACTTGGAGCTTTGAGGCCAGGTGTTGCCCTGCGACCAGTACACGGCCTCGCAATCGCCAACTACGAATGTTGTGCCCCGCTTTAGCGGGGGGTATGGAAGCGCGGCACCAGTTTTGACGTAGGGAGGGTCGCCACCCGGGAAAGTTTCGTGCCAGTAATACTGCTGTTCAACGAATGAAGTCACCGCACCTTCGGGTTGTAGTTCTGTTTCGAAGTGATAACTCCAAGCCAAGGCCGAGTTGACGAACACTGCGAACCCGACACCAGATGCGAGGGTGGCAGTCGACCACCGGCGACGCGCTTGTGATCTATTCGCGAAACGAACTCCTGTAGCGAGACCGACGCTTCCGAGGACAACGAGAGGAGCAACAAAGTCGGACATATACCGTTGTCCGATATACGAATACGGCACGACTGTCCAAGCCCCTGCAAGCGCGCCGATAGCGATACCTCGAACAGGAAGTAGCTGCTTCCCTCGGACGAGAACAACGAGACCGATGATCGACAGCACAAACAAAACAGGCATCGACGAAGGCACAGATGATGTCGGTTCGATCGTGTCGAAAAGCACGCTGTCGCCGAGTACGGACGCTGTTCGAGGGAAATCCACGAACGGGACGAGGCTACGAAACGAAAGCGCATCTGGTCTTAGGTATTGCCGCGCTGCAGTCGCGAAAAACTTGAAGCCAAAGAGGCTGTTGTTGTTTTGGGCGAGCATCTCTCTGCGGTAGACGCCGATTCCTGAAAAGATCTGTTTGTCCGACGGGAACACGAACAGCGACCCAAACTTTGCGAAGTTGACGTACATGTAGCTGAAGATCGGAATGCTCGCAGCTACGGCGAGCCCGAAGCGTCTTCGCCAATTTGCGAACGCGGCTGGAATGCCGAACCACTCGCGACTGAATGCAAACAGTGACGCAGCGCCGATACCGAGCGTTGCCACGATTGGCCCGAACCCTACAGACGCGCGTGAATTGATTGCCATGGTCGCGAAAGCGCAAGCCCAGATCAAGCGATTCGATTTCTGCAATGTGAGGTATTCGCAGAGAGCGGCAAACGCGCACAGGCTTAGAGACGCGCCCCAAATCTCGGCTTCGTGGTAGACCCACGCATGGCTTCCTAAGAACAAGAGAACTGAACCTGCGCCAAGTCCAAAGGTGAACATGCCGACCCACCAACACTCGGTCTTCGTGACGGCAACTTCTGGTCCTTGAACTAGCTGCCGAACCTGCCATCCGAGTCTCGTCGCAGCGCCGAGCGCGAGTAGCAGAGCTAAGAACATGAAGGGTTGAGTCCAGCGCCCATCCATGCCTGGAAACAACCACATCAGGGGCATGCGCAAGATCGCTGGGAAAGGGCCGTAGTACTCGTACGATTTGCCGTCTATTACGAATGCTTCGATGCCAAGCGAGCCTGGTGGGATTTCCCAGTTGGCGTGCCGGAAAGCCCGAGCCTGCACCTCATAGAAACCACTAAACAACGAACCAGCAAAAATCCCACCGTTGTTCCAAAGGATCCGCAGAAAAATGAGTACGGCGGGAATCGCACCGAAGAACGATGCGCGAAAGTAACGCTGTTGCGCTAGATCGGTCGTGTTTTCTGGCGCAGGTCGGCGCATAAAGCGCAGCCCCGCTAGGCGACTTGAGACGATGAGACGCTCTCCTCAGCGGCCACAGGTGTGGTCACCTTGGATTTCTGAATGGATGGCTCTAGCTCGAATAGGAATTGGAATCCGAACATCGTCGGCCATGCTTCGACTGCAATGCGCTGAACATGACCAGCTATGCCTTGCTTGGGCTTCGTCGCAGCCCCTTGGCTCCGATTCGCGGCTTCTAGCGGAACTCCAACAGACGCTGTACGCCTTGGTCTAAATCCCGCATTAGCGATGATGCGTTCGAAGCTCTTGCGTGTGAAGAAACGGACGTGGCCCTCGTCAAGGATCCCACGACGGTCATAATCGAATCTTCCGAGCGCCACTCTCGTACGCGGGTACCAGTGCCCAAAGTTCGGGACGCTCACGATCATCGAACCATTAGCTGCGAGTAGCCCACGCGCCTGAGTTAACAACGACTCAGGGTCGCGCACGTGTTCGAGAACGTCGGCTGCCAAGACAACATCGAAGCCGGTGCCGACGCTGAGCGGGATTCCGTCGTCGAGATTGAATTGTGTGAACGATGCGAGGCGATCAGCGACACCGGGCGCCTCGAAGAGGTCGACTCCGACAACAGTATGGCCGAGCTTTCCGAGGCGCTCACCAAGTCGTCCGTCTGCACACCCAAGGTCGAGAATCTTGCAGGCTGGTTTCTTCTCGAGCCAGCCGACAATGCGCGAGTGCGACGTGTCATCTGCCTGCTTTTGCTCATAACTTGTGTTCGTCGCAAATGCAGTTTCGCCAGTCCCGAGGCCAACCTTGTGAGCGCGATAGACGACTACATCTTTCACGATGTCGCGGGCGTAGGACATGCCGTTCACGTAGCAAATTTCGTCGCCATAATAGGTCGGGATGGGCATCTCACGAATCGTCTTGCCAGCCTCGTGCATTTGCAAAATGATTTGCGTGTCGAACTGAAAGCCGTCGCCGTTGTTGTTGAACGGAATGTCTTTGAGTGCTTCGACGCTGTACGCGCGGTAGCCAGAGTGCCACTCGGAGAGTTCCATACCAGCGACAGTGTTCTGAAATTTCGTGAGAATTCGGTTACCCGCATACTTGTAAAGCGGCATCCCACCCTTGCGGGCCTCGCCTGGAACCATCATGCGCGAACCGAATACGGCGTCGCACTCGCCACGCTCTAGTGGCGCGACGATGTCTGGCAACATTTCTGGCGGGTACTGCCCATCGCCGTGGAGGAGCACGACGATGTCGAGACCTTCGTCGATCGCCCAGTTATAGCCAGCCTTCTGGTTGCCTCCGTACCCGAGGTTCGTTTCGTGGCGGATGATTTCGAGCGGGACATTCGCGTTCATCTGTCGGTAGCCGAGACCTACTAGATACGTCGAGTCTTTGCTTGAGTCATCGTTAATCATGACCTTTGAGACCCTCGGGAGAAAGTCTCGCGGGATGCGATCAAGTACAGATGCGAGTGTTGACGCCGCGTTATAGGCGACTATGAGGATTCCGATTTTCTTCAATTGCGTCCATCCATTGTCTGTGAGATGTGGGGTTCAATCACTGGGACTTGCGTCGCGACTTCCGGTCGAAGAATCTAAGTATTCCGCTCGTTGCTGCGTCGGAAAGATTCAAACGACGTTTGATTGCGTCGTACGCGTGTACGGCTTGCTTGTCGAGAAAAATTGGGAGCGCCGCAAAGCGTTCGCCGGGGCGGGCGCGGTACTCGGTAGACCGAACTACAGGATTTGTTTCCTCTGTGTAGTAGTAGAGGGCGATCGACCTACGAGCGCGATCTTCCGGGCACGTCATCGGATCTGGGTGCCCATGGAACGAGTCAGCGTTCGTGGTGAAAATAACGGCTCTGTTCATTAGTGGCGCGACGCTCGCATATCTCTTCGACATGTCGGTTGCCCACAGTTCGAGATCTCCACCCCACTCAGGAAGCCAATCTTCGTTCAAGTAGATGAGCAGGTTGAGTCGTCTTAGCCAGGTGCGTCGCTTCGGGTGCACTGTGAAGTCGGCGTGCACATTTAGGTAACCGCCGCGCAGGCTCTGGTGAAGTCCAGCACCTTCGAGCGTTTCGTCGATCAACAGGTTGTCGATGCCCGAAAGTTTCTCCAAGTATGCGACGAAGCGCGGTGACTGAACTTCGGCCAGAATTTCACGCAGCGCTGGCGACCACGTGTCCGGTTGGGTATTGGCATACTTGCGTTCGTTCCAGTGAACGTATGACATCCAATCGTCGTGGCTCCCGCCAGGGAAATCAGCGAGGGCGCGACTAGCGGCAGTCGGATTCAGAAACCCGTCCATGATCGTATGGGGGAACGGGGCGGCATTCTGGTATTCGTTCGCTGCGTCTTCGAGTCCTGATTCAAGGCGCGACCAGTTGATTGCAAGTTCATTTGTGTGTTGGGACACGGTCATATTTTGCTCGCCCTCGCCACTAGAAGTGTTCCCGACCCAAAGGGTATCGGCGCGCAGTTGTCGAAAACTAGGGGCAATTTGAACTAGAGACAAAGCGTCCGATTCGGTTTGGCGCACGAGATCGTTGGCACTCTCTACTCTTGCAACCTGTGAGTTCAAGAGTCGACGCGCATACGGCTAGCGAAAAGGCTTCGTCGGACGTTTTCTCGTATTTCTATTGGGCATTTGTCGCGCTGACGTCCGTTGTCGTTGCCGTGGCGCTTCCCGTAGTCGTTGCTCAGAAATTTGGAGCTCTCAATTTGGTGCGCAGCGACGACTGGTCGTACATACGCGCACTGTTCGAGTGGAACCAACATGGCAACATCGACTTCAACGGATGGGTATCGATGACGCTAGTTGGCCAATTGATTCTGGCCCGTCCAGTAGTAGCGGCATTTGGAGATTCAGTTACCTCACTGCACATTTTCGACGCGGTAGTTGGTTGGGTTGGTGTGATCGGAGTTGTGGCTCTTGCTCGCTGCGCATCGATCGGCAAGTTCGCCTCGTTGATCCTCGGAATTGTTATTGCGGCATCTCCGATGTGGTCGACACTTGCGCCCACATTTATGACTGACGTGCCTTCATTCACATTTTGCGCTCTCGCACTTGCCCTAGCCGCGCGAGCGTTGACTGGTACAACGCGCTCCACCCAATGGCTTGTTGCGTCACTTTTCTGTGCTGTGGTCGCGATCTCGGTACGTCAGTACGCCATTGTCGTGCTTGGCGCGATTTTTCTGACTTTTCTACTTCTCGATTTCGCGAAGCGCCCAGCAGTACCACGTCGAACGTTGCTTCTGTTCGCCGCAGGCTCGATCGGCGCTGTGGGAATCATTCTTCTCTGGTGGGCTGGTGTGCCGAATCGTCTTTCTCTTGAACCGCAGACTCCGACAGTCTCAAGTTTTCGCGAGGCATTTACTTCTGCTGGTGGCTTCTTGCGGCTTGTATCACTCTTGTTGTTTCCAGTGATCATCTTGGCTAGACCGTCGGGATTAGTTAGGAGAGGCAAAGAACTATCGGCAACTGTGCTCTATTCCGTCTTGGCACTAGTGATGATGTTCTTGGCAGCGACGTACGCGCTCGATTCCGAGCACCCGTTCGTCGGCAACTACGTAGATAGGAGAGGTGCTCTCGGGGACCTCATCATCCATGGTGAGCGTCCGTACGTCATGCCCCGGTTCGCGTTCGATGCGTTAGTGCTCGTCGCGTCAGTGACCGCAATTGTCATCGCTCTCACATGTATTCCTTGTGCGTTGCAGGTATTGGAGCGAATAAGGAGTCGAGCTTTCCTCGATCGAATCGACCCGATAACGCTGTTGCTCGCGTCGATGGTGGGCGGAATGTTCATAGTCCATGAAGTTGCGATCGTGCTCGGATATCCAATATTCGATCGATATCTCTTGCCAGCGATCGGACCACTCGGAATCCTTGTGTTGCGCTCAGGTCGCGGAGGCTCAAGCGATGCATCATTGCTTAGAGGTAGAGCGACGGCTGCGGCAGGCGTAGTAGCGATGCTCGTGCTCGGGGGATTAGGCATCGCATTCGCTCAAGAGTCAGCGTCGTTCGATGCCGCGCGGTGGAAGGCGGCTGAGCTAGCCGTCGACGCAGGTTTCGCGACCCAAGATGTATACGCCGGATATGAATGGCGCGGAGCACAAACCGGTAAATCGCCCGGATTCCACACTTCGGTCGCAGAACGCCAGCGCCACAGAGAGTTGTATTTTGAGGGCGTTTGCGTAGAGACGAAGGTCGTGTCGCGAGGCCTCATGCCGCGCGTCGGAGGGCGAATCATCGCCGTTGTGCCAACACACGGTTGGCTGAGGAAGGATGCGTGGATTGTTGCGAGTGTCACGAACCGGGCGTGTGCTAGCGGCAAGTCAACCTCGATCTATAGATGAAATATAAGACGACATGGTGTTACAGTTGTTGAGGCTAACTTCATGCAATTCTTGCCTGTTACGGCCTATGAATACCACAGAGCGTGGTGCTACGGTGACAGGGATTGTTCGAACGTGAAGCGGTGGCGGTGAACGAGTTGAACCCGAAAGTAGTTACGCGACGGCGTGCCATCGAGTGGACGGCCAAAGCCGGAACCGTCGCTGTCGCAACAGCATGGGTAGCCCCGAAACTCACGAGTTCTGCCCTTGCGCAAACGGGAGACCCCGGTGCAGGATCACCATGCCCCGACGCTGATAACCCAGAATGTCCAGACAGTTCGACCACGACTACCAGACCAGACGTTTTCGGTGTCGCCAGCATCGACATGCCGCGCGAAGTATCGCCAGGTGAGCGCGTCACGGTCGTAGGTGATGGCTGGCTTGCGAACAGCCCCGTTTCCGGGTACATGGAGCACTTGGTATGACCCGAACGAAGGCGCTGCCTCCACTCCCTCCTGACGCCACTCTTCTCGGAAACTTTCGGGCAACGGCAAACGGAGCGTTCGGCGAACTTGAGACGATTCCAACTGATGCAGTGCCTGGCCACTACAGACTCATCGCGCAAGGTCGAGACGAGAATGGTCTAGAGGTGCAGGTCGAAGTTCGCTTCGACGTCGTTACTGAGTCATCGACTGGCTCCACAACCCCAACCACCAGTGGTGCTGGCAATGGGGAGATCCCATGGACCGGGTCTGATCCAGCAGCGTTGATTGCTGCTGGGGCTGGCGCTCTCATAGTCGGCCGTCTCTTGTACGAGGTCCGTTCACGCCGTTCCGACAGCGATGGTTCTGCAACTCCTAGCTAGCGAGTCGCCTGGTCCTTAGTTGCCATATGTTGAGTGCAACCTTGATCCAAGAAGTACTCACGGCTGGTCTCCGCGATGAGCATCGCGGCAATCTTGATGAACCCGCGACGGACGCAGAGTTCACCGAGCTATTCGAGTTTGCGTGCGAACAACGCGTGACTGGCCTACTTGTCCTTGCGATAGAGCGAGCGTGCGTTGCTGTGCGCGCAGACCAGCGAGCCAAAGTGATTGACGCGCACAATGAATCCTTGCGCACCTGCCAAAACCTTGAATCGATGCTTCTCGATGTGCACGACTTGTTCGCTGCAGCGCAGATTGATATGCGTGTGTTGAAGGGGCCCGCCGTCGCTCGTCGTTTCTATCCTGACCGTTCAATTAGAACCTTCGGAGACATAGATCTACTCGTACGGTCCCGCGATTGGGACCCCGCCGCAGCATTGTTGATCGCTAATGGCTTTTCCCGTCGCTATCGGGAACCGCGCCCGGGATTTACAGCGAGATTCGGCAAAGGTGCATGCTTTGTTGGACCCGATAAGCTTGAGGTTGACCTGCACAGGACGTTCGTGGACGGTTCCTACGGTTTCGCGTTCGATCCCGATCTACTGTTCGAGCAGTCTCAAGATGTCATCATCGAAACAACGCATATAGCAACGCTTTCTGATCCACTTCTCGCGGTCCATTCGGCTGTGCACGCAGCGCTCGGCAATCGGCCTGCTCGGTCCGCTCCTTTGCGCGACTTGTTCGAATCGATTGAGGCAGGGGTCGCGCCACATTCAATTGTCGAGACTGCCGAAGCGATGAATCTCTCGTATCCGGTTTGCTATGCATTGCAGATCGCGCACGACCGACTCGGTATCAGTTGCTCACCTGAGCTACAGGCGTGGTCAGCTAACTACCGACCGACACGGCGCGAACAATCTGCGCTCGATTCCTATACCGCGACCCATCGCCGTTACGCAAGACAAGTTCTCAACGGGGTTTCATCTACACCCGGTCTTACTTCGAAGCTTCGGTATATTGCCGCATTAGCCGCACCAGATCGCTCTTACCTAGCCGAGCGCGACGGAAGCGTCGCTCGTCGATTGAAGCGGGCGCTAAGCATCTCTCGAAGGTCCAAGGAACAGTCATGACAGCGGAAGCGTCTAACCGACATTCGGTAGCCGTACTGCAATCGAGCTTTGTCCTCGAATCTGACGAAGTTTGGCAGGACCGCATCTTGACAATTTTTGCGGCGCTGCCACCATGTGATGTCGGCGAGCACCATCTTGTCATTGAGGGCGAGGATCAGGATTCTCGCCTGATTCTCGATGGGGTAACTCTTCTCGATGGCGTCCGATCGTGGGCGATCATCGATCGCATCGTCTGGGAAGCGAATCAAATCGCTTGGCGATCCGCCCCGGACCACGTGCTCGTGCATGCGGCAGTCGTTGAGATCGAAGGGCAAGGCGTCCTCATTTACGGCCCGTCAGGGGTCGGCAAGTCGACTCTTGCTGCTGCACTTTGCGTTGCAGGTGCTGGGTATCTAAGCGACGAGATAGCGGTACTCGACCCGAAGACAGGCTCGGTTCTGCCGTATGCCAAACCTCTGACGATACGCTCGCAAATGTGGGATGCCTTCGCCGTGGTAGCTCCCCCGAAGTGGCTAGCCGAACACATGCGTGCGGTGTGGTACGTGCCACTGCGACCGGCGGCTGCTGTACCAATATCAGTTGTCGTCGCACCAGATTTTCAAGCGACAGGAGACGTGTACCCTGTCGTTCGAAGTAGGGCCGAAGTTCTCATCGAGTTATGTTCACAGACTCCCCAACTCAAGCGCTACGGAGTTGGGGGCTTCGAGGCGCTTGCCGACATTGTGCGCGACGCCGAGTGCGTAACTATTGACACAACAGATTTGGCAATAGCGTGTCGCAAGATTTTCGATCTCGTCGCTAGCACCGGCCATAACAAGAATGATGGGGCATAAACAAGTGACACAACCTCTGCTCGTCTCAGCGACCGTAGCGACTGCATATCTCGACGATGAGGCTGTGCTTCTTGAAGTAGATGGAGCGCAGCTGCACCACCTGAATGCCTGCGGGACGCAAATTTGGAAGATGATTACTGATGGCCAAACCGAAGCTGAGATCGCGTCGACAATTGCCGCGATGCGGGGCGACGCAGATGCTGCGACAGAAGTGACGGGATTCTTGTCCTCATTGCGCGCTGCTCGCCTAGTTGTCGAGAGCGCGTAGACAATGATTCGATCATCTCTCGGCACAGGACTGTTATTCGGAGCGTTCGGGATACTCGCTTCTGGAATCTTGGCGTTCTTCAGCCATCGTGTCGTGAAACCATCTGGCGCGCTTGGTGCAGTTGCCGCGGTCAGTGGGTTCATAGCGATCGAGGTCGACAATCGATTTATCGACCTCGTGCCGGTCGCTGTCTGGGTGGCGGTTGGATTGCTGTGCGCGGGGGGATATGCACAAGAACGCTGGCCATACGCAGGTGGGTTGATCGGCTTTCTCCCAGGTTCGGCAGTGCTCGCGCTAGCTCCAATGCCAGGACTATCGATCGGCATTCGTGTAGTGCTCTGCGTTGCGACGTGGCTCGGGTCAGTTGCCGCGCACGACTTTGAGCAGGCTCACGCGTCAGACGGGTTCTTGCTCTGGTTGCTCCCGATCTCCGCATTCGTTCCCGCGTTAATCGTTGAGGGAGGCACGGAGACAGGTTGGGTGCTCGTTGGTGCGATGTTGCCGCTGATCGTGAATGTTGTGTTCGGCGTCAAGGCGCGCATCGGTCCGGCGGGTGCTGCGCCGCTAGTTGCTTTGTACATGTGGGTTGGGGTCAGCGTCGCAGGGAATCAGGGGACGCGAGTAAGTGCTGTGATCGGTGGTCTAGGGCTCATACTTTGCGAACCAGTAGCACGAACGCTTGCTGCCTTGGAACGAAATCGACGTACTAAGCGTCCAAAGAAGATCGACGAGTCTTCGCCCGTCGTGATTGCGGCTGCCGTCTTGGGTCAGGCGTCGGTCGCGTTGTACGCGCTTGTTTTCACATCGCGGACCGAACAAGTTGAGTACGCGATTCTCGCGCTACTTCCTGCGCTGATCGCGGCGACAGTATTTGCACGTGCATTGGTTCCCTCGCCGAGCCGCCGTCGTTCTGAGGTGCGGTCTAAGACAAAGAGGATGAGTGAGCTGAAACGCTCTGCTGAAGCATTTCGAGTCAGAGCGCGCGCCAACAACCACGCGGGCATCGATAGCCGCTACCGTCGGCGAAAATGAGGCCTGTAATCATCAACTAAGACTGGCCCGCCTAGCTCGTGTCCTGTTGCCGCTCTCTCCTCGTGCATGCGCTCCATTATCAACTTGTAACTCTCTGGGCGTGGCCGTTCAGGAATGCACAACAACAGGAACATGAAGGGCAGCAGCTGAGTTCTCTGCCGAGCGAGGATTCCGAAGTTCGCGAAGTTTGAGAACAAGGCAACGAAAATGAGCATCGTCACAATTGCGAAAATCATTAGTGCACGGTCGCGTCTGATGTTACCGAAAATTCGGCGTATTCCCATGATTAGTAGAGCGGCGAACGTGAACGATTCGATTGCAGTTAAGAGTTCCTGAAGCGAGGTGGCTTCCCATGGATACGGTCGGAACATGACGGTCATGAATGCTTGTGGGAAGTTTGCTGGGCTAGCAAAAACTGGAGTCGCTTCGAACTCAGAACCACCTTGGGTCGTGCGGTGCTCGGCTTCTTCGCCCTGTTCGACGACACCAGTACCCGTCTGCACGTTCGTTCCGAAGTACTCGTCGACCTGTCCTACGACGAATGACCCCGCGAGAGCGAAGACGATTATCGAAAAGAGTGTGCCTATCTTCTGGCCTTTGGGCCGCTTGCGAAGAATCAAACCGGCGGCCATTCCGAGCATTACGACGAGTCCGATGTGCGGCCTGATGTACGTAGCAATGATTCCGCCGCCGACAGCCGTAGCGGTACCAAGCCACGCTGAACCCGAAATAATCAAACACGTGCCGTAGATCGCGAGGCCTAGTCCGAAGATCGCAATCGCTTCTTTGCCGATACCTGACGGCCAGTACATCATCGACGGAGCGAAAAGGATGAACACGCCGTAGCGTTTGCTAGCGCTTGGGTAGACCCGCTTGAATCCTCGCCAGGCGAGCACGGCGCCCCAGAAGCTGAGCCACGAGAACACGATGTAGCCACCGATCATCGACGGCGTTACGTAGCTGTATAGCTCTGCGAGTATCAGCTTGACGAGGTTGGTGCTTGTCCACTGATTGACTTTTGGTAGTTGGCCGTAGTGCAGGTAGTTCGTGGCCCACTGCCTAGCGACTGCATCGTATTCAGTAGCGTCGGATCGTTCATAGACTCCCTGGCCTACATAGAAACGTGCCAGCGTTCCGAGCAGTTTAAGAGAAAGTCCGGCAAAAAGCACCGTGCTCACGCTCGCGATCTGGTCGAACTTCGCGATGCGTTTGAATACAAAGGCAGAGCAGATTGCCAAAACACTCGCCATGCCGACGCCCGCGAGGAGTTCTGTGTCGCCGGTAGCGAGCGAAGAAACCAACAGTGAGAAGAGCGCAAGCCCGCCGGCGATCCCGAGCGGCATCGCCCATGCCGGAGTTGCGTCGGGTTCGGGCTCTAGTAGCGAGTCGTCCGATGTTGAACCCGTTGGTTCTGCGCTACTCGCTTCGTTGGCTACCTGAATAGTCGATGCGCCATCGGCATGTGTCCTGGGTCCATACAGCCATGCGCCACGGCGAACCGGTCCCTCAGGGTCGCTGTTCGAACTGTCTTCTTCAAGCCACTGTGCGCGCATTCAGAACAGCTCGCCGCTTACTCGTTTAGTGATACGCGATCGGTTTGTTCTTCGACCGTGGTCTTCCGGCGAAATGGGTTACGAGACACGAGCGCCTCGGCAGGGCTACGTCCGGTGCTGCGGTTGTAGCCGTAGCCGTAGCCGTAGCCGTCGCCATATCCGTAGCCGTAGCCATAGCCATAGCCGTAACCAGGTCGGGAGCTAACAGCTCCGATGAGCACGACGCCCAAGACCGGCGCGTCAAGTCGACGCAATTGTTGGGTAGCTCGCTCGATGGCACTGATCTTCGTTACCGCATCTTTAGCGATGAGGATGACTGTGTCGGCGTAGCTAAGCAAGTCGAACGGGTCATTAGTGACGAGCAACGGTGGAGTGTCAATGATGACGATGTCAGCAACTTCTTTGGCCGCAAGGATGGCAGCCTGGCCAGCGAGTGTCGCCTCTGCTGGCGAATAGGTAGCAGCTGCGCTGTTCACAAGGCGCACTCCGGGTATCGAGGTCGGCAAAGCGATTGACTCGATATCTACCGCTGGCTCGGCGAGAGTGCCAACGTTCTCTAGGTGTGGGTCTGAGTCTGCGTCTAGGAATCTGTGTAGTCGTCGCCTGCGGTAGTCGAGGTCGAGGACGATCACGGTCTTGCCCATCTCAGCGTACGAAGCCGCGAGGTTGGCCGTGGTGGTCGACTTGCCCTCTGACGGCCCAGCCGAAGTGATGAGAATTGTACGCGGAGCGAGGGAGTCGGTTTCTTCGGCGTTTGCCATCCACATCAGCTCTACCGACGTTCGAAGTCCGCGGTGCGAGTCGGCTGTGCGGGACATCGGAGCAGAGTGCGTGAGCACGTCGTAGCGGCGACGGCGACTAGGCGAGACAAACGGGATCTCGGCGAGAACAGGTAGGCGGGTGGCGGATTCAGTCGAGCTAACACCAAATATGGAGCTATCTGATCTGCTTAGGGCAAAGGCTGCAACGGAACCGAGAAGCAACCCCACAATCAGGCCTAACGCAACACGAGCGCCTTTTCCGGTTGGCAACGTAACGCTGTCTGTTGTGGAAATTGGGGCCGACCCGACCTGGGCGAAGGTAGTAGAGAACCTGGCCTTGCGGTGTTCAAACTGTTGGGTAAGTGTGGAGCGCGTACTTTGCGATGCTTTGAGTCGAGTTCTCTTCTCATTGAGTTGACCGTGGTAGTTCTGGCGGCAAGTCGCGTTCTTGATGTCGCATGTGGCCAATAGGGCGCTTGTCTTCGAAATTTCTTCGTTCAGCTTCGCAATTTCTGTTTCGGCTGCTTCGATCCGAAGCGCCATACCCATGTCGTCTTTGCCGTTCCATTCTTCAACGACGAGGTCTCCAAGAACTTGGACGACGACTGAAGCCAGGTAGGGATCAGAAGCTGTACCAGTGATGCGGACTGCGTTGCGCGCACCCTCAGGTTTGACTTCCATCGCGACATCGCCAATGTTGAATGCCACAGGCGAGTTCTTGTCGCTGTTCTTTGGCACTGGAAGCAACGAGTTAGCGGGTACGCCGAGAGCGGCGCGAATTTTGTTTGGGATTGCACCAGCGGTGGCGTCGAGTGCAACCTGATCGAGGCTGACGCGGGTGGCGCTCTTGATTAGCTGACTAGCGATGTATTGCTGTCTGTTTTCTTTCGCCGCAGTCGAGTTGCTCGGCGCCGTGAACCACGACAACACGATGCACAGCGCCATGAAGATGACAACGAGTCTCCATCGGCGCCTGACCGCTATCAAGATATCTAGTGCCCGCACAAACCCATCCCATTCAGTACGTTTCCCCCGCGATGCGAGGATCAGTAGCCGCGCCTACAAGATCATCAGCCAACAGTTACGGCGGCTTGGCTGAGATCTTGAGCAGTATCTGCGCGACCACTTTCCGTGAGATGTCATTACAGCACAGAGGCGTGCCCCGGCGCAATACGCAAAACGGGCGAATCATGTCTCCGCAGAATGTATGGGTCATCTTCACGAAAGGGGCGCAGAGGTCGAATTAATCGTGCACAGCGCTGCCGTAGGCGTCTGTAGCCTCGCAAGCCATGCGCATGTCTCAATTATTCCTTAGAACGCTCCGAGACGCACCGACTGATGCAGATGTAGACAGCCTGCGCCTGTTGTCGCGGGCTGGCTATGTCCGCAAAGTAGCCGCAGGGTTCTACTCGTGGCTCCCGCTGGGGTCGCGGGTGCTGCGCAATGTCGAACGCATCGTCCGCGAGGAAATGGACGCGGCTGGTGCCCAAGAAGTACTTCTGCCTATCGCCCAGCCATTAGAACTATGGCAACAAAGTGGCCGCGAGCAACTTTACGGACCGCTCATGTTTCGTATTTCAGACCGTAAGGATGCCGGTTACTGCCTTGCTCCGACGGCCGAAGAACTCATCACGGCGACGGTACGGGGCGAGTACTCGAGCTACCGCGATCTGCCAGTGAACCTGTATCAGATCCAGTGGAAGTACCGCGATGAACTGCGCCCGCGATTCGGCCTGTTGCGTAGCCGCGAATTCTTGATGAAAGACGCATATAGCTTCGATACCGATGCCGCAAACCTACGCAAGAGCTATCAACTCATGTACGACGCGTACCACAAGGTGTTCGAGCGATGCGCTCTGAACTTCCGACCCGTCCGCGCTCAGTCGGGCGATATCGGTGGCGACGTCAACCACGAGTTCATGGCTGTAGCGAATATTGGCGAAGATGACTTCGTGTGGTGCAAGTCGTGTGACTATGCGGCCAACGTCGAAGCAGCGGTTAGGCGCTCTCCAGAGCCTGTCGCGCCGGGTTCTCAGCCGATGTCGAAAATTGCGACGCCAGACAAGCCAGGCATAAATGCGGTAGCTGAACATCTCGGATGCGCGGCGAGCGAACTGCTCAAGTGCCTAGCGTTCGAGACTGAGGCCGGAGCAATTGGTCTCGCTCTCGTTCCAGGCGACCGTGAGGTGAATGAGTACGCGCTCAAGGTCGCTCTCGGGGGCGTGGCATATGAGTTCCTTGACGATGCGGCATTCGCACGTTTCCCGCGGCTTCCGAAGGGCTATATCGGAGCGCATAATCAACACATAGAGATAGCGGTTGCTGACCCAAGCGTGCTTGCACGTACGAGTTGGGTAACCGGAGCCAACGAAGTCGACCACCACGTCACCGATGCTGTCGTGGGTCGCGATTTTCAGCCGACGGTTGTCGCTCCAATCGTTGTTGTCGCTAGCGGCGATGTGTGTCCTGAATGCGACGGTGAACTTTCGGTCGATCGCGGAATCGAAGTCGGCCACGTATTTCAGATTGGAACGAAGTACTCCGAATCGCTCGGCGCCACATTTACCGATGAGAACGGCGAAGCACACCCCATGGTCATGGGCTGTTACGGCATCGGAATTTCGAGAGTCGTGGCGGCGATCGTCGAGGAGCACCACGATGAAGCGGGGATATGCTGGCCAGCCGAGATCTCGCCATACGCCGTACACCTGATCGCACTAACGGGTAAAGGCGCCACTTCAGAAGAGGTTCGCCAAGCAGCCGTCGCGATCTACGACGGACTCAACTCTGCTGGCGTGAGCGTCGTGTACGACGATCGCGACGTCAGCCCTGGCGTGAAGTTCGCCGACGCCGATCTTCTCGGCGTGCCTGTGCAATTAGTCGTAGGAGCTAAGGGGCTGGCCAGAGGGGTAGTTGAACGCAAACTTCGCAAGACCGGAAGCCGCGACGAACTTGCTATCGATGCGGTACTTGGTCAATACATAGGCGAGGGCGCTAAGTCGAGGGGTTGACTTAGGTAGTTACAATGTGATCGGGCGGTACGGTTTCAAATTCATTCTGATACTGCGTTTTCAGGTATCAGCGTTGACCGGGCGGAGGCTGGAGGAGCCATCGTGGGCCGGTCGCCGAGGGCAGCCCCTGCGCACGCTCTCCACGCGAGCGCCGCGACCGATCCGGGAATCGCGCTCAACCGGACGCCCCACAGATCTGGTCTGTTTGCATCGCTGTTGTCTCTCGACATAATTGTCGTCCTCGCCACATGGACGACGGCACTTTCCTTCCGCGACACGTCTGCGTCTGTGCTCGACGGAGCTAAGCAGGCAACTGCGATCCTTGGCTTGACCGTCGCCACGGTCATCGCACTTGCGAGCCAACACTTGTACCGATCCCGTGTCGCCGTCGTCCGTTCCCTCGAGACGGTGCTGATAGCTCGTGCTACGGCTTTGGTGCTCGCTGCAGCCTTGATTGTCGGGCGTGTTTCAAATGAGTTGCCTGTTCGCACCGTCTTAGGCGGAGGAGTCGCGCTGTTCTTCATGTTGGAGCTCGGCCGGAGTGCCTTCTCCGCTTGGATGAGATCGCAACGTCGTCACGGATACTTCATGCGCCCGGTACTACTTGTTGGCACTAACGACGAGGCATTGCGAATCGCCGAGATTATGAGCGACCACCCAGAATTGGGTTACTCGGTAACTGGAGTCGTCGGCGACCGCGAGCACGCCCATATGTGCAAGGATTCGCCGCCATGGCTCGGCCCAACGAGCGCTGCATTAGTTGCCGCTCGAACTCTGGGAGTCACCGGTGTTGTCATCGCTCCGAGTGCGGTCGATCCGGCCATAGCTAACGACCTGGTTCGCGAATTCTTACGACAGGGAATTCATGTCCAGATGACCTCTGGTGTCGCTGGCATCGATCAACGTCGGTTACTAGTCCAGCACCTGATGCATGAACCCGTGATCTACGTAGAGAGCGCTACGCAATCGTCGCTCGGTCGTATAGCCAAGCGTTTGCTAGACGTCGTTGGGTCCACGCTAATTCTCATCTTGATGGCGCCGGTGATGTTGGTAGTGGCCATCGGCGTTCGATCGTCGGGTCCAGGCAATGTGGTTTTTCGACAAGTGAGGTGCGGAAGGTTCGGCACGCCTTTCACGATGTACAAATTCCGCACGATGCGCACTGATGCAGAGCGCGTGTTCGCCGATGTGCGTGACAACAACGAGCGCATTGGTCCACTCTTCAAGTGTGCGCGCGATCCGAGGGTGACTCGGATCGGCAAAGTGCTGCGTAGCACGAGCCTTGATGAGTTGCCGCAGATCTTGAACGTCCTTAGAGGCGAGATGAGTCTCGTAGGGCCGCGCCCGGCGTTGCCCGAAGAGGTAGCGGTGTTTGATGCCGAGCTCCTTCGCCGCATGACGATGCTCCCTGGTATCACTGGTTTGTGGCAGGTCGAAGCCCGCGATAATCCATCTTTCGCTGCCTACCGAAGACTCGATCTGTTCTACATAGAGAACTGGTCACTCGGTCTTGACTTCGCGATTCTCGCACGGACAGCGTTCTGCGTTGTCGGTCGTGGTGCAGCGTCGATTCTGAGGCGAGGATTCATGCACGATTCGGTAATCGATCTCAGATCGAACGCCACTTCTACCGACTGACAATTCGCGAAACAGTCGACGATCGTCGCGCGTAATAGCTAGATCACGCTGTAATCGCGCTTAAAAGTTAAGACCCGACGTCCCTCCGCCGATAGAAGTTTCGGAGCGGGTCACCCATCTCGGATTCAGCGACTCTTTCGCAAGAGAGAACATCGAGAACATCGAAGGTGAGCGACCTTGGGGCGGGTATACGACAGGTTCGCATGCCCGATCAGGAGTGACATGTTCAAAATTTCTAGCCACCGCAACCTACGGGCTCGCGTTGTCGCACTACTCGTAGTTGCGTTCGGCGGCCTTCTCGGCGCGCAAGCGTTGCCGAACGCAGAAGCCGCGACGAATGGAAGGTCAGGCAAGTTCGTGCCTGCGACCGGCGCATACTTCGGCATGTGGACGCGCGATGGCGATATGTCCCAAGCCAATGTCAAGGCCCAGGTGGGCCTCCGCGAGTCGCAACTTGGTCGCAAACTTGACATCGATCATCACTTCTTTCCGTTCACCTCGACGATTCCCAACTGGAAGATCCAGTGGGACATCGACAACGGCCGTATTCCTCTAATTGCCTGGGCCGCGTATGACACGAATCCGATAAACGCGGGCCTGATGGACGACCACATTCGGGCGACAGCGCAACGCCTAAAGGCGGTGAACTCACCGATATTTCTGAGGTGGTTCTGGGAGCCTGAGTGGGCGAAGGTCAACGGGATGACCAATGGCACGGCCAACTACATCTCGGCCTACCGCCGCATCCACAATATTTTCCAGCAAGAAGCAGCAAGCAACGTCGCCTTCGTGTACTGCGCCACATCATGGGGCTACGTCACTGGGACGGCTCAGAGCTTCTACCCAGGTGACGCTTACGTCGATTGGGTCTGCTCAGACGGTTACAACTTCGCTCCCGCAAAGGTGGGAGCGAAATGGGAAAGTTTCGACACGATCTTTAGATCTACTCACGACTTCGCTGTTGCGCACAACAAGCCAATGATGGTCGGGGAGACCGGCCTCATGGAAGGTGCCGTCGGAGCCAAAGCTCAGTGGTTCGTTGACGCTGCTTCTGTAATCAAGACGAGTTATCCGAATCTTGCAGCGTTCTTGTACTTCGACGGTGATCTCACCTCGGTCGGTGAATGGGACTGGCGACTCTCGTCATCTGCGAGTTCTCTGAACGCATGGATCGCTATGGGCAACGACCCCTACTTCAATCTCAATCAGCGACCAAACTTGACTACTACGACAGCCGCACCTAGTACTACGACGGCCGCGCCGACGACTACGACGGCCGCACCTACTACTACAACGGTTGCGCCGACGACTACGACGATTGCGCTCCCAGTCCAGCCACTGTTCTCCGATGGATTTGAGAGCAAGAGTTTCAGCGCATGGCAGGCAGCGATTGGAGCGACGGTTAGCTCAGTTCAGAAACAGAACGGCTCCTATGGGGCAGTCCTCTCAACAACGGACGGCGGTAGCTTCCTGAGGGGCTCGCTAGCTAAAGCCACGAGCAATGTCGCAATTGAGTTGCAGATCAAGGTTGTTGACGACCCGAATCTCACGATGCCGATACTTCGAATCATCGGAGACAACGGCGTCTCATCGACGGCAGTCGCCCTCAAGCCATCGGGCGAGGTTGTGCTACGAGAACCGCGCACACAAACCACTGTGAATACGGGTGTGTTCGCGAAGGTCGGAGTGTGGCACCAGATCAAACTCGTCGCCAACACCTCGACAGGTGCAGTAAAACTCTACGTGAACGGATCGCTAGCAGCCTCGGTCTCAGCGACGGTCTGGCGTGGTAAGCCCGTGAATCGATTTGAAGTCGGTGACGCTGGCGGTCGTGGCGTTGGCAAGACATATACCTTGGCGTTTGACGCGGTCAGAGCCGACTGACTAACAGAGCCAAACAATTTTGTAGCGGCAATTTGGTGGCGGGGTGCTAAGGCGCCCCGCCATATGCTCGGCCACATGTCACTCGTTGCCGACGCCGACTTATTGGGCGACTCGCTTACGCATTCACGACGATCGATGGCATGAAAAATTCTGGATACACGAGTAGCAGTCACGTGGTCTACATCGCTGGCGTTGGCCGCAGCGGGAGCACATTGCTCGAGCGACTCATCGCCGATCGCAAAGGTTTCAGTGGTTTGGGTGAAGTAATTCATCTTAACGATCGCGGGATTCGAGACAACCAACTCTGTGGTTGCGGTACTCCATTTGCAGATTGCGAGTTCTGGGCAGATGTAGGCAAGGTTGCATTTGGTGGATGGGAAAATGTCGATGGTCATAGCCAACATCTGTTGAGAAGGTCCGTAGACCGGAACCGCGAACTTGTCCGACTCATTTTTCCGATTGGTTCTTTTCGGGATCGCATCGACACTTACTCGAGTTACATAGGTTCGGTTTATGCGGCATGCAAAACGGTAAGTGGCGCAGGCGCGCTCATCGATTCGAGTAAGCACCCGTCTTATGCGTATCTGTTGAGACGGGTACCGAATGTCGATTTGAGTGTTGTCCACATAGTCCGCGATCCGCGGGGAGTCGCGTATTCCTGGGCCAAGAAGATGCGACGGCCCGAAGTCACGAACGGCGATGCGATGATGCCGCGTTACGGAGTGGCGCGAATTGCTATGCGCTGGAGTATCTGGAACCTGCTGACGGCATCCCTCCGCCTGTTCGGTGTGCGAGTTCTCCAAGTTCGATACGAGCAACTCGTCGCCGATCCAGCAGGTCAGGTAGATCGGATAGTCGAATTCGTCGGGGTTACGAGCACGATAAAGGACGCGGAGCGTCAATACGATTCGTCGCAGCCACAAGGGCGGGTCCACTCCGTAGCTGGTAACCCGATGCGTTTCGATTCACGTGGGTTGACGATTAGTGCAGATGAGGAGTGGCGCGAAGCGCTACCTCTGAGAAAGAGGCTTGTGGTGTCTGTCGTGACATGGCCAACTGCTGTGATGTTGCGGATGATCGAACGTCGCTCTCGACGCGATCACAGTCGCGGAATGGCCTCGCAATGACCAAACCTGACAGGCCAAAGATAAGCGTTGTGATTGTTACTCACCACCGTCCCGAACTCTTACGTACTGCCTTAGACGGTGTGATCACCCAGCGATACAACGGACAAATCGAAGTCATTGTGGTGTTCGACGTCACCGATCCTGATCTCTCGATTGAGATGCAGACTCCGAACCGAAGCATTACAACGATGCGCAACAGTCGGTTCGCTGGACTCGCAGGCAGTCGCAATACGGGGATTCTCGCGTGTTCCGGCGAACTGGTTGCTTTTTGCGATGACGATGACTGCTGGCTTCCCGGCAAGATTTCTGCGCAAGTTGATTTGCTCGACAGTCGGCCCGAATGTGATGTGGCTGTGACTGGAATTTTTATTGTCGCAGGTAACCGAACGACAGTGCGTCTTCCGCCGACCGAGTCACTTACACATGATCAATTCTTGGCGAACCGGATCACAGCAGCACACCCGTCAAGCGTCGTCGTGCGACGGACCGCACTCGTCGAACGAATCGGCCTGGTAGACGAAGACACTCCGGGAAGCTACGGCGAGGACTACGAGTGGATTCTCCGCGCTACGGCGATTGCTCCTGTGGCAGCGTTACAACTCCCATTGGTCAAAGTCCTGTGGGGCGCTACCACATACTTCCAAGATCGATGGCAGATGGTTGCAGATGGCATCAGCTACCTCATCGAACGCCATCCCGATCTCGCGACGAATCGGCGTGGCCTCGCGCGCCTTTATGGCCACCGAGCGTTCGCGCTTGCGGCCGCAGGACATCGTGCGCAGGGAGCGAGATTGGCGCTCAAGTCGTTTCGCCTCAGGCCAAATGATCGCAGGCCGTATCTAGCGTTACTTGTTGCTGCTGGGATAGTCGACGCGGGCAAATTGATGCGCCTCGCAAATCGTTTTGGTGCGGGAATTGTTTAGAGACTTTTGGATCATGCAGACGAAGTTGCATGAGTACAGTACCGATGCCAGGTGTACCTGTTCCTGGTGTTGTCAGACCCCAACAAGGAGCAAATAGTGGAACGTACCGCCGGTGATTACCTAGCCGTGCTGCGCCGGCGATTCGTTGTTGTCGCTTCCACAGTTGTTTTGTTCGGACTAATTGTGGGCGCATTGCGCGTAGTTGCGCCAGAGTCTTACAAGGCGACCGCCGTCGTATTCCTCGCTCCTATCATTGACCCGGTTTCGAACACTCCGCTGGTATCCAAACGCGACACCCTTGTAAACATGGACACCGAAATGCGGCTCGCCGTCTCATTCGATGTGGCGGAAGGCGTACGAGATGAACTTGTCTTGCGTGGCGAAGAAAGCTCAGATCTTGTCGGTCATGTCTCGACCTCGGCCGTGCAAAATACCGAGCTACTCAGAATTTCTTATGAGGCTGCTGACGCCAACACGGCCATTGAGCGCGCTAGTGCATGGGCTCGCAGTTTCGTGGCAGTGCGTTTGGCGGACCTGAGCGACGACCGGCAAGAGGTTGCGGATTCGTTAAATACTCAGATCGAAGCCGCGATTACAGACATCGCGGCGATTTCGGCAGACATCGCGACGCTCCAAGCCGGTTCAGATGCGCGCTTCAATGCTGAGGCGAGACGCGACGCGAAGCAGCGACTAGTCGCATCTCTTCAGGATGCGTTGGTGCGAGTTAGCAGCGTGTCGTTGAACGTCGGCAAGGTAGTCAGTACTCCAGGAGCAGCGACACAGAACACTCCGATTGGGCCGCGTGAAGCCGGTGCGACAGTCGTCGTAGGTCTGATTGCCGGGATTGGTTTGGCATTTGTCAGAGATCGGGCTGACCATCGGTTCCATTCGGCCGAAGACGTTGCGCTAGCTGGAATCACTGCGCTCGGCGAGTTTTCGCGCACCGCGACATTTGACGCCGCTGCCGCGAATCGCGCTCGGTCTCGGATCGGCTCGATGCCGAACGCTCAAGAGAAGTTGTTGGTAGTCCCGATCGATGAAGGCGAAGCAGGCGCCATCGTCGCAAACGGGCTAGCCCGCTCCTACGCCACGGCGGGCAGGCGAGTAGCTGTCGTGGCTACTGATCCGCAACAAAATCACATCGAACGCTTACTTGGGGTGCCGGTAAAGCCTGGCCTTTCGGACGCGATCGCGAGCAATCAGGCGTTAGACGTCTTGGCGACCGGTGTGGCAGTGCCGGTCGGTGCGATTCTTGCAATCGGTAGTGGGACGAATCTGCCCTTACAAGCTGGCATGCTCGCCAATCACGATGGACACGAGTTGTTGCGAGGCGTCGGCGCCAATGTCGACACGCTAATCATCGTTTGTCCGCCACTGTCTGAGTCAAAGGCGTGTCTAGATCTCTCCGCCGTTGGCGACACGTGTGTGCTTGCACTGTCGGCGGCGACGACGACCGGTGACGCGGCAGTGGGTATCGCTGAACTACAAAATGCTGGTATTGACATCGCTGGCGCAGTACTCGTCAGACGCGATTAATGACTGCTGAGGACAAACTTCGCCCGGCGAAGGTATTGCTCGTCGGTTCAAGCGGAGGTCATCTCGCTCAACTCATTCGAATGGCCGCATGGTGGAAACAACATGACCGAATGTGGGTTACGTTCGACAAGCCGGACGCCCGTTCGATTCTTGTCGATGAGCAAGTCGAGTGGGCATTTCAGCCGACTACGCGCAACGTTAAGAATCTGATTCGCAATTTCTTTTTGGCTCGTCGCGTGCTCACTGAATTCGATCCAGATGTTGTCGTCTCCAATGGCGCAGGAGTCGCGTTCCCTTTTTTTGTTTTGGCTAGACGCCGCAAGATCACGACTGTATACATGGAGGTCTACGACAGAATCGATTCGCGGACTCTGACCGGTCGACTATGTGCGCCGTTCGCCGACCTATTCCTATTGCAGTGGCCAGAGCAGCGCGACCAGTACCCAAGCGGCATTTATGTCGGACCGCTCTATTGAGGAGGTATGAGATACGCAACCCGACGATGCCAATACGAGTTTTCATCACTGTCGGCACTGACCATCACCGGTTCGACCGTGTTGTCGACTGGGCCGACGCGTTGGCTTCAAGTGACGACTCGGATATCTTCGTCCAGTACGGCACATCGCGTCCGCCGTCGGTAGCGAAGGGGTCTGACTACCTCTCCTACGACGGGATGTGTGACGCGATCCAAGCCGCCAACATCGTGGTGAGTCACGGCGGTCCGGCGACCATTATGCAAATTCGCGACTTAGGCAAGTTGCCCGTCGTTGTGGCTAGAGACCCGGCGACGGGCGAGCATGTAGACGACCATCAGGTGAAGTTCGTCGGTCGATTGGCTGCCGCTCAAAAAGTCTTAGCTGTAACGACTTTTGAAGAGTTGTCAACGATTAGCCGGGCGGTTGCTCTTGGCGACTTGGATCTCGTAACGACCGCTGATGATGCTCGCGTGGACGGCGTCGTGCAGCTAGTCGGTGACATCATCGACGCTTTGGTCGATGTTCGGCGCAGGAACAGATGATGTCGCACGCCTTGACTGCGCACAGGCAAACCAAGGATCCCATCTTGGTTGGTCGAGACGCAAGGTCGAGGTGGTTGCCGACTTATTGGGCGATCGAAGCGGCGTTTGCTCTTTACGGACTCTCGTGGATACTTGGTCTGTCAGGTGTCGCGCTGCCATTGCTCGCGATTCCATTGGCCGTTCGGATGCTTGTTAGCGGGAAGGTGCGTGTTCCTCGCGGCTTCGGCTGGCTAGTGGTCTACATCGGTTGGGTCATCGTCTCGGGATTCAATCTGCCTCACGCGACGTCTCTCATATTTTTTTCTTGGCGACTCGCGAATTACGTGTCCGCGGGCGTGTTTCTACTAGCGATCTACAACGCGCCGATCGCGAAGTTACCTACCGAACGGGTCGTCCGATCGGCTGCAATTCTGTGGGTCACCATCGTGCTCGGCGGGCATCTCGCCCTGCGGTGGCCGCAGTTCGACTTTTCATCACCGCTCGAACGTTTGATGCCAGCCGCAGCCAAGTCGAATGACTTCATATTCAGGTACCTGCATCCAGCGGCATCAGACATTCACGATTTTCTTGGATTCGATGTCGCGCGTCCGATAGCGCCGTTCGCATACACAAATGACTGGGGATCAAATCTGACGATGATCTTCCCGTTCGTGTTATTACTAGCGACCCTCGTAGCGCAACGGGAGGTACGAATAGCGATCGCGACAATGTCAGCACTCGCAATACCGCCGTTCGTGGCATCCTTGAATCGGATGGCATGGTTCTCAGTCGTCGTGATTGCTGTCGCGATTGCGGCTACTGCAACCTGGGCCGAGCGTCGGCGTCAATTGGCCGCGATCTTCGCAACCTCAATCGCGGTGGGACTTGTGTTAGCCGTGACTCCGCTTGGAGACCTTGTATCAGAACGACTGCAGACAGGCCATAGCGATAACACTCGTGCGGATCTCATCGACCAAGCCGTCGAGGCAACTAATGCTTCGCCCTTAATTGGGCATGGTGGGCCCATTCCAAATGAGCTATTCCCTTTGCGCCCACATATCGGAACGCAAGGCTTTATGTGGACAGCGATGGTCAGTCAAGGATACGCAGGTCTCGCAATCATCGCGATGTGGTTACTTGATGGTTTGCGGCGCGCATTCATGGCGCGGCGATTTCCTGAAGCGCGAGCTGCGTTCGTCGTCATCGTCCTGTTCCTTGTGCAGTCAACGACTTATGACTTGGTCCCGGTGCAGTTTCACCTGGTCGCCGTGGCCATTGCGCTCGAGCGCCGTGCTGCGTGGCACAGGGCGAACGATGCAGTCGTAGGGGCTCACAGTGGTTGAGGCGCTCGAACCGGTGAAGGCGTTGCGAGACGCGGTCTGGGCGCGCTCGCCGCAGGGAGGACCAACAAGAGAGTATGCCTTGCTCGCCGGGCCGAATTTGGTTCAGGCCATGATTCCGACGAGCAAAGAAACAAGGAGAGCCGCTGCGACATCTTTGCTTCGACGCACGAATCGGACATCTCGAGTCGAGGTCGTTGGCAGAGTTGCCTTGGCGACAGCAGCTAGGAGCGGTGTGCTTCAGAGGGCCTTGAGCAAACGTGCGGACCTGCCAGCAACACTTCCTCAGGGCTCGGTAGCAGAGTGGGTTTGTGAATTCTTCGGGCGCGACGATCTGGTGTTCATCGGCGGGATAGGACATCCCAGAACAAACGCCAAGCCGGTCGTGCAAGTCCTGACTCCCGAAGGCGCGGTCGTGGCTTGGGCGAAGCTCGGTACGAACCGCCTCACGCGACGGTTAGTAGATGCTGAGTTCGCGTCGGTCGGGCGGGTTGGTGGTACATCGAGCGGAATTGCAGTTCCGAGTCCTCTCGCCCGCGCCGAACTCGACGATGTGACTGCAATTCTTCTAGGTCCATTGCCTGGGTGGACAGGCTCGATTCGCCGGCCTGGAGCGCCGAGTGCCTCGGAGGCGATGGCTGTGGCGGCATTGGGCGATGGGGTGTCGCACTGCATGGTTTTCGAAAGCGACTACGCAACAAATGTGCTCGCTCGAGCGGCGGCTTGTTCAGATGCAGTGATTGGTCGCTTAGCCACAGAAGCATTCAAGAGGTCTGCCGACCAGATCGAGGAGCCATTGTCGCTTGGCACGTTCCACGGCGACTTTGTCCCTTGGAACATGTTGCAGACGGCTGGACGGCTGAACTTGTGGGACTGGGAACGTTCGCGGTCATCGGTGCCGGTCGGATTCGATTCGATCCATTACATCGCGCAGACTCGAAGGCCGTCTCGCGGGTCTAGCGACAAGTTTCTTGACGGACTCCCGCATTTCGATGTTGCGTTGCGCGATCTTGGGATCACTCGACCCGCGTGCCTATCGCTTGTCTGTATGTATTTGATTGAAATGCTCTTGCGCTATAGCGCAGACGGCGACTTCGTCGGTAGCCAACAAGCGGCACCAGCAGTCGCGGCGTATGCGAAATCGTTAGAACAGGTACTAGTCGAGGTGCGTCGCCGATGACATCGCCTACTTCGCACCTCAAGTCAAATGTCTGGAAGCTCGCGCAACCCGCCGTACGAGCGGTCGGTGCGATTGGAGCTAATCAGCGGGTGTTACCAGACTTCATGATTATTGGTGCGCAACGCTGTGGAACTACGTCTCTGCACGAGTGGCTTGATTCAAACCCGGGTGTTCAATTTCCTCGCTTCGGCAAAGGCGTTCATTATTTCGATACGGCAGCACACCGGAATCTCAAGTGGTATCGAACACATTTTCCGACGGTTAGGTCCGTCGAACGGAGTGCGAAGAAGGCGAATATCGCACGAATTCGAGTCGGCGAAGCGAGTCCCTATTACTTGTTTCATCCGGCAGTGCCGGCCCGCGTGCGAGCAGCGGTGCCAGACGTCCAGGCGATCGCAATTCTTCGAGATCCGATCAAGAGGGCGTGGTCGCACTACCTGCACGAACGCCGCCGTGGCTACGAGGACTTGTCCTTTAGTGACGCACTCGAATCCGAGTCAGATCGGCTTGCAACGGTTCTGCCTTCCAACCTCGAACGCACCAGCTACGCGTCTTTCGAGCACCAGCACCATTCGTATGTGGCTCGCGGTTACTACTCGACGCAAGTACAACGTTGGTTCGATGCCATAGGCCGAGAGCAGGTCTGCGTCATCTTCGACCACGAGCTTTACTCTGGCGATGGTCGACAGCGAATAGTCGACTACCTCGGTCTTTCTGGATTCGAAAATCGCAGTTTTCCGAGAGTCAATGCCACCACGACCGAGGTGATGCCAGAGGCCTGCCGGAAGCGGTTGCAGGCCTCATTTGTTGGCGAACGAGAGCGAATCTCCGATTTAGTTGGCCGCGACCCCGGTTGGTTCGCGTGACGCCGGACGTCGGGATGAGCCAAGAAGACAGCCCGCAGGACAGCCTTGCCGGGCGATTGGGGCGGCGCGGGTCGCGCAACATCCTCGGCTTGATCTACTACGGACTCGCGAACCTCATGATCGTTGTCGTGGTCTCGCGCACGGGTCTCGGGAACTCCGGAGCGTTCTATACGGCTATCGCTGTGCTAAACGTGCTCGTCCGAATTCTTGTGCTCGGCGCCGACTTCGGCTTGCTCCGGTTCATTTCACAGCGCATAGCGCTCGATCGCCGAAGGGAAATCGCTGGTATTTGGCTACCGGCACTGCTTCCAGTTGTCGTTGTCTCGGCGCTCGCTGGTTGCACGCTTTTTGTATATTCCGATGAACTCGCACAGATCGTTGGCGACAGCAAATATGAGTCGATCCTCACAACGCATTTTCGTCTGCTTGCGCCGATATTGCCACTTAACGTCGTGTACTTCATTCTCGAGAGTGCGAGCCGCGGGTTTGGTTCCGTTACCCCTTCTTTAGTACTTGAAAAATACGGCAAGTCCACGTTGCAACTTTTGCTTGTTTCCTTTGCCGTCGCGATGAGTGCGAGTTCGACGATTCTAATGTTGGCATGGGCTGGACCGATTGTTGTCGCATGCTTGGCGATGGCGGCATGGATAGTTCGCGAAGCGCGTAGGACGACATCTCGCGCTAGAGCGGAAGCAAGCGAGACAGCGGTCGCTCCGCAGCGAAGAGTATTGGCGCTTGAGTTCTGGAAGTTTTCTGCGCCGCGAGCACCCGCTCGAATTTTCCAAGCGGGAATCCTCTGGAGCGATGCGATATTTATCGGAGCGTTTGCAAGCACCGCGAGCGCCGGAATATATGTCGCTGCTACACGGTTCATGCTTGTAGCCACCCTGATGCAACTCGGAATCGGGCAGGTTTTCTTACCGTTGCTGAGTTCGGCATTAGCGCGCGAGGACCGCGAAGGAGCGTTGACGCTTTTCCGGTCCGCAAGCGTCTGGGCGATGCTTGCGAGTTGGCCAGCTCTGATTGGCGTAATGAGTTTCGCTCCGCTATTGCTTGGGCTATACGGCGACGAGTACCGCACGGCGGCGACCGCTCTATTGGTGCTTGGAGCAGCCTGGATGGTGACCGTGGCTGTAGGTCCTGTCGACAGCGTGCTTCTCATTGCAGATCGAAGTTGGCTGACGACAGCGAATGTCGCCGTGGCGGCCGCAGTCAACGTCGGCCTCAACTTGGTGCTTATTCCGCGGCACGGAATACTCGGCGCAGCTGTCGCATGGAGTGTGAGCCTCCTAGTCAATAATGTCGTGCCGTTGTTAGAGATCAAGTGGCTGCTCGGTTTTACGCCGTTTGGGGCTATGACGATCGAGGCGTTGATGCCACTCGGTGCGTTCGCCGCAAGTCTCGTCGCCGCTCGACTGTTGTTCGGGGCAACCGCGATAGGAGCCATCTCCGGGTCCGTTGTTGGCTTAGCGATTTTCGTAACTGTTGTGTCCATACGCCGTGAGCAACTCGGCATTAGCGCTTTTCGAAAAAATCCGTCTCTAAGTGACGAAAAGCTGCTTAGAACCGAGCGCGACTGCGCGTAACTTCGTCGCCGTGAGAACCCTTGTTATCGGTGGCGCTGGATATATCGGAAGCGTCGTCGCTTCACAACTCGTCGAAGCTGGCCATGAAGTCGTGGTGTTCGACAGTCTGATCTCCGGTCATCGCTCGGCCGTGCACCCAGAAGCCGAGTTCGTACTTGGTGATGTTCTCGACGTCGATGCACTTAAGTCGACCATGCAGGGTTGTGACTACGTATTTCATTTCGCCGCGTTGTCAATCGTCGGTGAATCGATGACCGATCCACTCAGATACTTTCGAGTCAACGTCGGCGGGACTCTCAACGTGCTCGAGAGCATGCGCGCCACAGACGTCCCACGGCTCGTCTTCTCCTCGACAGCCGCGACTTACGGGGAACCAGCATCCGTGCCGATTGCTGAGACTGCAGCCACGCGCCCGACCAACGCCTACGGGGCTGCGAAGCTCAGTGCTGATCAGGCGATCTCTTTCGCGTGTGTTGCACACGGTCTCAGTGCAACGAGCCTCCGCTATTTTAATGTCGCCGGCGCATCCCACGGATGTGGGGAATCGCATAATCCCGAAACCCACCTGATCCCTCTTGTGTTACAGGTCGCAGCTGGCATAAGGCCAAACGTTGCGATCTACGGCACCGATTACCCAACACCCGATGGAACGGCAGTTCGTGACTACATCCATGTTGGCGATATCGGTCGGGCGCACTTGTTAGCGGCCGAAGCGCCGACGGTCGGCGAACACCGCATTTACAACCTCGGAAACGGCCGAGGCTTTTCGGTGCGTGAACTTATCGCTGTAGCAAGGGCCGTCACAGGCAAAGAAATTGAGACGATTGAGTCGCCACGTCGTGCAGGCGACCCGGCAGTGCTAGTGGCGTCTAGCGAATTGATTCGTGCCGACTTGGGATGGGAACCGCAATTGCCGACCCTCGAATCAATGGTAGGCGATGCGTGGGACCACATGCAGAAGTAGGGCCGAGGCGAGCACGGTCGACGAGCCCATTTCAGTAGGGTTTGTCTATTAAGTCCTATTTTGTCGTGCGGATCGCTCTGGGTCGGTCCTGATAGCATTGGCCCCGATTTAGTTCCAAGTACCTGTAGTTGCGTTCGGAGACGTGTGCTTAGGCGCACGTTTTTTCATTACTAGGCAGAAAGGGGAGAGCAAATGAGTGCGACCATTGAGTCAATTGAGCACGCCATCAGCCCCCAAGTTTCTGCACTCGACCTAAGCATCTACGACGTCGAGTTCTCCGGGACAGGCCGGATGCGTGTGTTGCGCATAACCGTCGCGCCCAAAGAGCGGTCGGCCGGAGTCGATGTCGACAAACTCGCCGAGGTAGCGCGAGCGCTCGATCCCATCGTCGACGCAATGATCGACGGCGCCTTTCAGCTAGAGGTAAGCAGCCCAGGACTTGAGCGTGGGTTGAGACGACCACAACACTTCGCGAGCGCGTGCGGTGAACGGGTCTCAATCAAGTTCACGCCCATCGGCGAAGCGACCATCCGAGAGATGGGCCAACTCGTCGGCGCGAATGCCGAAACGATTGAGATGCTCACCGACCGAGGCGAGACCCGTGTGATCCCGCTCGGCAGCATTAGCGCGGCACGGACGGTATTTCAGTGGGGACCGGCTCCGAAGCCAGGCAAGGCGGGCTCGACCGGAGCTAAGAAGAGAACACAACTTGAGAGCGCATCGTGAACAACATGACTATGCGCGATGAGACGAGGAAGCCATGAGTAACCCGGACATGATGGAAGCGCTACGTGCCCTTGCGGTAGAGCGTGGAATTTCCGAAGATGACTTGCTGTTGGCGCTCGCGAACGCCCTGGTCACCGCGTACAAGCGGATGCCGAACGCTGCCGAAGAAGCCGAAGTTGAGATCGACCCGGAGAGCGGCGAGATCCGGGTAATTGCACTCGAAATCGACGAGGACGGTGTGATTACTCGAGAGTGGGATGACACGCCGAACGATTTCGGGCGCATCGCCGCCACCACGGCCAAGCAGGTGATCACTCAAAGAATCCGTGACGTAGAACGCGAACGAAAGTACGAGGAGTACGCCGGGCGCGAAGGCGACATCGTCACAGGCATCATCCAACAATCCGACCAGCGGTACACACTTCTCGACCTCGGACGAGTCGAAGCACTGCTACCGCAAGCCGAACAAGTCCAGAATGAGCGATACCAGCACGGTGCGCGCGTGAAGGCTTACATAGTTGAGGTCAGAAAGACAGCCAAGGGGCCGCAGATAGTCGTTTCTAGGACCCATCCTGCACTGGTAAAGCGACTTTTCGAACTAGAAGTCCCCGAACTTATTGACGGCGTGATTGAGCTACGAGCAGTCGCTCGTGAACCAGGCCATCGCACCAAGATCGCAGTCGCGTCCAACGACCCGAACGTCGATCCTGTGGGTGCGTGCGTCGGCGCTCGTGGTATGCGTGTGCGTCAGGTCGTTACGGAACTCCACGGCGAAAAAGTCGACATAGTGCCGTACACCGATGACCAGACCGAGTTTGTTGCTAAGGCTCTCGCTCCAGCCAAGGTCAAAGAAGTTCGTTTGAACGAGGAAACTGTCGTTGCAGAGGTCATCGTTCCAGATTTCCAGCTTTCGTTGGCGATCGGCAAAGAGGGCCAAAACGCACGCTTGGCTTCGCGTCTCACTGGCTGGCACATCGAGATCAAGAGCGAAACTCAACTTGCTGAAGAAGAAGCTGGCTACGCCAAGGGTGAATGGGTCGAAGGCGCAAACGGCGAAATGATGTGGGTGCCAGAAGAAGGTGGCGAGGCTCTTTCTGTCGATGCTGCTGGCTACGGCGACGGGCCTGAGCCTGAAACCGTCGTCGCCGAACCTGGCGCTGACGTAGAGCCGAGCGAAGAAGAAATTACGAAGGGAGCAGAAGGCGACGACTGAGGAGAGCCTGACTCGAACCTGCATCGGTTGTAGACGCAAGGGCGACCCCGCAACATGGCGCCGGGTGAGCGCCGAACCTACGAACGGATTCGGGATTGGGCGTCGAGCGAATGGGAGAGGCGCATGGCTATGTTCGCCTGAATGCTTCGATCTGAGCCTTAAGCGAAGAGCCCTTGTTAGGGCACTCCGCAGAGAAATTCCGAACGAACTCGTAGCGCAATTGCGCGCGAGACTGTTCGCCGACGGTGGCTAGCTACCGTCACATGCAATCTGAATGTGTTTCACCTGAACGTCTAAAAGAACGGAAATTCGGTTGGCGACAAAAAAGATTCGGGTCTATGAGCTAGCACGCGAGCTAGGCATCGACAATGCCATGGTCGTTGAGATAGCCGCCGGGTTGAAGCTCGCCGTAAAGAACACGAGTTCAAGCATCGATGACCCGTCGGCAGATCGCATTCGTCGGAAAACTGACGAACTCGGCCTACGCCGTGACCCAATACCAGAACCTGTCGCAGCCCCTGCAGTTGAGGTTGCAGCCAAGACTGAATCCAAGGCCGCGACTGAAACTGCGCCTAAGCCCGCGAGAGTTGCCAAGCCGAAGGTTGATCCAGAAGTCGCGTTGGTGGAGCCGTCAAGTGCGGAGGTTCCTTCAGAACAGCCCGCAGCAGTCGCAGAACCGCCGAAGAGAATCGTTCGATCAGCCCATGCGATCGTGTCGCGCTCCACGGCTCCCGCACCGGCCGTAGCGCCGGTCGGAGATGACGCAGAAATAGCAGCGCGCGATTCCGAACCGCAGATCGCTAATCCAGGTAAAGAAATCGCTAGCCCAGTCGCTCGACAGGCACCGGTGGAGCCGTCCGATACGCCGAAGGCAAAAGTTCCGCCGCCACCACCGATGCGTCGCATTCCGCCGCCGCCGCCCACTCGCAGCACAACTCCGACCGGACGTCCGGGTGCGCCACGCCCAGGCATGGGTGGTCCTCGGCCAGGTGCAGGTGCAGGTTCAGGAGTACCCGGTGGACGAGCGGGTGGTTTCAGCACGCCTTCTCGTGGCCCGGGAGGTCCCGGAGGTCCCGGAGGTCCCGGCGGTCCCGGTGGACCCGGCGGTCCCGGTGGACCTGGTGGTCCTGGTGGTCGTGGTGGTCCTGGTGGTCGTGGTGGTCCTGGTGGTCGTGGTGGTCCCGGAGCGCGTCCTCGCAAGAAAAAGAAGAGGCGTCGCGATTTCGACGAGAACGAGTTGCATCAGAGTCAGGCGTTCACGCCAGCCGATGCTCCCGTTCCCGAAGGCGAAATCGTCGTCGTGCGCGGCATCACTATTCAAGAATTCGCGCCGAAGCTAAATCGCCGTTCGGCCGACCTAGTTCGGCTGTTGTTCGATGCTGGCGAAATGGTCACGGCTACGGCTGCACTCGCCGACGAGATGATCGACCTGATTGCAGAGTCTCTAGGTGCCCAGATTCTTATCGTCGAACCAGGCCAGGAAGAAGAAGTAGAACTCATCGCGCTACTCATGTCCGATATCAACGACGATGAAGACGAGTCGCTATTGGCCCCACGCGCGCCTGTCGTCACTGTGATGGGCCATGTCGACCATGGCAAGACAACGTTGCTCGACAACATTCGCCAAGCCAACGTTGTTTCGGGTGAGGCTGGCGGAATCACCCAACACATCGGCGCATATCAAGCCGAGCGTTCGAATCGGATGCTTACATTCATCGACACGCCGGGCCACGAGGCGTTCACCTCGATGCGTAAGCGTGGCGCTCAAGTCACCGATATCGTGATCCTTGTCGTGGCAGCCGACGACGGATGGCAAGGTGACAACCGGGGCCTTTGGCGGGGTCGCCGTGTGCGAGGC
>SXGT01820139.1_pt1 | contig 94364 bp, 71 predicted proteins | sample 3176221 | NCBI WGS metagenome assembly SXGT01 (sample SAMN11356862, study PRJNA531348) | freshwater metagenome | isolation source: freshwater sample F1-120 | place: China: Fuxian Lake, Yuxi | collected 2017-12-25 | reverse complement strand
GAAGTAGGCCGGCACGGTGATGACGGCCTTCTTGACCGCCTGGCCCAGCTGGGCGCTGGCGCGCTCTTTGAGGGCGCGCAGGATCATGGCCGAGATCTCCTGCGGGCGGTATTCTTGATCGCCGAGCTTGACTTTGACGTCCTGCCCCATTTTGCGCTTGATCGACTTGACGGTGCGCTCCGGCGCGACGACCCATTGATTGCGCGCCGCGTGGCCGACGAGCAATTTGCCGTCCTCGGCTAATCCGACGAACGAGGGCAGGATCGGATCGCCCCCCTCCTCGAAGACGTGCGGCTTGCCGTCACGGACGACGGCGACTTCGCTGTTGGTCGTGCCAAGGTCAATGCCGATAATTGGTTCGGACACGGATGGCTCCTTCCGGGGGACGGATCGGAATTTCGTTTAGTGCCCGTATGGCGCCACGCGAGCGCTAAACGAATACATGGGATTGTATATCAAGGCTTGGCGACGCGCACCTGAGCGTAGCGAAACAGTTTGCCATGCCAAAGGTAGCCGCGGCGGATCTCGTCGATGACCTCGGTGCTCGGCCGGCCTTCTTCGCGGACGACCTCGGCGACCTCCATCGTTTCGGGATCGAACGGCGCGCCGACGCAGGCGATAACCTCCAGGCCTTGCTGTTCCAGGGCGCGCTCGATGCGTTGCAGGCTCATCGCGTAGCCGACGAGCAGCGCGTCGATGCTCTGCCGATAGCGTTGGGTCAGCTCATCGCCGCTGGGACCTGCGGGGAGCTGTCCCCGGCGCCAGGCGTAGAGCGGTGCGAGCTGGGCCTCAACGGAGGCGTCGAGTCCAATCCAGCGTGCCCAATGCGGAATCTTCAGCTTGATAACGGGAGGCGTATCCGGCGCAGGCGTCTGCGGCGCGGGGTCGGCGTGCGGATTGTCAAGCAAGCGCCGCACCTGACGTGCCGCCATGGACAACGCATCATAGGCGTCGATCAACGTCTTGAGCAAGGGTCGCACGAGTTCAGCCTCGGCGCTCTGGCTTCCTTCCTCGAACTGGTTTTGTTGGCGCTGCAGCGTGCCGAGCGCCTCCTGAAGCATGACAATCGTCTGGGCGTTCTGCTCGAGCTGGCCGCGGCTGGCCTTGGTCTGCAAGTTGACTTCCTGCCGCAGCGCAATGAAATTCTGAAGAACCGTGGCGACATCCAGCTCGTGCGCCGGTTCAAGCGACGGAATTTCCTTCGCGTCCTGGAGCCAGGCCCGGAAGTCTCCGAGAATCGCGTCGATGGCTGCGGGGTTCATGGCTTCTGCACCGCGCCGATCAGAGCCTTCAAGGGCACGCGGCGGCGTGAAGTCCGACATGCGAGTTCCTCCAGGATAGCGTCAATGCTATCGCTCTTGCCCGCTTCGAACAGGCGATGGCGCAAACGAGTCTCTAGATCGCGCAGGCTCTCATATGCTTGACGAATGGCAGCGAACTTTTCTGGATGATGCTCCGGCGTAAATTGCTTGACGAGTTCGAGATAGCGGCGCCGAATCGTCTCGTCGTCGCTGTCAGCGGGCAAACCCAGGACGGCGTAGGGGTCGGTCATGAGATGGCGCTCCATCGCGGAGAACGGGAGTCGGGCTCACGCCAAACATTCTACAGATCATCAGGGATGGCGACCATCCGACACGGCCGCTTGCGGCGTAGCACTCGGGTTTGTTGTATCCGTCATGAAAATTTGGTTCCAGTTCCGCCTTCGTTCATCTACAATCCATATCTATCCATCCGATTTCCTGACTGGGCCTTGCCATGCGCTTGATCCTTGCTATTCGTCGATGTGGCATCGCGTTGGCGGTAATTTGCTGGCTAGCGGCGGGGGTAAGCGCGCAAACGCCGCGACCCATCGAGTTCAATCGCGACGTACGGCCTATCCTCTCCGACGCGTGCTTTCAGTGCCACGGACCGGACAAGGCGAAACGCAAGGCCCGCCTGCATTTCGACGTCAAGGAAGGCGCCGGCGAAACGATCGTGCCGGGCGACCCCGAGGCGAGCGAACTTGTCAAGCGGATCACGTCGCTCGACAAGACCAAACGCATGCCGCCCCCTTCGGCCGCGCACACGTTGACCCCCAGGCAAATCGACACGCTCAAGCAGTGGATCAAGCAAGGAGCGAATTGGCAGAAGCACTGGGCGTTTCTGCCGCCGCAACGGCCGGCGATACCGAAGACGAACAGTCAGCGTAAGCTGGCTGATGATCTCGCCCAGGCATGGTCGCGCAATCCCATCGACGCATTCGTCCTGGCCCGGCTCGAAGCGGAAGGGTTAACGCCGACGCCGGAGGCCGATCCAATCACCCTCATCCGACGCATGTCGCTCGACTTGACGGGGCTGCCGCCGACGCCGGGGGAGGTGGATGCGTTTGTGAAGGAGTACGCGAGCGCCAAGCCGCAAGCGGCAGTAGAGGCGCTCGCGGATCGGCTGCTGGCGTCGCCGCGCTACGGCGAACGCATGGCGCAGCGCTGGCTCGACGGCGCGCGCTACGCCGACACCAACGGCTATCAGACCGACGGCGAACGCACCATGTGGCGATGGCGCGACTGGGTCATTGAAGCGTTCAACGACAACATGCCCTTCGATCGCTTCACCATCGAGCAAATCGCCGGCGACATGCTGCCCAAGGCGACACTGGAGCAGAAGATCGCCACCGGCTTCAATCGCAACCACCGCGGCAACTCCGAGGGGGGCGTCATCCCCGAAGAGTACGCCGTCGAGTACGTCGTCGATCGCGTCGATACCACGTCTACCGTCTGGCTCGGCCTGACCGCCGGCTGCGCGCGTTGCCACGATCACAAGTACGACCCGATCAGTCAGAAAGAGTTCTATCAGCTTTTCGCCTACTTCAACAACGTGCCCGAACGCGGCAAGGCGATCAAGTACGGCAACTCGCCGCCGTACATCAAGTCGCCGACGCGCGAGCAAGCAAAGAGGCTGCAGGAATTGACCGCAATGGCCGCGGCGAAGGCCAAGCACTTTCAAGACTTTCAAGGCGAACTCGCGAAGACGCAGGCGGCCTGGGAGATGACGCCGCGCGGCCTCGACATCATCGATTGGTCGTATCAGCGCGGCTTGAAGACGTATCTGCCCCTGACGCTCGGATACTTGGACGACCCGAAAACAAACCGGCTCATCATGCCGCCGGGCCCCAACCCCCAGGGCTTGACGGCCAAGATCTTCGACGGCGAGCGTTTCGTGGACGCCGGCGACGTTGGTGCTTTCAGCTTCTTCGACAAGTTCACCGTGGCCGCGTGGATTTATCCCGACCCCAAACGTGGCGGCACGATCGTCTCGCGCATGGTCGACACCGATCGAGCCGACGGCTACAGCCTCGTGCTCGAAAACGGTAAGCTGCACGTGCATCTCGTCAAGCGCTGGCTCGACGACGCCATCCGCGTGGAAACCGTCGAGACCGTCACGCCTGACCGCTGGCATCACGTGGCATTCTCTTACGACGGCTCGCGCGTCGCCGCCGGCGTGCAGATCTACCTTGACGGCAAGCTCGCCAGGCTGAAAGTGAATCTCGACGATCTGAATCAATCGTTCAAGACCAGCGAACCGTTCCGCGTCGGCGCCGGCGGCGGCAAGGACAAACGCTTCGTCGGCAGCATCGCTCATGTGCGCATCTACGATGACGTCCTTGCCAGCGCAGACGCCGCCGCGCTCGCGAATGCCGATCCGATCGACCGCATCGTTTTCATTCCCGCGCCGAAGCGAAGTCCGGCGCAAGCGCACAAGCTGCGCTCGTACTTCCTCGACGAGAAGGCGCCGGTCCACATTCGCCGCGCCTACCAGGAGATGCTGGCCGCCCGAGATGCGCTGGTGCGCTTCGACGACAGCCTGCCGACCACGATGGTGATGGAGGAGATGCCGACGCCGCGCCCGACGCATTTGCTTCTGCGCGGCGAGTACGACAAGAAGGGCATCCGCGTTTTCCCCGCAGTCCCCACCGCACTGCCGGCGTTGCCGAAGGATGCGCCGAACAATCGCCTGGGCCTGGCGCAGTGGCTCGTATCGAAAGACAATCCGCTGACGGCGCGCGTCGCCGTCAATCGCTATTGGCAGATGCTGTTCGGCGCCGGCATCGTGCGCAGCGTCGAGGACTTCGGCGCTCAAGGCGATTGGCCGAGCCATCCGGAACTGCTCGATTGGCTGGCGGTCGAGTTCATGAATCCAACCAGCCCCGAGCGCAAGCTCGGGGTCGGTGCGACCCCCGGGCTTGCGCCCGAGGCTAGTCGTTGGGACACCAAACGCCTGCTCAAACTGATCGTCACCAGCGCCGCGTACCGCCACTCGTCGCGCGTCACGCCGGCGCTGTTGCAAAAAGATCCCGACAATCGCCTGCTCGCGCGCGGCCCGCGTTTCCGCCTTGCGGCCGACGTCATCCGCGATCAAGCCCTATTCGCCAGCGGCCTGTTGGTTGAGAAGCTCGGCGGCCCATCTGTGCGACCCTATCAACCGGGCGGCCTCGCCAAGGAGCTGACCGGCACCGAAGACTATGAACAAGATCACGGCGACAAGCTCTATCGCCGCGGCCTGTACACGTTCTGGAAACGCACGATCGCGCCGCCGGCGATGATGAACTTCGACGCCGCCAATCGCGAGACCTGCGTGGTGCGCGAGACGCGCACGAACACGCCGCTGCAAGCGCTCAACCTGATGAACGATGTGACCTTCGTTGAAGCGGCCCGCGTGTTGGCCGAACGCGTCTTGAAAGCGGAGAAAGCGCCCGAAGCCCGTTTAGCGCTCGCGTGGCGCCTCGCGGCGGCCCGCTCCCCCAGCCCACCCGAGCTTGCGATCTTGCGAAACGCACTGGAACATCACCATGCCCGCTACCGCGCCGATCGCGCCGCCGCGTTGAATCTCGTCAGCACCGGCGAGCGTTCGCCCGATCAAAAGCTCGACATCGCCGAACACGCGGCATACGCGGCGGTGTGCAACATGATTTTGAATCTGGATGAAGTCATTACGAAGGAATAGGTGAATCCATGGCAACGGGAGCCGTAATCGAAAGACCTGATCTTTGGGAGCGCTATATCATGGCAATGGATGCGGTGACTGATCGACTCAATCGAATCACCCAAACCTTGACCGAAATGGGTGTCCCGTTCGCGCTCGTTGGCGGCCAAGCTGTGGCGCTTTGGGTAGCCAGCAAGGATCCGGCCGCGGTACGCACAACCAAAGACGTTGACATCCTCCTCCAGCGCAAAGATTTGCCCAAAGCGCGAGCTGCCGCCACCAAAGCCGGTTTGGATTATTTCGAAGTCCTCGATGTCGGCATGTTCCTGGAACGGACCGATCCGAATCCGCGCTACGGTGTTCACCTCATATGGGCCGGCGAGAAAGTGAAGGCCGAGTCGCTGTTGCCGTCGCCGAACATTGACGAGCGCGAGGAGTTGTCGCCCGGCAAACCCGTAGTATCGCTCGCCGCCCTGGTCCGCATGAAATTGCTGGCGAATCGCGATCAAGACCGCGTGCACCTGCGTGACATGATCGGCGTGGATCTGATCGATCGCTCGATGCTGCAAGGACTACCGGCGGAGCTGGCGGAACGGTTGGACGCGCTGCTTACCGAGGAAGGCCGCTAATCATGTACCCAACAATCAACATTGTGGACCTGCCCTGGGCGGTGATTAGCGGCTGGAGCGTCGTTGGATTGCTTTCTGGAGACTTCTTCACGACGGCCTATTGGCGAAATCTGCCGGGGCGTCAACTGATCTACCTATTGCTCGCAACCATGGGCGCGGCAATCGGCGCCTTCCTTGCGTTGGTCTGCTATACGCTGGCAGCAATCTCGGAACGCGCTGCGAGCCTCTAAGGGAGACATGGTTATGCTTCGTAAACTGGCGAATTCTGAGTCACGCCGCTACTTCCTCCAGCGCAACGGCGTCGGTCTCGGTGCCGCCGCCCTTGCGAGTCTTCTGAACGAAGACGCCGGCGCCCAGCAAACTGTCGGCGGTCTCGCGGGTCTTCCCCACTTCGCGGCGCGCGCCAAACGGGTGATCTATCTTTTCCAGTCCGGCGCTCCGTCGCAGATGGATCTCTTCGACTATAAGCCAGGCCTGCGCTCCCTGTTCAACCAGGATCTGCCCGACTCCGTCCGGCGCGGGCAACGGCTCACCGGCATGACCGCCACCCAAGAGCGATTCCCCATCGCGCCGTCGATGTATCGCTTCGCCCGGCATGGCCATTCGGGGGCGACGATCAGCGAGTTGATGCCGCACCTGGCGAACGTCGCGGACGAGCTGTGCTTCATCAAGTCGATGCACACCGAGGCGATCAATCACGATCCCGCGATCACGTTCTTCCAGAGCGGCGCCCAGCTTGCGGGCCGGCCGAGCATGGGGGCGTGGCTGGCGTATGGCCTCGGCAGCGAGAGCCGCGATCTGCCGGCGTTTGTCGTCATGATCTCGCAAGGCTCCGGCAACCCCGCGGATCAACCGCTTTACGATCGCCTGTGGGGCAGCGGTTTCTTGCCCTCGCAATATCAAGGCGTCAAGTTTCGCTCGACCGGCGATCCGGTGCTCTTCCTCTCCAACCCCGACGGCGTCGATGCAGCCACGCGGCGCCGCATGCTCGACGATCTCGCCCGCCTCAATCAGATGCGGCTCGAAGAATCGGGCGATCCGGAAATCCGCACGCGCATCGCCCAGTACGAGCTGGCCTACCGCATGCAAACGTCCGTCCCCGATCTGACTGACATCTCGCGCGAACCGCGCCGCGTGCTCGACATGTACGGCCCTGAAGTCGAACGCCCCGGCAGCTACGCCTACAACTGTTTGCTCGCCCGGCGTCTGACCGAGCGCGGCGTCCGCTTCGTGCAGCTCTTCCATCGCGGCTGGGACCAACACGTCAACTTACCGCGTCAGATCACGGGCCAGGCGCGCGACACCGATCAGCCGTCCGCCGCGCTGATCCGCGATCTGAAATCGCGCGGCCTGTTGGACGACACGCTCGTCGTCTGGGGCGGCGAGTTCGGCCGCACGGTCTACTGCCAGGGCACGCTGACGCACGACAACTACGGTCGCGACCATCACCCGCGCTGCTTCACGTTCTGGCTCGCAGGCGGCGGCGTCAAGCCGGGCATGAGCTTTGGGCAGACAGACGACTTCTCGTACAACATCGAGGAGAATCCGGTCGAGGTGCACGACCTGCACGCGACGATGCTGCATTGCTTGGGGATTGACCATCGCCGGTTGACGTATCGCTACCAGGGCCGCAATCATCGGCTGACGGATGTGCACGGGAATGTGGTGCGCGAGATTTTACAGTGATCGCATTTAGAGTTCGTGCGGCGTTGCGCGAGCGCTAAACAAATGCAAGAAAGGACATAACGATGCCGCCGCCGGTTCCCGTGGTGCTCCAGCTCGCGCCGTTGCCTCGGACGCAGGTTGGGCCGTTCTTGATTCTCGGCGTGGACAAGGACGCCGACCGCGAGACCATCGAGTCCGCCTGGGCGGAGAAGATCAAGCAGGCGCGGCGCGGGCAGATTAAGACGCCGCTGGAGGACATCAACTGGGCGCGCGAGATGTTGATGGGCAAGGAAGCACGTATCCGCTGTGACGCGGTCGCCCTCAATATCGATACGACCGGGGGAACACTCAAGAAGTTCAAAGAGCGCTACCAGGGCAAACAGCAGGCCGAGATCCGCTGCAAGCCGATCGACACCGAGAAATGGCTCGCTGACTACGCGCCGCCGACGCCCGTGCCGCTCGTGGAGGAGATTCGCTTGCTCGTGAAGCTCCCGGACATTCCGCGCGACGTGCCGGCGGTGCGGGTTATGCTGGAAAGCTTCGTGAAGGAAGCTATCGATCCGTGGCAAGTGCAACTAGATGCTTGATTTTTGGCCGCTTGCGGCGTAGCATTCACCTCCGCGCTCGCTACGCCGTAAGCGGCAACTCGAACAGGGACCATTTCATGAACGACGAATTCAAAATCTCGCTCAGCGCTCCCGCCGATCCGGAACTGCCCACCATGGGCATGTCTTCGGTCTATCGCCTGTTCGAGGCGTTCATCGCGCTGCGCGAGAAAAACGAACGACAACACAAACTCTTCGAGCAGACGCAAAATCGCGCGCGCGATTCTTTGCAATCGAGCTTCAACGCGTTTGCGGGCGACACGCAAAAGGCGTTTCAGAGCCTGCGCCAGGAGATCCTGGGCGAGAAGAAAATCAGCCTGACGCTGCTCAATGTCATTCTCGATCTGGGCATTGAGATGAATCACATTCTCGACTCGCGGCCGAAACACCTGCCGGCGGACCCCGACGGCGACGCGTTGAAAGCGTGGATGAAGTCGCTCGAAGTGCAAAATCGCAAGTTGTGGGACGACATCCGCAAGCTTGGCATCCACCTCTACGAAGCCCCGGTCGGCACGCCGTACAACCCGGCGATGCACGAGCGCGTCGGCAGCAAGCGCGTGGACGGCCTGCCGGCGCTGATGATTGCCGAGACGGTCGAGAAGGGCTACGCCAGCCAGCAGCCAGAGTTCGTATTGCGAAGGCCGAAAGTGATTGTGACGGAGTGAGCGCGAATTTGCTCAGTTCGATTTCGCAGCTTGCTCCGGTGGTTGGTCCGTGGGCGGCTGCGGATTCGGCGGCGGCGGCGGATTGGCGCCGTCGTTGTAGATTTCGCGCGGTCGCCCCGGCGGGCGCGGCGATGCTTTGGTGCCAGGGGGCGCTGGCTGCATTGTAAATTCTAACTCAATGAATTCACCCGTCAATGTGGTTTCATGCATGGCCTGCTCCCTTGCTAGAAGTCCGAGAATATTTCGATCGGCTGATCGTCAACAAATTCCTGATTGCAGTACAACTCGACAACATACATCCCAGCCGCGGGAAAAACGACATTATGCAATTTGATACTCGCATAGTGTGTCTTCATGCGGTCTCGAAATCCTAAAACGAACTCGATACGTTCGTGGAACAGCACTGCCGAATCGGTGGGTGCAATCTCAAGGTGAAACGGAATGTCGCCGGATCCTCCACGAAACTGCGCAAAAACGCATATTTTGGCAAGCTCATACGGAAAACCACCATTCGTGACACGAACATTCTCCCAGAGATTCAGCACCGACACTTTCCCAGAATGCGGATCCCTCACAACATCATCGCACACATAAAGGAGCTTGGCAACGGGAATAATGATCTGAGCCATGCGGAACCTCCTACCGTAAAGACGGCAGCCGTCCACTCACGCCTGGTTCGATCATTTCAGCGCCGCGACAACCAAGCTTGAATTGTGCCCGCCGAAGCCGAAGCTATTCGAGAGGGCGCAGCGGATTTGCATTTTGCGCGCGGACTTGGGGACATAGTCGAGATCGCACGCGGGGTCGGGGGTATCGAGATTGATCGTCGGATGTGCGACGCCGTTCGCGATCGACATCACGGTGGCGATCAACTCGACGCCGCCGGATGCGCCGAGCAGGTGGCCGATCATGCTCTTGGTGCTGGAGATGGCAACTTTGCGGGCATGATCGCCGAAGACCTTCTTGACGGCCAAGGTTTCGGCGGCGTCGCCCCGCCCGGTGCTGGTGCCGGGGGCGTTGATGTAGTCGATGCCGGTGGGATTGACGCCCGCGTCCTTGAGCGCAAGCTGCATGGCGCGCGTGGCGCCGGCGCCTTCGGGATGCGGCGCCGTGATGTTGTAGGCGTCGGAGGTGGCGCCCGCGCCGAGCAGCTCGGCGTAGATGCGCGCGCCGCGTTTCTTGGCGTGTTCGAGCTCCTCGACGACGAGGATACCCGCGCCTTCGGACAGAACGAAACCGTCGCGATTCTTGTCGAAAGGGCGGGACGCCAGCGGCGGGTTGTCGTTGCGCGACGAGAGGGCCCGCGCGGAGATGAAGCCGCCCAGTCCCATGTAGGTGATCGCCGCTTCCGAACCGCCGGTGAGAAACACGTCGGCGTCGTCGCGGCGGATGGAGCGCAGAGCATCGGCAATCGCGTCGCCGGCGGAAGCGCACGCCGTGGACACCGCCCGGCTCGGGCCGGCCAGACCAAAGTGGATCGACACGTTCCCGGCCGCTGCGTTCGGCATCATCTTCGGAATGACGAACGGGCTAACGCCGCGTGGACCGCCGCCTTGCAAGAACTTCGTGTGTTGCTCTTCGTACTCGTTGAGTCCGCCGATACCGCTGCCGATGATGGTGCCGATGCGCGTCGGATCTTCGCGGGAGATGTCCAGACCGCTGTGTTTCAAAGCTTCGAGCGAAGCGACCATGGCGAATTGCGAAAAGCGGTCCATGCGCCGGCACGCTTTGGAATCGAACCACTTCTCGGGGTTCCAATTCTTGACTTCGCCGCCGAACTTGACTTTGAAATCCTTGGTGTCGATTAGCTCGATCAGCCCGATGCCGGAGCGGCCTGCGATCAGGCCATCCCAATAGGAAGCCAGGTCACAAGCCAGGGGATTAACGGTCCCCATGCCGGTAATGACGACGCGGCGCGCCATGGTGGGAACGGCTCCTGGAGGACGATCGTGGAACAGGATAGAAGGGCTGAGCATGAGGCCCACAGACTGGCGTCGCTCAGCAGTGGGCGTGGCATATCTAAAGGTTCACGGCCAGGGAATTCAGGCAAATTCCCCGACCAGCGGACGTCGGCCATCAGCTCGACGGCGGAGCGCTGGTGCCGCCCCCGGAGCCTTTTTCTTTTAGCTTCACTTCGATGTAGTCTATCGCCTGGCCGACCGTCTTGATCTTCTCGGCTTCTTCGTCCGGAATGGTGATTTCAAATTCTTCTTCCAATTCCATGACCAGCTCGACGATGTCGAGTGAATCGGCGCCGATATCTTCCTGAAATGACGTGTTGCGCCCAACTTGTTCCTTGTTCACGCCCAAGTTGTCGCAGACGATTTGAATGATACGTTCTTCAGTAGTCGCCACAATCGGTTCCTCCCAAAGCGGCTCGAAAACACCATGATCCAGAACACAGGCGTCCACGGAGCCAACCTGGTTCGCAGCAGCCGAACCGCGGCAAAGGCATGCTACTGCAACGGTTTATGTACCACACGGGGCGTTTGCGAGGCAAGGGCGATTGCTGGGGATCGCCAAGTTGCGCAATCGCGCACAATCCGCGTGAAAGAGAAACAATATGGAGAAATCGGGCAAGCGAAAAGAGGCTGCACCGCTTTCGCCAAGATTGTTTTTCCGTCCAAGGCCACGCGATGCACGCCCTCTTACCGCCGGCCTCCATCCGTGATTGACATGTAAGCGAAAAATGCGGCGGGGGCCACGCAACCCACCAGCACCTGGAGTGCGCCCAGGGCAATACCTAACCACGCATGAAGCGACCCATGTGCTTCCGACTCTTTACTTGCTTTTCTGAGGCCGATAAAGCCAAGCACGATGGGACCGATCCCGAGGAATCCGAGGCCGATAAAACAACCAATCAGCCCAAAGACGCCCCAGTAATAAGCGATGAGCGCCGGCATATTGCGATACGGAATCACTACCCCCACGCCGCCGTCGTTGGATCCTCGATTGTTCGACATGAATTTCCTTCCGAAAAGTAGAACGCCATGCTGGAACTGACTCGATCGCACAGGGATTGAAGATTGGACCAGAGAAACGGACGGAAGTCAACCGGGAATGCAAACCCGCCATCAACCCTCGGTTTCCACACTTCGTTCGCGCACGCTGAATTCGAGCTTCCATTTTTGCTTGCCGTCGCGGCTAATGCACCAGAGCTCCAGTGTGCCGACCTCCGTCACCTTGGCGTGCAGATGGACGGGAACGGTGCGGCCTTCCTTGCCGGGCGCCTCAAGGGTCGTACTCATCGGCGCCAGTTCATCGATCTGGCCTTCCCATTCGTCGAGCAGCGTGCCCACGGTGTCGGCACGCCGGACCGTGGAGCCGAGGAAGCGAAACTCCGCAGGTTCGCCGACGACGAGGCCGAACTCCTGGCCGGGCACGTCGCTTTCGGTCCCTTCCTCCATGCCGAAGGGGACAACACACAGCGCCTTGATCGGCGGCGCGCTGCCGGGCACGGCGGGGAGCGAGGTCTCGACGCCGATGTAGTACGCTCGTGCCGCGCCGCCGCGGATACGAATGCCTTTGCCGCGCCGCACGAGGCCATAGTACGCGGCGCCGCCGGCAACCGCGCGGTCAAGATCGCTGCCGCCGAGTTCGCGAACGCCCGCCTTCGGATTGATCCACTTGCCTAGCACTTCCAACATGCGTGAGCGCAGCGGATTCGCCTTGAAGACGCCGCCATTGAAGAGCACGACTGCCGGTTGCGCGGTTTTCTTCTTCCCCCGTTTCGCGCTCGCTTGTGCCGCCAGAACCTCGTCGTTTCGCGCCAAAAACTGGGCCAGGTGCTTGGTCACGGCTGGATCCGCCGCGTAGGGCAAGCCGATCTCCTGCAAGCCGACGGAGCGCTGCATGCGTGGCTTCTCGTCACGGAGGCATTCGGGAAAGAAGCCGTCGACGAGTACCTTCTCGACGTCCGTGCGCGCCAGCTCCCCCTTGATCGTCCCGCCGATGACCTTGCTGCCGCGGCCGAGCACTGTGATCGGCGCGGTATCCTTTTGCGTGACGAAAACCGTCTCCTTCGCCAGCCGGCAACTGTGCCATAGAGCGTGCATCTGCCCCTGGTCGAGCTTGATCCCCTTGGCCGCGAATTGTTGATTCGCATGATGCGCCAGGGCAAGGTCCATGTTATCGCCGCCCAGAAGGATGTGATCGCCGACGGCAACGCGCGTCAAGACGAGCTGCCCGGCTTCCTCGCTGACAGCGATGAGCGAGAAGTCGGATGTCCCGCCGCCGACATCGCAGACGAGAGCGACGTCGCCGACATCGACGTGCTCGCGCCACTTGTCATGGCTCGCTTCGATCCAGGCGTAGAATGCGGCCTGCGGTTCTTCGAGCAGCGTGATGCGTTCCAGCCCCGCCGCCTTCGCCGCCTCGACAGTCAGCTCGCGCGCCTGGGCATCGAACGACGCCGGCACGGTCAGAATGATGTCTTGATTTTCGAGCCGATGCTCACCGACGTCCTTGGCGATGAGATGATTCCACGCATCGACGAAGTGCTTGAGATAATAGGTGGTCGCTTCAAGCGGGGAGACGCGGCGACCCGTCTCCGGCGCCTTCCACGGCAAGATCGGCGCCTTGCGATCGACGCCGGAATGGCACAGCCATGACTTCGCGGACGCCACCAACCGCGTCGGCACCTGCGAGCCGAACACGCGCGCGAATTCGCCGACGCAATAGTCGCGATCGTTCGCCCACGGCAAATTCAACGCTCCCTTGGGTTGCTCGCTGGGCCCTGGCAGATAGAGAAACGACGGCAACAGCGGCCGCTCCTCGACGACGCCGGGCGCGACGACCTGCGGGATTTTCAGATGCGTCAGCTCGGCCTTGTCCCCCAGCCCGGTGTCGTAATATGCCAGCGCGGAGTTGGTGGTGCCAAGATCGATGCCGACGACGAATCGCGATGCGGCCATGCGTGTCCTCTTCTTCGTTTAGAGTACACATGGCGCCATGCGAACGCTAAACGAATGCTTGTTTCCCTTATTATAACGATGTCTCGCGTTACGGACGCAACAAGTTCGCGGTTCTCGGGGCGGGAGTTCATATGAATAAGACCATGATTCAGGACATTCTCGCCAAAGCCAGCGCTGGCGACCGTCTCACCTTCGACGAGGGAGTCGCGCTCTTCGAATGCCGGGACCTGAACGCCCTGGGCCGCGCCGCCGACGCCGTCACGCGCCGTTTGCATCCGGAGCCGTTTCGCACCTACAACATTGATCGTAATATCAACTACACGAACGTATGCGCAGCGGTGTGCGATTTCTGCGCGTTCTTTCGCAAATCGGGGGACGCCGACGCTTACGTGCTGTCGCGCGAGGAGTTGTACAAGAAGATCGACGAGACCATCGCTCTGGGCGGTGACCAGGCGTTATTCCAGGGCGGCAACCATCCCTCGCTCAAGCTCGAATGGTACGAAGAGTTGCTGCAAGATCTGAAAGCGCGCTATCCGAAGTTCAACTTACATGCGTTCAGCGCCCCGGAGATCTGGAACTTCGTCAAGCTCAACAAGCTGCCGTTGCGCGAAGTCCTCGAACGTTTGAAAGCCGCGGGCATGGGGAGTTTGCCCGGTGGAGGAGGCGAGATCCTCGTGGATCGCGTTCGCAAGGCGATTACCCTCAACAAGTGCTTGACCGACGAATGGCTCGACGTGCATCGCGTCTGGCACAAGCTCGGCGGCCGCTCGACCTGCACCATGATGTTCGGCCACGTCGAGACATTGGCGGAACGCATCGAGTCGCTTGACCGCCTGCGCCAACTGCAAGACGAAACGCACGGCTTCACCGCGTTCATCTGCTGGACGCTGCAGCCCGAACGCACCGACCTCGCTCATATCGCGCCGACCGGATCTTTCGAGTATCTGCGTACGCAGGCAATCGCCCGGCTCTATCTCGACAACATTCCGAACATCCAATCATCGTGGGTGACTCAAGGCTTGAAGGTCGGCCAGCTCGCGCTGATGTTCGGCGCCAACGACATGGGCAGCTTGATGATCGAGGAGAACGTCGTCGCGTCGGCGGGGACGGTGCACTATCTCACGCTCGAACAAATCAAGAACGCCATTCGCGAGCTGGGATATGTGCCGCGGCAACGCAATGTCTTCTATGAGCATGTCGATCAAGCGGTTCCCGTTTAGCGTTCGCGGTGAAGCGTCAGTCACCCGGCGCTTCACCGCGAACGCTAAACGGGGAATCGGATTAGCCGCGCGGATGAAACTTGCGATGCACCGACTGCAAGCGCGAGCGATCGACGTGCGTGTAGTGCTGCGTCGTGCGAATGTTGGCGTGGCCGAGCAGCTCCTGCACCGTGCGCAGGTCCGCGCCTCCCGCCAACAGATGCGTCGCAAAGCTGTGCCTCAGCGTGTGCGGGCTGGCCTTCATGCTTAAGCCAGCGCGGCGAACATACTTCTTGACCAGAATCCACAGCATCTCGCGTGTCAGTCGTTTGCCCAGCTTGCTGACGAAGACCCAGGGAATGTCCTTGTCCGCCTGGGTCAACACGGGGCGCAAGTCTTGCAGATAGATCTTCAGCGCCGAGATGGCCGGAACGCCGAGCGGGACCACGCGCTGCTTGCTGCCTTTGCCGGTGCATTTGCAGAATGCCGAATCGATGTGCAAATCCGCAAGTTGCAAATTGACGACCTCCGAGGCCCGGCTGCCCGTGGCGTACAGCGTCTCCAACAAGGCGCGGTCACGCAGGTAGAAGCGATCCTCGTTGCGCGGCGCGTTCAGCAACTTCTCCACGCTCTCCGGACTCAAGACGTGCGGGATGCGCTCCCACAGACGCGGCGACGCCAGCAGTTCGACGGTGTTCTGCTCGACGCGTTCTTCGAGCCGCAGAAAGCGGTAGAACATCTTGGTTGCGATGAGATTGCGCGCAATGGACGGAGGCGCCAGGCCGTCTTCCTTCAAATAAGCAAGATAATTCGTCAACTCGCGCACGCTCGGCTTGAGATAGTTCGGCAAGGCGCCGGTCGCGCTCCAATCGCGATACTTGACGAGATCCGCTTCGTAGGCGAGCACGGTGTTCTTCGCCATGCCGCGCTCGGCGGCGAGATAATCGCGAAAGGCCTGCACGTCGGCGTTCAGATTGGCGAGTTGCGATTTGCCGGCCATGCCGAGGTCTCCGAGGTGCGCATCGTCCCACCTCGGAGACATCGGCAGCGGCAGGCGGGCGGATTCAGCAAAATCTCACGCGCAGGCGCAAAGGCGCCAAGAAACGTCGGCATAGGTTGTCCACTCGACTCAGAATTGTCTTTTGCGCCTTTGCGTGAGACCTAGGTTTGCTCACTTGAGCAAGTGTCTTAGTATCGGCCGCAGTTGCAAAAGGGCCCGCCCGCGATGGCTGAGGGCGTGCTTGACGCGGCTGCTCAGTTCGCCAAACGTCTGATGATACTCGAGAATCAGGAAGTAGGGATCGTACCCGAAGCCGCCTGTGCCGCGCGGTTCATTGATGATGCGGCCATGGCAGCGTCCCTCGACGACGGCGTGGACGTGCCCCGACGGATCGGCAAGGGCTGCGGTGCACACGTAGTAGGCGTCGCGTTTTTGTTCCGGCAGCGGCGCGAGCTCGGCGAGCAGCTTGCGATTGTTGGCGGCGTCATCGCCTTGTGTGCCGGCGTAGCGCGCCGAGAAAACGCCTGGCTGACCGCCCAGCGCCGGCACGACCAGCCCGCTGTCTTCGCCGAGCACCCATTGCTTGACGGCAATTGCGGTTTCCGTCGCTTTTTTGCGCGCGTTGGCCTCGAAGCTATCGCCGTCCTCGACGACCTCCGGCGCCTCGGGATGCATCGATAGATCGTCCAGCGTGAGGCCGAGATCGCCGAGGATCTCTTCGATCTCCTGGCGTTTCTTGCGATTGCGGGTGCCGAGCACGAGGATTGCCATGGGATTTTTCTGCCTTGAGTCTTGTTGATCGTCGCCAGTCATTTTAGAGTAAATGGGATAGGACGAAACCGCCCGACATTTTGACGCGAACGCCAAGCCGCACGCGGCTATAACAGGATGATTCCCTCGAATGGATGCCCCCCAAAAACGCAAGCCCGCCAAGAGCAAAGCCACCGCGCGCATGCGCAGTCCCGAGCGCAAACGCCAATTGATGGAGCACGCCAAGCACCTGTTCGTGACGCTCGGCTATCAGCACACCACGACGGAGAAGATCGCTCAGGCCGCGGGCGTCACCGAGCCGGTGCTGTATCGCCATTTCAAGAGCAAGAAAGCCCTTTTTATCGAAGTGCTCGACGACATCCGCATGGCGACGATCCATCGCTGGCAGAGCGAGGCCGCGCCGATCAAGGACCCGGCGCAACGGCTGGACGCAATCGTCGATCTCTTTCTCGGGGCCCAGAAGGAGCACGCGGACGACTTTCACATCATGCACCGCAGCCTCGTGGAGACCGACGACGCGGACATCGCGCGCACGCTGCGGATTTTTTATCTCGACAGCGAGATGATGCTCGCGCAAGTCATTCGCGAAGGCCAGGAGACCGGCGCCTTTCGCAAGGAACTCGACCCGCGCGTCGGCGCCTGGGAGTTGATTCGCACGGCGATTGGCTACACCCTGACGTTGCCGCTCGGGATTCCGATCTATCAGGAGAAGGATTATGTCTCCAAGGCGATTGAGTGCATGTTGACGTGCCTGAAAAATTAGCTCCCCTCTCCCAGACGGAGAGGGGCCGGGATTGAGGGCAGAGCGCACGAGCGTTTGACGTCGCACCCTCACCCCCGGCTCCTCTCCCAGAGGGAGAGGGGAGAAATACCTTCGCAAGCCGGCGTGTAAGCCGGGTTTTGTCCGAAGCCCCTTCACCCCAACCCTTTCCCGCGAAGGAGAGAGGGAGAGCTAAGGGACCTCGCGACGGTCATTTATCTAGGCGCCGAATTGCTCCGGCGCTCCAGCGGCCTACCCGGAAGTCGTAACGGATCGGATCAGTCCTGCTTCCCTACGTGGCCTTGCTCCCGGTGGGGTTTGCCGAGCCAGCCGGTCACCCGGCTGCTGGTGGGCTCTTACCCCGCCGTTTCACCCTTACCGTCGGAAGGATGAAGGATGAAGGATGAAGGATGAACCAAGATGTTCATCCTTCATCCTTCATCCTTCATCCTTTCCGATGGCGGTATACTTTCTGTTGCACTTTCCCTATCCTCGCGACGATCCGAAGATCGCGCTTGGACGGTGGACGTTATCCACCACCGTGATCCGAAGGAGCCCGGACTTTCCTCTCTCCGCATTGCTGCGGACAGCGACCGTCCTGCCGACTCGCGAAGGTCTTCTTATCCTATCACGACACGCCACAAAGGTGTGAGGATCACGCCGCGAAAGTGCTTGACCGCCCGTTCGCGCGAGCCGTATACTGAACCTTGTCGCCTGGCCCGACGCCAAGTCTCGACCCGATGAGATCCCCAGCCATGAAACGCATTCTCGCCGTAATTGCCGTGACGTTCGCGTGGGCCAATGCGCTTCCCATGTCCGCGCAGGAGCCGGTGGAAGCGGAGATTGAGCTCGTCCGCCAGCTTCGCAACAAGGGCTGGCATGATCTGGCGAAGATCAAGCTCGAGGAGTTGCTGAAACGCGATCCGAGTTTGAAAGCCGTCATGTCGTTGGAACTGGCGCGCATCAACATCGCCATGGGGCGGCAAGATCCAAAACAGCAGCTCACCCTGTTCGCGGAGGCGCGCACGCTCTTGCAGGATTTTGTCGCCAAGAACAAGGATAAAGCGGACGGCGCCCTGGCATCCGCGGAGATGGCGCGGCTTTCGTCGGCCAGCGCGCGGGCGCAGTTGACCAGGGCCATGCGCGCCGACGAAGCCACTCGGCAAGAGATCGCCCGGACTGCCGAGAAAATGTTCATTCTGGCGGGCAAGGACCTCGAGGCGGCCGTGACGCTGATCGACGCTGCGCTGAATGACCCAGCCAACGCCAACCTCAAGGCCGTTCTACAGAAGGAAGTGGCCCAAGCACGCTTCGATGGCGCGATCAATATCTTCGATCAAGCGCGCACGCACTTTGACAAGTTCCACCCCGAACGCGTGGCGGCGATCGAAAAGGCGCAAAAGGCGTTCATTGCCCTACGCGGCGATGACGAATACTACTGGCTTGCCAACGCCTGGCTCATGAAAATCGCCATGGAGCAGACCGCGCCGGACGAGGTCGTCAAATACCACACCTTCATCATGAAGAACAAGGACGACAAGGCCGCGCTGCCTGCCATCCTCCCCGCGGTCCGCCTCGTGAAATTCTTCCAGATGCAGGACCTGACCCTCCGCCGGGACGACGAACCCGAAACCCTCGGCCAAAACGCCATCCACACCAAAAAATTCCCCAAGGACAAGCAAACGGATCTACAACGGCTGCGCGCCGTCCAGACCGCGGGGGAGACCTGGCTCAAGGACTACGGTGGTTTCGTGAGGACCTACGAAGGGCAAGGCGTCCTCTACGAACTGGGGCACGCCTATTACCAGGACGCCTTGACTGATCCGAAGCTGGCCAACCAGAATTTCGAGAAAGCGCTCAAGTACTTTGACGAGCTCGTCAAACTCGACGGCGACCTGGTCGAGCGCGCCAAGCAATTCAGCATGTCGATCAAGTTCAAGCGGCTCGACGTCAAGGCGGACCTGAAGACGTTCGAGGAATTTCGCATGAAAGCGATGGTCGAAAAGGGGCATGTCATCGCGCTGTCGCAGAAACTCGCGGACCCGAAGCCGGCCGAGAGGAAGACGATCGAGGAGAAGCGCCGGAAACATTTGAAGGAAGTGATCAACGCACTGACGCGGGCCTTGACTTTGACGACGCCGCAAACGCCGCTCAAAGAAGTAGACGATGCCCGCTACGACCTGACCGGCGCGTATCTGGCCTACGGCGATCCCTATCGAGCGGCGATTGTCGCGGAATCGCTGGCGCGCGCCAAACCGGCGACGGCGCACTCCGCGGAAGCCGCCGCCACCGCCATCCAGACTTACTCCGCCTTGCAAAACCGCCATCCCGATGACGCCGCAATCAAGCAACGTCTTCATGACCTGGCCGAGTTCGTGCTTTCGCCGGAAAAGCAGAGGGCCTGGGAAGCGGAGCCGGTCACGGGGCGGGCGAATTATCATTTGGCGATGAGCGCGCGCCGGGCCAACGACCCGAAGAAAGCGCTCGCGTACCTGGAGAAGCTGCGGCCGGAATTCCCGGACTACATCTATACGCAGGGACAAGCCCTGTTCATCGCCGAGGCTGCACGCGAAAAGGCGGAGGACAAGACGGAAAAAAAATTCTACCTGGACGCCGCCAGGGCCGCCCTGGCGCGCATGCCGAAGCTGAACCCCAAGACGGAAGCGCCGTCCGTCATCGCGATGTACTTTTACGCCAAGCTCGAGAATGCGAAGTACCAGTACATGGAAGCCATCGAGGACTTGAACGCCAAGGCAGACCTGAAAACGATCAACAAGTGCAACGCGATGTCCAAGTTCGTCCAAGAGCTCGTCGGCGAGTTCGAGCAGGTTCGCATGCACGCCGGCGGCGATGATTACATTCCGAATGGCCAACTCTCGAAGCAAAATCACGAACAGATTCAATTCAGCATGGCCACCTGGCTGAAGTATGCTGACCTGGGGATTGCCGAGACGCGCTTCCGCGGCGATGCCAAGGACCGCTTCGATCTGGTTCTCAAGGCGACCGACAAGGTCGTCAATGACACCCTGGCGCTGGCCCAAAAGACCAAGGCGCCGGACCCGATCGCCATGAAGGATTATCGCGTCACCGGCGATATCCTCGGCCTGGCCCTGCGCGCCAACGTGCAGAAGGGGGAAGTCGAAAAAGGCCGGGCGATCCTCGACGTTCTCAAGCGGATCACCAGCCCGGCCGGCGAAAAGGGGCCTAACGTCGTCGCCGTTTTGCTCAACGACATCGCCGGGCAGATCAAACGCATGAACACCGACAAGGACCCAGCCCTCCAGGCCACCAAGAAACACTATGTCAAGTTCCTCGACGAAATCACCAAGGAGTATGACGCGAAGGGGTACGACAACGCCGCCGCCATCATGATGGCGCATGCCTTCAACAGTCTCGAGTATCCCTGCAAGGCAGCCGTCGTTTTCAGCAAAGTCAAGCCCGGTGTTGATCTCGACAAGAAAATCGAGAAGAAGAAAATTGAGACCGAGGCCGAGCTCAAAGCCAGGCAAGCCTGGGAAGAAGAGAACAATCGCTACTGGGGCGTGCAGGTCGAGTATATCCGCGCCTTGCGTGCTTGCAAGGAGAAGGACTCCCTCACGGCCGCGGAAAAGGTCGCCGACACGGTGCTCAAGCATCCCAGTGCCGCGTTCAAGATCCAGGCCATGATCGAGAAGAACCTGCTGCTCGAAGATCAGCAGAAGTTCCGCGAAGCCTATCTGCAATGGCAGCAATTCATGAAGCTGCCCCCCTTGCAGAACCTGGGCAACGCCGACGTGCAGAAGGTCTATTTCACGGGCTACTTCTATAACGCTCGCACACTATACAAGGTCGCCACGCTCGACCCGCTGATCAAGGATCGGCCCAAGCTCGTCAACGCGGCGGCGACGATGATCGTCAACCTGGAGTTCGCCAAGACCAAGCAGGGCTGGGAGATCGCTGGCCCGCTGTTCCGCGACCTTCTGAAAGAAGAAAAACAGCTCGCCGACGCCTACGAAAAGGCCAAGGCCGCCCGGCTAAAGACAGGTTCCCGGTTCGATATGCCGCGCAACGTCTGGACCGGTCAACGCGCCCTGTCGATGCCGATGAACCACGTGCAGCCAGGTATGTCAAAACCGCAAGAGAATCACGAAAGCACGAAATTACGAAAACACGAAAAAGAGACCTGGGTGAGATACTCTGTGAGCATTGTTGAGAGATGGTGATTTTTCGTAATCGTTCTCCCCTCTCCCCTGTACTCAGGGGGAGAGGGGAGGCGAATGATTACGATTTTTCTTTCGTGATTCTCTTCTTGAGGGAACCTACCATGAAGTCTCGCATTCTCCTCGGTGTGGTGTTTTCAATAGCGGCATTCAGCATGGCCCGTGCCGACAGCGTTTTCGTCAAGGGGCGCGACAAGGCGGTCGTCGGCACGATCAAGCTGGAAGACGGCAAGGGAGTCGTCGTCAACACCTTGGTTGACAAGAAAAAAATCGACGAGTTCTTCCCGGCCGCGGACGTCATCGAAGTCCAATACGACGACCTCAAGCCCGGCGAGTTCTACCTCAAGGGAGGCGCCTACCGGACGGCACTTCAAGCCGAGCGCGACTACAACGACGCCGCCGCCGACGCCGCCAAACGGAAGACAATTCTTGTCGCCGCGCTGAAGCAGTACAACGATGTGCTCAAGGCCATGATGCCGCACAAGTACGGCAAGCGGATGGTCGAGTACAAGCTGGCGACTCTCACGCTACGGCAAGCGCTGGTCGAGCAACAGCCGACCGACAAGGCGCTGGCCCGTTTGCAAGGATTCAAGGTAGCGTATCCCAATAGTTGGCAGATCGTGCACGTCATGCCGCTCATCGCGCAGACGCAGTTGGACTCCAGCGACTTCAAAGGCGCCGCCGTCACCTTTCAGGAGATGGCCGACATGGACACGCTGCCGGCCGACGTGCGCATCGCGGCTGAGCTGGAAGTGGTGCGCGTCATCGTACGCTCCGGCGACGTCGATAAGGCTCAGAAAAAGCTCGACGCCCTGACAGCCAAGGCGGCCGGCATCCCGACGTTTGCCGCGCGCGTCAAGATGGTCAAGGCCGAGGTGCTGGTCAGCCAAAAGAACATGAAAGAGGCGGAACCGCTTCTGAAGCAAGTCATCAAGGACAGCAGTGATCGACAAGTCAAGGCGATCGCCCACAACGCGCTCGGCGAATGCCTTTACAACGCCAATCGCCACGGCGAGGCGCTATGGGAGTTCCTCTGGGTCGACGCGGTATTCAATCAGGATCGGAGCGAGCACGCCAAGGCGCTCTACTATCTGTGGAAGACGTTCGAGCAACTCAATAACGCCGAGCGCTCGCAAGAGTGCCGCGTGATGCTGCTGAGCGATAAGCAATTCGCGGGCACGGAATACCAATTGAAGGCGGCCAAAGAAGCGGCGAAGTGATGTGGCCGCAAGCGTCGGAGATCAACGCCGCAGCGCTTTCTCCAGCACCACCAGCGCCGCCTTGCCGTGCCAAATATGACCGCCTTCGAAGCGTTCCAACATCAAACGCTCGGCGGCCCCATGTGCTTTGTAGGCCCGGCGTTGACGCAGCAGGATCTCGTCGGCCCACAGTGGATCGATCAGCTTGTCCTCCGAGCCGACCTCCCACAAGCACGTCCGCGGCGCGATGAGCGATGCGATCTCCGGCACGTCGCCGTATTGCAACAACCCTGGGATGATCTGCGCACCGCAACCATACGGCCGGCTGACGCGCTCCTGCATCGCGTTCAACGCGCCGGAGATGACACACGCCTTGACGCGCGGCTCCAGCGCGGCGGTCAGCATCGTCATGCGTCCGCCGTACGACAAACCGACACAGCCGATGCGCTCGGCATCGACGGCGTCGTGGCGCGCAAGCAGTTCGATCGCCCACAGGCAATCGCGCAGGTTCTCGCCCATCAGCGTTCGCCCGAGGATCTGCATGCGAATGAAAACGTCGCCGCACGCATCGACCTTGCTCCCCCATTTGCCCAGCCGATCGCCGAACGGAGTCAAGCACGGCACCGCGACGACGTAGCCCTGGCGCACGAGCTGCCGGCCGTAATCGTAGTTGTTGTTCTTGATCGCGTTGTCGACGCTGGGCAGGTCGTCGCGCCCAGCGACCGGATGATGTCCGTGCCCGCCGTGCCCGTGAATCGCAAGGATGGCGGGGAGTTTGCGTTTGCCCTCACCCCCGGCCCCTCTCCCAGGAAGTGGACGCTTCGGAATCAACACATAGATCGGCAACGGCGGATGGCCGTCCGCGTTGAGCAGCAACTCCTCGCGGCGATGATCGTCGAATTCCTTGACGCTGACCACCGTCGTCTTCCATTTCGCCGGCGGCGCGTGCGGCCCTAGCAGCGTCTTCAATTTGGCGGCGAAGTCCTTCTGCCAGGCTTTACAATCCTCGGCGGTCGTGCCCTTGAATCGCAGCGAAAGCGGGGCGTCGGCGACATCTTTTTTCAGGCGTTCGTTGATCGGCGCGACCTTGGCGGGTCCGCCCGCGTGGACAGCGCATTGCGCCAACAAGATCAAGACCATCGACAATCGCATGGCAATCCGCCTCCCGTCTTCGTTTAGCGTTCGCCCTGAATCGCCATGCGACTTGACGGCAGCACTACGAACGCTAAACGGATTCATTTTGAGAGCGCGTAAATCTGCACCTGCCCCGCCATGTCCGCGGCGGCGAGCCAACGGCCGTTGGGCGAGATCGCGATGGCGCAGATCCAGTCCTTGAACTGACCGCCGCGCCCTTGGCCGAGATCGCGCACGTGTTTGCCGTCTTCGAGCTGCCAGATCTTGACTAGCGTATCGCGGCCCGCGGAGAAGACGTGTTTGCCGTCGGGATGGAACGCGAGATCGGTCGCGCCGTCGAGATGTCCGGGGGAGGTCTCGCGCACCTTTTTGCCTGTGGACGGCTCGATCAACGTGACCTTGCCGGAAAGGCCGCCCGACTCGCCGCCGCGCACGCAGGCCAGCCACTTGCCGTCCTTTGAATAGGCGCAGGCGGCCATGCGTTCCTTGATTTCCTTGCCAAGCTCTGCTTTCACCGTGCCGGTTTCGACATCCCAAAGCCGTAGGCCGGTCAAGGCGCCCGGATCGAAAATAAGCGGCTTGCGTTCGGCGATGAGGGCGTTTTTCCCGTCCGGCGAAATCGCGAGCCCCCACGCCCAGCCTTGCAGTTGCCAGCGGCGCAGCTCCTTTCCGGCGGGAAGGTCCCAGACGATGACGACGCCCTTGTCATCGCCGGTCAAGAGCGTTTTGCCATCGGGCGTTTGGCTCAGGCCCAGGACCCAGTCCTTGTGGCCGATCAATTCTTTCGCGAACTTGTGCAGGCTCACCTTGGCTTCGACCGGTGTGGGGCCTTTCTTTTTCTTGTCGAGCGCACTTTGAATGGCGCGCGAATTCAAAACAACCGTGCCGCCGGAGCCGTCCTTCGCGGTCATGTCCCAGTATTTGACGGTGCGATCGTTGCTCGCGGAGATGAGCATCTTCTGATCGGGCGTCGTCAACATGCGCGTGATTTCGTTGCTGTGCCCGACGAGGTTGCGCGACGGCATGGGCGCCTTCTCTCCCGGCGCGGGCAAGTCCCACACGAGGATATCGCCCAGCTTGTTGCCCGCGGCGACACGATCATCGCCGACGAAGCTGACCGCGGTCACCCAGTCGGCATCCCACGGCAATGTCCAGGCCAGCTTGGCGTCGGCAAAGGGAGCGGGCTGCGCGGCCGCCGATTGGATGGCGATCAGCAGAAGGCCGAAAACGAGAATTTGCATGGCATGGCGTTTCATGGAAGGCACTCGAATCGGGTCAGGGAACGATGTTCAGCATGGAGCCGTCGGAAAGGCGATAGATGCGAAAATCGCTGTCGAGAGTGAAGATCTGTTTCAGGCCCAAGCGTTCAGCGGTTGCGATAAGCGAGGCGTCGGCGAGGTCCATCGGCGTGTCGTGGTATTTCTCCATGAGAACGATCATTCGCGCGATTTCGTCCGCCTCGATGTCATAAAAGATGAGTCGCCCGCCTTCATGCATCTCCCAAAGCGACTGTTGGGCAATTTGTCCGCCGTCCCGAAATAAAAGATGCATGGCTTCGGTGAAACAAGGCCAAGTTGTAAGCAGAGGATCGGGTGGCAAATCCACCAAGGTTCCCATACACCTTGCGTGATTATGGTCCTGGCGATCCAAAAGAGCAACCAACGGCCCGGTGTCGGTAAGCGTCATTTTCCGGTGGCCTTTTTGTGTTTCTCGACCAAATAGTCAGTGAAGCGCTCACCGCAGTTCTCGGAAAAAGCTTCGCCGGTTCCGTCGAACGTGCCGACATAGCCGGCCAAGAAGTCATACAGCGTCTCTCCCTCTTTTGGTGCCGGCTCGGGTTTCGCCGGAGGGAACTGCTGCCGGAGTGTTTCAAGAGCGAGCAGTTCCGGCGTCATCCCTTGTTTGCGTGCGGCGTCGGCAAGCGGAGATTCAATTTCGGGGGGTAGTGTGATTGTCGTCATGTTCGCCTCCATCTCATTCCAAACTTCCATTCTATCACGGACCTCATACGCCCTTCAGGAAAAACAAGACGATTTTCTCGCCATCTGCCTCCTGCGCCAATTCACTCACACGATACATTCGGTCCCATAGGAGATCCATGCACCCGTCAAAATAGCTTCCGTCCGCGTCGGAAAGCGCCATCCACTTCTTCGCGGCTTCGCTGATCGTCGCTTTTGGAAGCTTCGCGAGAGTCTCGCTGGCATCGCTGGGTAGTTCAAGGACGGTTCGCCGCGTCGATGGATCGTTGAATATCGATCGCAGCTTGATCTTGGCATTGACGCCCATCATCTGTAGCAATTCCGCAAATTGTTCTTTCGTCATGTCCCACATGAACACCTTGGGCACGTGGGCGGGTATTTTCTTGAGGCTCGCCACCTTCAACGCGGCCGCGCTGTCCACAAGACAGACATCCACGCGATACTTGCTGGGGATCAGGTTCGCTTGTTGGGCCTTGGCGTAAATATCGGGCGGGACAAACACTAAGCCGACAAAATCCGGCGTGTCAGGCAGTTCGATGAATCGTTGCGCGATCTTGCTGTCGGCCAGGGCCTGATTGGCGAGATCGAACACGTCTGTGCCGGCCCATTCTCCTGATTCGGGGACGGTCGCCGCATAGTTCTTGCCGCCATGTGTGAACGAAAGCAGCGTTCCGTCAAAGGCGATTTTGGCCGGTGCGAAGACTCCGTTGGAACATTTCGCCAGCAGCCGAAGCATGTCTTCTGGTGAATCATCCGATTCGCAGGCAGTTTGCGCGAGAGCGACGTGAGCGCACCTTGCAACTTTGGCTGCCAGGTTTCTTTCGAGCGTTTCCCGAACGTCCGCGTGCTGTTCTTCGGGGAGATAATCAAGCCAGCCGATCGCGCGGAGCTTTTTCCAATAGGCGGCTGCATTCACAGGGGAACTCCATCGATCTTAAGTTAGGCGAGCAGCGCCCGCACCGGCCGCGAACCCTCCGGCGTTGCCCAGATCGGCCGGGCGCCGACGTAATGGCGGACGCGCGGGTTGATGCCGAGCGCGGTGTAGATCGTCGCAAACAGGTCGCCCTCGGTGACGGGATTGTCGCGCACGTCGATCCCGTTCTGGTCGCTGGCGCCGTAGAGTTGCCCGCCGCGAATGCCGCCGCCTGCCAGGACGACAGTCCAGGCGCGGATGTAATGGTCACGGCCGGCGCGGTTGTTGATGTAGGGAGTTCTACCGACTTCGCCCATCCACACGACCAGCGTGTCTTGCAGAAGGTTCCGCTCCTGCAGGTCCGTCAACAGGCCAGACCACGCGGGATCGAGCACGTCCATGTTCGCCTTGTGGCAGACGAAGTTGTCGGCGTGGCTGTCGTAGTTTTCTTGCCCGACCTCGACGAACGGCACGCCCGCCTCGACCAGCTTGCGAGCCATGAAGCAGCCGCGGCCGAACGAGGTGTTGCCATAGCGCTCCTGAGCGCGCGGCCAATCCGCCGTGGTGTCGAAGATGGCGCGGGCACGCATCAAACGCAAGGCGCGCTGCTCGGCGGTGCGATGCGACGCAAACGGCTCGGCCTGGTGCGTGCGGGCGTGCTCGGTTTCCATGAAGTCGAGCAAGGCGCCGCGCCGTTCTGCCGATTGCGGTGTAGCCAGCGGCGCCGCGAACGTCGGCATCCGGCCGTCCGAGCCGACGCTAAACGGCTCATAGCGCGGGCCGAGATAGCCCGAGCCGGCGTTGCCCGTCGAGCCCATGCGGATAAAGCTCGGCAAGTCGGCTTCCGCGTTGCCCAGGTACTTCGCGATCATGGCGCCGATTTCGGGGTGCGGCATGCGTTCATTCTGCTTATAGCAGGTGTGCATGTGATAGATGCCGTCGGGATGATCCGGCGACTGCGTGCGCATGCTGCGAATCACCGCGAGCTTGTCCATTTGCCGCGCCATGAGCGGCAGATACTCGCAGATTTGCGTTCCGGTGACATTGGTCGCGATCGGCCGGAAGGGCCCGCCGGTCGGCCTGCCCGGCTTCATGTCGAAGGTATCGATCTGGCTGGCGCCGCCGTTCGCCCACAAGAGGATGCAGCGTTTGTTCTGCCGCCGCGCCTCCTGAGCGATGCTTTCGGAGCTGACGAGCCCGCCCCAATTGGCGACGGCGAAACCGCCGGCGGTCGCGAGAGCGCCCTTGAGGAAGGCGCGGCGGCCGATGTGTTCGCGAGTGGTGTTAGTCGGAAACATGCAATCCCCCAATTGTTGCGAATCCTGCCAGTCCTCCCGGCAGGGATCGAACCTGCGACCACGGGCTTATAAGGCCCACGCTCTTACCACTGAGCTACAGGAGGGGATGAAGACGAACGAAGGTATGCCATCGCGTATCATCGCTTCCTCCTTTCTCGAATCATGTTCTATCAAACCTAAACAGCTTTCCGAAAGCCTTGACTCACCCAGCTTTCGCACGCCGCGACACCGACCTGACCGCCGGTAATTTCAGCTTCACGACTTCGACTAATCGATCAATCGCGTCCGATGGCAACGTCTTCTCGCCCGTGAGGAAATCGTCAAGATCCTCCCAGCTAATCCCGGCGCTCTCGGCGATTTTCATCGGCGACGACGGAAAATCGTGGATGGCCCGGCGCAAGCGGCCACTCAGCGTCTTTTCCTTCATCGCCTTGTCTACGAGTCGGTCGCGACGAATCAAGTCCGGAAGCTCCTCGGAGACTTGCCGACGCCATTTGTCGAGCTGGCGTTGGCTGACCGGACTTTCCTCGACGTAGACCCGTTTCGCTTTGCGTTTTTCCATGTCAGTCGCCAATTTCGTAAGCTGTCACCGGGAGGATCGTCATGTCGTCCAAATACTTGTAGATCGCAATGATGTAACGTCCATCCTCAGTATAGCCGAAAGCGGCCGGTAGACCGGACGATCGGCTTTTGCGGATCTTCATGGGATTGCAAACGACTTTCTCGAAGTCCTCCGGAGTGATTCCATGTTCGGCCAGGTGCTCGACGATTTCATCCGTCCACTGGAAGAAATAGTAGGGCATGTCGTCCCTCGCCTCAAGAGCAAGCCCGCACGGCTAACGATTAAATCGGAATTCCGAACAGCTCACCAGCACCCAAATCGCCTCCTCCACCAGTGCCGGCGTCAACTTCGCATCGCTCGTCAAATGCTTCACGAAGCGGTCCCGCTCCACCATCGTCGGCGTTCGGCTCAGGACCGACAGGAACAGCCGATCAACCTTCGCGTCCCACGGCTCCTTGCTCGTCAGAATCGACTCCGCCAGATTGCCCTTGCGCGACTGGCCGAGCTGGCGGATCTGCCCCGCGTTGTTGAGGAACAGATGCTCAGCCAAGCTACCCTGGAAATGCCCCTGGCCGTCGTTCGGTTCGCCGAAGAAGCGGAGCATGTACTCGACCGTGGCGTTTTGCGACTTCACCGCCCAGTCGGCGCCGTGGCCGGTCGCGACGCCCAGCGACGCCATCAGCTCTTCCGCGGACAATGGCCGTACTCGTGCGCGATCATAATAGCGCGGCAACGCTTCGGTAGTCTCGCCAACGTCGCCGATCTGGTAGGCGTCGCTATTGGCGATCTCACGAATGACCCACTTCAAGTCGAACTTGTTCGCGATCAGCCCGTCGGTGATCGCCTTGAGTGCGATGGGATGCGTCGGTTCGTTTTTTTCACTCAGGTCATCGACAGGATTGACGAAGCCGCGCCCCATGAATTGGGCCCAGACGCGATTCGCCAGCGCCCGCGCGAAGAACGGATTGTCCTTCGACGTCATCCATTCGACGAGCTTTTCCTTGCGTGAAAACACAGGCTTCGGCAAATCGCCTTTCGGTTTCACTTTCAAGTCGACTTCCTTGAAGCCCACGGGAAGGGCCGGCTCCTTGAGCACGTCGCCGCCGAGGAATTTCGGCTTTACCGGCTCACCCTTCATGCCCGGCTTGAGCTCCTTGACCGAGCCGGCGAACAGAACGTCGCCCGTGCTCTTTTCAGCGACCTTGAATTTTTTCTTCCCTTCCACACCGCCGCCATCGATGACCACCAGCCGGACGAAGAAGCCCGCCAAGCCGAAGAAATCCTTCTGCGTCCAGTGCTCGAAGGGATGATCGTGGCAACGGGCGCACTGGAGCTGCGTACCGAGGAAGACGCGCGACACCGCCGTCGCCGCCTCTTCGGGCGAGTTCTTGTACTGCACGTAGAACATCTGCGAACCGTCCTCTTCGCCCAGGAGGATCTTCTGAACGATGCGATCGTACGGCTCATTCCTGGCGAATTGGTCCGCCATCCACTTCGTGAATTGGTCGTGCTTGCGCGTGTCGAAAATGTTCTGCGGATGCCGACCAAAGAGAATCAAGTCCCAGACGTGTGCCTGTTGCCCGGCGTAGCGCGGATCGACGAGCAGCTTGTCGATGAGTTTGCCGCGCTTGTCGGGATCAGCGTCCTTGAGAAACGCGGTCGTCTCTTCAATGGAGGGAACCATGCCGACGAGGTCCAGATAGATTCGCCGCAAGAAGACCGAATCGGACGCCCGCCCCGCCGGCTTGAGATTCTCTTTCTTCCACGCCGCCTTGAGTTCGGTGTCGATGACCTGTCGCAACGGCGTCTGTGCCGCTGCCGGAGCGGCCAGCACGCAGCCAACGATGAAGCACCCAGCCAATGCGCGAACGCCAAGCATCATGGATCTCCCGGCAATATTCGAGTTCAACAAGAAGGCCGCGGTCCACCGCAACCTGGAGGCAGGATCGAGGAGCGGAAGGGGTGGGGGATGCACCCTTCATGGGAATATTCTTGCGTCGGGGCGAGTGGAAGTCAATCGAAAAGTCCAGGACTCCGCGGTTTCACGCCAAAACAGAAGGCAAACGTGGAGGCGGCCCGACACCCGTGGCCCCGACGCTGGCCTCAACCAGCCGAGCAAGAAATAGGTATAATCTCTGTCCATGCTCCCGTGCAGAGATAAGATACTTGCGACGGATCGCCGCGCGGGGCAACATGCTTTCGACCTTCTTACCCGCGCATAGCCTATGCGTTCAAACCGAAGACGGCTCGAGACGGCAAGCAATGCCGTTCGGGTTCGCCGCACCAACGAAGGCGTTATCCGTTTCTGTCGCCCAGATTCTGGCGCATGAATGAGACGCCGACTCTTGACTAGAGAGGACACTGATCATGGCGAAGAGGAAAACCTTCAACAACGTTTTCCAGATGGACCCCGCCGACGCCAAGGCGATGGTGGACGACCTGACTCCGCGCGAACGCCAAACCGCCGAGCGCATCGCGTTGGGCCTGTCGCAAGTCGCCATCGCCAAGGAGCTGGGCATCTCCCCGAAAACGCTCGACATCTTCCGCGGCAAGGTCAAGAAAAAATTCAAGACGACGATGCACGGCATCGGCCGCGTGTGGTTCTGCGCCATGTCCGGCAAATAGTCACACGGTCATCTACGATCCCTTTTCGCGAGCGTTGCCGTTCGCGAAGAAGTGATCCGTATCAAGCAACCGAACCCCAAGAGGTTGTTTCCGAATGTGGAGCAAGCTGCCGAGCTTGCTCCACAGAGTTCTGAAACCGCGTCCAGGCTACGCGGCAATCAGGGGTGTCGTCGTACCCAGAATTATCCTCATCGAGGAGAACCTCGAATTCGGTGAAGAGTTGAGTCGGCGTTCGCGCCATTCGGCTCTGAAGTACAATTTCAAGCCGCATGGAGAATATTCTAGCGGATGGCTCAGCGCTGGAAAATCGGCAGATAGTGAGCCGGCACGGAAAGAACGATGATCGCGATCGATGTTTGATAGACCGGCCCGACTTCGCGGCGATTGGTCGTGGACCAGCTCCCGTCGGGGGCCTGGCTGTTGGAGGTAACGAAGTAGCGAACCAGCCGGCCGTACCAGTCCTCCCAGTCCTTGCCGCCGGCCTGGTGCATGGCGTGGGCGGCGTAGTAATGGCCGTAGTAGAAGTGCTGCGGCGAATCGAAGTTCTTGTGCAGGTAATCGATCGGGTTGGGTTTGCCTTCCTTGCGCATCTTTGCGAGGCGGTCGTCCTCGTATTCGCCCGTCAGATAAAGCACGCAGGCGCCGGCTGCGGTGCGCGCGAAGCCGGGGGCGCCGCTCGACGGCATGTAGGTGAAGCCGCCGCTGGTCGGGCGATAACAGGAATTGATGTAGGCGATGGCCTTTTTCAAGGTGGAATCGGGCACATGCATGCCGGAGTTCTTGGCGGCGCGCAAGGCCATCACTTGCATGATCGTCACCGACATGTCGGCGCCGGTCGGTTGCGGTTCATAGCGCCAGCCGCCGTTGGCGGCCTGGGAGCGAACGATCAGGTCCGTCGCTTTTTTGACGGGTTCTTTCAACAGGTCGTCGCCGGTTTGGCCGTAAAGCTCGGCGAGAGCGAGCGTCGCCATGGCGTGGCAGTACATGTTGCCGCCGCGGGCGCCGACGAGATAGCCGTCTTTTTCACGCTGTGACGCGACGAGGAAACGGGCGGCCTTTGCCACTTCGGGACCGTATTCGCCCTGGTTCGGCAGATGGCCCTGCGACATGAACGCGATCATGGCGTAGGCGGTTATCGCGGTGTTGTGGGCATAGGCGCCATCGGAGAAGGAGCCGTCGACGTTCTGGCGGTCCTTCAGCCAGGCGATCGCCTTGGCCGTGGCTTTCTTGGTCGCGTCGTCCATCTCGACGCGTTTTTCCTGAGCGCGGGCCAAGGGAACGAGGAAGATCATCGATGCCAGGACCGACAAGACGAGGCGTCGCATAGGTATGTCCACCTAGAAAAAGTCCCGCAGGATCTTTCGATGCCCGCGGGGCTGGTTAGCGGAAACTCCAGCCCCGTGCATCATTGCGCGGGGCTTGGGTTTGACAACTATTTGGGCATCGGCGCGGGTGCCGGGGCTGAGCCGGAACCGGTAGCGGGACGTCCGCGCGCGATGTTGATGTAGTACTGCTGAATCAGGTTGGCGTACTCAGGGGGCAGATTGCCGCTGATCGCCTGACGGATCAATTCGCGTTGGCGCGGCGGAAGGTGCAGGAAGCTGCCGTCCCCTTCGGCGCCGTTGGCCTTGGAGTCCTTGTTGCCAAGCCCTTGACCATCTGCCTGGCGATTGCCCTCGCCAGGTTTCTCGTTCTTTTCATCACCCTTACCCTGCTGTTGGCTTGGGGTTTGACCAGGCTGGCCAGGTTGTTGACCAGGCTGGCCGGGTTGACCAGGTTGACCAGGCTGGCCAGGCTGGCCAGGTTGTCCCGGCTGGCCGGGTTGGCCAGGCGGAGCTTGCGCGGACTGCATCGGCGGGCCTTGTTGGCCGGGTTGGCCAGGCTGAGCGCCGGGCTGACCTTGCTGGGCCAATGCGTTATTCAACTGTTGCAGGGCCTGATCGAGCTTCTGGGCGGCTTGATCCTGGGCCTGGCCGGCTTGGCCGGGCTGGCCTTGCTGGAGATCCTGCTGGGCCTGTTGAAGTTGCTGCTGAGCTTGTTTCAACTGGTCCTGAACGCCTGGCGGCGCCTGGGCCTGAGCTTGGGCCAGGGCTGCCTGAGCGGCCTGGTTGGCGTCTTGCGATTGGGCGAGCGCCTTGGTCGCGTCCATCAAAGCTTTTTGCTGCTGAGCCAATTGATCCGGGGTCGGAGGTTGTCCGGGTTGCTGGCCAGGCTGTTGACCAGGTTGCTGGCCTGGTTGTTGACCAGGCTGTTGTCCCGGTTGCTGACCCGGTTGTTGCGCCTTCGCCATCGGCTGTCCTGGCATCGGCTGTCCCGGCATCGGCTGTCCTGCCATCGGTTGGCCAGCTGGCATGGGCTCGCCGGCCGCCTTCGCTTGGGGCATCGGTTGTCCGCCTGCCATGTCGCCTTGCTTGGCCTGAGCGGGTTGCGGCTGACCTTGCTTCGCTTGACCAGGTTGACCGCCCTTCGGATCGCCGGCCATCGGATCGCCCATGCCACCCTTCGGGTCACCCATGCCGCCCTTGGGATCGCCCATGCCACCCTTCGGATCACCCATGCCGCCCTTGGGATCGCCCTTACCACCCTTCGGATCGCCCTTGGCCGTCATGGGGTCGCCCTTGCCGCCCTTGGGATCGCCCTTGCCGCCTTTAGGATCGCCCATGCCGCCCTTGGGATCGCCCTTACCACCCTTCGGATCGCCCTTGGCCATCATGGGGTCACCCTTGCCTGCCATCGGATCACCCTTCTGGCCCGCCATTGGATCGGCCTTGGCCTGCGCCATCGGCTGATCGCCCTTCTTGCCTGCCATCGGATCACCCTTCTGACCGGGCATCGGTTGACCGGGGTCTTTAGCCTGGGCCATCGGCTGATCGCCCTTCTTGGCCATCGGATCGGCAGGTTTGGCTTGACCTTGCGGCTGACCCTTCTGCATCGGGTCGCCCTTTTGCATTGGATCACCCTTGGCCATGCCGGCGTCGGGTTTCTCTTGCTGCTTGGCCTGGCCTGGGTCGTCACCCTTCTTGGGATCGCCCGGTTTGGCGTCGCCCGCCATCGGCTGCTGAGCTTTCGGATCACCCTTCATCGGGTCGCCCTTCTGCGCCATCGGATCGCCCTTCATCGGGTCGCCCTTTTGCGCCATCGGATCACCCTTCATTGGATCGCCTTGCTGCGGCTTGGCCATGGGCATTGGGTCGCCCGGCTGCATCGGATTGTTCTTGGCGGCTTCTTGTAGCTTGTCAAGCGCCTGCTTTTGCGCTTCGAGAGCTTTCGGAATATCGCCTTGCTTGATGGCGTCCGCAGCTTTCTGAGCGTCCTTGGCCGCCTCGGGGAGCTTCAAGTCCGCGGCCTGTTTGGCGAGGTTCTCTTGCTGCTTGGCAAGGTCGCCCTTCTGCGCCATCGGATCGCCCTTTTGCGCCATCGGATCAGCCTTTTGATCGTTCTTGGCCATGTCCGCTTGCTTGGCGGCGTCCGCAGCTTTCTTGGTTTCCTCGATCGCCTTGGCGATTTGCTGGGCCGCGGCTTGCGGATCTTGCTTCTTGTCCAGGGCGATCTGGTCGGCAAGCTCTTTACCCTTGAGGTCGTTCAGAGCGTTTTGCAGCGCCTTCTGAGCTTCGTCGAGCTTCTGGGCCGCCTGTTTGGCTTCATTGGCGGCGGGTTTGGCGTCGTTCTTGGCCAAATCTTTCTGGGCCGCCTGCATGTTCTTGGTGCTGTCCTTGATCTTGTCGGCTGCCTTGGGAGCGGCCTTTTCGATGTCCTTGGCGATATCGTTGGCCTTGGGCGTGAGGGCGCCCTGCTCTTTGGCGAGCTGCTGATTATCCTTGGGGTCGGCCTTGGGCTGAATGGCGTTTTGATCGGCCTGCTTGGCGACATCCTTTTCTTTCTTCGACAGATCGGCCAGCTTCTGGCCGGCTTCTTCGAGCTTGGCGATGTCCTGGCGGCGTTGCTCGATCTCCTTGGCTTGCTTGTCGAGATCGTTACGCGCCTCCTTCAGCACGGCCAGCGCCTTGTCCTGCTGCGGGACCGCATCGGGGGACTTCTTGGCGTCGAGGTTCTTGGCCGCGTTCTTCATTTCGGTGGCGGCCTTGTCGAGCGCCTTGGCGAGCTGGTCCTTGTTGGGCAGCGGCGCGTTCTTGAGATCTTCGGTCTTGTTGGCGAGTTGTTTCTGCGTGTCGGCGATTTCGGGGAGCTTGAGGTTCTGCGGTTCGCCGACGGTCGCCTTGGTGTCCTCGCGTGTTTTGGTCTGGTCCTTGATGATGTTGTCGAGGTTCTCGATCGCCTTCTGAACGGCGGCGAGCGGATCGGTCTTGGCTTTCTCCAGCTTGGCGATTTCCTTGTCAATTTCAGCACGGGCGGTCTTCAATTCGTCGGCCGCCTTTTTCTGCGGCTCGCCAGCCTTGTTAGGATCGTTCTTGAGGAGATTGTCCTTGGCGGCGTCCATGGCCTGCTGAGCTTTGTCCAGCGCCTTGGCGGCGTCTTGGGCCAGCGGCTTCACGATGTTGGCCGTGTCCTTTGTGTCGAACGCGAGCTTCGCCTGCTTCTCGGCGATCTTGGCGTTCTTCTCGGCGTTCATGGATTCCTGGATGGCCTTGTCCAGCTGCGCCTTGGTGTCGGCTGCCTTCGCTTGGGCTGGTGTCAACATTGGCAACTGCGTCGTGCCGGGGAATTTCAGGTCCTTGGGATCTTTTTCCTTGGGTTCTTTCTTTTCGCTCTTGGCCAGATCTTCCTTGACCTTGTTCTGCTGATCCTTGAGCTCATCCTTGATGCCTTCTTGATTGGCGATGGCCTGGTCAACTTTCTCGCGCGCCTCCTTGAGGGTGCTCAAGGGATCGGAGGCGACGCGCAGGATGCGCGCCAGTTCCATGAGGTCGGCGGCGTTCTTGGCTTGCAGATCGTTGCCTTCGCGGAAAAACTCCAGGCGGATGTGCGGGAAGCCCGCCATGCGCAGGAACACTGGCGTCGCCAGGTTGTTCAGCACTTCCGGCTTGAACTTGAATTCTTCGATCACGCGCGCCTTGAATCTGGCGACTTGCCCATCCATTCGCAGCTTGTCCTTGGCGATTTGCTCGTCCATCCGCTTGACCCGTTCCTTCTGTTCCGGGTCCAGCTTCGGCAACAGATCATTGACTTGTTTGACAAGGATGCTGACATCGCGTTCGACATAGGATTGGTTGTCGCTATGATTTTTCATTTCGGTGGCGTGCGTAACCATGCGCTTGGCCATCATCAACTTGAGCGTGGGCGGGGCGTCGGGCTTGCTGTTCTCGACGAGGTCGCGAATCGACTGACTGGTCTTCACGTGCAAGCCGAACTGACTCTTGGCATGCTTCTCAAAGCGATCGGCAGCCTGATCGAGCGTCTTGACGGCGTCGAAACGCGCGACCATCTCGTGAAGGGAAAGCAACACCTCGGCATGGCTTGCTTGCGCCTTGTCGTAGGCCTCTTTCGACTTGTCCACGTTTTCCAGAGCGGCCGCGCTCTTGAGGTTATCGATGACGTCCTGCATTTGCTTTTTGCTCAGGCCGGCAAGCGTGTCCTTCATTTCTTCCATGACGCGCTTTTCGGGGGATTCGATGCCATTGAATTGCATCACGCGCAGCATGGTGGTGATGCGGCGCACGATGTGATCGGTCTCCGCCTGGACGCGGCGCTGCTTTTCCTGCTGGTCGCGCAGCTCGTCCTCATTGTTGTTGCTTGCGAAGAGACCGGCGGCCAGCGCAAGGCTGGCGAAGACCATAACAGTGCGATGGATGGACTGCATGAAATCCCCCCTCATGGTGGCACGGGCGAAGCGGCCCGTTCGCTCTATCTGCTTGACCGCCAATGGTAACGGTCCGTCAAGCACAATACCAGTGGAAAATCCCGCTTTTTTATCCGCTGAAGCCTAATCTATGTTAAGAACCGTCGTCCGGGAAGGCAATGCGGTCGCCTCGCTACGCCATTTCTCCCCAAGGAGTCGCGATCGTAAGGGAGCTGGTAACGAACCTTCACCGCTCCCTGACGGTCACGGCTCGTCGACGAAACCCGCCTAACTATGAGGATTGCGCAACAGCCGTTCAACCCATTAAACCCCGGTATTGGCCGGGTGTACCGTTATTTGAAGACGCCTTTCTGCAACAATTCCAGTGCCTTCACGCGTTCGTCTTCCTTGCCCACGTTTTGAATCCAGGCCGTGAATTCCTTCTGGTCCATGACGGTGCTCACGCGCGTTTCCGAGCGCGCCGACGGGACCGCTTCCTTGCGATCGCCCTTCATGGCGAACACCTCCACGCAAAATTCGATTTGGTCACCCGATTTCAGCTGCACGGGACCTTTGACGTCGATAAGCCCCTCCGTTTTCATGAAATAGCGTCCGCCGCCCAGGGTGCGGCCAAGCAAGATCTCTGGAATGGGCGAGGGGGCCGCGTGAAACGGCAGTTGCTGTTCGAAGGTCATGTTTCCGAACACGCCCGTTTTGGGATCGAAGGGGAGGTCGTTGGGCCCAGCCGCTACTTCAAACAAGGGAGAGGGGATCCATTTTTCGTCTTCTACCGGATCGTTGCCGCTTTCGTGTTTCTTGAGGACGCGATAGAGCACGCGCGCACTGCTCATGCCGTAAGGGGCGTCGCAGCGATAGGGAATGCGAATCCGGCCGCCCAAAGGCACAGGCAACCCTTCGAGATCGAAATCGCCTCCGGTGCCGAACGTATCGCGCAGGAGCGTAACCATGGGCGGCGGCTCCGGGATCAAGCGCAGCGAGCGGCGCGGCGGCGGGCTGTTGTCGAAGCCGTGCTCGTCCTTAACCTTGACCGTGTAGCCCGATAGCCCCGGCACGAGATTGAAGCTGAGTTCCGCGGACATGGCGTCGGCGCCGACGAGCATCTTGCGCGGCTTGTCACGCGCCACTTCCGGCGAGGGCGTATCGTCATCGGGTTTGGTCGGGTCGAAGCGCTCCGGGCCGCGCAATTCGAGCCAGGCCTCGGTGATCGGCTTTTGCGTTGTCACGCGGATGCGCACGGCGGAGTTGGGGATGCCGACGACCTCGCCGCGGGGCTGCGGCTGCTCGTAGCGCGTGCCGTCGGGACGCGTGCCGCAATAGGCGGGGATCTGAATCCACGCCATGTTGTCGAGGATGACCGGCCGGGCGACGATCTTCATGACGCTTGAAAACTTCGTGCGGCCATCGACGAGGCGCGCGGAGTAGGTGAGGTCGTTGTAGGACGGCTTGACCTCGGCGTGGAAGATGGCGCCCTGAGCGTCCTGCCTGACGAATTTGAGCGGATAGCGATCGGTCTTATCGCCGGCCGGCGTCACCTTGACCGAGCCGACCATCTTCTCGTTCCATTTGCCGGTCACGCGGTAGGCGATTACGATGTCTTCGCCGATGGGCCAAACCTCCTCCGACGCGCTGACGAGCGTCACCGAGTGAGGGACATCGACCGGAAACAGGAATTGCCTGGCCAACAGCGTGAAGCTCAAAGTCGGCCAAACAGCCAACGGAATCAACACCAGCATGACGACCGGCGCCGCGACAGCGATGCTCCATTTGAGTCGGCCGTGATCGGCGAGCTGCGCGAAGCCGACCTGCGCCGCACGCGTCTCCGCCTCGCGCGTCACGACGCCGACCAATTCCTTCGACATGCCGCCCAAATCCGCGTCCGGCTCGTTGAGCTGCACGGCGCTGATGAGCCGATGTCCGAATTGCGGCATCTTGTCTTCCACCCACAACGCCAGCTTCGAATCGGGCAGAAAGCGCATCTGCGGCCAAACGATGAACACGAACCCGGCGGCCGCGGCGATGGAAATCTGAATGAGCAGCATGCCGATGCGGACGAGCAATGGCGTATCGCGACTGCGATCGATGAGCCAATCGAGCAGGCACGAGGATGCCAGCACGACCAGCACGATCGAGAGCACGCAGGCGACGCCCCAGATGAACGTCAGAATGCGTTCGCGGACGCGCAGCCCGGCGAGATTGCTTTGGATGGTTGGTGGAACCATGGTCCTGTTTCCTTGAATTGGTTTAGCGCTCGCCTGGCGCCGCGCAAGCGCTCAACGAAATTCAGCTTAAGTCAGAAAACTTCCTTACCAGCCATTCGGTCGTTAGCAAGCCAAGAAACAGCAGGATCGCGAGCGGGTTCCACAACAGAACCTCCTGGCGGCGCGAGAACGACTTGCTGGGCACGGCACTGCGGGCAGACAGTTCGGTGACCTCGGTCTGAAGCCGGCCCTGTTTTTCTCCGAGATCCTTCTTTTTCTTGGCGAGGTCCTCGTTGGCCTCGGTTTTGTCTACGGTCTTGAGCGTCTCCGTCACTTCCTTGAGTTCGTCCTTGGCCTTCTTCAGCTTCGCCTTGACACCCCAGAAATCCTCGGTGAGAGCGTGTAGGTCTTCCTCGCGATAAAAGCGCCCGCCCGAGATCTTGGCCGCCTCGCGCAGCGCGTTCTCCGCCAGGCCCGCTTCTTCCAGCTCGTGCTTGGGCGGTAACTCGACGCGATAGGAGAACGTGTTGGCCTCTGGGTTCTTCACGGTGAGGTTGATGCGCCCCGGCCGATCGTGGGTCAGCAGGTAGGAATACTCGCCCGGCCGGTCCTTGAGGTTGATGGCCGTCAGCTTGACCTCAGTGCGGCGTTCTTCGCCCACCTTGGCGTCGAGAAATTCCAGCTCCGCGGTCACCGTGGCGTCTTTGCGCGGATTAAAGTCCTTGTCGACGATGCGCACGAATATCTTGCTGGGCTTGTTGAGCGTCGCCTGCGAATGCTCCAGGGCCATCTGCACGCGCTTGGCGCCGTCGCGCAGCATGTGCGGCAAACCCGCCTGATAGATGAGCTGGCCCCAGAAGCGGACGAAATACTTGTCCTGATAGTTCCAGCGCCAGCGCCACGTCTCATCGGTCCCCAGCCAGATCACCTGTCCCTTGCCTGCATAGTGCGTGGCCAGGATCGGCATCGGCTCTTGTTCGGGCGCTTCGCCGATCTTCATGCGCGGATTGACGATCAGGGAGGTCGCCGCCGACTTTAACTTGTAAGCCGGATAGTTCCAGTGAAAGCCCTGTAGATCCTTCTGCCAGACTTTGAGGTTTTCTTCCGGCGTGTCGGCCAAGGCGAGCCAATCGGTGCGCTGCCCTTCCGCGGTCAAGGTCGGCGGGTAGTCACGCGTGCGCACGTCAGCGTCTGGGCCTGACTTTTCTTTCTTGAATTCGATCGGCAACAACTCCGCGATGGGCGTCTTCTCGTAGCTGCTCGGCATGTTCTGTCTACCCGACATGACGATAAGCCCGCCCCCCTTCTGCACGAATTCCTTGATCCACTCCTGCTGCTCCTTGCTGAAGTAGCTCGACGCCACATCCCCCAGGATGATCAGGTCGTACTTGGCCTCGAGGAATTTCTCGCGCGTCTTGGGAAATTCGGGGAGATACGGCGCCTTGTCCGCGATCTCCTTGGCCGCATTGACCAGGAGGAACAGGCGTTCCTTCTTTTTCTCGGGGTTGTTCGGATCCTCGATCTGGTTGTTGTGGATGCGCCGATCGCGCATCAGGGCCGGCTGCAAGAACTTGAACTCCCAGCGCGGCGAATGCTCGACGTAGAGGACGCGAATCTTGGTGCTGGGCACGCGCACCGACTGCGTGATCTTGTCGGTGAACGTCTCGGTCCCCGCCTTGTATTTGATGGTCGTTACCAGGTCGTGGCTGTCCCCCTTGTCGATGCTCTTGGGCAGGTCTTTGGGAACTTCGAAGCTCAGAATGTCGCGCAGGTCCTCGCCGGTCAGATTGACGGGCAGCTCGAGCTTCTTCCGGGCGATTTCCTTGCCGCCAAACGTTGTGACCATCTCGCCGGTCTGCGGATTGATGGTCCGCTTGATGACCTCTCTGCCGGCCAGCGTCGAGACGATCTCGACCGAGCCGAGGTTGCCTTGCTTGAATCCTTGAGCGCGCCAGCGAATGGGGATCGCGACATTGTCCTCGGCGAAAAGCGTGTCCGGGGCGAGCACTTCCTTGAGCTGCAACTGGCCCGCTTCGGAGCTGCCCGCGCCAATGATGTGCAAGGGAACGCCTTTCTTGGCACACGCCTCGGCCGCCTCGCGCAGGGTGAACTTGCTGGCGTTGTCCTGCCCGTCGGTGATGACGACGATCGCGCTGGGGGGATCGCCGTCTTTCGAGTTCAGAATTTTGAGGATGCTGTCCGCGAGGGACGTGCGCCCCTCGCCCTCGCCCGCCTTGTAAGCGTCGATGATCTTGTCGGCCAGCTCCTTCTTGACAGCTTCGCTGTCCTGCAGAGCGCGAGCGTCGGCGCCGAACAGATAAGGACGCAACGGGCCGAATTTTTGCAAATCGTCGAGCAGCTTCAACTCGGGATGCTTGAGGAGGCCAAGGACCAAATCGCGGCGCGACGGGTCCTTGAACTTCCCGCCCGACAGGACATCGGGAGGCAGGTCGCCGATTTTCTCCGACAGCGGTTCTTTCGCCGACCGCAACCCCATGGCGATGGCGACGCGCGCCTTGTCTTGGTCGGTGAGCCGGCGATCCCGCTGCTGCATACTCTGCGAGTTGTCGATCAGCAGTGCGACGCCTTGCGCGCGTTCCCCCTTGAACTCCGCGAGCAAAACGGGCCGCATGATCAAGAAGAGCAGGAGCAGCAACAGAGCTGCGCGTAGGCCAATGAGGATGATGCGGCGGATGATGCCGAGCGTGCCTTTTTCGAGCAAGTTGAAGAAGACAACGGCGCCCATGCCGACCATCATGACCAAGAGCAGCAGAATGAGCCAGCCGAGCGTGAAGCCGCGGAAGGTCAGTTCGGGTGGGAATTGCAGCGCCGTGCCGGCGGGCACGTCGATTGCCAGGATTCGGGTAATCAGGTTCATGAGTATCCGTCGTTTCTTCGTTTAGCGTTTGCTCTGTTCGTTGCAACGGCGTCGCACCCTTGCAACCAACCAGCGAGCGCTAAACGGAATACTACCACGCGCGCCCGCACCACCAGGCAAACGCGACTTCAAACAACACCAATAGCAGCAGCACCAGCAGCGCCCACACCGTCCACTCGCGATTGAGGCGATCCTCGCCCGTGGACACCGATTCCTCGCCGGCGACGATGTGGATTGGCTCGAATTCGAGCCTCTTGTTGATGTCCTTCACCGATAGCGTGCCGAGATCCTCGGTCTCCGACGGATCAGGGAGCACCGCAATCGGGATGCCCTTCTTGACCAACAAATCCGAATCGGTCGTTTCGACACCTTCGGTCCCCGGCGCCAGGGCGGTGATGCGATGGACGCCCGCGCGGTTCAAGTCGGTCGCGGTGAGAAAATAGCGATCCAATTTGAGCGCGTCACGCTTCTTTTTCACGTCCTCGGCTAGATCGTCCGAATCTTTCCGCTCGATTTTCACTGGCACCCCCAGGCGCGTTACGCTGTGGTCGGGATGGACCATCTCGTAGGTGTGATCGAGCTTGTCGGCCGCGTACCAGTTCAGGGCATCACCGGCCATGACGTTGTAGGTCTGCGTTTGCCCTTTCATCAGATGGGCCAGCGTCACGTCCAGAAAATAGACCAGGTGCGGCAACTTGTTGAGGATGGTCCAGTTCGGCGAGCGGGTTTTCGGATCGGCGCCCTCGGGCTGCGTCGCCGTCGCGAAGAAGACGACCTCCCCCTTGTCGGCCCGCTTGGTGACGGCGAGGGGCTTGCCGTTGTTTAGGCGGACGATCACCTGCATGGGATTGGTTTGATCATCCGCGGGCGTCTTCTTGACGGCGGCGTCATCCTCTTTTTCTGTCTTGGCTGGCTTCTTGACGGCGACCGGCTCGTCCATGTCGAAGAGCTGCCAGACCGGGACGGCGTCGAAGCTCTCGAAGTACTTGTCTTCGCTGAAGCGCCAGTAGGAAGCGGGCCCCTTTGCGAAGGTGTCGCGGTTGATGAAGAATGGCACCACGTCGGGCGGCTTGATCGTAGGCTTGAGCCGCGCGGGGAGCAGGCCGTATTTCTTGTCGAGGATCTCGTTGTAATCGACCGGCTGCACGTTATCGCCGCTGAAGATGATCAAGCCGTGGCCTTCGCGGACGAACGGATCGAGCGCCTCGATGAAATCGGTTTTCAGGGCCGTGCCACGCATGCGCGACTTCGGTTTCAACGCGCAGTTGACGAGGATGCAGATGTCGGCGTCCTTGAGGTCCGCGGCGGACACGATGCTTGAAGGCCGCGAACGCGGATTGTACTTGTAGGTCGATCGATCGGTGTCCTTGACCGGCATGAGCGCGTGCATCAGGGCGAAGCTCGACGCTTTTTCCGCGTCTTCACCGGGCTGGCTGGGGCTGCCGTCCACGACGAGAATGTTGACCTGATCGCGCACGAGGATGACCTGATCGACGCGATTATCGCCCGGCACGTCATCGTGATCGATGCGCGCTGTCAGTACGCTCAGGCCCGGCTTGGTCAGCTTCGCGCTCAGGGTCACGGCCTGTGAAACGCCCCCCGCCAGCTTGGGGATGATGGTCGATTCGATTTCTTTCTCATCCGCCTTCGCGCCTTTGAGCTTCTTTTCGTCCTCGTCCACGGTCAAACTGATGCGGATGTTGTTCATCGCTTCCGAGCCGGTGTTGCGCACGACGATCGCGAAATCGACGCGCTCCCCCGGCCTGGGCACGCCCGCCTGCGGCACGATGCTCTCGATGGTCGCGTTCTTGAGCGTGCGCGTGCCGCAGCGGACCATGTGTACCAGCGTCCGCTCCTTGACCTGCAGCAGCGTCGCCTTCAGCTTGTCGGCTTCCTGGTCGAAACCCTGGCCCTGCATGTCGCTGAATACGTAAAGCTCCCTATTCGAGGCCTGGCCGCGCTCCAGGACCTTCTGCGCCTCGCCCACCCCGGTGCTGAGATTGGTGGCCAGATGGGTCAATTCGATGTCTTTGACGAGTTGTTTGGCCTGATCGAGATTGCCGGGCGAACGCGGCCCGATGAGGTTCTGCGTCTTGCCCGCGCAGGTGATGATCTGCACGGTGGAATGCGGCGGCAATTCGTCGATGATCTTGACCGCTTCCTCCTGGGCACGCTCCATGCGCGACTTGGCGCCGTCGTTGGCGCCCATGCTATAGGAGAGATCAAAGACGAACACCGCGTCCACCGCTTCGCCGCGCCCCGCCCCTTTCAGGACCGACGAAATGGGCCGCGCGAACGCCAGCGCCAGCATCAACAGCACGGCTATACGCAGGAGCAAGAGAAGCAACTCCTGGAACTTCAGCCGCCGGCTCGTCTGCTCGACGCTGGTCAGGAGGAACTTCATCGCCGCCCACGGCACGGTCCGATAGCGGCTGCGGAAGAATAAATGGATCGCAACCGGAATGCCCGCGGCCAATGCGCCCCAGAGCATGAATGGTGTCAGGAAACCCATAAAACCTCATTGCCGCTTGCGGGGTGGATCATCGAACCTTCGTCCGCAGCCGTTGCGCCAGATACGCCGTCAGCGTTTCGCCGAGTAACTTGCCGGTGTTCATCATCACATAGTCGATGCCGTTGCGTTCGCAGCCCTGCTGAAACTCTTCCAGATATTTCTTCACGGCCCGCATGTAAGTCGGACGAATCAGCTGCGGCCGGGTCAACAGGTGCATCTTTTCTTCCATCGCGTCGAATTTCACCATGCCGTTGAATGGGAAATCGACCTCGTCGGGATGGAGCACGTGGAACACGACAACCTCGTGCCCGCCGAAACGCAGATGCTGCAGACCGCCGAGGACCGATTCGACGTCGTCGAAGCAATCGGAGATCAAGAAGAACAGCCCACGCCGACGCACTTGATTGGCGATGTCGTGGAGGAGCGGCCCCATGGCGTTCTTGTCGCGCGGATTGACGCCGGAGAGCGTCTCGAGGATGGTTTGCACGTGCCCCATTTGGCCGCTGGCCGGGAGCCGTTCGCGCCAGTCGGAATCGAAGACGTTGAGAGCCACGCTGTCGCGCTGGTGAATGATCAGATATGCCATCGCGGAGGTCAGGACCTTCGCGAATTCGAGCTTGTTCGTGTCCCCTTCGCCGTAAAGCATCGACTTGCTGGCGTCGAGAATCAGATGCGCCGTGAAGTTCGTCTCTTGCTCGTACTGCTTGATGGTGTAACGTTCGGAGCGTCCGTAGCCCTTCCAGTCGATGTGCCGAATGTCGTCGCCCGGCACATATTCGCGGTGCTGGACGAACTCGACGGAAAAGCCGCGGTAGGGGCTTTTGTGATCGCCGACGCGCAGGCCCTCGACGAGCGTTCGGGCTTTGACGCCGAGCGCCTGGGCTTTGGCGATGACTTCGGGATGGAGGTAATTGGCCATAGTAGAACTAACCCTGAGCGCAAGCGAGGGGATCGCATGCTGCTCGGCTCTTGCTTGCTATCCCCTCGCTTGCGCTCAGGGTTGGTAAGCCAAATCCACCTACGCCGCCTAGTTCTTCGGCACCGCTTTGAGAAGCCGTTTGATCACGTCCTCGATGGTGACGCCTTCGCTCTGAGCGGCGAAATTGAGGATGAGCCGATGGCGCAGGATGGGATGCGCGACGGCGGCGACGTCGTCCGCGGACACGTGATGGTGGCCGTTGAGGATGGCGTGCGCCTTGGCGGCGAGAATGAGGTTCATGCTGGCGCGCGGGCCGGCGCCCCAGGTCAGCCACTTCTTGACGAAGTCCGCCGCCTCGGGCGTGCCAGGCCGCGTCATGCGAGTGATGCGCTTGGCGTACTGGAACACGTGATCCGCCACGGGCACGCGCCGCACGATTTGCTGCAGGCGCAGGATGTCCTCGCCGTGCAGAACCTTGGAGACGTTCAGCTGCACGTCGGAAGTCCCTTGGCGCATGATCTGCTCTTCTTCGCTGTCGGTCGGATATTCGACCTTGATCATGAAGAGGAAGCGGTCGAGCTGGGCTTCGGGGAGAGGATACGTGCCTTCCTGTTCGATCGGGTTCTGCGTGGCGAGGACGAAGAACGGATTCTTCATCGGATAATCGACGCCGCCGATCGAGGCCTTGCGTTCCTGCATCGATTCGAGCAAGGCGGCCTGCGTCTTGGGCGGGGTGCGGTTGATTTCGTCGGCAAGGACGATGTTCGCGAAGATCGGGCCGGGCAGGAACTTGAACTTGCGCTCGCGCGTCACCGGATCGTCCTGGATGACTTCGGAGCCGGTAATGTCGGGCGGCATCAAGTCGGGCGTGCACTGGATGCGCTTGAAGCTCATGTCGAGCGCCTGCGCCAGCGTGCTGACCATCAACGTCTTCGCCAGGCCCGGCACGCCCACCAAAAGGGCGTGGCTGCGGCAGAAGATCGCCATCAGCAGCTGATCGAGGACAGCTTCCTGGCCAATGATGATCTTGCCGACCTCGGCGCGCATCTGCTTGTGGGCTTGGCGCAGCGATTCCAGCATTTTAACGTCGGACTCAGGCGCAACGGTAACGGCGGTGCTCATGATGCGTTATTCCTGGCGAGAAGAGCGAAAAGTAAAGAGGTTACTGGGTGGGTGGGCACTATAATACAAGGTTGCCGAAGTAACTCAAGAGAATTTACGGAAAATTTTACCCAGATTCCCAAAATAGGGCGTCTTGCACAGTTATGAAGTGCCATTTTCGAAGCTAGTCGGCACGTATTTTCTCGATATTTCGGTCGACGGGTCTGATTCGTGTGGTGTGGTCCGGTCACTGCGTGGCCGGAAAGCCGGTCACGGAGTGACCGGACCACATCTATACTGCACGCGGTCAGGATTGACTCATTCACTAGCCCGCAGCGCCAGCAAGGGATGTCCGTGGTTGCCCTTGCTAGCGCTGCGGGCTAGTGAGGCAAATGTGTCATTTCCGCCCGAGCGCAGTATAAACTGACCCACGACCGATACTTCACTTCCGCAAGTTCTCCGCCAGCATGTTGCAGAAAAGCGCTCCTTGTTCGATGGCGTCATCGAGTGCCACGTGCGTGTGCGGATGGGCGTCGAACCAGTGCGGCGGCATGTTGCCTTTCACCGCGTCGTGAAAGCCCTTCTTCAGCAGGGCCATCGCATAGGTTTTGATGTCGAGCGCCGAGAACGAGAACGGGCTATCACCCGTGAAGCGGACCAAGTACCAGTAGACGAACAGAAAGTCGAACCCGGCCGGATACGCGACGAAAACCGGCAGCCCCGGCAACGCGCGCAGCCAGGCGACGTAACGCTGCATCGCCGCCGCGGGATCTTCAAGGCCCACTCGCGTCGCGTCATAAGCGGCCTGATTCTGCGCCCACCACGCCATCGTCTTGGTATCGCCCGCGGCACCGGGCAAGAGTTGCAGGTTTGCGGTAAACGTGCCGAGCAACGTCTTGTCGCGTTGAAATGCCGCCGACGCGAAGCTGAGCATCGAGTTCGGTCCTGGGATCGGGCCGTCCGTCTCGATATCGGTGCTGACGTAAATCTCGGACATGATCGGGCCCTTGGTTCATCATCAAACGAAACGTGCCGATCCTTCATCAGGATCGGCACGTTTTGTTGTCAAGACCCTCACATGGAGCGTGAGGTCTACGGTTATTGATTGAACACGAATTCTTTCGTGTTAATGAGCGCCCACAGCAGGTTCTCGTAGGCCAGCTTCTTGTTGGCCGCGTGGCGAGTGATGTGGTCGATCGCGATCTGACGGTGCTCGGCGCTCGGGCGACGCGCGAATGTCCACATGAACAACTCGTCGATCTTCTCGGCGTCCGGACGGGGGTCCTTGGCCAGGAGGTCGGCGCGAGCATTGGCGCGGGTCAGCTTGTCCTGAATTTCTTGCGAGTTCAGGAGGTGCAACGCTTGAGCGAGGTTCGCTTCACTGACGCGCTCGCATTCGCAGGCGCTGATACGCTGCGGCCGGCCGAACACATCGAGGAAGTAGCTCTGGAACGCTTCGTCCGGCAACATGATGGCACGATTCGGCGAGTGCTTGTCGGTCGGCAGGCCGCCGAACGCCGCGGGGGTGTTCGTGACCTGGCTGACCGCGTCGTACAGGATCTCGGCCGACATGCGGCGCGGATAGAAGCGGGCGAAGCTTTGCTTGTCATGCTTGTTGAAATCGTTCGGGGCCGACGACAGTTGATACGTCCGGCTCTTGACGATGATCTTCACCAGGTGCTTCAAGCTGAACTTGTTGTCAACCAGCTCCTTGGAGAGGGCGTCGAGTAGCTCGGGGTTTGTCGGCGGGTTGGTGACGCGCATGTCGTCGATCGGATCGACGATGCCGCGGCCGAAGAAATGCGACCAGTAGCGATTGGCGACGGCGCGAGCGAAGAACGGGTTGTTCTTGTTCGCCATCCAATCGACGAGCTTGTGGCGCGGATCTTCATCGGAGGCGATGTCCAGCGGTTCGCCGTCGAGCGGCTGGATCTTCGCATTGGCGCCGGTGCGTTTGTTGATGACGGCCCCGGTCGGGCGGTTGAAGATCACCTGGCGATTCGCTGGCTGATTGCCGGCGCCGCCGGGGACCTGCAGATTCTTACGGCCGACGCGGCCGAAGTAGGCGGCGAGACCCCAGTAATCGTCCTGGCTCCATTTTTCGTAGGGATGATGGTGGCATTGGGCGCAGGCGATACGCAGGCCGAGGAAGACCTGAGCCGTATCGTCAACGAACTCTTGCGGATTCTGCAGCTCCTTGTACCACACGGTCGGCGGGCTCTGGCTTTCATCGCCGGTCGCGGCCAGGATTTCACGCACGAATTGATCGTACGGCTTGTCCTTGTTGATCGACTCGCGGATCCAGGCGTGGAAGGCAAACGTGCCGGCAGCGCGATCGGGCTGGTTGCGCCGCTTCACGCGAAGGACGTCGGCCCACTTGTTGGCGAACAGGTAGCTGTACTCTGGAGTTTCGAGGAGTTGGTCGATCAGCTTATCGCGTTTATCCTTGTCGGCGTTGGCGTTGAACTCAGTGACTTGTTTCGGCGTCGGCATCGAGCCGGTCAGGTCGAGATAAATACGGCGCAGGAACTGCTCGTCCGAGGAAAGCTCGGAGGGGACGATGCCGAGTTCTTGCCATTTCTTCTGCGTGAAGCGATCGACGACCGTGCGCGGCTCGAACTGGTATGCGGGAATCTTGACGCCCAAGGGGACGGTGGCGCGGAAGACGGCGACCTGGCCGAGGTAGCGGGCCATGATGCCGGCCTCGCCCGACATTTCGAGCGAGCGAACGAGGGCGCCGCCTTCGACAACGGCGATCTCGACGTCGTTGCTTTCAAACTGAGCGCGCTGGGTGACATCTTGCGTCGTGCCGTCGGAGTAATGGGCGGTGACAGTGAACTGCTGGCGATTGTTGCGCGTCAGGATGCGGTGTTCGGGGCTGACGGTGATCTTGGTGACGGTCGGGTCCTTCTCGCTGCCGTAGGGAGTCCCGGAAGCAATCCAGCGGCGGATGAGTTTGTATTCATCGGAGCCGACTTCCATGCGTTTGCCGCCGGCGTGTGCGCTGCCGCCGGTCGCCTTGAGGAGCAGGAGGCTGGAGTCCGGGGCGGCGGGGAAAAGACGTCGGCCGCGGTTTTCCTTCACAAGGGTCTGGTAATCGAGTTCCGGGACGAAACCGAGCAGCGACAGGGCGAAGCCGTTCTGGCCGCCCGATTTGCCGTGGCAGCCGCCGCCATTACAGCCGAGCTTGCTGAAGATCGGCACGATGTGATTGGCGAAGTTGATCGGCAGATCGACGTCGCAGCTTTCGGTTTTGAGCGTGAGCTTGGCAGTCTTGTCGCCGTAGCGGATGGTGATGTCGGTGGCGCCGTTGACGAGCGGGATGATGCGGCCCGCAGTCGTGATGCGTGCGATTTTTTCGTTGGCGAGTTCATATTTCACGTCGCCGGTGAGGTCTTGCGTCTTGCCGCCGGCGATGCTGCCCGTGACCACCAGCTGCGCGGAATCGTCCTGACCTTTCAGCGTGACGGTCGCGGGGAAGACAGAAAGCGTCTGCACCTCCGCAGGGGTCGGCAGGGCGATCTGATCGGGGTTCGCCGCTTTTTTGCCGTTGGGTTCTTGAGCGGAAACGAATCCACTCGCAGCGGAAAACACAAGGGCGGCAACGAGCGCGAGCGAGGTTCTGCGAAGGCCTTTCATCAGCCAATCCCCCAAATAGTGTCGAAGGTAGGACCGCGGCGAACAGGTTTTTTTCGGTGAGTCCCCCCAGGCGCGGAAAACCATCAAGCCAAACCGCGCAAGGGGTTGTCAGTGTATTTTGAACAAACCCGCCAAGGAAAGCAACATGAAAGCGGAGAATTTTTCGACTTGTTCCAATGGAGCGCGAAAACGGTGCGGTTGTTAACCGGATGCGCTTTGGGTATCATACGTCGCTTGCGCGTCCGGATTGAAAATCGGCATTCCCCCGCCCGCCCGTTTTGTTTATGATCCCACAACCGCGTTTTCACGGAGAACTTCCATGCGACGGATCGCGATCATCAATCAAAAGGGCGGCGTCGGCAAGACGACCACGTCCGTCAATCTCGGCGCCGCGCTCGCTCATGCCGGGCAGCGCGTCTGCATCCTCGATCTCGACCCTCAAGCCCATGCGACCACGCACCTCGGCAGCGAACCCGATGGCGCGGCGCCGTCGATCTATGACGCTCTCATCGACAACAAGCCGCTCGCGGAAGTTCGCAGACAAGTGGATGGCAATCTGTCGCTCGTCGGCTCCGACATCAACCTCGCCGCCGCGGAGGTCGAGCTCGCCGGCGTCGTTGGCCGCGAGGTCATCCTGCGTGATCTCTTGCAGGCCGATGAGGGCTTCGATTTCGTGCTGATGGATTGTGCCCCGTCGCTTGGCGTGTTGACACTCAACGCCCTGTGTGCCGCGGACGAGGTCTTCATTCCCTTGCAGCCGCACTTTCTCGCCTTGCACGGTTTGAGCAAACTACTGGAGACGACCGCCCTCGTCAGCAAGCGCATCAATCCCAAGCTACGCGTCAGTGGCATCATCCTGTGCCTGTGCGAGGCGAACACCAAGCTCGCCCAAGAGGTCGAACACGATCTCGACGCTTTTTTGGAGAGCAGCCGCGCGAGCAACGTACCATGGAATCAGGCGCGTGTCTTCAACGCGCGGATTCGCCGAAACATCAAGCTCGCGGAGGCGCCAAGCTTCGGCAAGTCGATCTTCGGCTATGCGCCGACGTGCAATGGAGCACACGATTACCTCGCGCTGGCGCTGGAAGTGCTCGGTGAACCGCTGCCGCAGGTGATCGCAGCCAAGGTGAAGGTCGCGGACGGGGTGTCCGTTTAGCCGCCGATCGCAGATCCGCGCGGATTTGCGATCCGCGGCTAAACGAATGATGCTTCCATATCGTAACCGCATGAGCAAGATCGCCATCCATTGCCCGCAAGAACTCGTGCCCGTCGATCGTGGCCGCATGCGCGAGATTGCGCGGGCCGTGTTCGACGGCGAAAGCGTTGCCGACTATGAGCTGAGCCTTGCCTTTGTCGATAACACGACCATCCATCGGCTCAACAAGCAATATCTCGAGCACGACGAGCCGACCGATGTGCTGTCGTTTCCCTATAGTGCCGCCAATGCGAAGAAGCTGGAAGGCGAACTCGTCATCGGTGTCGAGATCGCCCTGGCCCAGGCGAGCGAGCGCGGCCACGACGTTGGCGCGGAGCTGGCCCTGTACGTCATCCACGGGTTGCTGCATCTGTGCGGCTACGATGACAAATCGCCGTTCGCCGAGGAAGAGATGCGCGAACGAGAGCGGCGCTATCTCGCGCAGGTGGGGCTCCCTGCCATCTCAGGCGAAAAGCATTAGCAATTGACAATTAGCAATTTCCAATTGAAATACGGGCGAACTCTACTTGACAGCGAAGATCCGCTTTCGCAATTTGCAATTGTCAATTGCTAATTGTCAATTGCTAATCGCATTTGAATTTGAGCCGTCATGTCCCTCGAAAAAGCCACCGCTCTGGTCATCCGCGGCACCGACTTTAGCGAGACGAGCCGTATCGTCACGCTGTGGACGCGCGAATTCGGCAAAGTGCGCGCTTTGGCCAAGGGAGGCCGCCGGCTTAAATCCAACTTCGACGTTGCTCTTGATCTTCTGACCGTCTGCGGTATCGTCTTCATCCGCAAAACCTCCGGCAGTCTCGACCTGTTGACCGAAGCGCGCGTCGAGGAGCGCTTTCCTTTGTTGCGCTGCGATCTGTCTGCGCTATACGGCGCGTACTACGTCGCCGAGATGCTGTCGGACTGGACGCAGGATCACGATCCGCATCCGAGCCTTTTTGAGGAAGCGCTCACGGCCTTGCGGAATCTGGGCCAGCCGAGTGTTTTGACCGGGCCATGCGTCGCTCATTTTGAGCTTGTGCTTTTGCGGGAACTTGGGTATGGCCCTGCCCTGGATTTTTGCGCCGACTGCGGCGAGGAATTTCTCCCGCCTCTCCCTCTGGGAGAGGGGTCTGGGCCCGATGCCCTCACCCCCGACCCCTCTCCCAGAGGGAGAGGGGAGAATGGCCTGGCTTTCAGTGCGGCTGGCGGCGGCGCCTTATGCGCAGCCTGCCAACCGAAGCAGCGCGACAAACGGCCCATGCTCGAAGCCACTCGACGAACGCTCGAGCAATTGCAGCAGAACGGAGAAGCGTGGCGCGAGGTTCAAGATCCTCATCTGCGTGCCGAGGTGAGGCAACTTTTGAACCATTACGTCACCTATCTTCTGGGGCGTCGACCACGCCTCTTGCCTTACTTGGGGAGTTAAGGTTGTGACCAGGGTTCCATCAACAACACAGGTTGCACCGACTCGATTCCAGCCATGGAGGGGCCGACTCATGTCCGCGACCGTTCCGTTGGTGCTTTGCCTCATGACGGGCTGTGCGTTCACGGGCCAGGGCTTTACGGCTCCGTGGAAGAAATCGACCGCCAAAGTCGACGGGCCCAAGGACAGCCTGTCGCTCACCGGCCGTGGGCTCGTCCGCGAGCCGATCGATCCCAAGAGCCGTGAGGAACTCGACGCCGCCCTGCGGCTGTTCCAGGAGAAAAAATACGCCGCGGCGGAGAAGCTCTACAGCGCGATGGCCCAGCCGGAGGGCGGCGCATTGCCGAACCTCGATATTTTCAGCTCCGGCGCTAGCGCCAACAAGAAACGTCCCTACAATTCGCTTGCCATCTACGAGGAAGCGCTCTTCTACAAGGCCGAGTGCCAGCGCTTGCAAAAGAACTACCGCGACGCGGGGGATTCCTACACGAAGCTGCTGGTCGAGATCCCGCAGAGCCGGTACGTGCAGAAGTCATGTCAGGGCTTGTGGGAGATCGTCGATCACTGGCTCCAGCCGACGCGCAAGCAGATGGATGAATTTGAGGATCAGCTAAAGGGCAAACGCTGGTACGTCACCCCGGCCTTGTACGTGCATTTCGGCAAGGACATGCCGTGGATGGACGCCGAGGGACACGCGACCAACGTGCTCAACACCATCCGCTCCCACGACATCAACGGACCGCTGGGCGAACGGGCGTTGTTCTGCCTGGGCACGATTAACTTCTTCCGCAAGGAGTACAAGGAGGCGGACTTCTACTTCACCGAGCTGTACCAGAAGTATCCCAACAGCAAGGACGCGCACAAGGCCGTCAAGCAATCGGTCATCTGCAAGCAGCTCATGACCGGCGGCACCGTTTACGATCTGCGCACGGTCGAGGAATCGAAAAAGCTGCTCATGACTGCCCAGGCGTCGTACGAGGAACTGGTCAAGGACGGCAAGTGGGTTGAGACGCAGCTCAAGAGCATGAACATCCAGCAGGCGGATCGCGATTTCAAGATCGCGGAATTCTATCAGCGGACGGGCCATCCCGGCTCGGCGTACTTCTATTACGAGCTGGTGTGCCGGCGCTACCCGGGCACGACGTTCGCGACGCAGGCGGCGCAGAGAAAGAACGAGGTGCGCGGCGCCGCCGGGCCAAGCATACGCGAGCAGGATTACGTGCCGCCGCCAGCGCCGCCGCCGACAGCGCCTGCGGTGCAGGATCCGCCGTTGCAGCCCCGCCTGCCGTTGGCGCCGGCCCCGCGCATCTTGCCGCCGGTAGGGCATTGAGAGAATTGCCGAACCGCGACCGTAAGGGAGCGGTGTTTGCCCCGCTCCCTTGCGGTCGCGGTGCGTAAGAACAGGTGTGCCATGCTTGCGAGGCTGATGAGAAACAACCGCCGACCGATGAGCGCCTTCGGCTTGCTTCTCGCCGGGCTGTCGTGCCTGACGGGTTGTGAGAGCGGCGGCCATTTCACGCTGCTGGGCTATACGACGCAGCCGACTTTTGACACGAGCTTTCTCACGATCTACGTGCCGGTCCCACAAAACACCACCTATCGTCGGGACATTGAGTTCGACCTACATAAGGCAGTCATCCGTGAACTGGGCACGTCGTCGCCGTATCGCGTGACCTCGAATCGTGCCCGCGCAGACACCGAGCTCGATCTGAAAATCGTCCGCTTCGGCAAGACAACGATCCTGCTGAACCAATTAGGCGAGAACCGCGAGGCGGAAGTCGGCGTGAACGTGGAGGTTGTTTGGCGCGACTTGCGGCCTGGGCGCGGAGGGGACATCCTCTCGAACCCCAAGCGCTTCGATGCCAACCTGCAGCCGCTGCCGGGCGATCCGCCGGCGCAGGCGCCGACGGCGATACCGCTCGTCCTCACGCCGACGGCGATATTCATCCCCGAACTGGGCGGTTCCAACGCCAGCGCCGAACGCCAGGCCGTCAACAAGGCAGCGATTCAAATCATCAACCTGATGGAAACCTGGTCCAATCCACAAGTCGACCGCATCCGACGCAGATAAAAAGAAGTTCGCTTGGGCGAGCGGCAGGAGATCATCAACCAACCGTAGACCTCACGTTTCGCGTGAGGTCTACGATTTCCTGCCAGTCGCCTTCTGGCTGCGCGCCAACAAGTTGCCACCGCACGAAACTGCAAGCGCTCAGGCGGCGCACGACATGGTCCGCAACGTATTCCTCTTAATCGCGCTGTGTCGAAGTGGGGGCGATGGGGTGCCATTGCGTCAGCGGGGCGGGACGATAGGCGGTTGTCGTCTTGCTCGTCGGAACCAGGATCGGACCCATCTCTTGCGAAGGCGCGGGCAGCGGCGACGCGTCCGGGATCATCTCCAGGCGTCTCTGGGCCGCGCCGGGCAGAAGACGCACTTTGATGTCCTTCTCCGCTTCGTACCTGCGTTGGTCCGCAGTGATGAATCGCACGATGACGCGCACCTGTTCGGTCGTCGGCGGGTTTTTCCATGGCAACGTCAATGTGTAGCCCGTGCTCAACAGGCCTTGCTTCCAGGTGCGACGCAATTGCTCGGGGCCAACTTCCCACGAAAACAACGGCGTCTTCACTCCCTGCGGCGTGATCTCCAGCGTGAAGATTTGCAGGCTGCCGGGCGACTTGATCGCGTGATCGCTCTCGTCGCGCGGCTCCACGACTACTTGCAGCACCTCGTCGCCTGGCAGGTTGTCGTGGTCGAACGCGCCGGTCGCGCGGCCCAGAACGATGCGCTTGAGGCCAAACGTCTGCGCCGCCTGTTCCGGCGTGACTTTGGCGCCTTGGCGAAGGGCTTCGATCTCGCGGTGCATGGCGATGATTTGCGCCTCGGTGCGGCGCTGCTCTTCCATCGCCTCGCGGTACATGATTTCTTTGGTGCGGAGCTGGCTTTCGACGAGATCAGTCTTGTTGCGGCAACCTGACGACAGGCAAAAGAGCGGCAGCAGAAGGAGAAAGAACGCACCTCGGCATCGCGCCAGCATGTTCTTTGTCCTTCTTGGCCGCTTGCGGTTTCGCGCTCGCGTACTTGTGTGCGAGCGCCAAGTCGCAAGCGGCAAATGAGATTCAAGAACTAACCATCGGCAACTGCGTCAACACGGTATCCACCAGGCCGTAGTCGCGGGCCTCCTCGGAGGACATGAAGTTGTCGCGGTCGCAGTCCTTTTCAATCTGTTCGTAGGTCTTGCCCGTGTGCTTCATGAGGATGTCATTGAGGACCTTCTTGAGCCGTTGATTTTCTTTCAAGCGGATCAAGATCTCGGTGGTGGTGCCGCGCATGCCGCCGAGGGGCTGATGAATCATGATGCGCGAGTTGGGCAAACTGTTACGCTTGCCCTTGGTGCCCGCACACAGGAGCACCGCGCCCATGCTGGCGGCCTGGCCAATGCAATAGGTCGCCACGTCGCAGGTGATGTACTGCATCGTGTCATAAATGCTGAGGCCCGCGGTGACCGAGCCGCCCGGACTGTTGATGTACAGGTGGATGTCGGTCTTCGCGTTGTCAAACTGCAGGTACAGCATCTGGGCGACAATCAGGCTCGCGCTGTCGTCGTTGACCTCGCCTTGCAGAAAGATAATGCGATCCTTCAGCAACCGGCTGTAGATGTCAAAGACCCGTTCTTCGCGTCCGCCGCCCTCTACGACATAGGGAATCAAAGGCATCGTATTCTCCGAGGCCTCCCGGCACCCATTTACACAAGATCGGCAACCGGGAGGAGATAAGTTAAGTAAATGCGTCGAATTCGTTTAGTAGACCCGCGCGGGTCTACGACCCACGGCTAAACGAAATTACTTCTTCTGCACGACCTCATCGACCAGACCGAACTCCTTGGCTTCCAGCGCGGAGAAATAGTGATCCCGTTCCGTTTCGATGGCGATGCGATCGACGGATTGATTGCAATGCTTGGCCATGATTTCGTTGAGGCGCTGGCGATCCTTGCTGAACTCGCCCGCCTGGATCTCCATGTCGGTGATCTGACCCATCACCTGGCCCCACGGCTGATGAATCATCACTTTCGAGTTCGGCAAAGCGTAACGCTTACCCTTGGTCCCGGCGGCGAGCAACAGCGCCGCGCCTGACGCGGCCATGCCCATGCAGTAGGTCGCGACGGGACAGCCGAGGAACTGCATCGTGTCGTAGATCGCCAGCGTCGCGTACACCGAGCCGCCTGGGCTGTTGATGTACATGTGGATTTCCTGGCTTTTGTTCTCATATTGCAGGTAAAGCAGCCGCTGAATGGTGATGTTGGCCATGTAGTCGGTGATTTCCGGATCGAAGCCGGTCTCGGGCGAACTGCCCAGGAAGATGATGCGATTCTCCATGAGGAGATCGGAGAGGGTCATCTGCCTTTGGCGGGCGTAATTGCCGCGTTGCGATTTCGGATCGAGGCGGAACGGTTCCGACATATCGAACATGGTGGAGCATCCTTTCGATTGGAACTCCCCGGTCCCGGCGTGAGGGAGGGGTTATTTTCAGCCGCTGCCTTCATTGTAGTGGTCACGGCCTGTGAAGCCGCGATGGATCTTTTATCGGGATAAACGCGCGGCAAGGCAACCCCACATCGGCGCTCGTGACTGCGGCAACGCAAGCATTCCTACCCCGTTCGCCCAAAGTATCACGGGTAAGCATTGTCTTCCGTTGAGTTTAGTCGAACCTAAATCCAGACTAAACTCCTGGTGTGTTATGTCCGATAATATCTTGTGTGGCGATTCTGCCGATTACAACGATTTTGCTGAAAGTCCCAGTCATGATACACCAGCGCCTTAATCTGATCGTGGCTGCTGCGGCCTTGTCCTTCCTGGGTGGCTGTGCGGTCATGCCGGGCCAGTGCATTCTCTGTCAGGACCGACCTGGGGAAGCTGCCGAGAAAGGGCCGAAAACGTTGCTTTCCTGGGAAGTCGGACCCAAGGACGATAAGAACGACGATGACGAGAAGAAGGACGGCGCCAACGACAAGAAGAACGGTGACGAAAAGAAAAACGGCGCCAACGGCAAGAAGAACGGCAAAGCGGAAGAGCCCAACACCATCGCCACGGATCGGCCCGACTTTGTCGAAGCGACGCACGCGGTCGGCAAGGGCCGCGTGCAAATCGAAGCCGGCTATACTTACACCCGTGATGGCAACGCCGGCGAACGCGCCACCTCGCATTCCTACCCGGAAACCCTCGTGCGCATCGGCATGTTCGCCGACTGGTTCGAGTTGCGCATCGGGCAGAACTTCGGCAGCCAACAAGATATTGCCTCGGCTCCGTTCATCGAGGGAGGGCAAGATCTCTATCTCGGATTTCGCTTCGATCTAACGGAGCAGAAAGGCATCTTCCCGGAGGCGTCGCTAATCCTGCAAGCCAACCTGCCGACGGGGCATCAATCCTTCACGGGGCAGAAAATCCTGCCCGGCTTCAATCTGCTCTACGGCTGGGAAATCATCGAGGATCGCCTGTCGCTTGCGGGCTCGACCCAGATCAACCGCCGACTCGACGAAGACGGGCATCACTACACCCAATACGCACAGGCGTTCACGATGGGTTTCAAGTGGACCAAGCGACTGGGCCAATACACGGAATGGTTTACGCTTGTGCCCTGCGGCGCCACGGCGTCGGAAACCAGGACGCAACACTACCTCGACGGCGGATTCACGTATCTGATCACCGACAACTTCCAGCTCGACATCCGCGCGGGCGTCGGCCTGAATCGCGCCGCCGATGATTTCTTCGCCGGTTCCGGCTTCGGCATTCGGTTCTGATATCGCGCGCTCCAAGCCGTAAACGGCAATCGGCGAAAAAACGTCTCCCGCCTGTTCGGATGTCCCTTTCCCTAGACACATCCCCTCTCTACAATATCGTTTCCCGAAAACCCGATCCTTCAACCTGCGGCGCCTCGCGCGCCCATACTTCAAGAGGTGCTTTGCGTGGCGATTGTTCAAGTCCAGGAGTTGATTGAAGCCGGCGTTCACTTCGGGCATCGCGCTAGTCGATGGAACCCCAAGATGCGCCCCTACATCTACGGCAAACGCAATCTCATCCACATCATCGACCTGCGCGAAACCGTGCGCGGCCTCTTGCGCGCGTACAAATTCCTCGCCAAGGTCGCCAGCCGCGGCAGCCTCGTCGTCTTCGTCGGCACCAAGCGCCAGGCGAAGGAAGCGATTGAGCGCGAAGCCGCCCGCTGCAACATGCCCTACGTCAACGAACGCTGGCTGGGTGGCACGCTCACCAACTACCGCACCATCCGCGATCGGCTTAAACGGCTCACCGAGCTCGAAGCCATGTGGCTTAACCACGGTGAAAAGGGAGACAAAATCGATCTCGTCGCCTACATGAAGACGATGATCAACGATGCCGGCCGGCTCGATCTCGCCAAGGCGCCCGAATCCGCGTTGATTCGCACCTACTCGAAGAAGATGGTCTCGACGCTGATTCGCGAATGGACCAAGATCAATCGCAACCTGCAGGGCATCCGCGAGATGAACCGCCTGCCCGACGCCATGGTGATCGTCGATCCCAAGCGTGAGGACATCGCCGTCAAGGAAGCCCAGCGCATGGGCGTGACCACCGTCTCGCTGATCGACACCGACAGCGATCCGGACACGATCGATCTGCCGATCCCGGGCAACGACGACAGCATCCGCTCGATCGAATTGATCCTGACCAAATTATCCGACGCGGTCAACGAAGGCCGCGCGTCACTGCCGCCCGAGGCGACGAAGGGTGGACGCGGCGCTGTGAACCCGAAGGCGCCGGCGCCGGTCGTATCCTAAGAGACACATTTCGCTTGCGGTTTAGCGCTCGCGTTCCAGCGCCCGAGTCATGGCGCTGTCACGTGAGCGCTAAGCCGCAAGCGGCATATTGGAGACTATTACGATGGCCATTACCGCCAACGATGTCAAGACGCTGCGCGACCGCACCAACGCGCCGATGATGGAGTGCAAGACCGCCCTGACCGAATCCGGCGGCGATATGGAAAAAGCGATCCAGTGGCTTCGCACCAAGGCCGGCAGCAAGATCGGCACCTTCGCCGCGCGCGAGACCGCTGAAGGACGCATCGCCTACCACCTCGACGCGGCCAGCGGCGTCGGCGCCATCGTCGAAATGCGCTGCGAGACGGCGCCGGTGTCCAAGACCGATCAGTTCATCCAGCTCGCCAACGAGGTGGCCAAGCAGATCGCGCTCAAGAACCCCGCCAACGTGGACGAACTCCTGAAGCAGCCAAGCGTCGCGGTCCCGGGCAAGACGATCAATGATCGCATCATGGATGTCTTCCAGCTCATCCGCGAGAACATGAAGCCGCACCGCTTCACGCGCTGGCAGGGTCTGGTGGGCGACTACGTTCATCACGACGGCTCGGTAGGCGTGATGCTCCTGGTCGAAGGCGCCAAGGCGGACCCGCAACTGCTGCGCGACGTGTGCATGCACATCACCGCCCGCAATCCGGTGGCCGCGACCAAGGACGACGTGCCCGCCGACAAGCTCGCCAAGGAAACCGAAATCGCGCGCGAACAGACCAAGAACGATCCGAAGAACGCCTCGAAGCCGGCTAACATCATCGACAAGATCCTTGAAGGCAAGATGAAGACCTGGCTTGCCGAGAACGTCCTGCTCGAACAGCCGTTCGTCAAGGACGACACGAAGACCGTCGGCCAACTCTTGACGGCGAGTGGATTGAAGCTGGTGAAGTTCGTACGGTACAAGGTTGGCGAGATCGGCTGATAGATCCCCGTTTAGCGCTCTCAAGACGCCTGGCGAGCGCTAAACGCGTTCATCGCTCACACCAGCACCGATTTCTTCACGCGCGGCCCGCGCAACTCGGCCTTGGTGACGTTCAGCGTATTCAAGAGATGCGTGTACACGTCACGAATGAAGATCTCCTCGTTGAACAACTCCAGTTCCCGGATGCGGGCAATGCGCGACTTGCTCTCATCAAGCAGATCGTGAATGGCCGGCATCTGGAATTGATTGAGCACCGGCCGCAACGCCGCGATGGCCCGATCCCGGTCGACCTGCAGGTACAATTCAAAAAACGATTTGAACAGCCCAAAATGCGCGGCTTCGTCAACCGACACGAATGCCAGCACACGGTCCAGGGCCGGATCGCCTCCGAGTGCCTGAGCTCGTTGCCGCAGGTTGCGGTAGTTGAGAAACGTCGCGTGTTCCTGCACCATGGCATAAGCGAGCATGCCCAGGTGATCCCCCTCCGGCAAGTTCCATTCGCGCTCGAAGACCTTTTTCTCCAGGTCGAACATATACTCTTCGGTGCGATGCCCTGAACGCAGGAGCCAATCGCTCAGAGCCAGCGAGTGCTTCGATTCCTCGTAGCCCCAGTTGGCGTAGAACCAGGTTCGGCCTTTGCTTCGGCGCACGAGCGGGAGGACCTTGCCGACGTAATCGGGCAGGTAGAGTTCGACGCAGCAGAAGGTCTCGACGACGTCGGCAATGGCCGGATCCAGGTTCGGATTACACTCGTCCCAGGGAATGTCGTCGCGGACCCGCCAACGGCGTTTACGTTCGGCAATATCGAAGAAATCGCGATAGATGCGCCACAGCGAGAGCTCTACTTCGGGATTGAACGACAGTGCTGCGGAGTCCATAACAAGGACCTTTCCTGACCGGTCGGACGGCACGGCGAAAGCGGTTGGATTCAAGGAACTGGCTGGTCGGCTAATATTATCCGATTGCATACCACTTGGCCAGTCGAACGAAGTATATCACACCGTCGAGGCGGACGCGTCAAATGCCAGCGCCGCATTTGCCTGACTCTTGGGCAACCGATGGAATACGACGCAAAGATAGACCGCCATCACCGCCGCGAAGAAACACCAGACTGAGACAAAGGCGTGGTCAAACACCAGCACCGCGAGAACGGCCGATGCGCCAAGGATCAGCCCGGAAACACGTCCCCAGCTTTCCGTGCACATGATCGGCGGCAGCGCGATCGTGAGGAGGTAGAGCAGACGCAGGAATGTCTTGGGCGATCCCCAAACCGGATGAATCCAGCTATAGTCGGGCATGTGCTGATAGACCGCGAGATCGGCATACTCGTACTGGATCGAGTGATGCTCCACGCGCGTCGTCAAGAGTAACTCAGGCCCGACGACAAGCGGATAGAAGAGCACCCAGAACCACGTCGTCGCCAGGATCGAAAGCGCCAGGAAGATCGCCTTGCGGGGGCGATTCGGCTCCATCAGCATCGTCAGGAACGGGAACCAGAACGGCCAGAATGCCAGCGCGAAGAACAGGAAGACGAGCGACCAGACGCGAATTTCCGCTCGATCATCATGCGCGAGGGCGTGCCAAACGAAGCCTTCGCTAATCTGTTGGATGCCGAAACACGTGGGGATCGCTGCCAGGCCGAGATAGCTAGGTTTCTTGAGGACGGCCGACCAAAGGCAGTAGCCGCCGGCAGGAACCAGCGCTGCTCCGACCGTGAAACTCGCTTCAGCGGAAAAACACACGGAACGATTTCCTCATCAGCGCGTGCGGCTAAGCGCACGCCAAACCGCAGGCGGCATCAAACCAGATATTCAAACTCCTTGCGAAATTCCTCCGGCGTCTTCTTTATCGTCGCCGCCAGGCGCTCGAGGTACTCGGTATTGTTGAAGTCGCGCGCTTCCAGACGAATCATGTAGCGACGCGCGACCTCGTAACCTTCACCCATGGTGTTGACGAGACGGGTCTGCATCCGCTTCGTGCGCGGATCGATCATCTTCTCGAACTGCATCGGCTCCATCGCCCCCTGATGAAAGCCGATAACTGCGCCGAATTGCGGCGCGGCCTCCGAGAGCAGAAACTTGACCGCGCTATAACCCAGATCGCGCGTGTACTCCGCATCGAACGGCGTCGGGTCCGCGCAGCGCAGTTGATAGCCAAGGTCGCTGGAAATAAACGTGACGTTCAGGCCGTACGGCTCCGACTTCACGTTGATGATGTCATTCAGCCGCGTCGCAGCGCCGCCCTTGCCTGGCTTGGCCTTGACGAGGCGCTCCGTGAGCAGATCGCGCACGAGTTTGCCGAACTCGATCTCGCCCAGGCGCAGATGGCCGAACTCGTCGGTTTCATAGGTCCCGTACTTGCCGCCGGTGTTGTCGAGGATGGACTTGAGATCGTCCTTGACCGATTCGATGAGCCCCTCGGCCAGGACGATGACTCCGTATTTTTTGTTGTTTTCTTCGCGCTTGATGATGGAGCCGAGGATCACGTCGCAGAGTTGCTTGAAGGTGACCTTGTTGGGTTTCTTGGTCTCTGCATCGAGACCGAACTCTTCCGGGATGATGGTCAAGGTCGCCGCGGCCGACTTGCCGATGCCGAGGGCGAGATGCCCGGCGGCGCGTCCCATGCTGACGACAATATACCAGCGCGACGTGGTGCGCGCATCCTCGGAAAGATTGCGCACGACCGCCGTGCCGTGATGCCGAGCGGTCTCGAAGCCGAACGTCGGCGTCGAACCGGGCAGGGGCAGGTCGTTGTCGATGGTCTTGGGCACATGGGCGACGCGGATGTAGCCGCCGGATTCCTTGAAGCTCTTGTAAACCTGGCTGGCGGAGTACGCCGTGTCGTCGCCGCCGATGGAGACGAGAGCGTCGAGCTTGAGGCGTTTGAGGACTTCGATGACCCTGGCCATGTCTTCGGGATTCTTGGACGGATTGGTCCGCGACGTGCCAAGGATGGATCCACCGCGGCTGTAGGCTTGCTTGACGTCGTCGCGGGTGAGCCTAACGAGATGGCTCGGATGTCCCTTGTGCAGCCAATGAAAGCCCGCGTCGTTGCCGCCGCGTTCCTCGATGCCTCGGTTGATCGCCTTGATGGTGTCGCCTTTGACGAGCCACTTGTAGCCGTCCTCGATGCCGATGACATCGATGCCGCGATTGGTGGCCTCGATGGTGACGGCACTGATAACGCCGTTGATGCCCGGCGCCGGCCCGCCACCGACAACCAGGGCCATGCGTGCAATGGGTGAGATGCTCGACATTAGAAACCTCGCGTTGCCTGCGTGAACTATTCGCGCGGAAGCGCTGTCCAGGAAGACAGACTTCCATCGTCTGGGTCTTGCCCGTATTATATGGCTAACCTGGCCTGGCGCGGCCAGAGGGGAGGGGTGGCAGAGCGGCCGATTGCACCGGTCTTGAAAACCGGAGACGCCGTAAGGTGTTCGCGAGTTCGAATCTCGCCCCCTCCGCTTGATCCCATAGTATGCGGTCGGAAACGGAAGCGAGCCGATCACGGAGGTGATCGGCCCGCACCACGCAACAACCAAGCAATATCCACTCACAGGCTCGACGACCCAGGTCCGTTCCCGCGCTGAACCGGGCGTGGCGCTTTCTCCATATCGATCATTTTCATGCGGGGGCCGTGCAACTGCATCGCCCGAATCACCGCGTTGCTCACACCTTGATCGCGCAGATAGAGGATGTCGTCCACCGTGAGTTCAAACACCGAATCCGTTGCTTCCATGTGCCGAATGATGATATCCTCCGCAACGTCCCGCCGGCACAGCTCAATGATCTGAGTGAGTGTCATTCGTTTGGCTTCGCGGGCATGAAATGTCGGCGTGAATTGCCTCGGGGCGCTGTGCTGTGCTTGCACGAGCGCCGTCCGCTCGGTTTGCAGGGTCAATCGCGTTGCCTCGGCGGAACACGCCTTGCCGCGCCAGGTATGATAAGTCAGCTTCAGCTTGACATCCTGCGCGGCGATGCTTCGCGCATCGAGCGGCAAGCAGAGCGAATAGCCGACGCCGATCAGGTCTTTGCGTTTGAGGCTTTCCAGGCTGTCGGCATCGAAGGTCCATTCGGCAAGCTTTCGCGCTTGCGTATCGCACAACTCGACGACGAAATAGCCGTTCGCGTCAACGGTCTTGCCAGACTCCGTTGCGAAGAGATAGACGCTCCCCTTGAGCGAGGAGCGCTTCGTTCCCGGATGGGCGATGTCAGCGCAGACGTGGACGCGGGCATCCCAGCAGGCGAGGACCCGATGCTCGGCTTTGTGTGGAGTGCCGCAAATTCCGCCGACCGTGGCGCCCCAACCCTCGGCGTCCGGCTGATAGCCGCCGAATTGTGGTGTCACAAAATTAAAGCTACTGTTTCGGATTGGGAGGTTGAGTTCCGGCGTGAGCGTTTCCTGCGTGCGACGATCCTGGTTCGAGCCGACATGGGCCCCAAGGCCGGTCCCAATCGCAGCGCCCGATAGGTTTCCCTGATGCGTATTGCTTGGCGGCCATTCCTCATGAGCCGCCGCAGCGCCCACGATCGCCGTTCCGAGCGACCACTCCTCGCGCGAATAGCCGACCACGCGGAACAAGCGGTTCACATAGGGGATTTTGCCGAGGATGGGCGGTCCGTACGCGGTTCGCGTTTCCAATGTGAAGATGCGGCCCCGGTGCGCGACGCCATCGTCCAGCGCGCTGCTCGCCGTCCAGAGTTGAGCGAGCCAGAACCCCGCCAGGCAGAGAATTTCGCACATCGGTCGGCTCCTAACGTGGAATGAGATCTGTTCCAGCGTCGGGAGCCATAGCAGAAGCGGTTGTCGTGAATCAAGTCGAAGTGTCGGCGCGGCAGAAAAATGCTATCGGCCACCGATGCGGACGCCGACGCCGTACTGCGGTGGCTGCTCGACGATGACGACGCGCTCCACTGGCCGCGACTGCTCGACCATCACCGCGCGCGGGCCGCGCCGTGTTTGCATGAAACTAATGACGTTTCGGCTCACGCCCTGGTCTTGCAGAAAGAAGATGTCTTGGGTCGAGAGGTTGAAGATGGAGTGCGTCGAGTCGATCTGCTGGATGATGATCTCGTCGGGCGTGCGCCGCTGGGCCATTTGCACGACGTCGTCGAGCCGCATTTGCCGGGCGGCCACGGCGTTGGCGTGGGCGATTTCGCGCGCGGTGCGGCGTTCTTCGCGGCGGTCCTCGTCGCGGCCGAGGGTCGCGCCCACGCCGGTGCCGAGGACGCCGCCGATGAGGGCGCCGGCGCCGGTGTTTCCGGTGGCGTGGCCGATCAGCGCGCCCATGCCGGTGCCAATGGCGCCGCCGCTGAGCGCGCCTTGCTGTGTGTTGTTCATGCCCGAGCAGCCGCACGCCGACAGCAGCATCAAGCCAACGATTGAAATCTTTTGGTTCATGATCGTTCTCCCGCGCCGCCCTTCGTTTAGCGCTCGTATGGCAGCGCCAAATTTCTGGCGCTGCATCCGGAGCGCAAGACCGCAAGCGGCAATATGTCCGGGCGCGATTTCCGTCAAGCCGAATTGACCCGGTTCGCCTAGAATCCGCCGCGCCCTACAATGCACCCAACGAGTTCTCCCAATCCTGTATCGACATTGAGGAGTCAAGGAATGAAACGTTCCCCAACGTCCGTGCGATTTCTAACGATTGTGACGGCGTTCTTCGCCCTTGCCAGCTTGGTCCGGGCCCAGGACGTGCCGGCGCCGGAGAAGGTCGTTACAATTGAGGGTATCACGGAGTATCGCTACAAGAACGGCCTGCGTTTCCTTTCTTACCCCGATCCCGCGTCTCCCACCGTCACCGTCAACATGACCGTCCTCGTCGGTTCGCGCCACGAAGGTTACGGCGAAACCGGCATGGCCCATCTTCTCGAACACATGCTCTTCAAGGGCAGCAAGCTCTATCCCGACTCGAAAGCGCTCGACGGCGCGTTACAGGCCCACGGCGCCGTCGATTACAACGCCACCACCTGGACCGACCGCACTAACTACTACGAAACGATGCCCGGCAGCGACAAGAACCTCGAGTTCGGCCTGCGCATGGAAGCCGACCGCCTGCTCAACTCGTTCATCAAGCGCGACGATCTCGTGCTGGAAATGACGGTCGTCCGCAACGAATTCGAGATCGGCGAGAACAGCCCCGCCGGGATCCTCAACCAGCGCATGATGGCCGTCGCCTTCGAGTGGCACAACTACGGCCAATCGACCATCGGCAACCGCGCCGACATCGAACGAGTCCCCGTCGCACGCCTGCACGCCTTCTATAAGAAGTATTACCAGGTCGATAACATCGTCCTCACCGTGGCGGGCAAGTTCAACGAAAAGAAGGCGCTCGAATACGTAGGCAAATACTTCGGCACGCTCAAGGCGCCCAACCGGGTGCTGGAGCAGACCTACACCGAGGAACCCGCCCAGGACGGTGAACGCACCGTCATCCTGCGCCGCGTCGGCAAGACGCCGATCGTCGGGCTGATGTATCACATCCCGGCGGCGGCGCATGAGGACCATCCCGCCGTCGAGATCCTCGGCATGATCCTGGGCGAGACGCCCTCGGGCCGGCTTTACAAGACGCTCGTCACGGACAAGAAGGCGACCAACGTGAGTTACGACGCCACGAGCTGGTTCGATCCCGGCATTCTCGAAGTCTCGGCCAACGTCGCCGACAAGACGAAGCCGGAGGACGTGCGCGACCTCATGATCGCGGACGTTGAAGGCTTCAAGAACAAGCCCGCGACCAAGGAAGAAGTCACCCGCGCCGTCCGCAAGTATTTGGCGATCCGCGAACGCCGGCTGACCAAGAGCACCTCGACCGCCACGGAACTGAGCGAGTGGATCGGCGCCGGCGATTGGCGTCTGCTCTTCATTTATCGCGACCGCATCGCCAAGGTCACGCCGGAGGACGTGAACAAAGTCGCCGCCAAGTACCTCAAGCAGACCAATCGCACCGTCGGCATCTTCTTCCCGACCGAGAAAAGCGACCGCACGCCGATCCCCACGACGCCTGACATCGACAAGCTCGTCAAGGACTTCAAGGGAGGCAAGACCATCGTCGAAGGCGAGGTCTTCGATCCGACTCCCGAAAACATCGAGAAGCGCGTCAAACGCTTCACCCTCGCCAACGGTCTCAAGGTGGCGTTCTTCCCCAAGAAGACGCGCGGCGCCACCGTCACCGGCGGCTTTACGCTTCGCTTCGGCAACGAGCAATCGCTGCTCGGCAAAGGCACTGCGGCCAGCTTCATCGGCTCGATGATGACGCGCGGCACCAAGAACCGCACGCGCCAGGAAATCCAGGACGAACTCGACATCCTCAATGCGAGGTTGTCTGTCAGCAGCGGCGGCGGCTCGTTGTCGGTGAGTTGGGAGACCAAGCGCGAGATGCACAACGATCTGCTCAAGCTCATCCGCGAGGTCGTCCGCGAGCCGATCTTCCCCGAGGCCGAGTTGGAAATCATCAAGCGCAACAACAAGCAGGGGCTCGAGCAGTCGATGGTGGATCCACAGGGCCTCGCCTTCAACGCGCTCACGCGCACGCTCAATCCGCATCCCAAGGACAGCATCCACTACGTCCCGACGCACGAGGAAAGGCTTCAGCGCCTCGCCAAGGTCACGCGTGCCGACCTCGTCAAGATCTACGAGGAGCAGATCGGCGCCACGGTCGGCGAAATCGCCATCGTCGGCGACTTCGATCCCGACACCACGGTCAAGCTGCTCGAATCGATCTTCGACGGCTGGAAGTCGAAAGTGCCCTACAAACGCATCCCCGACGTGCTCGTCGCGGTCAAAGGCTCGACGCAATCGATCAACACGCCCGACAAGGAAAATGCCGTCTACGGCGCCGCGTTCCGGCTTGCGATGAACGACATGGACCCCGATTATGCCGCGGTCGAGATCGGCAACTACGTGCTCGGCGTCGGTTTCACGTCGCGCCTCATGGATCGTCTGCGGCAAAAAGAAGGCTGGTCCTACGGCTGCGGCTCGCAGTTCTCCGTCGGTTCGCAGGACAAGGTCGGCCAATTCCTCATGTACGCCTTTTGCAATCCGGATGTCATCGACAAGCTCGACAAGGGCGCCCTGGAGGAGCTCGACAAGTTCATCAAGAAAGGCATCACCGAGGACGAATTGAAGCTCGCCCGCAGCGCCTATCTCGACGAGATGAAGGTCGAGCGCGGCAAAGACAACAGCCTGGCATCGGCCCTGCGCGACGGGCTGCACCTGGGCCGGACGATGATGTTCCAGGCCGACTTCGAGAAGAAAATCGCCGCCTTGACGGTCAAGGACGTGAACCGCGCGCTGGCGGCGCATCTCTCTTCCAGCAGGCTGGTGATCGTTCGCGCCGGCGATTTCAACAAAAAGAAGTGACCCTTGCAAGCCCGCAGGCGAGCGCAGCGAGCCTGCGGGGTCGGAATCGCCATAACCCCGCAGGCTCGCTGCGCTCGCCTGCGGGCTTTATTTTTGCACATGGTTGACAACGCACCCTTCCTGACGCTCAAGCACGCCGGCCTCACCATCGAGGGCTACTCGCGCGCCGCTGTGCAGAGCTACTGGCGCATCCCGGAACTCAAGCTCGGCTTCGACCTCGGCGCTCAGCCGTGGGAGTTCATGGGCACGCCGAGCTGGTTTCTCTCGCACATGCACCTCGACCACATGGCGTGCTTGCCCGTCTACGTCGCGCGCCGCCGCATGATGAAGATGGAGCCGCCCACGATCTATCTGCCGGAGTACGCCGTTGACGACGTGCGGCGCTTGCTGCTCATCATGCAGAAGCTCGATCGCGGCCGGCAGACGTGCAACCTCGTCGGCGTCAAGGCGGGCGTCGAGATCGAGCTGTCGCGCGATTACGTCATCACGCCGTTCGCGACGATGCACACGATCCCGTCGGTCGGCTACATGGTCTGGGAACGCCGCAACAAGCTCAAGGAGGAGTATCACGGGCTGCCGGGCGATCAGATTCGCGACCTGCGGCTTGCGGGCATCGCGGTGACGCGCGAGATTCGCACGCCGATCCTGGCGTACACCGGCGACACGAGTCCGGGCGGTCTGGATAACTATCCGCCGGTGTATGACGCGAAGGTGCTCATTACCGAGATGAGCTTCATCCGCGCCAAGCATCGGCGGGAGAAGATCCACAAGTTCGGGCACATGCACCTGGACGATTTCCTCGAGCGCGCGGATCGCTTCAAGAACGAGGTGATCATCTGCGGCCATTTCAGCACGCGCTATCACGAGAACGAGATTCGTCGGCTCGTCGAGAGCAAGCTGCCTGATAATCTGCGCAATCGCGTCAAGCTGTGGATCTAGGGCAAGCGCCGGTGCTCGTTTAGCCGCGGGTCGCAGACCCGCGCGGATCTTCGATCCGCGGCTAAACGGCGCGGCGTGCTGTTCCGTTAAACTTTGCCATCACTTCAATCCGATGCAAGAATAGCGTTCTTATCGCGAGTGACGGTCAGGGAGTCGGATTCATGGAAGAAAACCGCTTCGGACTCAAGCGTCGGGCGTTCCCGCCGTTGCCGGACACCGCGCTATACTATCCCGCGACGCAGCACGAGACGGCGTTGGCGCAGCTTCAGCGCGGCATCGCGGAGGACGAAGGCATCCTCCTCCTGACCGGAGGGGCTGGCGCGGGCAAGACACTCTTGGGGTATCTGCTCGTCGAACGGCTGGACGAGGAAGTCACCAGTGCCTTTCTCACCAACAGCCATTTCGCCGACCGCGCTGCTCTTTTGCAGGCGATTCTCTACGATCTCGGTCTGCCCATCGACGGTTCCGAGCAAACACTGCGTCTGCGGCTCACCGAACAGCTCTTGAAGAATTGTGCGGACAAGCGGCGCACCGTCGTCGTCATGGATGAGGCCCAGCATCTTAACGCGGATTTGCTCGAAGAATTGCGCATGCTTGCCAACCTCGAAGCGGGGACGGGCAAAGCCGTGCAATTTGTCTTGCTCGCGCAGGCAAGCATTCTGGTGACGATGAACCATCCGGCATTGGCCTCGCTGCAACAACGAGTCTCGATCCGCCCTGCCTTGGGCGAGTTGGGGGCCGAAGAAGCGTACGACTATTTGCTGCACCTTCTGCGTCTGGCGGGAGGCAAGCCGGAGAAGATTTTCGACGAGGCCGCCCTGGAAGTGATCGCGCGCGGCACACAAGGCATCCCGCGCTGCTTGAATCAGGCCGCGCATCAGGCGCTGGTGTTGGCCGAGGGCGGTGAACTCGCCAAGGTGGATGCCGAGGCGGCGCTGGAGGCGCTGTCGGTGCTTGGCATGATCGCGGATGAGGAAACAGAGGACGCGGAACCACCAGACGGCGAGCCGCCGCATCCGCACATTAAAAAATTCAAACGCACGGCATAGGCATTTGGCCTCGCTGTGCAGCGGAGCGCGTGAACAAATTCCGCACTCCGCTGTACGTCACGGCTTAACGGAAAAGGTGACCATTCATGGGCCGAATGCTCGACACGTTGAAGAACGCCGAAAGGCGTCGCGCCCCGGCGCCGCCGCCGGCAATCAAGCCGCCGGTGGTGGACGAGACGCTGCTGCAGGAGCGCGTCGTCGATTGGGAGATCGGCGCGGAGGTCCCGTTCATCGAGGTCGGCGGCCCGAACAAGAAAGTCGAGCTATCGCCGGGGTTGATGAAGCATCCGCCGCAGATCGAGCCGCACGCGCCGCACCGGCCCGTCGAAATTACCGCGAAACCGAAAGTCGTCGATCTCACCCCCGCGCAGCCGATGACCGTGGCGTTCGAGCCATGGCCCGGCATGACTTCGGCGCCAATCGCGCCGGAAATCGTCGCCTATCACCATCCCGAACATACCGCCAGCAAGGAGTACGCGGGCCTCTTGGATGCGATGCTCGCCGGCATGAAAACGGGCACTGGTTCCGTGCTGTTGCTTGTTGGGTCGAAACCCAACGTCGGCACGAGCACGGTGATCCTCAACCTCGGCGTCAGCGCGGCTCAGGCGAAGAAGATGCGCGTCGTCCTCGTCGATGCCCAGCCGTCGCGCGCCGGTCTGGCGCAGCGACTCGGTTGCCCGGCTTCCGTCGGCCTGACCGACGTGCTCAACGGCACGGTCGCTCTGGACCAAGCCATCGTCAAGACCGACATCGCGGGCCTTGATGTCGTCCCCGCCGGCAACAAACAAGCCGTCGTTGCCAGCGAGGCGCTCTCCTGGCTCGTCGGGTGGCTGCGCGAACGTTACGACCTCATCCTCATCGACGGGACGACGCTCGACAACGCCGACGCGCTCGCCCGGCACGTGCCGCACGCCCACGGGACGTATCTGGTGCTCGCAAAGGGGGAAGCCGCGCCGCTCGGCAAGGGTGTCGCGCAATCGATCCAGCGCATGGGCGGCCGGCTATGTGGTTTGATTCACACGCAATTCGAGTAGCCGCTCACGGGCCGAATCAACCCTTCGCCTGTAACTCCTTGACGAGCTCCGCGACCAGCGCCGGCTTCTGCTCTTTCAGCAGATGGTCGATGCGCGATTTCGGCACCTTCAGGTTCTCCATCGCCTTGACGGCGCTTGCCCACGCCTTCTGTTTCTTCTTTCCCTCGGTCAAGTACAATTCCCCTGCCAGTTCGGCCAGGCGCTGCAGCGCGATGGTGTCGATGTTGTCGTAGTAGCGCTTGATGATCTTTTGTTGATTGGCAGTGAACTCGCGTTTGGGTTTTTGATCGCTCATTATGTTCAAGTCAAAAGTAAAAAGTAAAAAGGCAAAAGGAAAACGCGGAGGGAGCATTACTTTTTCCTTTTGCCTTTTTACTTTTTACTTGAGGTTTGACCATGCGTGCCGTCGTGCAACGCGTATCGCGCGCCAGCGTCGCCATCGACGGGCAAACCGTCGGCGCGATCGACGCCGGCCTGGTCGTCTTGCTGGGCGTCACTCATGCGGATACGCCGGATAACGCGAAATTGCTCGCCGAAAAGATCGTCGGTCTGCGCATCTTCAACGACGCCGACGGCAAAATGAACCGCGCTCTCGCCGAGGTCCAAGGCGCGATGCTGATCGTCAGCCAGTTCACGCTCTACGGCGACGCTAAAAAGGGCAAACGCCCGAGCTTTATCGACGCCGCCCCGCCGCCGATCGCGATCCCGCTTTACGAGGCGTTCATCAACGGCGTCAAGGCGTTGGGCATCCCGGTCGCGACGGGGCGTTTCGGCGCGGATATGAAGGTCGAACTGGTGAACGATGGGCCGGTGACGCTGATTGTTGATAGCAAATGACCGATTCGTTTAGCGTTCGCGCGCCGCCGCGCGAACGCTAAACGAAGAAGGCGATTGCCGATCGCACGCAAAACTGTTACCCTTTCCTCATCAATTCCCCTGCGAAAGGACTCAACATGAGCGAGACGGCTGCGCCGGCCGCCTTTCACCAAAAACTGGGTCTCTTCGATGCCACCATGTTGGTCGCTGGGTCGATGATCGGCTCGGGTATTTTCGTCGTCTCTTGCTCCATCTCACAGGAAGTCGGCTCGTCGGGCTGGCTCTTGCTGCTGTGGATCCTCACTGGTGTTCTTACCATCGCCGGCGCCCTGAGTTTCGCCGAGCTTGCCGCCATGATGCCCAACGCCGGCGGTCAGTACGTCTTTCTGCGCGAAGCGTACGGCCCCGTCTGGGGGTTCCTCTACGGCTGGACGTGCTTCCTCGTTATTCAAACGGGCTTCATCGCGGCGGTCGGCGTCGCCTTCTCGAAATACCTCGGCGTGCTTGTGCCGGAGTTGGGGGCGGATTACTATCTCGTTGAATGGGCCCAGCCGCACATCAACTTGCAGGTTCCCGTTCCGTGGATGGATGAGCCGTTGACGTTTTTCAAGAAGGACGGCTTCAAGATCTCCTCGGGCCAACTCGTTGCCGTCGCGGTCGCGGTGGTGCTGGCGGCGATCAATTCGTTCGGCATCGAACAGGGCCGCTGGGTGCAAAACCTCCTCACCGTCTCGAAGATGCTCGGCCTGGCGATGTTGATCGTCATCGGCCTTAGCGTCGCGGTGCAGGCGGAGGCGATGCGCGTCAACTTCGCTGATCTCTGGAGCGGGCTTACGGAGTCGAAGCCATTTCTCGATGTCGCCAAGTTCGCGCCTTGGACGCCGTTGGCGGCCGTCATGCTGCTGTCCGGGGCGATGGTCGGCTCGCTCTTCTCGGCGGATGCGTGGAACAACGTCACCTTTGTCGCCGGCGAAATCAAGAACCCGCAGCGCAACCTCCCCTGGGGTTTGCTGCTCGGCACGGGCAGCGTCATTGTGCTTTATGTGCTCGCGAATTTCGCTTACCTGTCGTCCTTGCAGATGCGCACGCACTTTGATATCGGCGCTGCCGGCAGTGGCGCGATCTATGGCATCGCCGAGCCAATGGCGAAGGAAGAGTTCACCGCCTTGCGCGGCATCGACCATGCGCGCGACGATCGCGTCGGCACCGCGGTGCTCGAGCGCGTCTCGCCGAACCTTGGCGTGCCGATCATGGCGATAATCATCATGATCTCCACGTTCGGCTGCAACAACGGCCTGACGATCATGGGCGCCCGGCTCTACTATGCGATGGCGCGCGACGGGCTCTTCTTCCAGGCGGTCGGCAAGCTCAACGCCCAAGGCGTCCCCGCGGTCGGCATCTGGCTGCAATGCGCGTGGACGATCGTGCTCATCTTCTCCGGCAGCTACAACGATTTGCTCGATTACATCATCTTCGCGGCCCTGATGTTCTATATCCTTACGGTGTCCGCCGTGTTTGTCTTGCGCGTGAAGAAGCCCGACGCGCCGCGGCCTTACCGAGCGTGGGGCTATCCTGTCGTGCCGGCGATTTACGTCGTGCTGTGTGCGGTCATCATGCTGTCGCTTTTGGTGGTGAAGCCGGTGTATAGCTGGCCGAGCTTTATTATCGTGTTGACGGGGATTCCGGTGTTTTTCTTGTGGCGGGCGGTGAATAGACCTGATTCCGCATAGTCGCCGCGCGGAGTTGCGCGAACGCTAAACGGAGACGTTGAAAGGAAGCATATGCTCTGGGAACGATTGTTCGCTACCAAATCGCTGGAGATGCTCGACGCGGAGGCGAAAGGCGAAAACCGGCTGCGGCGCGTGCTCGGGCCGGTCGGGCTGACCTCGCTGGGCGTCGGCGCGATCATCGGCGCGGGCATCTTTGTAATGACGGGACGGGTTGCCGCCAATGACGCGGGGCCGGGCGTGCTCCTCTCCTATGCGATCGCCGGCGTGGCGTGCGCCCTGGCGGCTTTCTGCTACTCGGAGTTCGCGTCGATGGCGCCGGTCGCCGGCAGCGCCTACACCTATGCGTATGCCACGCTGGGTGAACTTTTCGCGTGGATCATCGGCTGGGATCTCATCCTCGAATATGCCATGAGCGCGGCGACGGTGGCGTCGGTCTGGTCCAATTATCTCAACAAGTTGCTCAAGGTGCTGCACATCCCCCCCGTGCCCGACTATTTATGCAGTGATCCGTTCTCCAATCCCGGCGCCATCATGAATCTGCCGGCCGTGCTCATCCTCATGGCCTGTACGACCGTGCTCGTCATCGGCATTCGCGAAAGCGCCGCGTCCAACACGGCCTTGGTGTTGCTCAAGCTGGCCGTCGTGATCTTCGTCATCGTCGTCGGCATCGCCTATGTCAACTCGCAGAACTGGTTCGGCATCCCGGCCGAGGGACGCAAGCTCCCCGAACAGGGCATCATTCCAGGAATGGCGAACGCTCACGCGAAGCTGGAGCACGATCTGTTGCAGGCGTCCGAGGCCTGGGCCAAGCAATTCGCGGCGGACGAGAAGCTTGCCAAGAAGCTCGAAGCAAAATCAGTTGTCGTGGACACCAACAACTCGTCAACAAAGACGCTGGTGCGCGACAAACCGCCGGAAGCCGTCAAGAAAGACGACAAGAAAAAGGCCGACGAAGAAGAAGCCAAAGACCCGGTCAAGGCCCGCGCCAAGACGCTCCGCGAACAGGCGCTGGCGAAGTTCATCGTGGACATCGCCGACAAGAAAGAGCACAAGGAATCGAAGCACTGGATCGCCATGCGCAAGGAATATGAAGGCCGGTTGCCGAAGACGGACAAGGACAAGGAAATCGTCCAGGTCATCATCCGCAATGCCAGCAAAGAGGCGCCCGGCGAGGTCGCGAAGAAATGGGGCATGGTTGCCCAGTTCGGCATCACCGACACGCTCACCACCATCGACGACAAGACGCGCAGCAATTTCATGCCCTACGGCATCTCCGGCGTCATGCTCGGCGCGGCACTCGTCTTTTTCGCGTTCATCGGCTTCGACTCGATCTCGACCCATTCCGAGGAAGCGATCAAGCCGCAGCGCGACGTGCCGATCGGCATCCTCGCGTCGCTGGGGATTTGCTCGATTCTTTACATCGCCGTCTCGGCCGTCATAACCGGGATGGTCCCCTACTACAACATCGATACGTCGGCGGCGATCGCGTCGGCCTTCACCGACGAAGGGGAACGCACGCAGAGCGGGCTATTGAACGCCGCGGGCGGTTTGATTGCGGCCGGGGCGCTGGCGGGCATGACCAGCGTGCTGCTCATCACATTCTTGAGCCAATCGCGCATCTTCCTGGCCATGGCGCGCGACGGCTTGATGCCGCAGAGCATCTTCGGCGCGGTGCATGAAAAATTCAAGACGCCGCACGTCTCGACGATAATCACCGGCACGTTGATGTCGATTGTGGCGGCCTTCACGCCGATTTATGTTCTCGAAGAAATGGTCAACATCGGCACGTTGTTCGCGTTCGTCGTGGTGTGCGCGGCGGTGCTGATCTTGCGCATCAAACGGCCCGAAGCGCCACGGCCGTTCCGCTGTCCGCTCGTTTACATCGTTGCTCCGCTAGGCATTGCCGTCAATCTGACGCTGATGTTCTTCTTGCCGGTGGAAACGTGGGAGCGGCTAGTCTACTGGCTGCTGCTCGGGCTGGTGATTTACTTCCTGTTCGGCTACCGTTTCAGCGCTCTACGCGGGTTGGAGAAGAACCCGGCATCGGGTGCAACGCACACGCCAACGTCGCCCGGCGGCACTGGCACCTGAGTGCACAAGGGATGACGCTCGTCAAACAGGCAACTGACCTCGCGTTGTGCCCAGTGCGGATGTTAACGTGGCATACGATTCCAATCGTGTGATGCGCATTCCCAATCACACGATTGGAATCGTATGCCACGCGATCCAGGGTCAGCGCCGTGCTCGATCTCATGCAACCGAACCTATTTCAAGAACCCGAAGACGCCGTCACGATTAGCGAGCGCGGCTTCGCGGAGATCGTTTTCGATCGGCCGCTCGATCATGCCTACTCGTATGCAGTCCCTCCTGCTCTGCGCGACGCGATCGGCGTCGGCAAACGGGTGCTTGCGCCGTTCGGACGCGGCGACCGGCAGACCATCGGCTTCTGCGTCGGCGTCTCCAACTCGAAACCAGAACGCAAGGTCAAAGCGATCGTCCAGGTGCTTGATGACGAAGCGTTGCTCACCGAACACATCCTCAAGCTGACGCGCTGGATGGCGGATTACTACCTGTGCGGCTGGGGCCAGGTGCTCAACGCGGTCGTGCCAGCAGGCGTCAAGAAACTCGCGGGGACGCGGCCGACGCCGATGCTGGAACTTGTGCCCGAAGCGCTGCTGCCCAATCCGTTGCCGCACCTGTCGCCGAAGCAGAAGCGCGTTCTCGAGTACCTGCAAACACATGAAAACCCGCTTGAATTGCGCGTGGTGACGGAGCAGACGGGTTGCGGCGCGGCGCCTATCGAGGCGCTCGTTGACAAAGGCTACGCGCGCCGACGCGCCGGGCGCGTGGCGACTGAGACCACGATTTCACAGCCCGTGTTAGCCGGACGCGCCAGCGACGGAAACGCAGCCGACCCATCGCTTGCGCGTCCGGCTAACACGGCGCTCCAGCTCACTCCCGATCAGGCCGCCGCGTGGGCTGTACTCGAACCCGCCCTCACCGACGGCGGCTTTCGACCCTTCCTCTTGCACGGCATCACCGGCAGCGGCAAGACCGAGCTTTACCTCCGCGCCATCGAAGAGGTCGTCCGCCAAGGCAAGGAGGCGCTCGTTCTTGTCCCGGAAATCAGCCTGACGCCGCAGACCATCGCCGCCTTCCAGGGCCGCTGCAAAGAGGTCGCGATCCTGCACAGCCATCTGCACGCAGCCGAGCGCGGCAAGCACTGGCGGCGCATCGCCCGAGGCGAGGTGCAGGTCATCGTCGGCGCTCGCAGCGCCGTCTTCGCGCCGACCAGGAAGCTTGGTCTGATCGTGATCGACGAGGAGCACGAGACGAGCTTCAAGCAAGAAAAGACGCCGCGTTATCATGGGCGCGACGTCGCCGTCATGCGCGCCCGGCTGGAGAACATCCCGATCTTGCTCGGTTCGGCGACGCCGTCGCTGGAAAGCTGGCACAATGCCCAGCGCGGGCAGTACGCGCTGTTGACGTTGCCTAAACGGGTTGCGGATCGGCCGTTGCCGCACGTCAAGCTGATCGATCTCAGGCACGATCGTCCGCTCGACAAGAAGCCGGCGGGTTTGAGTCCCACGCTCGAACGGGCCATGAAGGGGGCGCTCGATGTCGGCGGGCAAGTCATCCTCTTGCTCAATCGCCGCGGCTTTGCGACCTACCTGCACTGCCCCGCATGCGGCCACGTCGAGCAATGCAAGTTCTGCGATTTGTCGATGACCTTCCACCAGGAAAAATACGTCTCGCTGTGCCATTACTGCGGCTACGAGGCCAGGCCGCCGGAGAAGTGCCCCGTGTGCGGCCAGGGGCAGGTGCTCTATCAGGGGATGGGGACGGAGAAGCTACAAGCAGAGATCGAGGCGAAGTTCCCCGATCGGTCGGTCGAACGCATGGACTCCGACACGATGAAGCGGCCGGGCAGCCATCAGAAGGTGCTCGACGCTTTTCGCCGGGGCGAGATTCAAATTCTTCTGGGCACGCAAATGATTGCCAAGGGGCTCGACTTCCCGAATGTCACGGTGGTCGGCGTCGTCAACGCGGACGTCGGGCTGCATCACGCTGATTTTCGCGCCTCGGAGCGGACGTTCCAGCTCTTGGCGCAGGTCGCGGGCCGCACCGGGCGCGGCGATCATCCGGGCAACGTCTATCTGCAAACCTGGCAGCCGGAACATCCCGCCATCACACTGGCTGCGCATCATGATTTCTTGACGTTTGCCCACGAGGAGATGCAGCAGCGTAAACTGCATAACTATCCGCCGTATCATCGCATGGCGAGGCTAATCGTCCGCGCGAAGGACGAGAAGGCAGGCAACGATTACGCCGACCGTCTGGCCGCCGCGTTCAAGGTAAACCTCGAACAAAGCAAAGCCGCCGCGTTAGCCGGACGCGCAAGCGACGGAGAGGGTAATCCGTCGCGTGCGCGTCCGGCTAACGACGGCCAACCCGACCTGCGTTTGCTCGGCCCCGCGGAGGCGCCGGTGTTTCGCTTGAAGGGCTATTTCCGCTTCCACTTTCAGATGCACAGCGCCCGTTCCGGCACGTTGCATCAGGTGTTGCGCGCGGTGCTGCCGACGGTGCGTGTGCCGTCGGGCGTGGAACTGACTGTGGACATTGATCCGCAAGACATGTTGTAGGCGAACTTGTTTAGCGTTCGCATGCCGCCGCGCGAACGCTAAACGAAATCGGGTCTGGCCATTTCGCGGTCCAATTCCTACCGATAACAGGGAAGAAATCAGACGAAACGCCGTCCATCGACCCGCGGATGGGCCTGGCATCTTGTTCCTTTCCATGGGCGGGCTGGAAATGGGTGGGGAATCATGACGCATACTGTCTGCGAACCGTGTAATGACTGCAAATACACCGATTGCGTGGCTGTCTGCCCGGTCGAGTGCTTCTATCAGGACGACATGCTTTTGTACATCGATCCGGTCGATTGCATCGATTGCGAAGCGTGCGTGCCGGAATGCCCGGTCGAGGCCATCTTCGCGGAGGCGAACGTCCCGGCCCAGTGGCAGAGCTACACGCCGCTGAACGCGACGAAATCCGCCGAGATCAAGGCCGCCGGTTCGGGGCACATTACCGAGAAACAGGACGCCAAGGACGGCGCCGGTTGCAAGAAGAAATAATCGAGCCGCGACACACTAGCCCGCGGCGCAAACAAGGGATTTCGTAGTGCCCTTGTATGCGCTGCGGGCTAGTTTAGATTTACCATGGCTTTGCACGATCGCACTCGGCTTGGCGTTTTACTCATTCAGCTCGGTACGCCGGACGCGCCGACAGGTGAGGCCCTTCGTCCCTATCTCAAGCAATTCCTCGGCGATCCACGCGTCATCGAGAATCCGCCGTGGTTTTGGCCGCTCCTCTTCCGCTACATTCTCTGGAAACGACCCGCCCAATCGGCCGCCAAGTATGCGCGCATCTGGAATCCAGTCACCGGTTCGCCGCTCTTGCACTGGACGAAACGGCAGACCGAGCTTCTGCAAGCGAAGTTCGGCAATGTCCCCGTGCGCTTCGGCATGCAAGTCGGCAACCCGCCCGTCGCCCATGCGGTGGACGAACTGATCCGCGCCGGCGTCGAACGGCTTATCGTCCTGCCCATGTATCCGCAATACTCGGCGACGACCTGCGCCTCCGCGACCGACGTGCTCTTCAAGTGCTTGCTCGACCAACGCCGCGTGCCGGCGTTGCGTATCGTGCCGCCGTATTTTGAGCATCCCGCGTACTTGGACGCGATGACGCAGGTCATCAAGGACGAATTGGCCAAGCTCGCGTGGCAGCCGGACCACTTCGTCGTCAGCTTTCACGGCATTCCCAAGAGTTACGCCAAGGCGGGCGATCCTTATGCGACGCATGTGATACGCACCACGCGCGAACTGATTCGGCGCTTGGGTTGGCCGCGGGTCTCATGGACGCAATCGTTTCAATCGGTGTTCGGACGCCAAGTTTGGTTGAAGCCGTACACGGATGACGTGCTGCAGAAGCTCGCGCGGCAAGGCAAAAGGAAAGTCTTCGTCGCGCTGCCGGGCTTCACGGTCGATTGCCTGGAGACGCTCGATGAGATCGGCAACGAATCGCGTGAGATCTACCAGCACGCCGGCGGCGAGCTGTTGCACGTGTGTCCGTGTCTGAACGATCATCCCGCGTGGATCGAGGCGATGCGCGTGTTGATTCAGGAAGAAGGGCGTGGCTGGCTGTGAGTCGTGTTTGATTTTTTCAAACCCCGACTGCTGAGTGGGAGCGAATTTCAAATGGATCTCGCAATATTTCTCGATGCCGCCAAGGAAGCCGCCCTGCGCGCTGCGGAAGTGCTGGAGCGATGGCGGGCGAAATTTCAAGTGAAGGAGAAGGGACGCTTCGACCTCGTCACCGACGCTGACGTGGAGTCGCAACGGGCAATCCAGGCGTACTTGTCGGCGCGCTTCCCCGAACACGCTTTTCTCGGCGAGGAAGAAGGCGCGAGCAAGACGCGGCCCCCTATCGACGCGCCGCCGACCTGGATCATCGACCCTATCGACGGCACGACCAATTACGTCCACGATTGCCCGTTTTACTGCGTCTCGATCGGTTTGCAAATCGCGGGCGAGCTGGTCGTCGGCGTCGTCTACGATCCGCCGCACAAGGAAATGTTCGCGGCCGCCCAGGGGCACGGCGCCTGGCTCAATACGCGCCGGCTGACGACCAGCGCCACGCCGGCACTCGCCCAGGCCCTCTTGGCAACCGGTTTCGCGCCCGATCTGCGCGGCAACGAACAGGCCCTCGAATGGTGGCGCGTGCTTTCCTTCCAGACGCAGGCGCTGCGCCGCACTGGCTCGACCGCGCTCAACATGGCCTACGTCGCTGCGGGTCGCTTTGACGGATTTTACGCGTTCGACAACCACGTCTGGGACGTCGCCGGCGGCACGGTGCTCGTGCGTGAAGCGGGCGGCATCGTCACCGATGTCGATGGCAGCGTGTACGACCCGTTCACGCCGGACGCTCTCGCGGCGAACCCGTTGCTTCACCCGCTTCTGGTTGAGACCTTCAAAAAGGGGCTCGGGTAGGCGATCGGATTTTCGTCCTTCGCTCGCGGTTTCGCGCGGCAAATCGGCCCCATCCGTCACAATCGGCATTCTCGTGTCGTCCCGCAAGCGTATTCAGCGAAATTGGGCAAATTAGGATTCTTGGGCATCGTTTTCCGCCCGTATCACTTATAATGGGGGCGGTTGCCTTTCCCTCACCCCAATCCCTGCGCCTGTGGGAGCGGGCATTCTCTGAGGAGCACGGAGATGCTGCGAGCCGTACTTGCCCTGGCTGCCGCGCTGACTTGCTGTAGCGTCGTCGCGCTTGCGCAGCCCGACAAGAAGGGCGATGCCGGCAAAAGCAAGGAAGAGCTCAAAGGCAAGGGCAAAGATCCGAGCAAGGATAAGATCCTGCTCGACAAGGCGAAGCTGCCCAAGGACGCGATCATTGTCCTTGTCGAAGACATCCTCGAAGCCGCGCAGATCTACGGGAAGTCGGTCGTACTGTCATTCGAGGAATACCAGGAGTTGCGCGAGAAACTCAAAGCCCTGGAACGCCAGCTCAAGCCCGACAAGAAAACGCCGTTCTCGTGCAAGCTGCTCGACGGCAAGCTGGAAGGCGACTTCCTCGTCTTGCGCGCCGAGTACGGCTTCTCGACAGAGCAGCCGAAGACGAGCGTCCTCCTCGGACTGCAAGGCGGCCATCTTCTGGACGAGGGAGACCTCGACGGCAAAGCGCCGATCCTCGACTACACGGACGATGGCTTCGTCGCGCGCGTCGAGAAGGAAGGGACGCATCAACTGACCTTGAAATTCCGCGTCCCCGTGCAAAGCAAGAAGACCACCGGGTCGATCGAGCGCGGCATCAACCTGGGTCTGCCCGGAGCGGCACTGACGATCGTCGACTTGCAACTCCCGACCAGCGTCAAGGAACTGCGCTGGAACGAAACCGTCGAGAAGACCAAGACGCCTGGCCGCTGGCTGCTCGGCTTCGAGAAGGCCAAGGCGCTCAGTCTGGCCTGGAATGAACCGACGCCCATTCAAGGCAATACGCCGCTTGCCAAGGCGGAAGGGCAGATCCACGTCCGCATCGATGAGACGCACGTCAATATCAGCGCGGAGATTTTCCTCGAAGACGTTCGCCCGCAGACCAAAGAGTGGCAATTGCTGCTGCCGGCGCAGGCCAAGGTGACGGAAGTGAAGACGCCAACCGGGGCAGCCCACGCGTTCACGCTTCCCGAGCCGGGCGCGCCGTATTGGCGTATCGCTGACCTGACACCCGGACGCTGGCAAGTGTCGATCACACAGCGTGTGCCGCGACCAGCGCCTGGTGCGAAAATCCCGGTCGGGCTGTATCACGTGCTCGGCGCGTTTCAGCATCATGGCACGATCACAGTGCAGATGCCGGCGGACGTCAGCTTCGGGCAGCGGCTGATGTTCACCCGCAATGCCGAGACGCACCAGGTCAAGAACACGGATACGGAAGCGACGTTCCAATATACGGCCACGCCGGCGCCCGGCACCAAGGCGGCGCTGGCGATCAAGGCCCCGGTCGAATTGGAATGGCGCAATGAGAAGAACCAACTCGAGACGCAGGTTGATCACACGCTCAAGTTGAAGACGGTGCAGCAGGGATGGGAATTGGAAACCACAACGCGCATCCAGGTGAAGGCCCTGTCCGCGTTCAACGCCGTCGAGCTCAAACTCCCCTCGCCGCGCCCGCGCGGCATGTCGGTGCTCGCGGTGGCGCCTATGGAATCCTTCCCGGCCGGCTTGCCTTGGGGCGGCATCTGGAAGACCTTCGGCGGTCCCTCGACGTTCGCCATGCCGGAAGACAGCGCCGTCTTCGATGACAACGGCAACCCGCTCAAGCTCGTCGCGCAGGACGCCGCTGGCACGACGCGCGTTATCGCCGAGCGTGCGCCAGCCAAGTCCATGACGCTCATCGTGAGGAATACGATAAAGGCCGCGCCCGAGCAGCAGCGCATCCGCGTGGAGTTGCCTCGCCCTCTCAACACGATTGACCGCGGCGCCAAGCTGTCGATTCAGTCCGACGAGCGCGTGGAGCTGGTGCACGGGCCGGAAGGGGCGGAGGAGCCGGTGCCCGAACGTCATCGTTTCGACTTCCCCTTGGATCAGGCGCCAAGCATGGTGGATATCGCCTGGCGACCCTTCGAGCGCGAGGTCGTGGCCCAAGCAACTCTGGATATTACTGTCTTCGAACATACCGCTCAGGTTCGGCAGAGATTGTCGTTCCCCAGAGATCGTGCGCCAGCGGGGTTTGACAGCAAGAATCCACTGATCGCGTTCAAGGTTCCGCGCGCTATCAAGAAGGTTGATTCGGGAGGCGACACCTCGACGTTCGATCCGGCCAAACAAATGCTGTGGCTCAAGCCGAAGGACGGCGCGGACAAGATTGAGGTCATCCTCGAATATGATCTGGCGGTTGCGCATAAGAAAGCCGGCGCGGAGGTGGCGTCGTCTGGCGTTTTGCATGTGACGCCGCTCTGGCCCGTTCACGTTTCGCAGAAAGACGTCAAAGTTCGCGTCTGGTGTCGCGCCGGTCTCCAGGCGCGCTTTGCAGACGATGCGGCATCGCGCGGCGTCTGGAAGGAACGCGGCATCGAAGTGGTCAAAGACAAGGAGCACTTTCCGTCGCTCGTGTTGCAGGGCTACGGCGCCGACCTGCCGTTGACGCTGAAGATCGATGAGTCGGCCGCAACCCCCATGGCGGCGTTTCTGGCCGACCGGGCGCTCATTCAGGTTCGCATGGGGGACGACGACAGCCAACAGTGCCGGGCCCGCTACTGGATACGAAAAATTCACGCGACGCATGTCGAGATCGAGTTGCCGTTGTCCGTGTCGCGTCTGCGCGATCTTCACTTCACGCTCGCGGGTCGGCCGATCTTCGCGGAAAAAAAGGACGTCGGCGACAAGGTCGTGCGTTTGCCGTTGCATCCTGAGCTGGTCGCGGCGCCGGCAATCCTTGAAGTCCGCTACGCGATTCCCGCCGACGGCATGGAGCGCAACTACTTCTGGAAGACGACGCTGCACGCGCCGAGTTTCCGCTCCGACGTGGTGATTCGGGAGATGCGCTGGCAGTTCAACGCGCCGACGCCGATGATGGCCGCTTCTTTGAGTCGCAAGGCTCGTCCTCAAAATCAGTGGAGCGTGCAGAGCGGGCTGTTGACGCCTGAGCCGGCGGTCACCAGCGCGGAGCTTGACGCCTGGCTGACGGGCGCGGACTCCTTGCAACCCGCGGAGAGCGTCACGTATGTGTTCGCGCACGCCGGCACACAGTCGGTATCCGTCTATCATCTGCCGCGCACGTGGTGGCTGCTCGGCTGTTCGGGCCTGTTGTTGATTGTCGCCCTGGGAGCGTACTTTTCGCCTTTGCCGCGGTCGGCGTTTTGGGTCTTCCTGCTGGTTCTGGGCTTCGGGTTGCTGACGCTCCAGGTCGTCTGTCCCGCGCTCTTGCCGCCGATCCTGTTCGGGCTCCAGCCGGGGGTGGTGTTGCTGTTCGTCGTCATGGGCGTGTACTGGATCTTACAGGAACGCTATCGCAGGCAACTCGTGTTCCTGCCGGGCTTCACGCGGACGAAGCCGGGGTCCACGGTGCTGCGTTCAAGCGGGTCGCAACGGCCGCGCGAAGCCTCGACTCTTGCCGCGCCGCCCGAAGACTCCGAGCCGGCGCCCACGCCGCCGACAGCATCGTAATGCGGGCGTCTTGCCTGCACTTGAATTTGCAGTTGCTGACTTGACCAGGGTCTGGAGCAGGTGAACGTGCCGACTGATCGACGCCGAATGGTTGATTGTGCCCGATGGTGTTGCCGACTTCTCGTCGTCACGGCGCTGTTGGCGTGCGCCGCGCCGAGCCTGTGCGCTCAATCCGCCGACGCGCTCCTGCCGATCCAGCGCATTCTGATCAAGCCCGAACGGGCCGCGAAGGAAATGGACAAGGTCCAGGCGGGCGGCTTGGTCCTTTGGCCGCTGGAGCAATTCGAGACCCGGCTCGACCGAGCGCGCAAGTTACTCCAGGCGCGCGAGCTAGTGCCGGCCTTGACGCGCGCCTCGTACAGCGCCGAACTGGTTGGCCGCGCGCTGACCAATGGCCGCGGTCAGTGGGCGGTACAACACGCAGGCGCGGGCTTGGCCCTGTTGCCGATCGAACCGCTTAATCTCGCGATGCACCAGTTGACCTGGGAACAAGGAGGCGACGCCGTTCTCGCCGAATTCGACGGCAAATCACTCGGCCTCCTCGTCAAACATACAGGCACACAGATTTGCTATTTCGATTGGAGCGCGCGCGGCACGCCAGCCAACGATGGCATCGCCTTCACGCTCACCGTGCCGGCGTGCGCCTTGACCACCTTCGAATTCAAGCTCCCCGCGGACCGATGGCTTTTCGCGCCCAAAAACCTCGCGCTTGTCACGGGTCCGCACGAGGACGATTCGCCGAACCATCGACTGTGGAGGCTGCAGGCAACAGGGCAGACGGCCATCGACGTAGTGATCCGCCAAGTCACCAATCCGAAAGGCCCCGCCGCGACGATGTTCGCGCGCGTGCAGAGCACCCAGACGCTGACGCCCGATCGCATCGCCTTGGAGCATGACTTTCAAATCGACGTTCTTCACGGCAGTGTGCAAGAGCTGACTCTGGAGACCGATGATGAGCTGCAGCCGTTTGATGTCGCGCTCAAGGGGAGCGAAATCAAGACCTGGCACTGGAAGGAAAATGTCGAGAAGAAGGACGCCAAGGGGAAATTACTCCTCGGCTCCGTCGGTGTGCTGACGATTGAATTTCAGCAACCCGTGCAAGGCCGAATCCAGGGTTTGCGCGTAAAGAGCCTGGCGCCGCGGCCGTCGTCGACAGCGTGGACAAGTCCCGCGTTGCATGTGCGCAACGCACAAGGGCGCGGCGAGACGCTACAGCTCCATCTGCTAGCCAATGTGCAGGCCTCCCAATGGGATCCGGGCACGTTCCAGATTCTGGACATCAAAACCGAGGACGGCACGCAAATTCTGACGCTCGCCGATACAGCCGCCTCCCCGGCCACATCGCGCCGACCCTCGTTGACGCTCGATCGGCAAACACCCGATGTACATACGACGGAGCGCTGCGATTGGCACATCACGCCGCGCGACGCCGTTCTTCACGCAGAGATCGATTATGCTGTCACGCGCGGTCGTCTGTTTGAACTGATCGTCCAGTTGCCCAAGACACTACCGAGCTATCAGATCGACACGCTGGAATTGCAACCCGCCGAGATGTTCAAGAGCTGGCATCCGGCGGGCGGGCTACTGATCGTCGAATTGAAGCAGGCACTCGTACCGGGCAAGAAGGCGACGCTCAAGATCCAGATGCGCGCCGGCGCGCGCCCGCTGCCGGGAGTCGCGCGCATTCTCAGTTACCCGGAGTTGGAACCGAAGAGTGTCGGCAAGCGTGAAGGGACGGCGGCCATTCGTGTCGATCCGATGCTGCACGCACAGTTGCTGGGGTCATCGTTGCCCCCCGCGCCGTATGATCCGGCCGTGCGTGCGAATCGCCAGGCGGCGCCGAGCTTTCTGTTCGCGTTTCGCAATCAACGCCTGAGTGCGTCGATCCGCGTCATTCCCGAAAGCGTGCAATTGGATTGGCGCGGCAAACATCGCCTCACGCTGACGGAGGAAACGGCCAGACTGCGTTTTCGTTGGGACATCGAGCCGGTTGCCGGCGCGCCGGAGTATTTCGACCTGCGTTTCGCGCCGAATTTTCCGTCAAACTGGAAGGTGCTGTCCGGCGACGGCGACGTGCGCGTACATCATTGGGAGCGCCTTCCCGTGGAAGAAGCGTTGCCGCACCTCCTGCGGTTCGGGGCGTCAAACGGATTGCACGCGACCGTGCTTGCTGGGGCTCTGCCTGTCGGTTCGCGGTGGCGCTTTCATCTGACGGAGCCATTGCGGAAGAAGACCACGTTCCGCATTGAGGCGATGGTACCGGCTGGGATGATCGAAGACGACTGGCGGCGCGTGTCGCTTGGGTTACCGAGCGCGAACCCATGGGAAGTTGTTGGGGGCGCGCTGGCGCGCGAAGTCTTGCCGCGCTCGCCGGGCGTGAAGATCTGGGCGCTGCCGCTCGCAGCCCCGCTAGACCGTTGGCGCGCGGACGATGACATAGTCGTTGACTCTCCATTCGAGCCAATCCAGCGCGCGGCAGTCGCCGGATCGCGTTCTTTCGTCCTTCCAGGCAAGGCCGCCGGTGTCGAAGTGCTCGCGCCGGCGTCGGACAAGTCACGCCACGAGGCGACGTTCAAAATCAGCCTGTCGCGTGCGCGGCCGGAGCTCACGCTCTGGACGCGCCCTGACAAACGCACCGCCTCCCCACTTCAGCGCTGTGATGAGGCCGCGCTGGCAACCTATCTTTACCAGGACGGCCGACGATTTCAACGCATCGAATTCCAGCTTTGGCACTGGCGTGAACGAACGTGCGAGCTGCGTCTGCCGCCGGGGTATCAGATCGTGGCCGCGAGGATTCAACGGCAAGCCTTGGAGCGTCTCGATATCAAGGAGGACATTGCCGGGATTCGCCTTGTGCTGCCGATCGATCAGAGCGGCGATTCGGTTCACTGCGAAATCCTCGCGCGGGCGCCGGCGCAAGGAGGCTTTCTTTTCGGCATGACGAGCGTCGAGGTCCCGGTGATCGAATGGCCCGCGCCGCCCATGACCCTCCGTTCACGCATCTTCCTGGAGGATGGCGTCGTCCCGCTCGATCAAGAATCATTCGCGCCGATCGGCGTTCCGCTTCCGTTGGCGCATCAATCGGCAACGCTGCGCGGCGTCCGCCAACTGTGGACCTGGGGCAAAGCCTGGCTCCCGTTCGCGAATTCTACCTCGCTTCAAGAAAGACTGGAGACTCAGAAGCAAACCGTGCTGGCGCGTGAACAAGAGATGCGCGCGGCGGGACTCAAGGCTCTGAAGCTTTCCCACGCGCTGGAACGATTGGCCTTGGACCATCTGAAGGACCGTACGCCGTTGATCGTTGATGCGGTCGCGTTTCACGATCTCGGACTCACGCTGGACACGCTCGTGCCGTCGTCGGCTCTCAATCCGCAAGCGAGCAAACCGTTCTGGGAAGCGTTGGGACTGACCTATCTCCCGTGTCCGAGCGGCGCCCTCTTGACCTCCACCAGACGTTTGCAACAGCTTGGCATTCACGAGTTGTCCGACATCGCCAGGCTTGACGGCGCGCTCGAAGAGGCGACGCTCCACGGCCAGGATGCGTCGGCCGGTTTTCACTTGATCCTGAGCTGGCTGAAGGCGCCGGCCGAGGCGTTGCCATTCGGGGACGATTTCGATTCCCGCATCGGTGCGCGGCGCAACCTGACCGAATGGGTGGCACTGGCGGGCCCGTCAAGCCGGTTCATCGTCGTTGATGCGACGCAGGCTCGGTATCTCGGCTGGATGCTCGCAGTCCTGGCCGCTCTGGCCTTGTGGTCAATGCAACGCACTCTGGAGACGTTCAGCTGCTTTCGCGGCCATCTCCTCATCATGACGGCAAGCGTCCTGCTCTTGGTCTGGCTGCCCATCAACGTGCGCGAACTTCTCGCCTGGCCCGCATTTCTGATGGAGGTGATCGCCAGTCTCCTGGGCTTGGCGCGGCTCCTTCTCGCCCGCGCGCCGAGCGGCATCGGTGGACAATCCACGCGCAGCATTCCCGGCACGGTCATGGCGGGTCTGCTGCTCGTGTCCTTATTCGCAATGTGCAGTGCGCTGGCGCAGCCCCCCGCAGTGCGGAGCTACTCCGTGCTCATCATTGACGGGGCCAAACCCGCGGCCATCCTGACGCCGGACCTGATCGCCAAGCTTGACGAGCTGGACAATCTTCCTCCCGTCGGCACGCAAAACGCAGTGCTGGTGAGCGCCAAATACGTCGGCAAAGTCAACGACGCCGTCGCACGCTTCGACGCGCAGTACGACATCCAAAGTTTCAAGGACCAGACGAACCTTCTGCTGCCGCTGACGGGAGTGCAACTGCACGAAGGCGTGTTCCTGGACGGCACGCCGGTCTTCCCCAGCGTGCAGAAGAACGGCTACGCGATCCCCATTCGCGCCAAGGGCAGCCACCGTTTGCGTTTCTCTTTCTCCGTCCGTGTGACCTCGTCGGCCGATCATGCCGAGCTCAAGTTCACCATTCCGAAATTGATCCAGAATGAAGTTTCCTTGCAATGGCCCGTCCCGGTACAGACGGTTGATGTTGTGCACGGTTGGGGCGCCGAAGAGCGCGTCTTCGGCAAGGGGGAAACCGTCAAGGAACTGCGGGCGCAACTCGGCCACGAAGGGACCGTATACTTGCGTTGGACGGGTTCCGCGCCGGCGCCTGGAGTGAAAAGCGTCGATGTCAAGGAGGCTCACCTCTGGGATCTACGGCCCGGTTCGCTCGGCCTGGTCAGTTCGTTTCAATACGCCATCGGCAAGAACGCGCTGACGCAGCTCAACGTCGCTCTGCCCGAAGCGTTGCAGGTGCGCGCGGTGGATGTGCTGCCCGGGCCGCAGGTCCCGGCGGCCGCGCCGATCATCGTCAAAAGCTGGCAAATCCTCGGCCAGGGCGCACAGCGCCGCCTTACGGTCGAACTCGCTCAACCCGTCAGCGGCCAGATCATTCTCAACCTGGAGATTCACCCACGGCTCAGCCTGCGTGAACGCCAGTTACTACTGCCGTTGCCGGCGCCGCTGCAGAGCAAATCGATCGCCGGCCTTGTCGGCTATCGTCTCGACGCGCTGGAGCTGCGCAGCACCGCTCAGAACTTGTCAGTGCAAGGCATCAGCGCGGCCGAATTTGAACAACTCTGGAAGAAGCAGACCCTACGCGCCAGCCCGACGTCTCCCGCGCGCGCGTACAACTTCCAGCGCAAGGGCGTGCAAGCCGGTCTGGAACTCGCGACGCAGTCCGAGACCCGGCAAGCGCGGTTCCAGCTCGACTGGACCGTCGATCTGCATCACGCCGATTTGCGCGGCAAGTTTACGATAGCCAGTTCGTTCGAGGATATCATCCTGCTCGAATTCGCGCTCGATGCCGCCATGACGCTCGCGGATGTCGTCGGCCCCGACGTGGCGCGCTGGACAATCACGGATACGACTCTGCAAGTGTGGCTGCGCGCGCCGCGCAAGCAGGTGACGCTGGAATTGATCGGCTGGCGCGCTCTCCCCTTCAAGTCGAATCTGCCGGGCAAAACATTATTCGTTTTGCCCACGATCCATCCACTCGACGCGCAGACGTTGGCCGCGAGTGTGCAGATTCACCCGGTCCCCGGCATCCACATCGATGTCGAGAAACCGCGCCGCCTGCGCCCGAGCGCCGCGGAACCGCTCCTCTTTCAGATTGAAGACGCCGCCTATGGCGCCACGTTCTGGCTGCGGCCGGAAACCAGGGCGCCGGCGGCTGCGCTCCTGACGAAGATTCACGCGGGCGAAGACGGGCTCGAGCTAAGGCACGGCATCCGCATCACGACCGAGCGCGGGACGCTGCCGACCTTGACGCTGCACGTCAGGAACAAGGCGGGGACTGCGCTCATCGTCGATGCCCCTGGCGCGAGCGTGCAACAGCTCAAAAATCCCGATCACGCCGCGTGGACGATCAAGTATCCGCCCGGACAACCGCAGGAGGTCTTCATCACATTGCGCGATCAGGCCGCGATCGACAAGCTGGCGTCGCTCGTGTTGCCGACCGTCGAGCTGGAGAACGTTCCCTTCCGTTCGAACTGGGTCGCCTGGAAGGACGTTGAGTTGCTCGACGCGGATACCGGCAAAAAGCTGCCGCATCGGCCATTCATCAAGGAACAAGTCGTGATCTTGCGGGATGAGGGGCGCTTCGGGGATCAGCCCGGCTGGAATTATTCAGATCGGCCGCGTTCGCTTCAGGCCGTGCTGCCGAAGACTACGGCACGCACCAACGCCAGGATCCTGTCAGCCGCCGAGGAGATTTTCGTTGATGACCGTCTCAAGTGGTCGCACACGCTGACCCTGCGCATTCATGCGCCCGAGGCGATGGAGCTGCGTATCCGCTTTCCCGCGGAGATCGAGCAATTGAGCGCTTTCAGCGAGCATCAATTGATGCAAACCCGCAGTCTCACCCCAAGTCTGACCGCGCTCCCCGTTGACGCGGGAAACCGGCCGCAAGAGATTCGCCTGCGCTGGACCTACGCGGCGTCGGCGCAGCGCATCGACAAGCCGAACCTGGGCGCCGTTCAGATCGAGCCGGCGGTGCTGCCGGCCCATGCTCGGCGTCTGTGGGTGCCGCAGTGGCTGCGCACGCGTGCCGACCCGATGCCGTCGCCTACCCTGCTGGGGGGGCTGCTCGATCAGGCCGAGGCGCACGCTCAACGCGCGGCAGCGCTTGCGCAGGATGCGCCCGCTCAGGAGGATGCAAGCGCATGGATTCAGTTGAGCCAGCACGATTTCTACGCTTCGATCCGTCAGGCCGATTACGCGCTGGGGGTCTTACAATCGTCGCGATCCGGCTTTGATGCGGCGAGTTGGCAGAAACGCCTGAACGATGTGGCGAAGGACAATGCCGCCCTCGCCAAGAAATTCCATTACGAACGACAGCGCGACGCCGCGAAGAAAGCGAAGCGAGCGCCGCTCGTGCCCGTGGCGGGCGAAACCACGGATGCCGAGGGCATTCCCTGGCTCGTTACGCTGGTGCATGAACTCGTGCCGCTGCGATCTGCGCCCATCCACGAAAGTGCCGATTTCCGAACGCGCTCGGAGTGGCTTTTGTTGAGCGGCGTCTTCCTGTTTCTGATTTCCTATTTCCGCCGCGGCACGTCGATCGTGCGCGGCATCGCTCCGGAGCTTGGCGTCCTCGTAGCTTTCGCGCTGATGGCGTGGCAAGGTTGGAGCATCATCGGCCTCGTGTTCGCCATCGGTATCTTGCTGTTTCGCGGGGTTCTGCTTGTCAAGCACTTCCGACGGGTAAGCCCCGACCTGGGCGATGCCGGCGCGCCGTCTCAAGGACCGACCATCATCCAACCGAAGCCTCCGGCCGCGTAGACCTTGGTGACCAACCGCGAGAAATTGCGGTCCCCTCTTGCAACCGACCGAACAATCGACAAACTGACGTAGGGCAAGCGAGCCGCTTGCACGACAAATTGCGGTTGCGCCTTTACAGAGGAAAGCCGATGAAACGAATCGCTGTTCTCGTCATGTTGTTGGTTCCCACATTTGCGTTGGCCGGCGACAAGGTCCGGCCCATTGCGGTTGAGGATCTCTTCCGCTTCAAGCGTGTCGCCGATCCACAGATCAGCCCGGATGGCAAGTGGGTCGTCTACGTCGTCGGCGACGTCGATCTCGACAAGAATAAGACGACCGCCAGTCTCTGGCTCGTCTCCACGGACAAAGGCCAAGCGCCGAAACAGTTGACTTCCAGCCCCAAGAGTGATCGCCATCCGCGCTGGAGCCCGGACTCGAAGTCGATCCTGTTCGAGTCCGCGCGCATGGGCTCCAACCAGCTCTGGATCATCGACATCGACGGCGGCGAACCGCGCCAGCTCACCAACCTCGCCACCGGCGCCTCGCTGGGAACCTGGTCGCGCGACGGTAAACGCATCGCCTTCATGTCCGCGGTTCTGCCCGAATATTCCGAGAAGCCATTCAAGGAAAGCAACGCCCTCACCAAGAAACGCATGGATGAAATCGACAAAAGCCCGATCAAGGCGCGCGTCTTCACGCGTCTCTTCTTCCGCCACTGGGACGAGTACGTCGAAGACAAGCGGCTCCATTTGTTCGTCCTCGGCTACGCCAACGGCAAAGCGAGCGATCCAAAGGATATCACGCCCGGCGATCGCGACGCCTATCCGACGTCGTCCACCTTCTCGATCGGCGACGATTTCACCTTCAGCCCCGACGGGAGATTTGTCTACTTCACGGCCGTCCCCGAAAAGAACGAGGCGTGGAGCACCGATTACGACGTGTGCCGCGTGCCGGTGACGGGGGGCACGACGAAGTGGGAAACCGTGACGAAGGACAATCGCGCCGCCGACAGTTCGCCGCAGTTCTCGCCCGACGGCAAGTGGTTCGTCTACCGCGCCCAGAAACGCGCCGGCTTTGAGGCCGACCGCTGGGACCTGATGCTGCTTCCCGCTGACGCCTTGAACGAGAAGGACCAGAAGAAGCGTCCAAAGGCCCGCAGCATCACCGCCGAGTTCGAAGGCTCGGCCGAGGATTTCGTGTGGATGGCCGACAACGAGCGCATCTACTTCGGCGCCGACGACCGCGCCAAGCACTGGTACTTCGTGACCAACATCAAGGACGCGAACCCGACGCCGCGCGTGACGTTCATCAGCCACCACGCCAATCACGCACTCTCGGTATCGCGGGACGGCCAGCGCCTGGCCTTCACACGCGCGGCCATGCACCATCCGAGCGAGGTCCACGTCGCCGTCGATCGCAACACGGAGTGGGACGTGTTCAACGTCAGCAAGGCCAACGAGAAGATTCTCGCGGGGCTGGACATGCCGCGGCCGGAGTACGTCAACGTCACCGGCGCCGGCGGGCACCCGATGCAGATGTGGATCCTCAAGCCGCCGGGCTTCGACGCCAAGAAGAAATGGCCGCTCGCCTTCATGGTGCATGGCGGCCCGCAAGGCGCCTGGGAGGACGGCTGGAGTTTCCGCTGGAACCCGCAGGTCTGGGCCGCGCAAGGCTACGTCGTTGCCTTGCCGAACCCGCGCGGCTCGACCGGCTTCGGGCAGCAATATGTCGACGAAATCTCCGGCGACTGGGGCGGCAAATGCTACGACGATCTCATGGCCGGGCTCGACCATCTCGAAAAACAACCCTGGATCGACAAGGAGCGCATGGGCGCCGCCGGCGCGTCGTTCGGCGGCTACATGATGAACTGGTTCGCCGTCAAGACGCCAAAGTTTAAGACGCTCATCACCCACTGCGGCGTGTGGAACTTCGACAGCATGTATTCGACGACGGAAGAATTGTGGTTCGACGAAT
>SXGT01065359.1_pt1 | contig 94635 bp, 81 predicted proteins | sample 3176221 | NCBI WGS metagenome assembly SXGT01 (sample SAMN11356862, study PRJNA531348) | freshwater metagenome | isolation source: freshwater sample F1-120 | place: China: Fuxian Lake, Yuxi | collected 2017-12-25 | reverse complement strand
GGGATCGTCGCCGTCGTGACGCACCACGCGCGGCGGCGGGACGACCTTGCCGGCCACGAGGTTGTCGGTGATGTCGAGCATGCCGCGGATGAGCACCTGGTAGAGGCGGTCGCCCACGCGCTTGCGCTCGCCCGCGTCTTCGATGGTGTACTTGACGTAGAAGCCGCCCTTGCTGCCCTCGGGCACGATGACGACGTTCTTGACCATCTGGGTGGTGACGAGGCCGAGCACCTCGGTGCGGAAGTCGGCGCGGTCGGAGTAGCGCAGGCCGCCGCGGGCGATCGGGCCGCCGCGGAGGTGCACGCCTTCCATCTCGTAGTGGTGCACGTAGATCTCGACCATCATCCTCGGCAACGGGATGTGGCGAATCTTGGCGTGACTCACCTTGAAGCTGATGTAGTGGAAGACCCGGTCGGTCCGGTAGAAGTTGGTGCGGAGCGTGGCTTCTACGAGGTTGTAGAGGAAGCGGAGGACGAAGTCCTCGTCGGCGGTGGGCACCCGGCGGAGGCCGTCCTCCACGCTGGCGGTCGCGACACCAATGGCGGCCTCGCGGGCCTCGCCGAGCTCGGGGTCGAGCTTCGCGTGGAAGAGCTTCACCAGCGCGTGGGTGACGCCCGGTTGGCTCGCAAGCACCTCCTGGATCTTGGGGTAGCTGTGCGCCAGCTTGATCTGCTTGGCGTAGCCCACGTAGGCACGGACGAGGTCGACCTCGTCCCAGCGGAGGTTGGCGCGGAGGAGCAGCTTGTTGAAGCTATCGGAGGCCATCTTCTTCTGGAAGACGGCGTCGAGGCCAGCCATCAGGTTGGCGCCACGCGCGAGCAGCTCCTCGCGGGTGAGGCCGGTGACGCCCTTCACGCGGAAGATGTCGATGGTCTGGCTGTCGCGACCGCGCGGCTGCACCTTCACCGCCCATTGCTCGGCGATCTCCAGGCCGAAGTTGTCGATGATGGGCATGAGCTCGGTGAGCGTCATGTCGGCGGGCTGGTACACGCGCAACAGCACGTCGGCGCCAGCGTCCTGGAGCATCGTCTTCACGCGGCCGTCGGCGGCGGCGGCCTCGAGCAGCTCGATGTCGCTGACCAGTTGCTCGCCGTCGGTCTCGTCGGCGAAGTCGGCGGGGAAAGCCGCGCCGTACCGGGCGATGAGCGCCTGGCCGTTGTCACCGAAGTGGGCTTCGATCGCGCCCGAGGCCCGTTCCATCCACGGCGTCGTGAGGGTGTTCACGAAGCGGTTGAAGCTCTCCACCAGCTCAACCGAGAGCGCGCGGGTGCCGGTCTGGTACACCTGGACCAGCACCGAGTCGAAGCGGCCGGCGAAGATGCCGGAGTCGGTGTACGTGGCGCCGGTGAGGCGGCCCAGCTGCGCGAGGGCCTTCTTGCGAACCTCGTCGGAATAACGACGCTCGGGAATCGCGATCATCGCGAACGTGGAGGCGCCGTCGTCGCTCTGCGACACGTGCACGCGCGCCACCTGCTCCTGGTCGGCATCGAAGACCTGCTCCAGGACCTCGCGGATCTGCGCGGTGCTCGCGGAGAAGAGCCACTCGGTGGGCATGGCGTCGAAGATGTTGGCGAGGCCGCGGTAGCGCCAGGTGTGGGGACGCTGGCGCGTGTCGGCGAGCACCGTTTCAAGGCGACGGCGAAGGATCGGCAGGTGACGGCAAGGCTGCGTGAGCGCCCGGTGGGTGAACATGCCGCGGAGGAAGACGGGGCCCGAGCTGAGGTTCACGCGGATGACATCGACTCGACCGGCGCGGTGCACCGGGGACTCGGTGGGGGTCTTGCGCAGGCTCACCACGTCGGTGGACGGGACATCGGGCGGGCGCGGCCAGAGGGTGCTCCCGGCCACGCGGTCGGCACCGAGGTGATCGCTGCCGGCGGTGATCCCCATGAAGACGTAGTTGTCGCCGAGGAGCCAGCGAAGGAACTCGGCAGCTTCGAGGCCCTCGTCGCCCCCCTGTTCGAAGGCGCCGTGGGCGGTTTTCTCCACCCGGGCCATCATCTCTTCGTAGTCGTTCACCATCGCCTCGGCGATCGAGAGACGAGCGATGAGATCGGCCTCCACGGCGGCGGCGGCCGAGGCCTCGATGCCCTCCACCTCGAACCGGATCACCGACTCGCTCTGGCCCTCGCCCTCGCGCACGATGAGGTTGTAGCCGCCGATGCGCGTGGCCCCGGCGCAGCGCAGGCCCAGGCGCAGCGTGTCGACGATGAAGGGCTGGTCGGCCATCATCGAGCGCACGACGAGACCGTCGCCGCCGGCCTCCACCGACACCCGCTGGTTGCCGCTGCGCGCGAAGCGCCAGAGGCCGAGCAAGTCGCTCGCCAGCTCCGAAGGGCTGTGCTCGAGCAGCACGAGCGTGCGCACCTGCGAGGCGGCGGCGCGCACGAAGGCGTTGTAGCCCTCGGCCTCGGCGGGGGTGAGGCTCGCGGCGAGCTCCTGGGTTGCGGCGTTCACGCGGGCCAGAGTGGCCTCGCGCTGCGGGTGATTCGGCATGAAGCAGCTCCGGTGGGAACGTGGTGCGGCGGCCCCTTGTCGGCTGGCCGACCGTCCGTGCGCGGCGTAGCCTCGCGCGGGCCGGCATTCTATTTCGTGGAGGTGCGCATGTCCCGCTGGTGGATCACCATGGTGCTCGTGGGCTGTGCGCCTGCCGAGGAAGACACGGAAGATACCGGGAGCGATGACAATGGCGTGCAGTGCGGCGACCCGGTGACCTACGACATCGAGGTGACCGCGAAGGTGGTCGACGGCGACGGCGCACCGGTCCCCGAGATCGACGTCTTTCTGGATGACCGAGGCTGGGAATACGACTTCCTGGGCTCAGGCCCGACCGACAGCCGGGGGCGGGTCACCTTCACCGCCTACGGCGTGACCGCGCTCGACGGCTGCTGGGGCACGGTGCTCAACTACTGGCTGGTGGCCATCGACCCGACCAACCAGGATCGCACCGCCGAAGACGACATGAACACCGAGCTCTACAACGCCATCGACGACGGCTCGCTGGCCACTGACGTCAGCGATTTTCCGCTGGAGCTGTAGGGAGCACCTGGACCGCGTCGCCCTTGATCTCGATGGCGGCGTAGTGGTTGCCGTAGTGCGCGGAAATCCCGGTGTCGATCCCGTAGAGTTTCCCGCCGCAGCGCACCGCGACCTCGCCGGACTCCTGCGTGGTGTGTCCCACCACCAGGCGCTCGGCGCCCAGGACCTCGAGCGCGTGGGCGAGCTCCTTGCATGCCACCGGCTCCTCCTCGAGCAGGTAGCCCCGGTACCACAGGGGGCCGTCGGGACCGAGCACGTCGGCCAGGCCGATGCGCGGCTCCCCCGGGCCCGGCGCCGGCTCGTCGATCGCGGCGCGCACCATCTGGTTGAGCCGCAAGACGCCCGCCGCCGCCCAGCGCGGGGTCACCCCGCCATGGCAGAAGACCGTCCCGTCGATCATCGCGACGGCGTCGTTGCCGCGCAGCCACGTGCCGTCGTCACCGGAGACCGAGAAGGCTGCGGCGCGGGCGGCCTCGCCGCCGTAGCCCACGGTGTCTTCCGGGTTCACGTAGCGCAGGTCGCCCTGCATGTTCATCACCTCGTGGTTGCCGAGCAGCGGCACCACCTGTCCCCCGGCAGCGGCCGCCTCGGCTTGCAGGCGGCGCAACGTGGCGATGACGCCCCGGCTGTCAGCGCCCCGGTCGGTAATGTCGCCGGTCTGCACCAGCGTGGCGGGACCGCCAATCCACGCGCCGGTCGCGTCGACCAGTCCCGCGAGCGAGAGGACGTGCAGTAAGGCGGGTGGGTCGCCGTGCACGTCGCCCACGGCGACGATGCGCGCCGGGGGCTCGGCTGGGGACGCGTTCGAGGGCCCCTCGAGCAACAGTTTTTCCGCTGCGGGCGCGTCGAGCGCGATCACCTCGTCGGTGGTGCAGGCCAGGAGGAGCGACAGGGACAGCATCCCGGGCGCGTATCCGATACTGTCGCGGCCATGGAAGATCGTTCCCGGCTGCGCGCCCTCGTCGACCTGGCTCGCAAGGACGGCGCTCGCGCCTGCGAGGTACTGAGGACACAGTCCGAGGAGCGCGTGATGACCGCCTGGCGCGGCCGCGCCCAGCGCAGCGAGGTCACGACGTTTACCGTGCGCGCCTGGCTCGAGGGCGGGCGCGGCGGCGTGGGAAGGGGAGCCAGCGGCGAGAAGGCGGTGGCGGAAGCGCTGGCCGAGGCGTCCCGAGCCGAGGCATCAGCCATCGCCGGGCCGGCCGACCGCATGCCCGTCGTCACCGGCCCTCTCGGAATCGATGACCGTCGCCACGCAGGGATCGCCGAGGTCGACCGCAACGAGGTGCTCCAGACGGCGGAGCGCGCGCTGTCGCAGGGCGGCGTCACGCTCAACCGCATCGAGTACCGGGAGCGTCGCGACGTGCGCGCGTACCTGTCCAGCCGCGAGGTGGAGCTGGAGGCGGCGGCAACCACCTACTCGCTAGAGGCCGAGGCTACGCTTGGCGGTCGCGCGCTCCGGCATCGCATCGCGTCGAGGCACTTCTCCGACGTCGCCTCGTTGCCCTTCGGCACCGACTTGCGGCGCCGCCTCGAGTCGATCGTGCAGCCCGGCCCGGTCCCCGCGCGCGCACTTCCGGTGGTGCTCGACCCGCGCGCCATGGCGGCGCTGGTACGGGCCATCGCCCCGGCCTTCGCCGCCACGGTGATCGACCAGAGTTTCCTCGCCTCCTTCCGCGGCAAGGCGCTGGCTGCGTCGGCCCTCCATCTCACCGACGACGCGGGTCTCGCGAGCGGCCTTTACACGCGGACATTCGATGATCGGGGCGTGCCGCCGATCGCCGTGGCGCTGCTCAAGGAAGGGGTGGTGAACAGTCTCTACCACGACCCGGAGTCGGCTCGAGCGCTGGGCCTGCGGCCGACGGGGCACTGTGGACCGGGAGGCATCTTGCCGGCCAACCTCATCGTTCGCCCCGGTTCGCGCACGCGAAACGTGATCCTGACCGAGCTGAAGGACTACCTCGTGATCGACGAACTTCCCACGGTGGATCTGGCCAGTGGGCGGATCGAGGGGGTCGTGGATGGCCTCGTGGTGATGGGGGGACAACGCGCCTCGGGGCTCCGCGCACGTGTCGCGACGGATATCCACACGCTGCTCCACCAGGTGTCGGAGATGGCGGCCGACCAGGAGCGCAGCGAGGAGGTCGACGCCCCGACCACGGTGTTCGAGGGACTCCGGATCGAGGCCTGAAAACGACAACGGCCCGGGATCGCTCCCGGGCCGTGTCGGAGCGTCGCGTCGCTAGAACGCGGCGCGAACGGTCTAGCCGCGCTCGACCTTCTCGACGGCGATCTCGATCTTCTCGATAGCCATCGCGGAGCTGTCCGAGTTCATGTCGGGCACGTTCCACTTGCAGGGCCAGCCTTCGTAGAAGTTGTAGCGGGCGACTTCCGTGGTGCCGTCCTGGTCGAGGACGATGACGGAGCCGGAGCGGCGGTCGATCTTCCCGTACTCGATGTTCTGGCGCCAGGTCCAGAGGTCGTCGGTGGCGGTGTAGCCGCGCTCGAGCACGATGTTGGCGTAGGTGGTGCGGCCCGGCTTCTTGCGGACGACGAGGTCGTTGCCCTGCTTGAACTCGATGATCTCGGTCTCGCTGTCCATGCCGGACACCGACTTGAAACCGCCGACGATGATCTTGTTGTCGTTGACGATGCCCTGGATTTCCAGGAGGAAGTTGTAGGTACCAAACAGTTCTTCGGTAGGCACGGGGGCACTCCTTTGGACTCGACGTTTACCCGGGCGCGACCACGACGCACGAGCAGAAGGACGTCGTCAGGTGAGTCCCCGGAGGGAGCGGCCGCCTGCCGACCTGCGCACTGTCGCGCGAGTGGCCGCGGAATGCAAGCGCTCACGCGGGAATATTTCTAGGTGAAAACGACAACGGCCCGGGATCGCTCCCGGGCCGCGTCTTTGCGCCGCGTCGTTAGAACGAGGCGCGAACGGTCTAGCCGCGCTCGACCTTCTCGACGGCGATCTCGATCTTCTCGATGGCCATCGCGGAGCTGTCCGAGTTCATGTCGGGCACGTTCCACTTGCAGGGCCAGCCTTCGTAGAAGTTGTAGCGGGCGACTTCCGTGGTGCCGTCCTGGTCGAGGACGATGACGGAGCCGGAACGACGGTCGATCTTGCCGTCCTCGATGTTCTTGCGCCAGGTCCACAGGTCGTCGGTGGCGGTGTAGCCGCGCTCGAGCACGATGTTGGCGTAGGTGGTGCGGCCCGGCTTCTTGCGGACGACGAGGTCGTTGCCCTGCTTGAACTCGACGATCTCGGTCTCGCTGTCCATGCCGGACACGGACTTGAAGCCGCCGACGATGATCTTGTTGTCGTTGACGATCCCCTGGATCTCCAGGAGGAAGTTGTAGGTACCAAACAGTTCTTCGGTAGGCACGGTAGCACTCCATTCGGACGGGACGTTGACTCGAACGCGACCGCAGCGTGCGAGACGGAGACGTCGTCAGGCGTGGTCCCCGGGGGGAGCGGGCTCCTGCCGACGCGGGGGATCATTCACCAGCTGTCCCTGCCGCGCAAGGGTTTTTCGCGGTTTTTTCTAGCCGCGCAGGCGGCCGATGCACCACCCGAGGAATGCAAGGGGATCTGCCCCTTCCTCCGGGGTGCAGCGCACCTCGATGGCATCGTTGCCCTGTGCCCGGAAGCGTGCCTGGTCGCGGGTGCACAGATCGAGCAGGCGCTCTGGGTCGAGAGCGTGGCGCGAGCTGAGGACGAAGACGGCGCGTACGCGAAGCATCGAACATTTCAGCACACCAATGTCGCGACAAGTTACCCGCAATTCGGTGACGCGTCGCAGGTTCTGGGCCTCTGGGGGCGCGACGCCGTGTCGTCGTTCGAGGTCGGCGAAGACGCCCGCCACGCGCGCCGCCGTGGGGGCGAGGGCGAGCTTCTGGTAGGCGTCGAGCCGATCAGCGGTGTCGGGCACCCACTCCTCGGGGAAGAACGCCGGGAGCGGAACCTCCACCTCGGTCTCGATCGGCGCCTGGGTGGCGTCGCCGCGGAGCTTGTGCACCGCCTCGTCGAGGAGCTGCACGTAGGCGTCGAAGCCGATGGCCGCGATGTGACCGGTTTGCTTCTCGCCGAGGATCTCGCCGCCGCCACGCATCTCGAGGTCGCGACTGGCGAGTCCGAAGCCCGACCCGAGCGCGTTGGCCTCCATCAGCGCGTGGAGCCGCCCCAGGGCCTGCTTGCTGGCCACGCCGGCGCCGCCCACCAGGAGGATGCAGCGCGCACCGACGTTGGCGCGTCCCACGCGCCCGCGGAGCTGGTAGAGCTGCGCCACGCCGAAGCTCTCCGCGCGGTTGATCAACATCAGGTTGGCGTTGGGCAAGTCGACTCCACTCTCGATGATCGCGGTGCAAAGCAGGACGTCGACCTCGCCGCCCGCGAAGCGCGCCATCGCCGCCTCCAGGCGGTCGGCGCTCATCTGGCCGTGGGCCACGATCACGCTCACCTCGGGGACGATCTTCGTGAGCCAACGCGCCACGCCCTCGATGCTCTGCACTCGGTTGTGCACGAGGAAGACTTGGCCGCCCCTTGCCTTCTCGGCGAGGATCTCGTCGCGGATCCGGGTGGCGTCGAAGCGCACGACCTCGGTGTGAATCGGCACCCGCCCCTCGGGGGGCGTGGTGATGAGAGAGAGTCCACGCAGCCCGCCGAGCGCCATGTGCAGGGTGCGCGGGATCGGCGTGGCAGAGAGCGCGAGGTAGTGGATGCCCGCGGCCAGCCGGCGGCTCTCCTCCTTGTGCTTCGTGCCGAAGCGGTGTTCCTCGTCCACCACCACGAGGCCGAGCCGCTTGAAGCGCACGCTGCGACCGAGCGCCGCTGTGGTGGCCACCAGCACATCCACGCCCCCCGCAGCGAGATCAGCCTGAATCCTCCTCGTGTCGGCGGTGTCGACGAAGCGGGACAGGCCCTCCACGCGCCCACCGAAGGGCTCGAGTCGTTGCCGGAAGTTGTGCAGGTGCTGCGCCGCGAGCACGGTGGTGGGCACGAGGACGAGGGCCTGGTAGCCGTCGAGCAAGACGCGGAAGGCCGCGCGCATCGCCACCTCGGTCTTGCCGACGCCCACGTCACCGACGACGAGCCGGTCCATCGGCGTCCCGGCGGCGAGGTCGCCGAGCACGGCCTCGATGGCCTCCTGCTGCTCGGGGGTTTCCACGTAGGGAAAGGCCTCCTCGAAGCGGGTGAAGAGTGCATCGCGACCAGAAAATGTCGGAGCCTGAGCGAGCCTGCGTCCCGCGTGAATACGTAGGATCTCCGCCGCGAGTTTGAGCACCGCGTCGCGCACCTTGGCGCGTCGCAGCTCCCAGGTCGCGCCGCCGAGCTTGTCCAACCGGGGCGGCGGAGCGCCCTCCGGAGTGCGGTAGGGGGCGACCAGGTCGAGCCGGAAGACAGGGACGTAGAGGCGGTCGCCGTCACGGTACTCGATCACCACGAAGTCCCCGGCCGTCTCGCCGAGAGGCATCCGCGCGAGGCCCCGGTACAGGCCGATCCCGTGGCGCGCGTGGACGACCGGCTCGCCGCGGTTGACGGTGCCGAGGCCCCCGGCCGCCGCGCGGCGGAAGCGCGTGGCCACCGAGACGGTCTCGGTGCGCAGCCGTTCACCGAAGATCTCGTCGGCGGTGACGAAGGCGATGTCGGGCGCGGTGAAGCCCTCGGGGAGATCACCCACGACGAGCGCGACGGTGCGCGGGGCAGGGGTGTCGCCCGGGACGAGCCCGTGCGGTTCGAGGAGCTGCCGGATGCGTCCCGCTCGAGTGGCGTCGTCTGCCACCAGGACCACGCTCGCGCCGGTGGCGGCTCGCTTGCGGAGGGCGACGACCACCGGGGCCAGCTCGCCCTGGCTGCCCACCCGCAGGTCGCCGTTGGTCCGCGTGTCGAAGCCGATGCCCCCGGCCCGGAGCGGACGTCCCTCCAGGCTCGGGCGCACATAGCGATCCCGCGGGCGAACGAGCGGCGCATCTTCCTCGTGGAGCGCGTCGAAACGTCGTTCGACGTCGTCGCAGGCCCGTGCCAGCGCGTCGTCTACCAGGGCGGGCTCGTGCACCACGCGCGGGAAGGGGAGGTCGACGGGACCGCACTCCGCCAGCGCCGGGAGGTAGTCCTCGCAGCTCGCGAACCAAGTCCCGTCGCGCAGGTCGGCCAGCACCTGCCTCCGGTCGCGCCCCACCACGCCGCGCTCGCTCGCCACCCCGTGGACGTAGGCGGCCGCCCGCTCGGCGGCCTGGGCGTCGAGGGCCGCCTCGCGCGCGGGCAGGAGCGTGGCCGGCCCTCGTACCGCCTCCACCTCGTCGTCGAAGAAGAGCACGCGGGTGCTGCGCTCGTTGCCCACGCCCCAGGCTTCCACTCCCCCGCCGCGGAGCGCCACGGTGCCGGGACCGTCGACCTGGGGGGAAGCGAGGTAGCCCCGTGCCACCAGCCAGCGCACCAGCGACTGCGGATCGAGCAGATCACCCGCCCGGAGCGTGCGCGCGCCGAGGGGCGGCACCTGAGCGAGCAAGGCGCGGGCCTCCGCCACCACCACGGCGTCGGTCGCGGCGCGGGCGACGATCCGCGCGAGAGCCAGCTCGGGGTCGCGCACATTGCCGTCCCAGGCGCGCCCGTTGTCGGCCGGGTAAGGCAAGACCCGTCGACCGGGTGCGAAGAAGCGGAGGGCCCGGACCCAGCGGTCAACAGCGGCGTGGTCGGGCACCACGACGGTGACTGAGCCGCTCGGATGCAGTCGCGACAGCGCATACGCGGCGGCACCGCCGGCGAGACCGTCTAGAGGGCCCTCCCAGCCGGGCGAGAGCGCGCCGAGGAAGCGCACCGCGCCTCCGCCCTAGCCGACCGTCTCGTCGCTCCCCTTGATGGGAAGGGGCTCGTAGGCGCCGGCGGCGGGGTCGGCGGTGCCCGACTGCTCAACCGGGGGCGGCTCGGCCGGGGCGTTCTTCTTGCGGAAAAGGTCCAGGTAGATCTGGACCATGCACAGGTCGATGAGGATCAGCACCATGTGATCCACGATCCCCGAGAGGCTGGCGTAGAGCAGGTTGGTGGACTGCGCGAGGAAGACGATGAGCAGCTGGTAGGGGATCCACCACACCAGGAACACTGCCATCGTGCGGAAGATCGTGCCCCGGCGGCCCGAGGTGAGGCGCTGCGAGCGCGCCAACGGGCTCTTCTCCTGCACGTCGAGGGTGGCGATGGCGTCGACGAACGAGAACATCAGGCCGAAGAGCACGCCCGGCACGATGACGATGTTGCCGGCGGCGATGATGGCGTAGGCCTTGAAGTGGGCTCCGAACACTCGGCCGAAACGATTCAGGCCGAAGTTGATGGCCTCGTAGAGCGAGGCCGGCTTGCCCTTCTCGCGCTGCACCCAGAGGTAGATCTGCGCCGGGGCTGCCCAGGAACCAACGAAGCCCGACCACACCGTGAGCACCAGCACGCTGAAGAGCTGGGTGACCACGAGGAGTTGTTGCCCCTTCATGTCGACCGCGTCTGCGAAAGCCGTCGCCGCCACCGTAGACACGGCGCTGCCGACGCCGCCCGCGACGACGGAGATGAAGAGCACGATGCCGAAGTTCTGGAAGAACACCTCGAACGCGTTCTTCAGGACAGTGCGCACGCCGATCTGACTCATGGGGCCCGGGGCTAACTTGATAAGCCGCTGCCGTGCGGACCGATCCCATCGACGTTGACGACTCGATACCGGCGCCCGCCGAGCAGCCTCCGCTCACCGCGCTCGACGAAGACACCATCCGCCTCGCGCTCGCGGGCGGCTCCGTGGTGGAGTGGTCGCGACTCAACTTTCGCTCCCACGACGAGGTGAACGGCTTTCTCAAGTTGTGGGGCTGCGACCTCGTGGAGCAGGGCTGGGCTCGGGAGCGCCTCCGCTACGTGTACAACCAGGCAGTGGAGTACCTCGAGGAGCACCTGCAGCTCCATTTCGCCTCCGAGGTGAGGCGCCCGCGCGACGTGCGGGACGCCTTCTTGCGGGCCTCGATGCGGGATCGTTTCAGCCGCTACCGCATCCAGTACTGCGCGATCCTCAAGCTGGTCCACGTGATCAATCACCTGGAGATGCAGGAGCTGCGTCACCAGGTGGCGGTCCGCGAGCACGACCTGATCGAGCTCGCCAACGCGAAGGTGCTCACCGCCGCGCGGCGGATGCGCGAGGAGGGCCAGCCGGTCTTGGCTTTCTACGGCAACCGCAAGACCCGCCCAAGCGTGATCACCAAGCTCCTGGCGAAGCGGGAGAGTACAGCGGCCACGGTTTTCGACAAGCTGCGCTTCCGCGTCGTCACGGAAACTCGTCGCGACTTGGTAGCGACAATTGCCTGGCTCTTTAGGAATCTCCTGCCTTTCCCTGCGGTGATCCCCGGCGAGAGTCACAACAACCTGTTGTCGGAGGAGGAGCTGGCGGCGATCCAAGGGGTCGCGGCCGTCCCCGGCGTGGCGGCGACCACCGCCAACCCGCACAGCAACGGTTTCCGCGCCATCAACTTCGTCGTCGGCCTGCCGGTGCGCGTTTACGATCTCCCCACCATCAATCCACCGAAAAACCGGGCGCTGCTCGGCGAGGTGGTGTCGGTGTTGACGGAGTTCCAGGTCGTCGACCGCGCCACCGACGTGGCCAACGAGACCGGGGAGAGCCGCCACGACCTCTACAAGCTGCGCCAGATGCAGCGGGTGTACGAGCGACTGGGCCGGACAATGAAGGCGCCGGTCGACGGCACGGAAGGGGGCGGTTAGCCGGCGGGCCCCTTCATCTCGGAGTTCACGATGGCCCGCACCCCGGCCCCCAGGAAGCGCAACAAGAGCAGCCGTCACCGCGCGAAGCTCAAGGCGAAGCACACCAAGCAGCGGATGCGCGCCAAGGGCCTGCTGCAGAAGCGTGGCGGCGGTCGCCGCCTGCGTCGCTAGCGCCTCGTGCCAACGTCCCCCCGGCACGCGGGGGTGTTGCTCCACCCCTCGAGCCTCCCGGGCCCTGGTCCCATCGGTGAACTAGGGGCCTACGCGCACGCGTTTCTGGAGTGGATGTCCCACGCCGGACTCGACACCTGGCAGGTGTTGCCTTTGCACCCGGTGGGCCCGGGGGCGTCGCCCTACAGCTCGCCGTCGGCCTTCGCGGGCGACCCTCGTCTCATCTCCGTCGACGCGCTGGTGGCCGAGGGGGTGATCGAGCCCGTGGCCATGCCGTGGGGGCTCGACTCCGTGGATGTCGAGAGCGTCGACACGTGGAAGTGGCCGCTGGTCCGCGAGGCCGCTGCCCGGCTGGCGGGGAGCGACGAGGTGAAGGTCTGGGCCCGGACACAGGACTGGCTCGACGCCTGGGCGCGGTACGCCGCGATGGCGGAGGCGCAGGGGAACAACGAGTGGTGGACGTGGCCCCTGGTCGATGCCTCGACGCATCGCGAGGCGGTCGCGGTGCACGTGGCGGTGCAGTACCTCTTCGAACGCCAATGGACGGCGCTGCGCGACGCGGCTCGGGTTCGCGGCATCCGCATCGTCGGCGACGTGCCGATCTTCGTGACGCACGACGCCTGCGACGTGTGGTCGGCGCCCAAGCTGTGGAAGCTCGACGCGGCCATGACGCCCGACCCGGTGAGCGGGGTGCCGCCCGACTACTTCTCTCCGACGGGCCAGCGCTGGGGCTCGCCGATGTACGACTGGCAGGCCCACGCCGAGTCGGGCTTCGCGTGGTGGCGAGCGAGACTCAAGCGCGAGTTGTCGCTGTGCGACGCGGTCCGTCTGGATCACTTCCGCGGCTTCGCCGCCGCCTGGGCGATCCCCGCCGCCGAACCCGACGCGCGCAACGGCCAGTGGGTACCTGGCCCCGGCCGCGCCCTTTTTGACGCCCTTGCCGCCGAGCTCGGCAGCCTGCCCCTATGGGCCGAAGACCTCGGCGAGATCACCCCCGACGTCGAAGCGCTCCGGGACGACCTCGGTCTTCCCGGCATGAAAATCCTGCAGTTCGCCTTCGGTACCACCGCCGCCCACCCCTTCTTGCCACACAACTTCGCGCACGACCGGTGGATCGCCTACACCGGCACTCACGACAACGACACCGCGGTGGGCTGGTACAAGTCGGCCGACGAGACCTCGCGGCACCGCTTCCGCGTGTATTCTGGTCGCGACGGATCGGACCCCGCCTGGGCGCTCATGCGCGAGGCATGGGCGAGCGTCGCGGGCACGGCGATGGCACCCATGCAAGACGTGCTCAAGCTGGGCAGCGACGCGCGGATGAACACGCCCGGCGTCGCGAAGGGCAACTGGGGTTGGCGCTTGCGTGAGCTGCCGTGGCAGGTGTGTACGCCGCTCCGGGAGATGGGAGAGGCATTTGGCAGGCTCTAGGCCATAGGCGTTAGGCTTTAGGTGGGTTCTGGGCGAGGGGCCCGTCCCTCTCCCCGGCGTCGCCTTCCCGGGGCGGCCGGTGGCGGAGGCGACGGCAGGGCGACCGCCTCTCAGGCCTACAGCCTAACCCCTCCGGCCTACAGCCTACCCGAACTGCTTCGCCAGCTTCAACCCCTGCATCTGGTAGTTGCTGCCTGCCGCGCCGTACAGCACGTCGGGCAGGGCGCGATTGCGGAGCAGCTCAATGCGGAAGAGCGGCTGTCCGTGTTCCAGGAGGAAGGGCACGTCGTGGGTGCGGATCTCGAGCACGAGCCGCGCGCCCTTGTCGCTCGGGTCGACGCCGAAACCGGAGTCGATGAAGCCGGCGTAATGGGTGCGCAGCTCGCCCTTCGTGGCGTCGAAGGGCACGAGCTCCGCGCAAAGGTCCGGCGGAATGCGCAGGCGCTCGCGGGTGGCGAAGATGTAGAACTGCTCGGGTTCGAGCACGAAGCCCTCTCCGCTCTGATCGGCGTAGACCGGCGTCCAGTAGCGGAATCGATCGAGGTCGCGACGCCGCAGGTCGATGGGCGGCCGGTACCGCTGGGCGGCGTAGCCGACGATCCCGTCGTGGTTCTCGCGGAGGTCGACCGACATCTCGATGCCGGGCGTCTCGGGGTCGGCCACCGGGGCGGCTCGCCCGTCCGACCAGTAGACGGCAGGACTCGACGACTGCAGGCGTTCAATCTCCTCGACACCAAGGCGAGGACGCCCGCGTGCGAGCCGCAGCTGGCCGAGGCTGTCGCCCCGTCGGACGGCAACATGGAAGCTTTGCGGCGTGATTTCCAGGTACAGCTTACCCTGGTAGCCGGCGGGGACGGTGTCGAAGCTGTAGCCCTCCTCCGTCAACAAACGGACGAAGACGTCGAGACGGCCGGAAGAAGACTTCGGGTTGGCGCGGCCCCACACGTCGGCAGGTAGCTCCAGTACTTCTTCCACCTCGGCGAGGTACACGCCGCCCTCCCGCAGCACGACGGGGTTCTCGGCGTGCAGCTTCACCTCGTCGATGGCGAGCCGGCCGATCTTCGGGGCGATGCCGCCAGCACCCGGGAGGAAGGAACACTGCAGTTGCCAGGCGCGCGCGCCGAGGCGCAAGTCGAGCGAGGAGGGCTGCACCTGGTCGCCGCGCAGGGGGTAGAGCGCGCGGATCGCGCCCTGGGCCGCGAGATCGCGGAGATCCTGCGAGACGAGGATGCCGTTCGCCATCGGCGCCGGGCTAACTCGCGCTGGGACGATAAACGCGCGGGATGCTCCTGGCCCTCGTTCTCCACGCCGCCGCCATTGAAGGGATGTGGGAGCCGTCGCAACTGCTCTCGCTGGGGCAGCCGCTGCGCGCGGCCGGCTACCTCGACGACCCCGCTCGCCTCGGCGACCTGCGCGCGGCTCCGCTGGGCGCGGTGGTGTCGCTGGGGGGATGCACGGCGAGCTTCGTGAGCGATCTCGGCCTCCTCGTGACGAACCACCACTGCGTCGTCGGCCACCTCCAGCGGGCGCAGAAAGAAGGCGAAGACCTCGTGGAGACAGGCTTCTACGCCGCCTCTCGGCAGGAGGAGCGCTCCGGAGGCAAGGGCGCGCGCGTGTACGTGACCCAGTCCTTCGAGGACGTGACTGAGAAAGTGGCCGGGAAGATTCCTGCGAAGACGGGCGACGTGCAGCGCAAGGCGCTCATCGACGAGCGAACGAAGAAGCTGGTGGGCGACTGCGAGAAGCCCGGCGGTGTTCGCTGTCGCGTGGCCAGCTACTACGACGGCCTGCGGTACACGCTGGTGCGCCAGCTCGAGCTGCGCGACGTGCGGGTGGTCATGGCGCCGCCCGACGCGGTGGGCAACTACGGCGACGAGATCGACAACTGGCATTGGCCGCGGCACGCGGGCGACTTCGCCTTTCTCCGTGCCTACATCGGTCGTGACGGAAAGCCGGCCGACTACTCGCCCGACAACGTGCCTTACGCGCCTCCGCAGCGACTGGTGGTTTCCCCACGGGGCATCGAGCCGGGGGAGTTCGTGATGGTGGCGGGCTACCCCGGGCACACCGAGCGCTGGCGCACGGCCGCGGAGGTGGCGCGCGACGCCACGACCCACTTGCCGGCCTACCTCGAAGACGGCACCTGGGCGCTCGACATGCTCGAGTCGCTGGCGCGAGAGATGCCCAGCGAAGCTGTGAAGGTGAATGTACCCCGTTCTTACTTGAGTAACGGCGTTTTCAACGCGCGATGGACGCTCGAGGCCTTCAGGCGGACCAATGTGGTGGGGGTGGCCAACGCGCGGGACGAGTCGCTCCGGCGCTGGGTGGAGGCCGACCCGGCGCGCGCCGCGGTGTACGCCCCGGTGCTCGCGGAGCTCTCCGCCCGCGTGAGTAAGCACGACGCGGAGCTCGAGCGCGACCGGGTGATGGGATGGGTGGGTCGCTCCGACCTGCTCTCCACCGCCCGCACGCTGTATCGCTGGTCGCGCGAGCGGCAGAAACCCGATGCAAAGCGGGAGATCGGCTACCAGTCACGCGACGAGGCCCGCTACGCGGCGCGCCTCGCTGACATGCAGGCGAGCCTCAGCCTCGAGGCAGAGCGACGTTTGCTCGAACGTTTCCTCGCTCGTGCCCTCTCGCTCCCGGCGGGCCACGGGGCAACGGAGCTGGTGGCCTGGATCAACGCAGCCGGCCCCGCTGGGAGCCCCGAGGCGATGGCGCGGGCCGCTGTCGACCGGCTGCTCGCTGCACCGGCCCTGGCCACGGCCGAGGGGCGTCTGGACTGGTTCAAGCAGGGCCCTGCCGCCTTCGAGGCTTCGCACGACGGGTTCATTTCCCTCGCCGTGGCCCTCCGGCCCTACGACGACGCCCGCGAACTGGAGTCGAAAGAGGACGCGGGCGCCTACGCCCGCCTACGGCCCCGCTACGTCGAGGCCATGCGACTTTTCGACCCCACGCGGGTTTACCCCGACGCCAACAGCACCCTGCGCGTGAGTTTCGGGACGGTGCAGGGCTACCACCCACGCGACGCGGTCAGCTACGCGCCGCAGACCACGGTCCACGGCATCGTGGAGAAGATGGGGCCGCACCCCTTCGACCCGCCCGCGGCGCTCGTCAGCGCCATCGCAGCAGGCAAGTGGGGCAGCTACGCCGACCCCGGCCTCGCCACGGTCCCGGTCGACTTCTTGTCCGACCTCGACATTACCGGTGGCAACTCGGGCTCGCCCACCCTCGATGCCAAGGGACGCCTCGTGGGCCTCGCTTTCGACGGCAACGTCGAAGGCATCGCCAGTGACTACGTGTTCGATGCCCAGATGGCGCGCACCATCCACGTGGACGTGCGCTACCTGCTCTGGTACCTCGACGCGGTGACGCAGGCCGACGGGCTTGTGCGTGAACTCGGTCTCGAACCCACACTCTGAGAGATAGGATGCCGACCTACAAAATTCGCCTTCATAACCCAGATAAAGGTCTCGACGTCACGATCCAGTGTCGCGATGATCAGCCGATCCTGGAGGTCGCCGAGCTCAGGGGTCTCGCGCTGCCCTACTCCTGCCGGTCGGCCGCGTGCGGCACCTGCGCGGGCAAGGTCGAGCAGGGCCAGGTGCACCTGGAAGACCAGTCCATCCTGAGCGACGGCGACGTTGAGAACGGCTTCACGCTCTTGTGCTCGGCGCACCCGCGCAGTGACTGCACCGTTCTCACCCACCAGCGCGACGAGCTGGAGACGGTTTGACTCGCCTCGTTGACATGCGCGGCCCCTCTCGTTAGCCGCGCGGGCTCTACAGATTCGGAGAACCCATGGCCGACGTCACCAAGAAGCCCCACGAGGACATCACGGACTACAAGGATCCGGCGCGTCTCAAGCGTTTCCTCACCGAGCGAGGCAAGATCCTGCCCCGCCGCATGACGGGCCTCAACGCGCTGCAGCAGCGCCAGATCGCCTTGGCGATCAAGCGGGCGCGGCACCTCGGCCTCCTGCCCTACGTGAACAGGGAATAGTGCCGCGCCGGGCTCAGCGCCGCTGGACGGGCTGAGCCTCGTTCGCGGCTCGCTCGGCTACCTCCCAGCGCATCGCCTTGCGCGCAGGCGCGGGCGGGTGCATCTGGTTCATCGCCAGCGCCTCGTACACGATCCCGTCCCGGGCCGTGTAGACCACGTTTCGCGCGGCGCGAAGGTCAACCGTAGGATCGCCGTCGACGACGAAGAAGTCGGCAATCTTACCCGCACGTAGCGAGCCGATGTCCTGGTCGAGACCCAGGTGGCGGGCTCCGCCCATGGTACCGGCGTAGAGCGCCTCGATCGGTGTCATGGCGCCCGGGCCGCCGAGCGCTTCCAACTCCCAGTGCGGACCCAGGCCCTGGAGCTGGCCATGCGCGCCCAGCGCGACGTTGCCGCCCATGCGGGCGAGGATCGCCGCGTCGGCCGCCACCTTGCGATGGTGGAACTCCTTCTCGTCGCTGATGTACAGCGGCAGGCGGTAGGCGCGTGATCGCGTGACGGCCGGTGGCAGGTAGCGGGCCAGGCGCGCGTCTTCCCAGGTGCGTTCGGACTGGTAGAAGCTGTGTTCGCCGGAGGGACCGCCGTAGGCCACCAGCAGGGTGGGCACGTAGGTGGTGGCCGACCGTGCCCACACCTCCTTCACGTCGGCGTACACCGGGGCGAGGGGGAAGGCGTGCTCGATGCTCGAGTGCCCGTCGAGGATCATGCCGAGGTTGTTCCAGGGGTCGCCGCCGCCCTCGGGCACGTCGATGAGCCCGAGCTTGCGGCAGGCCTCGACGATCCACTGTCGCTGCGTGCGCTTGGGCTGCTGGTAAGACTTCACCCCCCACGCGCCGTAGCGAAGCAGACGCAAGACGTGTCGCTCGGCGTCCTCGTAGCTCTCGATCTTCGCGCCCTGGCTGTCGTCGGCGCCGTAGAGGATGAAGCCCGTCGACAGAACGCGCGGGCCGATCATGCGGCCGCTGTCCACGAGCTCGGCTTGCCCGAAGACGAGGTCGGTCGAGGCGGACGGGTCGAAAACGGTCGTCACGCCATAGGCCAGGTTGGCGAGGTGACGCCATTCCTGCTCGGGGAAGACGTCGCCACTGGCGTAGTGCAGGTGCGCGTGCACGTCGACGAGACCGGGGAGGATGGTCTTGCCGCCGAGGTCGACCACGGTGGCCCCCGGCGGGGGCAAGACCTGCGCGCCCACCGCGACGATCTCCCGATCACGGACGACCATCGTCCCGCGCGAGATCACGCCCTCGTCTTCCATGGTCACGATGCGGGCGTTGGTGAAGGCGATGGTCCCGGCGCCGCTGGCGCGAGCGGCGGTGACCGAGAGCGGCCGTTCCGTCGCCACCGGGAGATCCTCCGCGTCGCGCTGCAGCAAGTCTGCGAGCGGGGCAGAGTAGAAGCGATCAGCGTGACTCCACGTGAGGTCGTCGCCCGCGAACTCGATCCAGTCGCCGGCCACGTCGGTGAGCTTTCGACTGGGCAGGTCGGCGGCGTTCACCTCGGCGTTGGCGAGGGCGGGCATCGGCGCCAGCCAGGCCTGGTGCTCGTGCTTGTAGGCGAGCCAGCGCCCGTCGGGCGAGAGGCGCACCTCCTGCGCGGCGTCGAAGCGAACGTGCGTGCGAACGTCGCGACCGGCGAGGTCGCAGGACTTCAGCACCGTCTCCTCGTGGGCGCGCGGCTCGGGGTACTCGTCCTCGATCCAGTATAGTCGCTGGCCATCGGCGCTCCACTGCAGGCGGGAACCACGGCTGTTGCTGCCTCGGTTCGGAATGCTCCTCAGCCTCCGCCCGTCTCCACCGCTGGAGGGCGCGATCACGAGGTCGAAGGCGGGTTCGGCACCGAGGTCTTCCCCGGCCATCACCGCGCCCGTGCCGCGGAGGAAAGCAAGGGACTTGCCATCGGGCGAGTACACCGGCGAGGCGTAGTGGCCCGGGAGCTGCGTGAGTTGACGAGCGGCGCCGATGGGGCCCGCCCAGACCTGACCGCCGGCCACGTCGTCCCAGGTCACGTAGGCGAGCGACTTCTGGTCGCGACTGAGCGCGGGGTAGTAGGCGGACTGTTTCTCCGGGGTAAGCGCGCGTGGACTGGCCCCGAGGGCCCAGATGCGCCCGAGGGCGGCGGCGTACACCGTGCCGTCGGCGGCGCGCTGGGGCCAGCGGATCACCTTCGCGCTCAGGTCGCCTCGGTCGAGGCGCCGGTCGCGGCGGGCCGCGTCGGTGAGGCGCGTGTCGACGCGCGCGCTGAATGGGATTTCCTTGCGTTGCAGTGTCGCGACATCGAGTCGCCATAGGCGACCCTTCGCCCAGTACACCAACTCGCGTCCGTCGGGGGTCCAGTCCATCCGCGGGTAGGCGCCGCGCAGCTCGAAGCCCTCCATCTGGTCGTGGTCGAGGTCGGCGGCGAGCCGTCGCAAGGAGCGCGTGGCCACGTCCATGAGCATGAGCACCGTCTGCGCGCGGTCGCGGGTGACGAGCGCGAGGCTCCGGCCATCGGGCGAGGGCGTGGGACGCACCGCCCCGCCAGTGAGCGAGGTGACGGTGGTGGTCTCGCCGAGGTCGCGGTCGTAGTGGGCGATCTGCCAGAGCCCCTCGTGAACGTCGTCGTCGTAGTTGAAGCGCCCGGCGCGGGTGCTGAACCAGACACGACGACCGTCGGCCGAGAATGCGGCCTCGCCCGCGTGAGGGTGCTCCTCGAAGCTGGTGAGTTTTACACCGGCGCCGCCCGCGTCGTGGAGCAACCAGAGCTCCTGGATGCCGATACTCCGCGTGTCGGTCATCCGCTTGCGGCCCAGCAACCAGCCCGGCTCGGGCGCGGGGACCGGATCGGTCCACCGGTGCTCCTCCTCCTCGGTGATGACCTGCGCGTCGCTGCCGTCGCGTGCCATCGACCAGAGGTTCTCGTTGCCGTCGCGGTCAGACGTGAACAGGATGCGCGTGCCGTCGCGACCGTAGGCGGCGTCGCTGTCCCACGCGAGCCCCTCGGTGAGTCGCACGGCGGGACCCCCGGTCAGCGGCACCTCGAAGATGTCGCCGAGCAGGCTGGTGACGAGCTTGTCGCCGCTCGGCGCCACGTCCACCGAGAGCCACGTGCCCTCGGTCGCGGTGAAGGACACGTCGCGACCGGGTCCGTGCGGCGCGGCGATGTCCCAGGGCACGGGCTCGGGGTCTTCGGCGAAGGTGAGGGCGAGGAGATGCAGCATGGCGGGCCCATCTAGCGCGCGCGGGCTAGGCGCCGGGCCGATGTGGCGCTTCCACCCCAAGCTGGTTCCCACCCTGGCGACGGTGCTGGCACTGAGCGTGTTTGTCTCGCTTTGCACCTGGCAGGTGCGGCGGATGGGCGAGGCCCAGATCGCCCGGGCAGCGGCCGAGGCGAAGCTCGCGGCGGCGCCGTTTGACGCGACTCGGCCGCCCCGTGATCACGAGGGTCGGCGTGCCACGGTGACGGGTGAGCCGCAGTGGGCGGCGGTGTCGCGACAACCGGCCGTCTCGCCCGCTTACGAGACGGGCTTCCGCATGATCGTGCCGGTGGTCGGCGTGCGGGTGGACGTGGGATTCGTGCCCGAGGCGGCGTGGAGCTCGGTCCTCGCAGCGGAACGCGCGGTCATGGGCCCGCGCACCTATGCGGGGCTCGCCCGCGCCGACGCCGAGGGGTGGATACTGGTCGACGGCGACGGCTACGCCCGCGGTCGCTCCTCGACGGATCGCGACCCCCCCATCGCCGGCTGGGAGATCGTGAACTACGAGCGCCCCCACGGTGAGTACGCGGCAACCTGGGCGGCCTGCGCGCTGATGGTGCTCGGGATGTGGGCCAGCTCTTCGTTCTCGCGACCCGCGCCCAGCTGAGCCCGGCCCCGTCTTGCCACCCAGGGAGGGTGAGGCTATGCGCGCGCCCCTCGCGGAGGCCAGCGTGGCCGACAGTAGCGCCCCTGAGCACGTCCGACGCCGTCTTGGCGCGGGTTTCGTGGCGCTTGCCGTCGTGACCTACGCGCTATTGGTGTTCGGCAGCACCGTGCGGGTGCACGGGGCCGGGCTGGCCTGCCCCGACTGGCCGCTCTGCTTCGGCGAGCTGGTGCCGCGGTTGGATTTCAGGATCTTCCTGGAGTGGGGGCACCGCGTGCTGGCCGGCGGCATCTCGCTGGGCTTTACCGTGCTGTCGGCTTACATCGCCTCACGACGCCAGTTGCGGCACGAGTTCGGCGTGCATGTCCTGGTGCTGATTGGCATCTTGTGCGCCCAGATTGTGTTTGGCGGTCTCACGGTGCTCAAGCTGCTCGCCTTCTGGTCGGTCACCACCCACCTCTTGCTGGGCAACGCGTTCATGGTGGGGCTCCTGGGACTGGCCCTCCGCCTCCGCGGGGCGGGTGTCGCCTCCACACCCGTCCCCCCGGTTGCCACGCTGGCCGCGCTGGTGACGGTGCAGATGGCGCTCGGCGGGCTGGTGTCCAGTAACTACGCGGGTCTCGCGTGCACCGAGTGGCCCACCTGCAACGGCGGCGTGTGGTTCCCGACCTTCACCGGCATCATCGGACTGCAACTCGTTCACCGGCTCGGCGCGTACGCGGTCCTGGCGGCCGCGGCCTTTGTCGCCTGGCGCGTGCGCGGGCTCGCGGTGTGGGTGCTCGTGCTGGTGCTCGGCCAGGTCGCGGTCGGCGTGACCAACGTGATCATGGCCATGCCGGCGGAGCTCGCCGTCCTGCACGCGGCGCTGGCGCACGGGATCGTGGCGATCACTTCGGTGCTGGCGTGGCGAACCTACCTGTCGCGTGCGCCAAGCGGTGCGCCGAGGGGCCAGATGGTGTCGGCGTGAGCCGCACCTCCGCAGCCCGGGGTGTCGCGACGCAGCTACGCTTGTGGTGGGACATGACGCGTCCCCGCGTCTTGCTGCTGGTCTTGTTCACCGGGCTCCCGGTTTTCGGTCTCGTCGATGGCGAGCGGCACAGCCTCGGCCGGATGGCCTGGGTGATTCTCGGAACGGCCCTGGCCGGCGCTGCGTCGTCCACGCTCAACGCGTACCTCGAGCGGGACACCGACGCGCGCATGGCACGAACACAGCGACGCCCGCTCCCCGCGGCCTCGGTGCAGCCCGGGCACGCGCTGGCGATCGGACTGGGTCTCACCGTGCTCTCCACGGCGCTGTTGTGGTGGGTGGGTGGGGCCTTCGCGGCGGCGGTGGGCCTCGCCACGATCCTCTTCTACGTCCTGGTCTACACCATCTGGCTCAAGCCGCGCACGCCCCAGAACATCGTGATCGGCGGCGCAGCCGGCTCCACCGCCCCGCTCATCGCGGAGGCGGCGCTCACCGGCCAGCTCACCTGGGCGAGCTGGGTGCTCTTCCTCATCATCTTCTTGTGGACGCCGCCGCACTTCTGGGCCCTCGCCATCTATCGGAAGGACGAGTACGCGGCGGCGGGTTTTCCCATGATGCCGAGCGTGGCGGGGAACGCGTCCACGCGGCGGCAGTCGCTCGTGTATGCCCTGCTCTTGCTCCTCACCACCTTGACGCCGGTCCCGCTGGGGATGCTGTCCTGGTTCTACGGCGTGGTCGCGCTCTTCTCGGGCGGCTGGTTTGCATGGCGAGTCTACGTGTCGATTCGCGCCGACGATCCGCAGGTGGACTACGCGGTGTTCCGCGACTCGATCCGGTACCTTTTCCTCCTCTTCGGCGCGATGTTGCTCGATCTCGGCGTTGCCGCCGCGCTCTGAGGGCGATCACGCACACCTTGATCAGCCGCTGAAGGTGGAGTAGACGCATCGGCCAAATGTCCTACCCCTCTGGCTCGGTCATCGGGCCCGCGGATGTGGGGCTTTTCCCACCGGAGCGTCCTCCCGTGAAGCTCGGAATCGTCGGAACGGCCGAACGCCGTGTCCTCTCCGCGGCCGCCCTGCTCGTCGCCGCTGCGTTCTCCACGGGTTGCGACCCGGCGGAAGCGCGCGTGCACAGCGGGGAAACGCTATTCTTGAACAACTGCGCCCCGTGTCACGGCGCCCAGGGCGAGGGGATCGCCGTCGCCAAGGCGCCCGCCATCGGCGGTTTGCCCGAGTGGTACGCAAAACACCAGGTCGAGGGCTTCCGCGATGGCCTTCGGGGCACTCACTTCGACGACATCCAGGGCATGCGGATGCGCCCGATGGCGCTCACGCTCGTGAGCGACGACGAGGTGGCCAAGGTGAGCGCCTACGTCGCCACGCTCCCGCGCACGAACCCCGCGGCCCAGTTGCAGGGGGGCAACGCCGAGGCGGGCGCCGGCTACTACGGCACCTGCGCCGCGTGCCACGGCGCCGACGGCATGGGCAACGAGGCCCTCGGCGCGCCCCCGCTCGTGGGTGCGTCCGACTGGTACCTCCGTGATCAACTTGAGAAGTTCCAGACCGGTGTGCGCGGCGCGCACCCGAAGGACAGCCGCGGTGCCCAGATGGCGCCGATGGCCAAGACCCTGCCTGATGGGCAGGCCATCAAGGACGTGCTCGCGCACGTCGCCACCCTCGGCAAGAAGTAGGAGGCGCCTTGTCCGCTGAACATTACGACGATGGCGACGTGGTCGCCCGCAAGGTGACGATCATCACCGTGGTGAGCGTGTTCCTCTTCTCGGCCGCCGCCTTCACCATCCTCTTCATGACGAGGGCCTAGGCGATGCTGCACCTCACGCAGTGGCTGGTGGTCCCGGCGTCCACCTTCGCCAACGACATCGACTTCGTGTTCTCGCTCATCTTCTGGATGGTGGGCGTCTGGTACGTCCTGACGAATGTTGCCTTCTTCTACCTGCTCTTCAAATACCGGGCGCAGGCGGGCAAGAAGGCGCTTTACGTCACGGGCACCGAGCACGACCTGCTCAAGTGGGTGGAGTGGCCGCACTACGCCATCATCGTGTGCGACATCGTCATCATCGCGGCCGCCGTGAAGGTCTGGTACGAGGTGAAGCAGGACTTGCCGCCGGCGGAGTCCGAGGTCACCGTCGTGGCGCAGCAGTGGGCGTGGAGCTTCGTGCACCCGGGCGCCGACAACAAGATCGGCACCGACGACGACATCAAGACGGTCGATGAGTTGCATCTCGAGGTCGACAAGGTGGTGCACTGGCGCCTCCAGGCACGCGACGTGCTCCACAGCTTCTCGGTGCCTGCCTTCCGCATCAAGCAAGACGCGATCCCCGGCCGCGACATCATGGGCTGGTTCGAGCCCAACCTCGTCGGCACCTACGACATCCAGTGCGCCGAGATCTGTGGCATCGGCCATGGCATCATGGGCGCTCGCGTCATCGTCCACACTCCCGAAGAGTACGCGGCCTGGGTCGCGGCCTCCTCCAAGCACTAGTCCTCCGAGGAATCACGCATGTCGCAGGCAGATCACGCGCACGCTGACCACGGTCACGCGGCGCACGGCGACCATCATCACCACGAGATGAGCTTCTCGGAGAAGTACCTCTTCCCGACCGATCACAAGTACATCGGGAAGCAGTACATGATGACCGGCATGGTCATGGCGATGGCGGCGGCGTTCTTCGCCTACGCCTTTCGCATGCAGCTCGCCTTCCCGGGCATGAGCGTGCCCTTCTTCGGCGTCGTGTCGCCCACCGAGTACAACTCGCTGGTCACGCAGCACGGCAGCATCATGGTGTTCTGGGTGGCGATGCCGGTGCTCATCGCGGCCTTCGGTAACTTCCTCATCCCGCTGATGATCGGCGCGGACGACATGGTTTTCCCGAGGCTGAACCGGTTGAGCTACCAGCTCTTCTTGCTCAGCGCGATCATGGTGGTGATCGGCTGGTTCGTGCCCGGCGGCGGCTTCGGCGGCGCCTGGACGAGCTACCCCCCGCTCTCCGCGAAGGCGGAGTACAGCCTCACCCCTGCCGGATCGTCCATCTGGCTCGCGGCGGTGGCCGTTGAGTTCGCGGCCTTCCTTCTCGGCGGCATCAACTTCATCGTGACCGCGATGAACGCGCGCGCCCCGGGCATGAAGTGGCACGACGTGCCCATCGTCGTGTGGTTCATCTGCATCGCGAGCGTGTTGTTCATGGCCTCGGTGGGCCCGCTCATCGCCGGCGCCATCATGCTGCTCTTCGACCAGCAGCTCGGCACCCATTTCTACGACCCCGTCGCCGGTGGCGACCCCATCCTGTGGCAGCACCTCTTCTGGTTCTTCGGGCACCCCGAGGTGTACGTGGTGCTCTTGCCCGCCATCGGCATCTGCGCCGAGATCATCCCGGTCTTCGCCCGCAAGAAGCTCTTTGGCTACAAGGCCATCCTTTACACCGGCATCGCGACGGGCGTGCTCTCCTTCTTCGTGTGGGCGCACCACCAGTTCGTGGCTGGCATCGACCCGCGCATGGCGAATGTGTTCACCATCACGACGGTGCTCATCTCCATCCCCATCGCGGAGATGGTGTTCCTGTACATCGCCACCCTCTACGGCGGCTCCATCAAGTTCAGCGTCCCGATGCTCTGGGCGCTCGGCTTTATCTTCTGCTTCCTCATCGGCGGCGTCACCGGGATCTTCCTCGGCGCCAGCGGCTCAGACATCTACCTGCACGACACCTATTTCGTGGTCGCGCACTTCCACTACACCTTCTACCCCATCGCGATCATCGGCACCTTTGCCGGGGTGACGCACTGGTTCCCGAAGATGTTTGGCCGGTACATGGACGAGAAGCTGGGCAAGCTCCACTTCTGGGGCACGGTGCTGAGCTTCAACCTCATCTTCATCCCGCTGTTCTTTACAGGACTCGCGGGCGACCACCGTCGCATCTACAACTACAACAACTTCGCCGAGCTCGGCACGCCCGACCTGCAGTGGCTGCGCATCCTCGCCACCGTGGCGCTGGTGATCATGCTGTTCTTCCAGGTGATCTTCGTCTACAACTTCGTCAACAGCATCTTCAAGGGCAAGATCGCCCCGACGAACCCCTGGAAGGCCACCACGCTCGAGTGGTCTACCCCCAGCGCCCAGCCCGGCCACGGCAACTGGACGCCCGAGACGATGCCCTCGGTGTACCGCGGCCCCTACGAGTACAGCGCTCCGGGTCGCGACGACGACTTCCACCCCCAGAACGTTCCCTAGGGAGACGCCCCAAATGGCCTTCCGTCCCATCGCCACGACCCGCAGCGCCACGGGGATGCCCACGGGGCGTCTCGCGATCTGGTGGCTGATCGTCTCTGAGATCGTGATCTTCGGAGGCTTGCTCGCCTCCTACATCATGCACCGCATCGGCCACCCCGAGTGGGCCTACCAGGCCGAACACACCAACCTGCAGGCGGGATCGGTCAACACGATCGTGCTGCTCACGTCGTCCTTGCTCGCGGTGCTGGCGCACAACGCCGCGGAGATGGGCGACGGCAAGAAGGCCGCCAAGCTCTTCGGAGGCACGATCCTCGGCGGCCTGCTCTTCCTCATCATCAAGTCCTTCGAGTGGGCCAACGAGATCTCGCACGGCTACACGATCACTTCGAGCGGCTTCTGGGGTTTCTACTACACGGCCGCTGGCATCCACGCCTCGCACGTCATCGCGGGGATGATTGCGATGGGCATTGTGGCCTACGATGCCTGGCACGGTAAGGAGCTCCAGCGCGTCGAGTTTGCCGGTATCTACTGGCACTTCGTCGACGTGGTCTGGATTTTCCTCTTCCCCCTCCTCTACATCGCGAGCTGATCATGTCTGGCGACGCACACCACGACCACGCTCACGCGGGACACCACGACCACAGCAAGCAGTACATCAAGATCTGGGCGGCGCTCTTCGTGCTGTTCTTGATCAGCGTGTTCGGCACGCTCACGCCGTGGTTCGCCCTCACGCTGGTGATCGGCTTCGGTATCGCGCTGGTGAAGGCCTACCTCGTCGTGAGGTACTTCATGCATGTGAACATCGAGAAGCCGGTTGTTCACTACGCGCTCATCGCTGGGCTGGCGCTGGTGGTGCTGTTCTTCGCGGCGGTGTCGCCCGATGTCTTGAACCACGAGGGCAGCCGCTGGACCAACGTGGCCGCCGAGGCCGAGGTGCAGCGCCGCGAGGCGGAGCACGCGGCGGGCGGGGCTGGTCACCACGGCGCCGAGGGTGCCGCTCACGAGGCGGCGCCGGCGCACGAGGGCGCCCCTGCCGCCGAGGCCGCCCCGGCGGAGCACCACTAGCGTGACCGACTCGCACCCCGAGCGCGACTTTCGGCTCGTCCACCCGGCACCGCGGTCGAGCGGACCGGTGGTGCCGAGCGAAGTGTTCGCGATGCTGGTTTTCGTGTTCACCGAGGTGATGTTCTTCGGGGGACTGGCCAGCGCCCACACCATCACCCGCTCCAACTGGCCGGTCTGGCCGCCTCCGGGGCAACCTCGGCTGCCGATCGAGGCCACCGCGCTGAACACGGCGGTGCTGCTCGCCAGCGGGGTGCTGGTGTGGCTGGCGGGGCGTCGCTACACGGCGGGGCGCTCGCTGGGGCCACTGCACGCCGCGATGGGCGCCGGGATCTTCTTCGTCGTCGCCCAGGGCTACGAGTGGGTTGGGCTCGTGCGCGAGGGGCTCACGATGCAGTCGAGCACCCACGGGGCCTTCTTCTACCTCATAGTCGGCACGCACGCGCTGCACGTGCTCGCGGGGCTCGCGATGCTCGTGTTCCTGCGCGCGCGCCTCGCCGCCGGGCGCTTGACGGCCGATGAGTTCACCGCCGGTCGGATCTTCTGGTACTTCGTCGTGGCCCTCTGGCCCTTCCTCTACTCGCGCGTGTACCTGTGATCCTCGCCCTCTTCTCTCCCGCGTGGGCCTGCGCGGTGTGCGGCGCGGGCCAGGGCAACGACCAGAGCGCCTACCTCGAGATGTCGATCATCCTGAGTCTCTTGCCGCTGGCGCTCATCGCGGGCGTGGCGATGTGGGTGCGCAGGCTCCAGCGAGCCGCGGCCTAGCTGATCAGGCGCCGCGCGGTGAGGATGAAGCCGCAGAAGGCGCCCACCAGGGTCGACAGGATCATGCGAGGCGCCATGGGCCAGGTCGGGTCCCAGGGCCCGAGCACGCCACCCGCCACCCCGACGAGCGAGCAGGCGGCGAGTGCGAAGAGCGGGGCCCGCGGATGGTCGATCAGCGCTTGAAGTCGGTCGCGCACCCGCGCGTGCTATCGCGCGCGGGCGTGCCGAGGGCAGCACTACAGGCTAGACAGCGCCGCCCCCTGGAAGAGGTCTCCGCATGTCCTCGCGCTCCATGCTCGCGCTGTTTGCCCTGCTCGCCGGCTGTGCTCGTACTTGGCCGATGGATCCCCCGGAGATCCAGGCCCGCTTCGCGTCTCGGCACGTGGGGCAGTGCAACGCCTGGGTGAAGAGCCAGCGCACCGGCTACGAGTACTGCTCGTCGCCTGCCTTCCTTCCCGACGCCACGCTCGGCGCCTACGAGAAGGCCAAGTCTACCGGCCCCTCCTGGAGCAAGACCGATGGCGCCAACGACGCCGAGGCGCTCCGGGCCCACGGCGAGGGCGTCTACACCAACGCCTGCGCCTCCTGCCACCAGGCCAATGGCGAGGGCATCGCCGGGGTCTTCCCGCCGCTGAAGGGCGCGGGGGGCTACTACGGCGACGCTGCGAACCACGCGAAGATCATCCGCGACGGCCTCTCCGGCGAGATCGAGGTCAATGGCGTGAAGTACAACGGCGCGATGCCCCCGAAGGGCGGCGCGGCGCTCACCGACTACGACATCGCGGCGGTGGCCACCTTCGAGCGCCTGAGCTGGGGCAACGCCGACGGCCCGGTGACGCTCGACGACGTCAAGGGCGCCCAGTAGCGCCAGGCGGGTCGCGCTGCGGCGTGGCGCTACTCCACCCCGTGCACCGCCCCCGCGGAAGGCGAGGTCGGTCGTTTTCCGCAGCCACAACGCCGCAGCTTGAGGCTGTCGCGATAGTATAGCTTCATGTCGCGACCGCCGACCGCCGACCGCCGACCGCCGACCGCCTGGCTTAGCGCTCGCGCGACGCTCGTCCTGCTCCTAGCAGGATCCGTCCCCGTCAGGGCGTGGCCGATGACGTTTGCCGACGTGGATGTCGAGGCCACAGTAAAGGCATCAGCGTCGGCGTTTGTTGGCAACCTCGACGACGTCGAAGTGAGCTTGGTAGGCGGCTCGCCGCAGACGACGCTTCGGTTCTCGGACGTTCGCTGGAGCGTCGGAAGGGGGGCGAACTCGCTCGAACTCACGTACGCAGGCGGTTCGGTGGGTGATCGAGCCCTCGTGGTGCCTGGCATGCCTTCGTTCGAGGAGGGATTCCGGTACTTCGTCATGCTCAATGGGTCGGCCAATGCGTTCGTGCCTATCACCTACGCGGAGAACGGAGCCTGGCAGTCCGTGACGACCAGGGCAGGTGACGAGATCCTCGTCGATGCGCGGGGGCGTGTACTGCTGCGTACCGCCAGCGGTCGCGTCTTCGCCCGCGAGTGGTTTGCACCTGCGACGGCGGGTGCAGACATCGCCTCCACCGCTCCAGACTTCCTCCGCCCCGTGTCGGTTGCGGATTTCTGCGACTGGGTCGCCAAGACGGCGGGCGGCCCAGCGGTGGACCGGCCCGGGGGCGCCGCGGCCAGCGGCACGGGGCCATCGCAAGCGGGGGACCGATGAGCCGGGTCAAGTCGAAGTGTGTCGGCAGCCTCGGGGTCCTGGGACTGACGCTCGCTGCATTGGGCAGCCTGGGTTGGACTCAGGACACCGAGTGCCCATTCAGTACGGGCGACGTGTACACGTCCTCTACCTTCACCTTCAATATTTCCACGAACGACTTCAGCGGCACAGGCACCGCCTACTCGACGATCAACCAGGCGGGCAACTACTGGGACGGCTTCGGTAGTCCCATTCCTGGCACCGATCTTGAGGTCGCGAAGGTAGGCGACTGCAACGTGGAGAACGGTGCCTGGGGTGACGGTTACGAGAGTGTGACTGCGGAGGATTTGTCCGGTATCGGCATAGCGCTCACGCAGTACTGGTGCACCGGCGCGGTCATCACCGAGTGTGACATCGCATTCCATAATGGCGGCACTTGGCATCCCGACCTGCCCGAGTACGGAGAGTCCGGCTGGAGTCGTAGACCGGTCATGGCGCACGAGGTGGGGCACTGCCTTGGCTTCGACCACGATAATGGTAGCGAGGACCTGCTGAACTCGTTGTATCCCAGCTGGGAGCCCATCGGGGACCGTGTGTCGATTTCGGAGGGCTCCCGGACCGGCGCTCGCTCCGCCTACAGCGATAGTTCGACAGGTACGGACGTTGCCGTCGCGGCGATGCGCTTTGGTGACACACCCGGCAAGACGGAGTTCATCCCGTTCTGGAACACCGGGGGCGGGCCGCAGGAGGCCTTCGCGGCGTGGGCGGGCGCCAATATTGTGCGGGCGTACTGCCTCCACAACCTGGGGACCACCACGCAGTCGAACGTCACGTTCAAGGTCTATCTGTCGGTTGACGACTCGCACATCGAGACTTCCGATGTCGTTCTGGGCACCTTCACGCCCTCCATCACGCCGAACAGCGACCCGTACTGTCCCGAGCGAACACTTACCATTCCGTCGGGCACGGTTCCAGGTGCGTACTGGATTGGTGCGATCATCGATCCGGCTGACGCGATCTCGGAAACAATCGAAGCGAACAACCTGGTGCGGGACGCGCAGCAGTTCACTGTGTACTGAGGACAAATGTCCGCCGGAGGCCTGATGTCGGTTCTAGTTTCTATCTTCCTCCTGTTTGCGTGCTCGGGCTCCGTTGGAGGTGGCGCAGACTCCGCTGTGCGGGCGGCCGACCCTGCGGTCACCACGTCGTGGGACCTCGGCGGCGGACTCGTTCTCGACGAAATCCTGGGGCTGGGTGTCGCGTACTACGAGTCGGAGGAGGACGTGTGTGAGGCCCCTGCAAGCGTGGCACTCGGATTCGCCGACAGCACCGTCGATCCCCTGCTGTACTTCAAGGTGTACTTCGAGGGGGTCTCGCCGGGCGAGTTCGATGTCATGGGCGTGATCGAGGGCGATGTCGGAGACGCGGACCCGGCGAAGTACACCCACATGGTCACGCTGGCTGCGGGCGGGGTGCTCTACCCGGCGATCAGCGGGACGGGAGAGGTGGAACTCGACAAGGCCGCAGCCACGGCTGTGGTGTCACTCTCCGGCCTCGTCTTCCGCGACTACAGCGGGACCTTCGAGGGAAAGACCAATCTGGACATCACTGGTGTAGGCTGCCATACTCTAACGGATGAGGAAGGGGGCGACGGCGACGGCGACTGCGGCTGGGTGCAGGAGCCGATCGACACGACCGACCCATTCTGCACCGAGGCCCGGGACGGCTATGCGGTGGATGCGCTTGACTGACGTGCCTTACTCCACCCCGTGCACCGCCCCCACCCACGCGCCGTCGTCGCGGAAGGCGAGGTCGGTCACCCCGACGTAGGCGCCCACGTGCGAGGTCGCCACGTTTGACGGCGTGATCTCGTAGAGGTTGATGCTGAGGTCGCCTTCGCTCGTGCCATAGGCCGAGGCCACGGTGGTGCCCGTCCCAGGCACCGGCCAGAGCGGCGCCCCGATGTCGAGGTCGACCTGCCGGGTGCTCGCGGCGTCGTCCCAACTCGCGCCGCCGTCGGTGCTGCGCACGATGACGGCGCCGTCGTCGTCCTGACCGGACATGAAGAGCACGTCGGCGTTGTCCGGGTGGATCGCGGCGCGGGACGGCACGAAGCTGTCGGTCACGACGCTCGCCGAGAGATCGTCCCAGGTCTGCCCGCCGGTCTTGCTGAGGTAGCCGCCTGTCGCCGTCACCACGAAGGCGGTGTCGAGGCCGGTGGACCAGACCGCGCCCCCCAGGAGGCCCTCCGCCGGCGCGGGACCGCTCAGCGTCCAGTTGGCGCCATCGTCCTCGCTCGTCACCACCCCACGCGCTTGCACCCCGCGCAAGCGGCCGGCCACTGCCGGGTCGGCCACCACCTCGCCGAGCCAGGTGCCACCGCTGTCGAAGGCGGTCCAGCTCATTCCATCGTCCTTGGAGTAGCCGCCCTGCGAGGAGAGGCGATCGAAGGCGTAGACCGTGTTTCCCGCCGCCACGAGGTCCCAGTCGCCGCCCACGGGCAGCCCGCTGCCGTTGAAGTCCCAGTTGCAGCCGCTGTCGTCGGAGATCATCACCTGGGGGCCGAACATCCCGATCCACGACGCGCCGTCGCTCAGCGGGCCGGCCACGCTGCTCATCTTGGTCTCGGCGTCGGGCGCCTCGTCGGGAAAGTGCGGCGTGGAGCCAATGTCTTCCCAGATCACCACGCCACCGGTGCCGTGGATGCGGTCGCAGCTGAGGCTGCTGGTGTCGATCGGTCCAACCTTGTCGGTGCCCTCGTCGTCGGGGCAAGCAAGCAGGAGCGCCAGGATCATGGGTTCACCGGAGAGGGGAGGGGGAAGGCGGAAGGATCGAGGCCGAAGTCGGCGCGGCGCGCCTCGTCGCCCGGGTGGTTGAGCTGCCAGTAGGGCAGTCGCGACACGCCCCGGAGGGTGGCGGACTCGCCATCGTTGGTCTCGTAGCCGAGGAGGCGATGCGGCCAGGCCTCCTCCACCCAGTAGGTGGTGGTGACGCCGTCGACCGTCGCGGTGTGCACGGGGTGGGCCTCGAGCCCACCGAGAGCGGTGTCGCGCGAGGTGCCGGGGCCTCGGTGCACGGTGAGCGTCGTGACCTCAGGTGCGCGGTGACCGAAGCGTGTCGCGATCGAGGAGGGGAAGTACGGGAACGCCGTCGGCTCCGAGGGGATCCAACTTCCGGTCAACTCGCGGACGGCTACCATCATCGCGTCGCCAAACAACGCGGGTGCGCCAATGTTGAAGCTCTGCGGCGGCCCGTTGTCGCTATCGAAATAGGTGTGTGCGGTGAGCTTGATGCGGCCGGCATCGACGATCATCTCGTCGTACACCATGCCACACCACTCCTGGGCGGAGAACGCGATCTTCAGCGGCTGGCCGCGGGCCTGGCCGTCGCCGGGCTCCACGCGGAGGAAGGCGCTGGTGAGCACGCTGTAGGGGTACAAGCCAGTCTGGAACTGGCGATGGCTGTTGAGCTTGAGCACCTTGCGGATGTCGTTCTCGGGGTGTTCGCCCGGGTCGGCCTTCACCCGCTCGCGATGGCTGAAGTCCTCGGTCACCACGATGTTCACCATGGAACCGGCGCGCGCCTCGCCGTACCGCGGCTGCACCACGTCGTAGCTCGACAGTTCCGCGTTGCCGTCGCCCCAGGTGGGCCAGAATGCCTCGGGCAGCGGTGGTTCCGGCGTGCCGGCGGCGGCGCAGGCGAGCAGGGCGACGATCACGCCGGCGACCTATCGCGAGTGAAGCGCGCGACGACCTCCACGTGGGCGGTGTGCGGGAAGAGGTCGACCGCCGTCCAGCCCTCGCGGCGCCAACCGGCTGCCTTCAGGAGCGCGCCGTCGCGTGCGAGCGAAGTGGGGCGACAGGCCACGTAGACCAGCGTGTCGGCGTCGAGCGTCAACAGGGGACGCAGCGCGGCCGGGTGCAAGCCCCCCCGAGGCGGGTCGACCAGCACTTTCACGGGCCGCCCTGCTTCGGCGAGCACGGCCGGCAGCGTGTCCTCGACCTTGCCAGCGCGGTACTCGGCGGCGATGCCTAGGGTGGCCGCGTTGCGATTGGCCTCGGCGACGGCCTCGGCGTTCAACTCCACCCCGATCACGCGGTCGAAACGGGCCGCGAGGGCGAGGCCGAGCGCGCCTACGCCGGCGTAGAGATCCAGGAGGGTGCCGCCGTGGCCGAGCGCCTCGGCGATGGTGTCGAAGAGCACGGCGGCGCCGGTGTCGTTGACCTGGAAGAAGGCGGTGGGCGACAGGAGCATGGTCGCATCGCCGATGGCGACGGCGAGGGTGTCGCGACCGTGCAGCACTTCGCGGAGCTCGCCGACCGCGGCGTCGGACAGGCGGTCGGTGGTGTACCAGAGCACCCCGGCTGCCCCCCACCTGGGCGCGTGCGCGCGCAGCCAGGCCTCCTGCTCGGGGCCAGCGAGGGCGGTGTACAGGAGCGCGAGGACACCATCGCGACCGGCACGGAGCACGAGGTGCCGGAAGAAGCCGGTGTGCGCGCGGGGATCGTGGGGCGGGAACGGCGAGGCCAGGACGTCGCTGCGGACTCGCTCGAGCACGGCGTTGATCCGCGGGTCGGCGATGGCACAGGCGGGGACATCCACCACGCGGTCGAAGCGCCCGGGGCCGTGGAAGCCCAGGAAGTGGCCCGCCTCCCCGGTGATCCCGGCGGCCATCTCGGCTCGGGTCATGTAGCGCTGGGGGCCGAAGCTCAGCTCGATCTTGTTGCGGTAGCCGTAGCCCTCGGCCTCGGCACCACGAATGGAGCCACCGGGACCGAGCAGGGCGCTGAGCGCCTTGAGCTTCTCCTCGCGCTGTCGCGACACGGGGAGGGACTGGTAGAGGCAGCCGCCGCAGGTGCCGAAGAGCGCGCAGCGGGGAGGGACCGCGTCGGCGTGGGGGCCGGTGACCTCCAGGAGCGCCCCGGTCGCGGGCCGCCCGCCGACCAGCACCGCGCTCCCAGGGACCGCCCCGCGCACGGTCCAGCGGCGTCCCCGGGCGTCGAGACCGGTGGCCACGCCGTCGGCGTCGAGGCCATCGATGGTCACCGGCACCGGGTCGCGCACGGCAGCGGCCCTATCGCGGCGCCGACGTCAACTCGGCCGCGATCATCTCGCCAATCGCGTCGCTGAAGTGCGCCCGCCCACCGGCGTTGAGGTGCACGTCATCGACGTAGGCGTTCGCCTCGAGAACGGGCGATGGGAGGAAGCTCGCGCCGAGCCCCTTGAGCCAGGCCTCGGTCTGGGCGTGCTGCCCGTCGAGGCCGCCTTGCGACCCAGCCCGGTGACGTTCGGGCATCCGAACAAAGAAGACCGGGATCTTTGCGTCTCGGCTGATGGTGACCAGTCGCCCAAGGTAGTGCAGCGCCGCCTCCTGGGTCTTCTCACGGCGGCCGTCGAGCGGCGAGAAATCGCGGTGGTTCGAGGGCGGCGCCCGGGTTCCGAGCTGCGACCAGAGCCAGTTTCCGAGGTAGCCGCGATAACGATAGAAGAACGAGCCGCGGCGAAGGTAGAACTCCGCGCGGCAAGCCGCGTCGAGACAGCTCCAGGCGGCGATGTCGGGCACGTCCGACCAGCGGGCCAGGTCCATGGCCTGGCTCTGCCAGGGCGCGGGGGCACGGGTGAGGTCGCCGGGCAGGTAGAGGATCACCGAGGCGTCGAGGCGTCGCGGATCGATGATGTTGGATTGCGCGAGGTACCAGTCGAGGGGCCCGGTGCCGGCCGCGGAGAGGTTGTGGATCTTTCCAGCCGTCCCGAGCGCCTCGCCCAGTCGGTGGGTGTCCAGCGTCTGTTCACCGAGGCAGGTGCCGTAGAGCGTGACGTCCAGCGCGTCTTCCCGCATGTCGCCCGCGGCTTTGAGCGCGCGCGCCGCCATCTCCCCCGGCGCCTGGTAGGCGAACCGCGCGAAGCCCTCCAGTCCGAGGAGCACCCCGAGCGCCAGGAGCGTCGCGAGCCAGCCCGGGAGGGGGCTAGAACTGGAAGTAGATGAACTCGTAGCCATACGAGGAGCCAAGAACGAGGATTGATGCCCAGAGTAGCGCGTAGACCAGCGCCTGCGCCCAGCGGGGCCAGCCGAGCACGGCGAGCGTGCCCTGGCGTTCCTGCACCCACTCGAACAGGGCGACGGGCACCGCCAGCCAGAGGAAAGTGCGGAGGTACGCCGTCGCTGTCGAGTTGATGTCGGGCGACGACAAGCTCGACATCATCTGGCCAAGCTGGGCCAGCGAGTGAGTACGAAACACGACGAATCCGAGGCACGTGATGTGGAAGGTGGCGACGACCAGGAGCCAGCGGGGAACGCGAGGCTGCGGCAGCTTTCTTCCGAGCGCGAGCGCCGCGCCGTGCCAGGCCCCCCACGCGAGGTAGGTGTAGTTGGCGCCGTGCCAGAGGCCGCCGAGCACCATGGTCGCCATCAGGTTGGCCCCCGGTCGCGACCGGTTGCCGCCGAGGGGCACGTAGAGGTAGTCGCGGAGCCACTGGCTCAGGCTCACGTGCCAGCGGTGCCAGATCTCCCGCGGGGAAGCTGCGAAGAACGGCCGTGCGAAGTTCTCCATCAGCTCCACGCCGAACAGGCGCGCCACGCCTCGGGCGATGTCGGAGTAGCCCGAGAAGTCGCAGTAGATCTGCCAGGTGAAGGCGTAGGCGGCGAGCACCACCACGGCGCCGCTCGGGCTGTTCTTGTCGAAGCCGGCGGCGACGATGGGGGCGAGGTTGTCGGCCACCACGACCTTCTTCACGTAGCCCCAGGTGATGAACCATAGGGCCTCGCTGTGCTCGCGAGCTGCCGGACGTCGCATCTGCAAGAGCTGCGGCATCAGGTGAGCTGATCGCTCGATGGGGCCGGCCACCAGCTGCGGGAAGAAGGTGATGAAGAGGAGGAAGTCGGGGAGACTCCGGCACGCTGTCACCTGCGCGCGGTACACGTCGATGGTGTACGCCATCGCCTGGAACGTGTAGAAGCTGATGCCGACGGGGAGCACGATGTCGAGCAAGCGCGAGGGCGCCGTCATCCCCAGGGCGTCGGCCAGCTCGCGCGAGAAGAAGCCGGCGTACTTGAAGAGCGCCAGCGTGCCCAGGTTCGACACCACCGAGATGGTGACGAGCATCTTGCGACGTTCGACCCATCGCTCCATGCCGAGAGCGAGCGCCCAGTCGAGCGTGGCCGTGGCCAGCAATAGCCCGAGGAAACGCCAGTCCCACCAGCCGTAGAACACCAGCGAGGCCAGGAGCAGCCAGTAGCGCCCCAACCAGAGGGGCAAGAGCCGCCACGCGCCGTACACCACGCCGAGGAAAACGACGAACGCCAGCGAGTTGAAGAGCACGCGCGCCGAAGCCTAGCAGATGTGCGAAAGCCCTCCTTTTTGAAGTTGACGTTCATTATCAATACGGCTACACATGATGCATGAGCACCCTGGCGAGCTTGGCAGTGGGCGAGTCTGCCCGAATCGAGTCGGTGGGCGGTGAGCGCGGCTACCGTCGCCGCCTGCTTGAGCTGGGATTTCTCCCTGGCTCGGTGGTTCGCCTGCGCGGCGTGGCGCCGATGGGCGATCCGCTCGACGTCGACATCGCGGGTTGTCGCTTCTCCCTGCGGCGCGCCGAGGCCGAGGCGGTCGTGCTCTCAAGCACCGCGCAAGCAGGCCCGGCGCTGGAACTCGCCGCAGCGAAATAGGCGAGTTCGTGGTCGCGCACGCCGCCCCCCGAGTGGCCGTCGCCGGTAACCCCAACACCGGAAAGACCAGCCTCTTCAACCGCCTGACCGGCGCCAACGCCCGGGTGGGCAACTACCCGGGGGTCACCGTCGAGCGCGAGAGCCGGACATGGCGGCTCGCGGGTCGCGACGTCGAGGTGATCGACGTCCCGGGCACCTACTCGCTGGCGGCGCGCTCCGCGGAGGAGCAGGTGGCGGTGCGTGCGCTGTTTGGACTGGATGGCGAGCCTCGGCCTCACCTCGTGCTCCTGGTGGTCGACGCCACGCAGCTCGTCCGCAATCTCTACCTGGCGGTGCAGCTCGCCGAGGCGGAGGTGCCCTTCCTCATCGCGCTGAACCTCGCCGACGTGGCGCGCGCGCAGGGCATCCTCCCCGACCCGCAGCGTGTTGCCGCCGCATTCGGCGTGCCCTGCGTGCCGGTGAGCGCCCACACGGGCGAGGGGCTGCCGGACCTGGGGCGACTGGTGGCGGCGGCGATCGACAGGCCACCGCGACCCCACCTGGTCCTGCCGTACCCGGCGCCGCTCCTCGCCGACGCGGCGCGCCTCGAGCCCTACGCCGCCGCCTCCTCGCCGGGCGAGGCGCGCGCGCTCGCGCTCTGGCACCTGCTCTCGGTCGACGACACCGACGAGCTCATCGACATCCCCGATACCGTCCGTCGCGAGGTGGCCGCGATCCGGGCGGGCGCGGGTGCCCGCGACATCGACGGCGAGATCGTCGGCACACGGTACGACTGGCTGGCCGCGAGGGAGTTCGGCGTGGGGCGCCGGATCGAGGGGCCTGCCCTGTCCGACCGAGCGGACCGGGTGCTCTTGCACCCCTTGAGCGGCGGCCTCGTTTTCCTGCTGGTGATGGGGGTGCTCTTCCAGGCCCTTTTCAGCTGGTCGGAGCCGGCCATCGGCGCCATCGAGGGCGTTTTCGCCTGGCTGGGCGACGCCGTGGCCAATGTGCTCGGCGCGGGCGTCTTCACCGACCTCCTCGTGGATGGCGTCATCAACGGCGTGGGCAGCGTCGTGGTGTTCTTGCCGCAGATCATGCTGCTTTTCTTCCTGCTCGGCTTCCTGGAAGACAGTGGCTACATGGCCCGCGTGGCCTTCCTCGTCGATCGCGCGATGCGCGCCATCGGCCTGCACGGCCGCGCGTTTGTACCCATGCTCTCGGGCTACGCCTGTGCCGTGCCGGCGATCATGGCCACGCGCACGCTCGAGCGGCGTCGCGACCGCCTGCTCACGATGATGGTGGTGCCGCTCATGTCGTGCTCGGCGCGGCTGCCGGTGTACACGCTCGTGGTCGCGACCGTTTTCACGCCGGGGGCCACCTGGCTGGGCGTTGACGCGCGGGTGGCGGTGATGGTGGCCATGTACCTCTTCACGACGGGCATGGCGCTCCTCGCCGCCGGGGTGCTGGGGCGCACGCTGCTCAAGGGACCGCGGGTGCCGCTCCTGCTCGAGCTGCCCCCCTACCGCATGCCGCGACTCGCGACGGTGATTCGGCAGATGTGGATGCGCGCCAAGACCTTCCTCACCGAGGCGGGCACCACGATCATGGCGGTGACGGTGGTGTTGTGGGCGCTCTTGTACTTCCCGCGCGACGTGGAGCTTGGTCGCGACTACGACTCGCTCCGGGCGGGCGCGAGCGCCGAGGTGGCCGCCCAGCTCGACGCCGAGGAGTCGGCCGAGCGCCTCGCCCAGAGCTACGGCGGTCGCATGGGGAAGGCGATCGAGCCGCTCATCGCGCCCCTGGGCTACGACTGGAAAATCGGCGTGGGCGTGGTGGGCGCCTTCGCGGCGCGCGAGGTTTTCGTGGCCACGATGGGCGTGATCTACGGCATCGGCGACGGCGCCGACGAGGCGAGCGAGCCCCTGCGCGACCGCATGCGCGCCGAGCGTCGCCCTGACGGCACTCCCCTGTGGACGCCGGCGGTGGGGGCCTCGTTGATGGTCTTCTTCGCACTGTCGGCGCAGTGTTTGTCCACCCTGGCGGTGGTGCGGCGCGAGTCGGGGTCCTGGCGCTGGGCGGCCTTCTTGTTTGCCTACATGACCGTGCTCGCCTGGGTGGGCGCCTTTGTCACCTTCCGCGTGGTTGCGGCGCTCGCCCCCGCCGTCTGACCCGTCGGACTACGGCAGCTCGCTCTCGCCCGCTGAGAGCGTGAGCCACTCGTAGCCGACGGTCATGCTCGCCCCGAGGTCGATGGTGCCGATGATCATGCCCACCCCGAACTCGTTCTCGAGGAGGGCCGCGCTGGCGCCCACCCCGGTGGCCGCGCCGTACTCGATGCCCGCGTAGGTGCCGAGCAGGTCGCTGCCGGGGCGGCTGCCGTCATACCAGACCAGCGGGGTTTCGAGGTAGCCCACGCCCACGGCCCCCTCGGCGACGAGCCCGAGCCGGGGGCCCGAGAGGGTGACGGCGAAATCCTGGGTGTCGCCGCCGGCCTCCTGGACTTCCAGCGTCGCGCTCGCGAACGCGATGCCCAGGCCCGCACCGACCCGCACGTCGACGAGCTCGGTGAGGGTGGCGCCCACCACCTCCAGCTCGGCGAGCTCAGAGGATGGCGCGCAGGCCACGAGGAGCGCGAGCATCACTCCACCGCCGCGGCCAGCAGTCCCGCCACCTGGGTTGCCACGTCGAGCTCGGTGCAGTCCTCGTCGAGCTCGGTGAGGTCCGCGTACTCGCCACCGGTCGCCTCGGCCGCCGCCTGGTAGCGCTCCACGCCCCAGGTCTGCGCGCTGGCGAGGCATGACCCGTCGGAATCGTGGTACGGCGGGCCGAGGACGTAGACTTCGAGGTCGCGACTGGTTCCGGCGTAGAGCTCCACGTAGGCGGTGGGATCGGGGTCACCGTTGGTCAGCCGTCGGGAGCCGTCGCCTTCGTCGCTCACGATCAAGGCGGCGGCCGGGACGCCCTCGCGCCACAGCTCCGCGTTGCTCCCCGCGTCGGCGGTGGTGAGCGCGCCGGTGGGGTCCCAGCAGGCGTCTGGCTGGTCGCCGTCGGCGCGGCAGATCGCGGCGTAGATGGCTTCCAGTCCTTCCTCGTTGCCCGTGCCTTCGTCGGTGTTCCAAGTTTCCTCGCCGCACACGCAGCCGAGGTACTCCCGGCTCACGACGGTCGGCACGGGACAGTCGCCCGCGTCGCCCGCGTAGTTCGGATCGGATTCGAGGTCGTTGTCCTTCCAGTAGATGGTGTCGCAGAGCAATTGTGCGCGCAGTGTCTCCACCGCGTTGTCGCCGGCCGAGGTGATCACCGGCCCCACGAGGCTCCCGGCCTCGCCCGGGTCAACGCCGGTGGTGCCGCCGGCCTGCGGATCGGCGGACGCGGTGGTCACGCCGATCTGCCAGTCGGCGCTGCCCAGCGCGTCGATGATGGCGTCGAGGCCCACGGCGAGCGCAGACGACTCCTCCTTCATCGAGCCCGAGGTGTCGATCACCAGCAGGAGGTCGAGCTGGGGCGGGCCCAGATCGAGGTCGTCGTCGTCGCCGTTCCCGGTGTCCTTGGTGCCGGCGCAGGCCAGGACCGAGAGCGCGAGCAAGCCGAGCGTAGTGCGCATGCGTACGTCTATCCGCTGGCGACGCGCGATACGCAGGTCGGCGAGGTGACCGATGTTCTTCTTCCTGGCCTGCACCGCAGAGACGGTCGACACCGGCGCAGCGGCGCTGCCAAGCCTCGACCCGCCCGCAGCGGGCGAGGGATTCCAGGCCAAGATGAGCGGCAGGGTGGCGCCCTACAGCGAGGCCTGGCTTTGCGCGGTGTACGACCTCGACACGACGGAGCTCTCTCCGGTCAACTGGGTGGAGTACCTCCAGAACGAGGGCACCCACCACATGACCCTCTCCACCACCGTGCTGGCTGAAACACCGCTCGAACCTGGTATGTACGACTGCAACGAGCTCTACACCGACAGTAGCCTCATGGAAGACGCGGTGATGATGTTCGGCACACAGGGCGCCGGCGAAGGCATCCTCGCCCTCCCCGGGGGCGTGGTGGCGATGGTACCGGCCGGAATCCAGGTGGTGCACGAGCTGCACTACGTGAACCCAAACGACGAGGAGATCGAGCTTTATTCCTATCTGAACGCGTACACGATCCCGGCTGAGGAAGTGACGGACAGCATCTGGGGCGGCCAGGTGCGCGACGAGACCATCGTCGTGCCCGCCGGGGCGACCGCCACCGAGTGGACTCGCTGTGCCTTCAACGAAGACGTGGAGGTTCACTTCCTCGGCTCGCATACCCATGCGCTCGCGACCGAGTTCCGCGTGGCGCCCTTCGACGGTACCGCTGCGGGCGAGGTCTTCTACACCAACAACGATTGGCACGACCCGCTCATCACTCAGTACAACCCCCCGCTGGTGGTGCCCGCCGGGAGCGGCTTCGAGTACGCCTGCGACTACCAGAACGATGGCGACACCGACGTGAGCTACGGCTACACGGCGGCCGACGAGATGTGCAACCTGACAATCGTGTTCACACCGGGGAGCACCACCGCCGAGTGCCAGGTCGTACAGACCAGCGACGGCGTTCTATGGGAGTAGTGGCCTCGCGTCACAGGCGATGACGGGCCCGCCGAAATCCAGCCGAACGTGCTGGCGTCGACACACCAGCGTGTGACCGGCGGGCACCTCGGCGCTCTCCCCCGCGTGCAAGAGGGCATCGCCGACCGCGTAGATCGCCACCGCCTCAGCGCTCTCTCCTGGCCGGAGCACCGCCACGTTCCCCTCGAAATGCTCGCGACGCACCATCCAGTTGAAGTCGACACAGGGCCCGTCTACCAGCACGCAGTCGACAGGATCTTCGCCCTTGAAGCGGAAGGGGACGAGCCAGTCGTCGAGCATCACTAGCTTGCCGCGCACGGTGAGCAGGCAGCCCTCGCCTTCGAGGAGCACGATGAAGCGATCGTAGCCAGCGAAGTCGGAGAAGGGGCCGTCACTGGCTACGCTCGCGCGACTGACACGCCAGCCGGGTGGGTCGTCGCCCGAGGTCGCCACCAGCTCGGTGGTGCCGCCGCCGTTTTTCCACGGCATGCGACGGTAAGCGCCGTTCGGGATGACGATGTTCATCGGTCGCTCATTCTTCCACTGCGGCTGCGTACGCGCAGTGAACCACCAGCGGGCAGCGGTCGCAGCGGGGCGCCGTGGGGCGACACACGAGCGCGCCGAGATCCAGCATCGCCCAGTTGAAGCGCCGGGGATCGTGGGCGGCCCCGGCGAGGGCCCGTCCCACGGTTTCGAGCACCGGGTCGTCGCGAAGGTCTGGGCGCAGGCGCGGCGCGAAGACGCGCTCCACGATGCGGGCGAAGTTCACGTCGAGCAGGAAGGTGGGCTCGCCGTGCACCGCGCACAAGTACGCGCTGGCGACGTACTGGCCCACGCCGGGGAGGGCGAGGAGAGCGTCCCGTGTGCGCGGTATGTCGCGACCGGCGAGCGCCTCCGCCAGACCTTGGAGCACCGCGGCGCGCTTACGTTGGAACCCAAGTGGGCGTAGGGCCGATTCAACCTCGGCGCGCGGCGCGGCGGCGAGTGCCGCTGCGTCGGGGAAACGCGACAGGAAGCCGGGGAGAAAGGCGTCGACCCGCGGGCTCATGGTCTGTTGAAGGCAGACCTCGGCCACGAGCAACTGCCAGGGCGACAGCTCCCCTCGTCGCCAGCGGAAGTCGCGCGCGTTCTGCCGGTACCAGTCTTCCAGGAGGCGCGGCACCGCCTCGATCGCGGCCGAGCGCTCGCTCACCACGGCGCGAGCGATGTGTTCGTGGGTGCGGGTGCGGGTGCGGGCGGGCACCGGAGCGACCTAGCCCGGGGTTATCGTCGGGGCGGATGGAACGTTTCTTCAACACCACCGGGCCCTGCGACCCGCAGCGCCACTACCCGCTCCCCCCCCGAGGCCCGGATCCCGATGGTGGACCGGCTGATCGCGAGGCAGCAGGATTTCGTGGTGCCTGGCCCTCCGTCGTAAGCGGAGAGCACGCGAACGCCTCGCGTCGTAAGCGGTAGCAGTTTGCGTGCACAATCGAGCCACCGCGCCGGCGTTGTCCCCCGCCGCCGGCCGCAGCGGGTCCCGGATTATCCAGCTTCTCTCGTTCAGCACCTCGCGCTCCGAGCGCCTCCGGCCCGTTGTCTGTGCACTCGAAGAGCGACCGCTCACGACGTCGGGCGTTCAAGCAGTGACCGCTCACGACGACGCGCCGGCGGCTTCGCTGGCGCACCGAAAGGGAACGATCCGCACCGGATCTTGCGACTTGCCTTCCGTCGGGTCTACCGGCGGGGTGCTGCGGTCGCACCCCGGTGATCGGCGCCGCGCAGCCGGGTCTAGCTGAGCGGTCGCTGCACCTACTCGATGACCTTCAGGATCTCCTCGCCGATGGCCCGTGCCAGGAGCGGTGGGACGGCGTTGCCGACCAGCGTGTACTGGGGCACCTCGTCCTTGCGACGATTCCCGCCGGTGGTGCGCTTGCCCTGGAAGACGAAGCTGTCGTCGAAGGACTGCAGGCGAGCCATCTCGCGCACGGTGGGGGCGCGGGGGACGCGGTAGTGCACGTAGTCGTCGGGGATCGTGACAATCGTGGGCGCGGGCTGGTTGGCCTGCAAGGGCGTGTAGTCGCGCTTGCCGGTGCCGAGGCCCATTGCCGCGAGGTCGGCCGCGGTGTCGGCTTCGAAGCGCCCGGCGTCCATGATCGCCTGGAGGCGTGCGGTGACCTTGGCGTTGTGGGTGGCCGCCTGGTGGTTGTGCAGGGGTGCGACTGTCAGTTTCCCGGCGTCGTAGTCCTCCCTGTCGTACACGTAGGCCGCCGGGCGGCAGCCGGGCACGCGGCCCTGTCGCGACCATGCCGCATAGGTGCGATCCCCGCCGGCGCGACCGTCGGCCTGTCGCGACGCCACCGCTGCCTCCCGCACCGGACGGTACTCGCTGCTGGCCTGTCCCGACTGGAGGAAGTCGAGGTCCCAGAGGGCCTCCTCCACCGTCACGCGCTCGCCCGCGGCCACGCGCCGGGGCACCTCGTGGATGAGCTTCTGGTCGCGGCGGCAGCCGATGAACACCACGCGCTTGCGTCGCTGCGGGACGCCGTAGTCGCTCGCGTCCAGCGTGAGCGCATCAGCACAGCGATAGAGGCGGGCGTCGGCGCAGGCGCGCTGCAGGTCGGGACGCAAGACCGCCACCCGATCGAGGCACTCGGCCGGCGTGAGGAGCGCCGTGCGCAGCGGCATGGCCAGGTCGACGGCCGGTAGACGCTTCAGTGCCTCGAGGCACCGCTCCACGATCGCGTCGGGCTGGAGCACATCGATGAAACGGTCGAACTCGTCGACGAAGGCGTCGTTGTCGATGTCGGCGTGGCCCTTCTCCCGCGTGATCGTGTCCACAAGGCGCGCGAGGTCGCTCACACGCCCGAGCATCCTAATCCCGTGCCGCACGGTCGCCACGTCGCGACTCGTCTTGCTGGTGCGATAGTCCAGGTTAGTCCGCGTCGCGTCGCGGAAGGCGTCCCCCAGCGCGGTGGCGTAGCCGTCGGCGTCGCGCGTGAGACGTAGGCGGATCCAGGCTTCCTCGCCGTCGCCGAGCTTGCTTGCCACCTCCCGCACGGCGCGGTCGTCGACCATCGCCCCGATCTCGCGGAGGATGCGTTCCTTGTGGGCGCCGCCGTCCTTCGTGAGGATCCCGGGCACGTTCTCCATCACGAAGTACTTCGGCCGTAGCCGCTCGATCACGCGGAGGTAGCCCGCGAAAAGGTCGTCTTTCTTGTCGTTCTTCCGACGGCGCCCGGCGAGGCTGAAGCTCTGGCAGGGAGGCCCGCCGCACACCACGTCGACGGGGCGGGTCACCAGGGCGCTGAGCCGGTCCACAAAATCGGGCGCCTTCACATCCGAGCGGAGGAAGGGCAGGTCGAGACCGAGCTGGTGGTTGTAGCGAAGGAGGTGCGTGAGCTCGCAGTTCTCGTTGATGTCACTCGCGGCGAGGAAGTCGTAGCGGGCGCCCCCGTCGGCCTGGAGGAAGCCCTCGGAGAAGCCGCCGGCACCGGCGAAGAGGTCGATGAAGGTGACACCCATCAGTCAATCTCATCACATTCCCAGAAGCACGTCTCTGGAAACACGAGCCCGTCGTCGTGACCGACGTGCTGGTTGATGATCGTGACACTCCCGGGCAGCGTCGACACGGGCGCGCTGGCGAGCTCCACGTGCTCGCCACCATCCCAGCCCCAGACTTCCAGTGTGAAGTCGCCCTGGGGTACGTCGAGCAAGAGAAAGCCCCCGTTGCCGGTCGTCCCCGGTTCGGTGGCCGAGGGGAGCGAGCTGTCGTCGAAGTAGTAGGCCCGCGGCTCGCCCACCACCGCGCCGCTGCCGTCGTGGATGAATACCTGCGCGTTGACCACGGGCTCGCCCTCGCAGTCGTAAGCCTGGCCGAAGATCATCGCGGTGGTGTCGTCCCATTCAACCCCGAGGAGCGCCGGGATGATCGCGACCGTCGTGTTGGACAGCGAAGGCGCGTCGAGGTTCGCCCGCGCGAGGTGCTCCCACGCCAAGACGACGTGCTGGCGGTAGGTGGGGACCGCGTCGGCCGCCTCGCTCGCCACCGACAGCGGCGTGCACGCCGGCAGGGTCATCGCCCACGCGCCCGCGTCGTCGCTCCTCGTCTCGGCGTCGGCCCCGAGGCTGATGTCGTCGCTCGTCCAGGCCGAGACGTCAGCCTGGGCCACGGGATCGCTGGTCTGGAAATCGATGACCCGTCCCTCCACCGAGTGGTCGGTCATGCACACCGCCATCGGGGAGTCCCAGCTGGTGTCGAGGCAGCTGTCGTCGGCGTCATAGGGCGCCTCGAGGTACACGAAGTCGTCGAAGGACAACGAGGAACCGGTGTCGGTGTCGGTGTCAGAATCGGCGTCGGTGTCTGAGTCCGCGTCAGTGTCGGTGTCACTTTCGCCGGTGTCGGCGCTGTCTTTTTCGGGTCCTTCCTGGATGCAAGCAAGTAGGTAGAACATGGCTTATCCCAGTGCCTCCTCGACGAGCTGCGCCTGCTCGGCGAGGTGACGGTCCATGTAGCCGGTGGCCGGCGCCGAGCCCGCCTTGCGACCGGCGTAGCGCAGGGTGATCCCCGCCTCCAGGCACCACATCGCCACGCTCGGCCAGCCGCCCATGTTCTTGGGCTCCTCTTGGCACCAGATCACCCCGGCGCCCGGGTGTCGTGCCAACTCGCCGCGCAGGGCGTCGAGGGGGAAGGGGTAGAGTTGCTCCACGCGCACCAGCGCCACGTCGCGATCGCCGCGCGCCGCCAGGAGGTCGTAGTACACCTTGCCCGAACACAAGACCACGCGCTTGTGACCCGTGCCGTCGCCGATGAGCTCAGAGAAGCCGCCCCGTGCGAGGTCGTCGAGCGGCGAGGACACCGTTCGCAACAGCGACTTCGGGGTGAACACCACGAGCGGGTCGCGCACCCTTCGCATCACCTGGCGACGCAAGAGGTGGAAGATCTGCGCGGGTGTCGTGGCGTTGACACACTGCATGTTGCCCTCGGCGCACATCTGGAGGAACCGCTCGATGCGGGCGGAGCTGTGCTCGGGGCCTTGCCCCTCGTAGCCGTGGGGCAGAAACAGCGTGAGCCCCGAGAGTCGGTTCCACTTCGCCTCGCCGGAGCTGATGAAGTTGTCGAAGATGATCTGGGCACCATTGGCGAAGTCGCCAAACTGGGCCTCCCAGATCACCAGCGCCTCGGGGTAGTCCAGCGAGTAGCCGTACTCGAAACCGAGCACGGCGGCCTCGCTCAGGAGCGAGTTGAAGACGTCGAAGGAACCCTGTCGACTGTCGATGTGTTGGAGCGGGCACCAGGCCGCGCCGGTGGTCTGGTCGCGCACCACCGCGTGGCGGTGGGAAAAAGTGCCGCGGCCGCAGTCCTGCCCGGAGAGGCGCACCCGGTGACCCTGTGACACCAGCGAAGCGTAGGCCAAGAGCTCGCCGGCCGCCCAGTCGAGGGGTTTCTTGCCCTCGGCCTGCTCCTCGCGGAGCTTGTACACACTGCGCGCGAGCTTGGGGTGCAGGTTGAAGCCGGGGGGCACGTGATTGAGCGCGCGGAGCAAATCGGACAGCCGCCCGACCGGCACGGCAGTGTCGACGAGATCATGCTTTCCCCCGTGGTAGTGGGCCCAGAGGTCGTGCATGGCGCTGGCCACCGGTGGGCGGCCGTTGCCCTCCTTGACGTAGCGGAGCGCGCCGTCGAGCTCGGCGCGGAAGTCGGCTTCCATCTTGTCGGCTTGCTCGCGGGTGACGGCCCCTTTCTGGATGAGCCGGCGCAGGTAGCCCTCGCGCACGCCGGGGTGTTCCGCGATGCGACGGTACATGAGCGGCTGGGTGTAGGCGGGCTCGTCGGTCTCGTTGTGCCCGTGGCGCCTGAAACAATACATGTCGATCACGACATCGCGACCGAACCTGTTGCGCCATGCCACCGCGATCCGCGCCACCTCTGCCACCGCCTCCGGGTCCTCGCCGTTGACGTGGAAGATGGGGACGCCGAGCATGCGCGCCACGTCTGTCGAGTAGGGTGTCGACCTTCCCTCGGTGGGGGTCGTCGTGAAGCCGATCTGGTTGTTAACCACGACGTGCACGGTGCCGCCGGTGCGATAGCCGGGCAGGTCGGACAGGTTGAGCACCTCGGGGACGATGCCCTGGCCCGCGCAGGCCGCGTCGCCGTGGATGCGGAGCGCGAGCCCTGAGCGGCGTTCGGTGTCGTGCACGCGCTCCATCTTGGCGCGCACGCGGCCCACGACCACCGGGTTGACCGCCTCGAGGTGGGAGGGGTTGAAACACAGGGCGAGGTGCACAGTGCCCCCTTCCCGCGTGACGTACTCGGAGCTGTAGCCGAGGTGGTACTTCACGTCGCCCGAGCCCTCTGTCGGCGCGTCGTGTTGGCCGGCAAACTCGGCGATCATCTTGGCGGGTGGCTTCCGGAGCACGTTGAGCAGCACGTTGAGCCGCCCGCGGTGGGCCATGCCAATCACCACCTCGCGCACGCCGTTGCGGGCTGACTCCTCGATCACCATGTCCATGAGCGGGATGAGCGACTCGCCGCCCTCGAGCGAGAAACGTTTGTTGCCCTGGAACTTCACGCCGAGGAAACGCTCGAAACCGTCGGCCCGGGTGAGCAGGTCGAGCGCGCGCAGCTCGCCCTGGTGGTCGAGCGCCGGCCGCTCGAAGCGTCGCTCAAACTGCTCGACCACCCAGTGTTTCTGGTTGGTGTCGCGGATGTTCATGTATTCGACGCCCACGCTGCCGCAGTACACGGCCCGCAGCCGGTCGAGCACCTGGCGCACGGTGGCGTGCTCGGGCATGCCGTACATCGGGACGGTGCTGACTTTGACGTCCATGTCGGCGGCAGAGAGGCCGAAATAGGCAGGGTCGAGCTCGGGGTGGGGTTTACCGGCCTCGAGGCCGAGGGGATCCACGCGTGCGGCGTCGTGACCGCGCACACGGTAGCTATTGATCAGTCGCGACACCTTCGCCTGCCGGTCGGCGTCGTCGAAATCGCCGGTGGCGGTGGCGGTGGGGTTGAAGATGCTCCGAGTCGGCAACTGTGGAGGAAGGAAGCCTTCGAGTGCCTCGAGATAGGCAGCGTTGTCGCCGGAGAGCGCGGTGTCGTGGGCCATGGGCGGCGGAGTATCGCGGCCCGGGGTCAATCGGGGTCGTCGTCCGAGCGCCTCGCGACTGGGCTAACCTAGCCGCTAGTTACGAGACCGAGGCCACGCCCGGCCCGATCGCAGCGGGGTCGAGCCGACGTGATCGAGCCGCCCGGCACGGTGAGGGAGGCGGGTGACGCCCCTGGCGCGCCCCATCGCGGAGCGCAGCGCAGCCGATGGGGACGCCAGGGGTGGCAGGACCCGCAAAGTTGGAGTTCCGGGCGGCGGATCGCCTGGAGATCTGGGGCCTCCCGTGTCGCGACAGAGGGCCGGGCGTCGCCGTCCGAGGGGAGGATCGAGGTGCCCAAGCGTGTGCCGCCCCGATAAGCCGCGCCGGTGCCCCGTCTCACCGTCACCACGCTCAACGTCAATGGTATCCGCAGCGCCGAGCGCCGAGGTTTCTCGGCCTGGCTGGAGCGCGCCAAGCCCGATGTGCTCTGTCTCCAGGAGGTGCGCGCCGACGAGGAAACGACGCCCCCGGAGCTATGGAAGCCCGCGAACTACGCGGCTCGTTTCTTCCCCGCCGAGAAGAAGGGGTACAGCGGCACGGCCGTGTGGAGCAAGCGGAAGACGGTGAAGTTCACCGTGGGCACGGGTCACGCCCGCGGCGACGGGGAGGGCCGCGCGGTGGGTGTGCACCTGCCCGGGATCGACGTGTGGTCGCTGTACATGCCGAGCGGATCGAGCGGTCCCGACCGCCAGGCATGGAAGTTCCAGTACATGGAGCACGTGCTGCCGTGGCTCGACACGTTGCTCGCCTCGGGACGCCCGACGATGGTGTGTGGCGACATCAACATTGCCCACACGCCCATGGATATCAAGAACGCCAAGCCCAACGAGAAGAACTCCGGCTTCCTCCCCGAGGAGCGGCGCTGGCTCGATACACTGGTGGCGCGAGGCTGGCGCGATGCCTTCCGGCTGACAAACCCGAGCTCGCAGGCCTATTCCTGGTGGAGCCAGCGGGGCCAGGCGCGAGCGAAGGACGTGGGGTGGCGAATCGATCACGCGTGGGTGTCACCCGGCGTGACACTCGTGTCGTCGATGATCGAGCGCGAGGCCAACCTGTCCGACCACGCGCCGGTGCACGTCGTCGTCGAGGTCCCATGAAACCCGGCGTGGGCCCCGTCAACGAGGTCCCACGCGTCGTCGTGATTGGCGGCGGCGTGGCGGCCCTGTCGGCGACGATCCACCTGCTCGAGCTGTGTAGTGCCGACCCCTCGCGCGCCTTGCAGATCGACCTGATGGCGCCGCTCTTGCCGGATCGCGACCTCGAAGGTCGCATCACGTCCAACGGGAGCGGCCTCGGCGGCAAGGCGATGGCGCGCACCTTCGAGGGCGAGTTCGACGAGAAAAGTCACTACCATCGAACGCCGTTTTACGGCCCGATGATGCCCCACAAGGGCACGATCCCCCACGGCTACCATGTGCTCTGGGCCTACCCGCACCTCTGCCGGATGCTGGGCGACACCTCCGACTTCTTGCGCCCGAGCCAGGGATCGCTGGCGATCGCGAGCTTCATGGGCGACCTCGCCGATCCCACCCCCGGTGGGCCCGGCGTCGGCATCATGGGCTTGTGCGACCCGGCCACCGGCGAGGCTTTCCGCGAGGAGACGGCGCTTCTGTTCCGCCTGCGCGGTCACGACGCGCGCGTGGACGGTGCGCTCGCCATCGTCCACCACCTCTTCGCGGCCCTTGCCCCGGGCATCGACCCGCTCGCGTTTTGCGACCTCTTCTTCGCCCACGAGATCGACCTGGAGCTGCGAGTCGCCTTGATCCTCGCCTCCATCGAGGTGCGCAGCATCGACCCAGAAACGGCCACGGTCGACGGCCGGCCGCTCTACGAGGTGGAGTACCGGGAGTGGACCCGCCGCGCATTCCGCGACCGGGCCATCCAGTGGAAGCCGGTGGTCGACGTGGGCGGCACCCTCTACGACAAGGTGGACGGCGCGATCCGATTGGCCCGCGATCTCTTCGATCAGAGCGGGCCCCCGGTGTCGCCGGGTCGCGACTTCGATGTGTATGATGACGGGCAGCGCCGCGCCGCCCGCGACTACGTGATGGCCGGCCTCGGGCGCGTGCTCGAGCGACTGCCCGAGGCCCTCGGCCACCTCGCGGCAGGGAGCTACCCGGCCTGGCGCTCCTTGCATTTCCGCTTCGCGCCCGACGCGACGTTCACGTCGCCCTACTCCTTCGACGCGGCGCAGGCGGTGCGCTCGCTCGCCTTCTGCTTCACCAGCCCCGCCGCCAGCCGGGTGCGCACCGCCGACGGCGGCCAATGGAACAGGCTGGCCCTCAAGCTCTGGCAGCGCATCGACGTGCTGGCGGCGCAGAACCCGCAAGTGAAGCTTCGTCTCCACGACTCGCGGGTGTCAGAAATGCGGGCCGACAGCGACACCGTCCGCGTGGTGCACGGCGGCTGGACCGGGCACTCGGGCGACCTCGGGATGCCCCACAGCCCGAGCATCGATCACCGCTACCCGCCGCCCGACCCGTCGCGACCCGACATCCACGCCTGCGCCGTGATCCCCACCATGGCGCCCGGCGCGCTCGAGGCCGTGCTCGGCGGCCGCACCTATGAGAGCGCGCGGCGAAGCTTGGAACCCCTTCGCGTGTCGTCCAACGAGACGTTGGAGCTCTTGATCTGGACCCGGGAGAAGATCCGCTGGTGCGATCACGCGGCGCGTGCCCTCCGCGAGAGCGCGATCACCGGCCTGGAAGGACCGTTCTGCCTGCTCGCCGACTACTCGATGGGGCTCTGGTCGCCCCGGGCGATGGCCGAGGAGAACCCCTTCGGCGAGGCGACAGGGAGCTTCCAGGGCTCGGTGATCGAGAGCTGCGGCGGCTTCGAAGAAACCTACGCCTGCCTCACCCGCGACGACGCCTTCGGCTGGCCGCTGGAAGCCAAGACCGCCATCCGCGACCTGTTGAGCAAGCGGAGCTTCTTCTCCACGCTCGACGACCGCCCGTGGCCCTACGACGATGGTCGCTGGCGTGGGCGGCGGGCCGGCGGCACCTGGACGCGCGAGCGCGCGATGTCGCCCGAGGGCCTCGCCGACTGGCAAGTGGCCTCGCGCTGGATGGCCTGGGGATTCCTTCGCCAACTCTCGCTCATCCAGTCACTCGGGGTGCAGGCGGTGCGACAGCTCGGGGAGCTGGCCAACCGACTCGACCCCCGTGGCATCGATCCTCTCGCGATCCTCGAGCCCGCGCCCGAGCTTCGTCGCGACATCCGGTATGTGGTCATGCGTAACGCCAAGCCGCGAAACAGGATCTTCGCCCCGGGCGTGGGCTCCTGGCCGCAACGCCACGTTTCGGGGCTGCCGATCGACGCCGCCGAGCGCATCTTCCCGGCCGGCGAGTGGACCCGCAACGGGCTCGACATCGTCTGCATGGAGGCGGCCTGCCTCTCCGGCATGAGAGCGGCGCGGGGCGCCTGGCAGCGGGTGGTGAGCCCCTCGATCCCCGAGGGCGCGCCCGGCTTCGATGCCTCGATCCTGCCGCCGCAGCAGTGGTACTCGGGCACCGACCCGCATGATCGTGGGATTTCGGAAAGGCGCGGATGACCGGGATCGTCGCGGATCGTTACGCCATCCTCGGCCCGCTGGGCGAGGGCGGCGTGGCCAACGTCTTCCTCGCCGAGGATCGCGTGGCGGGACAGCGCGTGGCGCTGAAGTTCTTCCCGCCCATTCGGTCTTCCACCGAGGAGTTCCGTCGCGAGGCCAGCGCGACTGTCCCGACGCGGCACCGGGGACTGGTGCGGCTGGTGGACGCCGGCATGCACGAGGGCGCGCCGTGGCTCGCCATCGAGCACGTGGATGGACAGGATCTACGGGAGCAGTTGCGGGTATCCGCGGTTGCGCCCGGGCTGATGCTCGATTGGATCGCCCAGGTGTTCGACGCGATCGACGCGCTCCACCGCGTGGGGCTGGTGCACGGCGATATCAAGCCCGAGAACGTGATCCGGGCAGGCGACCGGCTCCGGCTCGTGGACTTCGGCCGGGCACGGCTGCGTTTTCTCTACGGTGGGGCCGGGGCCTTCCCGGGGACGGCGCCGTACATGCACCCCGACCTCTTCGCGGGGGGCGCCCCCTCGCCGGCCACGGACTGCTTCGCGGCCTGGGTGATGGCCTACGAGCTGGTGGGCGGACGGCGCCCCTTCGCCGTCGCCGACTTGCGTGGCGCCCGGCCGATGACGATCCCGGCCTTCCTGCCTCTCGCCGACCCCGAGCTCAGCGCGCTCGTGGGCGCGGGGCTTCGAGGAGAGCTCGACAGCGCGCGGCGGAGCTGGGTGGCCATCGCGCGCTATCGTCGTGGTCGTCGCGACCCGATGCCCGCCTTCGTGGCCATGGCCCTCCCGCCGCCCGCGCTCGCCCGTCGAGCCCGGGAACGGGTGACAGCCGGCCAGGACGTCGTGGTGGTGGGCCAGCCCGACACCACGCGCGCCGTGCTCGAGTCGGTGCACCGGGGCCTCGGGGCGGGGTCGTTGTGGCTGAGCGCCGACTGGGGCTCGGTGGCGGAGCCGATGTCGGGCGCGCTCGCGCTCGCCGCCCGCGCAGGCGACAGCTTGTCGGGCCCGGCTCTCGACCACCTCCGCCAGCACCTTGGCCCCCTCGGCCGGGTGATCGCCGCGCTCGCCCCCGCGGCGCGCACCTGGCTCGGCGACCCCGGCCCCGGCGCCGCCCCCACCTCCGACCAGACCATCGCGGCGCTGCACCGGTTTCTGCTTGGCCTGCCGCGCCCCGCCCTCGTCGTCGTCGATGGGCTCGATCGGCTCGACGGCGCCAGCCGGCGTTTCCTCGCCACGGCGGCCGCCGCGCGCGAGGTGGTGGTCGCGGGCAGCGCAGCGCCGGGCGCGCCTCACGGACTCGGGGAGGAGCTCCCGGTTCCCGGGGAAGTGGGGCCAAGCGCGCGGGTGCCGGCCTCGCAGGAACCGCTGGTGGCGGCACGGGTGCTCGGCTTGCCCTTCGGTCGACTCCTCGCTGCCGTGACCGGGGTTGATGACGACACGCTCTTCGGCGCAGCGCTCGAGGCCGAGGCGATGGGCGAGGCGCGGTTCAACGGCGAGGTGGTGGTGCCGCAGCCGGGACCACAAGGCGACGATCGGGTGGCTCGCGCCTGGTTTGAGACGGCTGCCGAGCGCCTTGACATCGCGACTCATCCCTTGCTGGTGGCGCGCTTCGCCATGGCTGCGGGCAACCACGCGCGCCTGGCGGCGTGCATCGACGCTGCCTTCGACGCGGCGATTCGTACCGATGCAGCGGAAGCGCTGCGCCTGGCCCTGGCCGACCCCCGTCCGCGTACGCCCGAGCGACAGCTGCGCGCGCTGGACGCCGCCGTGATGGCCCGTGACATGGACGCCGCGCGCCGACTGCTGGACGAGCTGGCCGCGCAGCCCGGGGTGTCGGAGGCTGACCGGGCCGAGGCGGAGGGGGAGTATCTGTTTCGGCTCGGTCGCAACGAGGAAGCGCTCGCGCACTTCCGTCAGGCCGCCGCAGCCCTTGGACGCCCGGTGCTCTGCGGTTGGCGCGCGCAGCTCGCCGGGGCCTGGCGTTTGCTCGGTCTGGCGCTCGATCGTCCCGTGGCGGCGCGGCCGGATCCCCGGCTGGCGCGGGTCTACGAGCGCCTGCACGATCTGTACTTCGCGGTGGATCACGGGCCGATGTTGCACGTGCACGCGCGTTGGCTGGAGGCGGCCCCGTCGCAACCACGGGCGCGGGCGATGGACGTCGTGTGGAAGACGGCGCTCGGTCGTCACGACGCCGCGCGAAGGGCCGAGGCCCAGCTCGCCGGCGAGGTGCCCGAGCACCAGGACCCCGTCGGCGCCGCCGTCGTCCTGCTCCATCGTGCCATCGCCGACCTCTGGCGCGGGGAAACGCTCGTGGCCTACGGCGCGGCGACCGATGCCGCCGAGCGCCTCGCCCGCGCCGGCGACCCCTACCAGGCGGCGCTCGCCTCGGCGACGATGAGCGCCGCTGGCTGGCACCTCGGCGTTCCCGGGCCGATGGCGCGGTTGTGCGATGAGCTGTCGCGACTGGTGGAGCTGGTGGGCGACGTGCGCGCCCAGGGCTGGATCCTCGCCATGCGCGCGGTCCTGGCGATGCACGCCGGCCGCGACCAGGAGGCGGAGAAGTGGCTCGGCCAGTGGATTGGCGACGCCGCCGCGCGCTCCGACCGCGCCGAGGCCGTGGCGCGCCGAGTGCGCGCCGACTGGCTGGTGCAGCACGGGGACTGGCGGCGGGCGCTGGTCGACGTGGCCGAGATCCGTCGCCTCGTGAAGGTGGCGCACCTCCGCCTCGATCTCACGGCGGCGGTGGTCGTGCCTGCCACCATCGCCGCCGCGCAAGCCCGCCTCGCCGGGCAGGCCGGACCGGCGCCTGATCTGCGGGGGCTGCGAGCGCTGGTGGCGATGTCGCCGCGGTGGGACGCCCGCGCCGAGGCCGCGCGAGGCTGGTGGCAACTCGCCGAGGGGAAACGTCCGGCGGCCACGGCGGCGTTCGCGGCGGCGCGGCACGCGGCCCTGGCTCGCCGCCACGCCTTCGACGCCGACGACATTGCCCACCAGGCCGCCCTCGCCCTCGGCCAGGACGAGTCCTGAAGCCCCGGGCGTTCCAGCGTCCCCGGGGATAGCCCGCCTGCCCCGATGCCCGCCGAGCACGCCAAGAAACTGATCGCCGGCTACCGTCGCCCCGATCGACGCGCCCGTCGCATCGCGGCGGTGTACGCTTCGTTCTACTTGCTCGATCCCATCCAGCACGACTGGTGTGGGCTCGCCGCTTTCGTGTCGCGTCGCGTGCACGACGCGCTCGAGTCGCGGGTGCCGCTCGCACAGCGCGTGCTGGCGCGAGGCAACCTCGCCATCTACGAGAGCGTGGCCCCGGCGTTCTTCGCGCGGCTGGCTGGCGCCGAGGTGGGGGGCGCCTTCGCCCAGCCCTTCGGCGTGATCGCCGCGGCGAACCTCGTGGCCCGGCGCGACGAGCGGGCGGCGCGGGCGATGGCCAGCGATGCCACGCTGATGCTCTCGCGACACGAGCAGTCCCAGATCGTGCAGCCGTTGTACGAGCGGCTCGAGGGCCTCGACCGCGCCGCGCTCCGCGGCCAGCTGGGCAGCCACTTTGGCTTCCGCCTCGGTCGCGACTCGGCCGACCCGTGGCTCGCCTGCCCGGGCGACGCCACGCGTCTCGACGTGCGCCTCGCCTGGATGGAGCGCGAGGTGCTCCCCACCTGGGCGAATTGGCAAACGGCCGAGCCGGCCCGCGTGCGCGCCGAGCTCGACCACATCCGGCGCGACGGCAAGCTCAGCCTCGCGGCATTGTTGGGAACGAAATGATCCTGCTCCTCGCCTGCGCCTCGATCGACGACCTCGCCGCCGAGGTCGACGCCGACCTCCACACGCTGGTGCACGTGTCCTTCACCACCCCCGCTGTCGAGTCGGCGCGCGTCAGCTACGGCGAGGGGCGCGTCACCCCGTGGAGCGAGCCTGCCACGGAGCACCGGTTCACCCTGCTGGGGCTCGCCGCGCAACAGGACTACGAGCTCGTCGCCGAGACGGACAGCCTCGCGAGCGAGCCGGTGTCGGTCACGACGGGTGTCCCGCCCGGCAACGTCGCCGTCTTCGCGCCCGTGGTGGCGGGCGAGGGACCCGGCTTCGTGCTCACCAGCCTCATCACCGGCAACGAGGGCGAGTCGAGCATCGTCATCCTCGACGAGTCCGGTCGCACCACCTGGTATGCCACCCCCGAATGGGGTTTCACGCCCACGGCGCGCTTCGCCAGCGACGGCGAGAGCGTGATCTACATGGTCACCAGCAAGGACAGCGTGGAGAACGCGGTGGTGCGGCGCCAGCCGCTCGGAGGGAGCGAGTACACGGAGTACCCGGCGCCCTACGGTCACCACGACTTCGTGGAGGTTCCCGGCATCGAGTTCGCCTACATCGCCGCGGAGGGCCGCGAGGTGAACGGGGAAGACGTGGTGGGCGACAAGATCATCGAGCGCAACGCCGACGGCACCGAGCGCGAGGTGTGGAACGCCTTCGACTGGCTCGAGGTGGTGGAGAACGAGGGCTGGAACTCCGCCTTCTACTCCTTCGGGGTGGACTGGACGCACGCCAACGGGCTCTTCTACGACGCGGCCAGCAACGCCTACTTGATCTCCTTGTACTTCCACAACATGGTGGTGAAGGTCGACCGGGCCAGCGGCGAGGTGGTCTGGTTCCTCGGCGGCGAACTCTCGGACTTTGCGTTGCCCGACGGCTACACCTTCGAGCACCAGCACGCGCCGAGCGTCACCGCCGATGGCGACGTGTGCGTATACGACAACGCTGGGGGCCCCGATGGTTCCCGAGGTCTCTGCTTCACGTTGGAAGGGGACAGGGCCTCGCTGGCATGGAGATTCGACCCCGCCGACGACCGCCAGTCCTTCCTGCTCGGCGACGTCGACCGCCGCGACGACGGCGGCGCGCTCGTGGCCTTCGGCGAGCACGGCGAGATCGACCTCGTCGATGCAGCGGGCAACGTCACATGGGAGATCGACAGCCAGGACGTGGGCGTGGTGGGCAAGGTCGAGGCGCGGACGAGCCTCTACGCCGAGTAGCGCCCTACTTCGTCTCGATGATGACCTTCTGCAGCACCACGTCTGTCGCCGGCTTGTCGCGACGGTCGGCCTCGACGCGAGCGATCTTCTTCACGACGTTGAGATCCTCGCAGTCGCCGAAGATCGTGTGTTTGCCGTTGAGGTGCGTGGGGGTGCCCTCGGTGATGAAGAACTGCGAGCCGTTGGTGTCGGGCCCGGAGTTGGCCATCGCCAGGATGCCCGGGTGGTCGAAGGTGGTGAAGTCGCCCACCTCGTCGGCAAACTTGTAGCCCGGGCCGCCGGTGCCGCGACCGAGAGGGTCGCCGCCCTGGATCATGAAGTCGGGGATGACACGGTGGAAGACGGTGCCGTCGTACAGCGGCGCGGTGCTCTTCTCGTTGGTGGCGGGGTGAGTCCACTCCCGCTCGCCGCGCGCAAGCTGGACGAAGTTGGCCACCGTCTCCGGCGCCTGTTCAGGTCGGAGCGTGCAGTGGATGTCGCCCATCGAGGTCTTGAAGGTCGCGACCATCTTCTGGCCCGGCTGCCAGCCCAGGGCGCCTGCGCGATCGGCCTTGGCCGCCTCGGCCTTGGCGGCCTGCGCGCGGTCGACCTGCGCCTGCAAGGCGGCAACGTCTTTCTCGAGGCGCTCATTGGCACGCTCCAGGTCGCCGACACGCTGCTTGAGCTTGTCGTTCTGGTCGATGAGGGCCTGGTCTTTACATGCGAGCAGAGTGAGGGCGAGGATCATGGCCCCGCGCCTCTAACCCTCTTTGTCGATGCGCACCGAGCGGAGGACGGGTGGTGAAAGTGGACGGTTGCGCTCGCCGCGCGGTACCCGCGCGATGCGCTCGAGCACGGCCAAGCCGGTGCAGGTGCCGAGTGGCGTGTAGCGTCCGTCGATGTGCCGCGCGGGACCGAGCGTCACGAAGAACTGCGAGCCGCCGGTGTTCGGTCCCCGGTTGGCGAGGGCGAGGATGCCGGCGCGGTCGAAAACCGAGCCCGCCGCCTCGTCCACCATCGAGAAGCCTGGGCCGCCGGTACCCGTCCCCGAGGGGTCGCCTCCCTGTACGAGAAATCCAGGAATGACCCGGTGAAACACGGTGCCGTCGTACAACGGCCGACGGGTGCGCTCGCCGTCGACGGGGTCGACCCACTCGCGCTCACCGCGGGCGAGGGCCACGAAGCTCGCGACCGACATCGGCGACGTCGCGTGGTCGAGCGTGCAGCTCACCTCGCCGAGGCTGGTGACCAGCACCGCCACGAAGCGCTCGCCTGGCGCCAGTCCAAGGTCGGGGACGGGCAGGCCAGGGCCGGGTGTCGCCGGCTCGGGAGCCGGGAGCGACGGTCGGCTCGGGACGCTCACCGCCGCGAGCGGGGCGGCGAAAGCGGGGAGCGCGAGACTGAAGAAGAGGCCTGTCACCGCGAGCAGTCTTGCCGCCCAGGCTTGACGTGTCAAGTGTCTATGTCTGTCCGCCATGTTCGCCTGGGTTACACCATGCCCGGAATTGGAGCCCTCATGCGCGCCCGTGTGTTCCTCAAAGGCCCCCTGTTCACGTTCGCGGGGCATGTTCCCCGCGGCGCGGCAGTGGTCGAGGGCGAGGTGAAGGACACCAACGGCCTCGGCCTCACCGTGGCGGCCGAGTCCTACGCCGACGAGAGCGGCAGGCGCCTCGAGGGGCCCGCGCTCACGCTGATCCTGCCCGCGGCGAAGGTCGATCACGTTCTCGTACTTGGCTAGGCGAGTCGCGACTTGATTCTCCTGCTCGTCGCGTGCGACGTGGAGATTGCCGGGGTGGTGGCCACGCCGGCGGGCACGCCTGTGGCCGGGGCCGAGCTGAGCGATGGCCGCTGCCGCGCGGTCAGCGGCGCCGATGGCCGCTTCCTCACCCGCTGCGTGCGCGACACCTACATCTTCGCGGTGACCCATCCCACCCACGCGGGCGGCGAGTCCAGCGTCGATGCCAGCGGGGCGATGTCGCCGCCTCCGCTCTCGGTCACGCTCACGCCGTGGCCGGAGGCCCCTGGGCTCTACCTGGAGCCCGCGCTCCAGCCACTCGCGGCGGTGGTCGTGCAGCGTTCGGTCACGACCGATGAGCAGCGCTTCTGCGTGGATGTCGCGGGTGTGCCCGAGACGCGTGGCCCGGTCGAGGTTTTCGATGTCCACGCTGTTGACTGGCGGCTGTACGCGCTCGACGCCGACGGCTGCGCGCTCAGGCTGTCGCGAGCGCCCGGCACCAGCTGGTGGCAACCGCAGGGCACCCGGGTAGCGGAAAGGAGCCGGGAGACGCTCGCCTCGGGTCGCGACCGAGTGCGATTCGAGCTGGAACCGGGGCGCTACGTGGCGCTGGCCTGGTACGACGGCTTTCTCGTGCCCGACAATGCCAGCGACGACACCTGGATCGGCTGGGCGCTCGCGGCGCCCGGGGCCTGAACGCGGGTGCGCGACCCGGCCGGCATCTGCGGGCGTGTCCCGGAGCTGATCTCGCTCGCCGGGGCGCACCCGGGACTGAAGGCCGCCATCGCCACCGGCGACCCGCATGCCGTGCACCGGGCCCTCCGTGCTGCCCGCCGGGTGACAACCGGGGAAGAGTGCGCGACCCTCGACATGCTCCTGTCACGACGGTCGCTCTTCCTGCGGCCGCTTGGCTCCGTGCCGTCGATGCACACCGTCAACGGCATCGGTACCACCATCTACGGGCGAGTGGAGGCCGATGAAGAGGCCGGAACGTACGTGGCCACGCACTGGTTCGTTTTCCTATTTGTGCCGGTCTTGCCGCTGGGCCAGTACCTGGTGTCCGACGCTGGCGCTTCCACGTACCGCTTCTACGGCCGGGTGCCGGAGGGCGCGCTCGTCTGGGCGTGGCGCCGCGCCGCCTGGGTCAGCGCCGCGCTACTCCTCGCATCGGCCACCTGGGCGGGTCTGGAAGCCTGGGCCTACGCCAAGATCGACGTGGTCAACCCACTCGACGCCCCGCTGAGGGTGACCATCGGCGACCAGGTGAAGTCGATCCCGCCGGGGACGCGGGCGCGTTTCGAGCTGCCTCGTGGCGAGTGGGTGGCGGTGATCGCGCTCGCCGATGGCACGCCGGTCGAGGCGATCGAATTCGACACCCGGGAGCGCGCCGAGGTGGTCGCATTGAACCCGCTCGGCGCAGCCCCGATCTATACGATGGTGGCGGTGTACGGTGAGGTTGGGAGCCTCGTCGAGCCGCGTGTGCATTGCGGCGAGGAAAGAGTGCGCGTTCACGACGTCGATGATGCCTGGAAGGACCCCCCGCCGACGCGCCCGCGCGAGGAGCGCCGCCGGGTGGTGCAGCTCGCTGAGGGGGGGTGGCGAACCTGCGCGGCTGAGCTGTGGCAACGTGGCGAGGCGGCACGCGCGGCCGAGATCGCCCGCCGGGTGGCCGGGCTTTTCCCAGAGAATCTCGACGCCGTCGCCATGGCCGCCGGGCTCACGCAGCGCGCCGACACCGCGGCGGCCGCGGCTGACTGGCTCCTGCCGATCGCCGATGCTTACCCGCTCGAGATCCAGATCCAGCGCGAGCTGGCGTTCTCGTTGCAGCAAGCCGGTCGTGGCGACGAGGCTTTGGCGCGCTACCGTGAGCTACACGCGGCAAACCATGATAATCCGGATGCCATCTATCTCCTCGCGCGCGTGGAAGCCGACCCAGCCGAGACCGAGGATCTGGTCATGGCGGGCCTCGAGCGGGCTCCGTCGCACACGGGGCTCCTGCGCGTGCTTGGCTGGCTGCGGCTGCAACAGCATCGTTGGACCGAAGCGGAGGAAGCCCTCGCGCGTGCCGCCGTCGCCGACCCGGAGAACGCGGGCGGGTACCTGGTGGATCGCGTGTCGGCCCTCGCCGGCGCGGGACGGGTCGACGAGGCGATGCCGTTGCTCGCTGCGAGCTTGGACGCGGAGCGGCCTGCGGCGCCGATCCTCGTTCTCTGGGCGGCCCTCGCGCCCCGGTCGCGCGACCCGGCGGCGGCGAATCAGGACCTCGCTGCCCGGCTGGAAACCCTACGCGCGAACGAGGGCGAGGCCGCCGCCGCGCTGGTGCTCCTCGCGGCGGGGCGCCCCCTCGCGACCGGTGTGGACAGCACGGTCGCCGAGGTCGATCGGCCGCTGGTGCAGGTCGCCGCCGCCCTGCTCGACCACCCCGACGAGGCCGCTCGCAGGGCCGGGGCGCTCGCACCCTCGCAGCTCGCGCGGCTCGACGCGGCCAGCTGGATCCTGCTCCGCGGCGAGGCGATGCGCGCGGGCAACACCGCGCTCCAGACGGCGCTCGATGAGGCGCTAGACCTGCCGCCGCCTGCGGTCCCGACACTGGCGCCGTTCAGCGCGCGCGCGGCCCGCGAGTACATCGGCGGACACGGAGAGAACAACGCCTTCAACTCGCTCGTCCCTGCCGAGAAAGCTGCGGCGTTGCTCGCTCGGTCGCGACAGCTCAGTCTCCGCCGTGGCGAGGCTGAGCGCCTGCGACGCGAGGCGGAGGCGAACGACCCCCTCCACGGGCTGGTGTCGCACGCGGCCTCCACGTGGCCGCCGTGACCGACACCGCCGCCCTCCGCCGTCGTGCCGCGCAGGCGCTGGCGCTCTACGCCGGGTTCTGGCTGCTCGCGCTCGCGCTCGTCGCGGCCTTGCTCCTGGTGCCCTACCTCGACTTCGCCTACCGGGGGTCGCCGTCCGTGGGTGGCCTGCTCGCCCTGGCGGCGGCGGCGCGCATCGCGTGGGGACTCGTCCCCCGGTGGGAAACATTCACGCCCCCCGGGGCCGTGTTGCCGCCCGAGCACGCGGCCGCCCTCCTGGCCACGGCGGCAGAGCTGGCCCGGTCGTCCGCCTTGCCCATGCCCCACGACGTGTACCTTGTGCCCCAGGCCAACGCCTTCGTCGGCGAACGACGCCTAAAGATGGGCATTGTCCGACGTGAGTTCATGGGTATCGGCCTCGGCCTGCTTGCCGTGCTCGACGTGGAGGGCCTCCGCACGGTGATCGCGCACGAGCTCGGTCACCGGCGATCCGGCGACGTGAGCCTCGGCCCGTGGGTGTACCGCACGCGGCGAGCGCTCTCGGTCGCGACCGAACGGCTCGGAGAGGGCTCAATCTTGCATCTCCCGTTCCTCTGGTACACGCGCTGGTTCCTTCGTCTCAGCGCGGTGGTGTCGCGACAGCAGGAGCTCGCGGCGGACGCCCACGCCGCGCACGTGGTGAGCGCCGCGCACGCGGCACGAGCGCTCGAGGTGGTGGGTCGCGACGGTGCCCTGTGGAACGTCTACTGGACGCAGGAAGTTCTCCCGGTGATCGAGGCGGGTTTTTATCCACCCGTGCTCGATGGCTTCTCGCGCTTCGTGGCGTCGGCCCATGCGCGAGGGGTGCTCCCCGACGCGACGGTTCGCGTTGCGGGCGACGAGGCGGACACGCATCCGCCCGACCACGAGCGCATCGCCGCGCTCGGATCGCCCGCCTCGCCGGCGCCCGGGCCGCCCGCGCTCAGCCTTGTTCGCAATCCCGAGGCGCTGGTCGAGGTAGTGGTGCGGGGACTCTTCGCCAACCCCGCGCTGGTGCGAATCATCGACGAGCCCTTGCGCGGCGGCGACCCCCAGGTGCCGGTCCTCGTTCGCGTACGCTGGGACGAGGTGGGCCAGCGCGTGTGGCTGCCGCGCTGGCGTGCCGATCTCGGTCCGTGGGCCGAGCGCCTTGGGCGGAGCTGTCTAGAGGAACTTCCCGAGCTGCTCGCGAGCCCGTCGCGACGAGCGGTGCTCTTCGTCGCGAGGGGTCCGCGCGTGCTGAGCCCCATGGCCGAGGCGCGGCGTCACCGGGATCTGCTCGCGTTCGCCCTCGGCGTGCACCTCGCTGCGGCCGGCTGGCAGGTCAGCACCTCGCCCGGCGAGCCGCTACTCTTCGTGCGCGGCGGCGAGTCGATCGACGTCCGTGCCGTGGTCAATGGCACGGAGTGGACGGACTGGCGCGAACGACTCGCGGGTTGGTTGGCCCCCCAGGGCGACTAGCGGAGGGAGGCGAGCGCCTCAGAACTGCACGCCCACGGAGGCGGTACCGCCGTGGAAGGTGTCGGTGATCTCGCCCACCGCGTCGCCGTCGCGGTTCTCGATGCCAATCTGCCGCAGCGACATGTCGTAGGCCAAGCTCGCGTACATGAAGGGCAGGAAGGCGTAGCCCACCTCGAACTGGAACTCGGTGTTGAAGGGCGTGCTGCCCCCCGCGAGCTGCTCATTGAAGGTGGTTGCGAGGAACAGGGACGGGCCAATCTCGGCACCCAGCTCGGCGCCCACCGAGAGCGAGTTCAGCGCGAGCTGGTCGAGCAGGATCTCCTGGCCTTCCTTCACCGTGTAGGTCTGCACGTCGCTGTTGCCCCAGCCCACGCGGCCGCCCACGTGGAAGGTGCTCGCCCCCACGTCGAAGGGGTAGCGGCCGATGGCCACGACGTGCTGGTTGAGCACAGTGTCGTAGACCAGCGCGGCGTCGGCGCACTCGTTCTCGAGCGCGGCGCAGAGCGGCTTCGGGTCGACCGAGTACACCGTGCCGCGGAAAGCGCCCTCCAAGCCAACGTAGGGTACGCCGGGGATGAAGAAGCGTGCCTGGACGGCCCCGCCCTGCGATCCCGAGTCGAGGATCAGCTCCTTCGGGAAGAGCACGGTGGTCTTGCTCAGCGGGAGCTGGTCGTAGCTGTAGTAGCCGAACGTGAAGCCCACGCGGGCGCGGAGAAAGGGACGGTCACTCGGCGCCGCGGGCGCCTTCGACACGGTGGTCGTGGTGGTGGTGGTGGGCGCCGGGGCCGGCGCGGGTGCAGGGGCGGGCGTGGGCGCCGGGGCCGGCGCAGGCGTGGCATAGGGGTCGACCGTGGCCTGGGTGGCGAAGGGGCTCTCGGTCGACCAGGCGCTCTCGGCACCGCCGACGGGCACGCGCATGAACGCGCTGACCGAGCCATCGATCGTCGCGACCGACACCTTCACGTCGCCGCCCGCGGTGCTCGGCACCGCCAGCGTCGTCTCGTACACGCCGCCGCCGATCTCGGTGACCGTGCCCACCGAGCCGACCGAGGTGAGGAAGTCGAGCTTCTGGCCCGGCACGCCGCGGCCCTGGTCGTCGGTGAGGTTGATGCGCAGGCGAACGCTGCCGCCGGCGCTCACCGAGGCGGGATCGCTGCTCATGGCGGCCTTGGCGGCCTTCACGCCCCCGGCGAGCGTCGGCACCATGGGCGCGATGACCGCCCCCTGCATGCCTTCGCGCTCGATGCGAAGTTCGCCGAGCGCGGCCCCCCACTCGTTCACCAGCGCCGCTTCCACGCGGCTGCCCGCGATCGGCAGGCCGGCGAGGGCCAGCTCGTCGGGCACCTGCGCCAGCGAGACCGCCGACACCGCGTCGCCCGACTGGGCCTCGATGCTCACGATGCCCGCCTTGCGACCGGCGGTGTAGTGCACCTGCGCCAGGCCATCGGCCCCGGTGGTGGCCGTCGCCGGCAGCGCACCGTCGCCCTGGGTGAGCTTGAGGTTCACTGCCACGTTCGGGACCGGGTAGCCGAACTCGTCGACGCTGACCACGGTAACCATCGAGGAAGAAAGACCATCGTTGTTGACCCGGGACCTCGAAGGCACGAGCAAGACGCGCGACATCGGGTTGCCGGTGGTCGGCGTGGACACGGTGGCGGTGAGCTCCACCGGGCCGCTGCCCGTGGTGGTGAAGAGGCCCTGGTAGTCGCCGTTCTTCAGGTCCTTCACGTCGCCCTTCACGCGGGCGCCACTGGCCCCGAAGGTGACGGTACGACCGCCGATGCCGCTGCCATCGGGCGCGTTGACCTTGGCGAACACCTTGAAGCCTTCGGCCGCGGCGGGGAGCAGGGTCGGCTCGGCGGTGAGCGACACGTTGGCCGGGCGGGTGCCGACGAGGTTGATCGGAAGCGAGGCGGTCTGGGCCTGCGGGCGGTCGGTCAGGCTGGCGGAGAGCGTTGCCTGGGCCGAGGAAGCGCCGTTGGGCGGGGTGTAGACCCCCTCGTACACGCCGTTGCCCACGTGCCGAGCGGTGCTGATCGTGCCGGCGGTCACGGTGAAGACCACCTGGGCCGCCGTGTCGGGCTTGCCGTCCGGCGTCGCGACGTACAGATGTACGGGGACCGCGAGGCGACTGTCCGACGGAATCGCGGCCGGCAGCGGCATGAGCGCCACGCGCTTGCCCTCCGGCACCTTGAGGTCCAGCGGCTCACTGGTGGACTGGCCGTCGGAGCTGACCGAGATCTTCTCGGCCACCTGCGCACCGGGCGACACCATGATGGGCACGCGGGCGCGGCCCTGAGCGTCGGCCGGTACCGGTCCGAACTGCTGGTCGCCGATCTTGATGATCACCTTGCTGTTCGGGGCGGCCGTGACCGGGAAATCGACCTTGCCCCACATCGGGATGGGGATGGCGCCGAAGGTGCGGGAGGGGTCGCGCTTGTCCACCACGGTGACGATCGCCACGTGGGGGTAGTTCACCGAGGGCGAGGTGAAGAGCGCGGTGAACTGGCCGCCGCCAAGGTTGGTGACGTTCTCCACGGTGCCGCTCGAGGCGAGGAAAGCCAGCTCGATGCCGCCGAGGTTCTGCCGGTCGCCGCCAGCCAGGTTGAACGACAGGGTGGCCGTGCGGTCGGAGCCGAGGGTCATCTTCGGGGGGTTGGCTGCGGCGCTGAGCTGGCGGCTCTTGGGCGGCGAAACCGTGAAGTTGAAGGACTTCTGGTAGGTGTCCTTGCCGATCTTGCCCTTCAGCGTCAGCGTGGCCGCCACCTTCGCGTCGGCCTTCGGCGGGGTGAACGTGAGCTTCCAGAGGCCACCGCCGGCGTCGGTCATCGCCGACACGCTGCCGGTGGTCACGCTGGCTTTGAGCGCGAGGCCCGTGAGCGGGGCCCCGGTGGGCCCAAGGGCCACCACGTAGAGCTCGGCGGGCGTGGCACCGTCGCCCACGATGCCGGTGGGCGCGATCATTTCGACGAGGCCAGTACCCTCGAAGGTGGCTGGGGCCTGGGCATACGCGACCTCGGGCGCAAGCAGCGCCTCCATCACGACGCCAGCAGCGAGAAGGTGTACGACGAGCGGCAGCGAACGCATGTACGAGCTCCAGTCCGGGGCCGGCCATGGTACTTCGCCTCCCGCGGCCCATCAATGCGGGTGCCTATGGCGACGGGTTTCTCACACGCCTTTGACCGGGAAGCGGAGGGCTACGCCGTACGGTGGAATTCACGCCTCCGCGTGCGTCACTGGCGCGCTCGCATCGCTGCCGCCGCGATCGCCGCGATGCCCCCACCAGGGCGCTTGCTCGATGTGGGTTGTGGCGACGGGGCCGACGCCTGCCTCTTTGGTGCCGCGGGCTACGAGGTGCACGGGATCGACATTTCCCCCGGCATGGTGGCGCGCGCATCGGCGCTGGGGGTGCAGGCCGAGGTGGGCGAAGCCGAACGCCTGCCGACGGAGACGTACGACATCGTCTTGGCCAACTTCGGCGTCGTCAACTGTCTCGATGGGCTCACCGGTCTCGTGAGGGAAGCCACGCGCGTGGTCCGACCCGGGGGTGTGCTGATCCTCGTGACGATGTGCCGCCATGCGCCCATGGAGAGCCTCGCTCGTCTCGCCCGCGGGCGATGGCCGCGTCGCGGGGGGGTGGCCCGGGTTGCCGGTGAGCAGGTGCCCGTCTACTACCGCGACCCGGGCGAGCTGATCGCGGCTTTTGGCGAAGCCTTCACGGCGGAGCGGGTGGAGGCCATCGGCATCCTGGTGCCGCCCCCCGATGAGGGTGGCGAGGGCGCGCGGCTGGCCGGCCTCGACGCGCTCGTATCGAGATTGCCCATCGCGCGGCGCCTCGGCGACCACGCGCTCGTCGTGTTGAGGCGACGATGAGGCTCGTCCTCTTCAACCCGCGGGCGGCCGCGGCGCACCGTCGATTGCCGCTGTCGCTCCTGATGGTGGCCCGCGTTCTCGAAGGGGAATGGACGCTCATCGACGGCAACGTGGAGCCTGCCGCGGCCGACCGCCTGCGGGCGCTCTGCGCGGCGGGGCGCGTGCTCCTGCTGGTGACGGTGATGCCCGGCCCCCAGCTCCGGGTCGCCACGCCGCTTTGCCGCGAACTGAAGGCGAAGAACCCGGATCTGGTGGTGGTCTGGGGCGGGTACTTCCCAGGCGTGCACCCGGAGTCTTGCCTGGACGAGACGACGGTCGACGTGGTGGTGACCAGCCAGGGAGAGAGCGTCTTGCCTGCGTTGATCGACGCGCTCCGCTCGGGGGGCGATCCCGCTGGCCTCCCGGGGACGGTCGTGCGTCGCGACAACATCATGCATGGGACGGCGCCCGCCCTCGCGGTGTCGTCCCGCTTTGGGCCGGTCCCCTACGAACGGGTGGAGATGAACGCCTACGCCGCTCGCACGTTTCTTGGTTCACGAACCTTCAATCATCATAGTTCCGTTGGTTGCCCCTATCTGTGCAACTTCTGCGCGGTGGTGAACGTCTACGCGGGCCGCTGGCTCCCCGACCCCAGCGCCGACGTGATCGCCACGGCGCGAACCCTCGCTCGGGACCACGGGGCCAACGCGCTTGAGTTCCACGACAACAACTTCTTCGCCTGGGAGCGGCGTTGTCGCGAGGTGGCCGACGGGATCATCGACCTCGGGCTGGCCTGGTGGGGCGAAGGGCGCATCGACACCATGCTCGCGTTCGACGGCGCCACGTGGGCAGCCATGGCGAGGTCGGGCTTGAAGATGGTGTTCTACGGCGCGGAGTCGGGCGACGACGCGGCCCTCGACGCGATGGACAAGGGCGGGCTTCGCGTGAGCGACACCCGCGAGCTCAACCGCGTCGCGCGGCGGCACGGCGTGGTGCCCGAGTTCAGCTTCGTGCTGGGGAACGCGGCGGATCCCGAGCGCGACGTGGCGCTCTCCCTGGAACTCGTCCGCGACTTGAAGGCCGACAATCCCGACTGCGAGATCATCCTCTACCTGTACACCCCGGTGCCGCTGCCAGGGCAGTGGGACGAGGCCAAGAAGCGGGGGTTCTCCTTCCCGACTACGCTCGACGGATGGCTCGCGCCCCCCTGGACCGACTTCGACCACCGGCGCGTGGAGTCGACGCCGTGGATGACGCCTGGACTGCGCCAGCGCATCGATGACTTCGAGACGGTGCTCAACGCGCGCTTCCCCACCGCGACCGATCTCAACCTCTCCGCCCGCCGCCGCCGCCTCGTCCAGGCTCTGGCGGCACCCCGATGGCGGCTGGGCCGCTACGCCGCGCCCGTGGAGCTGCGCGCCTTGCTGCGCCTGTACCGGTATCGCCGACCGGAAGAGATGGGTTTCTAGGAGGGCTTCGTTCTCGCCGTGGTGATGTCGGCCGTGCCCGAACCCGGGCGCGGTCGCTCGCGCGGCAGATTTTACGGATTCTTGAGTTTTTCGTTTTTGGGCATATGATGTTTTCGTGGGCCCCCGGACGCCATCCCCCCGACCCCCGTCGCCGAGCCGTCTGCTCGACAGCGACTGGGACATGGATGTTCGCGGCCTCCGCGTGGGCCGGGTGCTGGGGCGCACCCTCCGGGGCGGCCTCTTCGAGCTCGATCGCGGTCAGGCGGGTGGCCGGCGGGTGGTGGAGGTGGCGACCGTGGGGCCGCGCGACCTCGACGACGCGCAGTTCCTCGCGCTGGGCGAGGCGATGGCGGCGGGTCGTCACCCGGCGATTCCTCGCGTATACGAGGTGGCCCAGCGCGGCGAGCTTCGTACGATCGTCATGGAGGGCATCCACGGGTGGACGCTGCGCTCGCTGCTCGGCCGCCGCGGCCTCAGCTTCTCGGTGTCGCGACTTGCCGCGCTCGGCGCCGAGATCGCCGATGCCCTTGCTTTCCTCCACGAGGTGGGTCGGCCCTTCGGCGTGGCCCACGGCCGTCTTGGCCTCACTCACGTGGTGGTCGAGGTCACCGGGCGCGCGCGGGTGTGCGGCTTTCCGCTACCCGTCGGCGTAGGCGGTGTCTTGCCCGACGCGATGGGGCTGGGTGCGGTCATCGCGAGCGCGGCGGTGGGCATGGTGCCCGACCCAAGGGGGGCAACCATCGCCAGCCTTCGCACGCTCTCGGCCACCCTCGATCGACCTGAGCACGCGGCCCGCTACCCGCTGAGTTTCCGCCGATTCCTCCAGTCCCTTTTGCTCCTGAATCCGCAGGGATTCTTGCCCTCGATGACGGTGGTGCGCGCGGAGTTCGAACGTTTCGTGGGCCCGCCGCTCGCCGGGCGGGTCGACCCGGCCTGGAGTCGCGCCCTCTCCGACGCGGTCCGCGGCCTGCCCCCGGGACACCGGCCGACCGTGAGCGACGCCGAGGCCGTGGTCGCGATGCTGGCCCCGTCGTTGCCCTCGCTCCAGGCCTACGTGCCGGTGATCGAGAACGACCCGGTGCCGTCGGATCGTCCCGCTCGGCTCGCGGGGATCGATCCTCCACCAGCGGTCTCGCCCCCGCCCGTGGCCCAGCAGGCGCCAGTCGTCGCCGCGCCGTGCGACGACCCCGACCGCGTGCCCACCGAGCCGATGATCACGCTGCCGCCGGCCTTCGAGATGCCCATCGTGCCCTCGCTGCTCGACGTCGCGCCGCCTCGTCGACGTTCGCTTCGAGAGCGGATCTTTCCGCTGCTCGTCGGCTCCTAGCCAGACGGCCTAGCGGTCCGGGGGCGGCGGCAAGCTCGGCGCCCTGCCCAACTCGTGAAGTACTGTCGCGATCCCCGCGGCGGCGACGCCGGCCAGCCGGGTGCAGGACAATAGCCGCGGTCGCGAGGCGAAGTCGGTGAACGCCGCCGTGCGGGCGTTGCAGCTGTCGTCGAACCCTCCGCCCACCTCGGCCACGATGATCTCGCGATAACGTCGCACCGCCTCGCGCAGTTCGGCGGTGGGCGGGCCGGCAGGGTCGGGATCGCCGAGGAGCTCGCCGAGCACCAGCACGCCCGCCTGGAGCGCCCCGCAGGGGCCCAGGCCGAGGAGGCCGCCCCGGCGAAGGGACTGGTAGGCGTGATGGTCGAGCCCGAAGGTGAGCGCCAGCGCGATGCCACATGAACGGTGGGCCACCTCGTCGCCGAGGTAGAGCCGCTCGGCGTAGGCGCGGGCGGCAGTCACGTAGTCGTCGCGACTAGACACCGTGCGCCCCCTGCCTATCGACCCGGAGGCCGACCGACGGGGGCCTTCGGCGGCGCGGCAGCGGGGGTGGCGAGGGCGCCACTGCCGAGCACCCAGTATGGGCTTCCCGCGAGCTGCTGCTTCAGTTGCGCGACTTCCTGAGGGTGCAGCTCGAAGGTCTGGGGTTGCTGGGTGCGGGGATCGACCTGCGTCGCGAACCAGCGGTCGCCCACCTTGCTCTTGTGGAGCAGGAGGCCGCGCGGGTCGTCGTAGACCAGGGTGAGGTCTTTCGAGGTGAGGGGACGGTTGGGATCCGGCTTCTCCTCGGGCTTGGGCGGCGGCGGCGGCGGCGCGGCGGCGGCCTGAGGCTTCGGCGGCGCCGAGCGCTCGAGCACCTCTTCGAGCTCCCACTGGATCTCGAGCAACTCGCCGCGGCGCGAGCCATCGACCTGCTCGCGGATCGCCGGTCCGCCCGGGCCCCGGCAGAGGGCCAGCAGCTCTTCCTTGATGCTCTCGCGCTCGTTGTATTTGGCGGCGCGGAGCCGCTCCACGAGCGTGTTCACCTCTTGCATCGGCCTGACTCCTGAGCGCTGGCCTAACCCGCCGGTGAGATAGGGAGCGTGTCCTGGGCCTCACCGTGGACTTCCTCGAGCGACTCTCCGACCGTGACCGCGAACGTTTCGCTGGCGCTGCGAGTGTCGTTCGGCTGGCCCGTGGCGAGTACCTCATGCGGCGCGGCGAGCGCGGTGGCGACGTGTACCGCGTGGCCGAGGGCGAGCTCGAGATCATCGACAACCGGCAGCAGCCGGCCGTGGTGCTCAACGTGATCGGCAAGGGCGAGATGGTGGGCGAGATGGGCTTCCTCGAAGACCTCGTCCGCACCGCCGACGTGCGCGCGGCCGATGCGACGGTGTGCCAGCGCTGGGATCGCGGTTCGCTCCTGCGGGTGCTCGAGGGCGACCCGTCTTTCGCCGCCAACTTCTACAAGGCGCTGGCGGGCTTTGCCGTCCACCGCGCGCGCGCCATCACCACCACCGCCATGACCGGCACCCTCGGCGGCAGCAAGGGCGGGAGCGAGTCGGTCGTGGCCCGCGCCCGCGACCTGGCAAACGGCATTCGCCAGGCGATGGCACGGCTGGAGCCGGTCATTCGCCGCGACCGGCAGGCGGCCCACGACGAGGTGCTCCGCGTGATGCGGCAGCTCACGATCGACATCAACGCCCGCTTCGGCCGGGTATCCGCGGAGGAACAAGACGCCGCCGGTGCGTTGATCGCACAGGAACTGCTGCCCTACCTGATGCGCTCCCACCTCGGCGAGCTCGCCAACGACCGCGTGGAGGGCTGGTGTGCAGACTTCTGGACCATCGGGCACATCGCCTCCCGCAAGCCGATGGGCGACGGCCCCCTGGGCGAGATGCTTGACGAGTGGGGGCTCGACTTGCCCACCTCGCGGGGGCTCCGGGAACGCCGTGCGCTCGCGGGTTCGCTCGTCACCGAGTGCCTGCCCGCCTCGCCGCCCTTGCGCGTCCTCGCCGTGGGCGCGAACAGCGCGTCGTTGCTGGCCCCACACCTCGACTTCCTCGGCCGCATGGGCGGGGAGATCACCTGTATCGATAGCTCCGACGACGCGCGTGGAGTGGTCGATTCCGACCTCGCGGCGCGTCCCCGGTCTCTCCGGCTCAACCGCCTTCGCGAAGACCTCGCCGCGGTGGTGAACGGCCACACGCTGCACCGTCACGTCGACAAGCACGTGATCGTGGGCGACTGCGTGCTCGAGTACCTTCCGGAAACCGCGGCTGTGACCTTCCTGCGCCTGCTGCGCGGCATGCTCGCCCCCGGTGGGCACGTCGTCGTCACTGCGCTGGCCCCTTCGGACGACGAGCTCGTGTACCGATATTGCTTCAAGTGGCCCACCATCCGTCGCAGCCGTGCCGCATTCGCCGATCTCGTGGAGAGCGCGGGCTTCGCGGGCGTGCGCGCCTACGACGCTGGGAGCGCTGGCCTGGTGGTCGTCGCTCGGCGCGAGTCGTGAGGGCGCGCGCGTGAGCATGCGAAAGGGTCTCGCCAGGAAGGGTTCCGCACCCTTGCACAACTGCGGGGGCTGGCGTAGCCTTCGCAACCCTCGGGCTGCCTTGCCCACGTCCCCGTTGCTGGAGGATTCATGCTGTCGTCCCTGATCGTCGCCTTCGCACTCTCTGGTTGTTCCGACGGCGAGAAGCCGCCTGAGCAAGTCAAGGAAGAGTCGAAGGTGGAGGCCGTCGCGGCGCCCAAGCTCGACCCTGCGGCGCTGAAGGCGGCCGCGGAGAACATCGCCCTCGTGCCCTCCCCGGCCGAGATGCAGCGCGCGCTCGAGAAGAACGGCATCCAAGCCGGGCTCAGCGCCATGGTGCCCGGCCGCAAGCTCAAGATGGACATCGACAACAAGGACGTGATCGCCGTTCGCACCGGCGTGGTGCTGGCCGACGCCCTCCTCACCGTGAAGGACGCGCCCAAGGAGAAGCTGGTGGAGCGCCTCGCCGCGGTGAAGGCGGGCGTCACCGCGCTCGGCGCTGGCGGCGACATCGGCGCGATCATCGACGACCTCACCTCGCGCATTACCAACGATTCTGTGTCTCGCGACGACCTCGTGAAGGAGCTCGACGAGATGCACGGCGCCATCATCCCCGAGCTCAAGTACGAGGCGGGCGAGCGCTGCGTGCCCCTCATCCAGGCGGGGAGCTGGCTCGCGGGATCGAACCTCGTGGCCGCCGCACTGGCCCAGGCCAACAACACCAACGCCGCCACCGAGATGCTCCGGCAGCCTCAGGTTGCCGACTACTTCCTGAAATACGTCGCCACCGAGGGCGAGGGCAAGGCCCCCGACGAGGTGATCAAGCAGCTCGACGGCACCTTGAAGAAGCTCAAGGAGATCGCGAGCAAGCCCTCCCTGACCATCGACGACGTCAACGAAGTCAAGGCCCAGACCGACGCCGTCCTCGGGCTGCTCTAGGAGTCCATGATGCTTAGCTCCCTCGTCCTCGCGCTTTCCACTGCCGCCCTCGCCGACGAGGCGGCCGCCGAGTCCTGCCTCAAGACGAAGATCTGGGAGGGCTACAACAGCGGCTGGGCGGTCCGTACCGCCACCGCGGCCACGCTCGCCAAGGCCGAGCACCGCATCTACCTCGTGACGCTCTACGCGGGAAACGAGTACAAGATCATGGCCTGCGGCGACACCGACGTGTCGAACGTCGACCTGGTGCTCTACGACTCGCTCGGCAACGAAGTGATGCGCGACACCCACCGCGACCGCGAGCCCTCGCTCTCCTACAAGGCCAGCGCCACCGACACCTTCTACATCGCGGTGCATGCCACCGAGTTGAACGGGCAGGCCGTCAAGGGCGGCGTGGCCACGGCGGTCACGTACAAGTAGCGGCGCCCCTCCGGCCCCCCAGGACCCGCGCGTGACCGCCCAGCCGGAGTCTCGCCGCGCGCGGATCGCGGAGCGTCTCGTCGCGACCGGCGTGCCGCTGCCCACGCCCGAGGCCGTGGCCTTTGCCATCGACTTCCTGCGCCTCCTCGTGCAGGTGGCGGTGCCGTCGTCGGACCTGATGGCCGCGCGCCGCACCGCGCTGGTCGACGTGCTGGAGCGGCGCACCGCCTTGTCGCCTGCGGCGGCGCGTGAGCTGTTGCGCATCGTGGAGGCGCCCGAGTTCCGCAGCGGCCTGCCGCCTCGCCATCTCGAGGCCTTCGTTGCCCGCTTCGGCAGCAAAGCCGGTCAGGCGCTGGTGAGCTCAGCGGCGGTCGACGTCGACCTCGCGGCCTTCGGACCCGCCTACGGCGGCGACCAGGCGCTCTTGCTGCTCGACAGCATCTTCGCCGTGCTCACCGTCGACGAGGACGTCGACCGCGACGAGCTCCGTCGCCTCGAGGAGTGCGCCGCAGCGCTCGGCATCGACGCCGTGCTGTTCACCGCGCTCTTGCAGAAGCACGACCGCGATCTCGCGCGCGGGCGCTGGACGGTGACGGCGAAACGACCGGTGCTCACGCTCGGTCGCTCACTGGCCTGCGAAGTACTCTTGCCCGACCCGCAGGTGGCGGGGGTGCACGCAACGCTGGTGCACGGCGATGGTGGCTGGCGGGTGCAAGACGCGAAGAGTGGCCGCCCGACCGTGGTGAACGGGCGTCCCGTCAACGCGGCGCCACTTGGACCGAACGACGAGCTTCGTGTCGGTCCCTTCGTCGTGAAGGTCGACAGCGCCGGACAGGAGGTCTTCGTCGAGGCGAGCCGCGCCTTCGCCACGCTCTCCGTGTCGCATCTCACGAGGCAAATCGGAAAGATCTCGCTCCTGGACGACGTGAGCTTCACAGTCTTCTCCGGCGAGGTGGTGGCGATGATCGGCCCCTCGGGCTGCGGGAAGACAACGCTGCTCAATGCCATCGCCGGCGTCACCCCGGCCGACTCGGGTACCGTGCGGCTTGATGGTCGCGACTTCCACACCGAGCTACGCGCGGAGCGCGAGAGCGTGGGCATCGTGCCCCAGGACGATATCGTCCACCCCGAGCTCACCGTCGCGGAGAGCCTCTACTTCGGCGCCAAGCTTCGGCTGCCGGTGGGCACCAGCGACGAGGCAGTTTGGGTCGAGGTCGATCGCGTGCTTGAGGAGCTTGGGATCGAGCATATCCGCGGGTCACGGATCGGTGACGCCTTACGACGTGGCATCTCGGGCGGGCAGCGAAAGCGCGTCAATCTGGGGCAGGAGCTGCTCGCGCGTACCACGCGCGTGCTCTTCCTCGACGAGCCCACCAGCGGACTCGACCCGCGTGCCTCGCAAGACATCGTGCGACTCGTGCGGCAGATCGCCGACCGTGGCCGCATCGTCTTCGTGGTCACGCACGATCTCTCGGCGCAGGTGGTCGCCCAGGTAGATCACCTCCTCGTGCTCGCTCCGGGCGGGCGCGTGGCGTTCTTTGGCCCCCCCACCGAGGCCTGCAAGTTCTTTGGCGTGGAGACGCCCGACGCCATCTTCAACCAGTTCTCGGGTCGCGACCCACGCGAACTTGGCGAGGTGTGGAAGGCCTCGGCCGACGCGCGCACCTACGTGGCGATGCGGGAGCAGTTGCTCAAACTGCGCACCGACGAGGGACGGGTGCCCGAGGCGCCGCGGGCCGTCCGGAAGCGACATCGGAGCGGATGGGCGCAAACCTACACGCTGGTACGCCGCTACCTCAAGGTCAAACGTCGAGATCTTGGAGGGTTAGCGGTCTTGCTGTTGCAGGCGCCGATCCTCGCGGTGGTGATGAAGATCGTCTTCCCGCACCCCACGCGCGAGATGTTGTTCATGCTCTCGCTCTCGTGTCTCTGGTTCGGCATGAGCGCGGCGGTGCGCGAGCTCATCGCCGACCGCGTGATCTGGCTGCGCGAGCGCCGGATCGGCGTGCGTCCCGCGCCCTACTTGTGGAGCAAGACCTACGTGCTCGGCGGGCTCGTGGGCGTGCAATGCGCGGTTTTCGCCCTGCTCAACCTCGCGATGCACGGCGAGTTCTTGCGCGACTACGGCTTCGGCCTCTTCGACTTCACCGCCGTCTGCGCGCTCACTGGTTTCGTGGGGATGGCGCTCGGGCTCTTGGTCTCGGCGATCAACGTGTCGAGCGAGGGCGCGGTCGGCACCTTGCCGCTCCTGCTCATCCCGCAGATCGCGTTCTCCGGGATCCTCTTGTCGCTGCGGCGGATGCCCGAGTTCGCTCGTGAACTATCGTGGTGGAACCCGGCACGTTTCGCCTACAACGCGCTCATCAAGACGGGCGAGAAGCTCGGTGCCCCCCAGACGCGCGGCATGGACTGGGATTCGATGCCGCTCAACGGCACGCTCTACAACCTGGGTTTCAAGGGCGACGGCGCCGACGACCTCGGCCTGTCGATGAGCCAGCTCGTGGGGCGACTCCTCCTCTTCGCGGTGCTCTTCCTTCTTGGCGCGCTCGCCACGGTTCAGCGACGGCGGGAGTGAGCAACGGCGGGCGTGGGCGCGACCTAGTGGTGACCGGCGCCCGGGAACTCGATGTGGTCGGCCCCCTCGAGCTTGACGTCGGTGCGCAAGTAGGCCTCGTCGCCTACTTCCACGCGCTCGATGGCGTGTCCCCGGACGGGGTGGTGTGGGCTGCCCGCGTGGGTGATGAGCGAGTGGCCACCGAGCAGCCAGGCCAGGGCGGTGTCGCGATCGATGGTGCGCTCGCCCGTGCCCTTGAAGCGGACCTTGAGGGCACGCACGCGGTGGTTGTCGATCTCGGCGGCGTAGACTTCGATGTCGGCCATGGGCGCTCCCGGGGGGCGGCGGGTCTAACCCGTGCCAAGCTGACATCGCGAGGCGTCGCGGGTGGTGATTCGTCGTCGCGGGCGCCCGGCGCCGAGTCGCCGCGCGATAACGGCGGGCGGTGATCCTCGCCCTCTTCCTGGCTTGCCCGCGCGACGGTGCGCAGCTCGAGCCCGGCGCGCCCCCGCGCGTGCCGAGCCCCGTCGCCCCGGTCTACGCGCACGCCGCCGAGCCGGCCCGCGATCCTCTCGTGCGGAGCGCGTTCCCCGGCGCGGTCGACGAGAGCCTGTCGGGCGCCGCGACGGGCCTGGCCCTGGCGCTCCTCGTCTCGTCCCAGCTCGACCCTGGCGACCTGCGGTGGAAGGCCGTCCTGGCTGGCTACCCGTGGCCGGTGCGCGGCGCATCCTCGGCGCGCACCGAGGTGGACGGCGTGCCTGCCGATCTGCTCGCCCAGGCGCAGGCCGCGTTGGCCACGCGCGACGTGGGCTTGATCCGGGCGCGCGGGACCTCGGGCGACATCTGGGTCTTGATGGAGGGCGAGCGCCGGGGGACGATCCCCGCCACGCCGCGCGAGCCGCCGCCGGGCACCGATCTCCCGTTCCCTGGCTTCGAGGTGCGGGCGTCCTCGCCGGCGGGCGACCTGGTCCAGAGTCGCGACGGCCTCCGGGTGGACCAGGCGGGCGAGTGGCTGGTGGAGCTGGCCGACGCGCAGGGCGTGGTCGCGACCTTCCCGCTCTACGTGGGCACGAGGACCCCGTCCGCGTCGCCCTTCGCGGGCTCGGCCAGCGCGGAGAACGCCGGCGACATCGACGAGGAGCTCCTGGTGAGGCTCGACGCGCTCGACGCCTGGTACAAGCGGCCGCCGGCCGAGCGCGACCCGATGCTCGACGCGGTCGCGCGCGCGCGCCTTCGCGACTTCGTGGCCAACAAACCCCTCTCGCCGGCCCCGGTGCAGCTCGCCGCGGGCGGCTTTTCCGACGCCGATGCGGGCGCCTGCCGCGGGTCGTCGGTGGCAGCCTGCCTCGACGCGATGTGGTGGTCGGTGTCTGACCGTGGCCCCTTGTCCGGCCCCTACCAGACCATCGGGATGGCGGCGCTCAACAGCGGCGGCGTGGTGCACGTGGTGGTGGCGGGGGCAGACCGGCGGTGATCCTCGGTGTTTTCTTAGCGTGTGCGCCTCGGCATGAGCCCGTTGCGACCGATCGCGTGGAGATCCGCTCGCGACCGGGCGACGAGCTCCCCGCGCTCGGTCCTGGTGCCCTCGTGGATCGCGGCCTGCGCGACGCCGCCGAGCGCCTCGCTGCGGCCGCCACCAGCCCCGAGGCACGGCTCACGCAGGGCGCCGTGCGCTCGGCGCTCGACCTCGCGGGCTACCCGGGCGCGGCGCGCTTCGTGAAGGTGGTGGCGGGCACCGACCTGCCCGCCGGCCTGCTCGACAACGTGCCGCGGGGCGAGCCGATCGACGTGGGATGGGCCTGGCGCGACTTCGGGGATGGGCGGCGGTGGTGGGTGCTCGGCTGGGCGCCCCGCCGGGCCACCCTCGATCCGCTCCCGCGCGACCTCGCCCCGGGCGGCGGCGTGGGCGTGCGGGTGACCGGTGCGCCTGCGGCGCGCTTGTTCGTCGCCTCGCCGCGCGGCGTGGTCACCGAGTACGACCTCGCGGCGGGCAGCACCCGCTGGGTGGGTGGTCTCGACGAGCCGGGCGAGTGGCGCTTCGAGGTGGTGGACCACGACCGCGTAGAACTGGTGTGGACACATTTCGCCGCCAGCTCCCCCCCGGTGCTGACCGCCTTGCCCAGCGAGCGCGGCGTGGAGTCGCCGATGGACGTGCCCCCGCGCCTCTACGACGCGGTCGACGCGCTTCGGGCCGCCAACGGCCTCGGTGCGCTCGCACGCTTCCCCGAGTTCGAGCCCCTGGTGCGCGAGCAGGCGGCCTGCATCGCCGCGGGCGGTGAGGCGCTGCACCGCAGCGACCTCTGTCCCGGCGTGGCAGCGCGCGCGGCGCAGGGCTGGTACCCGCGCGGCGCCTTCCACGAGGACGTGGCCGTGGCCAGCGGGGCGGCCGAGGCCTGGGCGGGGCTACGGGCCTCCCCGGGACACCTCGCCAACCTCCTCTGTCGCGACTGTACCCACCTCAGCATCGGCGCGGCGCTCGAGCCCGCAGCCGACCCGAGGTTGTTCATCGTGTTCGAGCTGATGCGCTTTCCCGAGGGGGAGCCGGAGGCGATTCGGCGGCGGTAGAGCGCGACACCCCTTGTCACCCGCGTCACCCGTGCTCAATACTTGCACGATGACGCAAACACGCAAGCATCACCTCGGCGCGGCGCTCCGGCCAGACCTCTTCCGTGCCCTCTGCGACCCCACGCGCCTCGCCATCCTCGGCTGGCTCGCCACGGAGCGGGCGCCGCGCACCGTGTCGGAGGTCGCGGCCTCCGGGGCTTGCCCGGTCGACTTGAGCGTAGTGTCGCGACACCTCGCCACCCTGCGCGACGCAGGCGTGCTCGGCGCCACGCGCCGCGGGCGGGAGGTCTTCTACAGCTTCCAGGCCGCCGCCGTGGTCCGCACCCTGCGCGACCTCGCCGACGCGCTCGAATCCTGCTGCGTTTCCCCTTCAACCAAGGACAACCCCGAATGACTCCCCTCGAAGCCCGCCTCGACAAAGACGCCGTCCGCGACGTGTACGAGGGCCTTGCCCCGATCTACGACTTCTGGGCCGACATCACCGAGGTGCGCGCGCGGAGCCGGGCGCTGGAGCTGGCGGCCGTGCGCGACGGCGAGGCGATCCTCGAGGTGGCGGTCGGCACCGGCCTCGCCTTCATCGAGCTGGTGCGGCAGAACCCCACCGGCACGACCACTGGCCTCGACCTCACCCCGGCGATGCTGGCGCGCGCCGAATCGCGCATGAGCGCCGCGAAACTACCCGGGAACTACGCCCTCTCCGTGGGTGACGCGACCGCGCTCCCCTTTGCCGACGCGTCCTTCGACCTGCTCCTCAACAACTACATGTTCGACCTGCTCGCCGAGCGCGACTTTGCGACCGTGCTCGCGGAGTTCCGCCGCGTCCTTCGCCCCGGCGGCCGTCTCGTCCTGGTGAACATGGCCCAGGGCGAGGCCTGGCAACATCGCCTCTACGACGGGCTCTACCAGCTGTCGCCGAGGTTGATGGGCGGCTGTCGCGGCGTGGCGATGGCGGAGCACGTGCGGGCGGCCGGGTTCAGCGAGGTGTCTCGCGAGCTCACCGTCCAGGTGGGATTCCCGTCGGAGGTCATTGTCGCCACGAGGTGAGCCGCGGCTCAGAGCACGACGATGTGTCCCGGCTTGGCCCCCGCGACCGCGTCGAGCGCGATCCGGCCGTCGATCGTCACGAGGCGGCCACCGCGGCCCACGGCGAGCGCGAGGAGGTAGAGGTCGGTCACCTGCCGGGGTCCGAGAATTCGATCACCGCGAATTCGGGTCTCGTCGAGTAATGACAGGTCGTCGGGCCAGAACTCGTGGCTCGGGTGCTGCGCCGCCTCGCGGAGACGCGCGATCACCGCAGACGGCGGCATAGGCGACGGGTAGGCCGGCAAGGACATGACGCGGACGCAGCCGTTCTGGGTGAGCGGCGACGATGCCCAGCCGTTGGCCGCCTCCGAGCCTAGCCACGCAGAAACCCGGCCGTGGTGGGCGTGTCCGGCGTCGAGCGCCGCGATCAGCACGTTGACGTCGAGGAGGGCTCGCATCAGTACTCGCCCTCCTCTCGCAGTCGCTCCACGTCCTCGTTTGTCACCACCACTCCGCGAGGGGGGAACGGGCGGAAACCAAGAACAATGGCGCTGCCCTGTGTTTCGTTCGGAGGTGTTTGCAGCGCGCGCCGCGCGAGGTCGGAGATCACCTGACCGGCGGTGCGGCGCTCCCGCCGGGCCAGCTCGTGTGCCGCGTTGAGCACGTCGTCGTCGATGGTTAGCGTGGTGCGCACGCATCTGATGATGTGATGCAGTCGGCCCGCCGTCAAGGGGATCGGCAGCGGTTATCGTTGGTCGATGTTGCTCTCGCTACTTCTGCTGGCCTGCACCGCCAACCCCGCCCTCGAGGCCCGCGTGGCCGTGCTCGAGGCCCAGCATGAGGCCGACCTCGCCCGCATCGCCGCTCTGGAGGCCCAGGCGGCGCGGCTCGACGCCATCCTCGAGATCGCCGAGGCGGCAACTCAGTCCCCCGCCACCTACGGCACGACAGCGACCGACGCCGCAGCGGTCGGCACGGCGCTCTGCACTCAAGACGGCGACACCTACGTCTTACCCACTCGCGACGAGCTCTCCCCCGAGGCCCTCGCGAAGGAGGCCCGCGTGGTGCCCCACAAGAGCGACAAGGGGGAGGTGGATGGTTTCCGCGTCGCGGCGATCCGCAGGGGCCGCCTCGCCGACAGCTGCGGCCTGCGCAACGGCGACCTCTTGTTCACCGTCGCCGGCCTGCCGGTGACCAACCCCGACCAGAGCCTTCGCGCCTGGCAGAAGTCCCGCGACGACAAGGCCTTTGCGATGGAGTTGGAACGCCGCGGCGAGCCACTGTCGATTCGCTACCGCTGGCCGGACTGAGGCGCCTACTCCTCGTCCTCGTCCTCGTCCTCGTCGTCATCCGGTGCACCCTTTCCGCTGGCCGCCTTCTTCGCGCCCTTCTCGGGGATCGACACGGCGGCGACGGCCTTGTCGTCGATCTTGATCTTGGCGGTCTTCTTGAGCGACTCCACGCGCGCGGCGGTGGCCTTGGCCACCGCGTCCTGGCGGTAGGCCTTGGCGACCTCTTTCTCGGCCTGCTCGAAGGTCTTCTGGGTGGGCTGGCGTCGTGACTGAACCCAGATGATGTTGGCGCCCTCCTTGGTGATGAAGACCTCAGAGACGGTGCCCGCCTTCTGGGCGAAAGCCGCCTTGCGGATCGCGGCGTCGACCTTCTTGTCGTTCTTCGACACCAGACCCATGTCCCCGCCCTCGTCGGCGAAGCTGTCTTGCGACGACTTCGTCGCGGTGGCTGCGAAGCTGGTCTTGGGATCCTTCGCCACGACGGCGCGGAGCTTCTCAGCCTCGGCCTTGGCTTGCTGGGGGGTCACGCCGCCCCCGGCCTTCACGAGGATTCGGCTCACGCGCGATTGCTCCGGCGTCATGAAGAGCGCCTTGTTGCCGTCGTAGAACTGCTTGAGTTGAGCCTCGGTGGGCTTGGCGACGTCGGCCGCGATGTCCTTCGCGATGAGCGCCGAGACCAGCGCCTGCTGCACCTTCTTGTCGTCGAGCACCTCGGGGCTCTTCTTCGCCTCCGCCACCAGGAGCCGCTGGGTGACGAGCTGGTCGACGATCGCCATCCGCTCCGCCTCGGTGTGCGCCTTGCCGTCGGCCGGCTTCTTCTTGGCGGCCACGGCCGCGAACTCGCTGGCGTGGATCTCCATGCCTTCGACCTTGGCGATCACCGGGTCGTCGGGCGGCGTGGTGGGGGCAGGATCGGCGGCAAACACGGGCAGGGCGAAGCAGAGGGCGAGCAACATGCGGCCAGCCTACCGCGCCCGCCGGTAGCCGTCCCGACAGCGAGCCTCGGGACCTCGGGCTATGGTCGCGCCTGCCATGCGTGTCTTGCTCGTCCAGGCCTTCACCGCGCTCGACATGGAGCTGGTTTACCCGCTCGGACTTGCCTATCTCGCGGCGCACCTCGAAGACCGGCACGCCGTCGACATCTTCGACGTCAACCTGCACCGCGCCGATCCTTACTCCGCGCTCGAGGCCAAGGTCCGCGCCTTCCGACCCGACGTGGTCGGCATTTCGCTGCGCAACATGAAGGTGGGCATGCCCCACCTGCACACCGACGACTTCGAGCCGCAACAGAAGGCGATCCAACTCATCAAGCGCGTGTCGCCGGGCGTGAAGATCGTCGCGGGGGGCACGGCCTTCTCGCTCTACAGCGACACGATGATGCGGCGCCTCCCCGAGGTCGACATCGGCGTGTGGGGCGAGGCCGAGCTGCGCTTTCGCGACCTGCTCGACGACATTGACCATCCCGAGAAACTCAAGGGGATGTACTTCTGGAAAGGCGGGGAGCTCGTGTACACCGGGCAGCCCGGGGGCGTGGACTGGAAACAGAACCGCCGGCCGGCGCGGCAGTATGTCGACCACGCGCCGTACATGCAGTCGAGCTTCGTTTCGGTAGGCGTGCAAGCCAAGCGCGGCTGCTCCTTGCATTGTATCCACTGCTCCGACACCTTCCTCCTCGGCCACCGCGTGCGGATGCGCAACCCGGTCGACGTGGTCGACGAGATGGAGTTCCTCAAGAAAGAACACGCCGTGAACCAGATGTTCATGTGCGACCAGATCTTCAACATCCCGGTGTCGCACGCCATCGCCATCTGCGACGAGATCACCCGTCGTAAGCTCGATATCCGCTGGTCGGCCTGGTTCAACGAGCATCGTAACACCCTGCCCGACGAGCTGATGGTGGCGCTCAAGCGCGCTGGTTGTGGACTCTTGAGCTTCTCCCCCGATCATGTCGACGACCGCATGCTTCGCAACCTCGACAAGAACTTCCGCAAGGAAGACATGCTCTACACCGTGGCGGTGGCGAAGAAGCACGGGATGGACGTGGAGTACAGCTTCTTCCTCAACAGTCCCGGCGAGGACGCACGCTCCTTGTTCGAGATCGTGAAGTTCCTCGCCCACGCGCGCTGGGAACTGGGCGGTCAGCTTCGACTGTTCACTTTGCTGATGATGCAGCCCATTCGTTTGTACCCCCACACGCGGCTGCACGAGCTTGCGCGTGAAACGGGGCTGATCGACCGTGATCACGAGCTGGTGGAGGGCCAGTTCTGGAACCCGGGACTGATGCAGTACGCCACCGCCGGCATCCAGGCCGCCGCGCACACGCTCTACGACGCGCGCCAGTCCTGGCGGAAAGCCCGCGGCAACACCTTCGACTCCGTCGTCCGCGAGTAGCCCTTGTTCCTTTTCCTGGCGTGTGTGCACGCCACCGCGCCCCTGCCCGAGCCGGTGGCCGAGGTGCCCGAGCTTGCCCCTGCGCCCCCCGACGAGGCGGCCGCCGTGCTCATCATGGAGGCGATGGCTGTCGCCTACGGCAACGGCGACGCGGTGGAGGCCACGCGCCTCGGTCGCGACATGACGGCCACCCATCCCACCTCCCAGTACGCGCCGCTCGCCCAGGAATGGCTCGGCTTGCTGGCCACCTTCGGCCAGCCCGCGCCTGAGCTCCACGTGGCCGAGTGGGTGCGCGGCGCGCCGCCCTCGGGGGACAAGCCGGTCCTGCTGGTGTTCTTCGAGGCCTGGTGCCCTCACTGCCAAGCGGAGTTCTCGCTGTTCCAGGAGGTGCATGAGCGCTACCCCGGCATCAGCGTCGTGGGCGTCACCAAGATGAGTCGCGACACCACGCCCGAGCAGCTGGCCGCCTTCGTCGACGAGCGCCACGCCACCTTCGCGATTGCCCGGGAAGACGAGGGCTCGCTCACCGAGGCCTTCGGCATCGAGGGCATACCCGCGCTGGTGATTGTGCGCGAGGGGCGCATCGCCTGGCGGGGACACCCGGCGCTCTTGACCACCACCCTGCTCGATCGGATGAGCGTCGCCCCGGGCTAAACTGTTCCCATGCTGCTCTCCCTCCTCTTCGCCTGCACGACCATCGGCCCCAAGGACGGCGACAGCGGCGACGACACCGCCCCGAGCGACGACGCCGACGGCGACGGCTACCTCGCCAGCGTCGACGACTGCGACGATGCCGACGCCGAGGTGCACCCCGGCGCCGAGGAATATTGCGATGGCATCGACAACGACTGCAACGACCAGCTCGATGACTCGGTGGTCGATCCCATTACGCTGTACCGCGACGTCGACGACGATGAGTACGGCGACGACGCGCACACCGTCCCAGGTTGCACCGTGATCGAGGGCTACACCACGCAGGGCGGCGATTGCGACGACCAGAACCCGGTGATCAACCCCGGGATCGACGAGAGCGAGTGTGCGCTTTCCGACTTCGACTGCGACGGCCTCTTCAATGGCGTCGATGGCGACGGCGACGGCGTGGCCTCCTGTGAGGATTGCAACGACGCGGATGCGACGGTGTCGCCCTCGGAGCGGGAGGTGTGCAACGGCGTCGATGACGACTGCGACAGCGAGATCGACGAGGGCCTCGGCACCGAGACCACCTTCGTCGATGCCGACAACGACGGCTACGGCGACAGCAGCACCGCCGCCACTGGCTGCGCGGGGGAGGGCTACTCCTCGGAGGGGGGCGACTGCAACGACGCCGACGGCACGGTGTCGCCCGCGGCGGTGGAGCAGTGCGACGGCCTCGACAACGACTGCGACTTCGTGATCGACGACGGCGTGGTCGGCACCGGCGAAACCTGCCCGGCGGAGGACTGCGCTGCGGTGATCCTCGATAATCCGACCGCCCCCTCCGGCGAGTTCTATTTGAACATGGGCTTCACCTACTGCGAGATGAGCACCAGCGGCGGCGGCTGGACGCGTGTGGCCAACGACCACGCCATCGACGCGGCCACGACCAGTGGCACCCAACTCAACGACGGCTTCCTTCGCTGGAGCGAGCTCTGGATCGCCTACGGCGCCGGCAACCTCTCCGCCGGCTGCGCCTACCCCGACGACACCGGTAGTTGCGTCGCGCTGGCCACCCAGATCGGCGGTGAGGGCCTCGGCCTCATGAGCCCCAGTATCGACGTGTGCGGCCAGGCCTACACCGACTACTCCTCGGCCTACACCGTCAGCGGCTTCGACATCTTCATGAGCCGCGCCGAGGCCAGCGACCCCTTCGAACTCGCCACTGCCGAGGCCCTCGCGGGCTGCAACACGTCCGACAACACGGGCTCCGTCACGGTGGACGTGTACATCCGGCGGTAGATTGCCCCTCCCGTTCTCCACCGTCCCCGAGTGACAGCCGCGAAGGGAGGGCGCGCCCGGCCCGCTCACAGCGGGGTCGAGCCGACGTGAGCGAGGTGCCCGCCCCCCTGTCACAAGACCACCGGGTGACGCGCCTGGCGAACTCCATCGCGGAGCGAAGCGGAGTCGATGGAGGCGCCAGGTGCGGCAGGACCCGGCGGCCGAAGGCCGTGCACGAAACTGGCGGGCACCGGAATCGCCTGGAGATCGGGGGGCCCCCGCGTCGCGAGATAGGGCCGGGCGTGACCGTCACGAAGGTGGCAAGGCGCCGCCCAGCCGGCTAACGTCGGCTCCTCCCGGGGTCCCCATGCGTCTGCTTTCCCTCGTGCTGTTCCTGGCTGGTTGTCCCGACGCAATCTCCACGGATCCCGGCAAGGAAACCGGCGAGGAGGACTTCGACCAGGACGGCGATGGCTACATCGGCGAAGACGACTGCGACGAGGGCGACGGCACCGTCAACGTGGGCGCGCAGGAGCTGTGCGACGGCGTCGACAACGACTGCGACGGCAGCACCGACGAGGAGGCCACGGACATGGCCACCTTCTACGCGGACAACGACGCCGACGGCTACGGCGACGCGGCGGCGCCGACGGAGGCCTGCGAAACGCCCACTGGCCACGTCGACAATGCCGAGGATTGCGACGACGCCGACGCCGCGTACAACCCTGGCGCCGACGAGTCCGACTGCACCGACCCGAACGACTACAATTGCGACGGATCGGTCGCCTACGCCGACGACGACGCCGACGGCAGCCCCGCCTGCGAGGACTGCGACGATGGCGACGCCACCCGCTCGCCGCTCTTGACCGAGGCCTGCAACGACATCGACGACGACTGCGACGGCGACATCGACGAGGAGGCCACCGACGCCCCCACCTGGTACCTCGACGCCGACAGCGACGGCTACGGCGTGGAAAGCACACTTGTCACCTGCGATCAGCCGGAGGGCTACGCCGCCCAGAGCGGTGATTGCGACGACACCACCAGCCGCTTCCACCCCGGTGCCGACGAGGTGGATTGCGCGAATCCGAACGACTACAATTGCGACGGTTCCGTGGGCTACGCCGACGCCGACAGCGACGGCTACGCCGCCTGCCAGGAGTGCGACGACACCGTGGCCACCACCTACCCGGGCGCCACCGAGTACTGCGACGGTGCCGACAACAACTGCGACGGTGCCGCCGACGAGTCCACCGCGGTCGACGCGTCGACCTGGTACGCCGACGACGATCGTGATGGCTACGGGGCCGCGGCCTTCTCCGCGGTCGCGTGCGACGCGCCGCTCAACTACGTGGCCGACAACACCGACTGCGACGACACCGACGTGGAGGTGTACCCCGGCGCGCCCGAGTATTGCGACGGTGAAGACGACAACTGCGATGGCACGGTCGACGAGGACACGGCGCTCGACGCGTCGATCTGGTACGCCGACGCCGACAGCGACGGCTACGGCGACGCGGTCACCACCCTCGTCGCGTGCGACAAGCCCGAGGGCTACCTCGCCGACAACACCGACTGCGACGACACCACCGACCAGGTGTCGCCCACCGCCACCGAGTACTGCAACGGCACCGACGACGACTGCGACGGCACCACCGACGAGGACGCCGCCGCCGACGCGCTCACCTGGTATGCCGACACCGACACCGACGGCTACGGCGACCCGGCCAGTACCTACGCCGCGTGCGCGGTGCCGAGCGGCTACACCGCCGACGACACCGACTGCGACGACACCGACGTGCTCGTGTCGCCCGTCGGCACCGAGATGTGCAACGGCTACGACGACGACTGCGACGGCGAGGCGGACGAGTCCACCGCCATCGACGCGGCCACCTTCTTCGCCGACGGCGACACCGACGGCTACGGTGACGCGGGTATCGGCGTGGCCGCGTGCACCCAACCCAGTGGCTACGTGGCCGACGACACCGACTGCGACGACACCGACGAGAACGAGTTCCCCGGCGCTACCGAATACTGCGACGGTGACGACGACAACTGCGATGGCGAGGTCGACGAAGACACGGCCGCCGACGTGGCCACTTGGTACGCCGACGGCGACAACGACAGCTTCGGCGACCCCGCCACCCCCGACCTCGATTGTTACCAGCCCACCGGCCACGTGGCCGACAACACGGATTGCGACGACAGCGCCCCCCGGACTTACCCGGGCGCCGACGAGTATTGCAACAGTTACGACGACAATTGCGACGGCGATATCGACGAGGACGCCGCCCTTGACGTGCTCACGTGGTTCGCCGACACCGATCTCGACAGCTTCGGCAACGCCACCGCCAGCGACATCGATTGCGACCAGCCGAGCGGCTTCGTGGCCGACGACACCGACTGCGACGACACCGACGGCAACGAGTACCCCGGCGCTACCGAGTACTGCGACGGTGACGACGACAACTGCGATGGCGAGGTCGACGAAGACACGGCCGCCGACGTGCAGCTCTGGCACCGCGACACCGACGGCGACGGCTACGGCTACTCGCTGGTTCGCGACACCGACTGCGACCAGCCGAGCGGCTACGTGGCCGACAACACCGATTGCGACGACCTCGACGACGATATCAACCCCGGCGAGCAAGAGGTGTGCGACGACGCCGACACCGACGAGGACTGCGATGGCGACAGCGACGACGACGACCTGAGCGCCACCGGCCAGGACACCTGGCACTGGGACCGCGATGGCGACGGCTACGGCGACAACTTCCTCGACGTCGACGCCTGCAACCAGCCGGCCGACTACGTCGACAATGCCGACGACTGCGATCCCTTCGAGGTCGACGTCAACCCCGGCGCCCAGGAAGTCTGCGACGCCAGCGACACCGACGAGGACTGCGACGGCCTGAGCGACGATGCCGACGCGAGCGCCCTCGGCCAGAGCTCCTGGTACTACGACGCCGACAGCGACACTTACGGCGACGCCGCCGTCGGCACGAGCACCTGCGACGCGGACGTTGGCTACGTGGCCGACGACACCGACTGCGACGACAGCGAGTCGAGCGTGAACCCCGGTGGCACCGAGGTGTGTGATGCCACCGACGCCGACGAGGATTGCGACGGCCTGGCCGACGATGCCGACCCCAGCGTGACCGGAACGCTCACCCAGTACGCCGACGCCGACGGCGACGGCCAGGGCGACGCCACCGTCACCGAGACCAGCTGCTCGGCGCCCAGTGGCTACGTGGCCAACGCCACCGACTGCGACGACACCGACGACACGATCTACCTCGGCGCCGAGGAGGTCTGCGTCGATGGCACCGACAGCGACTGCGACGGCGATCGCAACGACAGCGACTGCTACAACTACGGCGAGGGCGTGGTCACCGACTACGACGACGCGTTGTGGTACGGCGTCACCAGCAGCGACCAGGTGGCCTCCGCGGTGGCCGGCGTGGGCGACCTCGACGGCGACGGTGCCGACGACATCGGCCTCGGCGCCCACCTCTACGACACCACCTACGCGTCAAACACCGGCGCGGCCTGGTTCATGAGCGGGGCCACCGCCTCGGGCGACGTCCAGCTCACCTCGACCGTCAGCGCGATCGCGACGGTGCGCGGTGTCTACCGGCTCAGCTCCGTCGACTACATGGGCTACCAGCTCGACGGCGCCGGTGACTTCGACGACGACGGCGCAAACGACGTCGTCGTGGGCGCGTACAACACCCGTGTCAACAACGGGACGAGCTACGGCGCCGCCGGCGAGGCGATCATCTTCTCTGCGCCGTCGGGCGACCTGACGCGCGGCTCCTCCTCGGCCGTGCTCGTGGTCCAGGGCAATAGCTCCAGCGAGTACGTCGGTTACGACGTGTCCGGTGGGCAGGACGTGGATGCCGACGGCCTCCCCGATGTGCTGGTGGGCGCCTACGGTTACGACTACAGCAGCACCACCAACACCGGCGCGGCAGGTGTCTGGTACGGCGGGAGCAGCGGCACGGTGCTCTTCTCGGCGGCCGACGTTCTCTTCTACACCAGCACCGCGAGCGACCAGACGGGCCAGGTGCTGGCGATGGTGCCCGACCTCGGCGGCGACGGTCGCGACGAGATGGTGATCTGCGCCTACAAGGGCGACGGCAACGGCAGCAACGACGGCATGGCCTACGTGGTCTACGGCGACAGTGCGCTGGCGAGCGGCAACCTGTCGACCGTGGCCGACGTGGTCATCGAGGGCTCCGGCACCACCGACGCCGAGCTCTGTCGCTCGGTCGATAGCGCGGGCGACTACGACGGCGACGGCGACAACGACCTCATCGTGGGCGCACACCAGGAGTCGGTCACCATCGACTCGTCCACCTACAGCGATGCCGGCGCCGCCTACGTGTTCGCCTCGCCCCTGTCGAGCTCGATGTCCACGTCGAGCGCGGCGGTCACCCTCACGGGCAACGCGGGCAGCCTCAACTTCGGCCGCTCCGTGGCCGGTGGTGGCGACTTCGACGGCAACGGCACCGACGACCTGATCGTGGGCGCCTCCGGATACGACTCCCCCGCCAGCAACGCGGGTGGTGCCTTCCTCTGGTATGGTCCCGTCGCCAGCGGCAGCTACGCCCTCGACGAGGCTGATTTCGCCGTCACGGGCGTGTTCAGTTCCGACGCCCTCGGTGGCCAACTCGCCTTCGCCGGCGACACCGACGCCGACGGCTTCGATGACTTCCTCGTCGGCGCCACGGGCTGGGACATGGGCACCGCCAGCAGCAGCTACGGCGGCGCCTGGCTCATCCGCGGTAGCGGCGAGTAGCGTCGCGTGTCAGACTGGGCGGCAGGAGCGCGCCCCCCATGATCCTGGCCTTTCTCGGCTGCCCCGGCTCGGGCGAGGTGGACAAGTCCGACGAGGCCTGGCCCGAGTGGGAGCAGGGCGACGCCGTAGACTCGGGGGTGCCCCCGGAGGCGTCGGTCCCCGAGGTCGAGGAGGAGTACGACGCCTGCGAGCCCGAGGGCTGCATCGAGGTGGCCGAGGCGGTCGATCGCGGCTTCGCACAGGTGAGCTACGGAATCATGTACCTGCGCATCGACAACACCGGGCCCTACCCGGTGTGTTTCGAGGACTGGTACGTCTTCTTCAGTGACGACTCACAAGACGCGCTCGCGGGCATCCCGGGGAGCAGCGAGATTCCGGCCGGTAGCTCGTTGTCTATTCCGTACGGGTTGTTCGATGAGACCCGTGAGACCTGGTGGTGCGTGGAGGAGAACCAGGTCACCAGCCGCTCGGGTTCCTACGACTACGACGGTGCGCGTGCCCCTGATCGATTGTTTACTTTCGCCAACGATGAGACCGACCAGGACGGCGACCTCGTGGAGGACCACGTCGACGGCGAGGACGACGGCCTGGTGCGCACCCAACACAATGTCTGGGACGAGGTCCAGGACGAGGTTCTCTTCCTCGTCGGTCGCGAGATGAATTGGTTCGACCTGAGCGAGGTCCGGACGGCCGCCGTGGCGGTGAGGGTCACCAACCTTGGGCGCGCTGACGGCACGGCGATGGTGTCAGAAACGCTGCCGCCCGGGTGGACACCCTCCGCCTACGATCCGGAGCCGGCTTCGGTGACGCGGCCCGGCGACGGGAGCACCGTCATCACCTGGGCCGTCACGCTCCAGGGCGCGATCAACGGCGACAGCACCAGCGATCCCTCCGAGTACGACGTCGCGCTCTTGCGTTACGCCCTGGACTACGAGAACGACTGCGCGAACCGCGGCGTCGGCTTCGCGCCCACGGCCCGATGGACAGGGGTGGACGGCCAGGCCCACGACTCGGAGGGCAGCCCGCTGGTGATCGAGTGCTGCGCGCCGGAGGACGAGTTCACGGGACCTGACGGCACGATTCACTAGACGCGATGCCTATTCCTTGGTGAATTCGCGCTCGTACTCGAGGTTTCCGAAGGCATCATAGAAGGCGCCCTTGAAGGACTTGCCGTCGAGCTCCACCCAGAGGAAGCCCTCGGTGTCCATCTCGTACCAGGTGGGGTTCTCGCCATCGAGGTAGCTCACCTTCCCGCCCGCGCCGCTCACGATCAGCTCCGTGCCGCCACAGGTGTCTTCGAGCCACTGGCGGCTGTGGTCGTGACCGCAGAGGTACACGTCGATCTTGCCACAGACCGACTGGTCCATGAAGTCCTTCACGAAGGCGCCGTCCCAGATCGGGATCGGCGACGAGTAGCCGTCGTACACGCCCGCGTTGCCGTGGGGGCCATTGGAGAGGATGGGGTGGTGCCCGTAGGCGATCTTCCACTCGGCATCGCTGGCCGCGACGGCCGCGTCGAGCCATTGCTGCTGTCCCTCGTAGAAGCCCCACATCATCGCGTTGGTGTCGAGCCCGAACAGATCGAGGAGCCCGTAGTCTACCGTGTAGAAGAGGTCGGGGAACTTCCACTTCTCGGAGCGCTCGGCGTAGTCGATGTACACCTGGCCCTTCCAGAACTCGTAGCCGGCGCCCCCGCCGCCGTAGTCGTGGTTGCCGGTCACGGTCCAGAACGGAAAGGTGATCTCCGCGTACGGCACCTCGAACTTCTCGTCGAATTGCGGGTCGTCCACGGCCTCCACGCCCGTGTTGTAGAAATTGTCGCCCATGTACACGGCGAAGTCGCAGCCCCGCTCGGCGCACACGTCGCGCATCGCGTCGGCCACCTCGAACTGCTCGGGGTACGCGGTGCCGGCGTCGCCGAGCGCCACGAAGCGCACCACGGACTGCGGCGGCATGTCCACCTTCACGCCGTGGGTCTCGTCGCCATCCGGCGGGTAGGCGCCGAGCTCGTCGCGACTTGGATATGGCTCGTGCACCGGGTCGGGGGTGAAGTCCTCGTCGGGAAGGACATCCCAGCGGGCGCAGGCGGCGAGGGCGATCAGCACGCCGCCATCGTGCCACAATTAGCGCTGGATGACGACCGCGCCGCCACTGGACCTTGCCGAGTTCCGCCTCGTCCGCGCGCTGCGTGCGCGTGAGGGGGAGGGGCCGTTCACGCAGTTGTGGAACGCCCAGGCGGGGCATCTGTGGTCGGTGGTGCGCGGGGTGGTGCGCTCCGACGCCGAGGCCCTCGGCTGGCTGGCCTCCTTCCGCATCGACCTGGCCGAGGAGGCCGCAAGCTTCAACCTGGAAGAGGCGCTGGGGGCGCAGGTGGGTCGCGCGCTCTACCGTCACTTGCGGGATGGGCTGCCGCCCGGGAGCCAACTCCCGGCCTCGCGCCTGCCGCCCACGCCGGAAGGGGTGGCGGTGCTGCCGCCGCGGGTGCGGCTCGGCTACCTCGTCGACATCTTCTTCGACTGGACGCCCCCAGACCCCGCCGTTCGCACCGCCTACCGCCTGCTCGAACCGGCGGCCGACACCAACGCGCGCCTCGTGGTGTACGCCGCCTGCCTGCGCTCGCCGCCCGTGGAGGCGCTCATCTTTCCGCCCGGGCTACCACCCCGTCCGCCCGCGCCGCCCGCGAAACGCCGCATCAGCCTCCTGATCGCCGCAGCTGGCGGTGCCTTGATCCTCGCGGTGCTGGCGTGGTCCCTGCACTAGAGCGCCAGGAGTGCGGCGTGCCGGGTTCCCGGCGGGGCGCAGCTTGCGCTAAGCTCCGCCCTCGCGAGGTACACGCGTATGGCTGACGAACGTAAATCCACCGCCAGCGGGGCCGCCACCGGGGCGCGCCTTGGCGAGCTGTTGGTGCGCGAGAAGCTCATCTCGCCGCTCCAGCTCCAGAAGGCGATGGAAACGCAGCGGAGCACCGGCGGTCGCCTCGGCCACCAGCTCACCAAGCTCGGCTACATCGAGGAGAACGAGCTCACCGCCTTCCTGTCCAAGCAGTATGGCGTACCCAGCATCAACCTCAGCGATTTCGAGATCGAGGCCGAGGTCCTGAAGCTCATCCCGAAGGAAGTGGTGGTTCGTCATCAGGTGATCCCCATCAACAAGTCAGGAAACACCCTGATTGTTGCCATGGCCGACCCGTCGAACATCTACGCGGTCGACGACATCAAGTTCATCACCAACTTCAACATCGACGTCGTGGTGGCCTCCGAGGGCCAGATCGCCGAGGCCATCGAGAAGTACTACACGAGCAACGTCACGTTCGAAGACGTGATGATCGACTTCAACAGTGGCGAGGAAGACCTCGAGCTCTCGAGCGACGTGGATGAAGACATCAACGTCCTCGACCTCGAGAAGTCGGCGGGCGACGCGCCCGTGGTCAAGCTCGTGAACCTGGTGCTCCTCGACGCGATTCGCAAGGGCGCGAGCGACATCCACATCGAGCCCTACGAGAAGCAACTCCGCATCCGCTACCGCATCGACGGCATGCTGTACGAGGTCATGAAGCCGCCGCTGCGGCTGAAGCACGCGATCACCTCGCGTTTGAAGATCATGTCCAGCCTCGACATCGCCGAGCGGCGCCTGCTTGGTGCGGCAGGCAGCGAGCACGGCGTCGCGCAGCTGGCGGCCGAGGGCGTCGAGCCGCGCATAGGGATTCTCCTCCTCCAGCAG
>SXGT01910949.1_pt1 | contig 94682 bp, 61 predicted proteins | sample 3176221 | NCBI WGS metagenome assembly SXGT01 (sample SAMN11356862, study PRJNA531348) | freshwater metagenome | isolation source: freshwater sample F1-120 | place: China: Fuxian Lake, Yuxi | collected 2017-12-25 | reverse complement strand
GCCGAGCTCCGCGATCCGGAGCTCGCGACCTCCGGCAATCGCCGTTGCGCGCGCGTACTCCTCAGCGGTGAGGCCATGCTCGAGCGCCAGCTCCAGGGTGACCGCCATGCCTTCGGTGATGCGCACCTTCACGAGAGCACCCCTTCCAGCAGGGCCAGGCCGTCGGTCGAACCGAGCGCCTCTTCGCAGGCGCGCTCCGGGTGAGGCATGAGGCCGAACACGTTGCGGCCCCGATTGACGATGCCCGCGATGCCGTTGCGGCTCCCGTTTGGGTTCCACCCGGCGTAGCGCAGCAGGACCCGATCCTCGTCCTCGAGCGCGCGGAGGCCCTCCTCGTCCTCGAAAAAACCGCCATCGCCATGGGCGACCGGCAGGCGCAACATTTGGCCGCGCGCGACGCGCGCCGTGAAGGCGGAGGCGGTCGTCGCCACCTCTGCCGAGACCCAGTCGCAGACGAAGCGGAGGCTGCGGTTTCTGAGCAGCGCGCCCTCCAGTAGCCGCGCCTCGCAGAGGATCTGAAAGCCGTGGCAGATGCCGAGCACGCGGCCACCGCGCTCGGCGAAGCGGATGACCTCCTGCATGACCGGCGAGACGCGGGCGATGGCGCCACAGCGGAGGTAGTCGCCGAAGCTGAATCCGCCCGGGAGGACGACGAGGTCGGTCCCCGACGGCAGCGCGGTGTCCTTGTGCCACACGCGCGCGGTGCGCTGGCCGAGTACGGTCCCGAAGGCGTGGTGGCAGTCGTCGTCGCAGTTCGAGCCCGGAAAGGTGACGACCGCGACGCTCAAAGGGCCTCGTCGAGCGTGAAGCTGAAGTCCTCGATCACGCCGTTGGCCAGCAGCCGCTCGCACATCTCGCGGACACGGTCGCGTGCGTCGGCGCGGGAGCCGGTGAGCGAGAGCTCCACGTAGCGTCCGACGCGCACGTCGGCGACCTCGTCATAGCCCATGGAGTGCAGTCCAAGGCGGACGGCGTCACCCTGGGGATCCAGCACCTCGCGGCGCGGCGTGACGAGCACCCGAGCTTTGATTGTCTGTGTCATTTCAAGACCTCCGGCGACCCCGACGGGGCCGGCGGAAGCTAGCGCACGCGTCCGGGGGTGGCAAGCACGAACCTGGCCCAAGGCCGAGGCGCGTGCTACTCGTTGGGACATGAGCTCAGGCCCATCGCAGCGCAATCTCCTGGTCCTCGTCGGTGGCAAGAGCGGCGAGCACGCCATCTCGCTACTCTCGGGTGCCGCGGTCGTTCGCCACCTCGATCTCCGGACGACCGCGCTCCGCGTCGTGCGGGTCGAGCAGGACGGCCGATGGACGTTCGTCGAGGGGACCGACGTCGCCGGCCCAGGCCGGACGATCAGCGCCGGTGAGGGCATCGCCGAGCTCGCCCGGCTGCGTCCGGACGTCGCGTTTCCGGTCATGCACGGGCCCTATGGCGAGGACGGGCACGTGCAGGCGCTGCTCGAGCTGCTGGAGATCCCGTTCGTGGGCTCGGGGATGGAGGCCTCGGCGTTGGCGATGAACAAGGCGCGTGCGCGGGACGTGCTGTTCACCGCGGGCGCGCGCGTCGCGGCGGCCGAGGAGCTCAGCGCCGGTCAAGCTCCCACCATCCCTGCGCCGTGCGTCGTCAAGCCGCTGCGGCTCGGCTCGTCGGTCGGCTTGGCCGTCGTGCACACCGATGCCGAGCGCGATCGCGCCGTCGCCCTGGCCTTGGCTCATGATCGCTGGGTGTTGGTCGAGGCCTTCGTCCACGGCACGGAGGTCACCGCCGGCGTCCTGGAGCGTCCGGACGGCTCACTGGAGGCGCTCCCGCTCGTCGAGATTCGCCCGAAGTCGAGCCACTTCTTCGACTATCACGCCAAGTACACGCCCGGCGCCTCAGAGGAGCTGTGCCCTGCGCCGGTCCCGGACGCCGCGCGCGACGCTTGTCAGCAGCTCGCGCTGTTGGCGCACCGCGTCCTGGGCTGCCGCACCATGAGCCGGACCGACCTCATCCTGCCGTTCGATGGGAGCGCGCCCGTCGTCCTCGAGACCAACACGATCCCCGGTCTGACCGGGACCTCGCTGCTGCCTCAAGCGGCCGCGGCCGCGGGCATCGACTTCAGAGCCCTGGTCGAGCGCCTCGTCGGCTTGGCAACGCGACCGAGGTAGGGAACCGCCGCGCACCGCTCCTGCACTTGTCGATGGACCTTCCGCTCAAACTGAGTGAGAAGGCGCCTTTCCGGCGCGCGGCGCCTCGAATCGACGTGGGAGCATGAACATGCGGCGAATGATGACGGTGGTCGTGGTGTCAGTGGTTGCGGCGCTTTGCGTCGGGGCGTGCGCGACGGCCGCCAACGGAAACGGCGGTGGCGCGACGGGCGGTGGCTCCGGTGATACGGCGACCACGGGTAACGCGCAGGGCGACGTCGTGACGGGCGACGCGACGGGCGGTGGCACCGGGCAGACCGGGGATGCGAGCGCCGACGCCCCGGCCCAGTCGGACGCCTCGGTGGCCTGCGTCACCGCGGCCGACTGCGCGGGCAAGCTCACGCTCGCGCCCTGCCAGATTGCGGCCTGCACGAACGGCACCTGTCAGCTCGCGCCCGCGGCCGACGGCGTCGCGTGCGATGACGCCTCGCTCTGCACGGACACCGACAAGTGCAAGGCGGGGACCTGCAAGGGCACGGCCAAGACGTGCAAGGACGACGACAGCTGCACCGTGGACGCGTGTGAGGCAGCGACCGGAAAGTGCACCTTCGCCGCCGCCGCCGATGGCGCCAAGTGCGACGACGGCAACCTCTGCCTGACCGGGGACACGTGCAAGGCCGGCGTCTGCAAGACCGGTACGACGGCGCTGTCGTGCGACGACAAGGACGACTGCACGAAGGACTCGTGCGACGCGAAGACGGGCTGCCGCAACGAGGCGATCCCGGGCTGTGGCGGCACGAGCTCCTCGGCGTGCAAGCCCTCCGATCAGCCGGGAACGGCCGACAAGACGGTCGAAGCCTGCGTCTGCGGACTCGACGCCTACTGCTGCAACGTGAGCTGGGACTCGACCTGCGTGGGCGAAGCCAAGGACGACTGCGGCGCCGACTGCGGCTGCGAGAAGCTCCCCAAGGCCGAGCTCGCCTGCACCTCCAACAGTGACTGCGCCTTCTGTGACTCCGACTTCGATCTCTGTGACGGCGGATGGTCCTGTGTCGCGGGGACGTGCACGGCCACTGCGGCCGTCGAGTGCGATACGTCGAAGGACAAGGGCTGCGTCAAGACCGCCTGCGAGCCGGGGACCGGGAAGTGCTCGACCGCCGCGAGCGACGCTGGTTGCAGCGACAAGGACGCCTGCACGGTCGACACGTGCGACACGACCACCGGCGAGTGCACGAACGTCAAGTCGCCCGAGTGCGGCACCAATAGCCCGTGCAAGACCTCGACGTTCCCGAGCTCGGCCGACCCTGACGTCACCGCGTGCGTCTGCGCCATGGACAGCTACTGCTGCAACTCGTCGTGGGACTCCATCTGCGTCAACGAGGCCAAGAGCCAGTGCAACGCCCAGTGCCAGTGCGACAAGCTCACCGCGGACAAGCTCGCGTGCACCAAGACGGCTGACTGCACTTGGTGCGACGAGAACGCCAACGTGTGTGACGGCGGCTGGCAGTGCGATTCGGGGACGTGCACGCCCTCGGCCGCGGTGACCTGCGATGGTTCGGGCGACAAGGGCTGCGTGAAGAACACCTGCAACCCCACGACAGCCGTGTGCGAGGTCGTCGGGAGCTCGGCGCAGTGCGACGACAAGGTCCAGTGCACGAGCGACTCGTGCGACGCGAAAACCGGCGAGTGTGCGCACTCGTGGCCGACCTGCACCAAGGACACGGACTGCTCCTGGTGCGCCGGCGGGAACTTCTGCAACGGGCTGCCCATCTGCGTGGACGGACACTGTCAGCTCACGCCGCCGATCACGTGCGGCGAGGGTGGTTCGGGCTGCGTGTTGCTGCACTGCGAGCCCCAGTCCGGCAAGTGCGTCACGGGTCCCGTGGACACGGCCTGCGCCGACGAAGACCCCTGCACGCGGGATCGGTGCGACGCCGTGTCCGGCTCCTGCAAGAACGATCCGCTTCCGGGCTGTCACACCAATCACCCGTGCCAGGCGACGACCACGCCTGGGACGAGCGAGTCCAGCATCGACGAGTGCGTCTGCGCCTTGAACCCGAGCTGCTGCACCGACGCGTGGACGTGGAGTTGCCCCACGACGGCGCAGAAGTCTTGCAGCGTCAAATGCTTTGGGTGCAACACCCTGGAGACCCCGCTCGCGTGTACGACCAACGCCGACTGCGGCGTGTGCAACAACGACACGAACCTCTGCAACGGCGGCTGGGTCTGCGACAATGGCGCGTGCGTCGAGAAGAAGTCGGTCACGTGTCCGACCGCGCCGACCACGCCCGGCAGCTGCTACACCACGCAGTGCAACCCTGAGACGGGTGCCTGCGAGAACGCCCCCGCCGACTGGATGTGCTCCACCAAGTCGGGCAGCTGTACGACCTCGAAGTGCAGCGCGGAGGGCCTGTGCGTCGACGAGCCCATCCCGAACTGTGGGACCCAGTCGCCGTGCGTGACCTCGCAAGGACCGGGCTCGAGCGACGCTGCCGTGACGTCGTGCGTGTGCGCCAAGGACCCATACTGCTGCAACAACAAGTGGGACGGGCTGTGCGCGGGCGCGGCGCCCGGCTGCGGCGCGGTCTGCGATTGCAGCAAAGCCGAGGCCTCGTGCACGACGGAGGCTGATTGCGCCTTCTGCGGTGCCGAGACCCCGTGCGCTGGCGGCTGGGCCTGCACCTCCGGGACGTGCACCGCGACCGGTCCGGTCGTCTGTGACCCGGGGCTCTCGACGGGCTGCGCCGTTGGCAAGTGCGTCGACCCGTACGGTATCTGCGTCGCGTATCCGGCGCCCAAGGCGTGTGACGACGGCAACAAGTGCACGACCGATCAGTGCAGCCTCACGACCGGCGAGTGCTCGAACGCGAGCATCGACGGCTGCGTGCCGTAGGACCAAAAGCGCCCGCCAGTCGCCTCGGCTACTCGTCTCGCGAGAGCTCCGCGTGATCCAGGCGGCTCATCGCCCCGCGGAGCTGTCCCGCGAGGTGCGCGTTCGCCTTGACGAGGGCCAGATTCGCCCGCAGCGTTGCACCGCCCGACACCCGATGAAGCGCAGCGAGCACCGCTGGCGTGCGGTCGCGGCCACCTGCGTCGCTCGCCTCGGCCTCCGCTGCGCGCAGCCAGGTCGCGAAGTTCGTGCTCGAGACCGCGTCCGCCTCTGGAATGGGGTTGACCACGAGCACTCCGCGCCCGGTCCGCGCGAGCTCGAGGCGCACGTAGGCGGCGAGCTCGGTGATTGAGTCGAAACGGCCATCGACGCCGGCAGCGCTCTCGCGCTCGTAGAACGCCGGAAAACGGTCGGTCCGAAAGCCCACGACAGGAACGCCGAGGGCCTCCAAGGCCTCGCGGGTCGCGACGACGTCGAGGATGGACTTTACGCCACTGGCCACGACCGCGACCGGGAAGCGTGCCAGCGCCGCGAGATCGGCGCTGACATCCAGCGCGGTGCCGTAGCCCTTGTGCACGCCGCCGAGGCCGCCCGTCGCGAAGAGCTGCACCCCGGCGGCGGCGGCGAGCTCCATCGTGGCGCTGACGGTCGTGGCGCCGTGCGACCCCCGCGCGAGCGCCAGGCCAAGGTTGGCGACGTTGAGCTTTGGCACGCTCGGCGCGTCCAGCAGGCGCTCGAGCTCGTCGTCATCCAGCCCCACGATCGCGCGCCCATCCACGACGCCGACAAGCGCCGGCTCGGCTCCGGCGCGGCGAACCAAGGCGCAGAGCGCCCGATGCAGCGGCAGCGCGTCGGCCCGCGGGACCCCGTGACACAGCAGCGTGGTCTCCAACGCCACCGCGTCAGGACCTACACGCGACTCGAAGCGCTCCACGGCGACTAGCTCAGGCGCAGCCAGGACGCGAGACGGGCGAACAGGCCAGGCTTGCGCCGTGCGGGCGTGCCCTGCGTGGCACGGTCCTTGGCCTCGTCGGTGGCCGCGCAGGCGAGGGCAAAGACGACCGAGTCGATCTCGACGTCATCGGTCACGGGGCGCGCCATTGGCACGTCGTCGGGCTCCGGAGGCGGCGCGCCTTCTACCGGTCCGCCGAGCCGCTGGAATTCGACGGGGATCGGGTCCTCCTCCGTGGGGATCGGCGTGGCGGCCCATGGGACCGGTGTGTCGGTCTCGATGACCGGCACGTGCGCGTCCTCGGTCGGGTAGTGACGAATGCCAGGCGGACCCTCGCCCCAGACCGTGTCCGGGATGAGCGCCGACCAGCCGACCTGATGCGGGCTCATCTCCATGGCGTCTGCACACCGCCGCAGGTGCTCGCCGACCTCGACGGTAGACGACCACCGCTCCTCCGGGCGTTTGGCGAGCATGCGCATGAGCACGGCCTCCAGCTCGCGCGGGAGCGCCACGCCGAGCGCGCTCGGGCGAGGCGCCTCGTCGCGCTGGTGTGCCTTGAGCACCGAGATGGCGTCCGGTCCCTGGAAAGGGGTCTGGCCCACGAGCATCTCGTACAGAATGATCCCGAGCGAGTAGATGTCCGACGACGGCCCGACGCCGCGGGTGCTGGCCATCTCCGGGCTCATATAGAGCGGCGTCCCGCAGATGAGGTTCTCGGTCGTGATCTGGCCCAGCGTGTGCTGGCCGAGCACCGCTTTGGCGACGCCGAAGTCGAGGACCTTGACGAAGTCCGGGTTTCCGAACGTGGGCTCGATGTGGATGTTGTCGGGCTTGAGGTCGCGATGGACGAGGCGCTTCTCGTGGGCCTCGGCCAAGGCGTCGGCGACCTGCATCGCGATGCGCAGCGCGCGCAGCGGCGGCAGCCGACCGTTGCCGTTGAGCACCGCCGAGAGCGAGTGCCCCTCCAGCAGCTCCATGGCCATGTAGAGCAGGCCATTGTCCGTGCGACCAAAGTCGAACACCGTCACTGTATTGGGGTGACGCAGGCTGGCCGCCGTGCGGGCCTCGACGAAGAAACGGCGTTCGGCGTTGGCGTCCTGGGCTCGGCTCCGACGGAGGAACTTGACTGCGATCGCGCGCTCGACCGAGATCTGCCAGCCCTTGAAGACCTGGCCCATGCCGCCTTCGCCAATCTTCTCGAGGATCTTGTACCGGCCGTCGATCTCGCTCGGGATGACCATCGGCGCCCGCCGCGTGGGCGCGCGCGCGGTGACACCGGAGATCCGTGCGCCCGGCGGGCGAAAGCCGGGGAGCGTCAGATTGGGCCGGGCTTCGAGGTCGAGTCCCGGGCTGGGCGTCGGAGTCCGCATGGAGCGTTGAGGCACGCCCCGATCATCGGGACGAGCCGCTGGTGAGTTTAGCAATCTTCCTGTTCGGAAGATAGGGGCTGTGGACGAGTTGGCTCGAACTGGGGAGAGTGAGCCGGAAGCGATTGAAATAGATGGAGTAATTTCTCCACAGCTTCGCCACCACCCGCGGACGCCGCTGCGTGCCTTGACTTCGCGTTCCGCCGTCGAGACAGTGCCCGCGAGGTGATCATGCGCGCACGCGTCGCTCCCGTCCTTGTTTTCGGAACCATCGCGCTCGGCTGCGCAGGCGTCGGTGATGTTCAGGTGAATTACGGTCCCGTGGGCTCTGTCGATGCTGCAGCGGACGTCGCGCCAAGTGACCTCGGGGCCGACGTCGCCATCGCTGGCTCGGATGTCCCCGCGGGCACCGACGTGGTCATCACACCGGATGCCGGCTCATCTGCCGACACGACCCCGACTTCGAGCTGCGCCGCTCAAGCCGCCGCCTGCCGCGCCGTCCAGAAGGGCTGCCTCGTCGACGCCACCGGCAAGGCCACGTGCAAGCAGTGCCCGCGGGGCCAGGCACCGCTCGGTGACCTCGCGACCTGCGGCACGATCCCCGGCACGGCGCTGTCCCACGACTTCGGTACCATCACGCTCAAGCCCGGCGAAGAGCTCAACGGCTGGTGTCAGAGCTGGGAGATCAACAACCCCGAGGAGCTGTGGGTGCAGACGGTGGAGTTCCGCAGCGACGGGGGCTACCACCACTCGAACTGGATCATCATCCCGCAGGGCGCCACGCTCTGGACCAACCCCAAGACCGGCCAGAAGGAGGAGTACCCCGCCGGCCTCTGGAAGAAGTGCTACAGCCAGGGCTTTCACGAGGTGGACGCGGCCATCGCCGGCGGCGTGCTCTACGCGCAGTCAACCCAAATCGCCAATGAGATTCAGAAGTTCCCCGACGGCGTGGCCGTGCGCGTGCCGCCGTATTCGCGCGTCATCGCGGCGACGCACCTGCTGAACATCCTCCCCAACGAGCTGGCCACGAACCTCCAGTTGTTGTTCTACACTGTCCCACTCGCTGACGTAAAGGTGAAGCTCACGCCGTTCCAGCTGGACTTCCACGACCTCCAGCTGCCGCCGAAGGCGTCGTCGTCATTTACGGCCAGCTGTGACTTCCGGGGTCCCTACGATGCGCTGGGCCTCGATGCGCCGTTCGCGCCCAAGCTCTACTACGCACTGCCGCACTACCACGCCATGGGGACGGGCTTCGTCCTGGAGATCGTGGGCGGTGTCGACCACGGCAAGGTGCTCATCGACAATTCGGGCTATGGACCGGACCCCTATGGACGGCTCTTCGATCCGCCCGTGGACCTGTCGAGCGCCGACGGCCTCAAGTTCAGCTGCAAGTACCAGAACCCCACGGACAAGACGATTCACTTCGGCGTCGCCGACGGCGAGATGTGCATGATGCTCGGCTTCGTGGAGTCCCCGACCACCTTAGTCTCGACCGTGCTGTCCGTCGATCCCAAGCAAACGCTCGTCGCCGATGGCATGACCAAGTTCAGCGGGAGCTGCCTCGCGGGCGCCGTGCCGTTCCCTCAGGACAAGCCGGGTGGGACTCCGCTACCCAAGTAGGTCGCGTGAGCTCCTGGGAGTCGGCGTCGTAGGCGACCGGAAATGCGTCGTGCGACAGATGCCCGTCTGGGTCGGTCGGGAAGTACGCGGCCATGGCCGGTGAGGGCAGGCGCGAGGCCACCAGCGTGCAGGTGCTGTCGAAGAGCCGCAGGATCAGGGTCTTGCGCGCGGTCGTGCCGCGATTCTCGGCGCTCCCATGAAACGTGAGGCAATGGTGCACGCTGAGGTCGCCCTTGCGCAGCAAGAGCGGCGTGGCGTTCTTGTATGCATCGCGCGTCTCGGCGCCGTCGAGGAGCGCGAGCGTGTCGGTGACCGACGTGGCGCTCAAGATGCTCAACGGGCCGACCAGCCCCCAGCGATGGCTCCCGTCCAGGACATGCAGGCAGCCGCTCTCGACCGTGCAGTCCGTCAACGCGACGCGCACCGAGACGCTGCCGGCGGGCTCCAAGAAGCCGGTGTAGGTGTCGTCCTGGTGCCACGCGACGCGGCCTGCGCCCGGAGGCTTGATCAGCAGCGTGTCCTGAAGCAGCTGCACCCGCCGGCAACCCAGGGCCTCCGCTGCATGGCGCGCGAGGGTCGGGTCCGTCGCGGCGCGCGCGAGGACCGGATGCGCTCGCGATGCCGCGATGCGCTCGACGACCGGTCCCCCGGGCTCCGCTGCGGTGTAGCTCGCCGGGGGGCACACGGCGTCGCACGCCTGGACCAGCGCCTCGACCGCGTCGGCGGGCAGGGCGTCCCGCACGACGAGCCAGCCGTGCTCTGCGAAGAAGGCGCGCGCGTCCACGGCGCATCAACGCCACGCGGAGCCGGAGCTGTCAATGCGTCCGGACCCCCTGCGTCGCGCGGCAGCGTCATGTTGGCATGGTTCCACGTGCGCCGTTCTGGTAGCATCTCGCGCGGCGAGGTGCGGGACCGGTGCGACGTTCAATCATGACCTTGAAGCGGGCCTGGTGGCTCTTGGCGGTGATGCAGACGGCGTGCGGTGGCAATGAGCCCGCGCCTGCGGCGACCCAGTCGGACGTGGGCGCCAAGGACACGAGCTCGCCCTTCCTCGATCTGGGCGCCAAGAGCGACTCGGGCAAGCTACCGGAGGGGATCGTCGGTCCTGGTGCCGATGGGAGCACGCTCCAGGATCTGCCGGACGGCGCCGCGGGGAATGACACCGCGGACGTCGGCCCGAAGGAGGGCGGCTTCGGCTGGAAGTGCACCAAGCCCGACGACTGCGAGTCCGGCTTCTGCGTCCCCACGTCCGAAGGGCTGCGCTGTACATCGTTCTGTATCGCGGACTGCCCGCCGACGTTTCAGTGCAGCGCCATTCAGCAGGGCGCAGACACCGTCTATATTTGCGTGCAGCGCACGCTCAATCTGTGCCGACCGTGTACGTCGCACAAGGACTGCGCCTCGCTCCAGGGCGTGTTCAGCGACTACTGCGTGAGCCTCGGCGCCGTCGAGGGCAGCTACTGCGGCATCGCGTGCTTCGGTCAGACCGACTGCCCGGACGGCTATCAGTGTGCCGAGGCCTTCCAAGACGAGCAGGGCGCGCCGGTCTTTCAGTGCGTGCCTGTCGCGGGACAGTGTACGTGCTCTCCCCATGCGACGCAGCAGGCCGCCGAGACGACGTGTTTGTCGCTCAGCGTGGCGGGCCAATGCCCCGGGAAGCGCCAATGCGATGTGGGTGGCCTCACCAAGTGCGACGCGCCCGAGCCGGGCGAGGAGTTCTGCAACGGCAAGGACGACGACTGCGACGGCAAGACCGACGAGGACCTCACGGGCACCGCCTGCGAGATCAAGAACGCGTTCGGCTCGTGCAAGGGCAAGACGTTCTGTGACAACGGCGACCTGAACTGCCAGGGCGATCCGCCCAAGGTCGAGGATTGCAATGGCGTCGACGACAACTGCGACGGCAAGATCGACGAGGGGTCGCTCGACAGCGACAAGGACGGTACGGCGGACTGCGTCGACAATGACGACGACGATGACGGCTTCCAAGACGATGTGGACAACTGCCACCTCGTGCCCAACCCCGAGCAGGTCAACACCGACAAGGACGGGCAGGGCGACCTCTGCGATAACGACGACGACAACGACGACGTCCCTGACGCGCTCGACAACTGTGCGGTCGACAAGAACAACGACCAACTGGACTTCGACGGGGACAAGAAGGGCGACGTCTGCGACTCGGACCAGGACGGCGACGGCAACAGCAACGACCAGGACAACTGCCCCAAGGTCCCCAACGAGGACCAGGCCGACGCCGACGCCGACCTGACCGGCGACGTGTGCGATCCGGACGATGACAACGACCTCATCGTGGACAACTTCGACAACTGCGACCTGTTCCCCAACCCCGATCAGCTCGATCTCGACGGCGACGAGAAGGGCGACGCGTGCGACACGGACCTCGACGGCGACGGCAAGTTCAACCTCAAGGACAATTGCAAGCTCGTGCCCAATCCGGACCAGTCCAACTTCGACGGAGACGCGCTGGGGGACCTGTGCGACGCAGACGACGACAATGACTCAATTATAGATACGGGGGACAACTGCCCCAAGGCGTACAACCCCGAGCAGCTCAACTCCGACACCGACGGCGTGGGTGACGCGTGTGACTCCGACGACGACAACGACGACATCCCGGATCTCCAGGACAACTGCGCCAAGGTGGCCAACCCCGATCAGGCCGATTCGGACAAGGACGGCAAGGGCGACCTGTGCGATGGCGACACCGACGGCGACAAGATTCCGGACACGACCGACAACTGCCCGCTCGATCCCAACAAGGACCAGTCGGACCTCGACCAGGACAAGAAGGGCGACGTCTGCGATGACGACGATGATGGCGACGGCATCGTGGACTTCGCCGACAACTGCGCGGTGGTGCCCAACCCCACGCAGTCCGACCTCGATCAGGACAGCTTCGGCGACCAGTGCGATCCGGACATGGACGGCGACGGCGTGAAGAACCAGGTCGACAACTGCCCGGCGGTGCACAACCCCGAGCAGCTCGACTTCAACCTGAACGGCAAGGGCGACCCGTGTGATGATGACGACGACAACGACGGCGTTGTCGATGACAAGGACAACTGCGCCAAGATCTTCAATCCGACCCAGTCGAACTACGACGGAGACGCCTTCGGTGATGACTGCGACGATGACGACGACAACGACACCAAGCCCGACAAGAAGGACAACTGCCCGGTCGTGCAGAACCCCGACCAGAAGGACACGGACGTCGACGGGCAGGGGGATGCGTGCGACGACGACGACGACAACGACGGCGATCTCGATTCGAGCGACTGCGGGCCGACCAACCCGAAGGTGAAGCATGGCGTGCAGGAGCTGTGCAACGGCATCGACGACAACTGCGTCTTCGGCGCCGACGAGGAGGGGTCGCAGGGCTGCACGAGCCACTACATCGACAAGGACCTCGACGGATGGGGCCTCGCCGGCCTGTCGAAGTGCATGTGCGATGGTGGCTCGGGTGAATACACGGCGTCCCAGTCCGGGGACTGTGACGACGCCAACTCCATCGTGCATCCGTTCGCTCCGGAGATCTGCGACGGCATCGACGACAACTGCGACCTGCAGATCGATGGCGAGGACTCGGGCGGCTGCTCGTTCTACTACTTCGACAAGGACGGCGACAGCTACGGCATCAATGACAAGAAGTGCCTGTGCAAGCCGACGGGGAGCTACAAGTCCACGTATCAGGGCGCCTTCGACTGCAACGACCTCGATCCCAAGGTGAACCCCGGCGCGCCGGAACAGTGCACCGGCGGCGACGAGGACTGCGATGGCAAGATCAACGAGGAGGGCGCCAACGGGTGCAAGACTCGCTACCCGGACGCGGACGGTGACGGCTTTGGCGCGAAGGTGTCAGGCAAGTGCACGTGCGGGCCACTGGCCGGCTATCCGGTCGAGAACAACGGCGACTGCTATGACGGGAACAAGTATGCGTTCCCGGGCAACGGCGGCTGGTACACCTCGCATCGCGGGGACGGCAGCTTCGACTACGACTGCGATGGCGCCGAGACGCGCGAGCACACGCTGGCGGGTGGCAACTGTTCGACCTTCTTGGGGTTCTGCTCGGCGACGCAGAAGGGCTTCAAGGGCGGCATTCCAGCGTGTGGTCAGTCGGGCTCGTTCCTGAACGACTGCGACTCGGGCTTCTTCTCGTGCAACGACAAGAACACGACGCTGATTCAACGGTGTCACTAGATGAGGCACCTCTTTCCACGGCTCGGCCTCTTACTGCTGCTGACTGCCTGCGGCACGGAGCCGGAGAGCCCGTCGACGGTGAGCGCGGAGGATCTCGGCGCGGCAGACGGCGGCTCGGACCTCGGCAAGAAGGACGCCGGCGACGTGGGTACGCCGGGACCGGGGGCGGATCTCGCAGGAGCTCCCGAGGCCGGGCCGGTCTCCGAGGACGCCACCGCGGATACGCCGCCGCCGCCCGTCGATGTGCCTCAGCCGTGCGTGACCGGCAATCCTTGCGATGACCAGGATCCGTGTACGAAGGACGACACCTGCGATGCCGGGGCGTGCGTCGGCAAGGTCTATGACTGCTCTGACGGCAAGGCGTGCACGCTGGACGTCTGCGACGGCAAAGGCGGCTGCACGTTCCCGACGCGCGGTGACTCGTGCCTCATCGCCGGGGCCTGCTACAAGGACGGCGATCCGGCGCCGGGCAACCCGTGCCTCGCGTGTGTCGCGCCCGTGTCGACCTCGGCCTTTGCTCCGAACGATCTCGGGCCCAAGGCGCTGCCGGTGGGCACGGCGATGTGTGACGACGAAAATGACTGCACGTTGCTCGATCACTGCCTCGGCGGCGTGTGCGTCGGCGGCAAGCACAAGGACTGCGAGGACCAGAACCCGTGCACCGACGACGCGTGTCCCAACGAAAACGGCTGCGTGCACATCCCCGCCACGCACGCGTGCGACGACGGCGATCCCTGCACCTCGGGTGACGCCTGCAAAGGCGGCAAGTGCCTTGCGGGCGGGCTGGTGCTGACGTGTGACGACGGCAACCCGTGCACGGACGACACCTGCCTCGCGGACCTCGCCGAGTGCGAGCACGTGCCCAATGAGCTCGCGTGTGACGATGGGACGGTGTGCACCTCAGGGGACGTCTGCAAGAAGGGCGTGTGCACCGCCGGCACGAAGGTCACCGTCTGCGACGACAAGAACCCGTGTACCGACGACCAATGTCACCCCAAGGCCGGCTGCGTCTTCCCGGCCAACACGCTCCCGTGCGATGACAAGAACGGCTGCACCGCCGGGGATCAGTGTCAGTACGGCGTGTGTCAGCCCGGCAACATCGAGACGCCGTGCAATGACGCCAACCCGTGCACCAAGGAGTCCTGCGACCCGAAGCTCGGCAAGTGCGTGTTCAAGCCGGACAACGTGGCCGAGTGCACCGACTCGAACCCGTGCACCATCGGGGACTTCTGCGAGGCGGGCGTGTGCAAGGCCGGCGGCAAGAAGGTCAATTGCAACGACGACAACCCATGCACGGACGACCTGTGCGACAAGACCGGCAAGTGCGTCTACGCGCCCAACGCGCTCAAGTGCAGCGACGACGACCCCTGCACGATTGGCGACCACTGCGCCGCCGGGGTGTGCGTTTCCGGCGCCAAGCCGCTGACGTGCGCGGACAAGAACCCGTGCACCGATGACTACTGCGAGGCCGGCGTCGGCTGCAAGCACCTCCCGAACCTGCTCGAGTGCAACGACGGCAACGCCTGCACCCTTGGGGATGTGTGCCTCAATGGCCAGTGTACGGTTGGTGACACGCTTGCCGCTTGCAGCGACGCCAACCCATGCACCGACGACCAGTGCGACGTGCTGGCGGGCTGCGTGCACACCGCGAACAAGACGATCTGCTCCGACAACGACCCGTGCACCACCAATGACCAGTGTCAGGGCGGCCAGTGTCTCGGCGAGGTGTCCCAGTGCGATGATGGCAACATCTGCACCAAGGAGATCTGCCTCGATGGAGGCAAGTGCGACCACATCGCCATCGACTCGGTCGAGTGTCGTCCGGACATCGTGTTCGAGTTCCCACCGCGCGGCGCGCAGCTGCTCGGGCCCGAGCCTGTCATCGCCAAGGGCAAGGTCACGGTCAAGGGCGGCTCGGTCAAGAGCTTCTTCATCAATGGGATCAACGTGTTCGTCAACCCACTTGATGGCAAGTTCGAGCACAAGCTCGACTCGCGCGTGGGACTGAACGTCATCCAGGCGATCGCGACCTCCAGCCTCGGCGGCACGGGCAAGGGCATTCGGTCGTATGCCTGGACCTCGGAGTATGTCCCACCGGGCGGGAGCATCCCCGATGGGCTCGCGATTTGGCTGTCGAAGATGGTCTGGGACGACGACAACACGTCCGACATCGACGATATCGCGACCGTCATGACCCTGCTGCTGCAGAGCTACGACATCCCGAGCCTGCTGCCGAACCCGCTGACCAAGACGTCAGTGCTCGGATGCGACTACACGGTGAAGGTCAACGCCTTCAACATCGGCCAGCCGTCGGTGGACCTCATCCCCGTCAACGGCGCGCTGCATGTGCGGGTGCGCTACCCGAACATCTTCGTCGCGCTCGCGGCGGAGGCCGGTGGCTGGTTCTGCCCCGACATCGACGGCGATGTGTCCGCGTCGTGGATCCAGGTGGACCTCGACCTCGTCATCGCGCACGACCCCGCGACCGGCAAGGTGTCGGCGACCATCGCCAACGGAAGCGCCAACGTCGAGAACCTGGACGTGAGCCTGGGCGGCATCCTCGGCTTCCTGACCAACTGGCTCATCAACTTCTTCGAGGGCACCATCGCCGATCAGCTCGAGGGCATGGTGCTCTCCCAGCTCGACATCGTGCCCAAGACGCTCGCGGGCGCGCTCGAGTCACTCGCGCTCAATCAGCAGTTCGACCTTCCGAGCTTCTTCGAGGGCCAGCCGCCGTCGTCGCTGACGCTGGCGTCCAAGCTCTCGTCGGCGAACTTCAACCAGTTTGGCGGCTTCTTGGCGATGTCCACCTCGATCGACGCCGGTCCGCAGAAGAACAGCTTCCCCTCGCCGGGCTCCGTGGGACGGGCGAAGTGCCTCAAGAAGGTCGACTTCTTCGACTTCCTCATGCAGGCCGAGATCGAGATCGCGCTCAAGGACGACATGCTCAACCAGCTGCTCTTCTCCCTCTGGTGGGGCGGCGCGCTGGAGCTGAAGCTGCCGAAGAGCCTGCTCGGCGACGTGGATCTCTCGTCCTACGGCGTCAAGATCAATGACCTCAGCCTCAAGTTCATGCTCCCGCCCATCCTGAGCTCGTGCAACCCCGAGGAGGAGCTGTATCTCGGCCTCGGCGATCTCTGGGTACACGCCTCCATGGTGCTGTTCGGGCAGCCCATCGAGGTCGACGCGTTCGCCTCCGGCATCATCAAGGCCGAGCTCGTCGTGCAGGAGGAGGTGGACGGCACCTCGCTCGGCATCTCGCTCGCCGAGATTGTGCTCCTGGACGTCGAGGTCGGGCAGGTGACCCTGGGTTTCGAGAACGCCAAGGGCGCCATCGAGGAGCTCATCGCGCAGAACCTCTTCCCCACGTTCCTCGACTCGTTTGGCGGCAAGGCCCTCGGCGGAATCCCCATCCCGTCGATTCCATTGGATGGCTTCTCGTCGGCGGTGCCCAAGGGCACGTCGCTCACCATCGATCTCAAGAAGGTCTATCGCCTGGGCGGCCGGTCGGTCATGGCGGGGAACGCCAAGTGAGGAGGGTCGTCGTCACGCTCACGATGGCGTCCCTCGTGCTCGCGTGTGGCGCGGACACGCCGCAGCCTCTGGCCAATACGTCGCCCAACAAGGACGGCGGCAGCGGCGGCGAGACCGGGAGTGACGCGACGGCGAGCGATGCGCGCGACGCCGGCAAGGGCGACGGCGGACCGAGCGTGCCCGACGGAACGGCGCCCGTCGACACGGGTGGGACCGGGACCCACGACCCGGGGCCGGACGTGCCACCGCCGCCGCCGTGTATCGCGAACCTGCCGTGTGACGATGGCAACCCCTGCACGTTCGGCGACACCTGTGGCAAGGAGGAGCCCGTCTGCACCGGGACACCGTACGAGTGTCACGATGGGCGGCCCTGCACCGACGACACCTGTCTCGGGAACGGCGACTGCGCGTTTCCGGTCAAGGCCTCCGAGTGTCTCATCGCCAATGTGTGCTACGCCGCGGGCGCGACGCACCCCGAGAATGACTGCGTCGTCTGTGATCCGACATTCGCCAAGACCGAGTGGGCGCTCGCAGGGAACGGCGCGGCGTGCGGGACCGGGGACGTGTGCCTCGGCGAGGGCACGTGCTCCAAGGGCGCGTGCCTCGGCGCGACCATCGACTGCGAGGACGGCAACGCCTGCACTGACGATCGCTGCAAGTCCGGGATCGGCTGCCAGCACCTCTTGAACGTCGAGGCGTGTGACGACGCCGACCCGTGCACCGTGGGTGATCACTGCCAGGACGGCGCCTGCGCGCCCGGCTTCATGGTGCTGGCGTGTGATGACGGCTCGCCGTGTACACTGGATCTCTGCGGTGGCATCGAGTGCATCCACGTGCCGACCACGCTCCCGTGTGATGACGGGACGGCGTGTACCTTGGGCGACGTCTGCTACGACGGCAAGTGCCACCCGGGCATCTTCCCGAAGCTCTGTGATGACGGAAACACGTGCACGCAAGACGTCTGTCACGTCGCGCTGGGCTGCATCTACGCGCCGGTCGACTCGTCATGCTGCTTTGGCGGGGTGTCCATCTGCGATGACCAGAACCCCTGCACGACGGACGTGTGCGACGAGGCCACGACCAGCTGCAAGCACGAGGCGAACACGGCGCAGTGCGACGACGGGCAGGTCTGCACGGGGCCCGACACCTGCAAGAACCTCGTGTGCGTCGGTCCGGGTCTGCTGTGCGAGGACGGTAACCCATGCACGGTCGACACGTGCAAGAACGCCGAGGGCGGCTGCGCCCACGAGCCCGGCGCGGAGCTGCCGTGCGACGACCAGAACCCGTGCACGCAAGGCGACAAGTGCAAAGGCGGCGCGTGCCTGGGCGCGGGCGTGGGTTGCGACGACAAGAACGTGTGCACTGCCGATGCGTGCGACCCGACCAAAGGCGGCTGCACGCACGTCGTGAAGGTCGGTCCCTGTGAGGACGGCGACGCGTGCACGCTCGAGACAGTGTGTACTGCCACGGGCTGCCAGGGCAAGGCCGTCTCCTGCGACGACAAGAACGCGTGCACCAACGACGTGTGTCATTCGGGCTTCGGTTGTCAGCATCAGCCCATCGGCGGACCCTGCGATGACGGCCTCCAGTGCAGCACGGGCGACGCGTGTACGGGCGGCAAGTGCAAGGCGGACACCTCGCAGTGCGGGTGCATCCCGACGTTCTCGACCGTCGTGACCAAGGTCACCAAGCTCAACCTGGGCATCGGCGGGCTGGTCGGGCAGGGCCTGGACGTCGACAAGAACGCCGCGACGTGCGCGCCGGCGGACAACTGCAACACCGGCATCGACAATCAGCTCGCGGTCTTCTCCGGCCTCGCCAACGACGCGCTCGACAAGACGGTGTCGAAGGGCGACACCATCGCGCTGTTCGAGCATCAGGGCTTCAAGTCCAACGGGGCGACCTACACGCTCGCGTTCCTGCCGGCGAAGCGGCTGAACGAGAACGATGGTTGCGATCACATGACGCAGACCTGCGACTATCTGGTCCAGGGCTCGGCCATGAACTCGCAGACCTGCCTTGCCGTCGTGCGCTTCGACAACGCGCGCATCCAGAACGGCACGACGCTCAAGGCCGGCGGTAAGGGCTACACGTTCCCCCTCGACCTACCGGTGCAGGGCGCCGTGCTGAAGATCGTCGTGTCCAACGCCGAGATTCAAGGCACGGTCACGCTCTCGCCGGCCGGTGACGCCGTGACGAGCTTCGACGGCGTGCTCGCGGGCGCCATCCCAAAGGACACGTTCCTCACGGCCATCGACGCGCTCAAGGACAAGGACCTGCCGCCGCCCCTCACCAAGGAGCAGGTCAAGCAGCTGATCGATGCGCTCATTCAGAACGACATCGACATCAACGGCGACAAGAAGCCGGACGCCGCGTCGATCGGGCTGACGATCAAGGGTATCTCAGGGAAGATCGTCGGCCTCGACTAGCACTGAGGAGCAAAGAGGGACGGTCCTCACATGTTGACATTTGGGTGGCGTCGACGAACGCGTCGGGGAGCACGCCCGCTTCGGGTTCACACAGGGTACGCCTCAGGCTAGGCCTCTCGATTTTATTAGTACGGTGTACTGGAGTAGACTCGCGGCCAACTCGTTCCTGGGAGGATCACGCCATGTCCACCAACGCGGACCCGCAAGCGCAGCCAACCGCGACGCCCACGACGCCGACGACTACGACGTCCTCGCCGACGTCCTCCACGAGCACGCGCGGTCAGACGCGCGGCCTGGGCTACACTGCAGGAGCCGCGGCCCTGAGCCCGACCACCAGCGCGGCACCGACCGTGCAGCTCTCCGCCGCGGACACGACCGCCGCCGCAGGTCAGTCGTTTCACGACGGCGACCCCAACGGCGAGCTGGCCGGCGTGTGCCCGGCGCTCCAAGGCAAGGCCAAGCAGCTCATCGCCAACGCGAACGCCAAGGGGCTCGACGTCAAGGTCTTCCAGGGCTATCGCTCCTACGCCGAGCAGGACGCGCTCTACGCCAAAGGGCGGACCAAGCCGGGGAGCATCGTCACCAATGCCAAAGGCGGGCAGAGCTATCACAACTTCGGCGTCGCGGTAGACGTGGTTTTTCACGGCAAGGAGCCGTGGGGCGAGAAGCATGACTGGAATGCGCTCGGCGAGGCCGGCCGGCAGGCGGGGCTCGAGTGGGGCGGTGACTGGGCCAAGTTCAAGGATCGGCCGCACTTCCAGATCAAGGACCTGGCGCTGGGAGACCTTCAGGCCTGGTATCGCGCGGGAGGGTTGTCCAACGTGTGGCAGCACGTCGAGGGCGGTGCACCCGCGCCTGCGCCGGAGACCGACACCACGACGCCACCGGCCGGGACCAACGCCGCAGCCGCCGGTGCCGCCACGAACGCCAAGCCCGCCGCGCCCTCCTCCGCCGGTTCGACGTACACGGTTCGTTCGGGCGACACACTCGCCGGGATCGCCGGTCGATTGCTCGGCAGCGCGACGCGCTGGGGCGAGATCGCGGCCTTGAACCACATCACCGATCCGCGGGCGCTGGGTGTGGGCACGATCCTCCAGATCCCCGGAGCGGCCGCCGCTGCGGCCACGTCCGCGTCCTCCAGCACGACGACGACGACGACGCCCAGCACGTCGACTGCGCCACCCCCGGCGGCCACCAACCACCGCGTCGAGACCGTGACCGACAGCGTGGCCTACGTGCGCTCGGGTCCACCGCACTTCAAGAACTCGGGGCGCGTCATCCCGCAGGGCACGGAGGTCGAGCTCATCTCCGAGGTCAACCAGAACGGCATCGTCTATGTCGAGCTCCAGCAGCACCTTCCGCCGGGGATCGTCGGTCCCCCGGCCTACTATGGCTGGACCAAGCGCTCCAACCTCAGCGGCGGCCAGCCTGCGCCGGTGGAGCCGGGCACGACCCGGGGCAACGACGCGGCGATGGCGCCGTCCGATCCCATCCCGCTCACGGGGCTCGGCGGTCTGCAGCGCCAGATGGCGCAGATCTACAACTCCAAGGGCAAGTACCTGAAGGAGAAGGCAGACGCGCTGGGCATAGACGTCGCCGCGGCCGCAGCCGTGCTGTCGGTGGAGTCCGCCGGGAGCGGCTTCGCGGCGGACGGTCGCATGACCATTCGCTTCGAGAACCACGTCTTCTACGACCAGTGGGGCAAGTCGAACGCGGACGCCTTCAACGCGCACTACCAGTACAGCTCGGCCGAGCGCTGGAAGGGCCACAAGTTCCGGGCCGACGTCGCGGGCACGTGGGAGTCGTGCCATCAGAGCCAGTCCCAGGAGTGGACCATCCTCGACTTCGCGCGCGGCCAGTCCGACGAGCGCGCGCTGCGCTCGATCTCCATGGGCGCCGGTCAGCTCATGGGCTTCAACTACCAGACGCTCGGCTATGGCTCCGCACGCGCCATGTTCGACGACATGACCAGCGGCATTCGCCCGCAAGTCGACGGCATGTTCGAGTTCATCCGCACGAAGCCGGTGTGCCTGAACGGACTGCGCGAGCGCGATTGGGTCAAGTTCGCCGGCGGCTACAACGGCTCAGGCCAGGCGCAAGCCTACGGCGCCAAGATCCTCGAGGCGCTCACGGCCTACAACGCGGTCACCGCGGGCCACAAGCACCAGTAGGGTCCCCGGTTTCAGCTTCGGCGACGATGGTCACCCGGGCGGGCCGGTAGTGGCAATCTTGGCGGGGTGACGTACACAAGAAAACAACGTTTTTGTCTCGCAACGCTTCGGCATCGCTGCTGTGACGAGTTCGTCGGTTTCCATGCGGGGGACGACCCCCGCGCCCCCGGTTTTGGGTCACCCGCGCCCACAGCTGGCCGTCCGGCCCCCAGCGCTACTTCGAGTACTCCGCCGCGACGATATTGACCTGCTTCAGGATGGGCGTGACCTTGCTGTTCGAGTGCAGCGTCACCTCGACCTCCATGTAGCGGCCCAGCACGACGCCAAACTGAGACAGATTGACCGTGGGGTTCTCCGGCGGGAACGGCCCGAACATCGGCGTCCATTCGGCGGCGGCAAGCAGTCCGAGCGTCTCACCGGAGCGCACGCGCAGCTCCGCGTAGGTGCCGTCGGGCGTCGTGATGCTGAGCCCGACCTGCATCCACTGGGTCTTGCCCGTCTGCCAGCCCTCGTAGATGCGGCGATAGGTGCCCTTGGGCGCGACGATCGTCTTCTGCGCGTACCCCGTCATGTCGCTGTAGGTGTACGGGTGGCTCCCGGTCTTGCCCTCTGAGACCACGGCCATCGTCTTCGGGTCGATGCGCTGCGCCGTGGAGCTCGTGTAGTTGACGGCCCACACCATGCCGTCGAAGTCCACCGCCATGCCGACCGGGAAGCGATCGGTCCCGTCCGAATTGAGCGTCGCGTAGCCCTCGACGGCCATGGTGTTGACGTTGACCTTGGCGACCTTGTGGGACTGATCATTGGCCACGTACACGAACCCATGACCGTCCGCCGCGATGCCGCGCGGTCGAGCGGTGACCGCCGCCGCAGCCCACGTCTGCGCGACCGGATCGAAGCGGTAGGCCACATGGCTGCAACAGCAGTTGGCGGTCCAGATGCGGCCGTTCTCGTCGATGGCGATGCCGTAGGGCTCGAAGCAGCCGATATTGGGCTGATAGGACTTCACCGCGTTGGTATTCGGGTTGACGTGTACCAGCAGCGAGCCGCCGCGCCCCGCGACCCAGATGGTCCCGTCCTGCGCGATGGCGAGGCCGTAGGGCTGGGCCGGAATGTCGATGGACTTGAGGTCTACGCCGTCTGTCTTTCGCAGCTTGCGCAGCCGCTTGCTGTTCCAGAAGCCGACCCACGCGTTGTTGTCGCTGTCGATTCCGAGCGCACGCGCGACCGTCGAGCCGTCAGGCTGTACGGTGAACAGCACGCACTCGTCGTTGCCCTCGGCCAGCACCTCGGCCGCGTCGATGACGCCGTTGGCGTTGGTGTCCTTCGAGGTCGTGATGACCCCGTTCTTGTCGCGGTCCACGCAGTCGCTCGGCGAGAGCGCGATCTTGGCCACGCGACCATCGCCACGACAGCCGACCCAGGCGTTGCCCTCCGAGTCCACCGCCGTCCGCGACGGATCGGAGCACACAAAATAACGCGCGACCTCCTTGCCGGTCGACGTGTCGAGCTTGGACACCGAGCCCTCGCCGCTGTTGGAGATCCAGAGCATGTTGAACTGAATTGTGGAGGAGTCGAGCACCACGTTGCCATTGGTATCCACGCCCGCGCCGTTCAGGGTCCCGGGCTCCGTGGCGAAGCCCTTGTCGCCCTTCGGGCCCTCGCTCATCAGGCACACCGGGGAGCATCCGCCACACGGCGCGGACACGAGCTCGTCGACCTGCTGGTTACAGTCGTTGTCCTTCAGATCGCAGACCTCGGCCAGGCCGGGGTGCACCTCCGGGTCATGGTCGATACAGTCGCCGCCGCCAAGCGGGCAGGCCGCGGGCTTGCCGACGACCAGCTTGTTCGCGTTGCAATAGCCGTCGTTGTCCTTGTCGCAGTCTTCATCCATGAGCGTGTTGCAGTTGTTGTCCTTCCCGTCGCACAGCTCCTCGGTGCCCGGGCTCTGCGAGCCGTCTTGGTCGTTGCAGTCGCCGCCGGTCGACGCCTTCCAGGGCCCCGTCGGCGTGCACAGGCACTGAGACAGCCCCGTGACGCCATAGCCGTCGCTGTCGTCGTCCTTCAGGAACGGCACACACCAGATGGCGTTCGCCTCGTCGATGACCCCGTTGCAGTTGTCGTCGATGGCGTTGCACATCTCCGGCGTCTTGGGGCTCACCGCGGCGGTCGAGTCGTCGCAGTCGCCCCCGACGAGCGTCTTGTACGCGCCCGAGGGCGAGCAGAGGCACTGCGCGGTCTTCTCGTCGCCATAGCCGTCGCCGTCCCCGTCCTTGAAGTAGGTCGTGCACCCCAGGCTGTTCTCGCCGTCGATGGTGCCGTTGCAGTCGTCGTCGATGTTGTTGCACAGCTCCGGCTTCCCGGGCGCGGCGAACGGGTTGAAGTCGTTGCAGTCGCCGCCCTGGGTGGCGCCCCAGTCCGCGACGATGCCGCAGAGGCACTTCGTGATGGTCCCGAAGCCGTAGCCGTCCTTGTCCTTGTCCTCGAAGTAGCTCACGCACCCGAGTCCGCCGACCTCGTCGATCTGCCCGTTGCAGTCGTTGTCGCTGTTGTCGCCGCACGTCTCCGCCGCGGGCGTGGCCGCCGAGCACTTCAGCCCATCGGCCCCCATGCACGTGTCGGTGCCCTTGCATGAGCCGAACTCGTTCGTGTTGACGCACGACGTCCCGCCGAGACTCTCATCGGTCTGTCCGTCACAATCGTCGTCCTTGCCGTTGCACACCTCCGTCGCAGGTGTCTTGGCGTCACACGGCGTCCATCCGCCGGGACCGGCGCACGTGCGGTCGCCGATGCAGATGCCGAACGCGTTCTTGACCTCGCAGGCCTGCTTCGTCCCAAGCAGCGCGTCGGTGCAGATGCAGGAGCCGCTCTTGGGGACGCAGGCGCTGATGCCCGCGTCCGTGGGCTTGCACACGTACGTCTCCGGGCACGGCTTGTCCTGACCGCACACGCTGCCGCATGCCTTGCCCTCGCCAGGCATGTCGAGGCAGAGCCGTGACCCACCGCCGCAGTCGGAGTCCTCCTTGCACTTCGTGCAGAGCGGCTGATACGCCGGGACACACAGAAACGAGATGTCGGAGCTGCCCGTGTCGACCTGCGTGCAGTTCCAGCCGGCCGGACAGGCGTCGAAGCACGGCTGCGAGCACACCTTCCCGTCGGGACCGTTGACGCACCAGTTGGTCGCGCAGTCGCTCGAGGCCTCGCACGGTTGACCGAGGTCCGGCGCGGTGTTCTGCTCCGTCTTGGGGCTGCCATCGCTCTCGGCGCCGTCGCCGCCCTTGCCGTCGCCGCCGTCCATCGGCGTGTCGCTCTTGCCGCTGTCCTTGGCCGCATCCTTGGGCACGTCACCCTGGACCAGCGTCTCACCTCCGGCGCCGAACAGGGCGTCGTCGGCGACGAGGAGCCCTGGCGTGTCCTCGCTGCAGGCCCAGCAGAGCGCTGCGACCGCTGCGAGCTTCCATTGACGCGTTGCACTGCTGCGCATGATGCCTCCGTGCCCTTTCCTGTGTCGCGCCAGGCGTACGACCGCTCGCATTATACGAGAAACGGCACGCGAGCGCATCCCCGTCGACGGTTTGCGCCATCGGCATGGCGTGGTGGGCCGTTTGGTGCCATGCTCGACGCCATGAGCGTCCAACCGCACGTCATCCTGCGCGCCTGTCCGACCTATGACGCCGAGCGCATCCGCGCGATCGTGCGCGACGGCATGGCGACCCTGGGTCTTCGGCCCACGGGCCGCACGCTCGTCAAGCCCAACCTCGTCATCGCCGACCGCGAGGTCTTCCCGCATGCGTTCACTCGGCCCGAGGTCACCGACGGCGTGCTCGGAGCGCTCCGCGACCGCGACGAGGGCGCCATGACGGAGCTGGCCGTGGGCGAGCGCTGCGGCATCACCGTTCCGACCCGCATGGTGTTCGCGGAGTCCGGCACCAACGCCGTCCTGGCCAAGCACTCAGCGCGCCGCTACCTGTTCGACGAGTGCCGGCAGGTCGAGATCCCGCTCCGTCACCCCCATCGACTGCGTGACTATGTCTACACGCCCGAGCCCATCGCGCGCGCGGACTTCTTTGTGAACTGCCCCAAGTTCAAGGCGCATCCGTGGACGACCGTGACGTTCTCGATGAAGAACTACATCGGCATTCAAGACGATCGCCATCGGCTCATCGACCACGACCACCGGCTGAACGACAAGATCGGCGATCTCCAGGAGATCATCCAGCCGCAGCTCATCGTCATCGACGCAATCACCGCCGGTCAGGACCGCATGCTCACGCCCGCGCCCTTCGACATGGGCCTCATCATCCTGGGCAACAACCAGCCGGCCTTCGATGCGGTGTGCTGCGCCATCATCGGGCTCGATCCACGCACGGTCGATCACCTCCGCATCGGCCACGAGCGCGGCTATGGGCCCCTCGACCTGGCGGAGATTACGGTGTCGGGGGACGTCTCGCTCGCAGAGGCCCAACGCAAGGCCAAGGGCTTTCGGACGGGCCTCATCCGCGTGGAGAAGTACTTCCAGGGCTCCAAGATTCGCGCCTACGCGGGTCCGCCGCCCGCCATCCCGCAGACCGAGGGTGGCACGGACAAGAAGCGGCCCGACTACTGCTGGGGCGGCTGTCCGGGCGCGATGGAGGAGGCCATCGAGATCATCCGGCAGTACGACGCGACGACCGACGCCGCGATGAAGCCCATGACCGTCGTCTTCGGCGCCTACCAGGGCCCCATCGAGGCCCAACCCGACGAGAAGGTCGTCTTCATCGGCGACTGCGCGGAGTGGAAGGGCACCATCGCGGGCCGCCCCGTCGAGGTCAAGAGCGTCTACACCTCGCGCGGGCTGCTCGAGCCGCGCACGAGCCGCGTCGGCAGCATCTATCAGAAGATGGTCAAGGTCTTCTGGTCGCTGTTCAAGACGCGCAAGGATCCCATCGTACGGGCCACGGGCTGCCCGGTGAGCGTCGCCGAGCAGGCGCTCTACATCGCGCGCGTCGGCAAGACGCGGAACCCCTACTTCAACCCGCGCAACATGCTGCGCTTCAACCTCAACTTCGCCACCTATCGTCTCGTGACGATGCTCCGTCGGCTGACGGGCCAGCGATACCAGATCCTGGCGCTGCCCGAACACGAGCGCGGCCGCGCCCCGCACGGGCCACCGACGGCTGCGGCCGCCACGCTGCCGGAGCGCGCGTCGGCCTAGTGTCGGACGGAGCGTCCCGTTCCACCGTCGCGGCCCTCATGGCGATGGGGCTGGCCGTGTACCTCGCGGTCGAGGCGCGCGGCATCGCGGGAGTGGCGGGGCTGTCGGCGCCCGAGACGTACTGGCTCGCGGCGTGCGGTGTCATCGGCGTCGGCTGTGGGCTCGTCGTCCTGCTGGCGCGGCTGGCCGCGCGCGTCGGCCCAAGGGTCGCCGACGCGCTGAGCGGCGTCAGCCTCGGCACCCTGGCGTTCGCGGTGGTGCTGGACACCCGCCTCTACGGGCTCGTGGGACATCACCTCACCGACGCCGATCTCTGGCAGACGATGTCCAACCCCGGCGTCGAGCGCGAGGTGCATCTCGGCGCCGCGACTTGGACCTCCATGGGCGGGCTCCTGGCGTTGCTCATCGCCGTGCCGCTCGCGGGGCTCCGGCTCCTCCGGCGCCGCGCCGCACCGTTGCTCCCTCGGCTCGGGCGTTGGGCCACCGGCGTGCTGATGACCCTGTCGGTCGGCGGACTCATGGGTGCGGTGCTCTTTGGCGGCGAGCGGCTGACGGAGGCGCTGCCGCTCGGCGCCGGACGTGTCGGCGGAGAGCTGCCGGCGGTGAGCGCCACGTCCATCACCTACCCGCCGGCCGTGCCCGAGACCGCACGACTCAAGGACCGGCCGGACGTGCTGTTCGTGCTCGTCGAGTCGCTCCGCGCCGACACCGAGACGACGGGCCTCCTGCCCCGCCTGGGCGAGTTTGCGCGGCGACATCCACCGTTACGCTCCGACCGCCATTTCTCGGGTGGGCACTCCACCGAGTTCGGCACGTTCACCGCGCTCTACAGTCTTTGGTCCTATCACTTCGTCCCGTTCTCGAAGCGGCCGGTCGCGGAGGCCCCGCGGGCCTTTCCGTTGGAGGTGCTTCGCAAGAACGGCTACCGCACCGTGGGTGCGTCGGCGTCCATGCTCGAGGGCTGGAACGACGCCGACTTCATCGTCACGCAGCTCGACTCCTACGCCGAGCACCTGGAGGAGCACGACGGCGCCGGTGACACCGCGGCGGCAGCGGCCATCCAGGAGGCGCTGGATGTGCGCGAGCAGCCCACGTTCGCGTTTCTCTTCCTGAACGCGACGCACCACAACTATCACTACCCGCCGGAGTTCGCGCGGCACGAGCCGGTGCTCCCCGAGGGCTACGACCACTTCATGGGCGATGACAAGCTGCTCGCCTATCGCGATCAGATCACCAACCGCTACAAGAACGCGGCCCTCTTCGTCGACGCCACCATCGCGCGCCTCCTCACGCGCTACGAGGCGCGGATCGCGTCAGGTGAGCTCATCGTGGTCGTGACCGGCGACCACGGCGAGGAGTTCTGGGATCACGGCCTGCTCGGCCACTCCGCGCCGCGCTTCTTCAACGAGCGACTGCGCGTGCCGCTGCTCGCCTGGCTGCCGGGCCAGCACGGCAAGGCCGTCGCGCTCTCGACGCACCCAGACCTGTGGCCGACCGTCTTCGATGCGCTCGGGCTCGACCTCGGGACTGTGGACTGGACGAACGGCGAGTCGCTGCTACGGCCACGGATCGGGCCGGTGTTCATCGGCAGCACGACGTATCCGTTCAAGAGCGCGCGCGCTTGCCTCGTCGACCATCAAACCAAGTGGTGGCTCGAGCGCTGCGCCGGCAGCCCCTGGTGTCTCCGCGCCACGCGCACCACCGACCACGCCGACGAGGATCTGACCATCACGCCCGAGCTGCGGGCCCGCCTCGACGGCCACTTGAGCGCGTTCCGGGCGCGCTCCGAGCGGTTTCTCAGCGTGACCGTGGAGTGACATTGAACGGACATCCCATGCTGCGGGCGGCCTCGGACCTTCAGGACGAACGACTCGAATCGTTCTCCGGGTCCGGTGCGCTCACGGGAGTGGGTCCGCCATCTGCCGCATGAGCCAGTCGCGGGCGGGCACCAAGCGCACCGTTCGGCCTCGGATTGTGCGGATCTCATCGAGATTCCAGGTCACGAGCACGCCGCTGACCAGATCGAAGTGCTCGAGGCACTCAACCAGCCCATCGAGCTCCCGTTCAGCGAGCGCACTCACTTCCATCGTGACCTGCAACGCCGAAATTGGGGTGTCGCCCCTCACCACCAGGAAGTCGCACTCACGCGCACCCTGCCATCGGAAAAGGCGGTGGCCGGGGCCAAGTCTCCGCCTGAGTTCGCCGGCGACCACCGTCTCGAGGAGCCGGCCTCGGTCGGGAGCAACACGGTGAGCAACCGCGTTGCGCACGCCGACATCGGTCGCGTAGACCTTGAAGTCGCCGCGTTCGATGGCGCTCGACTTCGCGTCGAACGTCACGACGCGGTGTACGAGATGGACCGACTCGACCGCGGCACACGCATTCTTCGCCCGCCCGTTCTTCCAGCCCAACGTGTCATTCAGACGTTTGTAGGACTGAAGGTTCGCGGTTTGCGTCAGCAGTTCAAGCGCAAGTCGCGTCACGTCCTCTGACGCCAGGGTGCCCGGACGTGCAGGCACATCGTTGCGGACGATCAGCCGGAACATCTCGTCCAGTGTGGCGAGGCGGTCGGACTCCAGCATGTCGATCGTGACCGGCATGCTCCCGTCTTCCAGCATGCACGTCAGCTCCTCCTGGACGAGCGCCGAAGTTGTCTGTGCCTTCGGGTGGCGATGCCGGACACGCTCGGAGAGGCTCATCGGCCAGAGGGTCCGCTCCGTCATGCGCCCCGTGAGCAGGGTCGCTTCCTTTGGGTCCGCGAGCGGGTTGGTCGACCCCGTCGCGATCGTGCGGATCGCGTCATACTCGGCGACTTCGCGCACCCAACGCGGCCAGTCCGGAATGGTCTGAATCTCATCGATCAGCAGGTACACCGGGCGGTCGATCGATGACGCCGCAAGGTGCGAGCGGAGCATCCAGTCGAGCCAACGCCAGTCCAACGGCTCGCCGGGCCACCGCGCGTGTCCGAAAGCCCGCAGGGGGCGGACTCCACGTTGAGGAAGAGAATCTGTCGTGGAGAGGCGACGCGCCCAAGCAGCGCGTTGACGACCTGGCGCAGCAGGTACGACTTGCCTCCGCGCCGTATGCCGCGGAGTACGACGATTGGCATGAGGTCGAGGCCGTGAACGACCTCCGGCAGCATGTCGCGTAGCGTCCCTGCTGGCACGGGCGCGCCGTCACGCCACCACGGGTTGAACCGCTCGAGCTCGTCGACGGGGAAGTCGGTCTGCACGCGGCAACGGTAGCACGTCGGGTCATCGGACGCAGGACTCCGGCCCACCGCGTTCGGCGCCACCAACAGGGCGACCTGTCGGACAGCCCCGGCTGTGCCACTTGGGTCTGCCGCCGGCCTGTGGCACCCTGGCCCCATGGTGCGACAAGCGTGGATGGCGATGGCGTTACTGGGAACGATGGTCACTGTTCGGTGCTCGGACTCGGCCGAGGACGTCCCCGACGGCGTCGCGGGGCTGGCCAAGCTCGACGCGAGCGGTGACGTGACCCTCCCGAGTGACCTCGGCACCCCGGGGCCTGGTGTAGACGTCGTCCACTTCGACGACGGCCTCGGCGCCACCGATCCCGGCAAGTTCGAGCCGACGGACGTCCAAGATGCTCAGGACGGACTTGTCGCGCTCGACGCAGAGCCGGACACCCTGCCGGACCTTGGCGTGGTCGACGCGGAGCTTGACGCGGTCGAGGCCTCGGACGGGATGACCGCTGACGTGTCCAGCGAGGTCTCCGAGGACGTACCGGCGGAGCTGCCGCTCGCCGATGTGGTGGACGACCTGGGCACGGACGCGGGCGCCGAAGACCTGGGCCCCGCCGACGTGGCGCCACCCGAGGATCTCGTGGCTACCGACGCCGGTCCGAGCGCGGACGCCGCGCCGGCCGACATCGCCGCGCCCCCGGACGTGCCCGCCCCGCCGGTCCCGTGGACGATGGACCCACCGTTTGCCACGGACCCGCCGCCCATGGCGACGGTCACACACCCCCTGGCCCCCACGGCGCTTTGGGGGACGGTCGCGGGTCCACGCCCGACCAACACCGAGTGGATGAACCTCGTCCTCGGCGACGGCACTCAGCCCGTCTACCTCCTCCCCTATGTCACCCGCGCGACGACTACTGGCCTCGACGTCGCCTTTCCGACCCATACGACCTCCGTGGACTCCGTCATCGCGGACGCGCCGTCCGCGCTCCACCTCGGCGCGACTCAGGCCGTGGCCGAGCGGACGCTCAGCGCCTACGACCTCGTCTCGGCGACCGTGCGGTGGCAGGGTCCGGGCGCGACGGCCTTCTCAGCGCCGCTCGTGCACGGCTCTCCGGCGGTGAGCGTCTACTACGACGGCACGACCCCGCGCATTACGACGCCGGTCGGCATCAAGACGGTGAAGGCCGCGGGCCCGGGCGCAGTGGACCTGGTCTTGATGAACGGCCAGACCTGGACGCTGGTAACAGCACCCCCCATCGCGCTCGACAAGACCAACGACGAGCTGAGCGGCAACGCGCCCTAGTACGGCGTGGTGCGCGTGGCCATCGCGCCGCTCGGCAAGATGGTCGCCGCCGACGGCGAGACGTGGCCGACCGGTGGCGGCATCAAGGTCTCGGTCCTTGCAGATGCGGCGACAATCGTACTGGACTGGCAGCATGCAGGCGCCAGTGTCGGCGAGATGCTCGCCATGCCGCACCACGAGGGGCTGCTCACGCCGGATCCCGGCTGGCCCACGCTGCCGATGGCCACCACGCTCGCGGGCAATCTGAGGCTCGTGCCCTACGCCAAGACGACGTTTGTTCTGCCGCTCGTGCCAATCGCCTTCGACGCACCGCGCGCCATCGAGCCGACCCTGGCGTCCACTCTGGCGCAGGCGCTGGCCACCGACGCAACCACGGCCATCACCGCGACCGATCCGCATGGCTTCGGCCGCCAGGTCTCGCGCAAGGCGCGGCTCGTGCTCATCGCCGATGCGCTGGGCGACGCGACGCTCGCGGGGACCCTGCGCGCCGAGGTCGCCGCGGCGCTGCTGCCGTGGATTCAGGGGACCAACGCCAATCCGCTGCGCTACGACGCCACCTGGGGAGGCATCGTGTCCGAGAACGGCCTCGCCGCGCCCCAGAACGACGGCGGTCAGGGCTACTACAACGACCACCACGTCCAGTATGGGCACTTCCTCTACGCCGCCGCGGTCGTCGGCAAGGGCGATCCGGCGTGGCTCAAGCTGCACGCGGGCTTCTTCCGCGCTCTGGCGCGCGACATCGCCAATCCGTCCGCGACGGATCCGCACTTCCCGCGCTTCCGGCACTTCGACTGGTACCGCGGCCACTCGTGGTCGACGGGCCTCTTCCCGTGGCCCGAGTCGCGCGGCACGGCGGCGAGCGCCGAGTCCGTGTTTGCATGGGAGGCGCTCGCGCTGCTGGGCCTGACCCTCGGCGACGTGGACCTGCTCAACGTCGGGAGGGTGCTCCTGTCGCTCGAGCTGCGCGCGATTGCCCGCTATTGGCAGCTGCCGGATGCCTCGGTCTACCCGCCGGTCTTTGCGGTCAACGGCGTCGTCGGTCGCCTCGCGTCGCTGCGCGTCGATCGTGTGCCGGCGGGCTGCACGACGCTCGACTGCGCCCATGCGCGGCAGCTCACGAGCGTCACCCCGGCGACCGAGTGGCTCCTGGGACCGGCGTTTGCGTCCGTGGCGAGCCCACTGCTCCAGGCCGCGGGCACCCTCGCGAGCCTCGACGCCTGGCGCGGCGCCGCCGAGGTCGTCCGCGCGGTCCTCGACCCCGATGCCGCGTGGCTTGCGACCCTGCCGCTCACGACGATGGCCGAGGGTCAGTCCAAGTCGAACCTGCTCTGGTGGATCGCGACGCGGCCGTGACGCGAGGCTAGCCTGCGCGGAGCGAGCGCACGTAGGCCTCGGCCTCGGCGGCACGCGACTCCGGGGATGCGCGATGGGCGAGCTCGACGAGCGCGCTCCCCACGACGACTCCGGCGACGTGTCGCCCCAGCACCGCGACGTCTTTCGGGGTGCGCACACCGAAGCCGATGACCAACGGCGCACCGAGCGCGGTCTGAACCTCGCCCGCCGCGGTCGCGATGGACTCGAGCTCGGAGTCCTCCAGCGCACGACCGGTGACGCCCGTCACCGAGACGTAATACGCAAATGCACGCGTGACCTCGCGCACGCGCGCGATGCGGTCTGGCGTGCTGGTCGGCGTCAAGAGCGGGATGAGCGCGAGCCCGTACGCGTCCAACGCCGTGACCAAGGGCTCCGCCTCCTCCGGAGGCAAGTCCACGCACAGCACCCCGGCCACGCCGCAGGCGGCGGCGCGCTCGGCGAGGCGCTCGAAGCCGTAGCGGAAGAACGGGTTGACGTACCCAAACAGCACGATGGGTGGTCCTCCGCGCGCATGATGCGTGGCGGCGAGCTCCAAAATGGCGTCGAGCGAGAACGGGTTCTTGAGCGCGCGCTGAGCGGCCGCCTGAAGGATCGGCCCATCGGCCATGGGATCGGTGAACGGGATCCCGAGCTCGATGACGTCCGCACCGCCCCGAGTGAGGGCGGCTAATAAAGCGTCCGTCGTCGCAAGGTCCGGGTCACCCGCGGTGACATACGGGATGAGCGCGCGCCGCCCTGCAACCGCCGCGCGCAGCCGTGCCTGTCCGCTCATGTGCCAAACGGCCGGCGAATCGCCATGGCATCGATTTCGATCAGCACTCCGCGCGGGAGCTCCTTGGCGGCGATGGTCGAGCGCGCGGGCGAGGGCGGACCAAAGGCGCGACCATAGACCTCGTTCATCGCTGGGAAGTGAGCCATGTCCGAGAGATAGACGGTCGTCTTCACCACGTCACCAAACCCCGCTCCGGCGGCGGCGAGCACCGCGGCGAGGTTGTCGAGCACGCGCTGGGTGGCCACGGCGACGCTGTCGGACGCTCCCGCCGCGATCTGGCCCGTCGAGGGGTCGAGCGGGATCTGCCCCGAGCAGAAGATGAGCTCCGCGCCACCGGCCAGCGGCACGGTCACGGCCTGGCTGTAGGGCCCGATCGCCGCGGGCGCGCCCGCGGTGCTGACGACGTGAAACGCTTCGGTCATACTGCGCTCCCTGCCCGACTGGCGGGCGGGCGCATCGTGCGATGGCCCGGCGCTCCGCGCAAGCGGGCCGTTGTTCGACACGCTACGCCGTGTTATGCGATGCGCTGGAGGTGCCTGATGTCGTTCCGATTGCTCTCATCGCTGGCCCTGGTCGCTGCGCTGGCACCGTCTGTCGCCGAGGCCAAGAAGGGGCTGTACTTCGGCTTCAACTTGGGCGGCGCGCTCGTTTCGGGCCAGACGGCGTCTAGCGGCCTGAACATCAAGGACCCCGGACTCGACCCCGACTACCGCATCACCTGCGTCGGCGGGGGAGCGTGCCCGTCGACCAATCTCAACGACCTGCTTTCGGTCGACCGCGGCACGGGCTTTGGAGCCAGCTTCAACTTTGGCTATAACATCTTGGGCTTCGTCGGCATCGAGATGGACATCTGGGGCTCGGGCGGCAAGCTCTCCGACTACTCCAAGATCGAAGGGCAGGGCGGCATTGGCGCCAACGTGCGCTTCTTTCCAGCCCAACTCTTCGTCAACACGTCCGAGACGGCCAAGAACCGCTGGTGGGATCCCTACGTCTTTGTCGGCGCGGGCGTCTACGTGCTCGGTTACAACCCTGACTCGCACCAGCCGGTCAAGATGGTCAGCGAGGGCCGCGTGTGGTTCCCCGCGGCCTACGTCAAGTACGGGCTCGGCTGCGACTTCTACGTCGTTCGGTTCTTGAGCCTCGGAGTGGACTTCGCGTTCGCCCACGGCTTCATGGACACCTACCGCATCGACAACAAGAAGGACATCCGCAGCTCGCCCGTGGACGGCCCCGCCAAGAACTTCTCGTTCTTGCCGAGCTTCAAGCTCACGTTCCACTTCTTGGGTGACTGAGCGGTAGACCTCAGAACTTGATTGGCACGCGCGACGCCGTGTAGTCGATCTCGAAGTACCAGCCCGCATTCCCCGCCGCGTCAGTCGACATGTCGTTCGCGCTGAGCATCGAGGCGATCGTGAGGTCGCCAAAGCCCTGCACGGTGATGGTCGTCTTCTCCGCCGTCTCCTTGGTCATGAAGCCCTGCACGTAGGCCTTCTGGAGCTTCTTGACGGTGCCCTTGTCGTCGAAGGTGAACTGCCCGGCAGTGAACGCCTCGGTGAAGCCGAGCGGGACGCCACCGAGATCGAGCACCAGCCCTGGCGCGGTGGTCGTCGAGTAGCAGGCCTCGGGCGCGTTGAACACGGTGCAGTTCCCCGGGCCCATGACGGTCGTGTTCTCGAAGTAGGTCGGGTCGCCCCAGAAGCCGCACGCGATGACCTCGCCGTTGCCGTCGCGCAGGCAGTCGCCGCGCCCGAACGACATACCAATCTTGTTCGGGCCCGTGGCCAGCAGCTCGAACGGCTTGAAGAACCCCACGATGTCGAGCGCCTGGTTGCCCGTCAGGTGGGAGCCGATGTAGGCGTTGATGAGCGCCGAGACGTCGGCGCACGGATCGCCCGCGGTGACGACGAGGCACAGGGGCGGCGACTTCACCAGCACGCCATCGACGCGGAACATGACGCCGTCCGCCTCGACCTTGGGTTTGGGCAGTGGCGGGACGTCGGGCACGTCCGGAACGTCGGGCGTGTCCGGCCCTGCGTCCGTCGCGGTGTCCGCGGTGTCGGCCGCGGCGACGTCCGCGGCGTCGCTGAGGTTCGCGAGGTCCGACAATGGCGCGTCGAGGAGCGCGACGTCGGCCACCACGCTCACCTCGGGTGACGCGAGGTCCGGGCCCGCGTCGGCGCCGACCGTGGCATCTGCGACCACCTCGACAGCGGTCGCGACGTCAGCGCCCGCGCCGATCGTCGAGGCCTCCGTCGCGCAGCCAAGTACCGCTAGCGCGCTCCCCAAACTGGTTGTCCAGCCTCGTCCCATGGCGCTTCCTCCTTGCCGCCCCAGCTAAGGCGCGTTCCCCGGAACTAGCAGCAGCCCGCCCGGATAGGCGTAGCTGACGTCGCAGTCGTACGCATACGCAGTGACCCCGAACGGCTTGTCGGCAACCAACCGATGGACGCCCGCCTCGACCTTGAGCCGCAGCACCTCGACGTCGGAGCTCCCCAGCGTCTCGATGGGCTTCTCCACGTAGCCCTCGACCGAGGTCCCATCGATGGTGATGACCTCGCCCTTGTGGCGGATGAGGTTGAACCAGCTCTCCTTGTAGCCCGTGGGCGTCAAGACGATGTACTCCTTCAGCCACTGGCTCTCGCCGACCCCGATGGTGAACGACGGATCGCCAATGCCCGTAACCCCGTTCTGGCAGATGGGATCGTTGCCAGGGTAGTTCGAGCCAATGAGGTAGTGCCCCATCTGGATGGGAGCGGTCGACTTCACGAGGTGTGACGCCGTGGCCTGATACTCGACCCACTCGTACTTCCCGAGGATCTTGCCGTCCACCCCCGGAACCGGCGGCTCCGTGTGGATGACGGTCTGGGCCTGCGCCGCCATGATGCGAAAGACGTCGTAGGCGGCCGCCGAGCGCTTGTGGAAGAGATCGGCGACGTAGACCGAGCTCCACGTCGTGACCGGCGTCAGCGCGTGCTCGAGGTGGTCGCAGTACTTGACCTCGACGGAGGGCACGAACGCGCAGTTGTGAGACATGAAGACCGCGATGCCCTTGTCGGCCTTGATGACGGTCCCGGTGAGGTCCAGGTTGTCCTCGAGCTTCGGGTGAATCGTGTACGTGAGCACGTCGCCGTGATCGAGCTCGTACTCCTTGGTCTCGCCCTTTTTGATGGCGGCGACGGCCGCCTTCTTCGGCGTGTTCGGTCCGGTCGGTCGCACATCGGCGGAGGCCGTAATCGAGACCTTCGTCTTGCCGGTAGACGCCGCCACGACGGTCACGTAGTTCGGAAAGCCGTACTTGGGGTAGCTCGTCACCGCGTCGAAGCCGAGCGCGTCGGTGAAGAAGCTGCGCCAGCTCATCACGACGTACTCGGAGCCGAGCGCGTCGTTCGGGAAGAGCAAGGACGCGTCCGACGAGTGGACCTCCTGGCCGTTCAGCGGGTTGAACTGGTGCAGCGTGACCGGCTGGTCGCTGACGACCTTCCACGACCACCGATTGATGCTCGAGTCGAGCTGCGCAAAGCCCGTCGGCAGCGCGACCGTCCGCAGCTGATTTGGCGGGACGTTGACGGTCACGGCTTGCCCCTCCGCGAAGACGTTGTCGCCCATCGCGGTCAGCGTCACGTGGGCCTCGATCGACTTGGAGGCGTTGGCGATGGCGACGAGGACGGGCTGGTCCTTGACGTTGTTCTCGACCACGGAGTCATAGTTGCCGAGGTCCACGACGAAGTAGCTACAGCCGACGTTGGTCGTCGCCTTGGCGCCGTTGAGGCACGACGAGACGCAGGTGCCCGACGGCTGATCGCAGACGGTCCCTGCCTCGCACGTCTCGGTCACGTCGTAGCCCGAGCCGTCCGGCTTGCACTGCGCGGCCTTGGTCGGCGAGATGCACGTGCGCTTCTCCGGCACGCACTTGGCCTTCTTGCACTCGCCCGCGCCGAAACAGACCTCGCTCGTGCCGCACTTCACCTCGGTGAAGCCCGTGCCCGCGTCGTTGCAGGCGCGATAGGAGTAGTCGGTCACGCAGCCGAGGACCGTCTTGGCCGGGCAGGTGCCCGGTGGAGCGGCCGCGACGTCGGCCCCCATGCTCGAGACGGCGTCGTCCGCCGTGACGACTTGGCCCACCTTCTGCGACTGGCAGCCGACCACGAGGAGCACCCCGAGCTCGAGAACCCACGGACGCGTCGAGGTCCACCTCCACGCCTCCGCCCTGTTGAACTGCCGCATCGCTACCTCCTGGTCTCAGGCCGCCGGGTCGAAGTCCGAGAGCGCCGTGATGGCTTCGAATCCGCCGGCCACGGGCGCCCAGCCGAGCACGGTCGTGACGTCAGTGACATACGAGGGCTGGCGCATCCCGACGAGCACGGACGTGACGCCCGGGATCGAGGCCATGGTCGCAATGGACCGGGAGGCCATCGACGCCGCGCGGTGCTCCCCGCCGACGCCCCCCGGGACGCTGCGCGCGAGCCGCTCGACGACGCGCTGCGAGCCGCGCGCGCACACGGTGCGCAGGGTCTCGAGCTGCCGCTGGAGTGCCTCTGCATAGCGTCCGACCCAGATCTGCCATGCTGCCTTGAGCGGCCCGGTGAGCGCCTCTTCGATGAGCTGGCAGCGCTCACTGATCTCGGGCGCGAAGCTGTCGCGCACGAAGTCGTTCCAGAGGACGAGATCGTGCAGTGTGTCGGCCTTGGATTGCAGGAAGGTCGCGTACCGCAGCTCGCCGATCTCCTGGCCGGTCTCCCCCAAGATGGCCGGCACGAAGGCCTGGGCGAACTCCGCCTCGAGCCGCTCCACAGCGCGGAAGGCGCGCTCCGGCCGATCGCGGTCCCCGGGGTCGGACGCAGGGAGCTGGAGCGCGAAGTCGACGAGCCGCACGAGCCGCCCGCGGCGAAACGCGTTGAGCGGGCGATTGGCGAGGACGCCGAGCTCCGCGCGCCGAGCCGTGTCCAGGGTGGTGCGATCGAGCCCGGGACCGTTCGTCAATGCCGTCGCGGCGCCACCCTCCAGCAGGTTCAGCGGGAGCTGCACGACGCCAAAGTGGTGGCTCTTGCCCACGACCGACTCGGCCAGCGCGACGAGCCGATCGAGCGCGAGTGCTTCGGCTGCCGTGGGCGGCGCGCCCAGCGCGTTAGACGAGACGCCGTACCAGCCGAGACGCCCGCGGGTGACCTCGGCCTCGAGCGCCACGAACGCGCGGCCAATACGGGCGTACATCTCGTCACGCCGGGCTTCGAGCGGCCGACGATCGCGCCGTCGCTCGAGGTCCAGCAAGAAGTACTCGGGGTTGTGGAGCAAGTAGACGTCGAGCTTGGTCTGGCTCGTGCGCTCCAGGCTGCGTGTGAGCTCGTGGCTCAGGAAATCCGGATGGAGGCAATGCCAACAGCCCTCGGAGTAGCGCACGACCTCCGACCAGCCCGCGTGGCGATGCTCGCGCTCGACCGCGTCCCGGAGCGCCGCGCCTTGGAGATAGCCCGCCTTGGAGACAATGACGACACCGTCTCGTCTAAATTCCCCTCGGGCCATCACGCGTCCGACCAGCAGCTCGCCGTGTCCGTCGCCGTAGTTGGTGGCCGTATCGATGAGGTTCACGCCGCTGCCGAGCGCTTGCCCCAGCGCCGCGACGTGGTCCTCGACCTGGTCGTGGACGCGATAGCAGCCGAAGCCGAGCGCGCTCACCGTGAGCCCGGTACGGCCCAGCTTGCGATACGCAGACGGGTGCCGTCCGAGCTGCGCCACGGCGTGCTCTGCGAGCTCAGCGGTCCCCGTGCGCGTGGCGTTTCGGAGGATGGGTTGGGTCGATTCCTGCATGTTCGGTCCCGCGACACGATACACGAGCGGCGTGCCGGTCCCAAGTTCGCGGCGACTTCGCAGTGGAGACGTGCGCGCAGATTTGCGATCGAGGGTGGCCCCTTCCATGCTAGAATCCGTGCCCGTCTTCCGGAGGGACTTCATGCGTCACTCACTGTCCGCTGTCAGCCTTACTTCCCCGCGAGCCAATCGGGGCCGCGTCGCGGCTACCGCACTCATTGCGGTGGCGTCCGTCGCGTGCAGCACCGGTGGCTCTGGGCGCAAGGCACCCGAGCCGGTCCCGACGGGAGCCGACGCCGAGGCCGTCTCGGACATCACGACATTCGCGCCCAGTGACACGGCCACGGCGACCATCTCGGAGACCAACGCCAACGTGACCGAGGTCGTCGAGTGCAGCAAGGAGGGCGCGCAAGAGGTCTGCTTCGCCGGCGACATGGCGCTGGTCGGCACGGGCATCTGCAAGGCCGGCAAGCGGGTCTGCAAGAAGGGCTTCTGGGGCCCGTGCGTCGGCATGGTGGCGCCCACGCCGGAGTACTGCGACGAGCTCGACAACGACTGCGACGGCGAGACCGACGAGGGCGTCAAAAGCGCCTGCGGCACCTGCGACCCCTACTGTGGCAAGTCGCTCGGCGGCGCCGGCACGACGGACCCGATGACGCCCGTGGACGTGAACTCCAACAACATCGTCCAGACGCCGGACGGCTGGCTCACGCTCACCCTGACGCAGGTCAACATGAACGTCATCTGGATCTCCAACTCGGGCGAGAACTCCGTCTCCAAGATCGACACCACCAATGGCCACGAGCTCGGGCGCTACAACATCTGCTCCGATCCGTCGCGCACCGCCGTCGACAAGTACGGCAATGGCTGGGTCGGCTGCCGCGGCGGCCAGAAGGTCGCCAAGATCATCAACTTTGAGGGCGAGTGCCTCGACAAGAACCAGAACGGGACCATCGAGACCTCGCGCGATCTCGATGGCAACTTCAAGATCTCGACCGAGGAGATGCTCGGCGTGGCCGACGAGTGCGTGCAGTTCGTCTCGGACACGCCGACGGCGAGCCTCGTTCGCTCGATGGGCACCGACTCCGAGCAGAACGCCTGGGCCGGGCTCTGGGAGGCCAAGATGCTGGTGCGCTACTCCGGCAAGGACGGCGGCGTGCTCGATACCATCGACATTCCGGTCAACCCGTACGGCCTCGTCATCGACAAGCAGGGCACCATCTGGGTCTCGGGTCGCGGCGGCAGCAAGCTCGTCGAGGTCAACACCCAGACCAAGGTCAGCCAGATGCATGCGCCGGGCGGCGGGTTCGATCCCTACGGCATCTGTCTCGACGAGAAGGGCCACGTCTGGACGGCCAACATCGGCTCGGGCGGCAACGTCGCGTATCGCTTCGATCCGGTGAACAAGGAGTTCGCTTCGGTGGCCATGTGCGCTCGCCCGCGTGGGATCGTGTCCAACTTCAAGGGGCGCATCTTCGTCGCGTGCGACGAGAGCAATCATGTCGGTGTCATCGATACGGCGACCATGACGGCCTTGGCCCCGATCAGCATCGTCGGCGCCTCGTTCCCGGTGGGCATGTCCGTCGATTCGGCGGGCTTCGTCTGGGCGGTCAACCAGAGCAGCAGCAGCACGACGAAGATCAACAGCGACACGTTGCAGATCGTGGATACGTACCCCGTGGGGAGCAGCCCTTACTGCTACAGCGACATGACCGGCTCCTCGTTCTTCGACATGGTCCCGCCGGGCTGGTATCGACACCGCTTCGAGGCCATCAAGAAGGTCGGGCTCACGGGCCTCAAGGCCATGGAGCACGCGGTCTGGAAGTCGCTCAACATCAACGCCGTGACGCCGCCGGGGACGTTCATCAAGTTCCGGGTGCGGACGGCCGAGACGCCGGGAGAGCTCGAGAAGGCGCAGTGGACGCCGCTCGTCGGGCCGGTCCCCACACAGGTTTTCCCGGTCGATCTCACGACCGTCGTCGACAAGCCGGGCCACTGGCTCGAGGTCGAGACCTGGCTCTATCCATCCGACGACAACGAGATGCCGCTGCTGGGCGGCTTCGACGTAGAGTACCAGCATGTCCCCTGAGTCGGCCCGCATTGGCCCAAAGCTCGACCTCGACTTCGTGCTATGGCACCGTGCCCGCGGGGCGCCATGAGAGGGATTGACCATGTCCGAGGCGACGCATTCCGCTGAAGCGACCATGGACGCGACCGAGGCGCCGTGGCGAGCCATGGCCACGGCGGTGCGCGAGCTGGGCGGCACGCTGCGAGAGCGCATGCCACTGCCGTTCGACGTGCCCATGGACACCTTCGAGAGCTGGGCGCGGCACCTCGAAGGCTTCCGCCCGTCGCCTCGGGCGGAGGCTCCCTCGGGACGCCGTGATCTGGAAGGCGCCGAGGCCTTCGTGCGCGAGGTCTGCCGGCTCCATCAGACGGGTGTGGCCATGGCCCTCTCGGAGCTGCGCCAGGTCGTGTGGTCGTTCACCGAGACGCTCGGGCGCGCCGTCGTCGAGAACACCGAGGCCGATCACCGCGCCATGGAGCGGCTCGACCGGCTGCGCGACGCGGTCGTGTCCAACTCCATCGCCCAGATCAAGGACGCCGCGCTCTCCACGGTGCAGGAGCTCACCGACCTCATCGAGGCGCGCCGCTCCCGTGACCGCTTTCAAGCCGAGCAGCTCGGACGTCGCGTGCAGCAGCTCCGCTCCGCGTTGGCGGAGGCCCGTCGCGAGGGCCACCTCGACGCCCTGACCGGGCTGCGCAACCGGCGCGCCTTTGACGCCGAGCTGGCCGTCGCCTACGAGCGCGCCCATCTCCTCGGCGAGCCGTCGGTGTTGATCCTCTTCGATCTCGATCACTTCAAGGGAATCAACGATGGATTTGGCCACCTCGCCGGCGATGACGTGCTGCGCGTCTTTGCCCGGACGCTGGCGTCGACGTTCCCGCGGCGCAACGACACGGTCGCGCGCTATGGCGGTGAGGAGTTTGCGGTCATCCTGCGGCACGCACAGACCGAGGACGGGACGCGCCTCGCCGAGCGGCTCTGCCAAACGACGCGCGTGCTCGAGGTCGCGACCGATCGCGGCGCGGTTCGGCCCACGGTCTCCGCGGGCGTCGCCCCGGCCGACGGCTCCGAGAGCGTCGCCGAGTGGGTCGATCGCGCCGATCGCGCGCTGTACGCCGCAAAGCTGGCTGGTCGCGACCGCGTGGTGCTCGCGCGCTGAGGACCCTCTTTTTTGCCGTGATGCCGAGAGCTTGCGGTCCATCACGAACACGTTCTCCACAGATTCGTCACAGCCGCGGATCCAAATTTTTGCGCCGGGCACCGACTGGTCTTACCGTCCTCGACCACGATGAAGGGACCGCTCAGCCACGTGGGCCGCTATCGGCTGCTCGATCAGGTCGCACGCGGCGGTATGGCCACTGTCTATCGCGGCGTCCTCGAGGGCGCCGAGGGCTTCGCGCGACCCGTCGCGGTCAAGGTGCTCCACCCGGAGCTCGCGCAAGATCCCGAGTACGTGCGCATGTTTCAGGAGGAGGCGCGCATCGCTGCGCGGCTCGAGCACCCGGCGTGCGTGCCGGTGCGAGACCTGGGCTCCGCCGAGGGCGTTCACTTTCTGGTGATGGACCTCGTCGAGGGCGAGACGCTGGCCTCGCTCGCCGAGCAGTTCCGGCGCAAGGACAAGCCCTTTCCGCGCGGACATGCCCTGCACATCGCGGCGCAGACGCTCGAAGCGCTCCACTACGCGCATGAGCTCATCGATCCGGCGACGAAGCAGCCGCTTGGCCTCGTGCATCGCGACGTGAGCCCGCGCAACGTGATCGTCGAGCGCAACGGGCGCGTCCGCATTCTCGACTTCGGCATCGCGCGCACGGAGCCGACACGCGGTCGCACGCTCGTGGGCGTCGTCAAGGGGACGGTCCCGTACATGGCTCCCGAGCAGGCGCGCGGCTCGCCGATGGTGGACCGCCGGGCCGATCTCTTCGCGGTCGGCATGCTCCTGCACGAGCTCATCACCGGAACGCTCGCCATCGAAGATGGCGGCACCGACGTGCAGCGACAGGCGCTCGCCGAGGGCCGACTCGAGATCGACTGGAAGCGCATTCACCTCGGCTTGCGGCCGCTGCTCGTCAAGGCGCTCGCCAAGAACCCGGAGGAGCGCTTCGCGACGGCGCAGGAGATGGCCGAGGCCACGCGTGAGAAGCTCGAGGAGCTCGAGCCCGAATACGACCCCGCGATGCTCGTCGCGCTCGTGCAGTCGGTGCCGCGCAAGGCCAGCAAGGCGGGGAGGTCGCAGAAGCCTGCACCGACCGCGGTGGCCGTGACCGGAGCGCGGCGTGGCGCCAGTCGGGTCGAGCGGCCTGCGCGTCGTGCGGAGGACGGAGACGCACCCGGTACGATCGCCGGGTCGGCCCGCGCGCACGCTCGGGGAGGCGCCGGAGAGCCGATCGAGTGGGCTGCCGCACCGACGATGGCCTTGTTTGGCGCGACCATCCTCGTCGCGGGGCTCATCTACACGTTCATGAACGGCTCGGTCTGAGCGCCAGCCAGAGGCCGCCCGCGAGTGCCACCACGCCCATCGCCACGGTCGTCATCGTCGGCGGCTCGAAGAGCGCCTGGCCCCGTGCACGCCGGTTGAGCTCCAGGACCGAGAGCGCGTTGATGAGCGCGTGCAGCGCGATGCAGGGCCAGAGCGAGGCCGTGCGCCGGCGCAACGCGGCGAAGAGCGCGCCCGCGGCCAGGTAGCTTGGCAGACCAAACAGATCGAGGTGAAAGGCGGCGAAGCCCACGGCTTGGACCGCGCTCGACGTGGCACGCGAGAAGCGCGCATCGAGCAGCGTGAGCCACGTGCCGCGAAAGAAGGCCTCCTCCGCGACCGCGGGCGTCACTGAGAGCACCAGCCCCACGAGGAGGCCCGTCTGCCAGTCGGGCGCGACGACCGCGGTCTCGTACCACGAAGGCGGAGTCACTCCGAGGAGCGCGCTCCACGGGCCGAGGACGGCGGGCTCGACGGCGAGGTAGCCGAGCGCGATGCACGGCAGCGCCAGCCACACTCGCGCCTCGGGCACCGGTCCGGTGAAGTCGCGCAGGCGCAGCCGGCTCAGCCGGCCGATGACGATGGCGACGCCCAAGACGACGAGCAGCTCACGCAAGGCCAGGCCGATGAGAAAGCCGCTGCGGCCGGGGAGCGTGACGTGGAGCCCGACGCCCGCCGTCAGGTCGAACACGAGGCTCGTCGCGACCAGCAGGCCGAAGGGCCACAGCGCGGTGCTCACGGGTCTCCGGAGACCGAGAGCCGCTCCCACAGGTCGAGGACGTCCGCGTAGATGACGGCGGGCTCGCGGCGCGCGCGGACGTGCGCGAGGGCGGCCTCCAGCGTCATCCCGCCATGGCGGGTGAACCATGCGACGGCGACCGTGGGCGAGCGATTGATACCCGCTGAGCAGTGCAAGTACACCTTACGTCCTGCGCGGAGCAGGCCGTCGAGCGTCGTCATCGCGAAGTCGAGCTTCTCGAAGAGGTCGTCGGGGTCGAAGTCCGTAATCGGCGAGCGCAAGGCCAGGATGCCCTGCGCGGCGTAGAACTTCTCGAAGAGGTCCCAACGGATGGCCCGCATCGCGAGATCGGCGTCCGACTGGACGTTGAGCACGGCCGTGATGCCGAGCCCCTTGAGGTGGAGTACGTCCTCCGGCGTTTGGGGATAGCTCCCGACCAGGAGGGCGTCGGAGAGGGCCGCAAAGTTGATGTTGGGGCGCGCCATTCGGCGACGGTAGCACGCGCGGAGCGTGGCGGCCATCGAGACGTTGACCGCGGCGACCGGCGCCCCTACGGTGGGCGCGTGACCTCGTGGACCCAATGGCGCGCGGCAGGAGAGCGCGTCGAGCTCGCGACCGAGGGGGGCACGCGGCGGCTGTTCGTGCGCGACTCGGGCCCCCATCCCGGCGGTGCGCGGCCAATGCTCCTCCTCCATGGCTTTCCCACCTCCAGCCTCGACTGGGCCTCCGTCTGGCCGGCGCTCACACGCAACCGGCGCTGCGTCGCGTTCGACTTCCTGGGCTTTGGCGCCTCCGACAAGCCGCGGCCGCACGACTATCGCCTCGTCGAGCAGGCGGATCTCGTCGAGCGCGTGGTCCAGGCCACGGGGCTGGCGTCGCCCATCGTCGTCGCACACGACTATGCGGTGTCCGTGGCGCAGGAGCTGCTGGCGCGAACCCTCGCCGGGACCGGGACGCCACTGAGCGCAGTCGCGTTCCTGAACGGGGGCCTCTTCCCGGCGCTGCATCGGCCGCTTCCCATCCAACGGGTGTTGGCCTCCCCCCTGGGGGCTCTCTTGACGGTGTTCGTCACGCGGCGCGCGCTACGGCGCTCGCTCGACCGCATCATGGTCCACCCGCTCGATGCCGCGGCCTTCGAGTCGCACTGGGAGTCCATCGCGCATGACGCCGGTCACCGGCTCACCCACGCGCTCCTGGCCTACATCGCCGAGCGTCGCCGCTTCAGCGTCCGTTGGAGCGCCGCGCTCCACGCGACCCGGCTCCCACTCGCGTTCATCTGGGGGATGCAGGACCCCATCTCCGGGGGGCACGTCATGCGGCACCTGCGCACGACGTTACCGCTGGCGCGTCACGTGCCCCTGGAGGACGTGGGCCACTATCCGCAGCTCGAGGCGCCCGACGCCGTCGTCGCCGCGCTCGAGGCCTTTGCCGCAGAGGTCTAGGGGTGCGCCGCAGCCGAGCGACGTGCTATGAATACTTAACGACGGCTTCGCCCTCGAGGACGCGCTCGCCGTTTTGGTTGGTGACCACGGTCTCGAGCGTGAGGATGGGCTTGTCCTCGCGGGCGGTCTTGACGGTCACGGTCGCCGTGAGCGTGTCACCGATGCGCACGGGGGCCGTGAACTTGAGCGTCTGGCCCAAGTAGACGCAGCCTGGACCCGGCAGGCGCGTGCCGAGCGCCGCGGAGATGAGGCTCGCGCCAATCATTCCGTGCGCGATGCGCCCGCCGAACGGGGTCGTCCTGGCGTAGGCCTCGTCGAAGTGCACGGGGTTCGTGTCGAGCGAGACCTCGCCAAACAGGTCCAGGTCCCTCTCGGTGATCGCCTTCTCCAGAGACGCCGCTTGACCGACCGTGAAGCGCATCTCAGGCGCTCGCGGGCTCGGCCGCAGCAGCCTCTTCGGGGAGCGGCGAGAAGAGGGGCACCGTGCGCTCGATCTCGAGCGGGGCCTCCATGCGGGACTTGACGAAGTCCTCGCTGAACCGCACCTCGTTCAAGTAGACGCAGATCAGGATGTCCTCGAGCGCGTTCTTCTCGAGCAGCTCCGCCATCCAGGTCTCCGCGATTGCGTCCTCGATGAGCGTGACCTTCTCGACGTCCGGATTGATCGTCTCGACCTTCTCCTTGAGCGCGTTGTAGAGGTCCCGGTGCTCGTTGTTCCACAGCACGATGAGGAGCTGAGCCCAGAACTCGTTGCTCTTTTGATAGAGCTCCTTGGCCGCGATCTTGGCGAGCTGCGGCCGACCGAAGCGATCCATCTTGAAGCCCTTGAAGTTGCGAAAGAAACCGGCCCGGTCTCCCTTCGCGACTTGCTGGATGAACATCGGCGGCTTGATGACCTTGAAGAGGTGGTCGAGCAGCGGCTCGCACCGCTTGAGCGCATTGAGCGGCATGGGTTGTCCTTCTCGTTGTTGCCGGGCACTGGCGCCGGACGGCGGCGGACCATAGCGAAGCGCCGCGGTGGTGTCTAGGCCTGCGAGGTGCCCTCGCGGCCATAGCGGTCCTCGAGCCGGACCACGTCATCGAGCTCCGGCGTACTGACCTCCATGAGCTCGACCGTCTTCTCGGCGACGAATCGGTGGATGGTGCCCGGCAGGACATGGAAGGAGGCGCCCCGCCCCAGAACGCGGCGCTCGACTGCGTCGGCGGGACCGAGCTCCAGCACGAGCTCGCCCTCGGTCACGTAGAGCGTCTCTTCTTTCTTGACATGATACTGCCGGGATAGGGCGTGGCCTGCGTCGATGTGCAGCAGCTTGCCGACGTACCGGTCGGTGTGTGCCCAGATGATCTCGTAGCCCCAAGGCTTCTCTACCCGTCGCATGCGATGCTCCTAGAGAGGTGTGACGATGGTCTGCATGCCTTCGGAGGTGTCGAAGGACTGCTGGAAGCGCGTGGCCTCGTCGATGGTCTTGAACTTGCCGATGCGGACCCGGAAGAAGCGGCCCTTGCCCGGAACCTCGGCCGCAGTGACGAACGCCTTGTGGCCCTGCTCCTTGAGCACCGCGACGAATTTGGTGGCCTCTTGCTCGTCGCGAAACGCGCGCACTTGCACCGTATAGCCATTGGGCGAGGCGCCCTGCGGGACGACCTTGGGCGCCTTGGGCTCGTCGGCCTTGGGCGCTGGCGGGCGCTCCGCAGCGGCGGAGCCGGGCTTGCCGGCGTTGGTCGGAGGGTCCGCGGCGGGGGCAAAGTCATCGGTCGCGTCGCCGCCGAGCCGTTTGCCCTCGAACGCCGAGGTCGCGACGGGCGCCGGGACCTTGGGCTCCGCGGGCACCGAGGGCGCGTCGCTCGGCTCTTCCCGACTGGCCTCGGCAGCCGCCTGCGCCTTGGCCTCCTTCTCGGCGGACTTCTTGGCCTCTTCGGCCTTCTTGTCCTCGAGCGCCTGCGACACGAGCCGCCACGTCGGATCGTCGAGCTGCGCCTGCGCGGACGGTCGATTCAGCGTGTCGTGATACGTGTAGCGTGCCTTGTCTTCGGCCACCGGGCTCGCCGCGTTGGGTGCGGCGGCGGGTGCCGGAGCTGCGCCGTGGGCGATGGAGGCGAGCTGCGCCGAAGGGTCGCGTTGTCCCCGCTCTGGCGCCGCAGCGACGGTCTCGGGCGCCGGTCGCGCCTGGCTCCCGACGAGGTAGCCGGCCGCAAAGACGCCGGCCGCGATCGCGACGCTGCCCGTGATGAGCCACGCGATCTGGCGGTTGTCGAGCCGGATCTCCACCTTCTCACGAATCTTGTCGAGCCCGCGCATCTCCATGGTGTCGCCTCCGTCTTCCGCCCTTGCCTACTCTGTAAAGTACATCCGCTCGGGCGCGCTGACGCCGAGCACCGCGAGTCCGTTGCCGATGACGGTCTTGAGCCCCTGGCACAGCACGAGCCGCGCCGCCGTCTTCGCCGCGTCGTCCGAGACGACCTTCTCCGTGGCCTTGTACTTCGTGTAGTAGCCGTGGAACAGCCCGATGAGCTCTTGAAGATAGAAGACCACGAAGTGCGGCGCCCGCTGATCGGCGGCAGCGCGCACGACGTCGGGCCACTCCATCGCCTTCTTGATGAGGCCGAGCTCTTCGGGGAGCACGATGGCGCGGAGATCGGCGCCGTCGCTCGGCGGCGCGTGCCCGAGCTCCGCGGCCTTGGCCAGGATCTGGGCCAGCCGCGCGTGACCGTATTGAACGTAGTAGACCGGATTCTCCATCGACTGCGACTTCGCCAGCGCCAGATCGAACTCGAACTGCGCGTCCGCAGACCGCATCACGAAGCCAAAGCGCGTCGCGTCGACGCCGACCTCATCGAGAAGGTCCCGCAGCGTCTCGAAGTTGCCCGACCGCTTGCCCATCCGCACGGGCTGGCCGTTCTCGACCAACGTCACGAACTGACACAGCAGCACCTCGAAGCGCTTCACGTCATAGCCCAGCGCGGCGATGCTGGCGCGCACCCGCGGGATGTAGCCGTGGTGATCGGCGCCCCACACGTCGATGGCGCAATCATAGCCGCGGTCCATCTTGTGCTTGTGGTAGGCGATGTCGGCCGCGAAGTACGTCGGGACGCCGTTTTCGCGCACCACGACGCGATCCTCGTCATCGCCAAAGTCTGTCGAGCGAAACCAGCGCTTGCCAGAGTCGTCGGTGTAGACGTGACCTCGAGCCTCGAGCTCGGCGGCGGCCTGCGACACCGCGCCCGAGTCGTGCAGCGTGTGCTCCCGAAACCACGTCTCATGGCGCACGCCCAGGCGCTCCAGGTCCCCGCGGATCTCGCCGACCAGCCGATCTCGGGCAAAGTCTCGGACCCGAGTCAGGGCAGGCTCGTCCTCTGGCGCGACGTGCGCGATGCCGTCGCCGAGAGCGGCGCGGGCCGCCTCCGCGACCGGGATGAGGTAGGCGCCCGGATAGCAGTCCTCGGGCACCGGCCCGGTCTCGAGTCCCAGCAGCTCCCGCGCGCGAAAGAGAACGCTGCGCGTGAGCTTGTTCATCTGATTGCCGACGTCGTTCTCGTAGTACTCGCGCTCGACCCGGTAGCCGGCCCAGTCCAGCAGGTTGGACAGCACGTCGCCGATGACCGCGCCGCGGCCGTGACCGACGTGCATGGGGCCCGTGGGGTTGGCGCTCACGTACTCGACGAGCACGCGACGGCCGAGCCCGGCTTGGGAGCGGCCGAAGCGCGCGCCCTCGCGGGTCGCCGACGCGAGCGCCGTGAGCCACGTGTCGATCGTCAGGCGCACGTTGACGAAGCCAGGGCCGGCGATCTCGATGGACGCGACGCCCTCGGCGCCTTCCAGCTTGGCGGACAGCGCGGTCGCAAGCTCGCGCGGATTCTTGCGGGCCGCCTTCGCGAGTTGGAGGCAGATGGAGGTGGCAAAGTCCCCATGCTCGGCGCGCTTGGGCGTCTCGACCGGGATCGTCGCTGGGAGCGCGTCCTCGGGCAGCAGCCCCTGCTGCGCCAGCGCGCGCAGCGCGTCGTGAATCAGGCGTTCGACGTGGACCTTGACGGACATGCTGGCTCCAGACTTGGTGCAGCGCCGCGCGAAGGCGTCTGCCGGGTTCATGCTCATAGGCCCGAGCTGCCTGCCGGTCAAGAAATCCGGCGTCGCGCGGGTGCCGTGTCCTAGCTTTCGCCGCGCCCGAATGCAAGGCGCAGGCGCCGTTGCAGCACGCTGCAATCTCCGCTACGTCACGCGGCCATGAGCCGCCTCCTCACTGCTGTTTTCGCTCTCGTCATCGCCGCACCAGCCACCGCCGAGCGCGTGCGCGTCGCGGTGCTCCCGCTCGAGCCGCTGGTGCAGGCCTCGTCCAAGGAGGCCCAGTGGATCGAGGGCAAGCTCCTCCGCGAGCTCAAGGACGCGGGAGCCACGGTCGTGACGGGCAAGGCGGTGGCCGACGCGCTGGCCGCAGCGGGCAAGCAGCGCACGAGCGCGTGTGACACCGCGTGTCTCCTCTCCATCGGCAAGGCCCTTGGCGTCGACCGCGTCGTCGCCTCGACGCTGTCTCTGCAGCGCAAGGTCCAGAGCCTCGGCACCGCGTGGGTCTGGCGCATGGAGCAGGTGCACGTGCCCAAGGGCGTCGCGTGGGGCACCTTCCAGAAGATGTGCATGTGCCCCGAGCGCTTCTGGGACCACATCGCCGCCGTGCAGGTCAAGGCGATGCTGAGCTACGATCCTGCGGCTCGGCTCCAGCTCCCGCCGGGGACGCCTCCCGCTGCACCGACCAAGGCGCCGAAGGAGGTTCCCGGGATGGTCTACGTTCCCGCGGGCCCGTTCATCATGGGCTCCGACCTCGGCGAGTGGGACGACGAGTCGCCGCGCCACCTCGTCGAGCTCAGCGCGTTCTACATCGACAAGTATGAGGTCACCAACGCGGAGTACGGCAAGTGCGCCGCCGCCGGCAAGTGCCTGCCGCTGCGCTATCGGCTGGACAAGACGCTCAACCACCCGAATCAGCCCGCCGTTGCGGTTGGGTGGGATGACGCCGTCGCGTACTGCCGGTGGGCCGGGAAGCGCCTCGTGACCGAGGCCGAGTGGGAGAAGGCCGCGCGCGGCACCGACGAACGGTCGTTTCCGTGGGGCAACGAGTGGAACCCGAAGTGGACCAACATGCACAACCCGGACGATGGCTTCGAGAAGACCGCGCCGGTGGGCAGCTTCCCGAAGAACGTCAGCCCGTATGGCGCCTACGATATGGCAGGCAACGCCTGGGAGTGGACGCTCGACTACTACAACCCGACGTACTACCGCCACTCGCCGCCAAAGGATCCGCAGGGTCCCAAGGGCGGCGTCACGCACACGATGCGCGGCGGCTCATGGATGTATGATGTACCGTTTTTCCAGCTCGCGCACAACCGGAGCCCGGGACGACCGTGGATTCGGAAGCAGTATGTCGGAGTCCGCTGCGCCAAGTCGCCATGACCCGGCCTGGAGATCGCGCGTTGTGGCAACGACATGGCGCTGTGGATAGAGTGGCTCCGATGCGTGCACCCCTCTCAGCTCGGCTCGTGTTGTGCGTCGCGGCGCTGCTGGCGCTGGTCAACGCCGGCTGTGAGACGGAGATCATCATCGAGGTCGTGGCTGACGCGCGTGACACCAAGCTCAGCATCGATCTCAAGAAGCCCGACGTCGCCGATCCGGGTCCCGTCGACGACGCCGACGAGCCTGATGGTGACGAGGACATCGATCCCGACGGCAATGGTCCCGGACCAGACGACGCCGAGGATGGGCAGTCGCCCAGCGGTGATTTGCCGGAGCAGGACGGTACCCTCCTCGATGGCGCCGCGCTCGACGCCGCCGAGACGGCGCCCTGCACGCCGAGCTGTGTGGGCAAGAGCTGCGGCAGCGACGGCTGTGGCGGCGAGTGTGGCGTGTGCTTCGCCGGGGCGGCCTGCAACGCGTCGTTCCAGTGCGCGCAGACGGGGGCCGGCTGTTTCGGCGCGATCCCGGTCGCCGCCTCGGGCTTCGACGGCACCGCGAGCGTCAAGGGGCATCCGGACGTGCTCTCGTGCGACGGACCCTCGGGGCCGGTCGGACTCGGCACCGGGGATGTCACCTTCCGCCTCGATTCACCGGACACCGCACGGTATCGCGTGACGCTGAACGGGAGCGCCGGCCTCCTCCTGTATGCCCGTGAGACGTGCAGCGGCAAGGGAGCGTGCCTGGCCACGGCCACCCCCGGACAATCGCTCGACCTCGATCTGCTGGCGGGGCAGAGCGTCTACCTCGTGGTCGACGGCACCGCGGCCCAACCGGAGTTCCAGCTCAAGGTGACCTCGTGTCAGGATCCCTGCGCCGGCAACGTGTGCGGGACCGGCAAGTGCGGGCTCCCCTGCACCTGCGCGTCGAGCCTCGTGTGCGTGGAGTCCAAGTGCATCCCACCTGCGGCGGGGGACTCCTGCGAGCAGCCCCCGAAGGAGGTCAGCGCTCTACCATACAGCGACAAGGACAACCTCGCCCTTCACACCGACGCGACGGTCTGCACCGGTGCCCCAGGTAACGGTAAAGACGTTGTATATCGAATCAACCCGGCCAACCCAATGCGGGCGCGGGTCGAGCTCATCGCGGGCTTCGACGGCTTCGTTCGCGCCGGGCCGGACTGTACTGCCGGGTCCTGCGGCACCATCATCCCGGCTGGGGTCGTGGCGGGTCTCGACGTGCCTGGGAACAAGGTCACGCACCTCGTCGTCGAAGGCGCGAGCGCCGCCGCGTCGGGTGCGTATGTCTTGACCATCGTGGACTGCGCTTCAGTCCCTTGCGACGGCACCATCTGCACCTGCGCGCTCGGCAAGACGTGCCAACAGGGGCAGTGCGTCGCCTCGGCCGGAGGAGGCAGCTGCGGAGAGCCGCTGAAGCTCACCCCGGGGGCCAGTGGACAGACGCTCGACGCGTTTGGGAACTCCCAAAGCTGCAAGTCCGTGCCCGGTGGACGCGATGCCGTTCTGACGTTCCAGGCGCCGTCGACGGCCACCTGGTACTTTGGTGTCACCGCGACGTTTGCCGCCCGCATCTTTCGGCTCGGTACCTGCGGAGACGCCGCCAGCTGCAGTGGGATGGCCGAGGGCCCCGCAGCGCTGGAGCTTTCACTCACCGCGGGTGAGCTGGTCACACTGGTCGTCGAGGCCACCGACCCGGCGGCCTCGGGAGGTTTCACGATCGCCGTCGAGGACTGTCAGGCCGCCTGCGCCGGCAAGCCGTGCGATGCGGTCGGCTGCGGCAAGCTCTGCGGCTGCCCCGATACGATGACCTGCGTCCTCGGGGCGTGCCAGGAGAGCGGCACGCTCGATTCGTGCGAGACCGCGGGACTGATCACGACCGTCCCGTTCTCGGCCAAAGGGACGCTGGCGACGGCGGGCGATCTGCTCGGCTGCGGCCCCGGCGCAGGGCAGGGCACGGCGGACGACACGTATCGCTTCGTCGCGCCCTCGACCGGGGTCTATGTCGCCTCGGTCGACGGCGATGGACCGCTCGTGGTCCTACGTCCCAAGGCCTGCGCTTCGGGCTCTCAGCAGTGTGTCGGGCCGGTCGCGGCGGCCGCCGTCTTCCTCGCGCATCAAGGAGAGACCGTGTGGCTGACCGTCGACTCGCTCGACGGCAAGGCGGGCGCCTACGACTTGAGCATCGCCCGCGTCGTCGGCTACCCGGGCGGACTCGGCGCCGCGTGCGCGACCGTCGCGAACTGCCCGCTTGCCGATGCCTGCGTCGCGGGAATCTGTACCGTGACCTGCGATCCATTGAACCCGCAGGGCTGCGACGGCGCCTCCAGCGGTCCGCGGGGGAGCGCGTTCGGCTGTCCCGCCGATGTCGTCGTCCCGACGACCAGCACCGTGGGCCCGAGTCGCGTGTGCCTGCCGGGTGTCGGAACCGGCGAGGCCGTGCTCTGCGATGCCGAGTCCGATTGCAGTGCGACGTCACGCACCTGCGCGGGGCACGTGCGTGCGGCCGCGGCCCCCAGCGCGCCAATTTTCGGCGGCGCGTGCATCGCCACGGGGACACTCGGCAAGGTCGGCACCGCCTGTGCCTCGGATCAGGGCTGCGCGTCGCACCTCTGCCGTACGGGCAAGTGTCGATCCCTGTGTCTCGAGAGCACCGGTTGCGGAGCGGGTGTGTGCGCACTCGATGTCCTCGTCTCGGGTGCTTCGGGCACGTGCCTGGCGACCGGATCGGCGTGCGCCAGTGACGCGGGGTGCGGCGCGGACAGCTACTGCGGTCTCGTCCCGGCGCCGGTCGTCGACAACGGCGCCGTGTGCCTGCCAAAGCTCGGTGGTACGGCGACGGGCGCGCCCTGCACCGTCGATGATGCCTGTATGGGCGGCGTCTGCTTGTTCACCGAGGTGTCCACGCTCAAGCCCAGCTACTGCTCGCGCGCGTGCGTTGCAACGAGCGACTGTCCTGCGGGGTATAGCTGTCGACCGTATCCAGTCTGGGATCACGGCACGCCGTCCGATCCTAAAGACGACGCGACGCTGAACCTCTGCGTCGACGGTACGCCGTCGTCGACCTGTCTGCTCGCGCCGTGGGACACCTGCAACGAACCGTTCGTGTGTCAGGACACGCTCGCGGCAGCCCCCTACGGGCTGTGCTTCTAGCCGGCTGCATTGCGTCTGGGCCCCAGCGGCCTGGGTCCCGCAAGCCCGCATTGTTCACCACTGTCGCGCGCCCGCATCCGTGATCGCACGCCTGAGGCCGCGCTCGCCTTCCTCCGCGTAGCACCACTACGCGTCGGTCAGCGAAACGCTCGCTGCGCGAGTTCGCGCCCTCAGTCGCGCGCTCACTGCGCCGGCAACGCGCCACTGATGAACAATGCGGGCTAGCCGCGCGCGTATGCGAGCGCGTCCATGAGCCACGCGATCGCGACGTGCAGCAGGACGCCGCCCCAGATCGACCCCGTCGAGAGCGCGAGCAGCCCGAGCACGCCGCCGGCCAGGCTCGCGCCAAGGGTCTCGAGCAGCGGCTTGTGGAAGTGGACCATCGTGTACGGAACGACGGCGGCGAGGATGGCGTAGGGGCCAATCGCGCGCCAGAGACCAAAGAGGACGAAGCCGCGAAAGAACAGCTCTACCGAGAAGAACTGCGCGGCGTACGCGACCTCCCACACGGTCACGTCGGCCACTCCGCGAGCCGTCTTGTAGAAGGGGTAGGCGCGCTGGAACTCGGCCGTCCCGCTCGCGAAGACGACGCCGACGGCGACCGGTAGAAACAGGAGGAGGTACGCCGGGAGATGCCGTCGAAAGTCGGCGACACGCAGCCCGTAATCGGAGAGAGGCCGACCCAGCAGGTTCGTGACGACGGTCGCCGGCACCACGAGGTAGAAGAAGATCACGCCCAGAGCCCACGCCAGGTTTCGCCATAGGCCTTGGTAGTGGGTGCCCCAGGCGGCCGCCCGCTCGCCGCCGAACCGGCCGAGGAGGCGCGGCACCTCGTCCATCACCGCGTCTGGAAACCTCGCGGAGAGTATCGTGTACTGCATCAGCGTTACGACGAAACACATCGTCGCGATGACGACGAGGGCCTCGCGCGTCGCCTCCGGTGTGGGTCTCGGCTGCGCGACCTCCAGCCCGTGCCAGCGCTCGGTGAGCCAGCCGCGGACGAACGCCACGGGGGCTCGTGTCATCGAGGCGCGTGAGCGGTCCAGCAACGCGGCCTAGTTGGCCGGCTTGACCTGGATGCTGCAGTTTTGCGTGCAGGCGAGGTTCACCTCGTCGATCGCTCCGCTCGACGCCTTGTGGTCGATGGTTCCAGTGCACGAGAACGGGCCCGTCAGCGAGGTCCCCTTCACCGTGATGTCCGTCGTCCCCGTGACCGTCCCACTCGCCGACGTGAGGCCCGCGCCAGTGAAGGAGAAGTTGCAGCCGCTCTGGCTCACCGTGAAGGTCGTCCCCACCTGCTTCGGGTCGCAGTGCTTGCCGACCGTCCAGGGCCCGGCCATGTTCGTGCAGGTCGAGCCGCCGCCGCCGCCCGCGGTGTCCTGCTTGGTCGTCCCGCCAGCGTCGGAGCTGCCGCTCTTCTTGCCCGCCACGCAGGCGCCGTTCTCACAGGTCAGCCCCTGAGCCGCGCAGTTCTTGTCGCTCTTCCACTGATACGTCGCGCCGTTGGCCTTGCATTCCAACGACTCCGTCCGGGACGTGTTGCAGACCTTCAGGTCGCTCTGGGCCTGGGCCTCCTTGCACTCCGCGCCGAGCGTCGCGGTCGCCGTACCCGCGCTACCCGACGTACATGCGGCACCGGCGATTGCCATGACGAATACCAGAATACGCACTTGGACCTCCTCCAACTCGCGATGCGAGGGCCGCGCAATGAGCCGATCCGCCGCCCTCTGACGAGATCGCGCGGACGCTAGACCTCGCCGCGAATTCAGTCAATTGTTCCGACTCGGGGCGGTCGCGACCGGCGCCTCGGGAAGCCATGTTCGCCACCACGTCGGACCGGAGTCGAGCCGTCATGCCGCACGCTGCGCTTCATACCATGACCCGCGCCTGGTTCGCGGAGGCGTTCGCGGCACCGACCGAGGTCCAGATCCGCGGCCTCTCGGCCATCGCCTCGGGTGCCCACGCGTTGCTGCTCGCGCCGACCGGCTCGGGGAAGACCCTCGCCGCGTTCCTGCACGCGCTCGATCGCCTGCTGCACAGCGTTCCGACGCATTCCGGCTGGCGTGTGCTCTACGTCTCGCCGCTGAAGGCGCTGGCCTACGACATCGACAAGAACCTCCGCCGCCCCCTCGCCGAGATGACCGCCATGGCCGCGCACACAGGGACGACCGTGCGGCCGTTATCGATCGACGTGCGCACCGGGGACACGTCCGCGCGCGAGCGAGAGCGGCAGCGCCGTCGCCCGGGGGACCTGCTCATCACCACGCCGGAGTCGCTCCTGCTGCTGTTGACCGGCCGCAGCCGAGCGTCCCTCGCGACGGTCGAGGTCGTCATCATAGACGAGGTGCACGTCCTGGCACCGACCAAGCGCGGCGCGCCTCTGGCGCTGTCGCTCGAGCGGCTCACCGCTCTGTGTCGGGCGCACGACGGCCGCGAGCCGCAGCGTGTCGGGCTCTCGGCCACCCAACGGCCGGCGGCGACCGCGGCGCACTTCCTGGCCGGAAGCGGTCGACCGGTCTCCATCGTGGACACGACCGCGTCGCCCCGCCTCGATCTGCGCATCGAGATGCCGGCGCGAGACGAGGTCACTCCGGAGGCGGTCGCCGCGCTGGCCGGCACCTGGGCCGATGACCGCGCCCCGACGAGCCTCTGGCCCGCGATCCACCCCCGGCTCGTGCGCGCCATCACGGAACATCGCTCGACCATCGTGTTCGTCAACAACCGCCGCCTGTGCGAGCGGCTCGTCGAGGCGCTGAACACGCTCGCCGGGGAGGCGCTCGTGCGGCCACACCACGGGAGCATGTCGCCCGTGCAGCGCCGTGACACCGAGGACGCGCTCAAGGAGGGCCGGCTGAAGGGCATCATCGCCACGTCGTCGCTCGAGCTCGGCATCGACATGGGCACCGTGGACCTCGTCGTGCTGGTCGAGTCACCGGGCTCCGTCGCGCGCGGGCTCCAGCGCGTCGGCAGGGCAGGGCACCAGGTCGGCGGCACGAGCAAGGGCCTCATCTTCCCCAAGTTTGCGGGCGATCTGCTGGAGGCGACCGTCGTCGCCCGCGCGATGCGTGAGGCGCGCCTCGAGCCGACCCATGTGCCCGAGTGCCCGCTGGACGTGCTGGCGCAACATCTCGTCGCGGCCTGCGTCGTCGAGCCTCAGCCGCGGGAGGCCCTGCTCGCGTTGGTCCGGGGCGCCGCACCGTATCGGCATTTGCCCGAGCCGGCCTTCGACCGGGTGCTCGACATGCTCTCGGGGCGTTGGCCGTCGGATGCCCTCGCGAGCCTGACTCCCAGGCTCGTGTGGGATCGCGCGACTGACGTGCTCACGGCGCGGCGCGGCGCCAAGCAGGTGCTCGTGACGAACATCGGCACCATCCCCGATCGCGGCCTGTATCGGGTGACGGTCGGCGCGGGCGGCAAGAAGCTCGGCGAGCTCGACGAGGAGATGGTCTACGAATCGCGTGCGGGTGAGGTCTTCCTGCTCGGCGCGTCGGCTTGGCGCATCGTCGAGATCGGCAAGGACGCGGTCGTGGTCGAGCCCGCGCCCGGCGAGCCCGGCAAGATGCCGTTCTGGAAGGGCGATGGCGTTGGTCGTCCGCTGGCACTCGGTCGGGAGATCGGCGCCTTCGTCGCGCACCTGGACGCCCTCCCGCGGCCCCGCGCGCACGCCGAGCTCATCGACTGCGACCAGCTCTCGCCTGCGGCCGCCGATACGCTGCTCGAGCACCTGGCCGAGCAGCGGCAGGCCACCGGGACACTGCCGTCGGACACCGCCATCACGATCGAGCGCTTTCGCGACGAGCTCGGCGACTGGCGCGTCGCGCTGCTCACGCCGTTCGGTGCCCGCGTCCACGCCCCATGGGCCTTGTGCATCGACGCCCTGCTCGCCCGCGCGACCGGCGCCGAGGTCAAGACGATCACCAGTGACGACGGCATCATCTTGAGGCTCGCCGGCGCCGACTCGGCTCAGGCGGGCGCGGTTATCGACGTGGGCCTGCTCTTGCCCGACCCGGAGCGCGTGATGGAGCTCGTGCTCGAGCATGTGGACCGCTCCGCCCTCTTCGCCGGTCGCTTTCGTGAGGCCGCGCGGCGCGCGTTGCTCCTGCCAAAGCGGCGGCCCGACGAGCGCGCGCCGCTGTGGCTCCAGCGACAGAAGGCGCAGACGCTCATGGCGGCCGCCGCGCAGATCGACGGCTTCCCGCTCACCGTCGAGACGGCGCGTGAGTGCTTGAGCGACGTCTACGACGTTGCCGGGCTCATCGAGGTCCTCACCGGCATCCGCGCTGGCTCGATTCGGGTCGATCAGGTCGAGACACCGCGCGCGTCGCCGTGGTCGCGCGCGCTCGCGGCGTCGTTCGTCGCCGCCAACCTCTATGAGCTCGACCAGCCGCTGGCGGAGCGCCGCGCGCAGGCCCTCCACCTCGACCGCGCGCTGCTGGAGCAGCTCCTGGGCGCGGGCTCGGTGCCTGCGTTGCTCGATCCCGCCGCCGTCGTCGCCGTCGAGCAGGAGCTTCAGTGCCTCGTGCCTGAGCGGCGCGCACGCCATGAAGACGGCCTGCACGACCTCCTGCGTCGCTTCGGGGATCTCACGGAGGCCGAGCTCGCGGTCCGGTGCACTGAGCCTCCCCGGCCTTGGCTCGATCGGCTCCAGACGAGCCATCGCGCGACGCAGGTTGCGATCGGCGGCGAGCGCCGCTGGATCGCCATCGAGGACGCCGCGCGTCTTCGAGATGGGCTCGGCGTCGCGCTGCCGGCCACCATCCCCGCGTCGCTCTTGTCGCCGACCGACGGCGCTCGGGAGAGCCTCGTCGCGCGGTATGCGCGCACACGGGGGCCATTTGCGGCGTCTGAGCTCGCCGCTCGTTTTGGTCACGATCTGACCGACGTCCTGGAGCGCTTGCGCGCCCAGGGTCGGCTGGCGTGTGGCACGTGGCGCGCCGCGGGCGTGACCGAGTGGTGCGATCTGGAGGTGCTGCGGGCCATCAAGCGGCGCGCGCTCCAGGCGCTGCGCCGGGAGATCGCCGCGGTCGATGGCGCCACCTTCTCGCGCTTTCTCCTCCGGTGGCATGGCATCGGCCAGGAGCGCACCGGCCCCGACGCCACGGCGGACGCGCTGGTCAAGCTAGAGGGCCTCACTGTGTCTTTCCGCGAGCTCGAGGGAGGCTGGCTCCCCGCGCGTGTGTCGGGCTTTCGCCTCGACTGGCTCGATGCCGCGCTGAGCGCCGGGGACCTCGTGTGGGTCGGCGATGGCGCGCTGCGGGGCGACGACGTGCGCCTCGTCTTCGCCTCGCGCGATCGCGCGGCGGCTCTGTTCGGACCGATGCCCTTGCCGCCTGCGGACCCGCTGGCTCTGCGCGTGCTCACCGTGCTCGAGTCCCGCGGTGCGATGCTCCTCGGTGAGCTGGCGCGCGCGCTCGGCGACGCCACCGTCGGCCAACTGCTCGACGCTCTACGCGTGCTTTGCTCGGGCGGCCACGTCTCCAACGATGGGCTCTCGCCGCTTCGCTCGCTCATGGGCGTCCCGACGGCCGCGTCCAGCGCGTCGCGGAGGCCCGTTCTGCCCGCCGGTCGCTTCTGGTCGACACGGTCTCTCCGCGAGGAGGCGCCGTCGCCAGAGGCGCGCGCGCTCGTGATGTCGCAGACGCTACTCGAGCGCTACGGCGTCGTGGCGCAGCCCATGGCCGCCAGCGAGGAGCTCCCGGGAGGCTTCTCCGCGGTCTACCGCACCCTGGCGCTCCTCGAAGAGTCGGGTCGCGTGCGGCGCGGCCACTTCGTCGAGGGTCTCGAGGGGGCCCAGTTCGCCCTCGCCCCCGTGGTCGAGCTCCTTCGCGTGGCCCGTCAGCCCAGCCCGCTGCGGGCCGTCGTGGTCGCCGCGACGGACCCGGCGCTCGCGTTCGGCGCACTGCTGCCGTGGCCCGAGTCGGTCGCCACGCTCCGTCGCGTGAGCGGAGCTGACGTCGTCCTCGTCGACGGCGTCCCCGTGCTCGCAATCGACAGTGGCGGCACCCGCCTCATGGTGCTCGTCGCCTCGGACGACCCGGCGCTCACCGTGGCGCTGCCATCGCTGCGGGAGGTCGCCACTCGTGCGCGCAAGCGTCGGCTCGTGCTGGAGCAGGTCGGCGACGAGCCGGTCCTGCAGTCGCCGCTCGCGACGCGCCTGCGGGCCCTGGGCTTCGTCGAGGATCTGCACGGCCTTCGGCTCGAGGCGCCACCGGTCGCTGCCTCAAGGACCCCATGACCCAGGTGCGTCTCGCCGTCGCTGGCGGTCTGCTCGTGCTGCTCGGTTGTCGCGTCGACCCGCGCACGACCGAGTCACCCTGGCGCGCCGGGCTCGAGCGCAAAGAGGCCGAGCTGGCGACGCGGTGGCCTCTCGCGTATCGGGCCGCGCAGGCCGACCACGCCGACCCCTCCGGAGTCTACGTCGAGGCCGGTCTCCTTTGGACGTTCTCCGCTAGCCATCCCCATCAGCGTGGGTTCGTCCGCGATGCATCCGGTCACTGGCGACCCGCTGGCAGCCGCGTCGGTCCGCGCGCGACGCAACGGTGCCTCGCGAGCCCCAGCCCGCTGGGCGCGCTGTGCGTCGGTGCCGAGGAGCCTCGGGGACTGCGCTCCTTTGGCGCCACGCCGACATTCGGGCTGCCGGAGCGCGCCGGGTTTCGCGACGTGGCGATGGACCGGGACATCATCGCTGTGCTCGACACCGTAGACGACGCCGTCGTCGTGCTGGATTCTCGGGGTGCCCGTCGTGGCTCCGCGCCGATTCCACCGGCCGGACTGCGTCTCGGCTCGCTGGGCCCGGGCCACGTCTGGGTGGCGACGGGGCTCTCGCCCTTCCTCTCCGGGGTTGCGCTCGGCAGTGCGCGTGGCCCCACGCTGGTCCCCGCGCGCGCGTCCCGAACGACGCCCGTTCGAGACGCGGCGTGGGCGGCAAGGGACGATGTGCTCTGGACCGTCGGCCCCGCCGATGGGCCGGTGCGGCGCGAACAAGGACCGCTCGAGGGGCTCTACTCCGAGCTCGTCGGCTACTCGGGTGACGGGCTGCGCGCGGGCGACCACCGCGTCGTGGCGCGGCTCGACCTCCGCCGCCACGCCCTGGTCGATGCGACGCGCGTGCTCGTCACGTCCGACCATGTCGTGCTGTCCGCGACCGGAAGCGATCGCGTGCTCGCCGTGCGCCTGGCGGACCTGGCGGATGCCCAGGTGTGGCCAGTGGGACCGACGCCCCTGGGCCTCGCCGCGTTCGCCGACCGCGTCGTGGTCGCGTGCCGTCTGGACGACGCGCTCTGGGAGCTCACCCCGGATGCAGGTGCACGGAGGCTGGCGCTCGACGATCGGCCCCGTGCGCTGCCGCAGGACCTCGGCGAGCGCCTCTTCTACGGCGCCCTCCTCTGGCGCCCCAAGCCGGGCGAGGGCGTTGCGTGCAATGGCTGCCATTGGGACACCGGTACCGACCACCGCGTCCATCCGGGCTTCCTCGAGCGGCGCCAAGAGGTAACCCGCCCGCTCGGCGGCATCGGCCAGGTCGTCCCGATCTTCACCACGGGCGGCGCGCCGACGCTGTCTGCGGCGGTCGAGGGGCTCTTTCGTTCGCTGGACCCGCGGCTCTGGAACGCCGCGCACGACCGCGAGCGCTGGTGGGAGGAGCCGGTCGTGGTCACCGAACCCGGCGGACGCACGACGACCCTCAGCGCCCAGGCCGCGCGCGAAGCGCTGCTCGATTTTCTCATGGCCTTGCCTGTGCCGCCGAGCCCGCTGCGAGCCGCTGGCGAGACGCTCTCACCCGAGGCGCGCGAGGGCTGGACGCTGTTTCAACGCGACTGCGCTCGGTGCCATCGACCCGCTCCGACGCTGCGCTCTCCCGAGGTGCTCGAGGGCGACCAGGTCGTGCGCCGGCTCCAGCAGGCGCCCCTCGTCTTCGGCGCAGCCGCCTACGCCAAGGTGGCCGCAGGTGAGAATTTCACGTCCAATGGCAATCGCATCTCGCCGCTGCTCGATCTCGGCCGTGGCGGCCCGTGGTTCGCCTCAGGGACCGCGCGCACCTTGGACGACGTGCTGCGCGGGTTCCGACCCGGGCGCGACGGCTCCCATGGCGACGGTACGGTTGCGCCCACCTACGACGGTCGAGATACCGCGCGCCTCCGCGCGTTCTTGCTGTCGTTGTAAGAGTCTCGCTTCCTCGACCGCGCTCCGGCGGCGGTAGAGCCAGGTCCCCAGGACAATGCCGGTGAGGGTGAACAGGCAAATCCAGCGCCCTTCGCCGACTTGAGCGAGCGTCGTGCTCGGACAGCTGTCGGTCGGTCCCCAGCCCGCCCCGAAGAGCAGCGCGCCGACGACGAGGCCCGGCTTGACCGGCTTGGTGGCCACCGTCATGGGACCTCCGAGCCGCGCCGGTCTGCGCGCCAGCCACGCAAAGCCGAGCGCGCTCACCGCGATCGCGACGCCCATCACGATCGCCAGACGCGCGTCTTGGAGGCGCATCATGCCGGAGATGACGTCGTAATCGGTGGCGCCGATGCGGACGAGCATGAGTCCCGAGAGCAGGCCGAGAGCGAAGACGCGCATGGACCCTCCGAGCTACAGGTGTGCGAGGAGCACAGTGGTCATCACCCCGCCCACGAAGAAGAGGGCGATTGCGACCAGGCTCGCGCGCGCGCCCAAGGCGGTTCCGACGATGCCATGGCCAGAGGTGCAGCCGCCGGCGAGGCGTGCACCGAAGCCGACGAGGACGTCGCCCGCGATGAACAGGAGCGCCTTGGGGAGGACGCTTGCGGTCACTAGGGAGTCGAAGGCGCCCGCGGAGAGGCCGATGGGTCCTTGGCCGGCCAACAGCGCGGCCACGACGCCGCCCCGAGGATGCCGCCGAGAAAGAGCAGCCGCGACGAGCGACGGGCCTTGGAGTCGCTGACGGCCAGGACGCAGTCGGTGAAGCCCGTCGAGACGCCGAGCGGCTGCCAAGCCACGAGCTGAAAGAGCAGCACAAAGCCGCCGACAGCGAGGCCGCCGAGGACTGGGGGCCAGCGCGTGGCGACGATCGCATCGACTTCCTCGGACGGAAACTCGCGACCGAGCACCCAGAGCCCCGTCAGCGTCACGAGCACGGCAAAGCCACGGCGCATCCGCTCGGAGTCCACACGACGGGCGAGCCCGCCACCGGCGAGCGCGCCCATCGCCGCTGTGGCCGTGACCTGGAGGCCGACGGTCCAATCGACATGATCGTGGGCGAGGTGACCGACGAGCCCCGCCGACGCGTTGAGCGCGATGACGAACAGCGAGGTCCCGACCGCCTGTCGCATCGGCATGGCGCCAAAGAGCACGAGCGTCGGCACGACGAGGAAGCCGCCCCCTGCGCCGACGCGCCCCGTCACGAAGCCAACCCCGAGCCCTTGCGCACAGGCCACGAACCACCGTTGCGCGCGCGGCGCAGCCGCTGGACCAGGGAGTCGGCGCGTCATCGCGACGCCCTTCACGAGCATGAGGACGCCAGAGTCGCTCATGAGGACCGTGGGTGAGAGCCAGCCGGAGACGACGCTGCCGCCCACTGAGCCCAGCATCGCGACGGCCCCGAACAGCAGGCCGGTCCGCCACTGAACGTTGCCTGCGCGGAGGTGGGGACCAGGCCGACGAGCCTCGTGCCTGCGACGACGAGCAGCGAGCTCGCGATGGCCTCCTTGGCGGGCATCCCGAGTGCAAGGACGAGGATCGGGAGCGTGAGGATCGAGCCGCCGCTTCCGAACGGGCTGAGGGCCAGACCGATGACGGTGGACAGCGTCAAGAAGAGCAGCCAAACGTACCGAATTCTGCTGGGAACCGGCGAGGTTGGCACGTTTACCACGGGGTCGGGCTTCGACACGATGCCGCCCAGAGGCGCCAGCGTGAAGTCGACCGTGCTGAACAGCGCGCCGCCCTGCGAGGTGACGCCGTGCGGGCTGTGGTCGCTCGTCTCGCTCACCGTCGCGAGCGGCGACGAGGATCCGCTTCTCTATCAAGCGACGCTGAGCCGCCCTGGAACCTCGTCGGTGCGTCCGCTCGGAACCGGGGCTCTCGGACTCTTTCCGCATGGAGACCTTGCCCCCGGGCAGGCCGGCTATGCGATCTGCGTGACACTCTTCGACGCACTGGACGAAGTGCTTGGTCTCCCAGTGCGCATTCGCCTCATGGTCGAGGACCTCTCAGGAAACCGAGCCGTCGGTGAGCCCCTCGAAGCGTGCGTGACGATTCCAGCCTACTCGTCGCCGTGGACGACTGCCGACGCCTCCGGAATCGCCGTGGTCGAACGTTCGGCAGCAACCCAAGCAGTGGACGAGAGCTCGGTCTCGGAAATCCTGCCGAACGGCGCCCCTCCGTCACCGTCGGCGTGCGCGTCGTGCGGCCATGGAGCCAACCTCTCAGGACTGGCGATGGCGACGGCGCTGCTAGCGGTGGCACTCGTCGTGCGGAGTCGGCACTAGCCTACCACCACTCGTTGTCCTTGTTATAGGCGCTCTCGGCCTTTGGCTTCTCGATAGGGGAGATGACGATCGTGTTGTCGTTCTTCTCGTGCAGATCGACCTTTCCGCCGGTGCCTTTGCCCGACGTGATCTGGACGTCGACGGCGCCGTACGTGTCGAACTTCACCCGCTGAAACGCCGCGGTCGTCCCCGGCGCGATCTTCTCGTAGACTACCTTGTCGCCGCCAGCCGAGGCCGCGAGCGTGACCGTGATGGCCTCGGGGCCGTCGTTCTTGACCGCCGCGCGCGTGTAGACGCCGCACGCGGAGGCCATCAGTCCCAGGAGTATCGTCAAGGTGAGTGCTCTCATGTCGGGAGGGTCCTTTCCAGTGGGGGAGTCTCGGGCAGGCCATGGAGCATGCCGTCGATCTCGACGACGAGCGGCGCGGCATGCAGGTAAACGGCCGGCAGCCACATCGGAACGTACAGGAAGTCGGCGGCCACGTAGCGAAACGCGCCACTGGCAGACGTGAGGGCCTCGACTGCGGGGCCCACGACGGCGATGAGGAGCGCGAGCCACACCTCCGGCAGCGACCGACGGGCCATCGCGCGAAACGCCCACAGCGCGGCGAGGCCGCCGGCCAGCATCATCGGCCGCGCGGCTCCAGGTCCAGTGACCACGTACGCCGAAGCCAGGGCGAGCGCCGTCGTGACGAGCTGGGTACGCGATGCGGGCGCAATGCGCGCGCCCAGCATCGGTCGCAGCAGCGCGTAGAGCCGCATGGTGACCACGGTGACGACCCCGAACATGGGCGGGACCCACCAGGCCTGACCCAAGAAGCTCTGGTCGTTTTGGACGATGACGCCATACATCACGTGCACGCGGTCGCACAACGACAACAGCAGGCCGCCGACGACGAACAGCACGAGGTCCTGCTTCAGGCGATGCGGCATCGGCTGACGCTAGCCCGCGCGCACCTTGGGGTCAACGGGCCCCGCGCCACGGCGCTCAGGGCGAGAAGAGCTGGACCGTGAAGGTGTCCACGATGTCCTCGCCCGCGTTCTCGACGATGTAGTAGGTGCCGTTCGATGGCAGTGTGATGCTCGCTGACGTGTTGGTGTTCGCGCACGAGTTGCCGGTGGCGTAGATCTGGGCGAACGCGCTGTTGAACAGGCGGTGCACCATGCAGCCCTTGAGGCGGGTCGAGGTGAAGTGGATGACCTGACCGGCGGTGCCCTCGAAGCTGTAATACAGGACCTGGCCGATCGCGTTGGTCTGCGCGACCGCGGGGCCGTTGATCGTGATTGGCGTGAACGCGTCGTCGGGGACGAGATACGAGGTGAGCGTGACGTTCGGCGTGCCGGTGCTCGTGGAGTCCGCCGTGACCTTGATGAGCCCGTCGACGGGGACAACGAAGGAGTCGAACCAGCTCGTCGTACCGCACGTGTTGTCGGTGCCGAGGGAGGCGCCGTTCGTGTTGCTGGCGGACGTCGCGTAACACGTCGAGCTCTGCGAGTAGGTCACGCGGAACGCCACCCGCTGCCCGGCGGTCGCGGCGATCTCGAAGAAGACCTTGTTGCCCGGCTTGGGCGCGCTTCCGGACGCAGCGGACCCGGCAGTGAGGGACACGACGGCATCGGGCGCCAGGAACCAGACGGTGACTCCGTAGGTTCCAAAGCCCGTGCTGGAGGGGTTGATCTCCACGGTGTAGACGCCCGACTCCAGTAGAGTAACCGCGTATAGTACGGTCGTCGAGCCGCACGAGCTGTCTGTGCCTGCCGAGGCGCCGCTCGGCGCCCGGAGCGTGAAGGCGTGACAGCCGGTGCCAGGTGAGAGAACGACGGTCACTGTGACACGGTCTCCGGCGACTCCGGTGAACGTGGCCTTGGCGTTCTGGCCCGGGGCCGTCGTGACGAGCGGCGTGATGGCCTCAGGCACGGTAATCGTCGCGGTCGGGTCGGGTGGCACATCGTAGATTGTCGCCGTCTGGTTGGACACCGTGAACGAGCTCGGATCCAGGATCGCGATGTAGGTGCCGGTGACCGTCGCCTGAACCGCATCGGTGAACGCCGTGCCGCAGGTTGCGTTTGGACCCGAGATGACCGCGCCCGTGGGATCGATCACCTTGACCGACGTGCAACTGCTCGCGCCTGTTCCCGGGATGGAGAAGCGCTGGCCGGCGGTGCGCTCGAACGAGAAGGCCACGGTCTGGCCGGGGACCGTGTTGGCCGCCGAGCGCGCGACGCCATCGGCGGCCGAGGCGACCGCGACCGGCGGCGGCACGAGGAAGACCTGGACGTCATGCGCGACCGCCGGTGTCCCGAACGCGGGCGTCAGCGTGTAGCGGCCTCCCTCGGTCAGATCGAGCGCCTCGATGTAAAGCGACGTAGCGTGGCTGCCGAAGGCGACCTGCTTGCCCATGCGGTCGACCAGCTTCAGCGAGAAGGCGCCGCTCGTGCCGGTCGCGCGGATCGAGAGGCCTGCGCCCTTGGGCAGGCACAGGACGCGCGCGGACAGGTCGGACGGGTCGTAGACCCTGACCTGACCGTCCGGCAGAATCGTGGGCGTACAGCAATCCCCCGCGATGCACGTACCTGACGTGCAGTTCGCAGACGTCGTGCACCGCGGGCACACGTCCGGGTCCGTGGTGGTGTCGAAGACGGCGCCACAGGTCCCCGCCGAGCAGCTATCGAGCGTGCACGTGTCTCCATCGTTGCAGACCTTCGGCGCCCCGGCCTGGCACACGGAGCTCAGGCAGTAGTCGCCTTCTGTGCAGGGGTTGCCGTCGTCACACAGCGCGGTGTTGTCCTTGGGATGGCTCACGCTGCAATAACCCAGCGGGTTGCACTCGGCGCCGGTGCATCCGTAGGGGTCGCTGTAGCAGGTGTCCTTCGTGCACGGGTTGCCGTCGGTACAGTCGATGGCTGACGCGCAGGTCGTGCACGGCGTAAACGCGAGGTTCTGGCAGCCATAGGGCATCTCGGGCGGGCACTCGAACTCCCCGCAATATGGCGACCCACAGTAATCGTCGGTGCACGGGTCATCGTCGTCACAGTTCAAGAACTGGATCTCTGCGGGCCAGTCGCAGACGCCGTTGACACAGACTTCGTTCAGCGTACACAGGTCTCCATCGTCGCAGAGCGTGCCGTTCTGGGCGACCGGTGCGCCGCACTGATGATTGACGCAGAGGCTCACGAGGCAGCCGCCCTGGGTCACCGGGCAGTCGCCGTTGGCGTTGCAGTAGGTGCAGCCCGCGACCGGCGTGTGTGTGCACGCCTGACCGGTGACGCAAGCGTCGGTGGTGCACGGGTTGAGGTCGTCGCAGCCGCCGGCCAGGCCCTGACACTGGCCGTTGGTACACGTATCGTCCGTCGAACACGGTGAACCGTCGTTGCACGCGAAGCCGTTCTCTGCCGGTCCGGACTGGCACAGCCCGGCGCTGCACTGCGGTACCGTGCAGCCCGACGGGAGGCCGCAGAGGGCGCCGTCCGCCTTGGCCGTGAAGATGCAGGCGCCACCGGGACAACCGTCGGTCGTGCACGGATCGCCGTCGCTGCAGTCGGCGGCGTTCGCGCAGGCCACGCAACCCGGAACCACGACGGCGACGCATCCGCTCCCCGCGTCACAGGCGTCGGCGGTGCACGCCTTCCCGTCGTCACACAGGGGAGTCTCCACTCCAGCGACGCATTGGCCATCGACGCAGGCATCGCCCAACGTGCAGGCGTCGCCGTCCGAACAGGGCCCAAACAGCGGCTCGGGCGCCCCGCACGTCCCCTCGGAGAGGCAGCTCTCGGCGGTGCACGGCGAGCCGTCAGAGCAGTCGACGTCATCCGCACAGCGCTGACAGCCCGGGATCGCGAGGTTCTCGCAGAGCTGACCGCCGACGCACGTGTCCAGAGTGCATGGGTTCTGATCGTCGCACGGCGCGATGCCCGCGGTAGGAACACATGACCCCGCGTCGCAGTGTTCGGCGACCGTACAGGGGTCGCCGTCCTCGCACGACGGCGCAGCGACGGGAGCATGAACACACTGGCCGAGCACGCAGGCGTCCGCCGTACACGCGTTTGCGTCCTTGCATTGGAGCTCGACCGCGCACGGAGTGCACCCCGGCTTCGCGACGTGATCGCACCCGAGACCCGGCACGCAGACGTCGAGCGTGCACGCGTTGGCGTCATCGGCGCACCCAGGCGGAGCGCCGCCGAGGCACTGGCCGTCCTTACAGGCGTCCGCGGTCGTGCAGGGCTCCGCGTCGTCGCACTCCGCACCGTTGGTCGCTGGTTTGAATGTGCAGACCCCGTCAATACAGCGATGGTCGGTACAGGCGTTCTGATCGTCGCAGGCCGCGTCGACCGAACACGCCGTACAGCCCGGCCTCGGCGCGTGAGTGCACTCTACGACCGGATTGCCCTCGGCGTCCGGCCCGGACAGCTCGGCGCAGCTGTCGTCGGTGCACGCGGCGCCGTCGTCGCAGACGTCCGCGAGATGACTGCATGCCCCGTCGGGCTCGCAGGCGTCTGTCGTACACGCGCTGCCGTCGTCGCAGGCCTCTGAGTTGGTGCACCCGAGGTCGGCGTCGCACACATCCTCCGTGCACGCCAGACCGTCGGCGCATTGGGCGTTCTCGGGCGTATGGGTACAGACGATGGGGCTTGGTGACGCGCCGTCCGGGACGTAGTCCGGGTTCGCCGCGCAGTGGTCGACTGTGCAGGCATGTCCATCGTCGCAGGCTGCGGCCACGACCGTGAGGCACGTGCCGTCGGGCTGGCACACCGAGTCGGAGCAGAGGTCGGAGTCGGTACACTTCGGGCCCAGGTGGCAGCCGATCTCGAGTGAACAGAGCGCGATCGTGCACGGGTCGGTGTCCGTGTCCGCGCAGAGGCCCGCCTTCGCGACGTGTGTGCACGTGTACTGCGACCCGGTGGCCGAGCTCGCGTCGGGGCTGCACGTGTCCTCGGTGCAGTCGACGCCGTCCGAGCACGTCACCGTCAGGTGCTTGCAGCCGACGCCCTCGGCGCAGGTGTCTGTGGTGCATGCGTCTCCGTCGTCGCACTCCTTGTCACCCGCGCCTCCGACGCAACGGCCCTGGCCGAAGTCGCAGATCGATGGCGCACAGGTCGTCGCGCCCACGGCGTCGCAGTCGCTGGACGAGTCGCATGGGACGCAGCCCAGGATGGCCGAATGTACACAGACCGAAGCGGTACACGTGTCGACGGTACAGGCGTTGGCGTCGTCGCAGCCTGCCAGCGCGCACGGGAGCGTCGGTCCTCCGGTACCGCTCCCAAGGACCGTCAGAGTGCGGTGGTCGAGCAGCGTCAGGCCACCGCCAGGAAGCCCGCCCTTGAGCGCGATCGTGACGATGGCCGAGGTCGCCGGAATGCCGGCCTCGATGCTCAGGCCGCCGGCTCCCAGGGGCTTTCCGTCTCGGAACCAGGCGAGCTTGAACCCGGGCGGCGCGCCCGCATCCAGCGCCGCGTGAAAGGACACGGTGCCACCTCCAGCGACGACGAGGTTGGTCGCCGGCGCGACGATTCGGGCCGTCGCCGGGCACGCATCGCCGATGGCATCTCCGTTCGTATCGCCTTGAGTGGCGTTGGCGATCATTGGGCAGTTATCCGCGCCGTCGGGGACGCCGTCGCCGTCCGCGTCGCCGTTGCCCGCCCAGGCCGTGCTGCAGGTGTTGGTCGCGTCGACTCCGCACGGATCGGCGCCGTCGAGCAGACCGTCGGCATCCGTGTCCGGAGTGAGCGGATCAGTCGACAGCGACCGTCGCGCCGTGAGCTCGTCGCGGGTCGAGAGTCCGTCCTGGTCCGGGTCCGCGTCGGGATCGAGGACCGACGGCATCGCCGCCGCAGCCCCCAGGACGCGCGCCACGCCGCTGCGCGCCAGCAGGCGGACCCGGGTCTCCGTGCTCGACGGTGCCGTTGCCTCGAGCGCTGCGACGAGCTCCGCAGCAACCGTCGTCGCATCGGGGGAGAGCGGCGCGCCCGCGTCCGCCTCGGTCACTATCGCGCACGCCTGGCTCAGCGCGCCGTCGAAGGGCGGTGCACCCGCGGCGCGGCCGACGACTCGGGCCGAGATGGGGGCGAAGGTCTCGCTGGCCGCGAGCGCGGACAGAAGAGCATTGGTGGCCTCACGGTCGGCCGGAATGGGCGCTGTGTCCGCGGTCCAGCTCGGCCAGCCGAAGCGCAGATGGGGCGTGGACAGCTCGGGGCCGACGACGACACCGTCGTCGTTCGTCCAACGCCGTTCGGCCTCGAGTAGCGCCACGGGCGCCGCGGTCGCGGGGTTCAACACCAGCGACACCGAGCGCACCAGGCGCGCGGCCGCGAGCGTCTGGAGCGCTACAGAGAGACACGTGATGCTCGCTGTCGAGGGCGCCGTGACCAACGCTGAGAGGCAGGGGTTCGCGACGACCAACGGATCGGCTGGTTCCAGATGCCACGACGCCAGCGCGCGCGACGTCACGTCCGCGCGGCCCCACAGTGCGCCGCGCTGCACTGCGAGCCAGTCCGCGTCTGGCAGCCCGCGGAGCGCGACCACCTGCGGCAAGCTCGCTGGAAGGCGCATCGAGAACGTCGCGCGGGAGGTCACCGTCCGCGGAGGAAAGACCTCGGTGCCCGTGGCGTCGACAGCGGCGACCTGTCCCGCACCCCCCGCGGCCTCTGTGTTGGCGGTGTCGACGAACGAGGTCACTGTCACGAGGTGCTCGACCTCGGTGGTCCGGCGCGCCGTGGGGCGCTTCGTACTGTCCGTCGGGCTCGTCCCGCGTGCGACCTCGTCCCAGTCGAACCACCCGTCGCCGTCGGCGTCCGCCGGTTGCGACGCCGCGCTGCGTGGGTCAGTGCCGCGAATCACCTCGTCGAGGTCGCTCACGCCGTCGCCGTCCGAGTCGACGGTCGCGTCGTCGCGTCCGGGCACCAACCCGAGCCGTGGCTCGAGGAGATCAGCCAGCCCGTCGCCGTCCCCATCCTTCAGCGTTCCGCCCGGGGTGAGCGTGTAGCGCAGAAGAGACTCGACGAGTGGCGCGCCCTCACTGCTGAGGACGCGCACGGTGACGATCGTCTCGCCGGGCGAGTCCAGAACGACGGTCGCGCTCAGCGCGGCGACGGGGCTCCACGCGCCATTCCCCACCCGGAGCTCGAGCGAGGCGCCCTGCGTGCCGTCCGATGCCGGTAGCGCAGCGACGCCGACGACGAGTGGCCCGGGATAGGTCCCAGGCGGCGGAGCGCTGGCCACACCCGGTGCGCCAGGCGTGCTGGCGTCGTGCGTCGGCTCGCCGAGGCTCACCAGCGACATCGACGGTCGCGACTCCGCCGGAGGGAACGAGTCGGTGGCGTGGTTGATCAGCACCTGTGACTGCGCCGTCGAACCGGGGATGGTCCAGAGCGGCGCGCCCGGGGCCGGCGAGTTGAGTACGACCTGACCGGTGGTCCCAAGGACCGCCGAGTACTCATAGGTGCCATCCTCGGTGAGCCCGACGGCCATCGACGCCACCAGAGCGCCATGAGTATCGAGGATCCAGACGTTCGCAGGTGGTGTCGCCGCCACCGCCGTCGCGGTGGACAGGAGCGCCACGCCGAGGCACGCGAGTCGCATGACGCGGTTCATGGCAGCACCTCCACCCAGCCCGTGACGCGTCGCCAGCGCACCTCGCCGCCTCCATCGAAGCCGAGCACCTCGTAGCGGTAGTGCCGACCCGCGACGTGCGGGAAGCGGTCGACGAAGACGAGGTCGGACGTGGCGGCGCCCAGGCTGGTCGCGATCACGCCGACGTGGGGATCGTCGAGCGTGAGCGCGGTGGCGGTCACCACGTGATGCCAGGTCGTCAGCATCGGGGTCACCTGCACGAAGTCGGTCGGCGCCGCTTCGGTTGAGGCCCGTGACTGGCGGTAGACGATGATTGGAAGCACTGACTCGGCCAGGCCTCGGAGGACTGCGGCCTTGTCGAGCGCGCCGGTGCCTGTGAAGACCGCCGTGCGGGACAGCGCGCAGCCCGTCGCGTTTCCACACAGCCCCGAGGACGCTGGATTCGTAGTCACCGGGAAGGGCAGGGTGCCGATCCGGACGATGGGCACGCGCTCTGCCGTCAGGTATTCGGCCAGCATGGGCGCTCCGGTCGCGGGGCCCGGGGTCGCAGGCCACGGAATGGGCGCGCGCTTGGCGCCCGGTCGCGCCAAGACGACGGGCGGTGACCACGGCGAGTGACGTGATGCGCCTCCGGGCTCCGACGGGGAGACGCTGCGCACGGCGATGCGGACGTGGTCCGCTGAGGTCGCTCCGGGCCACGGGACACGGTAGATCCGTCGGGCCGCGGATCCGCCACTCCCCTCGGATTGAGACTCCGCGATCGCCGACAGCGTCATCGCGGGGGCGTCTCCCGCGTACAACCCGGAGGACGCGACCATTGGGACCCATCCCGCGCCGAAGTCGAGCGACGCGGGCTCGGACTGCGCCTCCGCGACGAGCCCATTCGCCTCGCTCAGGCCAATCAGGATGCGGGCGTCCGGCGTAGATGGATGCGCGAGCGCGAGGAGGAAGCCCGGTGGATCGGCCTGCCAGGTCGCTGACAGGATCGTCGGCGGTGGTGTCTCTACGGAGCCCGACGCGCCTTGAAACGCTGGAAGCGGCGTGGCCGCGCCTTCGACTCCGGAGGCCGAGCGACGCGACACCAGGAGGACGACCCGCCCGTCCCGTGGGCCCACGTTGAGCGGTGCGCCGAGCGCGGCAGCGTCACACAGTTCGGCGACCAGCACGGCGTGTGATCCGGTGGAGCGACGGACGACGAGGCACTCTCCCGGCGAGAGGGCACCACTCAGCAGGCGAATCGGACCCATCGCCGACTGGCCGGCGAGGAGCGGCTCCGTCTGGGTGCAGTCCCAGTCGAGCGCGACCGGACTGACGCCGCACGCCGCCAGCGGATCCGGAGCGAGCGGCGCCGTGGCGAGCGCCCGTCCGTCCGGACCACGAAACGTCACGGCGGCGGGACCCAGTGGCGCCTGGCCCGAGCACGTCGTGCCGTAGAGGGCCTTGACGCGTTGTCCGCCGTCGAGGGGCGAGGTCAGGCTCGGCCTCGGAGTGGCGCTCGTGGAGCAGGTGCCGCAGCGATGTCCCCGCAGACCCAGAGTCGATGCGGCCTCAACCTCCGAAAGCGACGACTCGGTCCCGACTTCGCGCCTCAGCTCGAGTGACCTCGCCAGGCCTGTCAGGTCGCCCGCGACCCAAGCGCCGTCGGCGTCACTGCAGCCGCCGTCCCGAATAACCGTTCCGCAACCGCCCGTGGACGCCATCGCCAGCGCCGCGGAGCCCGTGAGGACCTGAAGGCGACACTGGCCCAACGAGACGCCGGACGGAGCCAGGCCAGGCTCCAGGCGTCCAACCGATACGGACGCGGGCGGTGACAGCGGCCCGATGACACCGTTCTTGCCACGCGCGGCGGCCCGCAACCAGACGCGTCGTGCGGTCTTGGGCGCCGGCCAGGTCCCCGTCCAGGCGCGCGCGCCTTGCGAGGTCGGCTTCAGCGCGTCGGGACCGAGCGTGAGCATCAGCGCAGTCGCGAGAGCCGGCGGAGCGGCGGCGGGATTGCATGTGAACGCCGCACCCGAGGAGGCCTCTGCGCTGTCCCAATAACCGTCGCCGTCGCTGTCGCCCAGGTGGGCGTCGGGCGAGAGGTCGGTCACGGTGCCGTTGGTGTGCTCGACCGCATGCAGATAGATGAGCACGGACTCGACCGCGGTCGCGACGGGCAATCGCAGGGCTCCGGGAGCGCACGTGCCGTCCGGCGCGTAGGTGATGCGCGAGGCCGCGCCCGCCTGGTCGAGATCGCAATAGGTGCGCGGGCCGAGCGCGCGCACCGTCGACGCCAGGGTCACCTCAGGCACCTCGATGGCGACGACGGGTGAGCCGTCGCTCGCCGGGGAGGTCAAGCTCGCGTTGAGTTCAGGCGCCAGTGGCAGCGCCGCGTCGTGTACCGAAGCCACGGTGCCCGCCGTGGCGCCATAGCCGCCAAAGACGTCCAGGGTCACCGCGTAGACCGCGTACCGACGGCCAGGGGCCAGTCCCACCTCGGCGAGCCAGCCGGGACTCGCGATCCATCGGGCGGGAGCCGCGTTGTCGGTGCCCTCCTGGGGCGGCGGAACCAACGGAAGCGGCGTGAGCTCGACCAAGCCGGGGATGGCGACCGTCCCGTCGGCCTGGTGACCTTGCTGGGCCGCGAGGGCGCGCACATCGCGGGGCGGCGCCACGGAGACCCCGTCCGCGAGGGGCGTCGGGTCGACGAAGACCGCCACGCCGGCCAGGCTCTCGCCCCACAGGACGCGATCGGTTGGGGACATGCCGGGGGGGCGAAACGACAGGCCGAGGACGCCGTCGGCAGCGCCTCGCTCGGTGCAGGAAGCCAGGTCGGAGCGAGACAGGGCCTTGAGCTCCTGCACCGCAGGCAGCACGTTGGTGAGCGTCGGGGTGACGGTCGCGACGCCGAGCCTGAGGGGAGCGGCCGCGCCCCGGAGACCCAGGAGCGTGTACGTGCGCGCGGTCCCTGCCGAGGCCGGAGCCACCGAGTCGATCCACGCGTGGTGGCGCGCACGGGCGAGGTTGATGTCGAGCCGCTCGCCGAGCCAGGCGAAGACCGGATCGGTCAACAACCGCTCGCGGGCGGTCACCAACACGTCCTCGGGCGCCGCCGGGAGCTTGGGCTCGAGCCACAGCAGCCGGTGGCGAAGCTCGCGCAGGCGCCGATCGTTCTCGGGCTCCCCGTAGATTGCCAACAGCTGCGCAACCGAGGCCACTCCGCCGACCGGCAAGGTCGCGATGCTCTGGTCGCCTCGGCGGAGCTCGTAGTGCGTCACGTCGGCCGGCAGCGTCTCTTCGCCGACGTCCCAGCGAAGGTAGACGACCGCGACGTCGCTGCCCGGCTGACTGCGCGAGCCGGCGGGTCCGACCCAGGCCGTAAAGCTAAAGGGCGACCGTTGGGCTGGCGCCACGGCCGGACTCAGCGCGGCGAGCAGCGCCCACCCCAAGGCAAATCGGAGGGACATCGCGCTACTCCGCCGTGGCATGACCGTCCTCCAGCCGCGGGCAGAAGTCCGCCGATTCGAGCGAGAACGCGCCCGGCAACGCCAAGGTGCGACACGCGCCGTCGAGCGTGATCGCCGCGGGCGAGGTCCAGGTCGACGGCTCGCAGGCCAGTCCATGGCCGGTGCCCAAGACATAGCCGACAGTAAGCGCTCCCCCGGGTGCTGGAAGCCCGCTGAGAGGGCCTGCCACGGTGCCGAGCCCGCGCGCGGCGCCAGCAACCCAACCGGCGACCGACGCGCCGGGCGCTCCTTGCGGGGTGCGCCACGTCGTGAGGCTCAGCAGGGACGTGCCGTCGACTCGCGGGACGTCGGGCGCAGGGCGATGGTCCAAGACGACCGTTGCGGCTTGAATCATTCCTGCGGGTAGAAGCTTGCCGCCAAAAAGCGACGACACGGTACCGGCAGGCAGGAGGTCCAGGCGTCCGGAGACCCAGCGCGTCGAGGTCGGGCGACCGCCGAGTGCGGCCCGCGAACTCGTCGAGGAGAGGTGGCCCGAGGCGCTGTCCACGAACGCCACGATCGGGTCTTCGGCAACGAGCGGCGCGTTCACAGCGAGCCCGTCGAGGGAGACCCACCCGGAGTGGCGCCAGGAGCCGAGGATTGTCCCCGACGGGAGGACGTCGACCCGCGCGGCGGTCGATCCATGACGTCGCACCGTCCAGCCGAGCGGTCGGGCATCGAGCACGACGGAACCGGTCACCGTCGCGCTCCCTGGGCAGCCGACCGTCGCGGGCGCGGTCAGGAGCCAGTCGTCTGGGGCGCTCCCATTGGGGACGGCGCTCCCCGCCGGCGTCCCGCCCAGCTGTACACAGGTGCCCAAGACCGGAGAGGCGGGCGCAGTCGACGTGGTGTCCGGCTCGGCACCCAAAAGCACCGTGCGGCTAAAGTCGGAGAGCGTGAAAGACATGGCGTCGACGAACGCGCTCCAAGCTCCCTCCGAGGTCAACAGGTCGGTCGCGCACTGGGCACGGCGCGCGGACTGCATCGCCGGAGCCGCTTCGATGGACTCCGAGACGAAGCCGGCCAGCCGCGCGGTGGACGAGAGGTCGGGCAGCCGAGCGAGCTCTCGAACGGCGTCCTCGATTGGCCCCGCGCTCTGCGCCTCGCTCGTGTCTCCCGCTGGCACGACCGCGAGCCTGCAGCTCGACCGCGGCGCCACGAAACCGTGTACTGGCTCGTGGCCCTCGATCTCGATGACCCCCGCCGAGGGCGGGCGCGCGGCGCAGGCGCTCACGACGACGGGCCCCTGCGCACCGGAGAGGGCCACTGGGTCTATGGCGCTTCGTGCGACGTATCCTGTGACATCGGAGTACGTGTAGGACTCGCCTGCTGCCAGCCGCGCCAGGTGGTGCTCGAGGGCCGTCAGCGCGCCGAGCGGACCGGACAGCGCTCGCCGCGCCGACGCGAGGGCGCCCCGCCGCGCCTCGAGCCGCTGATGGGCGTGGCTCAGGGCGGCGCTCACCGTGGGGACCAGGGCCTGCACCTGCGAAGCCACGGCGCCAATCGCTGGCGTGATCAGCAGCGCCGGGTGTCCTGGCGGGAGCGTGAGGCTCGGAGTGTCGAGCGCCTTGCGCCACGACGTGATGTCGCCCCCGAGGCCCGAGGCGGCATCCAGCAGCCCGCGAAACGCGCGGATGCGCGACGTGACATGGGCTGGGATCTCGCTTTCGAGATTCCCGAGCATCGCGAGCCCGCTATGGCCGGCCAGCGAGGACGGCAGCGCCTCGAGCTTGACCGTCAACTCGGCCCACGCCTCCTTAAAGGCGATGCCTGTGGCGACGTTGAACTCCTCCCAGTCTTGATCGGCCGACGCCTGGCTCTGGGTCGCAGTGGTCACCGTGTACTCGTGGTTGACGTCACGTCGGAGCTTCTCCAGGCGCTGTCGATAGTGTCGCAGAGCCGTCCCGACCGCGATGAACTCCGGGTCGTCCGGCGCGGGCGGTTGGCCTGACGCGGCCAGGCTCGTGAACGTCGCGGCAGCCGTGGCGAGCGCGGTCGAGAGGGCGGCGACGCCGTCGATTGGAACGCCCCGCGCCAGCGCGTCCGTGGCGTCCTGTAGCCACCCTCCGAGACCGGAGAGCGCCGCAAAGCCGCGGGTGACGCCCGTGCTCGCGTCCGTTGGCTCCTGAAGGGCCTGACCAATCAGCGTCGCGAGACCCGGGATGCGCTCTGCGTCGACGCAGTTCGACTGCCGCGCCGAGCGCGCCGGACCAGACACCAGGGACGCGACGGTCGAGAGCGCCTGGGTGTCGACCCCGAGTGTCGCGAGATGGGCCTCGGCGGCCGTCGCCGACGCTGCATCCGTGAGATCGGGCGGCCACGCCGCCGCGCCGGTCACGACTCGCCGTGCGCCGCTGGAGTCGACCGTCCAGCGCGACGAGACCCCAGGCGCAAGCGTCAGTGCTCCTGGCGCCAAGGGACCCTGGAGCTGTCCCTCGCCAGCGACGGCACCGACAGAGGGCGAGAGGTCGACCGTCTGTGAGCTCGTCCCGGCGTCTGTCCTGGCCGAGACCACCCCTCCCGGCAGCGACGCCGGACCGGCTGTGTCATACGAGAAGGCCGTGACGCTGAGGGCGAGCGGAGCCGCGCTGAGGCCGGGGACCGACAGGGCACCGGAGGCCCAGAGCGGCGCGACGCCATCGACCGCCGTGCCGAGGCGCAGCCCGTCCGTTCCGAGCCAGACCGGCAACGTGTCCCCGGGTGCGCCCAATCCAGTGGCATCCACCGTCTGGCCCACCCCGGGCGCGGCGAGCAGCGACCCTTGGCTTGCGAGCAGCGCTCCGTCGGGCGACCACAGCGCCGTCAACGCCACATCTCGGTCGAGTGACGGGTGCGTCACCAAGTGCTCGACGAGCACGCCGAGGCCCGCCGTCGCCCCGGATCCGTCGAGCCGCGCGAACCGCAGGCCAAGGAGGCGGGACGCCACCTGCCACGCCGCGAGCACCAACTCGCAGATCTCGTCGTCGCCGGCGACGCAGCTCGTCGGCACAGCGGACCCGAGCGCGCCGTCCGAGTCGACGGTCAGACCCAGAACGCCCGCGGAGAAGCCCGCAGCGCCAGCGAGCGTGACCTGGCCCTCCAGCGACGAGTGCACGATTGCGTTGTCTTCCACGACCAGCGCGCCGCCTTCGATGGTCAGCGCGACCCCGCCGGGCCACGCCTCACTGACGTCATCGACCGCGAGGACGCCGCGGACGCCGCTCGGGCGAATCACGAGGCGCGACGCGCGATGCGTGGGGATCGAGCACGCGCCCTCTGGACACGGCGCAGGCTGTTCCGCGCCGCCAAGCCACATGCGGGTGCTCGTGCCCTCGAGAGACGTGCCGCACGCCGCGAGCGACTGTCCGTTCACGTCATAGCGCTCCGGCCCGAGCGTGAGGCCCGCCTCGAGCACGTTGCCTCGCTGAGCGGCGTCCGAGCCGCGCAGCGCCATCCCAACGGGAGCTGTGAGCTTGCCCGTGGTGCCACACGCGCTCCAGCCACCGAGGAGGCCGTCCGATGCGGCGCCACCCGCCGTGCCCTGCAGGCGCCAGCCCGGCCAGGTCAGCAGCGCCGGGCGAGCGGCGTCGCCTGAGCGCGTGAAAGCACGCACGCCGGTGTGGGTCGCCTCGCCAAAGGCCGTGTTCGCGACGCCCTGGACGCGGACGACGACGGCGCCGTCGGGCCCGATGGCCGGTGGGGAGGTCGCGGCGAGCTCGTGGCGCACGGTCGAGGGCGCGTTGGTCACCATGTCGGGCCCGAGCAGCACGATCGTCCCATCGTCGACCCAACGGGACGGATGCGTGCCTTGCAGAAGGACGATGGTACCGTCGTCGACCCACTTGGAGGTCGTGGTCGGCAACCCGCTCTTGAGTACGAGCGTCGACGGCCCGAAGGCGACCCCGGTCATCGGGTAGTGCGTGCGCCCGACTCCTGCGCCGAAGGCGGTCGTAATCGACAGGCCCTGCGGTGTGAGCAAGAAATCCGGCTTGGGCTGCTTGAGCGCGGTGGCGGAGAAGCGCACGTCGTTGGTCGGCGCGCGGACGGGAGCCCCGAGCGCTGCAGCCCGGGGATCGCCGGCCGCGTAGTCGTAGCTGCGCAGAGCGCGTGCCCCCAAGTGGCGGCCGCCGACGCTCGAGGACTTGGCGAGCAGCGATTGGAGCTTCCAGGCGAACGGCAGTCCCTCCGCGTGAAGGAATCCGCCTGTTGCGGAGCCCTCGAACCGGCGCAAGTCGGAGGCTGACCCCCGGAACGAGAACGAGCTCAACTGGACCGTGGCGGAGCCCTGGGGCACCGGCCGGTCCGTGACGTCCGAGGCGTGCCACGACAGGCCGTCCGGCAGCGCTACGGAGGCCTGGGTGACGCGGACCCCGCGCGAGCCCAGCCTGACCGAGAGCTGCGACGACAGTCCCCCAAGCACGAGCGGGACCGGGCCGACCTTGAGCTCCGTGCGTCCCACGAGGTCCACCGCGGCGCCCACCTGGACTCCGCCGGCACAGAGATCGTCCGCCGAGACCGGCACCGCCGCCAACCCCGGGCCTGGTGCGTAGGTCACCGACGAGGCCGGCACCATCCGCTGCCCGCCGGCCGGACACGCCGCTCCGGAACCCAGTCCGCCGACCGTGAGCGTGGCCTTGACGTCGCCGAAGCGCACCGTTCCCGTGAGGGGCACCGCAATGAACGACGGCGACGTGTAGATGATGTCGTTGGTCGTCGTCTCCTGCGGTACGGCTCCGGGGATGACCCTGAGTCGTAGGAGCAGTCGGCGGCCCTTGACGAACGAGGCCGCGAGCCACGAGCCGAGCGGCACACCCGTGTGGTCGTTCCCGATGAGATCGAGCGTCAGCTCCGTGTCGATGTCGTTGGTCGCGAAGTTCACGATCTTCAGCGTCTTGAAGCTCACGACCGTCGGGACGGTGCCCGGCGCGACGAGCGCGACTGCGGCTGGCACTGCCACGGACACGAGGTCCACCGCCACCGCCCCCCCCGTCGTGCCCGGCGGTGCGTCCTTGCGCGTCGCCCGGACATGACACAGCGTGGTTACCGGTGGCTGACCTGGGACGACACTGCCCTGCGCGGGGATGGGGCACGTCAGCGCCGTCGCGACGAAGTCGAGGGCCGTCGCTGTGCCCGCGGGCAGTAGCGTCAGTCCGACGACGACTGCGAGCTGGCGGCACCCACGTGGAATGAAGTCTGCTGGTCTCGGCCTCATGCCTCGTCTCCTTCCATGGACGTCCCGCCATCGCCGCGCGCGGCGTCGGGGCTGACTACCCGGCCGTCAGATTCCCGAACGTAGCGCTCTGTGTGGCGTCTTGCACGTGGAATCTTGCCCGTAGGTCTCGACCTGGGCTTCTTCCACCGCCATCGCCTCGAGCGCGGTGAGGTCACAGCCGGCTTCGACGGCCGCCAAGACGTCGGCTCGGCCGTGGAGGGCGGGGTGGCGTGGCACGAACAGGCTGCAGCAGTCGTCATGGGGCCGCTGGCTCGTCTCGAGCGTGCCGATGCGCCGCGCGAGCGCCATGGTCTCCTTCTTGTCGTAGGTCACGAGCGGCCGGAGCACGAGCCGAGAGGTCGCGGCCCCGATGCACGCCAGGTTCTCGAGCGTCTGACTGGCGACCTGCCCGACGCTGTCTCCCGTAATCAGCACCTGCGCGCCGCGCACCGTGGCCACGGCGTCAGCGATGCGGAGCATGGACCGGCGATAGAGCAGCACGAGCAGCTCCGGTGGCGCGCGCATCCGTAGGTGCTCCTGGATGGCCGTGAAGCGCACCTGGGTGTGCGAGAGCGTGTGCCCGCCGCAGTGCGCCAGGTGGCGGGCCAGATCGCGGGTCTTCTCGAGCGCATGCGGCCCGGTGTGAGGCGGCGAGAGGAACGTCAGCGCATCGAGTGCCACGCCGCGCTTCAGGGCGAGCCAGCCGGCGACCGGCGAGTCGATGCCACCCGAGAGCAGGAGCAGGCCGCGCCCCGCGGTCCCGACGGGAAGCCCGCCCACGCCGGGGACGAGGTGCGAAAACACGAACGTCATGCGTTGCCGGATCTCGACGCGCACCGAGACGTCCGGATGGCTCAGATCGACCGTCATCTCGCCGGCTTGCGCCAGCACGCGGGCGCCGAGCTCCCGGTTGAGCTCGCGCGAGCCGATGGGGAAGCGCTTGTCGACCCGCGAGGCGTCGATGCGAAACGTGCGATCGGAGCGCCTGCGCGCGCTCTCGAAGACGCCCCACGTCGCGGCCGCCAGCGTGTCCAGGGTGGGCTCGGCGAGCACCTCGCACGGGGAGGCGAAGTCGATGCCAAAGACGGAGCTCGCGGCCTCGGCGATCTCCAGCGCGTCGGTGAGGCGCTCGCCGGGCGTGACGGGCAACACGACGATACGGCCGAACGGGCGAATGACCCGGAGGCCGCGCCGGCTGCGAAGGCGCAGCATCACGTTCCGCTGAAGCTCGTTCAGGAAGTGCGTGCGCCGGCCGCGCTTGATGTAGACCTCGCTGTAGGCCAGCAGGACGCCGCCCGCGTCGGTCATCATACGTCCTTGCTTACAGCGAGCGCGCGGCGGGAACGACCGACTTCAGCACTTCGATGCAGCGGTCGATCTCTTCCTCAGTGGTCATCCGAGACAGCGTGAAGCGAATCGTGCCCCACTCCGCGGCCTCGTGCTCGGTCCAGCCCATCGCCTTGAGCACTGCGGAGGGCCCGTGGCTTCCGGCATGGCACGCCGAGCCCGCCGAGACGTAGACCAGGCTCTCCTCGAGCATATGCAGCAGCGTCTCCGAACGCACGCCTTGAAAGCTGATGTGCAGGTTGTTGCACAGCCGGCGCTCCCGGTGGCCGTTGAGCCGTACGTCATCTACGTGTTCATGAATGCCCGCCAGCAGCCGATCGCGTAGCGCAGCCGTACGAGCCACGTCCTGCTCCAGCGTCTCGTGCGCGAAGTGCGCGGCGAGCCCGAAGCCGACGATGCCCGCGACGTTCTCCGTCCCCGGCCGCATCCCGCGCTCTTGCCCGCCGCCAGCGAGGATGGGCCGGACCTTGGCGCCGCGCTTGACGATCAGCGCGCCGATGCCTTTGGGCCCGTGAATCTTGTGCGCCGCGATGGCGATGGTCGTGGCTCCAAGCCGCCGGAGCCTGACGGGCAAGCGCGTAAATGACTGTACGGCGTCGACATGGAAGATGGCCTCGGGGCAGGCGCCCGTGAGGTAATCCGCGATGCGCGCGACGTCCTGAATGGTCCCGACCTCGTTGTTGGCGTGCATGACAGCGACGAGCGACGTCTCCATCGGTCGCACGAGCTCCTCCAGCGCGTGCAGGTCGGTGATGCCCTCCTTGCTGCACGGCACGAGCTCGACGGTGAAGCCCTGGGACTCGAGATAGCTCTTGTTGTCGCGGACGGCCGGGTGCTCGAGCGCCGAGAGTAGCGCGTGTCTTCGCCGAGGCGAGGCCGCGAGCGCTGCCCCGCGAATGGCGAGGTTGTCCGCCTCGGTGCCACCGCTCGTGAACACGATCTCGTCGGGTTCCGCGCCCACGATCTCGGCCAGCCGCTCTCGCGCCGCACGGACCGCCCGCGCTGCGGCAGCCCCCAGGGCATGCGCCGAGCTAGGGTTGCCGAAGTCTTCCCGAAAGAAGGGCTCCATCGCGTCCACCACCCGCGGATCGGGTGGGGTCGTGGCACCGTTGTCGAGATAAACCATCATGGTTCGTTCGTCCCGTGCCCGTCGTGGGGGCTCCGTCACGCGAACAGGTCGCTGACCGAGTCCCCGTCGTGAATCCGTCGAATGGCCTTCGCAAAGATCTGCGCCGTCGAGAGGATCTCGAGCTTCGGGAAGCTCTTGCCCTCCGTCGGGATGGTGTCGGTCACCACCAGTCGCTCTATCGGCCCTTCCTGGATCTTCTTGACTGCCGAGCCCGACAACACCGGGTGGACGCACGTGGCCTCGACCGAGACGGCGCCCATCTTGACCAGGAAGTCCGCGGCCTCAATCAGTGTCCCGCCCGAGGCGACCTCGTCGTCCACGATGAGGCAGTGCTTCCCGCGTACGTCGCCGATGACGTTGACGGCCTTGGGCTTCTCGTCGTCGCCGTAGCGGCGCTTGTCCACGATCGCCATCGGCAGCTCCAGTCGATTGGCGTAGGCGCCAAGCTCCTTCGCCTCGCCCGCGTCGCCCGCGACCAGCACGTAGTCGGTGAGGTCCCGCTGCTTCCAATAGTCGCACACGAGCCGAGACGCCTTGAGCTGGTCGACCGGGATGCGGAAGAAGCCCTGAATCTGCGGCGAGTGCAGGTCCATCGTGAGCACGCGATCGGCGCCCGCCGTCATCACCAGGTCCGCCATGAGCCGCGCGGTGATGCTGATGCGCGGCTTGTCCTTCTTGTCGGAGCGCGCGTAGGGAAAATACGGCAGCACGGCCGTGACGCGCGCCGCGGACGCGTGCTTGAGCGCGTCGATGGTGATTAGCAGCTCGAAGATGTGCTCGTGCACCGGCGGCGCCGTGGTCTGGACCACGAACACGTCGCACTCGCGCACGTTCTCCTCGATCTGCACGAGCAGGTTCTCGTTGGAGAACTTGACCACGCGGCTCTCGCCCACGGGTGCGTCGAGGTGATAGCAGATGCGCTCTGTGAGCTTCTTGTGCGAACCACCAGAGAAAACCTTAAGTCGTCCTTCCAAAGGGACCTCCTGCGGGGACTCTAGCATTGGCGGGGTCCCGGAGGCTAGGGTGCGGGGCTCCATTTGCAGCCCTGCCGTGACGTCCCCCGTGACGCAATCGGCTCCGTCTGATATGACCCGCGGCATGGTGTCCGTCCCCGACCTCGACTCCAAGATTCACGTTCTCCGCGGCAACCTCCGCGACATGCGGCGCGTGCTCGTGGCGTTCTCCGGCGGCGTCGACTCGACCTACCTGTTGGCCGAGGCCGTCGGCGTGCTGGGCGACGACGCCATCGCGCTGACCGCCATCTCCGGCACGCTGCCCGAGGCCGAGTACGCCGACGCCAAGGCGCTCGCCAAGGAGCTGTCGGCCACGCACCTGCTGGTCGACTCGCACGAGCTGGAGCTCGACGGCTACCGCAAAAACCCCACCAACCGCTGCTACTTCTGCAAGACGGAGCTCTACGGGCTCTGCGTGGCCAAGGCCACGGAGGTGGGCATCCCGGTCATTCTGGATGGCGTCAACATCGATGACCTCGGCGACTACCGCCCGGGCCGCAAGGCCGCCGCCGAGCATGGGATTCGCTCGCCGCTCGTCGAGGCGGGCTTCACCAAGGCCGATGTGCGGGCCGCGAGCGAGCGCCTCGGGCTCCGCACCGCGCGCAAACAGGCGTTCGCGTGTCTCGGCTCGCGGTTTCCGTACGGCACCGAAATCACCCCGGAGCGCCTGCGTCGCATCGGCGCGTGCGAGGACGTGCTGCGCAACCTGGGGTTCCGCCAGTTCCGGTGCCGCTTCCACGACACCATCGTGCGCATCGAGGTCGCTCCCGACGAGTTGCCGCGCCTGTTCGAGCCCGCGCTCCGGGAGCAGGTCACGCGCGCCATGCGGGCCCAGGGCTTCCTCTACGTCACGGTCGACCTCATGGGCTACCGCATGGGGTCGATGAACGAGGCCATCCAGCCCGTCGCGACGGCATAGCGCGTGCGCTCGGCGCTCGTGTTCGTCGGAGCCGCCCTCCGCGTCCGTCACTCCGCGCTCTGGGCCGCGGCCATCGCGCTGCTCGCCGCGCTCCTCTGCGCGTTCGTGCCCCAGTTCGACATCCTCAACTACTACTTCTCCCTCGCCATGGCGCTGCCGGTGGCCCTCTCCGCTGCGCTGCTCTCGGCCCGCCTCGCGTTCGTCCACCGCGACGCGCCCTTGCCACGCCTCGTGCTCGCCGCGTCCGCTGCCGCCACGGCGCTCCTGCTGGTCCCGCTCGCGGTCGTCACCGTCGGCGCGCTCTGGGCGACCAACTGCAACCCGTGGGGAGGGCTCTTGCACTACGCGATGGGTCCGGGCTGCGGGGTATGGGTCGCGGCCAGCTTCGGCCTGCTCGCAGGCTCGTGGGTCCACCGGCGGTGGCACGCCACGGCGCTGGTCCTGGGCGCGCTCTTGTTCGAGCTCGCGTGGGGCTTCGCACGCTTCTATCGTGAGCCGCCCATCTTCGCCTACGACTGGCTGGTCGGCTTCTTCAGCGGCGCCGTTTACGACGACGTCATCGAGCTTTCCGTCACGACCCTCTGGTATCGCGCCGCGACACTCGTACTGGTCGCGCTTCTGCTCTCGGGGACGGCGCTCGCGCGGTCCCGCTCGCGGCTCGCGCTGAGCCTCACGCTCCTTCTGGCCACGGGGCTCTCGGTCTTCATCAGCCGCTTTGCGGTGCTCGGCATCACTCCGACGGCCGAGACCATCGCGCGGGCCCTTGGGGGCCACATCGAGACCGAGCACTTCGTCATCCACTACTCGAGAACGCACTACGGCGAGGCCGACGCGCCGGCCGTACGCCACCTCGTCGCCGATCACGAGTATCGCTACACGCAGCTCTGTCGCGCGCTGGACCTCCCGAACGGCCTGCCGTGGCGGATCACGAGCTACGTCTATGGCACGAGTGGCGAGAAGCGGCGGCTCATGGGGGCCGACCAGACCTACATCGCCAAGCCGTGGCGGCACGAGGTCCACCTGCACGCGTTGGAGCTGGGCGCGCCGGTGCTCAAGCACGAGCTGGCGCACGTCTTCGGCGCCGCGCTGAACGACGGCTGGCTCGGGCTCCCGACGGACCTCGGGCTCCTGCCCAAGATGGCGCTCGTCGAGGGCTTCGCGGTCGCCGTGACCGGCCCGGAGGGTCGCCTTGGCGTGCATCAATGGACGGCGGCAATGCGGCAGCTGGGTCTCGCGCCGTCGCTCGAGCGGCTGCTCGGCCGCACCGGCTTCCTCGCGACGCACGCGGGGAAGGCCTACACGATCACGGGCTCCTTCCTTCAGCACCTCGCCGAGACCCGCGGCGCGTCCGTATTGCGGGCCGTCTACGCGACGGGTGACCTCGAGGCTGCGACCGGGCAGACGCTCGCGTCGCTCGAGGTCGAGTGGGGCGCGCGCCTCGACGACCGGAGCCAGACGCCGCTCACGGACGCCGATCTCGCCCTCGCGCAGCTCCACTTCGACGCGCCGAGCCTCTTCGACTCCGTCTGCGCGCTCGAGACCGCGGGCTGGGAGCGTGACGCCGCGGCCGCACGCTCGAAGGGCGACCGGGACCGCGCGCTGGCGCTGCGGGAGCACGTGCTGTCGTTCGATCCAAGGAGCCCTCGCAAGCGCCAGGCGCGGGTCGAGGCGCTGATCGACGCCGGTCGCGTGCGGTGGCCCGAGGCGCTGGCGGCCGCCGAGGCGCTGGCCGACGACACGCGGATCGGCAAGGTCGCGCGGGCTCGCGCTCGAGCGCGTCAGGCCGACGTGCTGTGGCTGCTCGATCGCCGCGACGAGGCCCGAGTCCTCTACGATCGCGACATCGTGCCGGCGCCGCTCGACGGCAGCCTGATCCGCACCGCAGTCGTGCGCGCCAAGGCGCTCGCCTTTGCCGACGCAACGCTGGGTGACGCCGTGCGCGACTACCTGGAGGCCCCCGGCAGCGACGATCGTGCTGCGGCGGAGCGGCTCGAGACGCACGCGGCGCGGTCCTCGGAGCCCGAGGCGCGGGCCATCTTCACTTACCTCGCCGCGCGGCGCTGGATGGGCGCGCGAGACTGGACCCGCGCGCGCCGTGGGTTCACAGCCGCCCTGGAGGCGCTCGACCACGGGATGCTCGTCCACGAGGCGCACGTTCAGCTCGGGCTGGCGGCCTTCCACGACGGCGATCTGGACGCGTCGGCCACGGCCTTCGACCGCGCGGCGAGCACGGCGACCGGCGCGGGTACTCGCGAGCTCGACGCGGACTGGGCGGCACGGGCGCGGTGGATGCAGAGCCGATCGGCCTCGGTGGACAAGGCCCGCTAGACCCCGCCAAAACTGGCGATTTTTTGACTTTCCCACAGCCTCGCGATCATCCTAGGAACATGAAGCGCTTGTACGATTTCGCTTGGCCGTTGCTCGCAACCCTGATAACGCTGCCGGGTTCAGCTCTCGCGGGCGATCGGACCCAGGCCGGCTCCACGCCGCCGCCCCCGGGCGTGCAAGTCGTCAAGGACAAGACCGGCAAGGAGATGGTCCTGATTCGGCCGGCCACGTTCTGGATGGGCGATAACAAGGACTTCGACGACGACGCGCGTCCCGCGCACGAGGTCCGGATCACCAAGCCGTATTATCTGGACCGCTATGAGGTCACGCGCGGTGACTTCGAGAAGTGCGTCAAGGCGGGCAAGTGCACCTGGCCGATGGGGCCCCGCAAGTCCAAGATCGCGCCTCGCGGTTCGACCCAGCGGGACAACTGGGGCCTCAAGTACTGCGGCGCCAAGATGTACCACGAGCCGGCGGACCACCCGCTGACCTGCGTCAACTTCCACGAGGCCAAGGCCTACTGCGAGACGTGGCGTGGCGGGCGGCTCCCGAGCGAGGCCGAGTGGGAGCTGGCTGCGCGCGGCGGGCTCGACCGCAAGCGCTTTCCGTGGGGTGACGACCCGCCTACCCGCAAGCTCGCGATCTACGAGACCTACCGCGGCACGATGCCCGTGGGCACGTATCCGCCCAACGGCTTTGGCCTCTACGAGATGGCCGGCAACGGGTGGGCGTGGACGGCCGATTGGTACAGCGGAAACTACTACCGCAAGAGCCCCAAGGACGACCCCCGCGGCCCGTGCCCTCCGAACGCGGAGAAGTGCGAGGGGACGCAGCAGCACCGCGCGATGCGTGGCGGCAGCTGGATCACCGGTGGCTATGGCCTCCGGGTGACCTACCGCAACCACCACCTGCCGTGGAATCGCTTCGAGGTCGTGGGCTTCCGCTGTCTAGCCGACAAGGTCAACTAGCCTCATCGCAAACGTGAGCAGTACGCGGTAGTCCGGGTCCTTGAGCAGCACCGGGTGATCGGGCGCCATCCACGCGGCGCGGCGCGCCTCGGCCATCGCGGGGTGGGCCAGCGCGTGGTCGATCGCTCCCAGCAGGCGCTTCCCGTCCGACGGAGCCTCCGCCAGGGCGCGCTTGAGCTGGCCCCGATACCGGCGCAAGACGTGAGCCACGAAGCGATTGGGGGCCGTATCGTAGGTGACCAGCCGGCGCTCTTCGACGACGCGGGTGAGCTGAAAGCGGCGCGGCGGGTTCTCGTCGGTCTGAAAGTGCACCGGCTCGTCTTTGGCCGTCACGATGGCGTCCGGCTCCTGCACGAGCGTCATGAAGCCCTCGGCGTCGGCCTCTTCCAGTGCCTCCACGGGGACGATCTCCGCTCGCGTCACGAGCTCCCGGTGCGGACGCAACAGGATGCGGGACAGCGCGACCTCCAGCGGCGGCGGCCCGGCGGCCAGCGCCAGCAACGCGCTCAACGAGCCGGCGCTAGAAGAAGCTGGCAAAGCCCGCCTCCGCCAGGCGCTCCTGCATCCAGGCCACCTTGGCGCGCGAGCGCTCGAGCTGCCACGCCGTCGTCACGTGCTGCAGCCGCTCCAGCGGGCGCGCGAGCTCGTGCTCGGTGCCGCGCAGCTTGGGCAGCACCTTGGAGAGCAGCAGGAAGTCCGCCACCTCGGGGGACATGACTCCGCCGGCCTGTACGGTGTAGTCGAGCATCTCGCTGGCCACGCGGTAGCCGAAGTGGTGGCCGGATGGAGCCAGCGCCTGGTGAAGCGCCTCCAGAAAGGCCTGCCCTGCGCTCCAGGCCGGATGCTCCGAGAGGGCCGCGGCGTAGTTGACCTCGGTGAACTCCAACACGAAGGCGCGGTCCAGCACCTTGGGCGCAAACGCGTGCGTGGTCTCGTCCACGTTGATGGTCCCAATCAGCACCAGGTTCGGTGGATACGCCACCCGCGGCGGAATGGGGTAGAGCAGGCACAGCGTGTCCCGCTGCTCGTCGAGCGGGGGCAGGTCGTCGTTCGGCCGATCGACGAACTCGTGCCCCTTGACCAGCGGCTCATAGAGGAACTTGCGCGCGTCCAGCTCCCAGAGCGGCACCTGCTGTTCGAGCGCGCCCGTCCGCGCGGCCGCGAGGACCCGCCGTCCGCCGGTGTCCACATTGCTGAAGGCCTGCTGCGCCTCGGCCTGGCTGCGCTCGTCGTGCAGGCCGCGCGTTCCCGTGGAGACCAGCATCGAGTCGAGCGGATGCACGCGCGCCAGCTCACCGACGCGAATGCGCCCGGGTCTCATCGGGTCCAACGAGGCGCCCGACTCCATGAGCGAGAGCACGTCCGAGAGGTAGTACTCGACGCGTGCGAGGTTCATCTCGTCGAGCACCAGAAAGTGCGCCGCGGCGTCCTCGCCAAACTCCAGGAAGCTGCGCCACGCGTTCAGCATCACGACGAGCGCGTCGGTCGGGTAGAAGCGCCCCGTGAGCGGGTTGTAGTGGCCGAAGACCTTCTTCGCGTCGGTCCAGTCGGGCCGCACCGGCAGGAAGCCCACCTGCTTGCGATGCGGCGGCGGCGCCTTGTCCTCGCCCTGACCGAGGCCCACGTCCTTGACGCCGACCCAGTCCGGGTACCCCGGCAGCGCCTCGAACAAGGTGGACGTCTCGCCGCGCACGGCGTCGTCGAGTGCCTGCTCGACCAGCAGGAGCCCGCGGCCATTGCCGAGCTGTCGGTCCAAGGTCGTGACGGTCTGCGCCAGGCGCCGCGCCAGCTGCGTCTTGCCCGTGCCCGAGAGGCCGGCGAGGATGAGGAAGCGCTTGGTGCGGAGCGCGCGAACGAGCGCGCGAATGGTCGAGTGTCGTTCGACGATGAGCGAGGAGGGCATGCCGAGACGCTAGCGCACGCGCCGCGACCGGGCAACCACCCGGACGGATCGGCGCATCTGAGTTGCCACGCTCCGCGCCTCGTGCTAACTCGCCGCGCGCGGGCCCAGCCGCTCCGCGGGAGGCTAGTTTGATCCTCGATCTGCACGTGCACACGAACTTCAGTGAAGACTTCGACATCGGGCTCGAGGACGTGATCCGCAAGGCCCGGGACATGGGTCTGAGCGGCATCATGCTCACCGAGTGCGACGTCGTCCCTGACCTGGAAGAGGTCCGCGCCATCTCCGAGCGCCTCGGCTTCCCGGTCTTCGTGGGCCTCGAGGTCAACGCCGACGACGGCCGCGTCCTCGCGGTCGTGCCGGACCCCGCCGATCCGCGCTTCGCCGATCAGCCCTGGCTCTCCAAGGAGGATCTGTCCATCAGCGACGTCGTCGAGATCATGGAGGAGCTCGGTGGCGTGGCCATCGCGGCGCACCCCTACCTCGACGACGGCCCGTTCCTCGGTGACCGCGTCTTCAAGACGCAAGGGCTCACGGCCATCGAGGTCGTCTGCGGCGTCCCGGGCCATCTCCCAAACGATCTCGCGCTCGAGGCGGCCGCCAGTCTGCAGCTTCCGACCGTTGGCGGCTCCGACAGCGGACCCGAGGGCCAGCGCATCGGCTCCTACGGCACGGCCTTCGCCGAGACCATTCGCTCGCAGGAGCACCTCGTCAACGCGCTCCGTTCCCGCTCCTACTGGGCGTGCACTCTGCGTCGCCCGCGCCGGGACGGCGATCGCGGCGGCGGCCGAGGGCACGGCGGCGGTCGCGGCAATGGCAACGGCCATGGGCACGGCAATGGCGGTGGACGCGGCGGTGGCGGTGGCGGTGGTCAACGCGGAGGTCGCGGAGGCTTCGGCGGCCGATGACCGCGGTCACGGCCCCGTGCACCCTCTCGCACGAGGCGGGCATCTACGAGCTCGCGCTCCACGGTCCGCCGTGCAACGAGATCGGCACGACCATGCTGTCCGCGCTCGAGGACGTGCTCACCCGGCTCGATCCGGCGCAGGGCCGCGCGCTCATCATTCATAGCAGCCTCAAGAGCGGCTTCTCGGCCGGCGCGGACCTCCGCGAGCTGCACCAGGGACTCGTCGATCGCCCCGAGGCGCTGCATGGCCCGGAGATCCGGGCCTTCCTCGACCGCACGCACGCGGTCATGAACGCGCTCGACCTGCTTCCCATGACGACGATCGCGGCGATTCACGGCGTCTGCTTCGGCGGCGGCTTCGAGCTGGCGCTCACAGCGGACCTTCGCGTGTGCGACAAGACTGCGCGCTTTGCCTTCCCGGAGCTGCGCCTCGGCGTCATCCCGGGCTTTGGCGGCATCCCGCGCCTGCGTCGGGACGTGGGCAATGGTCTGGTGCGCGACCTGCTGCTGACCGGGCGGAGCATCAACGCCAAGAAGGCGCTCGACGTCGGCCTCGCGGCTCAGCTCGTCGCGCCGGGTCAAGCGCTCGAGGTCGCGCGCTCGATGGCGCGGCAGGCCATCAAGTTCGACCCGGACGCCATGACGACCTGCAAGCGGTTCATGAAGCCGCTGCCGTTGGCGGAGCTCGAGCTCGAGAAGGACCACTTCGTCCGACTGGCTCAAGGTCCGGTGCTGCGCGCCGCGCTCGATCGGTTCACGTCCAGCACCGACGTCCGCCCCTACCTCCCCTGATCTCCCCAAGCGCTCGTCGAGGTGACCGTGACCAGCAACCCAAACGACACTTCAGCCCGGCTCATGACCCTCGCCGCCAAGCGCTTTCGCGTCGATGCAAGCACGCTCGCGCCCGAGGACGACTTCTTCGAGAAGCTCCAGATCGACAGCCTTCAGGCGCTGGAGCTCCTCTCGGACGTCGAGGAGGCCTTCGGCGTCGAGATCCCCGACTACGAGCTCCAAGGCGTGGTCACCTTCGCGGCGCTGGCCGCCAAGATCGACGTGCGGCGGGTCTAGGGGGCGCTCGCGATGGCCACCCCCCTGCACCCCTTACACCTGTCGCGCCTGTCCGATTTGGGCGAGGCGCTGCTGGACGCCGTCGTCACCTATCGCGACAATACGGCGCTCATCGAGGTCGATCGGCACCGCGACACGCGCCGCCTCAGCTACCGCGACGCGCGCGTCGAGGCCGAGAACGTCGGCTCCGCGCTTCAAGCGCATGGCTTCGCACCCGGAGACCGGCTCGCCATTCTGCTCTCCAATCAGTCGCGGTGGCTCACGACCGCGATGGGCGCGTTCTGGTCCGGTGCCGTCGTCGTGCCCGTCGACTACAAGCTCACGCCCGCCGAGCAGGTCGCGCTGCTCCGGCACGCGCAGCCCAAGGTCGTCGTCACGGAGTACCCCACGTGGCAGAAGCTCCGGATGGAGGACGGCGCGCGCGAGGTCCTGGAGGACGTGCGCATCTACCTGTCCGACGTCCCCGCCGGTGCGTCGCTCCCGCCGCGCGTGGGCCGACTCGAGGCTATCGGGCTCGAGCCGTCGGGTCCCTTTGTCCGGCGGACGCGCCTTCGGTCGGACCAGGCCACGCTCGTCTACTCCTCGGGCACGGGTGGCACCCCCAAGGGTTGCCAGCTCACCCACGGCAACTATCTGTCGCAGGCCGAGGTGCTGGGCAACCTGTTTCCCATGGCGGAGGACGATCGCTACTTCTCCATCCTGCCGACCAACCACGCCATCGACTTCTGCTGCGGCTTCCTCATCCCGCTACTGATGGGCGCCTCCGTCGTGCATCAACGCACGCTGCGGCCGCAGTTCCTCACCTCGACCATGAAGCGCTACGGCGTAACGCACATGGCCATCGTGCCCTTGTTGCTCAAGACGCTGCGGCAGAAGCTCGAGGAGCGCCTCGACGCGCTGCCCAGCTGGCAGCGTATCGCTCTCGACGGCTTGCAGAGCCTGAACGAGCTGGCCACGCTGCGGGCGCCACGGCACCGCGTGTCCTCGACCCTGCTCAAGCCCATCCACGACGAGCTCGGCGGACGGCTACGGCTCATGTTCTGCGGCGGCGCCTTCGTCGACGCCGAGACGGCCGAGTTCTTTTCTCGACTCGGTCTCCCCGTCGTCATCGGCTACGGACTGACCGAGGCGGGCGTCGTCCTCACCGTCAATGATCTCAAGCCGTTTCGCGCCGATACGGTGGGGCGCCCCATTCCGGGAACCGAGGTCGTCATCCGTGACGCCAACAGCGAGGGCGTCGGCGAGGTGTGGGTCCGCGGGCCGTCGCTCATGGCCGGCTACCGGGACGCGCCGGAGCTCACGGCGGAGACCTTGGTCGACGGCTGGCTCCGCACCGGGGACCTGGGCCTGCTCGACCTCTCGGGCCACCTCAAGCTCGTGGGCCGCTCCAAGAACATGATCGTGACCGAGGGTGGCAAGAACGTGTACCCCGAGGATCTCGAGGCCGCCTTCGAGGGCCTGCGCGACACCGCCGAGCTCGCGGTGTTTGCGGCCAACTTCATCTGGCCGACGGGCAAACTCACCGAAGAGCAGCTCTGTGTCGTCATTCGGCCCAAGACCGGCGCCGAGCTCAGCCCCGCGTGTCTCGAGGATCTCGGCCGCCGAAATCGTCAGCTCACCGACTACAAGCGGCTGTCCGGAGTCGTCGTCTGCTCCGACGAGTTCCCAAGGACGGCGTCCATGAAGGTCAAGCGGCTCGAGCTCGCGCTCCGACTGCGCGAGTCTCTCACCCGAGACAACCTCCGGCCTCTCTAGCGCGATCCCACCATGTCCTCGGCACGGACCCATGCGTCGAACTGGTCGGAGGTCACGTAGCCCAGCGTCATCGCGGCGGCCTTGAGCGTCGTGCCTTCCTTGTGGGCCTTCTTCGCGATCTGCGCGGCCTTGTCGTAGCCAATGTGCGGATTCAACGCGGTGACGAGCATGAGCGACCGGTCCAGCAGGTCGGCGATGTGGGCGCGGTTGGGCTCCAGCCCGCGGACGCAGTGCTCCTCGAAGCTGAGCGCGCCGTCCGACAGGAGCCGCACGGATTGAAGGACGTTGTGAATGATGAGCGGCTTGAACACGTTGAGCTCGAAGTTGCCCATGGCGCCGCCAAGGTTGACGGCGACGTCGTTGCCCAT